>Ga0182738_1000016_pt1 | contig 402298 bp, 323 predicted proteins | sample eDN5th30CBELigMG_FD_128876 | JGI IMG/M metagenome (GOLD analysis project Ga0182738, IMG submission 128876) | Enriched Miracle-Growth compost microbial communities from Emeryville, California, USA - eDNA 5th pass 30_C BE-Lig MG (version 2)... ...
ATCGCCCGCCCCCCCCCCCCCCAGATAGAGACGAGATTGTTGTGCAACTCTTTGTTAAAGATTGTGAGCAATGGGGGGAAATGTATCGTCAAAATGAAGAGTATTGGATTGATATGTATTTTTGTGCCTCCGCGCCGGTGCGGTTGAGTGTAGAGGATCTAATTCAAGCTCTTGTGCGCTCTCGGCAGAAACTGCGGGAGCAACTTGAATCTCCGTAGCAGGTCGGGTGGCCTCGTTGGGCGGCAGGGAGTCAAGTTGTCATGCTCGCTTCGCTCAGCAGTGAAAACTTGCCTAGTTCAGCGGCAATGAACTGCCGCCTGAAATGTTCTTTGGCAATTGAAATTTGGATGTACGTGTCCTCAGGGGTGGCGTCTCACCCAGACTGGGCGTTGCAGTTGCGATTAAAAAACCGTCGGCGAACTTATGGCAGGAACAAGGAGGCATGGCGTAGCCCCGCGTGAAAAGTCCTAAAAAGCTCCAGGCCCCCGGACTCAGCTCATTCGACTCTCGGGAACGCCACCCAGCGTTGGGGAAGGCGAGCAGGAGCCGGCCCTATCTCTGGTTTGTTGCCGCTCCTTGCGATCCTCGCCAATCTGCCACCATATTCCTGCAAGGGCGAGAGTAATTAAGATGATTTCAATCCAATAGTCCCAGTTACCTCTTGCGGTGGCGGTGAGGCCGGTATTGAGAAACAGCCACATGATGATCAGCAAGCCGCGAACAAACCAGATTTCAATCCGGGTTGTTCGCGGCTCACGTCCAGTTCTGGGACGTAGTCTCGGCATTCAATCATCCTGGACCGGCGAGCGAAACCGTGACAAGAGAGAGTCGCCTGGTGCGACAGTCATGGAAGGGGCGTCGGATCGCACGAATTCGCCGCGTGGCGGAATGCGGCCCACACAGAAATGAAGTGCTCTCGCGCCTGAGCCTGCTTATTCAGCCGCAGGCTGCGAAACATCCGGCTGAAAGCTCCATTCCGGCTGCCCGGAATACTGGAACTCGCGATTGAGCGGATCGAACTGGTCTCCAGGGCGATAGAACCGCTGTGTGAATACCTTGCGCCACACCTGCGGGGTGTCGGCCACTTCTTTCCGCACCTCGTAGCCGTTCGTAAATCCGGCAAAAATGACCTTGAAGAAGTCGGTCTTCGCGTCGACCCCGCGCCAGGTCGTCACCCCATAGATCCAGTTCTGATCCTCCGCGTCGGCCGGCTGGGCTTCCGGAACATTCTGCACGACCGAGACCATGTCTTTGTACTGGTTTCGCTCGATCTGCCGGATCTGCGCCAGCGCCCCTGGCAGAATTTCGTCTTTCAGGATCTGCACCGGAATTTCAGTCTTCGGATCGTCATATGTCACCAGCGTCAACTGCGGAACGAATTGTCGCGGGCCCGGCAACGGATCCAGTTCATTCACCGCCAGCAGATCTTTTTCGTCCGGAGTCGCCAGCGGCCGCACGGCCGCACGCCAGACCAGATACCAGACCTGTTCCCGGGTGGTTCCTTCGCCGGTGGCGTTCGGAACTTCAATCCAGACCAGCCGAACCGGCTTGTACTGAACTTCCATCATCCACAAATCCGGCTGACGGGTCATCTCGCTGATCAGAACCGTGGCCGGGGCCGTCCGTTCGAATCCGCGGGACATCTGAGCAGCCACGATTTCAGGCTGAGCCTGCGCGTGTGAGACCGCAATTCCCAGAATGGCGGTCAGCATCAGCAGCGCTGAGAAGCAGGCACGGAATTGCGGCGCACAGGTCACGTCTGTTTCCTCCGATGGAAATTCCACTCTATCGGCGCTGTCAGGCCCCGGTCAATCTTCAGTCTGCCTGCCGGTTTTTGTCCGTCACAGAACCTGAAGCCCATCCGAATCCCTCCTGCGGAACCGCCAGGCCTGTCCAGGCGTTACCGCCCTGGCCGGAACCTTCACAGCCCTGACCGGACTTATGGCACCGGCTGGCAGGCCGTCCGTCTCGGCAATCAGCAGGGACGGATTGTCAGGACACAACCGGGGCAGGCTGCGGTCCCCTCAGGACGCAATCCGGGCCGTCGACAGAGTCTTTCCCTCTCATGCTTTCGAATCTCGTCAGGGAACGCGATGAAGGAACTCCCCGGAGTTCCCGGTTTCGTGCAGTTCCCCCGCGAACAGATCCAGAAATACCGATTCTGCGGGCGATTCCGAGGTCGGAATTCTCAGCATAATGCAACAGAACGGCCGAACCGCATGGCCATTCCTCACCGCTGCGAATCCAGATGCGTCTGCAGCAGAGCGGTGATCTGGGCCCCGTTCCGCCCTGACAGGGCAAAGGTCTTCTGCGATGAGGTTTCCCCCGAAACCAGCGTCACCTGCGATTTCGAAAGCCCCAGTGCGCGGCACAGCACCTCGAGAATGGCTTTGTTCGCCTTTCCTTTTTCCGCCACCTGGGTCACCGACACCTTGATGCGGCCGTCGTGAATGCCGGTAATACCGTTCTTTCGGCCTCCGGCATGGGCCTGCACGGCCACAATCACCCCGTCCGGAGTTTCCCGCAACGTCAACATTCGGCCGCGGCTCCCAGGTCAGTGGAATCGATGCCGGCAAACAGGGCGCTGCCGACCCGCACCAGTGTTGCCCCTTCTTCAATGGCGACTTCAAAGTCGCCGCTCATTCCCATCGAAAGCTCCGCCAGCGGCACGGCTTCGGTGGCGCTGGCATCGCGCAGCTGCCGCAGAGCGCGAAACACCTGGCGAACCTGATCGGCATCCTCTGTGAGCGGTGCCATGGTCATCAGCCCCTGAATCCGCACCGACTGCAAATATTCCGCCTGCGTCAGAACCTTCTGGAATTCCGCCGGGCTGAACCCGCTCTTGCTCTCTTCTCCTGAGATATTGACCTGCAGCAGCACCTGCGGTCTGAGTTGCAGTTCGCGCGCCAGTTCGTCGATACGCGACAGCAGACGCCAGGAATCGACGGAATGGATCAGGGCGCAGTGTCCCAGCACTCCCCGCACTTTGTTGCGCTGCAACTGGCCGATCAGATGCCAGTTCACGTCCCGGGGAGAACCAGCCAGAGGAGAACCAGTCGGCGTTGAGCTGGTCGGGGAAGAACCGGCCAGGGGAGAGATGTCCGGCGGAGAAACCTCCACCGGAGAAACGTCCGGGGTCGGCGCCGTCGGCCTCAAGGCGGCCGGGGTCATGGCGGCCCGCTCCACAAGCTGCTGTGGGCGGTTTTCTCCAAAATCACGATGCCCCAGCTCCATCAGACCGACCACGGCCGGCCAGGGGGCATATTTCGTGACGGCGATCAGCCGCACGGCATCAGGCGACCGTCCGGCGCGCAGCACCGCGGCGGCCATTCGCGCATGCACCTGCTGCAGATTCGCCTGCAGACAATTCCGGAGAGCGGAAAAAGACATGATGAGCCACCGACGACCAGGAAGTCCCGGAGACCTTGTCGGCACACAGGCCGATCATACATGGGCCGAACAAGCACTGGCCGAACAAACGCAGGCAGGCACCGGGGAGAGTTTCCTGCTCAATCTGCCCTCAGGCACCCGGTCGCAGTCGCGTGTATTCGGTCAGGACTTCATACAGATCTTCCGGCACCTGAATGCCGTCGTTCGAGAAGTCTTCCAGCCAGGTCCGATGCTTTCTGGACGCTTCGTCGAGAATCTGCATCAGCTCGCCGAACGTAATGGTCATCGTCGGAGTTTCCTGGGGGTCACTCTCGCTGCCAGTATAAATTCTGAGTCGTGGTCGCATCGTGCTTCCTTTGATCCTCAAACCCGCACACAGGGCGTTGCCTGAAAATCAGCATCCTTGCCTCACTGGTACTATCGGCAGCATCCGCCCGTCGCTTGAACGTGATCCCGACACAGAGAGACCCCTGATCGGCGTTTTTGGACAAATCTGCAAAATCCGAGAAGGGCTCAAGTTTCGGCGCGATTCCACCGCCGGCAGCCCCGTGGGCATTTTTCCAGTGTCTGGAGAACGGCAGATCGATCCCCGGCAATGCCGGCCGGCTCCGGAGCTTGCTGACTGCAAAGTTCGGCAGCCCCGGCGTTCCCCGAATGCTGGTCCCTATTTCCATCAACTCTGCTTCACACGACAGACAGTTCTCTTGCGTCGATCGCACCGAAAAGGGATGTTTCGCTTCGGAAGCCGCACACCTTCTGTTGCGGACTCCCCGGCAATTCGATTGAGGCACGCACTCCAAAATTGAGGCGCGCCCAGAGTGCAGACGCTCAGGGATGAAGATGGCAGGCAATTCAAAAAGTACGTCCACCTACGTCGCCGACGATATTGAAGTCCTCGAAGGACTCGAGCATGTCCGCAAACGCCCCTCCATGTATATCGGGGGGATCGACTCCCGGGGGCTGCACCACCTCATCTGGGAAATCGTCGACAACTCGGTCGACGAATACCTCGCCGGGCACTGCAATGAAATCTCGGTGACACTCCACAAAGATGGCTGTTCCATCACCGTCGAAGACAATGGCCGCGGCATTCCGGTCGATGTGCACAAGAAAACCGGCAAGTCCGCCCTGGAAGTGATTCTCACCACGCTTTATGCCGGCGGAAAATTCTCCGAAAAGAACTACCTCCGCAGCGGCGGATTGCACGGTATCGGTTCTTCGGCCGTCAATGCCCTGTCCGAAACGCTCATTGCCACGGTCCACCGCGACGGCTTTGAATGGCGGCAGCGCTTCAAACGGGGACGTGCGACCACCAAGGTCGAACAGGTGCGGCCGTTTCGCGGCCACGGCACCATCATCTTCTTCAAGCCGGATGACGAAATTTTTCGCCGGGTGCAGTTCCACTCTGAAACCATCCGCCAGCATCTGGAAGACATTTCCTATGTCCACGGCGGACTGAAAATCACCTATCTCGACGAAGCCCGCAACGAAAAAGTCCTGCTGCACCATGCCGATGGAATCGCGTCCTTCCTGAACAAAATCATCGAAGACGACAAGCGCAAGTGCGTGCACGAGCAGATGTTCGCCGTCGACAAGGAAGAAGGCAAAGTCCGCGTCGAAGTGGTCATGAAATGGACGGAATCGACCGACGAGCAGATTCGCAGCTATGTCAACGGCATCCGGACCCGCGGGGGAGGCACGCACGAATCGGGCTTCCGTTCCGGAATTTCCAAGGCCGTCAAAAACTACATGGATGTCCACGACATCAAAACCAAAGGCCTGACCATTACGCCCGACGACATCCGCGAAGGTGCCGTCGGCATCATTTCCGTGTTTCACAACGACCCGATGTTTCAGGGCCAGACCAAGGACCGGCTGAACAATCCGGAAATGAGCTCGATGGTCGACACCATGGTGCGCGCCGCGCTCGAAACCTGGCTCAACAACAACCGCACGGCAGCAGATGCCATTATTGGCCGCATTATTCTGGCTGCCCGGGCGCGCGAGGCGAGCCGCGAAGCGGTCAAGGAAGTGAAACGCAAAGCCGCCGGCACGCGGCGCAGCAATCTGCCTGGCAAACTTCTCGACTGCCGTTCGACCAGCCCGGAAGAATGCGAGCTGTTCATTGTGGAAGGCCAGTCGGCCGGGGGCACCGCCGCCAGCGGGCGCGACTCGCGCACGCAGGCCGTTCTTCCGCTCAAAGGCAAAATCCTCAATACCGAGTCCCTGTCGCTGGGAAAAATCCTGCAGAATCAGGAAGTCAAAGACCTGGTCGAAACACTTGGAACCGGCATCGGGGCACACTTCGATGCCCACAAGCTCCGTTATCATCGCATCATTCTGCTGATGGATGCCGACAGCGACGGTTACCACATCAGCACCCTGCTGCTCACGTTTTTCTTCCGCCACATGCGCGAGCTCATTCAGCAGGGCCGCCTGTATCTGGCACAGCCGCCACTCTACAAAATCGAGGTCGGCAAAGAACGCCATTACGCCCGCGATGACGCCGATAAAGAAGAATTGCTCGCCCGGCTGCCGTCGAACCGCAACATCGACATCCAGCGGTTCAAAGGACTCGGCGAAATGAACTCCTCCCAGCTCCGGGAAACCACACTCGATCCCCAGTTGCGAACGCTGCTGCGGGTGGACATCGAAAGCGCCGTCGAAGCCGATGCCATTTTTGCCCAGTTGCTGGGAAAAGATGCCTCTGAGCGCTACAAAATCATCATGGACGAGGCCGGAGAAGTGGACGACCTCGATATTTAGCGCCTCGACAAGCTTCTCAATGGACAAGAACAGGCCCCTGCGAGAGCAGCCTGCTTCAGGCACCCTGCAGAATACTGCTCGCCTGGTGAAGATTTTTCGCCGCGTGAAAATTTTTCACCGCAGGCAGGCAATTGTCAGAGGAAGACAGCAATCGTCAGGGCAATCGTTCGGCCCTGGTTGAATTTTCGAAAAGTCGCGGATTCCTGCGAAATTTCACGTCAGTTCCAGAACCGGATCTCGCCGAAATCCGGTGAGCAGAACAAATTGTCTGTTGCCCTGGACAGGTTCTGTATACAGATTCTGCACGCAGACACAGCGGCCGCTGGTGCGGCCCCTGCCTTGAGAATATTCGTCGACCTTTGTGCCCTGCTGGGGAAACTATGCCACCGGCCCATCCTTCTGTTCCCTCGCAGCATCCCTCGATTTTTCGGGACCGGTCATTCTGGGGAATGACGATCACCCAGTTTCTGGCGGTCTTCAACGACAATTTCTACAAACAGATTGTCGTCCTGGTCTGCGTCGACATTGCCGAGGCCGGCGGCAAACAGGGGCTCGGCGGAATTGCCACGGCCCTGTTCACCATTCCTTTCATCCTCCTGTCAGGCTACTGCGGCTTTCTTTCAGACCGGTTCAGCAAACGCACCATTGTCGTCGTCTCCAAGATTGCGGAAATCGCCATCATGGGGCTCGCGATGATCGCGTTCATGCCGGTGAACATCTCTCTGATCTTTGTCGTCCTGTTTCTGATCGGCATCCACAGCACGCTGTACGCGCCTGCGAAATATGGCCTGCTGCCGGAACTGTTTTCCAAACGGGATCTGCCGAAGGTCAACGGCCTGTTTCAGATGTCATTGTTTGTGGCCATCATTCTGGGGCTGGCGGCCGCCGGCATCGCCAAGGAAATGGCCGCCGGACGGCTCTGGGTCACGTCGCTGATCAGTATGGGCATCGCCTGCCTGGGGTTCTGTTCGTCTCTGCTGATTCGCCCGGTTCCGGCCGCCCGCCCCGGCATGAAGTTCGACAAATCCGATCTGATCGTGAACAAGGAAACCCGGAAAATGCTCTGGGCCACTCCCACCTTGCTGGCCGCCCTGTTCGCCACCAGTGCCTTCTGGGCCACCGGCGGGCTGGTCTATCCGCTCGCCATTACCGACCTGGGACGCAAGCAGTTCGGGCTGAGCGAATCCTTCACCAGCTACATGGCCGCTGGAACCGGACTGGGCATCGCGGTCGGATGTGTCCTGGGAATGCTCTGGTCGCATCAGAAGTTCAATGCCCGACTCGTGCGGGTGGGAGGCTGGGGCATGCTCGCCGGATTGCTGCTGATCAGCCTTCCTGGAAATTCCCCCCAGACCAATTTTCTCGGCCTGGGAGCCACCACCATTGTGCTCGTCGTGCTGGGCATCTGTGCAGGGCTCTACAGCGTTCCCCTGCAGGTGCTCATTCAGGCCAAAGCCCCGGCCGAACACAAAGGCCGGGTGATTGGCGCCATGAGTCTGGCCAACTGGATTGGCATTTATCTCGCAGCCATGATCTACTCCGGTGTCAGCCCGCTTACGGCCAGCTGGAATCTTCCTCCGGCCACCATGTTTGCGGTCGGAGCCATTTTCCTGACTCCGGTCCTGCTGTTCTACTGGCCTCGCTCTGAAGACTTTTCGGACGCCCCTGATGTCGATGCCCCGGCCGATCCGGAACGGTCGCTGCAGATTGATGCGGCAAAATAGAACGCCCTCCTCTCGCATGGGGCGCGTTCTGCCACGCAGCGGGCAACGTTTCCTCCGGAAATCTGCGCACAGCATCAGTCCCGGCCAGAGCCACCGGGCGGGACGCTGTGGCCTGAAGCAGATTGCTCCCGGCTGAGCCTGTACAGCTCATGTTTCGCCTGCGGATACAAAATGCGTCCTGTCGCGAAACGCAGCCCATTGGGATTGGAATACGCTCTTTTGCAGAGCTTTTCTTTCCGGCAGATTTCCGGGTCACATTTCCCGACGCTCCGGTTCGGCATGAAAGTTTCTTGTTCTCCCAGCTTGCCAGGTGAATGAGATGTGCCCAGTCTCTGTTCTTTGACAAATGTCGGAGCGAATCAGGACAGGTCCGGCCATTTTCAGTGCGTCTGAATGCGGACGGGGTGTGAATTCCGATCACCGGCGTTTCGGCGAAACTCCGGTCATCCGAATGTGTTCCAGAAAAACTGGAGCTTGACAGCGATTCAGGACGTATGAGAATAAACAGATTCCCCTTCTGACGAAGCCTCTGTTTCGGCCGCCTGTTTCAGGCACACCTGTCCCTGACAGTCCCGGGAACCAGTTCCTTTCTGGTGTTTCCGAGTCTGTCCGCCAGACAGCGAGTAAAAACAAGTGGATTTTCAACGGATCACATCAGATTGAGAGTGCATCATTCCCCGATCAGGTCTGTTTCGCCCTGGGGAGAGTGATGTTCCGTCAACCAGAAATGCCGGCCCCGGTGCCGGTCACCCATAACCTGTCCCCTGCGGCATCAGGCCAGAACATACCGTCAGCCCCTTGAGGAAATTTCGCCCGGACGCACGCCCCAACCCTGCCGTGACACGCGGCATCTGGAAGTCATTCATCTCATGATTGCGCAGCTCATTCCTCTGGATGGTTCCAACACGATCGCAATCACCCGGGATCTGACCCTGGTCGGTCGGAAGCGGGGACTGTGTGACGTGATTCTCCCCAGCACCAGCGTTTCCAAGCTGCACTGCGCCATTGCCAAAACCGACGGGCTGCTCTTTTTTCGTGATCTGGGAAGCACAAATGGCACCAAGGTGAACGGACAGCGGGTAATGCGCGGGGCTCTGCTCCCCGGCGATGAATTGATGTTCGCGAACCTGAAGTTTCGCGTGCATCTGGGCCCTTCCGCCCCGGTCTCGAACAGTGAGCGCACCGAAGAACTGCGAGCCGTTCCGGATCTGCTCTCTTCCCTGAGTGCTCCGGAATTCGACTTCGTCGAGCATGAAGACAGCATGCAGTAATTTTCCGCGGTGATGCCGGGCCCTTTTCTGTTCTGCGGCCCGTTCACTTTTCAATCCGTTCAGCAGGTGCGATGGCTGTGCTGTCTCCTTCGGCCAGAGCGCTTCACTCCCGCATCGTCCGCGTTCCGCCACGCGGCAAGTTGCGTTTCATCAAGTGAAATGCGCATAAAAAAGCGGGAAGCCGGCGGGCCCAGGCGAGAGCCACCGGCTCCAGCCCCGGTTCACCGGTTTGATTCCCGGCTGAATGACGATGTCACATCTTTGATGCCGTCATTTCTGGTCGATCGGCCAGTCCTCTTCCCTGCTGAGCCTGCCAACGATTATTTCTGCTCCCGGCCCTGCCGGAACAATCTCGCTCGTCCCGGCTTCCAATTCCCGGGCCTTCCCTTGCCGAACAGATTCCGGTCAGTCCGACGTGTGAGATGCATTATTCTGCAGCAGAAACGGTCGGGGCGGGTGCGCTGCAGAGCCTGACGGAGCCTCCCGGCCTTGGCAGCACTGCAAAAAATTGCCGCAAGCCTTTGATTCTGCAGGCCTTGAACCAAAACGCTTTCCAGAGACCGAACACCTGCCCCTGCGTGGTTGTCTGTCTGAGCGGAAGGAAAGCTGGACATTTTGACGGCCGGAATTGTCGAAATTGTCGCGTTCCAGACCATCTCTAGCCAGAGAGAAGACAGGTCCTGCCTGACGGCCAAATCTCTGAATCACCAGATCTCATGGCAGACATGCGACTTATAAAATCTTACGAAATTGAAGCCCGGACCCGGCATGAGTTCTGCAACTCTCTTTCGTGCCAATGTTCCACTAGTGAATGATTGGTACGAAGAGACTTTTGGCGAAATTTTGTTCGTAGGCGAACTTTTCGTGATCAAACCCTCTCTTCCCAACGTATTGAACGATGTGAGACATAAAAGCCGTCCGGCATACAAACAGGAAATTGAAAACGCACAGGGACATCTGCCGGACTGAAGCCTCTGGCAGCCGGTGAATCGACCAGAACCGACAGTTGGAGTGAAGAATCAGACCTGATCAGGTCGCCGCGGTGTTCATACCGCAAAAACGGGAGGGATTTCCAATGAGCGTGAAATATCAGAATCCGGCACTCAAACAGCTGACGGAACAACAGAAGCGCTATGCACCGTTGGACAAACGGGTCGAGCAGATGGACCGCGCTGAAGCCCTGCTGACGCATCTGGAATCCGGCCGGACATTCCGATACCCGGAACTGTGCGAAGCCATTACCGGTTTTCGGACTGACAAATACCCCGATCTGATCGTGACGGCCTCGGACCTGCAGCATGACCTGCCCCTGTTTGTGGAAGAGGTCTCTGCCAGTCTGGATCTGCCGGTCGAACGGGCCGGCGAACCGGTCCTGACCGTGGATGAGCTGAGTGAAAAGTTCAACGTCTCCACCAAAACCGTGGACCGCTGGCGAAAGCGGGGACTCGTGAGCCGACGGTTTCGCTTTGGAAACCGCTCACGTGTGGGATTTTTGCGGTCGTCTGTCGACCGCTTTGTCAGCGATCACGGTCACGAGATCGAACGGGGAACGCGGTTCACCCAGCTTTCCGATACCGAACGTCTGGAAATTGTGACCAAAGCCCGCCGGCTGGCGCGCCATGGAGCCTGTCCGGCAGAAATCGGGAAGCGTCTGTCGCGATGGTTTAATCGTTCGCCCGAAACGATCCGTTATACGTTAAAGCAATACGACACCGAGCATCCGGAGAACGCCGTGTTTCCGACCGCCACTGCTCCGCTGACGGACGATCGCAAGCAGGAAATCTATCAGAAATTCATGAACGGAATGTCTGTCGATTCCCTGGCTCAGGGGTATTGCCGGACCCGCACCAGCATTTACCGCATCGTTTCCGACGTGCGGGCCGATCTGCTGTTGACGACACCGATCGACTACATGGACAGTCCGGAATTCCATCGTGCCGATGCCCAGCGCACCATTCTGGGCCCGGCCCCGGCTGTTGAGAAAAAGTCGGCAGCGGTCAAACCGCCTCCAGGCCTGCCTCCTTATCTGGCGAGCCTGTATGCGGTCCCGCTGCTGACGCGAGAAGAAGAAGGCTACTACTTCAGGAAAATGAACTACCTGAAGTGCAGGGCCGCACAACTGCGCGACCAGATTGTCAATCGCCGCCCGAAAACCAAGGAACTCGACGAAATCGAATCGCTGCTGGAACGGGCGTCGGAAGTCAAAAACTTCCTGATCCGCAGCAATCTGCGACTGGTCGTTTCCATTGCCAAACGCCACCTGAAGCCGACTTCGAACTTCTTCGAAATGGTCAGCGACGGCAATATGTCGCTCATTCGGGCCATCGAGAAATTCGACTACACGAAAGGCAACAAGTTTTCGACGTATGCCAGCTGGGCGATCATGAAGAATTATGCCCGGTCCATTCCGGCCGAGCATCGCATTCTGGATCGCTTCCGGACCGGCAACGACGACGTGTTCCGGTTCTCGGAAGATGATCGGGGAAGCCAGTTTGCCGAAGAAGCCGCCAATACCCGCCAGCACCAGATGATCATGTCAATCCTCCAGAATCTGGACGAACGGGAACGGGCAATCATCATGCACCGCTACGGACTCGAACGGGGCAGCGAACCGGAAACCCTGGAGCAGGTCGGAAGCCGCTTCAACGTCACCAAGGAACGCATCCGCCAGATCGAATCCCGGGCGATGCAGAAGATTCGCAAAATCGCCACCGAAGAACGGCTGGATATCCCCGGTTTTTAATAAGAACCACTCACAAAACCTTCCGCGATCCGCTCGCGGAAAGGAAATTCTCATCATGTGAGAGGTTTTGTTCGCGGCTCTAAAAGCCGCATGCCGATGCACGCAGTGATCGGTTGTATGGTGCGTCCCGACGAAGCGGCGGAGTTGATCTCCGCCGTCTTCTAATTGTGGACGACGCATAACAGTCCGTGACGCCGAATCATCCGGTCATGCGCCGATTTTCACCACGCAGCGCTTTTGAATTTCCCGAGCGTGCCGCGTCAGCAGCAAAGACGTGGCGCGGCGCACTCTGTCAGACATCTTCTGAATTTCAGAGCACAAAACGTCAGCAAGTGTCTCAGGCTCTGCGCCGGATGAAGACCGCACTGTTCGAACAGCGTCGCCGGCGGAGATCAACCCCGCGGCTCGAAATGCCTCACACATGGAGCGTGACACTTCATTAGCGGATCTGCTGTTCGCTCCGCACACCGATCAGCAGATAGCTGCCTCGGCGATTGACGGTGAAGCGATGAGATTTGATCACCAGGGCAAATGCCTGCAGGGGATCGGAATCCGCAAACTGACCGGTGAAACTGCCGGTGATGCCGGGGTCGATCACGACTGAGCTGCCTCCCCGTCCGGCCAGGGTCTTGAGAACCACCGGAAGCGGAGTGTCTTCGAACCGGAAGGTCCAGCGATGGGGAGAACTGCCAGGGAGGACTTCCGCTCCATAGCTGGTCATCAGTTCTCGCGCCGCGGCGGCCACTTCAGGAGCTTCATCCCGCACTGTTGCCGGTGGGAAAGGAGCCGGCACGGTGCCGCTCTGGCCGGCCACCGGGGTTGCCGGATGCGAATGCATCGGATCAGGCACAGGAATGCTCAGGGCCGAGTCATCGGAGGAAGCCGCCGGAGCTGCTTTCACAGAGACGGCCGGCTCGGAAGCCACAGGCATGGGAGCAGGCTTGGAGACCGGTGCCGGACTGACTTCAGCAGCCGGATCCAGTCCCAGTGTGGCAGAAGGATCGGCTGAGGCCACCCGGACTGGCTGACGAGGCTCGTCTTTCGGAGTCTCGGGTGCCGGTTTCCGGATCTCAGGCGGGGCCACGGCAGAAACAGCCGGTGCCTTCTCAGATTCGACATCCTCTTCGCTGCTGGCTTCCTGATCGAGACGTGCCAGAAGGACACGCTCATACGGCAGCAGCGGGGGATTGCGCTGGGCACGCAAAGCCTGGCGAATCTTGTTGGGATTCGGGACGAGCAGCACCATAGTCATGGTGAATGCCAGCCCTAGTGCCCAGAATGCGGCTCTGAATGGAGTTGGAAACATGTGTCTGCTGGGTTCGATGCCGCCTTGTCCGAGTGAGTGAGCCATGGGACACACTCGTCCAATATCTATATCGACGCCCACCAATCGGAACTTCCGCAGAATTCGCGAAGTTCGTTGCAACTGCTACGGAATGCGGCACACGGCCGGCAGCGCCTGCGCAGCGGCGTCAGGCAGAAAAGAAAAAACGCGGCAAGGTCCCCTCAAAGCTCCCAGCTTCTCCTTGCCGCGTTCTTGAAATTTTCAGCACAATATTTCTCCCCTCTGCTCGCCGGAAAGACATCTCATCCCGGTCGGTCTGGGGGCGCGGGTCCCTGTTCATTGCATGACAAGCAGAGGCCTGCCTGGGAAAATCGGCCTGCAAGTGCCGGCTCCCGTCTCGCCTGCTCAGCAGCAGGTGATTGAAAGAAACCTAGGTCAGGGTCGCGGCGAGTCAAACTGAAACAGTCCGGGATTTCTGTTTTCCGGCCTGCGCCCCCTGTTTCGGCAGCGATTCCGTGGCAATTCGGCCGCAATTCTGCAGCAGACCGGCCCTGGCGGGACCTGGCAGAGACTGCGGCCCAGATGGCAGAAGCCGGCTCGGAAAACGAAAAAAGCCCCGTCTGAATCCAGACAGGGCAGAATCCCCCGACACATCAGCTCAACGGTATCGCCCCCGGATTAAAACACGTCCATCGTGTAATGCGTTCCCCAGTGGTAGGGTTTTTCGCTCGGGTAAAAGTTGTACCAGTCTGCATTGTACACCGGAATTCGGCGCTGCACCGGATAGCGGTAATACAGATTGTCGTAACTTTCATTCTGCGCCTGAAAGTTATGCGGGTAGTAGACATATGGGTAGTAGTAGAAACGTTGCCAGTTGGTAGGCTGACCGGGAGGGGCAGCTTCTGCGGTCGAAATGCCGACACGGGCAACCGTCATGACGGCCAGAAAAAAAAGACCGGCGGTAACTGTGCGCCTGATCATACCGACGACTCCTTGCACCTGTTGCAGGGGGCCCCTTTTCTGAGTCTGCGTCACGACTTCCGGAGAAGAAACCGGTGAAAATGCAGACGGAATCAGGGCGGACTTTTGAGGCGATGCATCTGATCGAACGGCGTTCGGCCAGACGCGGCCATGGAAAATGTAGACACGCTATCGGTTGATCGGCTACAAGCTGACCGGACAACAGGATTTCTCGGGAGAATCGATGCGATCGCTACTTTCGGTTCGACAGACAATCAGCACCGGTCGCCGCAGAAAGAATCAGCCGGCAGCGCGAATGGTCTGTCCCCTGCTGCTGTGGCTCTGGGGAAGTCTGGGGCTGCTGCTTTCCGGAAGTCTCCCATCGATCGCGCTCGCTCAGCCGGAGTCGGGCGAGATCACGGCGCAGGCCATTCGGGAACACATCGAATATCTGGCCGATCCAGCCCGCGAAGGTCGTCGGAATGCCGGAAAAGTGGCCGCGCGTGAATACATCTGCGCGGCTTTCGAATCAGCCGGCCTGACACCGCTGTTTGACGGTCAATGGATGCAGGAAGTGCCTGCCCGCACCGGAATTCTGAGCGAAGAAGGACAGATCGGCCAGAACCTGGGGGCCTTTGTGCCGGGCACCGATCCAGACCTGCGCCGGGAATGGATCATCATCAATGCCCATTATGATCATCTGGGCACACTGCATGGAAAAGTCTTCCCCGGAGCGGATGACAATGCGTCCGGGGTGTCGATGCTGCTGGAAGTCGCCCGGCAGATCAGCCGCAAACCCTTGAAGCGCAGCGTGGCCTTTGTCGCGTTCGACTTCGAGGAATCCCTGCTCTGGGGCTCGCGCTGGTTTATCGGGCACACGCCGATGCACCTGGACCAGATCAAGCTGTGTCTCACCGCCGACATGATCGGGCGTTCCCTGGGGGGCCTGGGAATTCCGTCGGTCTTTGTACTGGGAGCAGAACACTCGGCCATTCTGCGCGAGACCCTGGCCGAAATCTCCCCCCCGGAAGGGCTGGAAATCGCTCAGTTGGGAACCGACATGATCGGCACCCGCAGCGATTATGGCCCCTTTCGCGATCAGGAGATTCCCTTCCTGTTTTTCTCGACCGGGCAGCATCCTGAATACCATACCCCGCGCGATACAGTGGATCTGATTGACTTTGAGAAGACTGCCCGCATCTCGCAGTTGATCCTGAAGATTGTCGAGCACCTGGGAAACAATTCGGCCAGTCTGGAATGGGAACCGGCAGCCTATCAGAAACTGGAAGAAGCCCGGGCGATTTATCGGGTGACCGACCAGTTGCTGCAGTCCGAAGAATCAGGGGATGCCTCGCTGAGTGCGACGCAACGGTTTCTGGTCTCGCAGATCCGTTCCAAGGCTCAGTACATGCTGAAAATGCAGCATGTCTCGGATGAAGAACGCAAATGGATGGGCCGCAGCGCTCAGGTGCTGCTGCTGTCGGTGTTTTGACAGAGTAACAGATCGCCTGCCCCGCCCCTGCCCCGCGCCCTCTGCCCCAGGCATTCTATTCCCAGCTTCGTCCTTCCGGTCGGGCCTGATTCTCGGCATCAGGCCCGCTGTCAGTGTCGGAAGCCGGCCCCAGGCAAGCAAACTTTCAGAGCGGCGTTGTCAATGTTGTCTCGCGCAGCTCTTGATGACCCTCTGCGAATTCAGAACCGAACATGACAGCACAAAGACCAGACTGGTCTATGTGATGGAAATGACCCGCCGCAGAAAGATGGCCGGAATCATCAACGCCAGCGTCCCCAGCGTATAGCCCATGCCGTCTTCGCCCAGCTGGTAATAAATGACCATGGCATCCAGCGTGATGACAGACAGCAGCATCGACCCGACGGCGGATTGAATATTTCGGGGAACCGGCTCCTGAATGGCCAGAATCGCCCGACGGTTCAGGGTCAAGGCCACAATTCCCAGGAAGAGCAGAATGGCTTCTGAAGATGAGGCTCCTGCCTCAGGCAGTTGCCAGCCCCAGCGTTCCAGTTGTCCGGTGATCCACAGAGCGAGCATGGCCAGCCCGATGTCCAGGACGAACAGTCCTCCCACCAGCCAGGGCCGGGCTCCGGTGCTGGCTTCGCGGCGGGCGAATAGCGTGACCCCGGTGATATAGACTCCCATGGCGCAGGCGATCCAGAGCTGCGGCTGCCCCCAGACCTGAGGAAATGTTTCTGCCGCGGCGCTGGCACCGAGAAGGAGATTCAGAAATCGGCACAGCCCCATGGCCGGGAATGCGGCCGGAGTGCGTTTCAGCAGGCCATCGTACAGCAGAATGGCTCCCGCCAGCAGCAGGGCGACGACCAGACTGAACAGGCTGGCCAGCCCGGCCAGCACAATTCCGGTGATCATCAGACCGACGGCGAACCGGACGGCATTGCGGGGAGAGACGGCCCCCGAAGGGATCGGGCGGCGCGGCCGTTCGATGCGATCCTGCCGGATATCAAAGATGTCGTTCCAGACCATGCCCGACAGATACAGCCCGGCACTCGATCCACAGAGCAGAAAAAATGTCTTCCGGTCGCCCAGGGATTCATGCGTCAGCAGGTAGCCGGCGCAGATATCGGCCAGGGCGGTGAAAACTGCCGGCAACCGGCACAGACGCAGATAATCTTTGAGTGAGCCGGACGTCATGACAGAGTGTTCCCGGTGAAACTGGGGGACGTGTATTCTGCTGGGTGACGCGCGGACGCACAACTGGACGGTCACTGGCAGGGAACGGACCGCAGGCACACATGTCGGCATGTCTGCCGAAACAAACAAAAAAACGCCGGACTCTGCGAGAGAGTCCGGCGTCTGAATTTTTCGGATTCAACCTGTCGTTGAGAACTGGGGAAGATCCTCAGGACAGGTCAGGTTCCGATCATTTCACTTACTTGCAGGCACCGCAAGGAGCGGCACAGGCCGGAGCACAAGCGGGAGCACCGCAGGTCGGGCCGCAAGGGGCACCGCAGCTCGGTCCGCAAGCATCAACCGGAGCACAGACGTCATCGCACTTGTGGCAGCCGTGCTTCTTCAGGCCTTTGAACCAGCCAGCCAGTTTGCACTTCCGCTTGCAGTGAGTCACCGGTGCACAGCAGTCAGCCGGGGCACAGGGGGCTTCGCAGGAAGGAGCACAGGCCGGAGCGGCACAAGCCGGAGCACAGGCCGGAGCGGCACAGGCTGGGGCACAGGCCGGAGCGGCACAGGCTGGGGCACAAGCCGGAGCACCGCAGGTCGGGCCGCAAGGAGCGGCACAGTTCGCAGCGGCGTTGCAGCAGGTAGCTGCCGGAGCACAACAGTCGTTGTGCTTGTGCTTGAACAGACCGGCGCCAGCGACGTTCACGCTAGCAGCGATCAGCAAAGCAGCGCAAAGAGTTGACAGTTTCATCTTGAAATCTCCTCGACTTTTCCCGGGGGTTGAGTTCGAGAGCTTCTCTGCGTCGGCTTTCGCTCGGTCTTGACGCGTTTGAAGCTCTACAGTCACCACGAATGTTTGGGTCCACCTGCCCAATGGATTCGGCGATCTGCCGAGTGAAGTGGAGTTCTCCTTGCCGAAATTCGCCCTGCATTTTCAACGCAGGTCCGTCTGTTCCGTCTGTAACGACCTTAACGTGCGAAGCTGGTCGCCCGGCGACCAGCTGGCCCTTCTGCAGACGCTTTTCGCCCCCTGGAATCCATATCCGCTGATCCTTTCTGTTCCCCGTTCCAGAATCCGCCCTGCAGAAGTCAGAACTTCGGCGAAATCTGCCGGTTCGCTGCCCCGGATCAGGCTGCTGGTTCCGGCGATTTGCCGGGGAACGCGGTTTCCCTGGAGTGCTGTGACTCACCGCGTCCTGTCGAGCGGCGGAGTTGATCTCCGCCGTCTTCCGAGTACCGATCATGTCTCGTTGTCGGTCACGCACCGGCATTCATCACGCGCGGCAGTCGGTCACATGCGATTTTCCCGGCTCACAGAGTCTCACAGCGCCGGGGCACGCAGCATTGAATGACGCTGCATGCTCAGAGAATTTCACAGAGCACGAAACGTCAGTGAGTGCCTGCCTCGGCATCTTCAGTTCGGCATCTTCAATGGCGTGCACGGACTGATGCTGCGTGTCCCGCCATGCGTTTCCAGCGGACTGGATCCCGCAGGATCATTCCGGGGAGTGCTCATCAGGCGGAGCACCCCTGTCTCGAGGAATATGCGGCTTCCGCCGGATGCTCCCCCGATCACCTGCCCCAGGCATGTCAGAACGAAGAACACAAAGAGGGCGAAGATCGAAACAAGCATGACCGCCGTGGGAAAGAAGGCGGAATGGTCGGTCTGACCGGGCTCAATGGCGACTGACAGAAGACGCCAGGCAGCGAGAAGCCCCAGACAGCTTCCGATCCACGCCCCAGGCCGGGCAAATGGGCGTGGCCATTCTTTCGGCGGCGATGAAAGCATCATGATGGCCAAGAACCCCTGACAAAATCTTCCGCACTCCGCTCGCGGAAAGGAAATTCTGATCGCGAGAGCGGTTTTGTCCGTGGCTCAACAGATTCTCGCCGCGTGAAACGCGGCCAGGCCTCAGGGCGTTGCGGGCCGGCGCGTTTTCAGCAGATCCAGAGCGATTCATTCCCGCATGGGCCGCATTCCGCCATGCGGCAAGGGACGTTTCAGCCGGAAACAAAGTGTCAGCGCGACACAAAATGCACTGGCTGACGCGGCGTGCTCAGACAATCCGCCGCACTCGCAGTCTCTTTCAGAGCGCGAAACGTCAGTGAGTGCATCCGCCGACGCGGACACTTGAAAGAGCCACCGGCTCTATGCCATCGTCCCGCTGCAATGAACCGTCCTCGCCCCGCGGATTGGCGAATCCATCTCTCCAGACAGCGCCCGACGCGGGCCCAGGCCAGAGCCACCGGCTCTATCCAGCCTTGGCCTGATCGAGAGTCTGATGCTGGTTCAGCTTGTTGTAGAGTGTTTTCAGCGCGATTCCCAGTTCGTCGGCCGTCTTCGGTTTGTCTCCGGAGAACTTGTCCATCGTCTGCAGAATGACTTCCATTTCGATTTCCCGCAGGGTCATCGGGAAGGCGAAATTCGCAATATCGAACGGCTTGTTCCCGGCGGCAGGCCGACGGGACACACTCGTGGGAAGATCTTCAGGCACAATCGTTTTTCCGTCCGACAGAATCACCGCATGCTCAATGGCATTGGCCAGTTCGCGGACGTTTCCGGACCATTCATGGTTCCTCAGCACTTCGACCGCTTCTGGAGAGAGCATGTCTTCGGAAACCGATTTTCGTTTCAGGTGCCGGGCTGCCAGGAATCGGGCGAGCGCCGGAATGTCGTCTTTCCGTTCACGCAGCGGAGGGAGACGGATTTCGAACGTGTTGACGCGGAAAAACAGGTCTTCCCGGAAGTTGCCTTCGCTGACCATGTCTTCCAGATTGCGGTTGGTTGCACAGACCACCCGGACGTCGACCGTGAAGGCGTCGTTTTCTCCCACGCGCCGGACTTCGCCGGACTCGAGGAACCGCAGCAGTTTCACCTGCATGGCTTTGTCGAGCTCGCCCAGTTCGTCGAGGAACAGCGTTCCTCCGTTGGCGACTTCGATGAGTCCTTTGCGGGGAGTATCGGCCCCGGTAAAGGCTCCTTTTTTGTGGCCGAACAGCTCGCTTTCCACGAGATTGTCCGGCAGGGCCCCGCAGTTGACCGCCACGAACGGCATTTTGGAACGATGGCTCATTTCGTGAATGCTGCGCGCGACCAGTTCTTTTCCGGTGCCGGTTTCGCCGAGAATCAGCACGCTGGAATCGGTTGGAGCGATGCGTTCGACGAGTTTTTTCACCCGCGACATGGCCGCGCTTTCGCCGACCAGATCGGTTTTGCCGCGAACGGTCTGCAGTTCACTTTCGAGGGCCTGGGCGCGATTGGCCAGCGTCCGTTTTTCGGCAACGCGATTGAGCACGCTGTCGATTTCGACAATCTTGTAAGGTTTGCGCAGGAAGTCATACGCTCCCATGCGGATGGCACGAATGGCATCGTCCATCCCCCCGTGACCGGTGCTGATGATCACGTCCGTGTCGGTGCCCGACTTTTTCAGCTGTTCAATAACAGCCCAGCCATCGACTTCCGGCATGCGCAGGTCAACAATGGCGGCGTCGAACGCGCTTTCCGAAAGAGCGTTGAGAGCAGCCTGGCCTCCATCCACGACGGTCACATCGTGACCGATTCGCTGGAGTTCCTTCCCCATCACCATGCGGATCGGGGCTTCATCGTCAATAAACAGCAGCCGCAGTTTGCGGGCACCTTTGACGCCAGGGTCGTCCGTCCGTGACGACATATGAAAGATCCTATGATTGAGAGAGCGAGACTGATGAGAGTCCCACGGATCTGGTGGGTGGTGATTGCGGATCGGGTGATATCAGAAACCTCAGAACGTGTAAATTCGAGTCTTTCAGGATCTTGGCCTGTTTGCTTAACACACTTTGATTCAATACCTTACGTCTTGTGTGCTGGCGGGAATCCCACAGGCTGGCCGATGTGATGACTGCAGGAATCCCTGGCAGAACAAACAAGATGGGAGACCCAGGGGTTTCCGGGGCATGTCAGGGCCGAATGTGCTGCCCCCGGGCAGGCCAATGCTGTCTGCAGTCTGTTCTCCCGACCGGCGGCGAAATACTCACAATTCCTCGAGCAGGCATGTTCGCGACACGAAGGAAAGCCGATGCGTTTCAGGGATGAAAAGACTCCCCGATTACTGGTCAGCGTGCGGAATGGGGCAGAAGCGGTGCTGGCGGCGCAGGCGGGAGTCGACCTGATTGATTTCAAGGAACCCTCGGACGGAGCATTGGGGCCGGTCGCTCCCCAGGTTCTGCAGCAGGCCTGCCGGGAACTCTCGCAAGTCAATCCGGCCGCGCACATCACTCTGGCCTGCGGGGAAGTGATCGACGCCGCGAATTTTCTTCCACGAACCGCGTCAGGCGTCTGCTGGCTGAAACTGGGCCTGGCCCGGCTGGGGCAGGTTTCGGACTGGCGGGAGCAGTGGCGGCATGCCCGAACTCGGATTCTGCAGGCGGTACAGGGATCGGAACCCGGCTGGATGGGAGTCGCCTATGTGGATGCCGAAGCGGCCGGGGCACCTCCGGTCGACGAGATCGTGGCCGCGGTCCTGGCGGGAGATTGTGACGGAGTGTTGTTTGATACCTGTTCCAAGCAGTCTGGCAGACTTCCCGATTTTCTGCCGTTCGATCGACTGGAGCGACTGGCAGCCAAATTGAAGGCCGCCGGACGGGTTGTGGCCGTCGCTGGCCGTCTTCGCGGCGAGGATCTGCCGGCTCTGCTCCAAATGCCGGTCGATGTCGTGGCGATTCGATCGGCTGCCTGCCTCGGGAATGCCCGGAACCAGGCACTCTGCCAGACAACTCTGCAGGAATTTCAGAGCCAGTTACGGCAACTGGCCGCCGGACGGGTTTGAAACTTCCCGTGCGAGCTGCAGAGGAATTCCCGGCATTTTCGCCGGGAGGAAATCTCCAGGTGCAGAAGATTCCGGCTCCGGAGGAATTCAGTGCGTTCGAAGCCCGTTTTCAGACGAGGGCACCGGTTTTCTTCTCAATGATCTGATCGAGTTCGTCTTTCAGACGGGGAAGAATGTCCTCATAGGGATAAGCCCCCAGAGATTCCGGCCCGCGCTTCAGATTGACATGCGTCGGCCCGCACCACAGGCCCAGGTCGGCATCGTCGGTTTCGCCGGGTCCATTCACCCGACATCCCATAACGGCGATGGTAATGGCATAGGCCCTGGCGTATTCGGTCATGATTTTGACCTGCTGCGCCAGTTCGATGAACGCTTCATTCTCGACGCGGGAGCAACTGGGACAGCTGATGATATTCAGCGTATCGAGACCAAAGTCGACGACAGACCGCACCCGTCCTGCGGCAATGTCGGCCAGAATCTTCCGCCCGGCCACAATCTCTTCGAACTTCTGCGGGTTCGGCACGGTCAGGGAAACACGAATGGTGTCGCCGATCCCTTTGCTGATCAGCTGTTCGAAAGCGACCCGGGTTTTGATAATTCCATCCGGCGGCATGCCAGCTTCGGTGACTCCCAGATGCAGCGGCACATCAGGACGGGCCTGGGCGAATCGCTGATTGACTTCAATCACTTTGCGCGGATCAGAATCCTTGAGCGAGACGCAATACCGGGTGTAATCGAGCGAATCGAGCAGATCACAATGCTCAAAGGCGCTTTCCAGCATGGGGGAAATGGAGTCGGCCGGATCGTATTTCTCTTTTTTGTCGGGATCGACCGAGCCGCAGTTCACGCCAATCCGCATGGCGCAGTCATTGTCGCGGGCGACCTGTACCAGGTAGCGAACCTTTTCCTGCCAGGGTTTTTCCCGCTCATGATGATACAGATGGCCCGGATTGTAGCGCACTTTGGCCACATGCGGAGCCACGGCCTCCACCAGTCGATAATTCTCCTGCAGATCCACCGACAGGTTGGCGGTAACCTGACGCGAGATCTCGGCCAGAGCTTCTGCATCTTTTTTGCTGTCGACCGCCACGCGAACAACGTCCGCCCCGGCATCGACCAGGCTCTGAATCTGTTCGACGGTCGCATCGATGTTGCGGGTGTGCGTGGCCGTCATGCTCTGGACGGCAATCGGCTGGCCGCCACCGACAGTGACCGTGCCGACACGAACAGGGCGAGTCGGATTGCGCGGGAGAGTGCGTGATTCCACGAAATACATTCCTTGCAGACGCGGGAGCGAAGATACGGTTGCAATCCAGTTGCAAACAGCCGGCCAGAATCAGGCAGTGCCATAAAGACCCCGGACGACGTGATCAATTTTCCAAGCACTCACGGATCGGAGAGCTTTTCTGCAGATTGCCGCTGCAGGAAACAGGGTAACAAACCGAGCGCTCGGAAATATACCGTTTTTCGGCGACAATTTGAGTCCCGGTCAGACCGGATCGCCACCACCCTGACAGTCCGGGAAGAGTGAGCAAGACACCGCGTTGCGCGAGGGGCTGTCGAGGAGGAGGCCGAAGATTCCGGCGCAGAGAGAATATTTCAGGCCGCCACGCCGGTGGAAGCTGGACTGAAACCTTGCCCCCGGTCAGAAGCACGGGTAAGATTGCAGACGTTCACCAGCTTTCATGCTGGAGACATGCCTCTGCGGTGCTCGATACCGGATCGTATTTTGTAGACCCGACTTCCATCCCGCAGGGAACTGCCTTGATTCGGCAGCGTGTATATCCGGGTGTTGACCGGCAGGTGCCTGCATCTGTCTGCGATCGACCGGCTCCCACAATCTGAATCGGTGGTGCCCACCTTAAACTGCGGGTCTGGACAAAACTTTCCGCCGGCACGTTGCGGAGGCTTTCTGAATTCAATCGGCAGGACCGCAGGAAGCGGGGTCTTGTGCACTGTTTCCCCATCCTCGTGCGTTCACAGTCAGCATCGTGACCAGAGGACAGGGGCAATGAACTGGGATTTTTCAGGCCAGGTGGCGGTGGTCACCGGTGCGGCCAGCGGAATTGGCCGGGCGACGGCCCTTCTTCTGGCCCGGCAGGGCGCGCGAGTGTTTGGCTGTGATCTGCATGCCGAACCCGAACTGGCCTGCTCCCTGCAGGCACAGGGAGTCTCTCTTTCCGCCTGCGATGTGACATCCCTGCCGGATCTGAAGCAATTCATCGATCAGTCGGCTGCGACCGGCGGAGGCTTGAACCTGCTGATCAACAATGCCGGCATCAATCTGGTCGGCCCGCCGGAAGTGATTGAAGAAGCCGCCTGGGATCGCTGTCTGGATGTGAATCTCAAAGCGGCGTTTTTTGGCGTAAAATACGCTTTGCCCTACTTTCAGGCTGCCGGAAAGGGAGTCGTTATCAACACAGCCAGCAATGCCGGCCTGCTGCCGCGGCACCATGACCCGGTCTATTCCCTCAGCAAGGTCGCCCTGGTCGGGCTGACGAAAGCACTGGCATTGAATCTGGCCCGGGATCAGGTGCGGGTGAACTGCGTCTGCCCGGGCCCGGTCGAGCGGACCAGCCTGCTCGATTTCGATCTGGAGCATGCGGCTGACCGGGAGCAACTGGTGACTTCCATCATCAATGCCAGCCCGCTGGCCCGAGCGGCAGGCCGCATGATGACGCCAGAGGAAGTGGCCCAGTCGATTGCATTTCTCTGCAGCGACGCCGCGGCCATGATCACCGGGACAGCGCTGGCCATTGACGGCGGAAAATCCCTGGGAGTTCCGCCGCCCGTCGCCCCCTGATCAGCTCCCGCTCTGGCCTGTTTCTGCAGTCACGGCTTCGACAACAGGATTCCAGGCGCGCCGACAGGCCTGCGCCCCTGGAATCCCGGTCCGGGACTGCAGGGCGACGCATGGGCCGGCTTCCCTTTTATTACGCGTTCTGGTGTTCTTCCTGCGGTTCCGACTGTGGAGGATCAAACCGCGGAGCCTTCCAGTTCTGTTCGTCATTTTCGACGCTGGGGCGGGCGGCCGATGACTGGCTCGAAGACGGCGTGCGAATCTCGTCTTCGATGCCGTTCATTCCCTTTTTAAACTCGACAATTCCTTTGCCGAGACTGCGCGCGACCTCGGGCAATCGCTTGCCGAACAGCAGCAAGGCAATGATTCCCAGCACGATCATTTCTTGTGGGCCGATCCCGAACATGGCAGTCCTCGTGTTTCTCGAAAGCGTCTCTTTGTCAATCCTCAGTCCGCGGCATCCCGGAAGGCCGTGCCTGGTGCCTGTCTCCATTTGTTTTTCTCCGCGGAAAGGGCTTCTCGAAAGAGCAATGAAATCTCGGGAGAAGATTCGTGGAGACCGGGAAGGCAGGATCAAGGGAGAACGGCCTGACGATTCTGAATCGTCGCAGGGGGCTTTCCTGAAGGTCCGGCTTCAGAACGACTCCGCAGGCACCGTGCGCACGAATCCCGTTCCGGACAATCGCCGGATCATTCGCACTCGGTTGACCCGCTCGATGGGAGAAGCAAGCCGGTTGAGCAGTTATGATCATAAGCAGCCGGAGGGCGCGGGTCAAATCTCGATTCCCCCCGGAAACTTCAGACGAAATTTTCCGGAAGTGTGTGACATTTTCGATTTCCTTCCGCCAGTGTCCTTCAGCAGGAGAGCAATTCTGAATATGATCCCCGGCAGAATTGTCGCGATCAGGCAGCCGATCGGCCTGGCCGGTGGCCTGTGCGCAACATAAGCTCCTGTGCTTGAATTTGTTGCGTCCGCCCATTGGAAGTGTGGAGCGGCGCGGGATATGGGTTGTGAGTTGAGGGGATTAGTGGTCCATGGCGACACCGTCTGAAATGTATGATGCGGCCATCGAGCTGAAGAACGCAGGCGACCTGGCCGGAGCCGTGGCTCAACTGGAAACTCTGGCAGAACAACACCCTGAGCATGTCGACACCCGGTCTGCGCTGGCCGTGTTTCTGCAGCGTCTGGGCCGCCCGGAAGAGGCGATTGAGCATGCAATCAAGGTCTGCGAAATGCGCCCGGATGATGCGTTTTCATACACTCAGCTGTCGGTGATTTATGTCCGTTGCGGCAAAATTCCCGAAGCGGAAGACGCCAAGGCACGGGCGCACATGCTGCAGATGCGCGGGAGCTGATCGTCTCTGTTTTTCATGCGGCAGAAGATTCCTGTTGTTCCCCCAGGCAGGGCCGAAGGTCCGACAGGGGGAAACAATCGCATTCAGCCTTGCTTGACACCACTTTTCGACCTGTCATACGATCCGTGATCTTTCTCCGCCAGCGGTTTCGGCTGAAATGCTGGCGGATTCATTTTTTGCCAACACTACTGGAAAGGGCGCGGCATCCATGGCTGTCCCCAAGAGACGTCAATCGAAGTCCCGTTCACGCAAGCGGAATAGTCATAATTCCGTGAAGCCCATGAAGTTGCAGTACTGCACGCAGTGTGGAACCGCCGTTCCGTCGCATGTCGTCTGTCCGAACTGCGGGCATTATCACGGTCGGCCGCTGGTGGTTTCAGAGGAATAGTTCGCCATGCGGATCGCATTGGACGCGATGGGCGGAGATCATGCGCCTGCAGTAAACGTGCATGGGGCCATTGAGGCCCTGCGGGAACTGTCAGGGGTGGAAATTGCGCTGGTGGGAGACGGTCCGGCGCTCGAATCGCTGCTGCAGCAGGTGGGATTTTCTGATCCCCGGCTGACGGTGGTGCATGCCGAGGGCTTTGTCGGAATGGACGAAAAGCCCATGGAAGCTCTGCGCAAAAAGCCAGATTGCTCCATTGCGCGCTGCTGGAAATTGCTGGCAGGCCGCGAAGCCGATGCTGTGGTCAGTGCCGGAAATACCGGCGGTGTCGTGGCCTCGGGCTTGCGTACCAGGCTGTTTCTGAAAGACGTCAAACGCCCCGGAATTGCCGTGGTCATGCCCTCCTCGCATGGAAAAACCGTGCTGATGGATGTGGGAGCCAATCCCGGCGCGCGACCGGAACATCTGGCCCAGTATGCCGTCATGGGGGCTGTGTTCGCGTCAGAAGTGCTGGGACTGGAAAACCCGCGCGTCGGACTGATGAATATCGGCAGCGAAGACGGCAAAGGGACCGAGTCCATTCGCGAAGCCCACCAGCTGATTGTCGGGGCACCACTGCCTGGGCAATATATCGGCAACGTGGAAGGCCGCGATGTGTTCAACGGCTCGGTCGACGTGGTGATCTGCGAAGGCTTTGTCGGCAATGTGGTGCTGAAAGTCAGCGAAGGAATGGCCTCGATGGTGATGCGCAGCCTGGCCCAGCAGGTGGTCGGGCAGCTCAAAGAGGAACGGCAGCTCGCCCTGGCCGCGTTTCAGAACGCCGGAAAGAGCTTCGAGTACAATGAAGTGGGCGGTGCCCCGCTGCTGGGGGTGGACGGAATCTGCATGATTTCCCACGGATCCAGCGATGCACGATCGATTTGCAATGCGCTGAAAACAGCAGTGATGCTGAAAGATCGTGAAGTGAACCGGAAGATGACACAGGCCCTCGCTCGAGCCGGAGCGGCCGCAGCCAGTCCCTGACAGCCGGGAACGGTGGCCTCCAGGCTCTGTGATTCGCGGGGGACTCCGGGAAACCAGGGCCAGTCGCCAGGGAATGAGCCGGATAAGAACTTTTGCGGTTTTTTCGCCCGGGAAGTTCTGGCGTCACGCCGGATGAAACGCCGAATGGATGGCGGTGAATTTCAAATTTCTGTTTGCAGGCCAACGGGTAAGGATACGCGAGCATGAGCCGCATCGGATTTTTGTTCCCCGGTCAGGGAGCGCAGCATGTCGGCATGTGCCGGACGCTGGTGGACGCCTACCCGGCGGCCCGGCGTCTGTTTGACCGGGCGAATGATCTGCTGGGCTATGACCTGTTGAAGCTCTGCCTGGAAGGGCCGAATTCTGATCTGGATTCGACCGTCATCAGCCAGCCGGCCATTTTTGTGTCGAGCCTGGCGGCCTTGGAAAAACTGCGGGCCGATTCTCCGGATGTGGCCCTGAGCTGCGAAATGGCGGCAGGATTGAGCCTGGGAGAATATACAGCCCTCGTGTTTTCAGGAGCCCTGTCCTTCGAAGACGGACTTCGGGTGGTGCAGCAGCGCGGTCAGGCAATGCAGGATGCCGCCGATGCCACGCCGTCGGGCATGGCCAGCGTGCTGATGCTGGATGTGGAAAAAGTTTCGGCGATCTGTGATCAGGCCCGGGAACTGGGAGTGATTCAGATTGCGAATTACCTGTGCCCGGGGAATCTGGCCATTTCCGGGCAGAATGCCCCGCTGGAGCGGGCAGTGGAACTGGCAGAATCTGCCGGAGCGCGAGTGGTGCCGCTGGCCGTGGCGGGAGCATTTCACACCAGCCTGATGGAGCCGGCGGATCAGCGTCTGCAGCAGGCTCTGTCAGAAATCGAAATGAAATCTCCCGAAATTCCGGTGATTTCCAATGTCGATGCCCAGGCCCATCTGGACAGCTCGGAACTCAAGCAGGTTCTGGTCCGGCAGGTCGTCAGCCCGGTCCGCTGGGAAGACAGTGTGCAGGCCATGATTGATGCGGGAATTGATGAGTTTTATGAAATCGGACCAGGTCGGGTTCTGACCGGCCTGATGAAACGCATCAACCGCAAAATTCCCTGTACCGTGGTGAATGATTCGTAGAAGAATCTGGCCTGATCGGATTCTCCGGATGGTGCAGGGCTTGCCGTTTACACTTTCAGGGAAAGCCGCTATATCTTCACGCGGTTATGGAAACCCCCCGGGTTCGCGTGAATGTCGAATCAGTTCCGATAGTCAGTTTTGTCAAGACTTGGCGGCACCAGTGACGGTGTCGAAGCGCCGAGCAAGGAGTAAAATCGTGGAAGACAAAGTGATCTCAATTGTGAGTGAGCAATTGAGTGTGAGCAAAGACGAGATCACGCGCGACAGCAACTTCATCGACGATCTGCATGCTGACTCGCTCGACCTGGTCGAACTGGGCATGAAGTTTGAAGAAGAATTCGGTGTGACGATTCCCGACGAAGACTACGAAAAACTTCGCACCGTCGGGGATGCGATTGATTACATCAAGCAAAAGGAAAGTGCTTGAGTGATGCGACGGCGTGTTGTGGTCACCGGTCTGGGCGTCGTTACCGCTCTCGGGTTCAATGTTCCCGAGTTCTGGGACAACATCTGCGCCGGCAAAAGCGGCGTGGGACCGCTGCGCAGGTTTGATACGACGCATTTCAAGGTGCGCTTCGGAGGCGAAATTGCCAATTTCGAACTCTCCGAACACCTGGAAATCCTCGAGAAAGAGGTGCGGCGTCTGGATCGCTTCGTGCAGTTTGCCATGGCGGCTGCCCATCGTGCCATCCAGCAGTCGGGCATCGATTTCGATACCGGCGACCCGTATTCCCATGGCGTGCTGATCGACAGCGGCATCGGCGGGCTGCATGAAATCGAACAGCAGCATGTCACGCTGTTCGACCAGGGGCCAACGCGGGTTTCTCCGTTGATGATCCCCAAGCTGATGGTCAACGCCGCCAGCGGAAACATTTCGGTGCGCTGGAGACTGCGCGGCCCGAACAGCGCTGTCGCCACGGCCTGTGCTTCCTCCAATAATGCCATTGGCGATGCATTCCGGCTGATTCAGTTCGGTCATGCCGATGTGATGGTCACCGGAGGAAGTGAAGCCGCGATTACTCCCATGGGCTTGTCCGGCTTCGCCCGCATGCAGGCTCTGTCTACCCGGAACGAAGATCCCCAGGCTGCCAGTCGCCCCTTTGACAAGGGACGCGATGGGTTTGTGATTGCCGAAGGAGCCGGCGTGTGCGTGCTGGAAGAATACGAGCACGCCCGGAAGCGCGGGGCGAACATCATTGCTGAAGTGCTGGGCTATGGCATGGCGGCCGATGGCACGCACATGACCGCGCCCGATCCGGAAGGCCGCGGGGCCGCCCGGGCCATGTCCAATGCACTGAAAGACTCCGGCCTGAACCCCGAAGACCTGCAGTACATCAATGCTCACGGCACCAGTACTCCTCTGGGAGACAAGGCCGAAACCTTTGCCGTGAAATCGGTTTGGGGCGAGCACGCCCGGAAAATTGCATTTTCCAGTACGAAAAGCCAGCTGGGACACCTGCTGGGAGCCTCGGGCGGCGTGGAGTTTGTCATCGCCTGCATGGCCCTGCGTGATCAGGTGGCTCCTCCGACCATCAATCTGGATGACCCGGACGAAGACTGCGACCTGGATTATGTTCCGCATCAGGCCCGTCCGATGAAAATCGACCGGCTGATGTCGAACAGCTTCGGATTCGGGGGGCACAACGCCTGCCTGATCCTGGGCCGCATTTAGAACCACTCACAAAACCTTCCGCAATCCGCTCGCGGATGGGAAATTCTCATGGCTTGAGCGGTTTTGTTCGCGGCTCTTAGACCATTTCCATGGTTCTGATGCAGGCGAATGGGCGCGATTCACCACATGAATGCCCCCCTTATCGCCTGCGGAACATTGAAGACCCATTCTGAAATGGCTCAAGTGCCGGCGCTTCGCGTCTGAGCCTGGCCCGTGCTTTTTCCCGAAGGAAACGCAACTCGCCACAGGGCAGACTGCGAATCTCCGGGAAGGATGTGCTTCCTGCTCCGCGAACAGGGCTGCCTGATTCATGGAAACGCGCTGCTTGCGAGCGGTGCGCCATCGTCCCGGCGGCTGTGGAAGATTCTTGAGTCAGGCATTTCTTTCGGGCCGTGCCGTTTCTTGAATGGTGCCGTTTTCAGAGAGCACCACTTTCAGGCCGTGCCATTTCAGGGAGTGCCGACGACTCCCACCCGCAGATCCATCACGTTCGTGTGTGTCGGCCCTGTTCTGATCAGCGCCTGCAGCTGATCGAAAAAGGGATAAGAATCGTTGCAATCCAGATAGGGCTGGGGATTCAGCTGCCGATTGCGAATGTCACGCAGCACACCGGCATCGACAATGGCCCCGGCCGCATCGGTGGGACCATCCTCGCCGTCTGTTCCGCCCGAGGCCAAAGCCAGGGTGTCCTCCTCCGGCTGTTGCAGCCAGGCCAGCGCCGCGGCCAGTGCCAGTTCCTGATTTCTGCCCCCTTTGCGGGTAGCCACGCCCGGGGCTAACTGCACCGTGGTTTCTCCACCGCTGATCAGGCACTCGGGAGTTCCCTGGCGCACCAGTTGCTGCAGGGCTTCGGCCAGGCGGGTTCCGGTTTCGGCGGCCAGCCCTGGCTGATCACTTTCCGTCAGGGCGACATGATATCCCAGTTCCCGGGCCTTCGTGGCCGCTGCTTCCACAGCCATCTGATTCGAAGCGATGAGCAGGTGATGCAGCTTCGTCGTCGGTGCCTGTTTCACTGCAGGTGTCTGCAGGTCATGCAGCAGGCAGACGCGGACAGCTTCCGGCACCTGCAGGGACTGGTGTCGTTCAAACTTTTCGAGCACCTGCAGTGCGGCCTGCGGGTCGGCCGGTGTGGGCATTGTGGGACCAGCGGCAATCAGATCCAGCGGGCTGCCGATGACATCGGAAATGACCAGCACCAGCATGGTTCCAGCCCGGCAGGCGCGCCACAAGCCGCCGGCCTTCACGTCGGACAGGGTGCGGCGGACCAGATTCAATTCTTCAATCGTGGCCCCGCACCCGGCCAGTCCGCGCGTGATCTCCAGCTTCTGCTGCAGCGAGATTTCCGCGCGCGGCAATGGCAGCAAGGCGCTTCCTCCGCCGGAAATCAGCACGACGCACAAATCCTGTGGACGCTGCGCCTGCATGCGTTTCAGAATCTCGCGCGTGCCTGCGACACCCGCCGGCGTCGGTTCATTGATCCCGGCAGGCCGGGCGGGATGCAGGGTGATCCGCCGCAGAGGCTGCACACAATCTTCCGGGACGTTGATCCAGCCGGTCACCCGGGACAGCCAGTCGGTGCCGGATAAGTTGCCGGCAAGTGCCTGCTCCAGTCCGGCAGCCATGCCGGCCCCGGCCTTTCCGGCACCGACCACGAGAATGCGACTGTCCGGGGCTGCCTGCCAGACGACATCACGAAATCGGATCTGATTGGTTCCCGGGTGGATCTGTCGCTGCACGGCCCCGTGAGAATCAACCGCCGCGACACCTGCCTGCCAGATTTGAAGAGCGGCCTTTCCGGCAGGAGTCAACGGGCGGGCGACAGGTGGAGTCGTCATAAGCATCCCTGATGGGGCCTGATGCAAAGGAACGGCAGGAAAACGCCGGGAATTCGGCAGGCTCAATGTTTCGGAAACAGGCAGGAGAACATCAGGCCTGAGCAGCAGGCAGGCCAAGAAAAGAGAGCCACCGGTCAGATTTGAACTGACGACCTACGCTTTACGAAAGCGTCGCTCTGCCGACTGAGCTACGGTGGCGTCACCGTGCAAAAAAGCATCCCGCTGAGTCTTCCGTCGCGGACGGAAGACTCATGTGCGGGAACTTTTGCGACTCAAGAAGTGCGCCCGACTGGACTCGAACCAGTGACCTCATGCATGTCAAGCATGCACTCTAACCAACTGAGCTACGGGCGCTTGAGAGGAAAACTGTAGCCGCGGACAGGGAGCGGGTCAAGCGCGTCCCGACGGACTGCCACCTGTCGCAGAAAAGCCAGTCTCCCTGCATCGCACAACCGGATGCTGCACAGGGGGGAAGTCCACCGGGGCGGAAGAGTCAGGCACCAGGGACCGCAGGCAGGTTCCACAGGTTCCGGCAGTCAAATCCAGCCAGGTTCTTGTGGTCAGATTCGGACAGTCCGAAGGACACGCGCTTCCGGCGGGCGGAAGTGGAGTGAAACGACAGCCAGTTGCGGGATTGCGCATAAAACAGCCTGCAGTGTCAAAGACACTGCAGGCACACCGTATCTCGGGGGGGACAAATTCAGCCGGCGATCAAATAACAATGTTCCCGAAAACAATGATACGGTGAACTACAGGGGATAACATCTCGGAATAGTGGCACATTTTATGCCAGAATTCCAGAGAGATCCCCCCGAAGTGGCAATTCCCGCGAATCTGGCGGAAAAATACCCACGCTTCCCCAAAAAGGGCGGCAGCTTGCTGCATTTTAATGCACTGCGTGCGACGCGAAATTAAGCGGCAAGCCCATTGGCCTGCAGCGAATTCCTGCAGTATGAGAAATCACCGTAAGTCCTAAAAAAATAATAAGATAACCCCTTTCATTTCGGAGCGGGTAAGGGATCATCGAGCCAGAAATCGGGCCAGAACACATGCGGACTCTCCCCCTGAGAGAACGCATGGAAATTTTTGCATGTCATGCGCATCCGTTTGAATCGGCGCTGCAGCCCTGAACGACCTTCGGCAGATCCCTACACCATCTGAGAATCCGGTCAACGACTGTTCTGGCGGACGCCCTCAATCCCTACCGCAGAAGACAATGAACACAATGGATTCGACTCAGCTTCATGGCGCTGACACCCCCGGCTACCTGGTGATCTACAAAGGGACCGCCCTCCTCGAAATCATCGAACTTCCCGAAAGCGGCCGGATCACGATCGGACGCGCCCATTCCAATCGCGTCATTCTGCCGGATGCGAAATGCAGTCGTGAACATTGTGAACTCTTCAATCGAGGAGCTACCTGGTATGTCCGCGATTTGAACAGTCGCAACGGTGTGTTTTTGAATTCAGTCCGCATCGATGGTGACCGCCCGGTGGAGTTCGGCAGCGAGGTGATGGTTGGAAACTGCAGCTTGCAACTCTCGCGCCAACCCAATCCGAACCGTGTCCGCCCTGAACGGCACGAGCCGGATCAGGAATCAACGTTCGAAATCATCGAACGCAAATCTGGTACCCAATTCGACGTTCCGGCCGGAATGCAGCGGATTCAGGATCGTCCGGACCGCGCGGCCCTGCTGTTCACCATCGCCCGGCAGATGGCCACCGCTTCCACCGAGGAAGCGGTCTGTCGCGTCGTTCTGGAAGGGCTGACCCTGGCCACCGGGGCCAATCTGGGAGCGGTGCTGCTGGTTCCGGACGGGGAAAACGACCCAGACCTGGAAGCTCTGGTTCCCCAGGCCGTGATCGGTGACCGTCCCGTCAATGAATATTCCACATTTCTGACCCGGATCGCGCTCGACGACAAGGATGCGATTCTGGCGCACGACATTCCCCGGCATGCCTCGCTGGCTTCCCAGAAAAGTCTAGTCGAACTGAAAGCCCAGAGTGCAATCTGCTCTCCCATTCGCCATGGCCGCGATGTGCTGGGAGTCATTCATCTGTACTCCCAGAGCGGCCAGTCCAGCATGTCCCAGCTCGATCTGGAGTTTGTCCTGGCCGTCGGCGATCAGCTGGGAGATCAGCTCCACAGTCTGCGTCAGCGGTCGCAGCTGCAGACAGGTCTGGATCGGGCCCGCCGTCAGGTGAGTGCTCTGCAGGGGCAGCTGGCCGCCGAGTCGGAACTGGTCGGCAGCGGTCCCAAGCTCGAAGAACTGCGGCGAACCGTGTCCCGGGTGGCCCCCAGTGATGCCCTGGTCCTGATTCGCGGGGAAAGCGGCGTGGGAAAAGAACTGGTCGCCCGCGCGGTCCACATGAACAGCCATCGAAAAGACGGGCCGTTTGTGTGTGTCAACTGTGCCGCACTGTCGGAAAGTCTGCTGGAAAGCGAATTGTTCGGCCACGAAAAAGGGGCCTTTACCGGGGCGGTGGCCCGTCGCGCCGGCAAGTTCGAACAGGCCCATGGAGGCACCCTGTTTCTGGACGAGATCGGGGAGATGAGCCCCGAAGTTCAGGCCAAATTTCTGCGGGTGCTGGAAGGACAGCCCTTTGAGCGGGTCGGCGGGGGCGAACCGATTTCCGTTGATGTCCGGGTGGTCACGGCGACCAATCGCGATCTCGAACAGGCCGTGCGCGAACGCCAGCTTCGCCGAGACCTGTTCTTCCGGCTGCAGGTTCTGGAAATTCGGGTCCCGGCACTGCGGGAGCACGCCGAAGATATCAGCGCCATCGCAAATCATTTTCTCGTCCGGTTCGCCTCGCAGACACATCGCCGAGTCAAAGGCTTCACCCCCACTGCCCTGCAGAAGCTGCAGCAGCACAGCTGGCCGGGGAATGTTCGCGAATTGAGAAATGTCGTGGAACGGGCCGTGATCCTTTCTGATCACGAACTCCTGCTGCCGGATGACATTGCGCTCACCAATCTGAATCTCGATGCTCCCGGGACTGCAGCGGACGAGAGCCAGAATCTGCCGGCCCGGGGACCGGTCAGTGCGGCCCTGCCGGCGGCTCCTGCTTCGCCGGAACAGTTGTGGACCAATCTGATTCAGCAGGAAACATCACTCGACGAAATGGATCGCCTGTATATTGAAGCGGTCCTGAAATCGACGATGTGGAACAAGTCCCGGGCGTCGCGGATGCTGCAGATTGAGCGTACCACGCTCGACCGCCGGTTGAAGAAATATGGACTGAATCGCCCGGCCGGGATTCCGGCCGATGAGGACGGGGCGACGGAGGTCGAAAATGCTGTTTGATTTAGGGTCGGTGGCAGTTGGGAATTCCTGCCGTCAGGTTTCCAATTGGGCCGCTTGATTTTTGAAGAAAAAGAGGCAATTGGTCGGCCAGGACGGCTCTGTTCGCTGGATGAAAATCCATCAGATTGACCGATTATCGACCGCACTGCACGAAAAGAGACCAGCTTTTCACTCTCTGAAGAGCGGAGCCAAAATTTGCTCTATTTCGATTCTTCAATCGGCATCACGTCATCGAGAGCAGACTGCAGGATCTGCAGGCCGAGAAGAATTCCGTCACGATCTGCCGACAGGCGAATGGTACGGGGACAGTGATGCCGGGCGGCAAATTCCCGTCCGGCCGGGGTCGATTCGTCGAGGAAAACAAAATGCATTTCCGCCGCCCGATCCCCTTCGGGCAGGCGAATGACCTCTTCCATCAGGCTGGCCAGCTCGAGTTCCGCCAGAAACTGTTCGGCAAGCTCTGAGTCTGCCGCGGAAACGGAGATCCGCAACGGGCGCTGGCAGATCCGTTCGTGCATGTCGCGCACGGTCTCATTCAACACCGGGTGCCGCCAGTGGGGAGCCACATCGCACCAGGGATCGAGGACAAACCGGCGATACCAGCAGGCCGGATGGGGGACGATCAGGGTTGCGGTTTCGGCCTGTGGCCGATGCACTCCCGGGTGGCGATCTCCCTGCAGCGGAACCGGAGCCCCGCGTTCCGGCAGACGCCAGGCGATTCTCTCCTGACCAAAGCTGATCAGGTCGAGATCCAGAGTTCTCGGGCCCCAGTGAACGGTCCGCTGACGCCCCAGGCTCAGCTCGATCCGGGCCATTTCCCGAAACAGTTCTTCCGGGGAACAGGCGGCCTGCAGCAGGGCGACTTCATTCAGAAAGGTCTCTCCGGCATTGATCCCCATTGGCCTGGTGGAAAAATGCCGGCTGCGGCTGACCAGTTGAATCGCGGGCAATCGATCCAGTGCGGCTAATGCCTGGGCAAACGTGGCCTGCACGTCGCCGACATTTCCTCCCAGCGAGATGGCGGCTGTCTGGATCATATTCTGATTGTCGCAGGAATGCTGCAGGAAGTCATGCACCTCTGCCGGAATTTTGCAGGGCCTGGCAGCGACTTTCTGCCAGGGAAAAGAATTTCGAGCACGTCAGCAGCGGGCTCAATCGCCATGATCGACGATTTTGAGCACCTGGACTTTCATGGTGGTGCGCGGCAGGGTGACTTCCACCTGATCGCCGACTTTTTTCCCCATCAGGGCGACGGCAATGGGACTGGTTGTGAGAATTTTCATCACCGGGCCATCGTAGTCTTCTTCCCCGGGACCGACGAATTCATAGGTTTCGTCTTCGTCCATGTCCAGGTCTTTGATGGTCACGGTCGAACCGAAGGTCACCTGCCCTTTGGGCATGTCGGCCTTGTCGACGACATAGCAGCCTGCCAGCTTGCTTTTGAGCAGATTGATTTTGGCCTGCACCCGTCCCTGTTCTTCGCGCTGGCCGTGATATTCGGCATTCTCTTTGAGGTCACCTTCGGCGCGCGCATCGGCAATGCTCTCGGCGATGCGAGGCATGACGTCGTCTTCGAGGTGTTTGATTTCGGCGAGAAGTTTTTCATACCCTTCGCGCGTAATCGGCTGTCGGTCCATCTCTCTCGTATCCGTCAATCAGATCAATCGTGCTGAAAAAGAGGCAAAACCCGGAACAAGAATACCGGTTGCCCAAACGATCGTGCTTCCCGGCAAATGCAGGTGACATGCCCTGTGGTCAGGGGATGACATGGGTCTGCATTCCGGGAGGCGGGGCCATTTGACCGCGGCCTGACAAACTCGGACGCCTGAATTCGCAATGCGATCGGGCAGGATGAGCGTTGGTTCCGCACGGCAGGCAGGGAACAGGCACTGGTCGTCGAGAGAACTCTTTGGCGAAGGGCTGTCAGAAACAGTGTGAATTCAGGCGCATCCGCCGGTATTCCCACTCATTGCTCCGGGCCATCGCTGCAGGTCAGTCGCCAGTCCCGATTCCATCAACACACCTTGTTAACTGATTTCTCTGTCGCTGTCCACGCCATGTCATCCGACTCACGGTCTGATTCCCTGCCGGAAAAATTTGCGTCTGCACATCCCGCAGGGACGGCAGGAACCGAGTCTGCCTGACAAACCGCATTCCCTGAAGCGGGTGATCCGTTGAAGTCACTGACGAGAGCGCCTCGCGCCGGCTGGGATCGCGTTCCCCCACACGGCGACAATTCACTTTCGCACGGTTCACTTCCACACGGTCTGTGAAGCGAAAAAGCCCATCGCAGGCGACGGGCTTTTTCGGATTCGGAAGATCAGGTCAAAGTGGATCAGGCCGCATTCCGCCGCAGGATTCCCAGCACCCGTTCGAATTCATGGTTATTGGAGAACGAGACCACAATCTGGCCGCAATCCCGTCCGCTGAGCTGGATGTCGACCTTCACTCCCAGCAGGTCGCGAAGCTGTCCTTCCAGCGACTCGACATGCGATGTCCGATGCTCTTCGGTCTGGGAGAACGGCAGCGTTTCAGCAGGTTGCTCCCCTTCCGGGGGAGAGGCCTGAGCCGGCTGAGCGGCGGCGGCATCCGAAGCGGAATCAGCGTCTGCATGTGAAACGGCTTCCGGGGCCGGTTGTCCTTCCACCGCTTCCGGAACTGGCTGAGACGTGCCCGGTTCGGATTCCGCAGGCGTGCCGCGCCCCAGGCGTTTTTTCACTTCGCTTTCCACCTGACGCACGGTGAGCTGTTCGGCCTGAATCCGTCCGGTCAGTTCGATCTGTTCCGCGGCGTCCAGCGGCAGCAGCGCCCGGGCATGCCCTGCCGAAATTTTGCCGGCGTTCAGAGCGTTCTTCACCGGGGCGGACAGTTCGAGCAGACGCAGCATGTTGCTGACCGTCGAACGGTTCATGCTCAGCTGCCGGGCCAGTTCTTCGATCGAGCATTCGAACTGGTTCAGGTAATCGCGAAACGCCTGGGCCTTTTCGAGATCGCTCAGGTCTTTCCGTTTCAGATTTTCTTCCAGGGCGAATTCGCAGGCGGTCTTGTCGATGACATCCACCACCCGACAGGGAACGGTGACCAGTCCGGCCTTCTGGGCCGCCTGCCAGCGCCGCTCTCCGGCAATCAGCTGATATCCCCCTTCGACTTCCCGGACCAGCAGCGGCTGCAGAATTCCGTGCTCTTTGATACTGGCGGCCAGTTCACCCAGCGCTTCGGCATCAAAAACCTGACGCGGCTGGAAGGGATTGCTGGTCAGCTCATGCGTGGGGATCTGGCGCAACTCTGAATCCAGATGCTCGGCCTGCTCAGCATAGGCCGGAGCGGATCCGCCCAGAAGAGCCGACAGACCACGGCCAAGACGACGTTGCGGGGAAAGAGTGGCGGTTTCGCTCATGATGGTGTCCGTCTCCGTACAGACGCTCGCAGATGCTTCGGCAACTTTCGCTGCCGGGGTGCCGAAATCCTTTTCCGTCACCCGGTCCACCTGGTGGGCAACTCCACCCACTGGCGACCATGCCCTATATCTCGACGTCTGGTTCCGGAGTTCTGCACCCCGCCCGAGATCGTTGCGCGCTCTTTTTCCCTCTTCCCTGAATTCACTGACGCACAGCAAAAGCAGGCAATCCAGGAAAGATAAGTGACAGCTGATGCCTTTTCAGGTTTCCGGGCTTCAAACCAGCGATTTCCGCTCCCCGGTTTCCTCAGCATGGAGCGGCCTGGATGGGTTACGGAACTGCCGGCCGGGCGGTGCCCCAGAGCGTGACTTCGCTTTCGCGATGCGTCTCTAAAGCCGCGGGCGGAAACTGGTCCAGCAGCACCAGATCGCTGGACTGTTGGGGGAGCGCGGCGATGAGCCGCGCAGAGCCGGGAACGTCAGCGACCGATGGCGCTGCCACGGCATAGACGGGGGGGCGGCCGGTCTCCTCCGCCGAGGTCAGGCCACTCAGATCGGCTGCCGGGATGACCGCCAGTTTTAATCCGGCCTGCGGGGTTGCGGACAGATGATCGAACAGGGCCGGGTCTCCGGCTACAAAAACAATGGCATCCACTTCTGCCGAACCTCGCCGCGACCGGTCTCCCAGATCCTGGCGAATTCGTTCGACGACTTCTTTCGCCAGACCGGATTTGACGCGCCTGTCCTGCCAGCCGGGGCGGTGGTCGAGCTGCCCTGAAATCGCCAGCACCATTCCGACGATCACGACCGGAAGGATCGGCTGGATGCTGCGCAGCACTGCTTTTGAGACAGGGAGCCTGTCCGGAGCCGTGACCTGCCCGACGTCAGCCCCCTCCTCCATCGTGAGCTTCAGCAGCGCGATCACACCGCAGGCTCCGCCGATGATTGCCCCCACCAGCAGCGGAAGGATCAATCGCGGATAAGGGGTATAAAACGGAGTCGACAGCCCCAGCCCCATCAGCCAGGCGGCCAGAACCCAGGCTCCCAGCGGTCTCGGATGCAGAAGACCGGAACGCGCTGCGGACGGCCAGGATGCCAGGCCACAGAGACTCAGCAGCGCCAGGCCCGGGAGTGCTCCCAGCCAGGAGGTCGCCAGCAGAAATCCGGCGGCGATGGCTCCCCAGAGTGCAGCGAGGCGATTCCGTCTCCGGAGACCGAGTGCAGGCACCGACAGGGCGATGAACAGCGGCACTGCCAGAAGGCCCAATGACATTCCGGCCACGGTCAGACGGCCGGTGTAATACCGATCGATCGCCGCATGCCGCGCGGCTGAACTCCACCAGCCAGCCAGACCGGTGAGATACCCCTGATGATTGGCGGCGACCGCGGCATAGCCTCCGGTCGGCTGCAGGCCGTTCAGACAGGGAAGCCAGAGCAGACCCACGACCAGCAGCAGCAGCAGACAGCGCCCGGTAGAGGTCGTCATCGAATTGCGTCCGTGACGGGTGCACAGGCACCAGCCTGCCGTCCCGGAGATCACAACCGCCAAGGTGAGCCAGCCGTTGTACTTTGTCCACCAGGCGAGTGCGGCGCACAGTGCGGCGCACACCAGCCAGATGCGGCTGCCAGTCCGCACCCAGCGCACGCCTGCCCCGACTCCCACTGTGAGCCAGAGCGTGAGACCAATATCGGTCAGAGCCGCACGACTGTATTGAATCAGCAGTTCATTGCAGGCGACATTGATCGCCGCCAGCAGCGCTGCCACATCGTTCCAGACCGAGCCTGATCGCGGCGCAGGCGACAGCGAGGAAGTTCTCTTTGATGCCGGCGGAGTCTCCCCGAGGTCCGGTTCCAGCAGGACGCGGGTCGTCCACCAGACCGCCGGGACGAGCAGCGTCCCCAGCACCACATTCACGCTCATGACCGCCAGCGGGAAAGCGCCGGTGAAGATGAGCACCCATTCATAGATCGCCGGCAGGAGCGGCGGGGCATACAGTTCGCGAAAGGGATACTCAAAGCGGGGAGCCCCGCAGAAAAGATTCGCGGCATAGATCCCTTCGTCGAAATGCTCGACCGACAGACGCTCTGCCTGCCAGGCGCGCAGCAGCAGCGCCAGTCCTGTCAGCAGCAGCAGGGGCATTAAGGGCCGCGAACAAAACCACGTCAGACCATGAAAAATTCCTTTCCGCGAGCGGATCGCGGAAGGCTTTGTGAAAGGTTCCAAGACGTGCAGGCGATTCATGCTGCTGAGTGTTGAGTTTTGCCGGGAGTCTGTCCAGCGAGAATGTCGTCGCGGTCGACAAGGTTCGCTTCATGGAAAATGGACCGGGAATGGCATTCGCTAAGGTACTGACACCTGTGGCCGCTGATCTGCTTGAGAGCGGCGTGGTCGATGTTGTCTCGCGCAGATCTTGATCCCCCCCTGCGAATTCAGGCCCGAATATGACAGAACAAACATGACAGAACAAAGGCCAGACTGGTCTAATGGAGTGGTTCTGCCAGTCTCCGATGGCGGACGATTGCCCTGCAGTGAGATCACGAAAGCGGTCATGTCCGAGATCTATGTCAGCACCGATGTCGAAACCGACGGCCCGATCCCCGGTCCGCATTCGATGCTCAGTCTGGGCTCCGCCGCCTATCTCGCTGACAAGACGCTGCTGGGAACGTTTCAGGCGAACCTCGAACCATTGCCTGGTGCCGGCTGGCATCCTGAGACCATGGCCTGGTGGGATCGCAACCGGCACGCCTACAACCGGACGCGGGAGAATGTCGAGCCACCGGAAACGGCCTTCCCGCGCTACGCGGCCTGGCTGAAGTCGCTTCCGGGACCCTGCGTGTTTGTGGCCTATCCGGCCGGCTTCGATTTCACATTCGTCTACTGGTACCTGATCCGGTTTGCAGGGGAGAGTCCGTTTTCGTTTTCTGCACTCGATGTCAAGACGCTGGCGATGGCACTGATGAAGTCCGACTATCGGGGAGCGATCAAACGCAACATGCCGCGACGCTGGTTCGACGGCAGGCCGCATACGCATCATGCGCTGGATGACGCGCTTGAACAGGGGGCAATGTTCTGCAACATGCTGCGTGAGTTGCGGGCGACGGAGAGCTGACGGGCGCTTCTCGCTCTGACGGAGTTCTGTTCTGCGGAATGATCAGAGCACGCCGCGTGAGCCAGTGCATTCTCTGACGAACGGACGTTACTGTACGCATTCGCTTTTTGAATGCAGGATGCACTCGCTGACGCTTCGTGCTCCGAAAGAGTCGATTCGCCGGCACTGCACGCTCTGAAAAATGTTCGCGTTCCGGCAGGCGTGGGTTCGTTTCATGTGAAACGGACTGGCAACGGCATTCGCTGATGCGTTGTGATCTGCTGAACATCTCGCCCTTTGAGCGAGTTGACAAAGAAAGTGCCTGTGCTCACGCTGCAGTCTCTTATTGAACTGGAGCGTTTCCCATGGCGGGATTATTTGACAAAGAAGAACGGCAGCACTCCGAAGCGGCCCGGCCGCTGGCCGCGCGGATGCGTCCCCGCACACTCGACGAATTCGCCGGCCAGCAGCATTTTCTGGGCGAAGGCAAGCTGCTGCGGCGCATGCTCAAGGCCGACCGTCTGGGCTCCATGATCTTCTATGGACCGCCGGGCACCGGAAAAACATCTCTGGGAGAGGTCATCGCCCGGCAGACCCGTTCTCATTTCGAAGTCCTCAATGCCGCTTCGGCGGGTGTCAAAGAACTGCGGGCAGCCCTGGAGGCGGCACGCGACCGGCTCGCCGCTTCCGGAGAACGGACGATCCTGTTTGTGGACGAACTGCACCACTTCAACCGGACGCAGCAGGATGTGCTGCTGCCGGATGTGGAAGCCGGAGTCGTCAGCCTGATCGCCGCGACGACCGCCAATCCGTTCTTCTCTCTGGCCTCGGCCCTGATCAGCCGGAGTCAGGTGTTCGAATTTCAGGCCCTGTCCCCGGCCGACATTCTCGGACTGCTCCAGCGGGCTCTGACCGACACCGAACGGGGACTGGGACAGAAGCCGGAGGTCGCCACCGAAGAAGCTCTGGCATTCCTGGCGGAAATCTGCGATGGCGATGCCCGCCGGGCGCTGACCGCACTGGAAATCGGGGTGAAGTCGCTCGATGTCGAGCGGCCGGTCTTCGATCTCGAAATCGCCCAGGAATCGATCCAGAAGAAGGCCGTGCTGTATGACGCGAAAGGCGATCAGCATTACGACGTCACCAGCGCCTTCATCAAGAGCATGCGGGGGAGCGACCCGGATGCGGCGCTCTACTGGCTGGCGCGAATGCTGGTGGCCGGGGAAGATCCCCGCTTCATTGCCCGCCGCATGGTGATTCTGGCTGCGGAAGATGTCGGCAACGCCGACCCCCAGGCGCTGGTTCTGGCCAATGCCGCCGCCGAAGCGACCGAACGGGTGGGGATGCCGGAATGCCGGATCATTCTCGGGCAGGCGGTGACCTATCTGGCGTGTGCCCCGAAATCGAATGCCGCCTACCTGGCGATCGATGCGGCCATCGACGACGTGAAGCAGCAGCGCGTCGTGCCGGTGCCGGTCCATCTGAAGGACAGCCATTACTTCGGAGCGAAGCGATTAGGGCACGGCGAAGGCTATCAGTATGCTCACAGCCATGCCGGCGGCTGGGTGGACCAGGACTATCTGGGAGTCGAAAAGCACTATTACGAGCCGACCAATCGGGGGCACGAGCAGCATATCAAACATCGACTGGATGAGTTGAGAGCGCGACGCCGGCCTCCCGAAGCACCTCACGAGTGATGTGTGTTCGCTGACGCATCGTATTCTGGAATTGGGATGCACTCGCTGGCGTGTCGTGCCCTGAAGGCATTCCGGGACGCGGGAAGACTGTCGCCGGACCAGGGATTCATTATGATCGTCCCACTTCCGGCGGCTCCCCGGCAGGTGGGACGCGCCGATTCGACCAGAATAGACACATCAGAGGAAATACAGCATGTCCAAGCCGCTGAACATCGGCATGATCGGGTATGGCTTTATGGGCCGTACGCACACCAACGGTTACAAGCGGGTGCCTGACTTCTTTCCCGAATTGAAATACCGTCCGGTTCTCAAGGCCGCCTGCGCCCGCAACAAAGAGAAGATTCAGGAGTTCGCCGACCAGTGGGGCTATGAATCCATCGAGACCGACTGGAAGGCCCTGATCGCCCGTAAGGACATCGATGCGGTCGACATCTGCACCCCGAACAATCTGCACAAGGAAATCGCCATTGCCGCGGCCAAAGCCGGCAAGATGATTCTGTGCGAAAAGCCCCTGGCCATGAATACGGCCGAAGGGGAAGAAATGGTCCAAGCGGTGGAAGAGGCCAAAGTGCCGAACACCGTGTGGTACAACTACCGCCGTATTCCGGCTGTGACCTTTGCCAAGCAGATCATCGATTCCGGCCGGCTGGGGCGGATCTTCCATTACCGCGCCAACTTTCTGCAGGACTGGACCATCAACGCCGACCTGCCGCAGGGGGGGAATGCCCTGTGGCGTCTGGATGCGGCCGCCGCCGGATCAGGCGTGACAGGCGACCTGCTGGCTCACTGCATTGACACCGCCATCTGGCTGAACGGTTCGATCACCGACGTCACCGCGATGACCGAAACTTTCATCAAGGAGCGGGTGCACACCGCCACCGGTCAGAAGCAGAAGGTGACCATCGACGATGCCTGCTCGTTCCTGTGCCATTTCCAGAACGGCTCGCTGGGACTGTTCGAATCCACGCGATATGCCCGCGGCCACAAGGCGCTGTATACCTTTGAAATCAACGGCGAGAACATGTCGCTGCGATGGGATCTGCACGATCTGCACCGGCTCGAAATGTTCGACTATGGCGATGAAGGCCCGTTCCGCGCCTGGAAGAGCATTCATGTCACCGATGCCGGCGGCGATCACCCGTACATGAACAAGTGGTGGGTGCCCGGCCTGCAGATCGGTTACGAACACTCCTTCGTGCATCAGGTCGCCGACTTCCTGAAGAGTCTGGAAGACGGCACCCCGTGCGGGCCGACATTCCGCGACGCACTCGAAACCCAGAAAGTGTGCGACGCCGTGCTGGCCAGTGCCAAAGAACATGCCTGGAAGAACGTGTGATCGTTCGGCGGATGACGTAGACGCAGCGAGCCGAGTTTAAGCCGCACACTTGAAGTGTGTGGCTTTTTTCATGGAGTGCGAGTTCCGGATCACGCAAACTCGTTGATCAACGACCGCATGCGGGTCAGTTCCAGAAAGACCCGTTCGAGATCATCCAGCCGGACCTGATTCGGCCCGTCGCTCAGGGCCTGGTCGGGATCAGGGTGAGTTTCCATGAACACGGCGTCGGCCCCGGCCGCCACGGCCGCGCGGGCGATGAACGGAACCATGGCCCGATTTCCCCCGGTGGTGCTGCCGCCGGGACGCTGCACACTGTGCGTGGCATCGATGCAGACCGGACAGCCCATCGCCTGCATGGTGGGAATGCAGGTCATGTCGTTGACCAGACGGCCATATCCGAACATGGTGCCTCGATCGGTCAGCAGCACTTTCTTTGCTCCGGCCTGCTGGCATTTGCGGACGGCGTGAATGATGTCTTCCGGGGCGATGAACTGCGGCTTCTTAATGTTCACGACGCCGTCGTTGTCGCGGGCCGCTTCGGCAATGGCATGCACCAGATCTGTCTGCCGGGCCAGGAACGCCGGCACCTGCAGGATGCGGCATACCTGCGCCGCCGGGGCCGCCTGCTCTGGAGAATGGATATCTGTCGTGACTGGCAGGCCGGTCTCTTCCCGGACGCGGGCCAGAACCTCGAGTCCCCGTTCCAGTCCCGGGCCGCGAAAGCTGTTGAAGCTGGTCCGGTTCGCCTTGTCGAAGCTGGCCTTGAAGACGATCTGCCAGCCATGTTTTGCCGCCAGCTCCGCCAGCCGCAGAGAAACGGTGCGGATCAGTTCGTCTGATTCAATCACACACGGTCCGGCAATCAACAACAGCGGCCGCCCTGCTCCGCAGTGATACCGATCAAAGCTCAACTCTGCCGATGCCATGGTTCCGTGACTCCTTCTGAAGAAATTCCGGACGGGAAGCTAGCAGATCGGTGCCTGTCTCCCAATTGCGGTTTTTGGGCCTGGTTCGGCTTCAGATCCGGCAACCTTCCGAAACAGCACTGCCGGATGAACGGAAGTTATTTTGACGTAATGTATTACAACTCAGTAATCCGTGTCTGCGCTTCACCTGCGATTCATGCGTTCTTCATATCCGTGTGCATGATCCACCCCGTCATGAATGACCAACCGGTTCCCCCGGCTCATGACAACCCGTTGCCCGTGTCGGTGTCGTGCGGGTGCCGTTTCTGAACAAAGTGGAGAGTGCGGAATGAAATCCTGGCCAGACAATTTGTCATCGAAGAAGCACGTCGTGCGTGGATTCACCCTGATCGAGCTACTGGTGGTGATTGCAATCATTGCCATTCTGATTGCCCTGCTGCTGCCAGCCGTGCAGCAGGCACGCGAAGCAGCCCGGCGTTCGCAGTGCAAGAACAATTTCAAGCAGATCGGCCTGGCCATCTATAACTACGAAGACACGTATGGCCGGTTTCCCAGCTCAGGGGAATCGACCTTCCAGGAAAAAACCACGAACATCACCCGGATGATGTGGCCGGTGTCGATGCATGTGGCCATTCTGCCGTTCCTGGATCAGGCTCCGCTCTACAACCAGTGGAAAATGTCCTGCCACTACACGAATTCGTCGCAGTCCAGCAATGCGTCGCTGTCTAAAACTCCGCTGTCGGTTTACATCTGTCCGTCAAACTCGACCACGGAGCCGGACGCGCTGGGCTATGCTTTTACGGATTACATGCCGATCGCATATGTCGACCTGTCTCCCACAACCGGTCTGCGGGATGCCAGCTCAGGCAGTCCTCCTTCGGCCGTCCCCGGCTCTGACGTGGGTGGTGCCCTGGGGTTCTGTAACAAGATTGCCAAAATCTCCGACGGGCTGAGCAACACCCTGCTGGTGATTGAAGACGCCAACCGCCCGACCGGCACCGGTGGGCATTACGATCAGTCCGCCAAGATTTTCAATGCAGCCGGCTCGGGATTCAAAAGTACGATGGATCAGTCCCAGCTGTTCTCCGCCGCAGACATGAATCCTGGCTCCACCATCGGTGGCGGCTATTATGGTGCCCCGAACCGCTGGGCCGATCCAGACAATGGCAGCGGCGTGTCAGGACCGCCGAACCAGACCACAAATGGACAGCGTATTCTGAACAACAACAAGACTCCGGCCGGCGGCCCGGCCAGTTGTCCCTGGTCGACGAACAACTGCGGTCCGAATGATGAACCGTTCAGTCCGCATACCGGCGGGGTCCAGGCCCTGCTGGGAGATGGCAGCGTCCGTTTCCTGTCAGAAAATCTGGACACCCATGTGATCCGGCGTCTGTGTAACAAGTCAGATGGAGAAGCACTCGGTGAATTCTAGACCATTTTCATGGTTCTGGTGCAGGCGCATGGGCGCGGTTCACAGCATGAATGCCCATTTGATCGCCTGCGGAACACGGAAGACCTATTCCGAAATGGCTCTGGAATGCCTCACTTTCATGTGGGTCGTTTTCTGCCCATTGCACTCCATTCGGAATGAGGGCACGGCTCTAAAAATCACCGTCTGCAATAGATGACCTGAGCGGCGAAGCATCTGGTTGCTGCAATCCGATGCTTCGCTATGTTCAGGGGTCAGGCTGTTTTGCCAGTCTCCAGGCACAGGTCGGCGGGTTGTCCGGATCGCTCGAAAAGCCACTTCGAAAGCGTTCCGTTAGATTTCTTGGAATCTTCATTACATCTTCACAAATATGACGACACTCGTCCTTTGAACGCGGGCCCGGATTCGAGGTCGAACCCGGACGTTCTCGCGATGAAATGAATTCTTCGAGGAGTGCTGTGATGGACCAGAAGGTTGTGGCAAAGACCGGAACACCGGCTCGGCCGCGCGGTTTTACATTGATTGAACTGCTGGTGGTGATCGCCATCATCGCGATTCTGATCGCCCTGCTGCTGCCGGCAGTTCAGCAGGCGCGCGAAGCGGCCCGCAGGTCGCAGTGCAAGAACAATCTCAAGCAGATGGGATTGGCCATGCACAATTATGAAGAGACCTACAAGCGGTTCCCCAGTTCCGGGGAATTCAAGTCGTCTGATTACTCAGCGACCTACTTCTCGCGTGCCTCGTTCTTCACCGCGATCCTGCCGTTCATCGATCAGGCTCCGGTTTATAACCGGTTCAACTTTGCCTACCCGTATAACCACACGGCCTCAGGCAACACGGTTCCGGCGAAGTCGGTCATCGCGGCCTATCTGTGCCCGAGCAATGGCAACTATGACGAGAACGGCGGCGGGGGATACGGCCAGGCGGATTACATGCCGATCGCCTATACCGACATCGACGTGGATACCGGCCTGCCTGGTGCTCCGGTGGCGCGCCGGAATCCCGGCCTGCTCGCCGGCAAAACCGGCTGGGGCAGAATTGCAGACGTCACCGATGGGCTGAGCAATACCGTGGCCCTGTGGGAAGATGCGGGAAAGCCATCCCAGTTGACCGGCAAGTATGATGCAATGTCGGAAACAGCCGGCGGACCCGGCGGCACCTGGAGCGTTTCGGATCTGGAAGCCTGCAGTGACGGTTCTGTGACCGGGAAGCGCTGCCCGAATCGCTGGGCCGATGGTGATACCGGAAACGGCGTGTCCGGTCCGACACTGGCGACCGGCGGCAACATGAACCAGTATCTGAACAACAACAAGTCTCCCAAAGGGGGACCGGCCACCTGCCCCTGGTCGACCAACAATTGCGGTCCGAACGATGAACCGTTCAGCCCGCACACCGGCGGCGTGCATGGCCTGATGGGAGACGGCAGCGTCCGGTTCGTCAGCGAAAATCTCTCGGGCATCACGGTTGCCCGGCTGTGTGCTCCGGCGGACGGCAACCCGGTGGGGGAATTCTAACATCGGACTGCCCGGCCGAGCGGCGCTTCAGCAGGCACGAAATGTCAGCATGTGTTGCCTGATGAAACGTCGCTCGCCGCATGGCGGAACGCGATCCCTGCAGGAGTCAGGTGCTTTATCGATGTGCTGAATCTGTGGCGGAGGCTTTCAGCTGCCCGGAGAAGGCCTGCTGAAACTTTTCCAGTTTGGGACGGATCACCAGCTGGCAATAGGGCTCGCGCCCGTGCAGGGCATAGTAGTCCTGGTGATAGTCTTCCGCCGGATAGAAATTGATCAGCGGGGAGACTTCCGTCACGACCGGCTGCGGGTAGGCCTGCGTCTGATTGAGACGGGCAATCCAGTTTTCCGCCGCAAGTCTCTGGGCATCATCGTGATAGAAAATGACAGACCGATACTGCGTTCCCTGGTCGTTCCCCTGGCGATTCAGCGTCGTCGGGTCATGGCTGAAAAAGAAGGCCTGCAGAAGTTCATCGAACGAGATTCGCCCGGGGTCGTAGGTAATGCGCACGACTTCCGCATGGCCGGTCTGCCCGGAACAGACCGCGCGATATTCCGGGTCGGAAACCGTTCCGCCTGAATAACCGGAGACGACATTCACAACGCCATCCAGGCGCAAAAATACCGCTTCCGTACACCAGAAGCATCCGGAGCCGAAAGTGGCCTGCTGCAGCGGCGTGGATTCGGTGGTCATGTTCTCCCCGCTTTCTCTTTCTGAACAGGATGCTTTCGAGAGGCCAGGGAAGTTCCCTGAGACGGGGCTCTGGAAAAATCCCCTGTCCTGATGATCCGCTGGCGGGCAGTCCCATGCAAGGATGAGCAGGGAAATCTCATGGCCGGAACGGTGTCTGCCATCGCGAATCCCTTCTCGGAGGAGACTGTTGCAGCGGAGCCCATGTCCGCAGGGCCCGTCACAGGGCGAGCCGTCACCACAGGGCCCGTCACAGTGAAAACCGTCACTCTGCCTGAGCAAAGCCCCGCCGGCGCTGATCTGCGACTCCTTCCACCCGGCCGGATGCTGGATCGCGGGCAATGGAATGGGCGTCCCCCTGGGCTTTTGTCACGACGACATGATGCCCCATCCGGCGCAGATTTTCGATCAGCTCCGGCTGCGTGGCCTGCAGTGACTGCTCGACAACGATCTGATCCGGCAGCCACTGGTGATGAAAACGAGGTTCGGCAATGGCCTGCTGCAGCGGCAGGCCTTCGACCAGCACGGAGCACAGGACCAGCGCGACGGTATTAATAATGGTCCGGCCACCGGGGCTGCCGGTGACCAGCACGGTTTGACCGTCCCGCAGCACGAGGACCGGCGACTGAGAACTGAGCATGCGTTTGCCGGGAGCAACGAGATTGGGAGCGGTGCCGATCCGCCCGGTGGTGGTGGTGAGTCCCGGCTTCCAGTTGAAGTCCCCCATTTCGTTATTCAGCAGGAACCCGGCCCCGGGCACGACGACCCAGGATCCGAAACTCTGCTCGAGCGTGTACGTGTTGGAAACCGCCATGCCGGCCGAATCGACGATGGAGAAATGCGTCGTCGAGGTTCCCCCGTCGACGATGTCCAGATCGGGAGCCAGGTCGCGGCTGGGGGTGGCATGGTCCGGCGAAATGCTGTGCGCGAGTGTACGCAGGCGATCGCGGTCCAGCAGGTCAGGCGGGAGCGTCGCAAAGTCGGGATCTCCGAAATAGCGAGCGCGGTCCAGAAACACGCGACGCATGGTCTCGACTTTCAGATGCACCGACGACGGCGACCCGTGATCGTGCTCGCCCAGGTGCAGTTCTTCCCAGATCGGAAACATCTCCGCCAGGCAAAGTCCTCCGGAGCTGGGAAGCGGCGGGGCATAGATTTCGACGTCACGGAAGGGAATGCGGACCGGCTCCCGCACCTGCGCCAGATAGCCGGCCAGATCCTGCTGAGTCATCAGTCCGTCGCTGCTCTGCATCTCTGCGACAATCTGTCGGGCAATCTCGCCGGTGTAAAAATCCTCCGGGCCCTGCTCGGCAATGCGCTGCAGGGTTCGGGCCAGATCCGGCTGCAGAAGCCGGTCTCCCGCCTGCCAGGAACGGCCATCAGGCTTGCCATACACACGATGCAGTTCTGCGTATTCCGGACCGGCCGCCTTCAGCACTTTGTTCAATGAAGTCGCCAGACTCGCATCGATTTCAAATCCCTGGCGGGCCAGTTCGATAGCGGGAGCCACGAGCCGGGACCAGGGAAGACGACCATAGCGACTGTGTGCCAGCTGCAGTCCTCGCAATGTGCCGGGCACGCCGGCGACCCGACTGGAATGCGTCGTCTCCTTCAGGTCAAAAGTCAGGGCATGTGCCGCGGCCGGAGCGGTTTCGCGGTATTCGATACAGACGGGAGATTCCCCCGGTTTCGGATGCAGCAGCATGAAACCGCCTCCGCCGATATTTCCGGCTTCCGGCCAGGTCACCTGCAGTGCCAGGGCCACCGTCACGGCCGCATCGACCGCATTGCCGTCGTCGCGAAGGACGGCGACGCCGGCTTCCGTCGCCGGACGGGAGACACTGACCACCATGCCGTTTGTGCCGATGGCGGTCTGGACACGCCGGGCTGCCCGAACCGGGGCTGCCTGAGCCAGAACCGTGTGAGTCGGGACTGTCAGCAGAACAGCCACTCCCAGCCAGATCGAGAGAACAGACAGTCGCTTGTTTCCGGGCCGATTCCAAAGCCGAATTCTCATGGCATGAATCCTTGCGAAGGCTGGAGCAGTTGCCGTGTGTGGATTCGTTCTCGTGCTGCAGGCTGGCGGACCCCCGACGTCCTTGAGCCTGACGGGTTTCAGGCCGGTGATCGAGTCAGGGGGACGCGTTGACACATTATTGCGCCATCTGGTCCATGCGGCGCTGCATCTCTTCCGGTGACACCTGTTCGATCTGCTTGCCCAGAATCCACTGATGCCCGAACGGATCCTGCAGTCGTCCGGAACGATATCCATAGAACTGGTCGGCCAGCGGAAAGATGGTCGTCGCTCCTCCCTGCAGGGCCTGCTGAAACATTGTGTCGGGGTCATCCACCAGCAGGTTCAGCACGACGGTGGTCGCCTGCAGGGTCTGGGGGCTGGAATTCCAGGCTGGGTTTTCTTCAGCCACCATGAAAAAGGCATCCCCGATTTTCATTTCCCCATGGACGACGTTGCCCTGGGCGTCGACCAGCTGCATGACCTCCTGGGCCCCCAGATACTTCCGGTACCAGTCCAGCGCGCTGCGCGCGTCGCGAATGGCAAGCATGGGACATAACGGCGGAACAACAACTGAAGACATGCAGAGTACTCCCAGAGAGGATGTTTCCGGTCATCCTACAGCAGGGGATTTTGGGTGACGAGTGAGCTGAAACGGACAGCGTGACGAATCGGCAGCGGAACCTGTTCGCTGACGCCGTCTGTTCTGATGTCGTGCGTTCTGTTGGCTGCCCGTACTCTGGTGAAGATGCACCGGTTTCGAAAAGATTGCAGAGTTCTGTCAGGCAATCTACGATGATCCCTGAGTTCATATCATCCTGTGACGAGTCGAGAACTGCAGCACACCGATAGAGCGTGTGACTGCTGAATGGTTTGACCGATCAGGCCGGATGTTCCGGTCGGTGGCATGCTCCGGATTCTCAGCGTGGGAGTTTTGATTCCGCTTTTTCTCTTTCCTGACCGGTCCATCCGATTTGTGCATCTGCACTCTTTTTCTGAATGAACCGGTGCTCTGTCTGCGCTGATCCCTGGGGCAGGAGCCTGTGGCCTTTGCCTGTGTGGCATCCGTTTCGCTGGGGAAAACCCCGTTCGCCGTGTGGCGGAACGCGGACCAGACGAGATGGGTGCGAACTCATTTCCGGCCGGCAAAACTGCCAACATTTTTGAAGCAGCATTTGATGTCATCCTCTCAGCCTGTCGTTATGGAGGCATCGATCCCCTCCCCTGCTGCCAGCCTGGAACAGGCCAGCGGGCCGGCGCATCATCAGTCTCACTGGCTCTGGGTTCTGTGCCTGACCGGCGTGGACTACTTCAGCACGCTGGCCTATCAGCCGTCGATCGCCTATAGCGCGGCCGGCCGTCTCGCGCCGCTGGCCACAATCTTTCTGGTTCTGCTGACGCTGTTCGGGGCGCTGCCGGTCTATTCCTACATCGCCAAGCGATCTCCACACGGCCGCGGTTCGATTGAAATGCTGCAGCGTCTGTTCTCCGGCTGGACGGCGAAAATTCTGGTGCTGGTCCTGCTCGGATTTGCCGCGACCGACTTTGTCATCACCATCACACTGTCCGCTGCTGATGCCGCCGAGCATCTGATTCACAATCCGATCTGGCAAGGCATGCCAGTGTTCTTCCGCAGTCAGTTCTGGCTGACCATGTGCATGCTGCTGACGCTGGGGGGACTCTTTCTGCGCGGGTTCAAGGAGGTCATTGGAATCGCCGTTGTCCTCGTCGGTGTGTACCTGGGGTTGAACGTGCTGGTCATCGGGGCCGGTCTGATTCACATTGCAGGACATCCTGAACTGCTGACGCAGTGGTGGAGCAGCGTGCATGCCGGGCATCTGGCCCTGGAAGATGTTCCGGTTCAGGCAATGGGAACCGGAAAGCTGCTGCTGCTGAGCTTTCTTTTTTTTCCCAAGCTCATTCTCGGCCTGAGCGGATTTGAAACCGGTGTGGCGGTCATGCCGCTGGTCCTGGGAGATCCGGATGATGATCCCACTGTTCCCCGGGGACGCATTCGGGGAGCCCGCCGGTTGCTGCTGACCTCATCTCTGGTCATGTGTGTGCTGCTGCTGGGGTCTTCACTGGTGGTCACCCTGCTGATTTCTCCACAGGCCCTGCACGCAGGGGGGCCGGCTGCCAACCGGGCGCTGGCTTACCTGGCGCATGGCGAGAATGCGCAGCCGCTGGCCTTCTGGTGTACCGGGTGGTTTGGAACGATCTATGACATCAGCACTGTCCTGATTCTCTGGTTCGCCGGGGCGAGTGCCCTGTCGGGACTGCTGACGCTGATTCCCCGCTTCCTGCCGCAATATGGCATGGCCCCGTCCTGGGCGGCGGCCATCAGACCGCTGGTGAGCGTGCTGGTGCTGATCTGCATTCTGGTCACGATCTGGTTTCAGGCCGATGTCGCGGCCCAGGGAGCCGCTTATGCCACGGGCGTGATGGTGCTGATTCTCAGTGGCTGCATTGCGGTGACCATCGAGCGCTACCGTGAACAGGCTGTGAAGTCCTGCCTGACATTTCCCTGGCAGACGGCCCTGATCGGGGCCCTGTTCGCTTATGCCACATTCGACATCATTATCGAGAAACCGGATGGACTGACGATCGCCTCCGCTTTTGTGGGAGGCATTATGACCGTGTCGATTGCCTCGCGGGTGGTGCGCAGCAAGGAACTGCGCGTGGTGCGATTCGACTTTGCCGATCATGAATCGCAGTTCCTGTGGGAGACGCTGCAGCATCTGGATGTGCCGGTGCTGGCCCCGCACCGGCCGGGAGGACGGTCGCTGGATGAGAAGGAAAAAGAGCTGCGTGACTGGCATCACATTCAGGACGATCTGCCGGTAGTGTTTGTCGAGGTCAGTCTGGGGGATCCCAGTGATTTCTTTCAGATGCCGCGTCTGAGCATTCACCCAGAAAAGGGGCGGGTCGTCATTCGTGTCGACCGCTGCACGGCCACGGCCCCGGCCCTGGCGGCCATCGCGCTGGCCTTGTCGCAGTCGTCCAAGCCCATTGAACTGCATTTCGGCTGGTCCGATGAAAGTCCATTGCGCACGAATCTGAATTTTCTGCTGTTCGGGGAAGGAAATATCCCCTGGCTGGTGCGCGATCTGATTCGCCGTGCGGAACCGGATGACGCGCGCCGCCCACGGATTATCATTGGATAGCGGAGGATCATCGGATTACTGTTCGAGGTGCCGCACCTGTTACCTGGGAGAATCGCATGTCACGCATTGTCCGCTTTCATCAGACCGGGGGACCGGACGTTCTGAAGCTGGAAGACGAATCTGTCTCAGCTCCGGGGGCCGGAGAAGTTCAGATTGCGGTCAAAGCGATCGGATTGAATCGTGCCGAAGCCATGTTTCGCAGCGGTGCATATCTGGAGTCGCCGGTTCTGCCCGCCCGCATCGGTTATGAGGCCGCGGGAGTGGTGACCGCGGTGGGGCCACAGGTGCCGCACTTTCAGGTCGGAGATCGGGTGAGCACGATCCCGGCATTCTCCATGAATCAGTACGGCTCCTATGGGGAACTGGTCAACATGCCGGCCGGCGCTGTGGCGCACGCTCCGGAATCACTGTCGTTCGAAGAATCGGCTGCGATCTGGATGCAGTATCTGACGGCCTATGGAGCGCTGATTTCCATTGCGGCCATTCAGCCGGGCGATGCAGTGCTGGTTCCTGCGGCTTCCAGCAGTGTGGGACTGGCTGCCATTCAGATTGCGAATCAGGCCGGAGCGGTGCCGGTGGCTCTGACCCGGACATCGGCGAAAGCTGAGCTGTTGCGGCAGCAGGGAGCCCGGCATGTGATTGCGACCGAAGAACAGGATGTGGTGGCGGAAGTTCAGCGGATCACGCAGGGGGCCGGAGCCCGGGTGGCTTTTGATCCTGTCGGCGGCCCGACGGTGGAGCTTTTGGCCGAGGCCCTGAGTCCCGGGGGAATTCTGTTTCTGTACGGAGCACTGAGCACGCAGCCGACTCCGCTGCCGCTGTTTTCGGTGCTGGCGAAAACGCTGACCATTCGGGGCTACCTGCTTTTCGAATTCACACAGGATGCAGAGAAGCTGGAGCGTGGAAAAGAGTTTGTCCGCCAGGGGCTGGAAGCCGGGCATTTGAAACCGTTGATCTCCCGGACATTTCCGCTGAGTGAGATTGTCGCGGCCCATCGCTATCTGGAATCGAATCAGCAGATCGGCAAGATTGTGGTGACCGTCGACTGAGCTGACGCTTCGTGCAGAATGCAGTCGCAGACGCTGTACTCTGGCAGACGCTGTACACTGGCAGACGCTGTGTGTTCCGGGTACGAAGGGTTACGATTCTAAAAACTCCATTCTCTTTCACAGATTTGAGTGCCGCATGAAAATCCAGGTCGTTTTCTACAGCATGTATGGACACATTCACCGTATGGCGGAAGCCATTGTGGAAGGGGCCCAAAGTGTCCCCGGGGCGGAAGTGACGCTGCTGCAGGTGCCGGAACTGGTGCCGGATGCCGCGCTCGAACGCACCGGCGCGAAACAGGCGCGCGAGGCCTTTGCCGGGATTCCGTTTGCCACGACGGCAGGCCTGGCCGAGGCCGATGCCATTATTTTCGGCACGCCAACCCGTTTTGGAAACATGTGTGCCCAGATGAGGAACTTTCTGGACCAGACCGGCGGCCTGTGGGCTCAAGGGGGATTGATCGGGAAAGTGGGCAGCGTGTTCACCAGCACCGGCACCCAGCATGGCGGGCAGGAAACCACGATTACCAGCTTTCATACCACGCTGCTGCATCACGGCATGATCATTGTTGGCGTTCCGTATTCCTGCCCGGGGCTGACGAACATGCAGGAAATCACAGGCGGCACTCCCTATGGGGCGAGCACACTGGCCGGGGCAGACGGTTCGCGCGTGCCAAGCGAAAATGAACTCGAAGTGGCCCGCTATCAGGGACGCCATGTGGCGGAAATCACCCGCAAACTTGTTGGCAATTGAGAGAAACCGCGCGGTTCCGTTGCATCTGGAGCGAGTTTTCACAGAATCGTAAGCAATGGCCCCCTTGCTGCCGGCATTGGACCAGAGCAGATTGCTCTCGCCTGGTCCCGAGTTGCTTCGGCCTGGCAACGGGGGCCTGTGCTTTTATGGAGTGAATCTGACAACACTGTCATCAGAGCAGATTTTGCGGCCCTTTGAATATAAGGAATGATCAAGAGTGAGCGCTCCTCCCCCTGACGAGAACACCGTGATCGAACCTGTCGCCCCTGTTTCTTCCCGGCCGGACTGGCTGTGCACAGAAGACTGGTGGGCGGTCTGGCTGGGAGCACTGGTGCTGCTGGTGGCCACGATTGCGACATGGAGTGCCCGCCCGGCCGAAAACCCGCAGACGCTCGAAAAGCTCACCGGCGTGATCAAGCAGATTGACGAGGAACGCGCCAAAGAAGCCCCGGATGCCAAACATCTGGCGGAGCTGACGAAAGAACGCGAGAAGCTGAACGGGCAACTGGCCGTGAATCCGACCAAATCCTGGCTGGCCAAACTGGGGAGCTGGGACACTCAGCCGGCCAAGGCCTTTCTCAGCAAGTCGGGCCAGTCGATTGTTCCCGGACTGATCGGAGTGTTTCTGTGCTGTGCGGTGCTGTTTTCGATCGGAATCGGCGGCATGGGAGAATCGGTTCCCCGCTTTCTACTCGCCTTTCTGGTGGTATTTCTGCTGGCGGTGCTGGCCTTTGTGCTGGCCGGACAGAAGGTGATCAAGCACTACAATCTGGAATATGCCCTGTGGGCCATTCTGGTCGGGTTGATCATCAGCAACACGATTCGCACACCCAAATGGCTGATGCCGGCCGTGCGGACAGAATTTTATATCAAGACCGGGCTGGTGCTGCTGGGAGCCGAAATTCTGTTTTCGCGGCTGCTGTCGCTGGGGGTGCCAGGCATCTTTGTTTCCTGGATCACCACTCCGGTCGTGCTGATCAGCACGTTCATTTTCGGGCAGCGAATTCTCAAAATCAGTTCCCCGTCGTTGAACATGGTGATCAGTGCCGACATGTCAGTGTGCGGAGTCTCGGCGGCGATTGCCACCGGGGCCGCCTGCAAGGCCAAGCGGGAAGAACTGTCGCTGGCGATTGCACTCTCCCTGGGCTTCACCGTCATCATGATGGTGCTGATGCCGGCATTCATTCGCGCCGTGGGAATGAACGAAGTGATTGCCGGAGCCTGGCTGGGAGGGACCATCGATTCCACCGGGGCCGTGGCGGCTGCCGGCGGAATGCTGGGGGAAACCGCCCTGACCGTGGCTGCGACCGTGAAGATGATTCAGAATATTCTGATCGGAGTCGTGGCGTTTTGCGTCTCGATTTACTGGATCGGCTGGGTCGAGCGCGATGCCAGTGCCCCGCGTCTGGGGATCGTCGAGATCTGGAGACGGTTCCCCAAGTTCATGCTGGGTTTTCTAGCGGCGTCGTTTGTCTTTTCCGTGATGGCTTCGAGCGGACCGGAAGGCGAAGCAACCACGTCGGCCGTTCTGCATGGCACATCGCAAACGCTGCGGGGATGGCTGTTCTGCCTGGCATTTGTCAGCATCGGGCTGGAAACCAACATCCGCGAACTGGCCCCGTATTTCCACGGCGGCAAAGCCCTGACGCTGTATGTCGTCGGGCAGACGCTGAATCTGATTGTGTCCCTGTTCATGTGCTGGCTGATGTTCGAAAAGGTCTTCCCTCATGCCGCCGATGCCCTCCGCAACTGATTCCCTGCGCCGCTGGGGAGGACTGGCCGCCAGCGTTTCGATCGTCGCCGGCATCTGGCTGCTCGTGCTGCCTGTGATCGGGGCACAGCCCCAGGTGCGGACGATGATCGAAAACAATGAACAGCTGGGGATTGATCCCAGTGCGAAGTTCTATACTGAGCTGCCTGGCATGGAACGATTCCTGCAGCGGATCGATGACACGCATCGCCAGCATCCGAATGTGATGTGGTCGCGATCTGCTCCAGAGCAGGCTTCAATTCCGAAACCGGCTCCGCATGTGCCGCTGTAAGCGAGGACTGCAAGCGAGGACTCTCAAAGAACGCTGTCTGCGCGGGCCGTCGAGAACCTCGTCAAAGAGCGTCGTCTGAGAGACCGGGAAGAGCGTTGCGCGCGAGGCCGTGATGGATTGTTGCGGACTGTTCCGGCGCAGGACCGCTGGGGTCAGCTGGGGATGATGCTGGGTATCCCACACAGGCACCGGCAGGCAGGGCCGCGCCATCGCGTCCCGGCCTTCATGTCCCGGGGATCGCGCAGCGGATTCCCTGCTGATTCGCCGGGAGGGGATGTTTGCCATCCGGCAGTTCTGATTGCAGTACGAAAAAGGGACGAAAAAAGCCCTGAGCCAAACCGGCACAGGGCTTTCGAAGTGGAGGATAGCGGGCTCGAACCGCTGACCTCTTGCATGCCATGCAAGCGCTCTCCCAGCTGAGCTAATCCCCCGAATTGTTTTCTCCGAGCCTGTCTTCGACAGTCAGATCATGGACTGGTGACCATGATTCCCGGATGCAGACACAGATCGGCTGCCGGGACTGTGCAGGTTGAGCAGAAACGGTGCAGGTTGAGCAGAAGATGTGGAATCTTCTGTTCTCCTCAATCAGTCCCGGCAAGCGGGCAAGTTACTGGCCCCGATTCGCTGTGTCAAGATTCGGTGCCCCCTGAAATCGGGCAGATTGCAGTGACTTTGGGGCCTGACGGAAAAAACATCCTGAAATTTCGGGGGGCCGGATGATTCCGATTTCAGATCAACGAACGTGATTGTGTGTCGGACGGGAAAACCGGATACTGTCACGGCCGGGCCGCAGGCGGCGTCCTGTGAAGCACCTCAAGGGAAAATTTGACCGTGAGCGGCTCTTTCGGGATCTGAAATCCAGAGCAACAGACTCGCTCACATTTCTCGTTCTGACAGATGCCATGTGTTCTGATGAAATTGTCTGAGCATGTCGTGTCAGTGAGTGCATTTTTGTGAGTGCATTTTTGTGATGAGCGAGCTGGAGGAATGCACTTGCTGACGCTGCGTGCTCTGGAATTCAGCAGAAGATCCTTGCACATCGTGATCTGAAGAATGCGGCCTGTCCGGTTCCCTGCCCTTCCCTGGAGACCCTGAATGTCCGACGAAAAGTCTCCTGCGAAAGCGCCTCGAGTGCCGGAGAAAAATGCACTTGCTGACAGGGCGCGCTCTGGCATTCCGAAGAATGCGCCTGCTCGTGCTTCTCGCTCTGAAATCCGAAAGCCGGGGAGGCGCATCAAACGGGAATCCCTGTTTCACGCTGTGGTCCATCGGCAACTGCCGCTCGAATCAGAAACGACCGCGTTCATTCTGGTGAATGTCGTCGATTTTCTGATGACTTATCTGATGCTGGCGACCGGGCACTTCCGGGAAAGCAATCCGGTCGCCCGCTGGTTTCTGGAAAGCTGGGGACCAATCAAAGGCATGCTGTATTTCAAGCTGACCATGGTCACCGTTGTGTGTCTGATTGCCCAGATTGTTTACCCCCGGCGACCGACGACGGCGCGTCTGCTGCTGATTGCCGGATCCCTGGCGGTCTGCGCTGTGGTGGTCAGCAGTCTGGCCATGTTTCTGCGTCACGGCGGGCATTTGCCGGTTCCGGCACCGCTTGAAGACTGAATTCAGAGTCTGCGTTGAGAGTCTGGAAACGGTCTTTCCCTTTTGCCGATCCTCACGCTGACAGTCAGGAAACCGATTCATGACCTATCGCATCAAAGAAGATCCGCCGGAACCGGTTCCGGCAGTCGCGCCTCCGGTGGCCGGAGCTGCAGAAGGCACCGGGCGGAAGCCTTCCCTGCCGAATGGAAAACGCCAGCCTGATGCCGCACCGGTCGGGCGGCTGGTCTCGCTGGATGCCTTTCGCGGGTTCATCATGCTGATGCTGGCCGCACACGGATTCGGACTGGCCCGCCTGGCCCGCACATCTGAAGAGAGTCCGTTATGGAAACTGATTGATCATGCCACTCTGCAACGGATTGCATTTCATTTCGATCATCCCCCCTGGCAGTCCAGTTTTGTTCCCGGGGCCGAGAGCGCTGCCGTCGGGTCTCCCTGGCTGCATGTGGGAGTCTCGTTCTGGGATCTGGTCCAGCCGGCGTTCATGTTGATGGTCGGCGTGGCGATGCCGTTTTCGTTTGCCCGCCGCCGCCGGGCCGGAGACGCCCGCTGGAAGCTGACGCTGCATGCCCTGGGGCGCGCGGTGCTGCTGGTGCTGATGGGAGTCTTTCTGTACTCGCTGGGGCATGACTCCACAAACTGGATCTTCCCGAATGTGCTGGCGCAGATCGGCCTGGCTTATTTTCCGCTGTATCTGCTGCTGGGGCGCAAGCTCTGGGTGCAGTCCCTGGCACTGGTCATGGTCCTGGTCGGCACCTGGGGAGCCATGCATTCCTATCAGCCGGGAGATGCTTACCGGCCGGAAGAAGTGAATGCCCGTTACGAACAGGGGGAGATCTATGCCCCGCCGTATCGCCAATGGTCCAAGAACGGCAACCTGTTTCATGCGGTCGATGTCTGGCTGCTCAATCAGTTTCCGCGTCCGGCCGATGAAGGGGCATTCCACTTCAACCGGGGAGGATACCAGACGCTGAACTTTGTCCCGTCTCTGGCGACAATGCTGCTGGGACTGCTGTGCGGACAACTGCTGATGAGTGAAATCCGATCAGGCGAAAAATTTCTGTGCCTGCTGCTGCTGGCGGTCGGATGCTGGGCACTGGGAGTGACGGCCGGGGCGACATGCTGTCCGATTGTGAAACGCATCTGGACGCCTGCCTGGGTTCTGTTCAGCGGCGGTTATGTGATCGGTCTGCTGGCGCTGTTCTATCTGGTGTTCGATCTGTGGCCGCTGAAAAAACTGGCGCTGCCGCTGGCCGTGGTCGGAATGAATTCGATTCTGGTTTATTTTCTGGGAGAACTGACCACCAGCTGGCTGGCCGAAAATGTGTTTCGTCATTTCGGCTGGCTGATTCATCGCGCCTTCGACGGAGTGGCCCGCCAGTTTGATCTGGCTTCCCGACTAGGAGTGCCGCCGGATCAGGCGGGAGCCCTGCTGGAGAGCGTTTTTGCGCCGGTCATGCACTCGCTCGCCGCCGTGCTGGTGATCTGGCTGCTGTGTGTCTGGCTGTACCGGCGACGGATCTTTCTCCGCATCTGAGCCTCTGCAGGGTGCCGGGGTTCAGGTCTGGGCTTCCTGATCATGGGCGGATTCGCCTCCCAGCATGTCCAGCGTGCGCAGCTTGTTGCGCAGCGTCATGCGGGCGATTCCCAGTTTCCGACAGGCCTGCACCTGATTGCCGTCCACCCGCTGCATGACTTCGGTAAGGAGCAGACGATCGACCGTTTCCGTCAACTGGCGATACAGGTCGGGAGTTTCCGCATCCAGCAACTGGCGGATGTGTTCCTGCAGGTCAAACCCTGCCGTCGCCGGAGAGGCCGGACGTGAAACCGACTCAATTGGTGCATGGCCGGCCCCCTGAATACAGGCCAGCGGCAGGCAGTCCGGCGTAATGACTTCGCCGGTGGAACGGGCCATGGCGAACCGCATGGCGCTTTCCAGTTCGCGGACGTTCCCCGGCCAGTCATATGCCTGCAGAATGCGCAATGTTTCGGCGGTCCAGGTGCGCACCCGGCGTTTGCTGTCCTGGTTGAATTTCTTCAGAAAGTGTTCCATCAGCAGCGGCAGATCTTCACGGCGATCGCGCAGCGGCGGCAAGGCGATCGTAAAGACGTTCAACCGATAATAGAGATCCAGGCGAAAGAGTCCGGAGTCGATGAGCTTGGGGAGATTGTGATTCGTGGCGGCGATAATCCGCACGTTGGTCTGCACCGTCTGCGTGCCTCCCAGACGCTGAAAGGCCTGTTCCTGAATGAGCCGCAGCGCCTTGGCCTGGGTCGTCAGACTCATGTCGCCGATTTCGTCCAGAAAAATGGTGCCGCCGCTGACCTGTTCGAACTTGCCGATGCGGCGCTGATCGGCCCCGGTGAAAGCTCCGGCCTCGTGTCCGAACAGTTCGCTTTCCAGCAATGTTTCGGGCAGGGCGGCACAGTTGATGGCCAGGAACGGTTTCTGGCTGCGGCGGCTGTAATGATAAATCGCACGGGCGACCAGTTCTTTGCCGGTTCCGCTTTCCCCCAGAATCAGCACCGGGGCCTCGTGTGAAGCAATCCGCCCGATCGCTTTATAGACTTCCTGCATGGGCGGGGACTGCCCGATGATGCGGTCGACGCCGGCATCTTCGACATTTTTGTCGACCACGGCCGGCACCCGGCTGAGCCGGCTGACTTCCAGGGCCTTGTGAACGACTTCGTCCAGCCGGGCAAAGTCGACCGGCTTGACGAGATATTCAAACGCCCCGCGGCGCATCGCTTCGATGGCCGTTTCGGTCGAAGCATAGGCCGTGACGATGATGACCGGAATCCGCGAATCCAGCTGCGCGATCCGGTCATAGGCATCGAGCCCGGACAGGTCCGGCAGGCGCACATCGAGAATGACGGCATCAGGCCGGGCCGAGCTGGCCAGTCCAATCCCTTCGCGCGCGGTGCCGGCCGAGATCACTTCCAGTTCATCGCTCTGCAGGCATTCGCGAATGGAAAAGACGATGTTCGGTTCGTCATCAATCACAAGCAGTCGGGCAGTCATCGTCTAGGCTTCCCCCTGAACTTCGCTCTGAGCCGCCAGAAGAGGTTCCGCTCTCCGGGGAGTACGCATCGGCAGCAGGATTTCGAACAAGGCCCCTCCGTTCGGCTGGTTGATGGCCGTCAGCTTGCCGCCGTGTTCTTCCACAATGCGATGGCAGATCGGCAGCCCCAGTCCGGTGCCGGTTTCTTTTCCGCTGACGAACGGTTCAAAAATCCGGTCGCGCAGGTCTTCCCGAATCCCGGGCCCGGAATCCGAGACGATAATGCGCACCATCTTGCCGGCCTGCCGTTCCTCGTGGCCGGGGACAGGCTGCACACTGATATCGATCCGGCCCTGTTCAGGCTGCTCATCCAGACTGTTCAGAAACAGGTTGAGCAACACCTGCCGGATCCGCAACGGGTCGGCATCCACTTCGATCGGTTCGTCCGGAAAATGACCGATGATATCGACATGCTGCACATGGGCGCGGGCCGAAACGAGTTCCATGGCCTGCCGGATGACTTCGACCAGATCGATCTGCATGCGCTGCAGCGGTTGCGGGCGTGCAAAGTCGAGAAATTCCTGGACCAGCCCTTCCAGACGCCGGATCTCTTCGTCAATCACCTGCAGCTGCCGCGCTGTGAGACTGGGAGAATCAGGCCGGGCCAGAGCCCGCTGCACCAGCATTTTCATGGGCATCAGAGGATTGCGCAGCTCGTGAGCCAGTCCTGCGGCCAGCTGTCCGGCGGCTGCAAACTGCTGATTGCGAAGAATTTCCAGTTCACGCTCCTGCAGGCGTTCGACCACGACAGAAATATGGTCTTCGACCTGTTTGAGTCCCAGTTCGAGGTCTCCCCAGCCGCCGAAGCTGGAAATTTTGACTGGGCCGACCGCTTCATTGAGCTTGTCGGCGGCTCCCCGAACCGAGACATCGAGTTTGAGCATGCGCCGCCGCAATCCCCGGGCAATGGCCAGTCCGGCCACCAGTCCGGCCGTGCCGCCGCAGACTCCCAGCAGCAGAAAGGCTTCGAACACCTGATTGGCGGTGCGGCGATTGGCCTCGTTGGTGCGGTCGGCGGCTTCTTCGTTCGCCCGGACATAGACGCTGGCGGGCAGCTGCAGACGCTCGTTGAGCAGGTCGTCGAGCGCCAGGATGGCGGCCTCCTGCTCGTCGGGGTCGCGAATGGTGCGGTAGTGTGCAAATTCTTCGAAGAACTTCTGAGTGCCTTCGTGCAGGGCGGTCCAGATTTTCAGCGAGGTCCGGGCGGCATCGCGATCCCCATTCGGATCGGAATTGCGGGCAAAATCATGCAGCGGGGCCAGTTGCGTTTCAATGACCTCACGCATTTGAGCAATCTGTTCGAGCTGCTCCTGATCATGCGTGCGTCCATATTGCCGCAGCAGCTGCCGAAGATCGCTGACCACCAGCAATAACCGCTGGGCCGCCAGGGTATTGTGGAACTCCAGATTGATCAGTTCCGCGACCGAGGCCTGCTGCCGCTGCACATTCCAGGCAGCCATGATTCCGAGACTGAGCAGCAGAATACTGATCGCAATGGTGGGGGCAATCAGATTCCACATGAACCGGGTGTTCACGAAAGATCAATCCCTGTCAAGAACTCGATCGGTCGCCAGACTGTCACTTTCTGAATCAGCAGGCTGTCTAGATTCTAGCCGCATGGTCGGAAAATTACCTGATTTCAGCCGAACCGGATTTCATATCAGAACGATGGTGGCGGCTGGGCGGCAGGAAATGGCTTCTCAAAATCGCGATGGAACGGCCAATGCCGGTCATGCAAGCGGCATACCGGCCCGAACGTCAAGCTGAATAACGAGTTTGTCACGAAGATGTCAGGTTTCCCCGGCACACCGCATGCTCAGTTGGTCGGTGTCTATTTCAGTCTCTGCCGCCTCGCTGCAGTTCCGGCGAGGGGGACTTCCTGAAGATCGACCATTTTTGTTTGCGAAGGCTGGACCTGTGTCACAAGAAATCCGATCGCAGGCTGACAGCCATTATCCCGGCGGTCCTCACACTTACCGCCCGGACCAGGGCTCCTTTCCGATGGTCGACTCGGACCGAAGTTCCCATCATCATGAAATTGCCCGGATTTACTTCTGGATCGCATTTATTTCCTTCACGGCCGCCCTGGCCGGCTGGGGAGTCCACACGCTGCTTTCCGGCTGGATGGAAGTTGCGGGGGTGATGGCGATCGGCCTGTTCTACCTGGGGCTGGGATTACTGGAACTCGGACGCTGACGGGGATTTGAGCCCGCCAGAGACTTCGCGCACGGCATCAAAAATCGGCATAGGAATCGGCGGTGATGATGATCAGCATCGCCAGGCCGAACACCAGCTTGCCGGCGGTGCCGAACAATCTGCCGACCAGTGCGGCTTTGCTGATGGCCACCCGCGCCTGATGATCGCGATGACGTTCGCCAAAATAGGCACCGACAAATGCTCCGACGGCCCCGCCCAGCAGGGCTCCGATCAGGGGACCGATGACTGGAACCGGGATTCCGACAAAGGCCCCGGCCAGGCTGCCAATCAGGGACCCGCCGATCGACATGAGTGCTCCGCGACGGCTGCCTCCCTGCCTGGCGGCGCCTGCGGCACTGGCGGCAAATTCCCAGACCTCTCCCAGCACTGCCAGCAGCAGCGCCATGGCAATCACGCTCCAGCTGAGATCAGGCTGCTGATTCTCCGGGAGCACAATTTTGTAGACGACGGCGAACAGCAGCAGCAGCCAGTTGCCAGGCATGCCAAAGAAATTCGAACCCCAGGCGAGCAGGTTCGAAAGAAAGAGCAGACTTGCCCACAGATAGATCATGGCTGCCGGTAACGTCCTGGACCTGGGCTTCTCATGCACGTTTCCCCGCAGGTCTGTCGCAGGTTCCCTTCTTCGGGGGCAATGCCCGGGGTGCCGACGGAGTGCAAAAGTGCCATCGGCGGGATCATAACAGAATGTCCGGGGATTTACCTGTCCCGGATTTCCTGACAATGGAAGCGGCCGGAGCCTGCAAGCCCCGGGTTTGCTGGCCATCTGCCGGCCCGTTCGCCCGGCTGATGGGGCTCCGGGACGAGGGGCGGCTTACAGGTGACAGGCACTGCGGGGAGCGTTAGTCTGGAAGGAGCCTGCCTGACGTTTTTCCAGTGTCTGGACTCTCTGTGCAGGCACAGTATCAGGACAGTGCAGGTTCTGTATTGGCGATGAACGTGTCGGCATGAACCGGTGCCGGCCCTGAATCCGTGAATGTTCTGCAAAGAAATCCAGGCAGATCCTGCCCGTGGAAAGGATTGTCATGCCCATCCCATTTGCCTGCAGTGGTTGCGGATTTCAGACTCAGGTCAAGGATGCCCTGGCCGGACGCAAAATCAAGTGCCCGAAATGCGGGGCCGCAGGGGTGATTGCAGCCAAAGGGGTGACCCCGGCCGAGCAGAAAGAATCGAATGACGACCTGCTGAACGTCAACCTCGACACCTTTCAGGATGTGCAGTCGGAAGATGGCGAGGAGCTGCCGGAAAATATCCGCCCGCAGGCCGGCGTGAAGAAAAAGAAGAAAAAGAAAAGCAAAAAAGTTCAGGGGGCTCCGCTGAGCGGGGCCGTCACAGGCGCGGCCGTGGGGTTCAGCCTGCTCTCGGCAGGAGTGATTGCCCTGCTGGTGATGTTTGTGCTGCCCCCTGCCATGGAAGCCCTGACCCGGGAACCTGCTCCGGCTGCGGAGAAAAAGCCGGAAGCCGCCGAGCAGAAATGACCGCCTGCCACCGGAAGAGCGGGTGGTGGCTTTTCCGGGATGCACTCGCTGACACTTCGTGCTGAAAGAGACTTCGCGTTCTATGGATTGTCTGAGCACGCCGCACCAGCCGCGTCGCTACGTCATTGGCGTTTCAGCAAACTCGGCAGAACGGCTCAGGGCTGCAGGCCGCGGAGTTCGATTTCAAACACCAGCGTGGTATCAGGCGGAATCAGATCCCCGGCCCCCTGGGCTCCATAGGCCAGTGCAGGGGGAACAATCAGTCGGCGTCGCCCGCCGACTTTCATTCCCTGCAGACCTTCCTGCCAGCCGGGAATCACGGCCGCCACCGGCACCGTGACCGGGGTTCCCAGATCGTGCGTGTCCGTAAAACGCTTGCCGTCGAGAAGCTGGCCGACATAGTGCACCGTCACCTGGGCCGGATTGTTCGCCGTCTGGCCTTCGCCAATTTCGAGATCCGCATATTGCAGTCCGGAAGCTGTGGTGACTGTCAGATCACGCAGTTCGATGTTCCGAAAATCGACCTGGGTGGAATGACTTTGCAGGGCAATATGCCCGACCGGTGGGCGCTCGGACAGGGAAAATCGTGGCGCGACATCGGCCTGCGCGGCCCGGGCAGACTGATAACGGTTCAACTGCACTTCATTGACCGTTTCACCGTTGATTTTCACCCGCAGCAGGTCTCCCAGGCAGGTGATTTCACAGGTGTTCCATTCCCCGGGAGTTTTGACAGGTGCTTTTTGTGCGGTCGGCACCTGATAGTAAATGCTGCCGGTGTATTGATCCGGGCGCAGATTGGCATATTTCCCGGCCGTGTCATCGAGCAGCTGGATTTCGAGTCCGTTGAATGCCGGGTTGCCGAAGGCGGGGGCCCTCAGTCCGACGCCGGTATTGCCGCCGGACTGCAGGCGATATTGCAGACGCAGTTCAAAATCACTGTAGGCTTTTTCTGTACGCAGCCAGCCGCCGGTGGAAGATGTGCAGGAGATCACTTCTCCCTCGCGGTGCCAGGCCGAGGTCTTGCCTTCCTGGACCACCCAGCCGTTAAGTCCTTCGCTGGGCATCAGGGAGACGAATTCTGCGGACATCAATGGAGAAATGGCGGGTTCGATGCGGGTGACCGAAGCCGCGGTGGTGGCCGAAGCCTGAGAAACATCTGAAAAGCTCATCGATTCGCCGCTTGCGTTGACGACCAGGGGCGCGGTGAGCTGGGCATTGGTCTGAATGATTCCGTCCTGGGCAGACAGAGGCCGCCAGCTCATCAGTTCGATGCTGGCGCAGGCAGACAAGACGGCGATTTTTGAAAGTCTCACGGCGTGCGATATCCTGTCACGTGGCCCGTGGAATGGGTCATCGAAAACTCTTCGTGCTGCGCACAAAACGGCTTCAGGGACAAAGAGTTCTTCGCCGCGGGCGGAGCGCGGACTGTTTCGGTTGTCTCACTTCGGTCCAGGCTGCGTTCCAACAGGGGACGAGTGGCGCTTCATTCCGTGAAACACACACTGCACAAGCCCGGTGAAAATCAACCTGCTCTCGCCGGCGAGTCGCCGCCAACAACGGGAGATGCGGGGCACAAGCCCGGTGAAAATCAACCTGCTCTCGCCGGGGACTCTAACAGGCTTTGGGGCATGCGGGGATTGCGGTCTGGGAATTTCCACGGAACCAGGCATGTGGACGGCGGAGTCTGCCGATTCATCAAGAGAAGAATGTGGGGGAACGCGGCAGTTTCTTCCCACAGATTTCTCAGAAATTCCGTAATTGTCGCAGGAGAAACAGCCGGAAACCGGGCCTGCGCGGGTGTCTGTGTCTGACCGTGTCATCAGTCTGTCTGAAGGTGGAATTCATGAATTCTCCGTTGTCGCTGCACTCCCCGGAGCAACTGGTGCGCAACGCCTTCCAGTTGCTGAAACCGGAACAGAATGATTTCGCCGTGGAAGGGGTGAACCATCTGCTCACCATCGCTCGCACCATTCAGGCCAGCGATCTGCATCTGATTCCGGAAGCCGATGCCAGTCAGTTGCGTGTGCTGTTTCGGATTGATGGGGTCCTGCATGCTGGCGGCGTCGTTCCGCAGCGGGCGTCTCATCTGATCGCCCGACTGAAGGTGCTGGCCGGACTGCTGACCTACCGGTCCGATATTCCCCAGGAAGGCCGGGTCCGCACCGGCGATGCGGATGTGGAAATGCGTTTGAGCACCTTTCCCACAGTGCATGGCGAAAAAGGGGTGGTGCGGTTCTTTGTCGGGTCCGGCAGCTTTCGACGGCTGGAAGACCTGGGGTTTCCGGCTGACATTCAGGGAGCGATGCAGAATCTTCTGCAGCAGACCTCGGGGCTCTTTCTGGTCAGCGGCCCGGCCGGCTCGGGAAAAACCACCACTTTATATGCGGCCCTGCGTTTCCTGCAGGAAAGCTCTCCCACGCTGCGCAGTCTCTGCTCGCTGGAGGACCCCGTCGAAGCGCTTTTGCCTGGCGTCAGCCAGACCCAGTTGCGATCCGAAGGAGAACTGACCTATCAGCGGGGGCTGGCCAGCCTGATGCGTCAGGATCCGGAAGTGATTCTGGTCGGGGAAATTCGAGACCGGGAGACAGCCGAAATCGTGTTTCAGGCCTCCCTGACTGGGCATCTGGTGCTCAGCTCATTTCATGCCGGGCGGGCGGCGGTCGCGGTGAGCCGATTATCGGACATGGGCATTGAACCCTATATTCTGCGCAGCGGTCTGCTGGCGATTCTGTCGCAACAACTGCTGCGGCGCTGCTGCTCGTGCGGGCACATTCCGGAAGGCTGTCCGGCCTGTCGGCATACCGGCTATCAGGGGCGTCTGCTCCTGTGTGAACTGCTCTCCCCGGAACTGAACAATCTGGGGCGTTCGATTCTGAATCGGGATGATGCCGACCGGATCGAGGAACTCGCCGTGTCCGCCGGAATGATTCCCCTGTCAGAGCGAGGCCGCCAGGCGGTAGTCAGTGGACTGACCACATCCCAGGAACTGATCCGCGTGTTCGGCCCGCAGATCGGGTCTCTCCCCGAAAACGGCTGAGTTCCGGACAGGTCAACGAATTGCGAAGACGACCGGCAGGGTGCAGGCCGCAGGGTCTGCCTGCGGCTCACCACTCCGGACGCTGACAAATTCGAGCAGGAATTCAGACAGTGTCGAACGCAGGCCTGGGAAAAAGCCATCAGTTCTACTGCAGGTTCTCATCCGAGAACTTGGCCACCACGGCTCCCAGAGCCTTCAGAATTCCGGCCTGAGCATTGGAAGCCCCGTGCAGAACCTTGTCGCTGTCGACCTTCAGTTCGGCGGTCAGATGGTCATCCAGCCCTTCCAGTGCGGCGATCGCAGTTTCCTGCCATTCGAAGCTGGCAAGATTGGCCGCGCGATTGCCGGCGCGGTCCGAGTTCTTTTCCGGCTTCTTGCCGGCGGCCTCTTCTTCCTGGGCGGCCCGCTGATTTCGGGTCTTCAGATTGACCTGCTTGAACATGGCCAGTTCCGGATCATTCATGAAGGCATGTACATTCTTCAGCAGTGGCTGCACATGGGCATCCAGCGAGAGCAGCACGCCGTTCGGCTTGGCGTCCGATGTCTTGGACACCTGCGAGATGAGCGTTTTCAGGCGTTCCATCGCTCCGTCTCCGCCTGAGAGCCAGAACGTCTCTTCTGACGTGGCGAAGCAGACAAAGTTAGCATCGCCATAAAAATCGGTGAGCGACTGGGGAGGCTTCGAGCCAAACGAAAGTTTGTGAATCGACGTGTCGCCGACCTTCTCGACGTTCAGTTCCAGTTTCCAGCCGGTTTTCGCGGCCGACAGTTTTTCGAGAATCTGGTTCATTTTCGCCTGATTCGTCGACACGACGCCCAGCGTGATCGCGTGTTTGTCCTTGACCGGAACGATGTCCAGAAAGGCATCCACAGCCGGCACTTTGTCCATACATTCGGTCAGCAGGCTTGTCAGCAGGCTTGCCAGTTCCTTGCGGGCGGCTTTCTCTTCCGCGCTGGCCTTGGTGTCGTCATCAATCCGCTGATGAAAGACCGGTTCTGCCAGCTTGTAGATTTCCTGATAGGCAGCCTTGCGGCCGGGATCGACCGGCAGATTCAAGCGGGCGGACAGCACCGATTTTTCGGGAGCGGCGACAGCGGCAAACCGGCTGACACGCTCGGTCACAGCGGTCAGATCTTTTTCCAGGTCAGTGCCTGGCAACGCGGACAGGGTGAGCTTGCTGGGAGCATCCTGCGTGTCCTCGTTCACCTTCACGCCAAAATCACCGCTGGCCGACTGAACAATCCACTGCCCGATGACAGACAGGGACTGCTCGCGCATCCGTTTGCGGAAAGCGAACTGTTCCTTCGTTTCGGTGGACAGCTTCTGGAACTTTTCCAGGGAGTCGGCAAAGAATTTGTCGAACGCCGCCTGCCGCGAGACGAGATTTTCGGCCTGATTTTTCAGGGCCAGAAACAGCAGCGATTGTTCTTCGACCTGGGGGGCATGCAGGAGAGACGGATTCGGCATTTCGGCCGGCAGAGCTTCCTTCTGGGGGAAGATCACCGCATAGGGCACCGGCTTGGGCAGATACCGCAGAAAGCCTTCGTACACGGTGCCGGTCAGCTCATACAGATTCTTGTCACCCCGCACCGCTTTGGATTCAATGCCGATCGGATCCAGATTATCGACGAGAAATTCCTTGAGATCGGCGATGGGAATGATGCTCTGCATCTGGGAACCATGCTCGGCATCGAGCAGCATGTCGAACCGGATCGGCTGATCGGTCGAGACTCCATACAGAAAGATTTCGAGGTTCGGCTGGATATTGTCGGTCCACGACTTGGCTTTGCCGGCCAGTTTGACCACGCAGAATTCCAGGCTCTGCAGCACCTGATCGGCAGACCCCAGTCCGACGACAATCCGGGTCGATTTGTCATCAGGTTCGGCGGCGATGGCACGATCGGCCAGGCCGATTGCAGCAAGATACAGGCCGGCCACCATCAACGTGATGCTGCGGAAGTTCACAGCGCGCTCCTTCAATCTGTCGAATCCGGACAGCCCTGCAGGCCTGCCCGGTGTCCTGGTTGATGCGATCAGAAGAATCCACCTTCCCAGATATCTCGAATCTGGTCGGGTTTAGGAAAGTCAGCCTGCTCCTTCGAAACAGGCACGCAGGTCCTGTCTTTCGGAAAGCTGTCTCCTGAAAACCGTTCCTGGTCTACCCCCGGAAAACGGAATTCTGACTCCCCGCGAGAATAGGAAATGCCCAATCTTCAGACAAGGTACTCTTTTGTCTCCCCAGCTCTGACAGAAGACCGTGGAGATTCCCGAAGCCCTGGACTTCGCCTGCATTCCCTGTTCCATCTTGACCAGAATCCCGGTTCTCTCCACGATCTGGCTGTTTTCAGAGCGCCTCCCCCCGTTTTCGGCCGCTGAAATGCCGCTGCTGGTCAATCAACCAGCAATCTCCCACAGACGAGAAACCCCTGACATCTGCCGCAATCAGAACCTGCCGGCAGGCGTGAAATGAGTCCTGTTGATGCCAGCAAACACGATGAAAAATCCCCGCCGGTACTGGCTGTTCAAAACGGAAGCCAACTGTTTTTCTGTTTCCGACCTGGCGGCCCAAAAGAAGCAGACCACCTTCTGGGACGGAGTGCGCAACTATCAGGCACGCAACATGCTGCGGGATGATGTCCAGAAAGGAGACCTGGTTTTCCTTTACCACAGCAATTCCGACCCGCTCGCCATTACCGGAATCTGCGAAGTGGTCCGGGCGGCCTACCCCGATCACACCGCTTTTGAAAAAAGCGAACAGCACTACGACCCGAAAAGCGATCCGGAAAATCCGACCTGGTATATGGTCGACATTCAACTGAAACAGGCATTCGAGCAGCCTGTCACTCGGGACATGCTGAAAGCCCGGCCGGAACTCGCGGACATGGTCCTGCTGCAGAAAGGCTCCCGGCTGTCGATTTCGCCTGTGACACCTTCCGAATGGAAGACGATCTGCCAGATGGCCGGAGCGACGGTGAAGTGACCAGCGACGGTGAAGTGACCAGCGGGGGGGAAGTGACCAGCGGGGGGAAGTGACCAGCACGCCAGAGACGCGGCAAGTCGTCGCCTGACAGTGCTGTGCTTCGGATTCCTGTTTCCAGTTTGTTCAAGTGATCATGCCATGCCTTCAGATCGTGCCGCGCCCGAACTCAACTCTTCCGGAGCTGAGATCGCCGTGCGTCCTCAAAAATCCAGCACGCTGAAGGTCGTTCTCGGGCTGGTTGTCTCGGCCGTCTGCCTGTGGTGGGCCATTCGGGGCATGCTGCGCGACCCGAATGCCTGGCCGCAGATTGTGTCGGCCTTTCGGAAGGCCGACTATCGGTCGCTGCCTGTGATCGAGCTGCTGCTGTTTGTGTTCTACTGGCTGAAAGCCTGGCGGTGGAGGCTGCTGCTGCTGCCGAGCGGTTCCTATCGCCCGCTCCGCGATCTGTTCGCCCCCATTCTGATTGGCTTTGGATTCAACAATGCCCTGCCGGCCCGCATCGGGGAACTCATTCGCATCAGCGTGTTCGCCCGTCAACAGAAGGTGCCGTTTCCGGTCGCGGCTTCGAGTGTGGTGCTGGAACGTGTCTTCGACGGCATGGCGATTGTGTTTTACCTGGCGATCGGCCTGCTGTTTGTCGAAGGACTCGATCCCCGCGTCAAGCAGGGGGCACTCATCTTTTCGGCCTGCGCGTGCGGTGTGGTGGTTCTGTCGCTGTGTTATGTGATCTGGACCAAACCGTTCGTGGCATTCTTTGAAGCGATTCTCAAATGCATTCCCCTGCTGGGGGCCGGGATGATCGAAAAAATCTGCCGGATGCTGGAGCAGGGAGCCCAGGGACTTTCTGCACTCAAAAATGGTTCGCTGGTGTTCTGGATTGTTGTGATCTCACTGCTGAAATGGGCGATCAACGGCGTTCTGGTGCTGCTTTCGCTCTGGAGTTTCGGGCTTCCGCATTCCGTGCCAATTGCCATGGTGCTGCTCGGAGCGATTGCCTTTGGCGTCGCCGTCCCCTCATCGCCCGGGTATATCGGCATCATGCAGGTGGTCTTCATGGAAGTCATGAAATTCTTTTCCACAGACAAAGAAGCGATTTTTGCCTCCTCGATTTATTTTCAGTTCACGCAATGGGTGCCGGTGACCGCACTGGGCCTGCTGTTTTTCGCCCTGAGCGGCCTGAAACTTCGACAGGGTCTGCCTGCAGAAAATGCCGCTTCCAACCCGTCGACGGCAGCCCCCCTCAAAAACTGAAGTTGCCTGAGCCCCCCAATTCGCCACTTTCCAGTGCCCGCGTCGCACGATTTCCGGACAGGGGACGCCCCGATCCGCGAGGCAAGAACGGTTCCATCAGATAAAGCAGCATCCAGAGTCGTTGACTCTTCCCGTGCCCGCGTCGCACGGTTTCCCGGCAGAAGACGTCCCGATCCCTGCTCCGGCGTCGATCTCAGGCAATATTCAATGAACCTGCGGTTCGGATTGTGACGATGATACCGAATGGGGCGTCTGTCGACGTGCCTGCCCGGCAGAAATTGCCGATGTTTCGATTCGAAGGAACCGGCTGGCAACTCGCTGTCGGCGCGCACGGCCGGTTCCGGAGATGATAGAGCCTGTGCTGATGCGTCGGTGGAGTTTTCCCAGGAGTGTCCTTCCTGGTCACAGGCGCAGGGTTCGAAGGGTTGCGTTCAGGTGTCATTCGCAAAACGGAGACCACCGGCTGCGGCAATGTCGCTCTTTTCGTACCTGGACGGTCTCGTCTGTACGATGGGGGCGCTCATTCTCCTGTTGCTGATGACCACGTATCGCATCCGTCAGCAGGTGGTGGCCGAATTTGCAGAAAAGTCCCGGCCGGCTGCTGCCGCACCGCAATCTCCTCCGGAATCGCTTCCGCTGCCTTCCAATGTCGACGAACTGGCCCTGCGTCAGCGGGAAATCGACCTGAAGCAGCAGGAACATGCCCAGGCGGTCGCGAAACACGAATCCACCCTGAAGGCGCGGCATGCCGCCTGGCAGGCAAAGCTGGATCAGTTTGCGGAAACGAATCAGACACTCTCCTCGCAGGTGGCCCAGACACGGCTGCAGGTCGAAGACCAAAATGCATCGCTGTCGCGTCTGCAGTCCGAGCGGGATCGTCTGGCCGGGCTGATGTCATCCGCCAGAAAACATGCCGTGGAAGTGAACGGAACCGAGCGGGAATTGCAGCAGCAGGCCGAAGACCTGTTGCGTCTGCGCGAAACCTGCCTGAAAAAAATCGATGCCGCCAAGGTGCAGCAGGCCTTGCGCAACCCGGTCTTCGAGATCGTCGCTCATGACGGCAACTCCGGGACCGATCGCCGGCCGATTCTGATTGAATGTACGGCGGAAAGCCTGATTTTCGCCTCTGAGAAGATCCGGCTGAGCGCCGCCACACTGAATGAGTTCACCCCGGATGTGAATCCTCTGCTGGCCGGCACCGAAGCCCTGATGACGTACTGGACGCTGGTCGATTCCCGCGAACATCCCGGCAAGCCAGGTCCTTATGTGCTGATGATTGTCCGTCCCGGGGGAACAGTGGCGTTTTATGTCGCCCGCAAGTTTCTCGAACGGATGAATCAGGAATTTGGGTACGAACTGGTCACGGCCAATGCCGAATTCAAATATCCCCCCCCTGACCCGCAGGCGGTCGAAGTCTGTCAGCGTGCCATTGATCGCGTGCTGCACGGGGATCGCCCGTTGCAGTTTCCCGGAAACAGCGGATTCGGATCAGGCAACGGCAACGAACCGGGAATTTCCCCACAAAGGCGAGGCCAGCCTTCCGGCAACAGTGCCCTGGGATCGGGATTACCGGCCGAGAGAACCGGAGCGCCTGGTGGCGGGCACGAACAGATTGTCGGCTCGGACGGGGCATTTTCCCTGCCGGAAGTCGAGCAGCTGCGCAACGCCACGCCCAGTGATTCCATCGGCATGCTGGGGCCGGAATGGTCTCATTCCCGGCAGTCGGGCAGACAGTCGGACAGAACCAGGCAGTCAACGCCCCCTTCCGGCCGGACCATGCCCCAGACGGATGATCAGGCCGGCACACCCGAACAGCGGCTCACACCGAATGGGGTGACGAATTCCGGTGCCGCTCCCGGGGCTCTCGAAAAATATCGGGAAGAGCTGGCCGGAAAGGCGGGTTCAGAAAACGCACGCCGGAGCGAACAGCCGATCGACAGCAATCTGTCTGGTCAGCCGCAGGCAGAGGGAGAGCCCGGTTCGTCCCACCCGTTCAGTTCGCAGGCCGACGCCGATGCCGAATTCAGCCAGGCCATCTCCGGACGCAATCGCCTGCGGAATTCTGCCGGGGGAAGACCGCCAGAAATGGCTCCTCCTCCGAACTTCAACGGAGCGAGAAGTCTTGCGACGGAAGGCATGTCAGGTTCCGGCAGCGACAGTGCATCGGCGATGCCGCCTGGTTCATTCCAGTCAATGTCGAGCCGCTCGAATTCCTTCCGGAATGACGGAGGAGAGAAAAAGAGATGGGGACACAGCCAGCCCAGCGGCATGATCGGCATTGAACGGACGATTTCCTTCCATCTGCGCAGCGACCGGATGAGTATTGATGACGGGCCGGAGTCGGGGATTCCGGTGGAGATGACCCGCCCTGAGTTTCAGGAAATTGTCGCGGCAATGATTGAAGTTCACGCCCAGACCTGGGGAGATCCGCCTCCCAAGTTTTTCTGGCGTCCGGCCTTGAAAGTGATTATCCACCCAGGTGGAAACCAGCACTATCCCCGACTGAAAGAACTGCTCGATCACTGGGGCCTGAGCGGCAAGGTGGAACATGTTCTTGATTAGAGCAGGTTGCTCTTTCCGGTGCCCGCGTCAAACGGTCTCCAAACTGATGATGTCCCAATCCGCGGGGCGAGAGCGGTTCCACAATCAGGCAGGCTGTCATCGAGCAGGTTGCTCTTTCCGGTGCCCGCGTCAAACGGTCTCCAAATTGATGATGTCCCAATCCGCGAGGCGAGAGCGGTTCCACAATCAGGCAGGAGCGAAACGGTCTCAGCCCCCTGATAAAACCGCCCCCCCTCCGCTCGCGGTAGACAAAGTTCTCATCCATCGAGAGGTTTTGTTCGCGGCCCGAAGGACCAGGCCAGGTGCCTGGACTGGCAATGTACTTCAGTGAGTGAAAACGTTCATGTCCCGTAAACACCATGATGATCAGGAATTCGGATCAGACTCCTTTCTGGATGTGCTGGCGAATCTCGTCGGCATTCTGATCATTCTGATCGTGGTCGTGGGGGTTCGTGTGGCCAAACTGCCCCCTTCGGAACGGGAACTTCAGGCGGCCGGCGCTGCGGCCGCCCCGGCACCGGCTCCTGTGGAAGTCGCCGTAGAACCGGCCCCGGCCACGCCGTTGCCACCGATTCCGAAGTTCGCTCCCCTGCCGGCCATCGAGCCGACCGAAGCAATGATGACGCAGGCCCGGCAGCTCAAACAGCAGCACGAAACGCTGGTGTCGCAGGTTTCGTCTCTGGATGCGCAGCGGCAGGAACTGGCGCAGCAGCAGCAGCGACTGGAAGCGGAAGCAGCTGCCCTCCGGAAGGAAATGTCGCAGAAGGCTGAAGTGCTGCAGTCAGAAAAATCGCAGTTGAGCACCCTGGAATCCGACGTCTCTCAATTGCGAAGTCAGGTTCTGGCGCTGCAGCAGCAGGCCGAAGCGATCAGTGCCGAAGAGGCCCCGGTGGAAAAGCTGACGCACCAGCTCCCCCCGATCGGGCGAGTGGTGACAGGCGACGAGGTCCATTTCCGTCTGCAGAACAATCGGGTGTCCCGGGTGCCGGTGGCCGCATTAGCCAAGGAAGTGCAGCTGGAAATTCAGCGTCGCAAGGAAGTGCTGCTCAACCGGTCCTTTTTTCAAGGGGCCACCCGGCCGATTGAAGGCTATCTGATGGAGTTTGTGCTGCAACGGCAGGAGATGTCGCTGCAGGATGAACTGCGTTATGGCCGCGGCATTGTGAGAGTCGGCGTGAGCGGCTGGGTGATTCGCCCGACCGGGCCACTGTTCACCGAAACCGAAGACGAAGCCATGCGTCCGGGATCGACATTTCAGCAGAGTCTGGCCGCGCATGGCCCGACCGCAACGGTGACCTTCTGGGTCTATCCCGACAGCTTCGACATTCACCAGAAGCTGAAAGCCTTTGCACACGATGCCGGATACTGGGTCGCCTCCCGGCCTCTGCCGACCGGAGTGCCCATCGCCGGCTCTCCACAAGGCTCAAAATCGGTCGCACAATAAGCTTGTCTTGAAAACGCGTCTCGCAAAGCTGCTGCAGATCGAGTGCTGCCAGGCAGAGCGGGTCGCGTGAGCGATCGGGACGCTTCGACCAAGTTCGTTCAATGTTCGATCAATGGCTGAGCAGCCGGTGCAGAAAGGCCGGCAGATCGGCATTGTTCACTTCCGACTGCGCGCCGCTTTCCAGATCCTTGACCGTCCAGACCCCGCGTTCGAATTCCTGCGAGCCGGCAATCACCGCCGCGCGAAACCGCTTGCGGTTGGCATATTGCAACTGCTTCTGCAGTTTTCTGGCCAGCGGGTAAACCTCGGTGGCAATGCCTGAACGGCGCAGCTGCCGGCTCAACCGCATGTAATCTCCCAGGCGATGTTCATCGAACATGGCAATCAGCACCTGCGTGCTGAATGCCGTGTTCTGAACCAGGCCCAGTTCTTCCATGGCGGCCAGCAGCCGGTCGAGCCCCAGGCTGGCACCCACGCCCGGCAGTTTTTCTTTCGTAAACAATCCGGCCAGATTGTCGTAACGCCCTCCGGAGCAGACACTGCCGATGCCGGGCAGATCTCCCAGAAACGTCTCATAAATGGTGCCGGTGTAATAATCGAGTCCCCGGGCAATGGAGACATCCAGCGCCAGTCGCTGCTCGTTCACGCCGGCCTGCCGGCAGACAGAAAACAGTTCCCGCAGTTTGGCAAGTCCGCCGAGTCCGCGCTCGTTGCCGTTCAGCAGCGTTTCCACCTGATCGAGAATCTGTTCCGGCGATCCTGTCAGCGCGGCAAAGTTGAGCACCTGTTCGGCAGCAGCCGGTGCAGTGCCAACCTGCTGGGTCAGTTCTTCCAGAACTTTCGCCCGTCCAATTTTGGGGAGTTTATCGAGTGCCCGCAGCACTCCCGTGGAAGATTCCAGCAGGCCGAACTGTTCCAGCAGCCCGTTGAGAAGCTGGCGATGGTTCACCCGAATGGTGAAATTCGCAAACCCCAGAGCTTCCATCAGGTCGTGAATCACCATCAGGGTTTCGATGTCCGAGGCATTGGATTCCGAGCCGATGGTGTCGAAATCGCACTGCATGAATTCACGGTAGCGGCCTTTCTGGGGCTTTTCCGCGCGCCAGACGGTGCCGATGTGATACCGCTTGAACGGGGTGCCCAGCACGCCGATGTTCTGAGCCGCGAAACGGGCGAATGGCACCGTCAGATCGAAACGCATGGCCACATCGCGGTCGCCCTGATCCTGAAACCGAAACAACTGCTTGTCCGATTCCTCGCCCCCTTTGCCCAGCAGAATCTCGGCATATTCGAGCGCCGGGGTATCGATCGGGACGAACCCGTAACTGCGATACACCCGGCGGGCCGTCTCCATCAGATGTTCACGGGCGAGCATGGCCTCCGGAAGATAGTCACGGAAGCCTTTGAGCGTTTGAGCTTTGATCAGTTCAGCAGACACGGCGACGACTTTTCCAATTCAATTGGCGAAGCGAATTCGAATCCCTGGTCAGGAAACGTCCGCGATCGTTTCCGACGCACAGTTGTGGAAAAAGGTTCAGGCAATCACCGGCAGGGCCACGGTCGCAGCCGGAACCGGGGCTGTGGAAAACCGGTGCGAGCGCCGGGGAGGCAGCACGGCGAGTGCATATTCCCAGAGCTGTTCCGGTGTTTCGAAATACTTGTCATAGACTGCGTCGTCATCATATTCGCAGTTGTCGGTCGAATAGCTTCGGCAGATCGGCGGGCGATCTTCATAAATGCCGCACAGATGGTCGCTGCGCAAATGTTTGCAGTCGGCATACACCATCAGATACCAGGTGCCGTCCTCAACAAACACCGCCACGCGGCCGTGCAGCATGTACCAGCGCAGGTGTCCGAAATCTTCGTGTGTTCTGGGACGGTCGATGGGAAAGGCAAAATACCGGCAGCACTTGGCCGTGCAGTATTTGCACAGCACTTCCCCGGCAGGGACGTCTTCTTTGCGGATTTTCACCACTGTCGTCATGAACACTTCCTGAACACCGTTGCATGATCTGCGAAACGAGCTGTTTTGCAGCCGGTCCGCCGAATCGAAACCCGTCGGCACATCTTTCGAAACCTGCTCGGGCACAGGGGAACCGGCCCCGGCGGAAACCGGGAGTCTGTACCGCCACAGGAAAATGGAGTGTATCGGCAGGCGGTTGTCAGCGTCGAGTGGGCAGGCGGAAATGCCCTCGTCGAATTCCACAAACTTGAGGGGATTTTCGGCTGTCGGAACGGAATTTTGAAAAGAGTCTCTGTTCCGGCGTGTCGCGCCACAAGTTTCGATGGAGTGGATCGCGCAGGGGAGTCGATAAAACAGACCGGAACGCCGTGTCGCGATGGACATCCGGCAAAGACCGGCCGGAAAAGCGCGGCTGAAAACGAGTGGCAGGAAAGCCGGAAAACCATGGACACGCTGGGCACCATCACACCGCAGTTTCCCCCGTGCGAAAAGACCGAACGCCGGACAGAAGCTCTGGAGCGGCTGCGATATCTGGGGCAGACAGGTGGCTGCGGCCTGCTTTCCGGTCCTGTCGGCAGTGGCAAATCGTGGCTGCTCTCTCAGCTGGCGCGGCAGCTGCAGCGCAGCGGAATCGGCGTCGCCCAGATCAATCTGGCCGGTCTGGCCGCCAGCGAACTGCCGTTTCAGGTGGCCAGCCGTCTGGGACTGGGAATCTCTCCACAGGCCCGACTGATCGAACTCTGGTCCTCCCTGCAGGATTATGCGGAAGCCCTGCGCGGGACTTCGCGACAAATGGCCTTTCTGTTCGATCATGTCGAACGGGCGGAAGATTCGGCCATTCCCCCGCTCGAGCGCCTGATCGACATGTTCGCACAACGGTCTGCCTGGCTGCTGGCCACCCGACCTGAGGCCAGTGCGCGCTGGCAGCAGTTTGCACAGCATCGCAGCTGGCTGCGAATCGAGTTGTCGCCACTGGAGCTGCGCGAGACGGCGCAACTGTTTTCGCGCGAGGTGGCCCAGCGGGATGCCCGTCTTCGCCTGCACCCTGACACCATGACGGCCGTTCAGGAAGTGACGGCCGGAGAAATCCGCCGCCTGCATCGGCTCGCCGAGGTGACAGTGCTGGCCGCCGAAGCGGAAGACCGGGAAGAGATTGATCGGGAACTGATCCTGTCCATCGCGGCAGAAGTGCGCTGAGATGCGCAGGCCAGCGGAGCGCTTCCCGGAACTGGCCTCGATACTCCCCAGACCGTGCTGCCAGACCGTGCTGCCAGGTTGGACAGTCAGGCCGGACAGTCAGGCTGCCTGATGAATGCCGGGAGGGCTGCCCTTTATCGCCGGACAGTCCGCGGCTGCGACGCGGGACTGGTGTGCATCGCCAGCCAGGCGAACAGCGGACAGACGATCACTCCCAGAACCGAAGCAAAGCTCCCTTTGAAAATCAGGAACTGGTGGACCGGCAACTCCTGAATTCCGGTCGATTCCAGGGCGGCAATGGCCAGTGGAGCGACGCCGACCACCCCCAGGGCCCCAAAGAAGAGCGCCGGGGCGAAGGCACTGGATGCAAAATAAGCGCCAAGACGACGGGTCCAGGCAAACGGCGGCAATGCAGGAATGCGGCCTTTGGTGATCTCCATGCGGGTCAGATGCATGACCACCAGGCAGGCAATGAACGGCAGAAAAAAGCAGGTTCCCCGGGTGTCTTCCACCATGCTGATCTTTCCATGCAGGGGAACGGTTCTCATCCCCTGCGTCGCCGACCAGGCAATGGCGTAATTGATGGCGAAATTCACGCCAATGGCAATTAGTCCCTGGTCCAGCCACAGATATTTCCATGCGGCAGGAGTCAGACGCCGGGACGATGCATCGACTGATGAAGTGGTGTGATCGGTGGAACCCATGTCAGACTCTGATTTCCCGAAATGAATGTCGATAGGAATGATCGCCCCGGCTTTTTCCGGCAGACACTCACAGAAAGCCAACCGCCTGCTGCAGGTTCTACAGGTCCTGTAAATTCCTGCGGCAACTCGCAGCTGCCGGGGGTGTCGCATCGGCTGTCAGGGCAGCGTCAGCAGGGAATATCCTCCGTGGCCGGCCAGTTGCCGCCAGAACGTCAGGGCTGTGCCGGTCTCCCCTGTGACAGGGGAAGCGGCTTCTGCCGGCGCGACACAGGACTGAAAACCGGCCGGAATCGCCAGGGTCGTCACCTGATAATCGGCCAGTAACCGGGCAAGTGTTTCCGGATCATTGTCTGGCAGATCATTGTCTGGCAGATGCTGCATCCGCAGTCCCAGGTCGAGCGTGCGAAAATCGGTCTGTCTCAGACGGTCCTGAAACTCCTGCAGCAGGGGATCATCGGACGCGGGCTCGCTCCCTTCTTTCGGCAGATGCGGACCGAGAATCAACAATCGCGATCGGGTGACCTGCGCCAGTTGCACGATCAGCTGGAGTCGACGCAGGGCCTGTTCTCCTGGGACATCCAGCCAGGCCAGGCAGGGGAAATCCTGTTCGAGTGTCGCAGGCTGCACCTGCCACAAAGCACAATCCTGAGTCCGGCCTGGAGCCTGCAGGGGATGATCGGCCTCTGTCTGATCCATTTGCCTGCAGCCTGGCAGCGCGGCTTCTGTCCAGCCACGAATCACCAGATTGGCCGCCGACTGATCGATCTGCCGGGTGAGTGTCTCTTCCACCGTCAGGGCCTGTTCGATCAGTGATTCACAGACCACCGCCGATTCCGACAGGCGGGCGGCGAGATCGGCATGCAGGCGCTGCACCGTCGCAAGGAGATCCGGCTGGTGCGAGGACGGAGAATTGCCGGGGATCTCTGAAGAAACAGGCCCCCCGGCGACGACCGTCAACAGGCTGACCTGACTGCGGTCCGCCAGGGCCATCTGGCGGGCCAGTTCGAGAGCGGCTTCACTTCCGGCCGACCAGCCGGATGCATCATCAGCCGGCTTCGCGCAAACAACAACGTGCTGAAAAACAGACATGATCCCTATCGATCTCTCAGAACTGCGAAGGTGCGGCAGACGGCCTGACGGCATTGTTCTTGAGAACCGGCCTGCGCGCCCGGACTCTGGGGAGGAAACATTTCCAGTGCCGACAGGGGCGAGCCGTTTCAACTCGCAACGGCATCCGGCAATGGTCTCAGGCCGGCGGCGTGCATCAGGCGTGCGGTCTGCTGATAGGCTTCGCGGACCCAGTCTTCAATCTGGTCCGGGTTCGGGGCGAATTCCAGTTCCACAGACATACTGCCGGGAATCTCGATCTCCCGGATCTTCTGCAGGTAGGGAGGAAAATCGACGACGCCGCGACCGGGAGGCAGATCTCCATGCACCTTCCCGTCGCAATCGGAAATGTGAACGTGAATTGCCTCACCTTTCAGCTTCAGAATTTCCTCAGCCGGAACATGCGCCAGATGCAGATGCGACACGTCGATGTTCGCCTTGAGCGCCGGATGATTCACATCGCGGACAAACTGCAGCATGGTGTCGACACTGTTGACCAGCGAGAGCGGAAACGGCTCCAGTTCCAGGGCGATTTTCACCCCCAGATCCCCGGCATATTCCGCCAGCATCTGACAGTTCTCGACGGCCTGCTTCCATTGCTCGGCCGGCGGGATGATTTCCCGGTTCCAGATATATTCCCCGAGCACGAGCAGCATGTTTTCGGCCTGGTATTCGTAGACCAGATCGAGATGCGCCCGGCAGCGATCGAGATGAAATTCGCGGACACTCTGTGCCGGATCAATCAGCCCGACGGCTACGCAGCACAGCGAGACGATTGGCAGTTCCTGACGGTCACATTCCCGCTTGATCAGGCAGCGGTCCTGCACGCTCAGTTCCAGGGGATCGACCAGCAGATCGATCGAGTCAAAGCCGATTTCCCGGGTTTTCGCGATTCCCCAGTCCAACGGTCGGCCAGCCTGTGACCAGGTGGAGTTGATCAGCCCCAGTCGCATCGAAATCCCCTTGTTCTTCCAGCGGGTCGAGGAAATGAATTCTGCTCCAGATGATACCGAACACCGGAAAAACGTGATACGCTCTGAACGCAGTTCGTGCCGTGCTGAACGGAGCGGTGAGGCTGGAAAGCCGATGAGGAATCCCCGCAGAGCGCATCGAAACAACTGCACACAGCCGGTTTCGCAGGCGCGGGCTGACAGGCCGGAAGGCGATGTCGCCTTCGCTGCAGTTTGCTGACAACAGACGATTATTTTTTCTCACAGGGAGTTTCTCATGCCGATTGCCACGCCCGCTCAATATGCCGCGATGCTCGATGCCGCGCAGGCGGGAAATTATGCCTATCCCGCAATCAATGTGACGTCGATCGTCACCATCAATGCGGCACTCAAGGCGTTTTCCGATGCGAAGTCGGACGGCATTATTCAGATGTCGACCGGCGGCGGCAAATTTGCATCCGGCCTGAACGTAAGCGATGCCGCGCATGGCTGCATCGTGCTGGCAGAAGCGGCTCACCGTCTGGCGGAAAAACACAATGTGCTGATCGCGCTGCATACCGATCACTGCCCGCCGAAGGAAGTGGATTCCTTCCTGAAACCGCTGATTCAGGCCACTGCCCGGCGTCGGGCTGCCGGCCAGGGGAACCTGTTCCAGTCGCACATGCTCGACGCTTCCAACCTGCCGCTGGCAGAAAACATGAAGCTTTCGAAAGACCTGCTGAAGCTCTGCGCCGAAAACGAAATCATCCTCGAAATCGAAGCGGGTGTGGTCGGCGGAGAAGAAGACGGTGCGGCCGGTGCCGAAATGGAACATGTGCCTGATTCCAAGCTGTATACCACTCCGGAAGACATGCTGTCGGTCTATGAGTCGCTCAACGGCCTGGGCCGCTATATGTTTGCCGCCACATTCGGCAACGTCCACGGCCACTACAAACCGGGCTCGGTCAAGCTGCGTCCCGACATTCTGAAGAAGGGACAGGACGCCGTCATGTCGAAATATGGCAAGCAGGCCGAGTTCGATCTGGTCTTCCATGGCGGTTCCGGCACTCCCCGGCACGAACTGGAAGAAACGCTGGCCTATGGCGTGGTGAAGATGAACATCGACACCGACACGCAGTATGCGTTCACCCGTCCCATCGCCGAACACATGTTCAAAAACTATGACGGCGTACTGAAAATCGACGGCGAAGTGGGGAACAAAAAAGCCTACGATCCCCGTGCTTACCTGAAGCTGGGAGAAGCCGGCGTGGCCAAACGCATGATCGAAGCCTGCGAAGATCTGCACTCCACCGGCAAGACCATTTTTGGAAAAGTTTAGAGCCGGTGGCGGTGGCCAGTGCCCGCGGCGAGGGATTTTCGGACTGACGGAATCCCCCTCCGCGGGGCGAGAACGGTTCCACAACCAGGCAGGCTGTCATCGGGCCGGTGGCTCGGACCGGATGCACTCACTGACGTTTCGCGCTCGGATGAATCTGTCTGAGCACGCCGCGTCAGCCAGTGCATTCCACCGGACACAGAGAAAAACATGCTCGCTGACACGTCGTGTTCTGGTCATTCGTGCTCTGATAAAACGCCACTTGGCGGCGGGGCGCGGCGAGAGTTTGCAGAATGACTATATTCTCCTCCAGCCGGTATGCTAAAAACTGCGCTGCACGTCACCTGACGGGCCGGTGACTTTTTTACTGCCGGCAGGTCGCGGCCGGCGTGACAATTCTGCCATGCCCCCCTCCTGAACATTCTGGCGACTGGAAAGCAGATCACGATGATCAACTCCTGGTGCAATGCGATCGGGTTACTTCTCCTGCGTGTCACCTTCGGCACAATGATGCTCGCCGGTCACGGTCTGGATAAACTGCTGCACTTTGGCAGCAAAGCGGGAAGTTTTCCGGACCCGATCGGGCTGGGAGGCCCTGCGGCGCTCGGAATGGCCACCTTCGCGGAGTTTTTCTGCTCTGCCCTGCTGATTCTGGGGCTGGCGACCCGCGTGGCTGCGATTCCCCTGGTCATTACCATGCTCATCGCCCTGGCCGTGGTCCATGGCAATGATCCCTGGGCGAAGAAAGAACTCGCCGCGGCCTACCTGGCGGCGTTCACCACCATTCTGATCACAGGCGGCGGGCCGTTTGCGCTCGATCGCATTTTCGGATTTCGTGGTCTGCAGAAGAAAGAGAAAGCCAAATCCAAATAGGTCCGCCGGGGCCGCACTGCAGACCGGCACTCGTCCAAAGTGTTTCATTCCGGTGAAATGCACTTCCCTGCACAGAAGCATGAGCCTGCCGGGGGTGAGTTCTCTGCTGAGAGCGCTTGATTCCCGCATGGGCCGCGTTTCGCCGCGCGGCGGGTTGCGTTTCCTCCCGTCAAACGCGCGCCAAAAAGCAGGCAGCCGGCAGGCCCAGGCGAGAGTCCCCTGCTTTGCCCTGACGACTTCACGACGATTTCAGGAGTGCGAACATGCTTCAAAAAGTCTGCCTTTCCAATGGCACCCTGAATGTCCGTGACGAGGGAAGCGGCGAACCGATTCTGTTTGTTCACGGGTTTCCCCTGAGTCATCAGATGTGGGAGGCCCAGATTACCGCACTCAGCTCGCGCTACCGCTGTATTGCTCCGGATCTGCGAGGTTTTGGAGAGAGCACGGTGACGCCGGGATTCGTGGGCATGGATCAGATGGCGACCGATCTTTCCGCCCTGCTGGTGGCGCTGCAGGTGGAATCCCCTGTCACTCTGTGTGGACTTTCCATGGGAGGCTATGTGGCCTGGCAGTTCTGGAAGCTGCACCGTGGTCAACTGGGCCGGCTGATTCTGTGTGATACACGGGCCATTGCTGACACGCCTGAAGCGCGCGAGCAACGCTGGCAGGCCGCCGAACGTGTGGAACGGGACGGCCCCGGTTTTCTTGCAGATGCCATGCTTCCCCGCCTGTATTGCCAGGCGACCAGGACTGGCCGCCCCGGACTGGTGGAAGCCGCACGACAGCAGATTGAACACAATCCTCCCCAGGGAATTGCCGCTGCGGCACGAGGCATGGCCATTCGGCCTGATGTCACAGACTGGCTGCCGGAAATTCAGGTGCCGGCCCTGCTGATCACCGGTGAAGAAGATGCCATTTCCAGCGTCGGTGAGATGAAATCCATTGCCGATGCCCTGCCCCAGGCGCGGCAGGTGGTGATTGTCCAAGCCGGACACATGGCCCCTGAGGAGCAGCCGGACGCGGTGAATGCGGCGATTCTGAAGTTCCTGCAGCAGTAGAAAAAGACGAACTCCAACAGACCGCGTGTCGTCGCTCTGGCCGCTGGATGCCCCGATTCTGTGAAGCCGGGAAATTTGCCCTGGCTGGCAGGATGATCTCGTCGAGAGAGATTGAAACTGGGTGCCTGGCTCATGTCGCGTCAGCAGCATGAGCCTGATCGGCATCAAGCAGGGCACGAAAAACATGTTCGCCCTGCTGCGCGATGCGAACATGGCCCCCGGCAGAGCAATGGCACTCAAACTCTCCGCCTCAGCCGGGACACCCTATGTTACTGCTCAACGTTACTGCTCAACCCGGTTCGCACTGGCGGACAAGCCGCCCAGTGGCCCCCGACACGGCCGTGGCACACAAGGCAAGAGCAACCTGCTCTCAAAACAGTCCGTCCCCGAATTCGCTGCGCTGGGATGTGGCCGGCCGGTGGAGTTCTCCTCTGGATTCATGAGGACCTGATGAACGGGATTCCGGCTGATCCCAGCGGCGCTGCACCGTGCCGTTGGGAACCGGAATCAACGGTTCTTCCCAGCGTTCCTGCTCGCCAGGTTCAAAATCGAGCTCACCAAAGTCGTCGTAACGGCAGACATATCCCGGCTGCCGGGCGAGGATCAGTTCTTCTTCATATGCCTGCATGACTCGGCGTTGAATCATGTCGCGGCATTCGGCATGAATGGGGTGGGCAATGTCGGCATACAGCCGGGTGCGGCCTTCCGTCGCTCTCAGGGAACGGTCTTCTTCCAATGGCGTGCCACATTGCGAGCAGTAGCAGGCCCGCAACGGATTTTTGTTGCTGCAGGCAGGGCAGCGATCGGTGAGCTTGCGACTGGGCATGGCCACAAAGGCCCCTTTGCCCCCTTTGATGATTTTCAGGTCGCGAATCACAAAGGCATGATCGAATGTGATCGAACAGAATCCGAGCAGGCGTTCCTGGGCGGCATCCATCAGTTTGATGCGGACTTCGCTGATTTCCATATTCGCTCCTTTAAGCTCCAGGGCCAGAGCATTCTGAAATCTGTTCTGATGCCGCCGGTCACACTCCTGATGACACCGTCCAGACCTGCCCGAACTGCATTTGTCGAAACCGCCCGGCCAGTGATCTGGCGTGCCCTGCGCTGCGACACAGCAGGAAGCAGGCCGAACCGCTGCCGGTCATGGCTGCACCAGAACTCGTGCCTTGCAGTGACGTGAGAACCTGATGAATTTCCGGACAGAGAGACCGGGCTGGCGGCTCCAGATCATTCGACATGCAGCAGGCCACCTGAGCGACTGATCCGGCCCCCAATGCCGACTTCAGTTGCGAGAGTCTGGCCTGTGCTGCGGCAGCCGAAGGAGCCTGCGCCGGGTCTGGCGCTGTGTTTGATACAGTGTTTGATTTTGATACCGTGTTTGATACGGTGTCGGGCGCTGCGTCTATCATCGGAGCCGGCGTCGAGTTCGGCTGTCTGATCCGGCCCCATTGCTCAAAGACTTTGCCGGTCGACAACCCGACAGGGGGTTTGACGATGACAAAATGCAGGGCATTTCCGACCGACCAGGGTTGAATGCGTTCTCCCCGACCGGAACAGAGGGCCGCCGGCACGGAATCGAGAAAGAAATTGACGTCGCTGCCCAGTTCGGCGGCGAGACGATGCAATTCCTTCTGCGGCAGTCCGAGCTTCCAGAACCGGTTCAGACCGACCAGAGTCGCGGCGGCATCGCTGGAGCCTCCGCCCAGGCCGGCCTCAGAGGGAATCCGCTTGGTGAGAACCACTCTGACTCCCTGCCGGATGCCGACCGTTTCGCGCAGGCGGTCGGCCGCACGCAGAATCAGATTGCGCTGATCCAGCGGGAAGTCGGGGGTCTGCGCAGTCAGCGCCGTCGGCAGAAGTTCGAGACGGTCATCGGCGACAGGGTGAAATTCCAGTGTGTCGAACAGTCGCACCGAGAGCATGACCGTTTCCAGATCGTGGAACCGATCGGGTCTGCGGCGCAGCACATTCAGCAGCAGATTCAGTTTCGCGGGAGCCAACACGCTCAAAGCCCGCCCCTGCTGTGTCACACGCAATGAGGACTCACTGTTGTAGGAACTGTGTTTTGCAGGCACGGTCTTGCAGAAGCCGTCTGGAATGGCGTTGCAGGCACCGTCTGAAGATATGTCGTTGAAAATGATGCCGGACGTCGTCGAGCAGACTGCTCTCCGCTGCCCCCGGGGGGGCGGCCGCTTTTCTTAGCGACTTTCGCCGGAAGAAACGCATGCTGCGCGAGCCCAGGCAAGAGCAACCTGCTCCAGCCAGGGGAATTCTGCCGACTCGCGATCACAGAAATCCTCTGGCAGGGCTGCGAAATCCCAGGGCTGAACTGCCCGGGATCTGCCTATTTTAGATGGTATGCGCCATGGTGCAGGTGTCAACAGCAATCCGCCGGCCGTTTTCCTGCCCGGTCTGTGGCAGGCATTCGACTTCGGTGTCGACTTCGGTGTCGACTTCGGTGTCGGGTTCGGTGTCGGGTTCGGTGTCGGGTTGTGGTGGCTGGCCGTGGATTCGGGAATCCGGCCAGAGCATGCCTTGGAACCGTGTGAAGCGAATCAGGACCGGCTACAATCCTCCCGGCACTGCCCACTTCAGGGTCGACTGCGGAGTCGATGGCAATTCTCTTTCGGGGATTGTCTGTTTCCCTGGAGGGCGTGAATTCCCGAACGTCACATTTTTAGAGCCGCGAACAAAACCACTCAAGCAATGAGAATTTCCTTTCCGCGAGCGGATCGCGGAAGGTTTTGTGAGTGGTTCTTACTCAGACTGCACGGCCCTGCTTTTTGCCTGCCTGTCGAACTGTCCCTGCCGCATGGAGTCTGCTGCCAGTCATGACCACGCCCAGACCTGTCAACCTGCAACCTTATTTTTTCGTTCTGCAGGATGTGGAAGACCAGAGAAACGGGTGTCTGCACTGGCCGGACCTGTTTGGCAATGATCACCCTGTGGAAATCGATGTCGGCTGCGGACGGGGACTGTTTCTGTTTCATGCCGCGCAATGGCATCCGGAACGGAATTTTCTGGGCATTGAACTCGATTATACTGAAGGCCGCCGCGGTGCCCGACGACTGATGAAACAGGGCTTTCCCAATGCCCGGGTGCTGGGAGGGGATGTCTTTGTCGCCTTCAGCAAAATGATCGCGCCGCATTCGGTCAGCGCGATTCATGTTTATTTTCCAGATCCGTGGTGGAAGCGCCGGCACCGTCAGCGGCGGGTGTTCAATGACCGCTTCGCCGATCTGGCCGCGCGCCTATTGATTCCGGGTGGTTTCCTTCATTCCTGGACGGATGTGGAAGAGTATTTCGGGGTGATTTCGGGACTGATGGATCACCACGCACAGTTTTCCGCCTGCCCTCCCCCGACGGAACGCGCGCCCGGCGATGACATGGATTATCAGACCAGCTATGAACGGAAGAAACGCAAACTCGGTTTGCCGATTTATCGCGGCCTGTGGCAGCGGCGACCGTTGACGGCGGCAGAAGACAATGCGGCGACAGAAACCGGTGCAGCAGAAACCGGTGCCGTTCTAGCTGACACTGGAACCGGAGAGGCCGGAACAGTTGCCGGGGAGGCCGGGCGCGCCGTCCAGTCAAACAGAAGGAATTCTGACCGGGCATGATCCCGTTCAAAACCTGAGCAGACCATGAACACGGCATGCCTGTCAGGGCCGCGTTCCTTTGTTCTGCAATGTATGATGTTTTTCGATTTCCAGACCAGCCGTGCGGATACAATCCCGAGCCCCTTGACTGAGGGGCGTTGACGAGAGCAACCTTCGGAGACCCTGAAGATGGTGAATCATGTCGTGCTGATTTCCGTGCCAGGGCTGCGACGCCAGGATCTCGAGCACATGCCGCGACTCTCGCAGTTGTCGGAGCATGGTGCGATTTCCACGCTGACCCCCACATTTCCGGCCATCACCTGCCCGGTTCAGGCCAATCTGACCACTGGCGTCGGCCCGGAAAAACATGGCATTATCGCGAACGGGTTCTTCCACCGCGAGCAGGGCGAAATCGAAATGTGGACTGCCTGGAACAGCTGCTTCCAGGCTCCGCAGATCTGGGACCTGCTGCATCGCGCCGACCGGTCACTGACTTCGGCCGTGTGGTTCCCGCTGCACTCCAAAGGGGCCAATTCCGATTACATCTGCACGCCGGCCCCGATTCATAACCCTGACGGTTCCGAATCGCTGTGGTGCTATACCAAGCCGACCGAACTTTATGGAGAACTCCGCGATGCCCTGGGGCACTTCCCGCTGATGAACTTCTGGGGACCGATGGCCAATATCAAATCGACAGACTGGATTGTCGACTCTGCAGTCATTGCCGCCGGCAAATATCAGCCCCGTTTCCATTACATCTATGTTCCCCATCTGGACTATGCGGCACAGAAGTTCGGGCCGAACAGCGCCGAGGCACTGCAGGCGGTGAAAGATCTGGATGTCGCACTCGGGCGGCTCATCGACGGATTTCATCAGGCCGGAATGTCGAACCTGAAATGGTTCGTGGCGAGTGAATATGTCATCGAAGAAGTGAACCAGGTGGTCTATCCGAACCGCCTGCTGCGCGAGGCCGGGCTGCTGGCCCTGAAGGAAGAGGACGGCGGTGAACTGCTGCTGCCAGGTCAGTCTCCGGCCTGGGCCCTGGTCGACCATCAGCTGGCGCACGTGTTTGTGCAGGATCAGGATGACGTGGACTGGGTCGCCGATCTGTTTACCGAGGTGCCAGGCATTGAACATGTCCTGGTCGGAGCAGAACGGCATGCCTATTCGCTCGATCACTCCCGTTCCGGCGATGTGGTGCTGATTTCCAGTCCGAATGCCTGGTTTGCCTACTACTACTGGGAAGACGATGCCCGCGCCCCGGCTTTTGCCCGGACGGTCGATATTCATCGCAAGCCGGGTTATGACCCGGTGGAACTGTTCATCGACATGCCGTCGCGCAGTATTCCGCTGAATGCGGAACTGGTGCGGGGATCACATGGCTATCCGGCCACGACGCCTGAACGCAAAGGGGTGCTGCTTTCTTCCGGAGCCCTGGCGCGGGAAGAGTATCATGATGTCAACGTGGCAGGGCTGATTCTGGCCGAGTTCGGGCTCGACCTGTAATCAGGCCAGACGCTGTCCGTATTGCCGGTCGTAATAAGACCGGTATTCTCCCGACCGGATGTGCTCGACCCAGTGCGTGTTCTGCTGGTACCAGGCGATGGTTTCCTGCAGTCCGGTTTCAAAGGAAACCTGCGGCGTCCAGTTCAGTTCCTGCTCGGCTTTACTGCAATCGATGGCATAACGCAGGTCGTGACCGGGACGATCGGACACATAGCGAATCAGTGATTCGGGCTTTCCCAGCAGCTGCAGCAGCAGCCGGGTGAGCGCAATGTTGGTCATTTCTGTCCGGCCGCCGAAGTTGTAGATTTCGCCGGTGCGGCCGCGCATCAGTGCGGCTTCAATACCCCGGCAATGATCGAGTACATGAATCCAGTCCCGAATGTTTTCACCTTTGCCATAAACCGGCAGCGGAATGTCTGCCATCGCATTGGAAATAAACAGCGGCAGCAGTTTTTCAGGAAACTGGAACGGCCCATAATTATTGGAACAGCGTGTGATCACGGCCGGAAAGCCGAACGTATGCACATAGGCCCGGACCAGCAGATCGGCTGCGGTCTTGGAGGCGGAATAAGGACTGTTCGGTGCCAGCGGAGTCTCTTCGGTGAAGAAGCCTTCCGGCCCCAGCGAGCCATATACTTCGTCGGTCGAGACCTGCAGATAGCGGGGAATCCGCAGCTTCCGGCAGACATCGAGCAGCACCTGCGTTCCGACGATATTCGTCTGCACGAACGGTCCTGAATCGAGAATGCTGCGGTCGACATGGCTTTCGGCAGCGAAATTCAACACGGCATCAACAGGGGCCTGCTGCAGCGTGCGGGTGATGAATCCGGCATCACAGATGTCGCCATGGCAGAACTGATAACGACTGTCGCCTTCGAAGTCCGCCAGATTTTCGGCATTCCCGGCGTATGTCAGCTTGTCGATATTGATGATCTGCAGTGCAGGATAAGTGCGGAACATCAGACGGATAAAGTTGGATCCGATAAATCCGCAGCCGCCTGTGACAACAATTCGTTTCATGTGCCCGTCATCCTGCCCAAGTATTCTGGTCAATCCGGCCGCAGACCGCCGGCGGGTTTCAAGGAGCGTCCCTGCTCAAGTCGTTTGTCTGCATATGTTTCTCAAGGGACCGCAAAAGAAGCGGGGAGCCCGCTCACTGAATTTCGCAGACGGTGACGCATCATAGGTGAAGCCTGGCTTTCCTCCAATTGTCTCCACTGCTGTCTCCACTGCTGTCTCCACAGTCGCAGAACGGCAGCTGACAGAACCGCCTGCAGAGATCTCGCCGGAGGCCCTTGCGGAGGGAACGATTGCCTGGGAACGATTGGAACTGCATTTCGCCGGTCAGGGAGCCGGCTGCACCTGAATTTCATCCAGCCAGAGCTTTCCGGTTCCGCCGTCCAGGCCGACCTGCAGAATGGCTTCCCGGGCCTGCGGGGGAACGGCAATGATCTCACTGTTGCGGGACCAGTCCGGCTCATCCGACAGCCAGGGGCCGAGAAAGACCCGATCGATGGGAAGACGCTGGGCATCAAAGAAATACAGGGCAATCCCTGGAGCTTCGGAAGGGCTGCGGCCTTCATTCAGATCACTGGCTCGCATGGCCCAGGAGATGCGCAGTTTTCGCACCTGGGTCCCGTCAATCGCCATGGCCTGCAGCAGATGGGCCGTGCGTCCCGGCTCAGTATTTTCCAGAGCAACACAGCGTTCGCCGGCAAAGGCTCCACCGACCAGTTGTGTGCGCCGCTGATAGTGCCAGTGGTCTGCAAAGCCGTCGCCATCGCTGTCGACTTCAAATCCGCCGTTGACCAGTTGGGGATGCGCAGGATCTGGCTTCTTCTGCCGCATTTCTTCCATCTTGCCGGTCATCGGGACGAACAGCGTGGGAATGAGCCTGTGGTGAGTCAGGCGTCCCTCTTTTTTCTCCAGAAGATAGAACACCTGCTGATAGCGTTCGCCCAGGGGAATGATCATCTTTCCCCCTTCTTTCAGCTGATCCACCAGTGGCTGCGGAACATTTTCGGGTGAGCAGGTGACGATGATTTTGTCGAACGGGGCCTGTTCGGGCCAGCCCTGAAACCCGTCGCCCACCCGGCAGTGCACATTGGAATAATTCAGCCGCTGCAGGACCGAAGCGGCCCGTTTTCCCAGCGGTTCGACGATTTCAATCGTATAGACTTCGGCCACGAGCCCGGAGAGGACGGCCGCCTGATATCCGCTGCCGGTGCCGATTTCCAGAACCTTGTCGGTCGGCTGGGGATCAAGCGATTCCGTCATATAGGCCACGATGAACGGCGGAGAAATCGTCTGCTTGTGTCCGATGTCGAGAGCCTGATCGTAATAGGCCATGCCTTTCAGGTCAGGCCGCACGAACTCGTGCCGGGGAACAGTGCGCATGACGTTGAGCACCTGTTCGTTGGTCACTCCTTCACCGGCGATGTAATTGTTCACCATCTGATTTCTCAGGCTGGCATACCGGTCGCGCTGCGACCCCTGGGCGTGCGCGATGCCGGAATTCTGCAGGCAGATCAGCGTCGGCAGCAGCAGAAACAGGCCGGATCGGAACATCCGGAAAGGGAGCAAACGGAGGAAATTCAACTGTTCAACCATGTCGGAAAGATCCAGGAATAGACAGAAGCGGAATCCGGTCGCCTGCCCGGGCACAACGGATTATTGATGGCGAATCAATTCTGTGGCCACGCGAATTGCGGCGAGCATGCCTCCATCGTCGGCCATTCCGCGCCAGGAGATGTCGAAGCCGGTGCCATGGCTGGGGCTGGTCCGCACGATCGGCAGACCCAGGGTGACATTCACTGCTTTCTGAAAAGCGATCAGCTTCAGGGCGATGTGCCCCTGATCGTGATACATCGCCACGACTCCGTCATAGGCCCCATGCACGGCACGCTGCAGCAGGGTGTCGGCCGGGAACGGCCCATCTGCCGCCAGATGCTGCCGCCGCGCTTCACGCACAGCGGGCGCAATGATCTCGGGTTCTTCACGCCCAAACAGGCCGTCTTCTCCGGCATGCGGATTCAAGGCACAGACGCCAATCCGTGGTTCAGGACAGCCCAGCCGTCTGAGGAAGTGATGGACCAGAGAGATTTTTTCCTGAATTCCGGCCGTGGTGAGCAATTTCGGCACACTGGCCAGACTGGTATGCAGGGTGACGTGTGCCACTCCCAGCCCGAAGGGACCTTTCACCACCTGACAGCGCGGCAGATACAGCATCATGGCGAAATCGTCGACGCCGCACTCGGCCGCCAGAATTTCGGTATGCCCGGGGAAGTGGTGGCCTCCGGCATGCAGGGCCGCCTTGCTGAGCGGAGCGGTCACAATTCCGTCGATCTGCCTGTCGAGTGCCGCCCGGGTGGCAGAGACCAGCCAGTCATAGGCCGCGCGGCCGGCCCGACCGTCGATTCGCCCCGGAGGAACATCGGCCGCATCGACAGAAGACGAATTGAAGCAGGCAATCTGATTCGGGGGCACCGACTGACCGGCGGTGCGGTTGAGAGAATCGAGTTCGACAATTTTCCGGGTCAGGCCCACCAGTTGGAGTGCCCGTTCGAGCACGTCCGGGTCGCCGATCACGACCGGCTCACACAAATCGGCCAGTTCGGGACGCTGCAGTGCCCGGGCGATGATTTCCGGACCAATGCCCGCGACATCTCCCATGGTCAGTGCCAGACGCGGGCGTGTCTGCTGCGTGGAACTCATGGATAGCACTCCGCATCTGCCAGACGGACTCCCTGGAGATCTTTTTCCGACAGCACCGCCGCCCCGGTGAGAGGCCAGCGGACGCCAAGCTCCGCATCATTCCAGATCACTGTCCGTTCGTGTTCCGGATGATACAGGTCGGTGCACTTATACAGGACATCCGCCGATTCGGACTGGACATAGAATCCATGGGCGAATCCCGGCGGGATATAAAGCATCTCATGATTTTCGCCGGTCAATGTCACCGACGTCCATTTCCCAAAGGTGGGCGAACTGCGCCGCAGGTCGGCTGCGACATCAAAAATTTCGCCCTGCAGGCAGGTGACCAGTTTTCCCTGAGGGTGCTGAATCTGGTAATGCAGCCCGCGCAAGACTCCCTGCCTGGAACGGGAAAGATTGTCCTGGACGAAGTTCAGGTTCAGGCCCTGTTCCGCAAACCGGCCAGCGTGAAAGAGTTCGAGAAAGAATCCCCGTGCATCCCCAAACACCCGGGGACGAATGTGAAGTACGCCTGGCAGTTCGGTATTCAGGATTTCCATTTGACTCGTTTCTGGTTCCGTTCAGGCCCGGGCCGCCGGCCCCATTGGAAGGGCTCCTTGAATCCGAGGATGGTGCGCCCTGCCTGGTTCCGGCTGGAAAGCCCCTGTGTTCCAGAGCCGGCCGGGTATTCCAAATCCGGTCGGGACGACCACGAATCCGCTTCGCCCGACCATGATGTGGCAGGTGTGTGGCAGGCTCGGATCTGCTGGATCTGATTGTGGCGGGAAAGCGGACTTCAGATCAATCGAGATTCATTTCTGCCGAAGATCCTGCGTAACATCTGGTTTTCCAAGAAATTACAATTGCCTGCAGGCGTTGTGACAGCCGGCCGGCCCGTTTCCGGCAGAAGGAGCGGGAATCAATTCTGAAAGGGTTTCCGAAAATCTTCCCACAAACCGACTTCCTGAATGCGTATGCTCTGTGCAGGCAGGGGATCACAGGCCCGTGCCCACACCGGGACTGACGACCAGAAATCGGGGTGCCAGATGCGGGTGGAATCCGGAGAGATGCAGGTTTCAACCGACTCACCAGAACAGGGAGGTCAGATCAGCGATGCCCGGCTGGTGGAAGAAACCCGGCTGGGCAATCGCTCGGCATTTGGCACATTGGTGCAGCGCTATGAACGACGACTGCTGCGTGTGATTTCCCGGTTCATCAGCGACCTGGATGTGGCCGATGACCTGGCCCAGGAAACATTCCTGCGGGTCTATCAGCGGCTCGATCAGTTTGATCCGTCCCGCCGGTTTTCCCCCTGGCTGTTCCGGATCGGCGTGAATCTGACGCTGGATTATCACCGGCGACGCCGGCACCGGATCTGGGGAATGCTGTTTACCGACCGCAGTCCGGAACGCTGGATCGAACCGGCCATTCCGGACCCGCGGGAAGAACAGGATCTGCAGCAGGCGGTTCGCCGGGTGATGGACCAGATTCCAGAGCGTTATCGCACGGTACTGATTCTTCGGGACATGGAAAATTTTTCGACATCCGAAATTGCCGCCATTCTGAATCGCAAAGAGGCGACCATTCGCTGGCGGCTGGCAGAAGCCCGAAACCGGTTTCAGGAACTCTGGGAGAAGCAGATGCCGTGAATCCCGGCCAGACCCTGGGGGAATTTGTGACCCCAACAGGCCCTGCGAAGGGAATCCGGAAGACAAACGATTCTGTTTCGCATCAGGCCGCCGCCTGCGAAACACTGTGAAGGTTGTGAGATGAACTGTTCTGAAGCCCGACACGAAATGGCACTGCATGCCGGCCATGACCCGTGTGAACAACACACCTGGGACGAGGTGCGCCTGCATGCGGCGACCTGCCCGGAATGCCGGAATCATTACCGGAAGCTCAAATCGGTTCTGGCTCTCATTGAGAATTCAGAACCGGAACAGAGCTTCTACACTCAGGATTCCCTGTGGCCCCGGCTGGAACGGGAACTGGACCGTCCACGTCCGGCCGGGTTGAAACGGGCGTTGCGGGTCTGGCTGCCAGTTGCCGTGACTTCCGTCGCCTGTCTGCTGGTGGTGGGCTTCTGGATTGCCCCCCCCGCGGATGCCGTGCCGGCAGGTTCTTCCCCGACAATCCTGCGGCAGATGTCTCCCGGCTGGTTCGACTGGAGTTTTTCCTCTGCTCCCGGGATGAGCCGGGAAGCGCGTGAGGCAAATGGACTGATCACTCCTCCGGAACAGCCGTCTGCCTTGAAAATGAGTCGGGAGGCGCGTGAGGCCAACGAACGGGCTCTGCGCGCCCGACAGATGGAACAGGAACAGCAGTTGCCATCGGTCGCGCCCTGATCACTGCCACAGGCGGTGCTGAAGCAGGCGGTGCTGGAGGCTGGCGACTGTACTGGCTGAAGCAGACTTGTGAGGACCCGGCAGATTGCAAAGGCCGGCGGCACGGCTTAAGACGCCATGTGTGAAACAGCTGGGTGCAGAAGGGCCGGTGTGGAACCGGCCGTTACCGGGGAATCCGGCAGCAGCCGGGATGACAGGGAGGAGCATCTGACGGAGGACAGCTGCTGCCCATGACCGGCAGGGAGCGTGTTCCACCGGCAACATGTCCAGCCGGCGCACTGATGAGCTTCTGCAGACGCCGCCCCTGACACTGCGGGCATTCGGGAGTCACCCCCTGGCGCACAAACACTTCCAGTTCCGAATCACAGTCTTCACAGCGATATTCAAAAATGGGCATCTCGACTCTTTTTCTGCTTCATAAATCCGGGGCTGCTCTCCCCGGGAGCGGCCTGATCATCCCGGGAATCGGACTCCTCCGGAAGTGATGCGTTCTGATGTGATGTGTTCTCAGGGAGCGGGATTTCGGGTGACAGTCAGGTGATCATAGAACAGTTCACCGTCTGTGACATTTCCGAACAGTCCCGGGCTGCCGGTCAGCTGAGGCGCGAGGTCTTCGGCCATGACGGACCAGGCTTCCGGTTCCGGCTCGTCTTTTGGCCAGATCTTGCCTTCGACTTTGGCGGAAAGCCGATCCGGCTGCGGGCTGGCTGTTTCACCGGGGGTGGTCACCTTCAATTTCATGGTGTACCAGACATCCGGCCTGGCTTCAAAAGGGACTTTGGCGGAAAGCCGATCCGGCTGCGGGCTGCCGGTGCCGAGCCGCAGCTGTTGCTGGTTCCCGATCAAATTCAGGGCATACCGCTGGCCGATCAGACCGGCATTCGGAAATTTGCCTGAATGAGAATGGATCATGACGTCAGATTGAATGGTGTAATCCCGCAGGCTGGACGGGCCCAGCCAGCTCTGACTGCTGACAGCATCCGATTCCACGCTGGACTGGCAAAGCACTCCATTTTTGGCGATGCCGCGGTTTCCCTGAATGACAACCAGCCGGGGTTCCGTCGATCCGTCGGACTCGGCCGTGTTCCAGACATAGCTGGCCAGCACCCGCTCCTGCACCAGACGTTCCAGGGAGGCATTGAACTGCTCGCGATAGTCTTCCACGGTTTTCGGCAGAGGGGCGTCTTCTGCCACCGGCAAAAAATCGAGCAGGTGGCGCAGTCTCTGGTGCGGTGCGGCATTGTCAAAGTCGGCTTTGACCCCGTGTTTGGCGAACTCGGAGGTCATCACGACATACAGATTGCCGGCCAGGGGATCTTCTTGGCGCAATGTGGCCAGCAGGTCTGCATCGATCACGGCATGACGATAGGCACAGGCCACCCAGGTGGCCGGAATCCGTCCGTCATCGAAGTTGAAGGACCAGTCGAGTGAAGGAATGATTCGTACCCGGGCGGTGCCGGTGAAATCGCGATAGGTCACTGCCACCTGGGCCACGTCCGGCTGCTGTTGCGCGGTGGTGATTGTGTAACGGCCTGCAATGTCGACCGTGCCGGGTCCCTGCACATCGAAGGTCACTTCATCGGGATGTGCCGAACGCAGATACTGCCCGATCCGGTTGTACAGGCGAATCTGATAGCGCAGACGTGTGCCGGAAGTCATCACAATGTCGGCCGGCACCGGCTGAACCAGGGCCGGATGTTCATCGAGAGCGATGTGTGTTTCGCGCTCCAGGCGGGGCAACGGCTGCGGTTCAGGTCGGGCACCGGGCTTCGACAGACAGTAGAGATGCCCGGTCGTGGCCATATAAATCCGGCCTCCGGCGGCAACCGGCGAGCCATGGCACTGTTCCCCTTCCGGGAACTGAAACTGGAACAGCGATTCGGCTCCCTGGGGAGTGGGTTTAAGGACATATCCGGTGCCGTTCGTACTGTTCACATACAGTTTGCCGTCGGCCGACAGCAGATTGGACGGCAGGGACTTGTCGAGCTGGATCGGTGCACCGATCTCGTCGCCGGTGTTCGCATTCAGGCAGCATAAGCGGCCAGTGTCGTCGACAAAGTACAGACGGCCTTCGATCAGCACCGGAGCCGACCGCTGCAGGGGATAGCCGCTTTTCTTCCAGATGGTGCCGGTGCTGGTCACATCTCCGGTGTTGGTGGCGTCGATGCAGACAATCTGCCCGGTGACCGAACCGTGGCCGTCGTCGATGGAATGCCCGCAATAGACCCGGCCGGCGAAAATCAGCGGTGTCGAAGTCTGTCCCTGTTCGGGCAGATAATAGCTCCACAGGCGTTTGCCGGTGCGAGGCTGAAGGGCATGAATGCCTCCATCGCTGGCATTGCAGACCATCTGCAGTTCCCCGTTCACGATTCCCAGCACGGGCACGCCGGAGATCTGTTGTTCCGGAAGCGGGCGGGTGCCTTCGCTCCAGACAGGCAATCCGTTCTGTTTGTCGAGTGCCAGAAAACGATGATTCGGTTTGGCCTGATCTCCCCAGCCCAGCATGACTCCATTGACGATCACACTTCCGTCCTGAACCAGAGGGGCACTGCCTGGGCCTGTCCGGACCGGCTGCAGTCCGAAATCTTCCTGCAGCGATTTGTTCCAGATCAGTTCCCCGGTCTGACCGTTCAGGCAGCAGAAATCACCGCTGGTTCCCTGGGCATAGACATGCCCGGTGACAGGATCGCAGGTGACGCTGGACCAGCCGATGTTTTCGGCCGGCACGTCCGGGAGAAACAGCTGCAATGGATGCTCCCAGAGGAGAGCCCCGGTGGTCGCATCGAAACAGACCACTTTCTCGCCTGCTTTCTGGGGATCCTCCGACGAATTGCGGGTGAGCAGATACAGGCGGTTTCCGCGGATCACCGGAGTGGACCGGCTGCCAGTTTCGGCGGCCCAGAGCAGATTGCTCCCTTCCCCTCCGGCCAGATTCCACTCGTCCGGCAGGTCCAGATCTGGCGAACTGCTGTCCTGACGGGGACCAATCCAGTAGGGCCAGTCGGATTCGGCCGCGACGGCAGAAAACGTCAGGGCTCCGGACAGAAAAACAAGCAGACCGGCAGTGAGCCACGATCGAAGCATGAGTTCACTCAGAAGAAAGGCCGCATCAGCGGCCAGAACGCAAGTGGAGATGGCCGCATAAGATTCATCGAGTTGGCCGCACAATAATGGACGGCGACATCACCAGCAAGATAAGTCCCGCCGGACAGGAAGGCCGGCCACCTGCATCTGTGCCGATACCATGCCTTTCCCTGGCAGGCCCCCCAGCGGCAATGCGGCAGAAGGGGGCCATTTTCTGCGGCCCGGACAGCGCTCATCTCTCAGGGAATTGCTCCCGCTCTGCGAGGGCGCCGCAGCTCTTTCCGCTGCCTGCATTCCGGGCAGACTCTGCGCGCTTCCAGTGCATTTCAGCCTGATGACCGGCTTCCCAATCTGCGGAGGAGCTGCCTGCGACAGGGAGGCGTCAGGCTGCATTTTGCCTGAGAAAACCGGACTTTCCCTGACGCAGGAGACCGTTCACTGCCGGAGGAAAGACTCTGGACTCGGTGCTGTTTTGCGATCAGGCCCGCTGCTGGCACAGGCGTTGCATTCTCCGCAGGCACGAGGCCGTTGCCTGAAGGCGGTCTGCAGAACAGGCCTTCTCCTTCCAGCCCCGGAAGCGGGAAATGCAGGCTCTCCCCTTCACTGAATCAGGACGGGTTCTTTCCGGCCTGAGTTCCCCCCGGCCTGAGTTCCCCATTGACGAATGCCCTTACTTCGCTGATGAGATCCCATGAGAAATAACGCGCTGGCACGAATTACGATTGCAGGAATCTTCTGCCTGGTCCCTGTCTGGGGAATGACCGGCAACAGTGTTCAGGCGGAAGAATCCCCGACTGCGGCCACGGCCGTGATCGACGCGGAGGCGGCTGCCTCGACGGAGACAACGGCCGGGGAAGCGGACGCCGTCACGCCTGAGGATTCCGGAAAAATCGCCTGGATGCTCACCTCTTCGGCGCTGGTCCTGATGATGACGGCCCCAGGGCTGGCTCTGTTTTATGGCGGGCTGGTCCGCAAGAAAAATATCCTGGGCGTGATGATGCAGTGCATCTTTCTGATGGGGCTGATGACCATCCTCTGGGCAGTCGTGGCCTATAGCTGGGCATTCGATGGCACCAGCCCTTATATCGGAGCCTTTGGGAAAGTCCTGTTGAAAGGAGTCATTGCCGACGCGAACCGGCCTCTGGAAGCCGCAACCAAAGACATGATCTTCTGTGTCTTTCAGGGAATGTTCTTCATCATTACTCCGGCCCTGATCTGCGGAGCCTTCGCGGAACGGATGAAATTCAGCACCATGGCGGTTTTCTCGGTGCTGTGGGGGCTGCTGGTGTACTGCCCGATCGCTCACTGGGTTTGGTCCGATGCCGGTTGGCTGAGCCTGGCCAATCCCCAGGCTCCTTTCCCCGGGCTGGATTTCGCCGGCGGGACCGTGGTGCATATCAGCTCAGGGGTTTCTGCCCTGGTGGCCGCCATTCTGATCGGCAAGCGTCACGGCTTTCGCAGCGAGCCGATGCCGCCGCACAATCTGACGTATACCGTGATCGGGGCCGCCCTGCTCTGGGTCGGCTGGTTCGGATTCAACGCCGGCTCGGCCCTGGCTGCCGACAAAATGGCTGTGAACGCCTTTCTGGCCACGCATTTTGCCGCCGCGGCCGGAGTGCTGGGCTGGGCTCTGGCCGAATGGATTTTTCATGGCAAGCCGACCATTCTGGGTGCCTGCTCGGGAGGAGTGGCCGGTCTGGTCTGCATTACGCCTGCGGCCGGGGCCGTCAGCCCGATCAGTGGCATTCTGCTGGGACTGATCGCCGGGGTGGTCTGCTATTTTGCCTGCACCAAGGTCAAGAATGCCCTGGGATATGACGATTCGCTCGATGCCTTCGGCGTGCATGGCGTGGGCGGAACCGTGGGGGCGCTGCTGACAGGAGTCTTCGCCACCGAAAGTGTCTGCGGCATCAAAGGGGTCATTGAAGGCAACCTGGACCAGATGGTCAATCAGCTGGTCGGAGTCGGAGCCTCGATGGCGCTGGCCATTGTCGGAACATTCATCCTGCTGAAGATTCTGGACCTCACCATGGGACTGCGGGTGACGCAGGATCAGGAAATTCAGGGGCTGGACCTCAGCCAGCATGGTGAAGAAGGCTACATTTTCCTGTAAAGCCGGTTCAAGCACCAGGGCGTTTCCCGGCTGGTCTCGGCAGACTTCGCGGTGCCGGAGTCGACAATGCTGCCGACCGGAAACGCGTTCCATTCCCCGGGCAAAACCGCCTGAATGCTCTTTCGAGACCAGTTCCAGACTTGACTTGATTCCAGACGCTCTTTGAAATGCCGGTGGCGCTCTCACCTGCAGAAGGACTGACCATGAAGAAAATTGAAGCCATTATCCGACACTTCAAACTTGAAGAAGTGAAGGATTCCCTGACCTCCGCCGGCATCTCGGGGATGACCGTGTCGGAAGTCCGCGGATTCGGGCGCCAGAAAGGGCACAAGGAACAATATCGCGGGGCCGAATATACGGTCGATTTCCTGCCCAAGGTGAAAGTGGAAGTGGTCGTTTCGGACGGGGATGTGCAGACGGCAGTGGATGCCATTCTGAAGACCGCCCGAACCGGCCAGATCGGCGACGGCAAGATTTTCATCAGCGATCTGCAGGAAGCCATCCGCATCCGGACCGGAGAGACCGGCAGCGAATCTCTGTAAAGCCGGTCACTCGGGCGCGATCAATCCCTGCGCGAAATCTTCCGATTGGCGGAACAGGCAAGACCATTGAGGTCCGATCAGACAATGGCCGGTCACTGATGCTGGCCAGGCCCGTTCAGCAGTCCGATCTCTTCGCGACATCGCATTTTTGAATTCATTACCGCTGGATATTTCAGCAGGAAGACTGCATGAAGAAGGTTGAAGCCATTGTCCGGCACTACAAGCTGGAAGAAGTCAAAAATGCGTTGACGACCGCCGGCATTGTGGGGATGACCGTCAGCGAAGTCCGTGGATTCGGCCGTCAGCGCGGACACAAGGAACAGTATCGCGGAGCGGAATATACCGTTGACTTTCTGCCGAAACTGAAAGTCGAAGTCGTCGTCAATGATGATGATGTGACGAAAACGATCACGGCCATCAGCGAGGCCGCCCGCACCGGTCGTGTCGGGGATGGAAAGCTGTTCATTTCGAATGTTCTGGACGTAATCCGCATCCGCACTGGGGAGTCAGGCCCCAGCGCAATCTGAGCTTCTGATGTCCGCGTCGTGGGGAGCACAACGTGTGATGGGACACGACGTGTTGCATGGGCGCGCATCTGAGAGCCGCGAACAAAACCACTCAAGTCATGAGAATTTCCTTTCCGCGAGCGGATCGCGGAAGGTTTTGTGAGTGGTTCTTCATTCCCGAGTGGCGGGATTCCGTCCCGCCGGCATTCCTGCCCGAAAAACAGGGTCCACCGAAGACGCATGACGCTTCGTACTCTGTCCGGACAGCCTATTTCCTTTGAAGCCTGTTACCGCAGGCATGCTCGCCTGCGAATCGTTGCCGCTCAGGCTGATCCCGGGTACATGGCACGAGCCTGCCTGCAGTGCTCTAATCGTCACTGCAGGCAGGCCATTGTTTCTTTCCAAAGGGGCGGGGTGAATTCCATCAGCCGGCCCCCGGAATTGTGCCTGTCATCGATCCATGCCGACAAGGCTGCAGGGAGGGGAAACATGCCTCGACCAGTCACCATGCTCAGTGGAGGATTCGCTGCTTTTCTGGCAGCCATTGCGATTGCCATCGCATTGATTCCTTCAGCATCCGAGATGGCCCAGCCTGCGCCTGCACACATGCCCTCTCCCCAGACGCATGAGGTTCAGACACAAGTCCTTTTCCCCTGGACGACATCGCATCACCTGATTGATGCCATTCTAGTCGCCCTGGAGACCACGATGGACGAGACGGCAGCCACGCAAAGGGTCACCTATGCCATGGGGCGGGAAGGGGCCATCATCATTTCTGAATTGAAGCCGACCGAGGATGCCGCTGAAGCCAAATCGCGTATCCAGAATCACATTCAGAAGCTGACTCGCCGCCTGTCCAGATTGGCAGAATCTGAAGGCATGACAATCAAGCCGCTGGCTGAATCCCATCTTCTCTATCTGACTGTCTGCAGCCCGGAAGATCTTCTGTCAGATCCGCACTTTTACAACTTCGATCTGCATGTCATTCTGCGTTCCATCGCGAAGACTCCAGGGATCGCACAGGCCCTGATCCTGGGAAGTCCCATGCAGAGATCGAGAATGACGCTCGACCGCAAACGTCTGGAAGCTGCCCATGTCACAGGGACCGATATTTTTCGCTCCCTCGAAAGTCCGGGTGTGCTCGGACCCTATGGACCGTTGCGTGAAGCGATTGAAAACGGTGTGAACTCGGGCGTGCCTGTTGTGATCTCTCTGAATGATGGCTTTGTCAAGCCGTTTCACGCCTATGAAGACGCGATCATCCAAGCCAATGCCGAAGGTGAGATTCTCCGGCTCAGGGATCTTGCGACCTTTGATCTGGTCCCAGAATATCCCTCGCATGGCGATATCGTCCGGCATGAATCAGGACGATCATTTCCAGTTGTCGTCGCAGCTCTGGAGCCAGATGTGGAGATGGACACGATCAGCCATGACCTTCAAAAAATATTGAAGGACATTCCGCTTTCGGCGCGGGAAGGCAAAATCACTTTTCAATTTGACCGCTCTCTTCCCGCGTCGATTGGCCCCTTGTCTGATGCCCGATAAGCGGTGTCGCGACAGGGGGGATTCGCCGGGGGGCATTTCTGCCCGATCAATACCAGTCTGCCGAGTCGTCCCTGAAAAAGTCTTCTGTGGGCGAAGTCCAATAGAGGAAGCGGAGAAGTGTGGGATTCATGCGAGGCGGAAAGGCCGGTGGAACAGAGACCGGGCAGGGAATCGGCTGGTCAGTTCTCTCCACCGTCTCAAAAACAATGCCAAAAGCAGTCGGCCCAGCAGCTTGCGAAGGTTGCTCCCGGCGGCCGCCAGCACCGCATTGATGGCATACCGCATTGATGGCATACCGTGAAGTCCTCGCAAAAAGCACCGCCTCATGCAGCGGTCCTGCTTCTCCTTGTCGGTCGGCTGCTGAGCATGCAGACGCTGACACAGCGACAATCACCTCTGGAGGGATTCCTCCGGATGAGGAATCTTGCGGCTGATGTCCCGTAGCACCCGACCCAGTTTTGGCAGGCAGGAGTCTGCCCGACGGGACTGGTGCGTCAAGGCGCCCCCGACCACTGCTGCGCGACGCGAACATGAAACCCCGCGCGATCAATCTCTCGCAGAACAGCCGGATTCCCCCAGCTTCGCCCCCGGCGTACTCATCGCGAAGACGGTTCTGAATCGGCCCCGGCACTCTGGGAACCATTGCGGGTGATCCCCCCGACGTGGGCGGTGCCTGAGGCCCAGTTCACCTTGCCGTGATCGGTGAGAGTGAACGTGATGTAAGACGCCAGCCGCAGATCGGCATCAGGAAAGGTGCGGACAATCTGATCATAAAAGCGGGGAGGCTTTTCGGACTGCCGCAAGGTCTGGCAGTATTTCACCAGCAGTTCGCGCCCGCCAGGGGCATCCTGCAGCAGAAAGTGAACCCAGGCCCAGGCTTCCTGATAATCGGCACGCCCCATCTGACCGACCTCTTCCACCTGTTCGAGCCGTGCCAGATCCGGACGCCAGCCATTGTGCAGCGCAATCGCAAGCCGCTGGGTGTGTTCGCGATGGATTTTTCGCGGATCATTCCCGCCTGTTTCATAGTATTCGGCCAGACCTTCATCCAGCCACAGGGGAACCGTTCGCAGGCAGGAATGCAGCACACCATGGGTATATTCGTGCCGCAGGTCTTCATTGACGTTTTCGCTCCAGTGCGCATACACCCCCAGTTCGGTGGCTGAGCCAATGAAAAAGGCCCGGCGGGGGGGCAGATTCGGATGCCGGATCTGCATGTACTGGCTGTAGCGCTCTTCATCCGCAAACAGGTGGATAACGACAGGCCGGGTCGGGCGCGGCAGTTCCAGGGTCTGCACCAGTTCGCGCTGAATGTCTTTCAGTTCGAGCAGCAGGGGATGATCGCTGCGGAGCTTCAGATCAGAACGGATAATCAGATCGCCGGATTCGATTTCATATTTGGCAGGAAGTTGCGCAGCCTGATTACGGGAGCTGATGCAGCCTGTCCCGGCAATGACCAGACAGAGTGCCGGCAGCAGCCAGAGCCGATTCAGCCTTTCTGCAGATCTGCGCGGCATCGCGGAAAAATCCCCCTGCATTCGCACTGGTCCCCGGACGACAACCATGCTGTTGCTCAAAAATCGCCCGCGAATGGTAAGTGGATTTCGAAGTGCTTTATCGCTGAACCTGTGATTCGGCCCGCAGAGCCGGCAGCCAGATCGGTTCGTGCCCCTGCTGCTGGAAGATCTGGGCAAAGTGCAGATGACAGGTCAGCAGCAGGATCTGCTGCCCCCGTTCGGCCACATCGAGCAGCGTGCGCGCGGCTGCCTCGGTGCGGGTCTGGTCGAAGTTGACCGTCACGTCGTCCAGCACCATCGGCAGTTCGGTCCCGTTCCGGGCGAAATCGCGAATCATGGCCAGCCGGACCGACAGAAAAACCTGCTCTCGGGTGCCACTGCTGAGCTGTTCCACGCGGAAGACCTGCCCCCGTTCGTCGTCGACCAGCAGAGCTTTTTCCCCCAGGCGTGTCCAGATTTTTGTGTATTTGCCACAGGTAAACTGCCGCAGATACTCGGAGGCATCCTGCAGGGTCTGCGGCTGACGGTTCTGTTCGATGCGATGGCGGACACGGTCGACAATCAGGTCGGCCAGTCGCAGCGAGGCCCATTTTTCAGTCGCTTCGCGCAACCCATGCAGCGCCTGTTCGCGATCGAACCGGAGAGAACTCAGGGTGCGGTCGGCTTCGATTTCCTGCAACTGCCGCTTGAGCTGCTGCAGGGATTCCTGGGTCTGGGCGCTGGCCTGATCCAGGTCGGCCAGATCAGACTGCAGCTTGTTGATTTCCGCGTTGTTCAGTTCCTCGCTGAACGTCAGCAGGTTTTCTTCGACGATGGCCAGTTCCGGTTCCGATTCCGCCAGCACACGGATTTCTTCCCGGACGGTTTTCAGCTGATGCTCCAGGGTGTTGCGTTCGTCGATGGCCGCCAGTTTGAGCATGATTTCATCGCGTCCGCCCACGCCCAGGCTTTTCAGCAGGCTGGTACGGTCTTTACGCATCCGGTCAATGCGATCGACCAGCTGGCTGGCTTCGTGACGATGGTCCTTGGCCAGCTGACGCAGGCGGGCGCGTTCGCGGCGGCGCTCTCCCTGCAATTTCAGTTCGCGATCCCAGTTGGCGACCGTCTGGGCCGTGTCGGTCAAACGGAAATCACGCGGCTCCAGCCGGAGGGCCAGTTCCTGCACCTGACGCTGATATTCGTTCAGCTCTTCCTGCTGATAGGTCAGTTGCCGGTGTTCGGCCTCCTGATCGCGCAGCAGCTGGCGGGCGTCGGAGATGTGCTGACATTGCTCAAAGGCCTCGGAAATTTTCAGGGTTTCGGTCAGCCCGATGCGGCGGAGTGCGTCGGTCCAGTCGCGGCGCACCCGTCCCAGATTGCGGTGCTGGTCCTGAATTTTCTGGCGGAGCTGACTCAGCCGCAGACGCATGGCATCGATGCGCCGGCCGATCGGCTCATGCAGATCGAGCTGGGCAATCTGCTCGCGGATCTGCCGGATGACCTCTTCATCGCTGGGAACCGGTGCCGGAACAGCGGGCTGGGCCGGTGCTGCCGGTTGTGGCCCCGGCTGCGGAGGAAGAGACGGCGGCAGCTGCTGGGCGGCATCGCGGCGCATGATCCGGTCAATGGCCTGTTCCACGCGGTGCAGCTCGTGTTCGAGAGTCTCGCGCTCGGCATCGGTTTCCGGGGAGGCCAGCTCCACAGTTTCGAAGTATTCCTTCATGGCCCAGACCGTGCCGATGGAGGCAAAGCCCAGCAGAATAAAGCAGGCACCCACGATCCAGGCGGTGCCTCGTCCGGCCACGACTCCGGTATAGCCATGCAGTGCGGCATAAATGCCGGCAATCAGCAGGACGGAGCCGGCGAACATGAAGAAGCTATGCACCATCCAGAAGAAAGGAGGCAGTTCACGCTGCACAATCTGCGGGCCGAAATCGCGGTTCAGCAATTCCAGCGCTTTTCGCAGATGTTCGCGGCGCAGTTTCAACCCGCGCAACTCTTCCAGTTCGTGCAGCCGCTTCTGCAGCAGCTTGCGGGCATCGGCAATGCTGAGCTTTCCGAGATCCCGGGTATGGGTTTTCCAGTCGGCACGCAGGGTTTTCAGGCGGCGGGCACCGGCCTGATAACGCTTCACCAGCCGGGCCCGGGTGTACTGGGCCTGCCGGTAACTGCCGGCCTGCGACCAGAGACGCTGATAGACAGCCGATCCAAATTCCGCCTGCTCCAGCCGGCGCAGATCCCAGCGGCCGGAAAGTTTGTCGAGCAGGGTCTGAATGCGGGCTCGTCCCCGTTCCTGTTCCTCGGCCTGCGAAGCGAGCGCGTGGCTGATCGACTGCATGGCCCGGGACCGGTCGAACAGGTTCTGAATCTGGCAGGCGTGCTCTTCCAGTTCCGGACGGGTCGGAATCGCTTCCGCATTCTCCTGCAGCTGCCGGGCATCGGCAATCAGCTTCTGGCGGCGATCATTAGTCTCCGCCAGTTCGAGTTCAACCTGATCGAACTTCTTGAGAATCTCGCGATCGACATCTCCGGCCGGCAGTTTGGCATGTTCGGCGCGCAGCTGGCGTTCTTTCTTCCAGGGTCCCCAGACCCGGGCGAGGAACCGACGGGCTTTCAGGTCATGATCCCAGTCGGCGCGCAGCGCCTGCCCTTCTTCGAGATCCTGTTCGAGCTTACGCAGGGAACTCTGCAGCCGCAGATATTTTTCGGTCGCCGGGGCATGCCGGGCCAGATCACGATCGAGCTGCGCTACCCGCTGCAGATGCGTGAACACATCTCCCTGGCGTTCGGCCGGGTTGATCAGTTTGTGTTCCTGCTCGCTCAGGCCGGAATGCGCGCGGAAGATCTGATCCCCTTCCGGCCCCAGCGACAGCCCGTAGATGTGCTGGGCAACTTCGTCTCCGGTCAGTGCGGCCAGCTGTTGCAGTTCAGGCAGACCAATCGCGAAGATGTTCTGAAACATCGCTTCGCGAGTGTCATGCACCAGCGAACGCAGCGTCGGATCGTCATCGCGAACGATCCGGCCGTTGATTTCCAGGCGTCCGCGGGTGCCGGGCTGAGACGTCCGGCGCAACCGGTATTCTTTGCCGTGATGCTGCACGCGCAGGGTTCCGGAACATTCGACCGGTTCGGCATCCGGGCCGAAGGTGCGTTCATCGTGCGGCAGATATCCATACAGGACGCCGCGAATGAATCGCAACAAGGTTGATTTGCCTGCCTCATTGGGACCATACAGAACGGTGATTCCACGTTCATTGAACGGGAGTGTCACATCCTGCCAGATTCCAAAGCGGTCGATTTCGATTTCTCGAAGCTGCATCGAACAACATCCTCGCAGTGTCAGCGATCCTGTGATCGTTAACCGTGTTTTGCTGGCCCGTCTTTATTCAAGCCATCGGGCCGCAGCGGCCTGAGCTCGTCGAAATACCCCTGGCCGGGAAATCTGCTGGATGACTTCACGCAGTGCGCGCATGTCGTGATGTTTCATCCAGTCCAGTTCAAGCAGGTCGCGGCGGACCTGATCGAGCAGTTGGTCTCCCGACTCCTGCAGCACCACCTGGAACTCCCGGAGCAGTCCGGATTCCCCGGACTCTCCCGGTTGCGGACCCGTCGTTTCCGCCGCCAGATGAGTGCGTTCCAGACGGTACAGCCGACGAACCGCCCGTTCGCCAGTCAGTTCCTCTTCCACTTTCTTCCACAATTCCCGCTGGCGTTCGCTGTCGCTCAGCGAGTCGATCAGGCTGCCGGTGCCGGTCACGCGCCAGGTGACAATCCAGAGCCGTTCGTCGTTGTCAGGCGTGGCTTCCATCATCACCAGCGCCATGCGTTCAGCCAGATCCTTCAGCTTGTGATGATTTTCAATGGTCAGCGTGCGATCTTCCCAGCGGATGGGAGCGACCGCGACGGAATCGATGGTGATCAGCCCGGCCGCATCGACATTCACCAGGCTGCAGCCGCGCGAGCCGGTGACATGCCGCGACAGAGACTGCGCACAGCCGGGATCATGCGCCAGGCTCCTGGCGAATTCATAAGAACAGGGAATGCCTTCTCCCAGGGCGATGTAATCGGTGCCGCTGTCGATGGCGGCCTGCACCAGCGTGGCCGCTGCGGCGCTGCTGCCGGTCTGCTCCGGAGCCTGAGGACGTCCCTGGACCCAGCGCAGGGGAGTGCCGGCGGCAACCATGCCGATACGAAAGGGAGCCTGATGCCGTGTCAGAGCGGCAGGCCCACTTCCATTCCAGCGGGTTTCATCCGAATCGGGCGTGGCAATGGTCATGATCGATGCCAGCACGCGCTGGTCACGCATCACAGCCACCGGCTCATGATCTTCGGTTCCCAGCAGCGTGACATTGCCGGGCAGGTGAACCCCCTTCTGCCAGCCGGAAAGCGGGTCCAGATGGCCTGGCGCGATAAAGACATCGATCTGATGCGCCGCGAGTTTCTCGAAGCCTTTTTCGAGTGCCACCCGGGCACGCAGACTGTTGCTGCGGGGATGAAACGAGTTGCCGGTCAGCAGCAGAAATTCTGCCTGCGCATTGATGCAGGTGTCGACCACACCTTCCCAGGCCAGGAAGGTGGCATCTTCGGCGAGCTGCCGAAATTCACCGGGAAGCGGACCGGTTCCCGTCAGATGCTCATCCAGGCAGAGACAGGTCGCGTGAACGAAACGAAAGCCCTGTCGAGACATATTTGAGGAGTCCTTTCCCAAATCCTGATCACATGTGGATCATTCCGAGCGCACCAAGGCGCTCGCGCACTTCCGTGTCGATCGATCCCGCGATTGGCGTAAAGTCTACCGCTCTTGGGAAATTGGGAAAAGAGCATTTTGTAAATGCTGCAATTTCACGCCGGGAACAGAAGATCGACTCATGCTGCGTGCCCCGGCTGCGGCCGACGCGGTTTCGCGAAATGCCCGCAGAATCGTCGGCAGCAGGTGCGAAATCAATGTCCCGGAAAGCCACCAGGGCGCGGGAACAGCCGCCCCGCCGGCCTCAAGACCCGCAAGCAGAACACACAACACATTGAATGACAGTCACTTACAGCGTGCCACGCAGGCAAACCCTGCAATCACGTGTGCCTGCCGCCTGCTCTGAAAGCTCAGCCGGAACGGGGCAGATCGAGCAGTCGGGAAAAGCGGTTCAGGACCAGAGCCCGGATGGTCGCGAATTCCGACCGGTTGAATTCTCCGGAAAACACGAGCCGCTGGGCTTCATGCCGGGCCAGTTCGAGCAGTTTTTCCTCTTTCGGATTGCAGGGAAACCGCAGCGGCAGTTCGCCATGCTGCCGGGTTCCCAGAATATCGCCCGGCCCGCGCAGCTCAAAATCCTGTTCGGCCACTTCAAAGCCATTGCCACTTCGTTCGAGGACCGCCAGCCGGGTCAGGCCGTCGGGAGTCGCCGATTCGGAGAACAGGAAGCAGTACCCTCGAAATTTTCCTCGGGCAATGCGTCCCCGCAGCTGATGCAGCTGCGACAAACCGAACCGGTCGGCATTGTAAATCACCATCAGGGTGGCATTGGGGACATCGACGCCGACTTCGATCACCGTGGTCGAGACCAACACGTCGAGGTCGCGTTCGCGGAAGGCTTCCATCACCTGTTCACGTTCGTCGGGTTTCAAACGTCCATGAACGAGCCCCACACGGTATTGGGCGAGCTGCCCGCTGGACAGGTCCCGAAAAACGGTTTCCGCCGCTTCGCCTGCGGTAGAATTCTCGTCCCCTTCAATCAACGGGCAGACGACATACAGCTGCCGCCCGGAGTTGAGTTTCTCTTTCAGAAAGCTCCAGGCCTTGGTGCGCGCGGCCCCCCCGGTGACTTTGCTGGTGACGACCGGCTGCCGCCCGGCCGGCAGATCGCTGACGAGCGTGACATCGAGATCGCCAAACTGCGTCAGGCACAACGTGCGGGGGATGGGAGTCGCGGTCATCACCAGAACATGCGGCGGCGGTCCCGTCTGCATCGCGGAAAAATGTGCCCGTTGAGCCACTCCGAATTTGTGCTGCTCATCAATGACCGCCAGTCCCAGATTCTTGAACTGCACGCCGGCCTGAATCAGCGCCTGAGTGCCGACGGTCAGCTGGCAGGTGCCGTCGGCGATGCCGGCGAGGGCACGTTCCCGTTCTTTCGCGGTCAGGCTGCCGGTCAGCAACACCCGTTGCACGCGGCTTCCCTGCAATGCCCGCTCGATGGTCTGCCAGTGCTGGCTGGCCAGCAGTTCGGTGGGGGCCATCAGCACGGTCTGCCAACCATGGGCGACCGCCACGAGCATGGAATCAATCGCCACGACTGTTTTTCCGGCACCCACATCGGCCTGCAGCAGCCGGTGCATCGCAATGCCGGAACGCAGATCGCCGGTGATATCGGAAACGGCCTTGTTCTGCCCTTCCGTATAAGCAAATGGAAACAGCCGCCGGATGCGGGCATCGATCTTGGCGGTCCGTTCGAGAATCGGTGCATGGGAACGTGCCCGCCAGGCCCGCCGCCGCAGGGCCACACCCAGCTGGAATTCCAGAAAGTCATCGAAGATCAGCCGGGCCCGGGCCGCTTCGAATTCTTCCACACTCGCCGGACGATGCACCTGACGCAGCGCTGCCGGCAGCCGTTCGAGCTTCAGGGAACGCAGCATCTCTTCCGGCAGCGTTTCTTCGATCAGCGGGCCGGCCGTGTCGAGTGCCGCGGCAATCAGCCGCCGCAACTCGTTCATTTTCAATCCCTCGGTCAGGCGATACCGGGTGAGCACCAGCCGGCTCGAATCGGGATCGTCCTCCGGGTCCAGCCATTGCACCTGCGGATGCGAGAATTCCCACCGGTCCTGGCGTCGCTTGGGTTTTCCCGAAAACAGCACCTGCTGCCCGATGGAAAAGCGGCGCAGAATCCAGGGCTGCTGAAACCAGTTGCCCAGGACAAAGTCGGTGCCGCAGTCGAGCAGCACTTTGCTAAGGGTCCGCCCAGTGCGCAGCTGGCGTGCATCGAGATCGACAACGGTCCCCCGGACAGACTGGGGCTGGTCGGCCTGCAGGTCGACTGGCTGGCGGATCTGGCTGAAATCCAGCACATCGCGCGGCAGATACCAGAGAAGTTCCGCCAGGGTTTCCACTCCCAGCCTGCGCAGCAGTTGCGCCTGCTGCGCAGTGATCGCAGCCAGTTGTGACAGGGAAGTCTGCAGAGAAAGCGAAGGCATGTTCGATCGGATCAGCCAGAAGAGACGATGCCCCCCGAAGAGCATCAGAGCCCCGAGCATACTATGCCGGCCCCTTGAAGAAACAGCGCGCCCCCGCCTGATCAGGGAAATCAGGGGAATGAGCCCGGGGAGGAGCATCGGTCAGACGGCCGGCGTCAGTCCGCAGATCACAATGTCTCAGGGACCAGTCCGGGAAGGGGATTCCGATTTGAACTGAGCAGCCGCAGCCACCGCCAGTTCGTCGCAACGTTCGTTTTCGGGATGGCCGTTGTGCCCTTTGATGATCTGGAATCGCACCTGATGTCGGGCCAGCTGCTCATCGAGCTGCTGCCAGAACTCCACATTTTTGACGGGCTTCCACTGGTTTTTCTCCTTGCGCCGCCAGCCGTTCTTCTTCCAGCCGGGCATCCACTCCATGGCCCCTTTGGCAACATAGGTGCTGTCAGTCACGACCAGCACTCGGGAGGCACGGCTCAGAGCCTGCAGGCCTTCAATGACGGCCGACAGCTCCATCTGATTGTTCGTCGTCAGCGCCCTGCCGCCGGAAGATTCTTTGGAGCTGCCGCTGGCCGGATGCTTCAGAATGTAGGCCCAGCCGCCTGGACCGGGATTGCCGCTGCAGGCTCCATCGGTGAAGAGTTCGACATAGGGAGGGCCGGATGTTTCAGACATGGGTTTCCTGTCTGCATTCCGGGGCGGGCACAGGCGTGTTTCCGGTTGGGAAAAAGAAAAACCGTGTCACCCGGCGGACCTGAAAAAGCATTATGAATTTGAAGAACAAAGAGGATGCCAGGCCCTGAAAGACACGCAGGCCCGACAGAGAAAGCGTCCTTCACAGCCGGGAATCCGGCAACAGGACGAATCAGCGGGGAAGCACTGTCCGGGAGGCGCGGAGCCATGCCAGCCTGCATTCAGGCAGAAGAAGCTCCGGACCGGCTGGATCACCGGCAGACAGCAGAACGCCGGCAGACAGCAGAACGCCGGCAGACGCAGGCTGCGAATTCCGCCGCGGCCTGTTCACTTGGCTCGATAGGTGATCCGTCCCCGCAGCAGGTCATAGGGGGAAATTTCGACCTTCACCCGATCGCCAGGCACGATACGGATAAAGTTTTTGCGCATCTTTCCTGAAACATGCGCCAGCACCAGATGACCATTGTCGAGCTGCACGCGGAACTGTGTATTCGCCAGGGCTTCAAGCACCTGACCTTCCATTTCAATGGCCCCTTCTTTGGCCATAAACCAGACACCTTTCAACTGAGCGGTTACGGAAGCCCGCGACAATCTTGTCCGTCACGGGGGGAATTTCGCAGTTTATCGGGCGAACGCATAAAGAGCAATCGGCGGATTCCCGGAGAAGCCGGCCGGGAAACTCGTGCGGCAGATCGGCAACGGAAAGGGAGTTCCCAACAGGTCCCAACATGGCTGGAACCGGGGCCAAAAACGGGACATCAAACAGGGCCAGGAACGGGGATTGAAAAGCCTGCCAACCTTCAGGATACTTCTGCCGCCTTTTTGCCGGCTGTCAGAAAGGCTGTCCCAGCGGGAAGGCAGTGGCCCTGATGGCCCTCGCAATGAATTTTCCTGAGAGACCGAAAGTGCGAAGCGATGAGAACTCTTGTCACCGGCGGAGCTGGCTTTATCGGCAGTCATCTGGTGGAAGCCCTGGTCGCGGCCGGGCATCAGGTGGCCGTGATCGATAATTTCTCCTCAGGCATACGGGAAAATGTGCCGGCCGGTGTGGAACTGTTTGAACTCGATATCCGCAACCAGGCAGACGTTCAGAAAGTGCTTCAATCCTTCCGGCCGGAAGCGATCAGCCATCAGGCGGCACAGATGTCGGTGAGCCGGTCCGTGCGGGAGCCGGACTTTGATGCCGAAGTCAACATTCTGGGCCTGATCAACATTCTGTCGGCAGCCGCCGAAAACGGCATCCGCCGGGTGGTGTTTGCCTCTTCTGGTGGTGTGCTGTATGGCGAAGTCACCAGTCCGGCTCCGGAAACGGCACCGGCCAATCCAGTGTCTCCTTATGGGATCAGCAAGTGGGCCGGGGAGCAGTATCTGAAGTTCTTTCACCGCGAGCATGGACTGAACTGCACGGCCCTGCGTTATGCCAATGTGTATGGAGAACGCCAGAATCCGCATGGAGAGGCCGGTGTCGTGGCCATTTTCTGCACACGCCTGCTTCAGGGAGAGACCGCACACATTAATGGCGACGGCAAATATGTCCGCGATTATGTCCATGTTTCAGACGTGGTGCAGGCCAACATGGCGGCCATGACCCGGGATCATTCTGGCTTCGAAGCCATGAACGTCGGCACCGGCATCGGCACCGATGTGAATCAACTGGCCGCGGAACTGCTGAGACTGTGCCAGGCGGAATTGCAACATCGCGGCCTGAACCGGAAGATCCCAGAGATGGAACATGGCCCTGCCCGGGCCGGTGATCTGCGTTCGAATCTGGTGGCTTACCAGAAAGCGGAAAAGCTGTGGGGATGGACCCCCCAGGTGACACTGGCGGAAGGTCTGCAAAAGACCGCCCGCTGGTTTGCCGACCGGCTGCTGAGCTGAGAACGCATGGTGAAGCCGTTCCTCTTTCATCTGCAGCAGCCCGAGGGCCGTGTGACAGTTGGAACGTATAAGTTTCTGTCACGGCGGTCCGTCGTGACAGCAGCAGGGCGATGCTGGCATCCATCGGTTCCGGAGGCTCTCTCTCCCCTCTGGAACCGGCCGGCCTGAAGTCGGCAGGCACCCTGGGAGATCATCAGACTTGTTTCCTTCCGTCTGTTCTGTCAGCTGAGCGTCATCAACGGCGGGTGGCAGCTTGTTGCTGCCGGGGGAAACCAATCGGGAATGCTCCCGGCTCACCCGCCCGTCCCCGGGGCTCATCCGTTATGCCGCCCATTGGCCCGCCCATTGGCCCGCCCGTTGTGCCGTGGGCGCTGCGTGGCCCCTGTCGGGCTGCACCGAATTGACTGGTGAGCATGCAGCAGGGCGGCTTTTCGAACAGGCGCTGACCTGACACGGCCTGAAAACTTAGGGAAGACGTGCATTTCCCCGGGAATCGACAGCTCATTCCGCCTATTTTTTCGAATTGGCATTCTGGTTGCTTCCGTTCCCGTGCAGACCAAGGAGAACACGAGCATTCACTGGGGAGAGAGTACGATGAAACGCTGCTTACTGATGTTGTCGATGATGGCTCTGTTGCTGGTTGTCATTTCTGCAGACACGGCGCAGGCAGCCCGATGGCGTGGGCGACGAGGCGGCGTCTATATTGGCGTCGGAACTCCCTATCGCGGTTATTATCGCGGCAATTATGGACGGGGATACTCTTCTCCGTACCGGGGTTACTATGGACGGGGATACTATTCCCCTTACCGTGGGTATTATGGACGGGGATATTATGGCGGCTATGGATACCCAGGATATTACGGGCGGGGAAGCGGTATCTATTTCCGGTTTTGATCCCATCGATCTGAAGCGATGAAGCCAAATGCCTGGGGCGCTTCTATTTCGTCAGGTCGGGGACGAAGCGAAACGGAGTTTTCGCGGTCGTTGGCCTCGAATGGAGTGTGCAGGTCTGGAGGCGTGAGTATTTGTGCTGACGCCAGGAAAGCAGGCCGAGGAGAACAGATCATTCTCCTCGACCTGTTTTGCTTTGCTGCCGGCCAGATTGCCACCGGGAAGAAGCAGGACTCTCATTCCTGTCTGTTTGTTCCTGTCTGTTCCGAAAGCGATTCTTTCTTACCGGTCCAGAGCGGCCAGCACCTCTTTCGCCGGCTTGTCATTGATGACTTTCAGAGTGTCGATATCTTTCAGCAGATCACGATACATCACCACCAGCTGTTCATCACATTTCAGATCTTCCAGCGGCAGGTCCTGCAACACAGACAGGTCCGTCACCTGGGTGCCGATACAGTTCAGCAATCGTACGGGAAGGCCTTTCAACGGGGAAAGATCCGTCACTCTGGTATGGGGAATCGCCAGATGACTGAGTGGTTTTCCTTCCAACATCGTCAGATCGCTGAAGGAAGTTCCCCCGCAAAAGAAAATCTCGAGTGGCATTTTTCGGAGGGGCGAAAAGTCAGACACCTTCGTGCCGGAAATGAACAATCCTTCCAAAGGGAGTCCCTGCAGGGGCGACAGGTCGGAGACGCCGGTATCGTTACAGTCCACTCTTTTCAGCGGAAGCCCGGCCAGGGGGGACAGATCGGTGACCGGAGTTCTGGCACAGCAGAAATATCCCAGCGGAAGGCCGGCCAGCGGACGAAGATCCGACACCTGCGTATAGGCGCAGTCGAGTTCCCCCAGAGATGATCCCTGCAAGGGAGTCAGATCAGAAACCTTTGTTCCCCGACAGTTCAATTGCCGCAGTGTCTGCCAGTTTAATGGAGACAAATCGCTGATCAGCGTCCCCGATGCTTGAAAACTCTTCAGGGAAAGTTTCTGCAGCGGGGAGAGATCACGAATCCCATGCGGCCGCCAATCGCGAGTACTCACGTAATTTTCCGCTCCGCAATTCAACTCCTTCAGATGCGGGAATGCCAGGACTGGCCAGATCTGGAGATCATCCTGACTGGAAAGATAATTCACCTCTTCGACGATACCGTCGCTGATTTCGCCGGTCAGCCGGACTCCATCACTGCCGGGATTGATCGCGCGCAGTTTTTCCTGGACGGCCACCATCTGCTGCTCTGGCAGAAGTGCCGCTGTCTGCTCAAGAAATGCCTGCTGCTCCGCCGAAGGCCGCCAGCCTGCCGGTGAGGGGACGTTTTCTACCGCGGCCGGTGGCGACGCGAATGCAGGGGGAACAGGAGCCTGTCCGTCTGCCGGAACGGAAAACCGTGCGGTTTCCTGACTCACCTCGCTCTGCCGGGCCATCCAGACACTGAGCAACACCAGACCGCAGGCAGCCGTCGCAGCGGCCATCACGATTCGGCGAACAGGCCTGGTACTGTGATTCCCCTTCGTCGAGGCCGGGGAAATCCAGGTTTCGGCCCCGACATCGGCGCGGGAGATCACAGTTTCCGAGGTCTTCGCAAGATCATTTTCGACCAAAAGAGTCTGGACGGCCGCCGCGGTCGATTGCCGTTTCTCCCTGCCTGCCGCTGGCAGAACGTCTTGAGAAAAAGACAAGGCTTCGGCAGCAGCCTGCCTTTCGACTCCATGCAAGAGCTGAACCGGCGGGAATGCCGTGCGCGTTCCACCGGGCAGCCGTTCCAGCTCGCTGATCACATCGGCCATGGACTGATGACGCTCTTCAGGCCGCTTGGCCACCATGCGGCGAAAGATCGAATTCAACTCGGCCGAGAGTGCTACTTCCGGGACACCTTGGAAAGCGAGCTGTTCCGACAGGTCTGGAATGATGGCGGACTGATGAGCCATCAGTCGCTTCATCAGGGTGTCTTCTTCAAACACGGTCTTTCCGGTCAGCAGATAATACAGCGTGCAGCCCAGCGAATAGATGTCGCTTCGGGCGTCGGCATGCTTCGTATCCATGGCCTGTTCCGGAGACATATAGTCGACCGTGCCCATAATGGTTCCGGTGCTTGTCAGGCTGGCCCCTTCCGCACTGCCGCCGACTGCCCCCTCGAGCCGGGCCAGTCCCATGTCCAGGATTTTGATCACCCCGTGTGAGTCAAGCAGCAGATTGGCCGGTTTGATATCCCGATGAATCACTCCCTGCTGATGGGCAAATTCCAGTCCCTGGGCCGCCTGCAGCAGATAATTGACCGCCTGTTCCACCCTCAGCGGACCACTTCGCCTGACATATTGCTGCAGGTCGGCTCCTTCCACATATTCCATGACCAGAAAGTGAGCCCCGTTGGCCTCGTCGGCGTCGTAAGCCATGACGATGTGAGGGTGAGTCAGCCGTGCGGCGGCCTGCGTTTCGCGATGGAAGCGTTTGACGGACTCCGGTGATTCCATCGCGGCCGCCGCCATGATCTTCAGCGCGACAATCCGGTCCATGCGACGGTGCCGGGCTTTCAGGACCAGTCCCATTCCACCCTGGCCCAGCTTGTCGAGAATCAGATAATTCCCCAGGCTCAGGGATTTGCCGCTCCCGGCATACACACTTTGGGCCTGATAGACGGTCAGCAGATTGTGATCGACCAGCAGCCGGGCCAGATGTTCGGCATCCGCAGGCTGATTCTCGCCAGAAAGCCTGGTAAGCAGGCGATCAATCTGTTCGGAGCTGACCAGTTCCAGGGCCAGAAGTTCTGATTGGAATTCGGCCAGTGATCGAGACATGGGTGGTCATTCCCGTCGAAGTGTTCCGGCAGCACTCGGCATGCAATCCCTGATTGGCAGGGAAGCCATTGAAGACCTGAACAGAACACCTGCCTGCGATGGTCTCTCTGGCGAATGCCGCAACGTCCCCCACTCACATGGCCCGCCCGGGGAAACGACCTTCAGGGATCATGCTGCCGTATTCTCTCCGGCCGGGCTTCTTCCCCGTCAAAAGTTTTTCTGTCAAAAATTTTTTTCTGTCAAAAATCCGTGCCGTTCCCCTCATCGCGTCTGCAGCCGTTCCTGACACAATAACAATGCCGCAAGTCTCCATTCCAGAGAGAAGCAGAACGCTCGCATCGGTGACAGGCAGGCAGAAATCCATCGCATCCGACAGATCCCCCCGGAACGCTGCAGTGCAATTCACCAGCCTGACGAAGGCCGGGCTTCAATGAGGCGATTTGCTCGCTTCAGACGCCAGAAATCGTTCCAGCTCGATTTCCACCTGCAGACGCCGTGCTTTGGCTGCCAGAGAGTCCACCTCCGTCGCCTTTCCCAGCATCTTCAGGGAGGCGGTGTATTCTTCCCCGGACTTCAGGTTGTCCACACGCGCCCGCAGGATCTCGATCCGCCGATCCCGGGAAGGGGCAAGTTCCAGTTCGGAAGCGAGCAGATCATCGCGGGCATTGATCACGTCGGCCGGACTGGCCGCGCCGGCATGCATCAACACCGTCAGTGCCTCCAGCCGGTTTGCCAGAACATCGCGACGTTCTTTCAGCAATGATTCCACTCGCGATCCCGAAGCGTCGTCCGCACTTTCTGCCTCTCGCTGAATGCCCGGAACCAGTGTGCCGGAAAGCAGCGCGATCAGCATTCCGAAACGAAGCAGACGTCTTTTCATTGATCACTCCTCGAGACAGACTGAGACCGGCACAAAGGTGAGACAGGCAGCCGCCACATTAGCCCTGACAGGCTGCTTCAATCTTCGCCACATCGATCTTCGTCATCTGCATCATCGCCTCGAAGGCCCGTCCGGCCAGGGCTCTGTCGGGGCTGGAAACCGCCTGCATCAGCACGCGCGGGGTGATCTGCCAGGAGAGTCCCCATTTGTCCTTGCACCAGCCGCAGGCACTTTCCTTGCCGCCGTTGTTGACAATGGCATTCCAGTAGCGGTCTGTTTCGGCCTGGTTTTCTGTCGACACCTGAAACGAGAAGGCTTCACTGTGCTGAAAAGCCGGCCCGCCATTGAGTCCCAGGCAGGGAATCCCCATGACGGTGAATTCCACCGTCAGCACGTCTCCCTGATTGCCGGAAGGAAAGTCGCCAGGCGCATGATGCACCGCCCCGACCGCAGAATCCGGGAAGGTCGCCGCATAAAACCGGGCGGCCTCCTCGGCATCGCCGTTGTACCACAGGCAGATTCTGTTTCGGGGAGGCTGAGTCATGTCTGCTCTTTCGGCTGGGAAAAGAAGAGTGAGAAGAAGACTGTGCGCCTCGCCTGTTTTGCAAGGAGAGATCAGCCTTCGACAGGTTCGCCGTGCTGCAGTTTATCCCAGACCTCTTTCATATAGCGAATGCTTTCTATGGCGATTGTTTCTGCCCCGGGCGAATAGTCGAACACCTCCACCGAAACCCAGCCGTCGTATCCGGTCGACTGCAGAGCCCGAAAGATCGGCAGGAAATCGATTGGTCCCATGCCAGGGCCGCGCAGATTGCCGTCGTTCGCATGAAAATGCCGGGTGATTGCCGGATGAGCCCGAATGATCTCTGGGATCGGGCGGTCTTCCCCCAGCATGGCTTTCACATCCTGATGCAGCGCCAGGTTCGGGTGGCCGACCGCGGCAATGATTTCGGCCGCTTCATCACAGGTGTTCAGAAAGTTCGTCTCTTTCGTCGTGAGCGGTTCCAGCAGCAGATCGACTCCCCGTTCAGCCAGACGCGGCAGAGCCTGATTCAAGACTTCAATGGCATTGTCAGTTGCCTGCTGACGCGACATTCCGTCTTCGATGCTGCGCTGCTGCGGGGAGCCGAGCACCATCAGCGTTCCGCCCAGATCGGCACACAGATCTCCCAGCTCCGCCAGATACTCGCCGGTCCGCCGACGGGTGTCGGCATCCGACGTGGTGAGATGAAAGCCGGTTGTTTTGGCCAGCAGCCAGTGCAGACCAATGATCTGCATGCCGTGCGCGGCGGCAATCTCCCTGAGTTCCCGCCGGCGCTCAGGAGAAACCTCTGCGGCGCGCGTGGCCAGAGTAAAGGGAGCGACTTCAATACCGGTGTATCCGACTTCACTCATGAACCGGCACTGCCGCTCCCAGTCCCAGCCTTCAAACAATTCCTGGCAAAGTGCAAATTTCATGGGTGTTTCTCCTGGTTTCGGTTCCAGACAGGACCATGCCTGTGTGCCGTCTGGACGCATTCAAAATCTGCCGGTGCCAGCAAGGCTCCCCGACATCACGGCTCAGGGAGAACGTATGCATTTCACGACACCTGACGCGAGGAACTGTGGTGACGATCGGCCAGTTTGGCCGCTGGTCGCCGGAAATTCTGCTTTGTGCCGGATTCAAACCTGATTCGCAGCAGCAAAGACAAACTTTCGGTCAAAGAATGCCGATTGTGACGAGGATGCGAATCAAACGCATCGCAAGGATCATCCATTTCCTGCCGGCCAACGACATTTCTGGAGTGTCCCGGCCTGCAGGGCCGATGCATTCACCGTTTGCCCAATGGGTCGCAATCTAACGACTGTACGTCAGAAATCGAATCTGAGACGAAATCGGCCTGTCCGGGGGACCGACCTGAAAGACTAGGCAAGAAGGGCGACTTGAGTAAAGCAAGTCAACTTTCCCGGCCGAATCTAATGAGTGAGGGAATCCGTCTGCGAGATTCCCGCACATCCGGGGCTGAGGAGTGAGGATTTCTGCCATGAGACACCTGTCGAGAATGTCCGCACTGACGGCGGCGTTGTTCGCGCTTCTGTCCGTCAGTATTGCGGACGCCGGCCTGTTCTGCGGAGCATGCCGCTATCGCAACTGTCCGGCAGAGTGCTGCGAACCCACGGGCGATTACTGCGCCGCGCGGGAATGCTGTGCGCCGAAATACAAGACCGTCAAGGAAACCGTCTGGTGTACCCAGGAATACACCGAGTGCCAGACTGTTTATGACACCTGCTGCTATCAGGTGCCGGTCACCTGCAAGCGGATCGTTTACGATACCTGCTATCGTGACGAATGCTATACCACCTGCCGGCCGGTTCATCAGACCTGCTATCGCGACGTCTGTTACACGGTGCGCAAGCCGTGCTACCAGACCTGCTATCGCACTGTCTGCTGCAAAATCCGCAAGCCGGTCTATCAGACCTGCTACCGCTGCGTGAACTACACCATCTGCCGGCCGGTCTATCAGACCTGCTACCGCGATGAATGCTACACCGTCCGCAAGCCCTGCTACCAGACCTGCTATCGCGATGTCTGCTGCACGACTTACCGGAACGAGTTCCAGACCTGCTATCGCGACGTCTGCCAGACCACTTACCGGACCGTGACCGAAACGAAGTGCGTGCCGGTCCAGTGTGGCGAGTGGAAGACCGTGACTGAATGCATCCCGGGCCCGATCGTTGACCGTTGTGTGCAGGATCCGGGTTCCTTTGTGCTCGATCCGAACTCCTGCTGCTGCGTCTGGAAGCCCGGCTGCACCCGCATTGAAAAAGTGCAGTGCCCACCACGGACCTGCTGCAAACGGGTCTGGTGCCCGAAGACGGTGATGACCCAGCAGTGCTGCACTCGGATGATTCCGGAAACCCGCACCTGCAAGGTGCCTTACACGGTCTGCCGCCGCGTTCCCTGCACCACCGTGAAGAAGGTCCCCTACACCAGCTGCACCTGGACCTGCCAGACCTGCACCCGTCGCGTCCCTTACACCACCTGCCACATGGTGCGTGAATGCCGGACCAAGCAGGTTCCCTATACCACCTGCAGCTATGTGGAACAGTGCGTGAGCAAACAGGTCCCCTATACTAGCTGCACGTGGACCTGCCAGACCGTCACCAAGAAGGTGCCCTATACCACCTGCCACTATGTGAAGGAATGCCACACCCGCAAGGTGCCCTATTGCACTCCGCGGACGATCTGTGAAACCCGCATGGTGACCAAAACCAAGTGCGTGCCGCGCACCATTGTGGTGACCAAAACGAAGTGCGTGCCGAAAACCGTCTGCCGCAAGGTGCCGGTCTGTGACACGACCTGCGTGGCGACAGAACCGGCCTGTGCGGCCCCGACCGCCTGTGCCGCTCCCACCGGTTGCGTGCAATAGAGCCGCCGATGGCTTCCCCCAGGGCCCGCATTACCAAACGCGGCCCCGCGGGAAGTGAGACGCTTCAGCCCTGGCACGACACCGGACGCAGACAGCACCGGACGCAGACAGCTCAGCCCTGAATGAAACCACGGACGACAGCCGGCAGGCTCTCGTCCGTTTTCATTTTTATTGCTGCAGAACAGAACCTTATTTCAGGCCGCAGAATTCGGCATAAGTCTGCTCGATCTGTTCCGGCGAGGTCTCTCCGCCATGAATCCAGATTCCATAACGGAAATGGAACGACTGGCCCGGCTTCATTTCGGCCGAATGGGCCGGCAACGGCTCTTTGGAATCTTCGGTATAGGCTCCGTTCCCGAACGGATTGATCGCGAACAGCCCGTAGTCGCGCACATGATATCGTGACGGCCAGGGATTCTTCGGGGCATCCATAATGGTGACGCCGAAGGAGTGCCCCTGAACCGGTCCGACATAGTTCACCCAGTGCGAAGGCAGGCCCCAGAAGTTTTTGCTCTCCTTCATTCCGTCCGCATTGGTCACCGGGCCGCCTCCAAACGCTTCCCGCATGCTGTTGGGCAGACGAATGGCAAACATGCCTTCTTTCGTGTCGCCAAACTTGACCGCTTCCCCGGACGGACTCAACCGGGCTTCATAGCTGATCAAACGGTCCGGAGTGATGCGAATGGTCGTTTCCTCCTTCAGAATCGGCTGATCCTTCAGGTCCAGCCAGTGGTTCACCACCGAAATCACCGCGGCACCATCGTCCGACTGGGCAACTTCGACGGACTGACTGCGGATCGCCCCTTCTTCCATCCAGAACTTGATGCCGTTGATCTCATCCACCGCATACCAGATCCCTTTATGGTGCGGATGATCATAATAGTCCGGCGATTTCCGGTTTTTGGTCTCCGTCGGATTGTCATTGATCATCCGGGTGACGATCGATGCCAGCGGGGCCACATCCTGACGCTGAATAAAGGCCTGACGATCCTGAATCCAGAGCTTGTCGCCTTCAATGCGTTCGACGGTGAGAATGTCGCCATAATGTGCCGAACGTGGTGCCCCTGCCGTGGCTTCCAGCGGGGCCGTTTCTGACGCCACAAAAACCTTGCGGCTGTCCGCGTCCGCAGGATCATTTTCGACGGCCGCCTGCAGCAGTTCGAACCCGCCCGGGGCCGTCACCGGCTGAAAGAACGGCTTTCGACGGCCGGACCCGTACCGATAAACGGTAAACACATCTTTTCCGATCAGCACTTTCACACTCTCGCGCTGCTTGTCGAGAGTCACTCGCGGGGACTCGGCCCAGACAGTTCCGACCAGCAGGCCACAGCAGACAATCGACAACAGCAACACACGCATGAACCGCTCTCCGGTCTGAGGTTTTCCAACATCCGGGGAGTTCTCCCCGAGGAACGGCCGATCTGATCCGGGACGCACCGCACGGCCACGGCATTCAGGACAGAAAACCGGTCACCGCAGGTCATTCTGCAACGTTTCCACGGCAGCATCCCCGGGATCGAAGTCAGCCTGTGGCGATTGAAACGGTTCTGCCAACCAGCGTCAAGGTTCGGCCGGCGACTTCACGCTTCCCTGAACAGCTCTTATGATGCCGACATGGCAGGCAACACATTCGGACAAGCGTTTCGCATCACCACCGCCGGCGAAAGCCACGGCCCGGGCAATGTCGTGATTATTGACGGGGTCCCCTCGGGAATTCCGCTGACGGTCGACGATCTGCAGGCCGACCTGGACCGTCGTCGCCCAGGACAGAGCAAACTGGTGACCCAGCGGAAGGAGAGCGACACTCCCGAGATTCTCTCCGGCGTGTTCGAAGGACGTACCACCGGCACGAGCCTGGCCATTCTGATCCGCAATGAAGATCAGCGCAGCAAGGATTATGGCAACATCAAAGACCTGTATCGGCCGGGCCATGCCGATTACACCTTCGATGCCAAATATGGCTTCCGCGATTACCGTGGCGGAGGACGGGCAAGTGCCCGTGAAACCACGTCGCGCGTTGCCGCCGGAGTCGTCGCCAAAAAAATTCTGCAACAGGCCTTTGGCGGACAGGTGGTCGGCTACGTCTCGCAGATTGGCCCGATCTGTGCCCGGATCGATGACCCGGCCAGCGTGACGCTCGAACAGGTGGAGCGTCTGGCCAGTGGTGAACCAAACATTATCCGCTGCCCTGACCCGGCCGCCGCCGAACAGATGATCGCCCTGATCGATGAATGCCGGAAAGCCGGCGATTCCATTGGCGGGGTCGGAACCGTCGTCGCCACCGGAGTGCCGGCCGGACTCGGTGAACCGGTCTTCGACAAGCTGAAAGCCGACCTGGCCAAAGGCCTGTTCAGCCTGCCGGCCGTGCTGGGAGTGGAATATGGCATCGGCTTCGGCTGTGCGACACTGCGCGGCAGCCAGAACAACGATCCATTCACGTCCCGCACACGGGAAGACGGCACCCGCCGCATCGAAACAACGTCCAATCGGCATGGGGGAATGCTCGGCGGAATTTCATCCGGCATGCCGATCGTGCTGCGTGCGGCAGTCAAGCCAACCAGCAGCCTGCCGCAGGCCCAGAACAGCGTCGATAGAAAAGGCGACCCGGCCGTTGTGCAGACCAAAGGCCGGCACGATCCCTGCCTGCTGCCGCGTTTTGTTCCGATTGCGGAAGCGATGGTGGCCATTGTGCTGGCCGATCACTGGCTGCGGTGGAATGGACAGCGATCATTTCCCGGCGCAGGCGAATAAGGGGACCGCCTGGCGACACGGCCTGTCGCGGCCGCCGCTCCGGCAGATGTCTGCTTTTTCACAGGGGGCCTGTTGATGCCTGAACCTCCCGCACCGTCCAACTCGCAGCGAAACTCACTGCCAGACCCGCCGTCAAATTCGCTGCTGCTGCGCTGGCTGCCGACCATTGCGGTGTTGTGGCTCTGCGTCTTCTGGGTGATGTTCTTCAGTGCCCGGCTTCCGAATGCCTCGAACGCCGAACGGACTCTGTATCGGTTCGATATTATCCGCGTCCTGCCTGAAATTCTTGCCGGCCTCGTTGAGTCCGATCCGCGCACGGCGGCGACTTCCGGGTGGAAGTTTCTCCCACAGCGGACCGACATCTTTCTTGCCGGACTACTCATCATCGGCGGAGCCCTGTCCGCTGGCCGACTGCTACTGGCCGGGACGGGTCAGCTCTCCCAGCTCGATCGTCCTTCTGCCTGGGGACTTGCCGGCGGCTTGGGAATGGGTGTGTTGTCACTATTCACGCTGACCTGCGGCATGGCGGGAATTCTTTCACGTCCGATCTTTCTGCTGGTGCTCAGCGTCCTGCTGATTGTGGAAGCACTTCGCACCTATCGGCAATTTCGAGCCGAAGCACGGACACCGACCGTCCCGAGAAGGACCGGCTCGCGCCTGATTCCGGCGATCTGCCTGATTGTGTGCGCGGCCTTCTTTCTGATCATGATGCTGGGGGCCATGCTGCCGCCGTGGGACTTCGACGTGAAGGAATATCACCTCGGCGGTCCGAAGGAATATTTCCTCGCCGGACGGGTTCATTTCCTGCCGCATAACGTGTACACGAGTTTTCCCTTTCTGACCGAAATGCTGCTGCTGTGCGGCATGGTCGTGCAGGGGGACTGGGAACGCGGGGCACTCGTGGGGCAACTGGTGCTGTGCGCTTTCGCCCCCATCACGGCCTGCGGAGTAGCCGGTGTCGCACGACTTCTGTCTGGCCGCACCGCCGCCTGGCTCGGGGCGATGATCTACATGTCCATTCCCTGGACCTATCGCATCTCAATCATCGCGTACACCGAAGGAGCCCTGTGCTGTTATGTGGTGCTGACGCTCCTGGCCTGCTTCCAATGGCGTACGCAGGTGCAGGCCGGTGCGGCGGCGCGCAGTCGACTCTGGATCGTCGGGATCACCGGATTTCTTGCTGGCTGTGCCGCGGCCACCAAGTATCCTGGTCTCGTTATGGTGGTCGTCCCGTTTTCACTGGTTGTCTTCTGGTTTGCGATGCGCGACTGGCGACACGGCCTCGGTCAGCCTGCGATTCCCTGCCTGGCCTTTGGATTTGGCGTTCTGCTCGCCTTCGGTCCCTGGATGCTCAAAAATCTGCTGGAAACCGGGAACCCGTTTTACCCTTTGCTGTATTCCCTGTTCGGCGGCGTCGACTGGAATGATCAGCTGCAGGCCAAATTCAAAAACGGACATCCTTCAAAACTTCTCAGCCCCGGCTGGAACGACTTGAAAGGGGTCTTTTACGAAAATGACTGGCAGTCTCCGCTGCTGTTCGGCTTTGCCCCGCTGGCTTTGCTGCAGCCTCGCCGTCGGACCATCGGGCTGGTGATCGGCTATGCCGGCGTGCTGCTGGCCGCCTGGTATCTGCTGACGCATCGCATCGACCGGTTCTGGGTGCCGATGAATTCGGTCATGTCGGTGTTGGCTGCGTGCGGATTAGCGGCGATGCTCGGCCTACAAAACATCCCGGTGTCGACAGAGCCGAAAGCCCCTGCCAAGCGAAAAGCAGCGAAGCCTGTTACGCCCCATTCCAGCCAGAGAATTCCCATTTCCATTCCAGCCATCGCAGTAACCGGGCTGACGGGCTTTGCGTTGCTTTATAACTTCGCCTTTGCAACGACTCCGCTATGCGGCTTCAACGGGTACCTGCTGAGTGAGGCCGAAGCGCGACGCCAGGTGCAGACCGCCTCGGTCCGAGTCATCGACAGCCTGCAGCTGCCGGCCGGTTCCAAAATACTCTTCGTGGGCGAGGCGGCACTCTTCGATTCGCGTCTCCCCTATGCCTACAGCACGGTTTTCGACAATAATCTGCTGGAGGAATGGACATCGGAGCGCGAGCCGGACGGTCACTGGAAGCTGCTCCCGACGGCGACGATCCTGCAAAAGCTTCACGAAGAGGGCATTACGCATGTGCTGGTCGATTGGAACGAGATTCTGCGTTATCGCACAACATACGGCTTTACCGACTTCGTGACCCCGGAGAGACTGCAGGAACTGGTGGCCGCACAGGTGCTGCGGCCGATCACGCTTCCCGAAAGCGTGGCCCTGCGAAACTGGGAAGATGTCGATGGCACCTGGAAGCAGGAGATCGAACGCCGAATTCCAGGATTGAAAACGCTCGTGAACGGATCGCCGGCCATGATCCAGTTCCAGGCGTTTCAGGTGGTCGAATCTATTCCCGAAAGCAACTGAACGACGCAAATCATTTCACATCAAAATCTTGCACCACACGCCAACATAAGGTAAAGTGACCCTACCTTATTAAGGTCAAGCCACTTTACCTTGGTGACGAGATGAAAGACTGGAAGTTCTACGGTCGCTCGGAGCAACTTGAAGAACTGGAGCGCATGCTTGACCGCCGACGGTGGTTCTTCGCCCAGGTGACCGGGCGCCGTCGGATCGGCAAAACAACGCTGATTCACCAGGCCATTCAGGAGGTCCGGAATGCCCAGCCGGTTTTCTATGTGCAGGTGCCTGATTCAGAGCCAATCGGTGTCCTTTCGGTCGTGAACGACGCTCTGGACACATTCGGAGTTCCCAAGGATCGTTTTCCCCGGCCGACAGATCTGCTGCAATTCGCCAAGTTGCTGGAGTCGATGGCCAAAGCGGGTTACATCCTGATTCTCGACGAATTTCAATACTTCAATCGCAAGGGCTTTGAACAATTCTGCTCTCATTTGCAGGCCAGCGTCGACCGACTGACCGCGCGCGCAGATCAGATTCAGGGAGGACTGATTGTTCTCGGCTCGATTCATGCCGAAATGATGGCTCTGCTGGAAGATCGCGACGCTCCCCTCTATAGCCGGGTGACAGATACAATTCATCTGACGCATCTCGATATTGGATCGATTCTGTCGATTCTCAGCGATCATGCCGATCTGATGCCGCAACGATTGCTCTTCCTCTGGAGTCTCTTTGAGGGCGTACCGAAATTCTATCGCGATTGCTTCGAGCAGAATGTACTCGCCGCCGATCGTCAGACTCTGCTGCGGCGAATTTTCTTTGAAAGTTCGTCACCCTTACGAACAGAAGCCGACAACTGGTTTCTACGCGAACTTCGGGGACGTTATGACGTCGTGCTGAAGTACGTGGCCCGCAACCCGGGATGCACACACGGCAATGTTGTGCAGTCCTTGCAGGATGCCAGCGGAAACTCAGCCCGACAGGTGGGCGGATACCTGCAGGCTTTGATCGAGAGATATGGTCTGATCGAACGCAAACTGCCCGTGTTTGCGAAGCCGGAGGCCCGTCGAGGCCGGTATTATATAACGGATAATTTTTTGCGATCCTGGCTGACGGCGCTGTCCAATCCCGTCTCCGCAATCGCGTTTCGCCAGTTGCCGGCACTTGTACAGGAGGCAGACCAGCGACTTGAGGTCGTCGAAGGAAGCTCTCTGGAGAAGCTGGTCGGACACCTTTATGAAGAACGCAGCCGAAAAGGAATCGGAAACTTCCCCCTGACGGATCGAATCCAGGGGTTCTGGGACAAATCAGGAACTGAAATCGATCTGGTGGCCCTGGATGAAAATACGCAAACCATTCGATTCGGATCGTGCAAACGCTCTTCAGGTAAACTCATCTCAGATATCAATAATCTGAAGCAACACGTCTCGCGTTTTATGCAGGCAATGCCCCAGTATCAGGGCTGGACTCGCCAGCTGGTAGGCATTTCACCCGAATTGAATAACGAACAGCGATCAATTCTCACCAGTCATGATATCCTCCCCGAAGACCTGAACGATCTGACTCGCGGACTCCTGTAATCCGGAGTTGCCGATTCCAGACAGCAGTCATGAACCTGAAAATCAACCTGACTGCGGGTAATGCGCGGCCGATGCCCAGCACTGTTCCGGGAGAACAGATTGTCGAGAGATGTGAATCAAATGAATCGCACTGACGTCAGTCTGGCGGCGTGACAATTCCCCAGGCGACGGGAATACAAAAACATGAGTGATCACTCCATCTGGCCGGAACATCATCAGACCGAACATCTGCTGCGAGAGATTCAGGCCGGAAACGAGCAGGCCGTCGACGAACTGCTCAACCGCCATCGTGAACCGCTGCGCCAAATGATTCACTTCCGGCTCGACCGTGGAATCTCCAGTCGGGTCGATGCCAGCGACGTCATTCAGGATGTCCTGCTGGAAGCCAATCGCCGGCTGCGGAATTACATTGCCCAGCCGCAGATGCCGTTTCATCTGTGGCTGCGACAGCTCGCACAGGACCAGATGATCGACCTGCACCGTCGTCATCATGCCCAGCGCCGTTCGGTCGACCGGGAACGTTCTTTGAATGCCCGGTTCGGAGATCAGTCCTCGCTCGACCTGGCCGCTCAACTGGCCGACAAGGAACTCACTCCCGCCGCCAGCATGATTCGCAAAGAACTCGAAGAACGGTTTCTGCAGGCACTCGACCAGCTGGAGGAAACCGACCGGGAAGTGATCGTCATGCGACATATCGAACAGATGGGCAATGGAGAAATCGCCCGCGTCCTGAATCTGTCAGAACCTGCGGCCGGCATGCGCTATCTGCGGGCTTTGCGCCGCCTGAGGGGAATTCTGGCCGGCACCGCGGATTCCCATCCGGAAGGCGATTGAGTCCAGTCAGGCTCCCGTTCCATTTTCAGCGTCCTCCCATCATCAGACCTGTTCTCTCCAGGCAAGGAAAGCTCGGCATGGCCCGGAAGCCGCCGCTGGTCACATCGCAAGAGGCACTCGCAAATCTGTTTGCGCACAGCCGCTATCTGCCCCTGCTGGGTCCGGCGCAGGCGATTCCCCTGCAGGGAACCAAAGCCGAAATCCGGGCGCAGGTGCGTCAGGTCTGCCCGCAGCTTCCCGGCGTCTATGGCATGCTGAACTCCAGCCATCAGCTGCTGTATGTCGGCATGTCGCGCCGGCTCGACCGCCGCCTGCTGACATATTTCTCCAGTCGGGTGTCCTTACGAAAGGAAGGCCGGATCGGGCGGAAAGCACGTCAGCTTGTCTGGCAGCCGGCCGGGCATCCCTTGATCGCCTGGCTGCGTGAACGCGAACTGATCCAGTCTTTTCGACCAGAGATGAATGTGCAGGGGCACCCCACCGGAATGCAGCTGGGGTATCTGGTGCAGGTGAATGCTCCGGCTCCCTATTTCGTCCTGCAGGACAAACTGCCGCGCAATCATGCCGGGGTCTGGGGGCCCATTCCGATCACCAAGCACAGCCGTGGCGCGGTCGAACAACTGAATCATCATTTTCAGTTGCGCGACTGCCCCCGGCAGACCCGCATGCGCTTCGTCGACAATCTGGAACTTTCCCCGGCAGACGATCCCACCCCCTGCCTGCGGGCCGACCTGCAGAACTGCATGGCTCCCTGCATCGGGGGATGCCGCAGCGGGCAATATCAGCATGCCGTCCATGCCGCGCGGGCGTTTCTCGATGGCCGATCCCAGGCCTGTCTGGAAGAACTGCAGGCTGCCATGCAGCAGGCGGCCCAGTCGCACCGGTTCGAACAGGCCGCCCGCAACCGGAATCGCCTGTTTGCCCTGCAGCGACTCGATCTGCATCTGCGGCGTTTTCATGAATGGGCCAGTCACGCCCACTTCGTCTACCAGGGAGCCTCCCAACTCGACGGACAAACCTGGTGGATGGTTGTCCTGCGCGGGCAGATCGTGCAGATCGTCCCGAGGCCGGCATGCGAAACCTCCCGTCAGGCCGCTTCTGAAATTCTGCAGTCTGCCCTGAAATCACTCGCGGGACGCGGGCAGCGCTCGACCGTGACCGGCGCGCATGAGTTCGATGCCGCCCGCACCCTGCTGCGCTGGTTCCGCCGCCATCCCGACGAACAAACCTGCCGGTTTTCATTGAAGGCCGCACGCAGAAAATGTCGGAGATAGAGCACTTCACTTCCGCATCGGCCGCGTTCCGCCACAGGGTGAGCGACGTTTTCGCCCGAAGCCCATACACTGCGCTGGCACAGGCCCGAATCCGCGGCTCTGATTTTCGTGCCGGGTTGCAGATCAGGTTTCGGTTGCCGTCGCGACGATATCGGATAGGGTAAGGTCACACATGGCTGTGCCAGATCCGGCATGGCCGACACGGTGTTCTTCAGGCTGTTGACTTCGTATGTCCTTCTGTTTGTGAAATGAGTGGCTCCGACATGGCAAGCTCGCGCGTGCTGATTACCGATCATCCCTGGCCGGGAATTGAAATCGAGCAGGAAATTCTTGCCCCGTATGGTGTCGACATCATCGACGCCCCGGACGGTTCGGAAGCGACGCTCAGCCGGCTCGCCGTCGATGTCGACGCCATTGCCACCTGCTGGGCGAAAGTCACGTCCAAGGTGATCGAATCGGCCACCAACTGCCGGATTGTCTGCCGGATGGGAATCGGACTCGACAACATTCACATTCCCACCGCCACCCGGCTGGGCATTCTCGTCACGAACATTCCTGATTACTGTGTCGAAGAAGTGGCAGATCATGCCCTGGCCATGCTGCTGTCCATCACCCGTGATGTGGCCTTCTTTCATCTGCGGACGAAGGTCAAGGAATACAGCCTGCAGGCCGGCCCTCCGATGCATCGTCTGAAAGGCCGCACGCTCGGGCTGGTCGGGTTTGGCCGCACCGCACAGGCTGTTTATCATCGCGCCAAAGCCTTCGGGCTGAACGTCATCGCCAGCACCCCTTCCCGGCAGGATTATGGTACCGGCTGCCAGATGGTCGATTTCGAGCAGCTGCTCGCCGAGTCCGATTATCTGTCGCTGCACTCCCCGCTGACCGACAAAAACCGGCATCTGTTCAATGCGGAGACCCTGAAGAAAACCCGACCGGGCGTGGTCATTGTGAATACGTCGCGCGGGGCGCTGATTGATGCGGCCGCGCTGTGGGAAGCCATTCAGTCAGGACAGGTCGCAGGAGCCGGACTGGATGTGTTCGATCCGGAGCCTCCCGAGCTGAACGATCCGCTGTATCAGGATGAGCGTGTGGTGGTCAGCCCGCATGCGGCATTTGTTTCGGAAGAATCCCTGGTCGAACTGCGGCAGCGCGTCGCCCACCAGATTGCTGCCGTCCTGACAGGCGAAACGCCGGAAAACGTCCGCAATCCGGAAGTACTGCAGCGTTGAAATCCGGTGGCTTCTGATTTCCAGAGCACGCCGCGCCAGCAAGTGCCTCCGGCCCTATCCCGGCACCCGGGTCATGTCGACAATCTGCTGAATGATCGCGCGGGCGCGTTGACGCTGCCCTTCCCGTACCACTCCGGCACACACGACACGATGTGCCAGAACCGGCACGGCCAGCCGCTTCACGTCGTCAGGGATGACATAGGTGCGCCCTTCGCACAGCGCCAGGCTCTGCACTGCCCGATACAGTGCCAGCACGCCGCGTGTGCTCACCCCCAGGCTCAATTCCCGGTGTGACCGCGTGGCATGCACCAGGTCGAGCATGTAATCGCTGATCGAGTCATCCATCGTCACTTCGCGCACACGTTCCTGCAGCCGGACCAGTTCTGCCCCGGTCATGACTGCTTCCAGCACATCGACCGGTTCTCCCTGGCGGTGGCTCGACAGAACCGAGCGCTCCACCTCCCGGCCGGGATAACCGACTTCGGTGCAGATCATAAAGCGGTCCATCTGGTTTTCCGGCAGCGGATAGGTCTCTTCGAATTCGAACGGGTTCTGCGTCGCCAGCACCAGAAACGGCCGATCCAGCGGATAGGTCACTCCGTCGGCCGTCACCTGACGTTCCATCATCGCTTCCAGAAGCGCGCTTTGCGTTCGCGGCGTGCTGCGATTGATTTCGTCAGCCAGAAACACATTGGTGAAAATCGGGCCTTTTCGAAACTCGAATTCCCCTTTGTTCTGCAGAAATACGCTCGACCCGAGAATATCACTGGGCAGCAGGTCGGGAGTGCACTGCAGACGTTTGAACCCGCAGTTCAGACTGTGCGAAATCGCCTTGGCGAGCGACGTTTTTCCCAGCCCCGGTGCGTCTTCCAGCAGCAGGTGTCCTTCCGCGAGCAGCGTCACAACACACAGCCGGATGACTTCGCGTTTGCCCAGCAGAACCCGGGCGATGTTGTCTTCCAGCCGGCGAATCTGCCCGTTCAGTTCGTCGCTCACAAATCACTCCATCAGGTGGCGGTCAGCAATTCCAGAACTCATCTGTTCCCTGAAACTGTGATACGTGCCGGGAACAGTTTCAAGACAGGACAACCGGGATCGCATTTGCAAAATTTCAAAAATTGCTTCGGGAGACATCGACTTTGGGGGCAGCGCAGGGGGCCCGGCCTGAGCCTGCATACTGAGCCTGCACACTGCGTGTCCGTTAACGGTCTCCCTTGAACACAACCTTCGAACGGGTGACCAGATCATGCAGGGCTTTCTTTTCCGGATGGAAAGCACACACGACAAACGGCAGCCCGAACGAGAAGTACCACAGCACCCGCAGAAACCATTTGAAAGAGGCCTGCCGGGCGGACAGGGTCTGATCGTCTTCCGTCACCACGATCAGCCCGAAAATGTCTTTTCCGAGTGTCGAGCGCAACTGCGACGATTCCTGCACGGCCCAGTACATCCATGAAGTGTACAACGGCAGTGCCAGCACAACGACCAGCAGCAGTTGCGGAGAGAAAAAGAAAATCAGCATGGAAAAACCAAGGACGGCCCAGAATGCCATCAACGCTTTCGGGTTGGCCGTGACCAGAAACCCGGTCAGCGGCATGAACAGCAGATCGACGGTATGGGCCAGATAGCGCACCCAGAATGTCGCCGGAGTTCCCGGCATGATGCGCGGCACCAGATCGAGCGATCGTCCCCGATACAGACCAAACAGGCCGTTCGCCCGCATGAAGAAGATCGCTGGAAAGCCCGCCGCCATTGCGATCGGGCACATCACAATCGCTGTCGCGGCGATATTCAGCAGTCCCTTGATCAGGATATAGGTCACCGTGTCCTGTCCTGTTCCCAGGTCCACCAGCTTCATGAACCAGAGCGCAATGCTTCCGGTCAGACCCGGGGTGAATGTCCCTTCCTCGGTGCCGGGAACGCCGACAATCAATGGGCTGACCAGCGGATTCGACGCTCCGATCAGAAAAAAGATTCCCGCTGCCAGGAGCATGACCGGCAGAAAGACCAGTCCGGCAATCACCAGCAGATAGAGCGTAGGGCCGATGTTTTTGGCCAGAATCTGCACCAGTTCCCAGAGAATCCAGGCCTTGTAGCGATGCTTGGCCGTCATATGCACCATGGCGATCGGCAGCACCAGCACCGGCAGAATCTGAATCACCGCCACCGCGCCCAGCAGCAGCGGAACATTTTCCACCAGCGGACTGCCTGTCAGCGACAGCATGACATACAGCACCAGCGCAATCGGCAGAACAGGTCCCACCACGACCAGCGGCCAGAACACCGTCCGGGTTCCCCCGGCCACGGATTGAAAGAAGTCAAAGCTGATCCGGTCCGCCCGAAACTGCTCTTTGAGAATCGTGGCCGAGATGACTTTCAGATTCAGATAGAGAAACCAGCCGGGAATCCCGAACCCGGTCACCAGCGCCAGCCCTCCCCAGAAGACTTTTGTCGGCACCTGTCTGCAGAAGACGAATGACATGTAGACGCAGATGGCATTCAGGGTCGCAAAGATCCACCAGATCAGACCGGTGCGCACCGCCAGCGCCATGTTCTCTTTCAGAAACGCCCCGGAATCGCCCCAGACCTTCGAATAAAACAGCTTCGGGTCAGGCCCTTTCATCGTCCGGCGACGCTGTTCCGCCGGATCCATCTGCCCGGTCTGAACATTCATTCCGCAGCTGCGGCAGACGGGGTCCTCTTCATCGAGTTCCGCCGCACAATAAGGACAAATCTGCGGCCCGTCTCCGGTCTGCTGCAACCGGTCCAGATCCAGACTTTCCAGATCGGCCATGCTGTCTTTCACTGCAGCCGGTTCCGGACGGGCGGCCGCCGCATCCCCGGCCGGAACTTTCAGCCTGGTGCCGCACTTCGGGCAGGCAATCACTTTGCCACGGGCTTTGTCGGGAGCATTCAGCACCGTTTCGCACCCGGTGCAACGAATTTTCGGCATATCAGCAAGCCCCCTGGCCGTGGTGGTCACCTTCAATTCCCACGACCACAGCAATGAGAGTTGGATTCGTCTGAAAACAGTTCTGCGTGAACAAAGACCGGAGAGAGCGCCTTGCCCTGGGCCTGAAAAGCATTCCCCCCCAGGCCAGAACAACCTGCTCCTGTCCGCGATGACACAAACTCGCAGAACACAAGCCGCGACCATCCCGTCGAAGGTTTCAGCAATCTACCAACTTCCCCCGTCTTCCTACCAGCGGCCCGGGGGGCTTCAGCAAACCGGCGATCTTCGCCTGTCTTCCGTCTGGCGACCGGACTGGCCGCAAAGGGCTCTTGACCCCAGGGGACCACTCACTGAAACTTCGGCCCCTGCCTGTCGATCTCCGAATTCAGCGGGCTGGCAGCCGGTCTGCCTTCCATTCCAACGCATCTCCCGTCCCGACTTCCGCTCGCCTGCAGAGCACAGCCTGCCTGTCCGCAGGCCTGCGTTCTCCATCGACTTCCGTTTCCAGGTGCGATCATGTTTCAGTCATTCCGCACAATTCCCTTCCAGCTCGCCTGCCTGGCCGGACTGTTCAGCCTGGGAGCCCCTCAACTGCCTGCCCAGACGATCCCGTCGCCCAATTCGAGCGGTGTGGCCGTGTTGAGTGACGGCCGCGTGTTCAAAGGCACGATCTCGGAAGTGGCCGGAGGCTATCGCGTTCAATCCGAACAGGGCTCGGTGATTCTTCCGTTCCAGCAGGTCAGCCTGACTTCCATCTCGATGATCGGCGCCTACGAAGCCTATCGGGACAGCTTCAAGCAGCCGAATGCCAACAATCACCTCACCCTGGCGGAATGGTGCATGGCGAACGGTCTGTGGCCCCAGGCCAAGCTGGAAGTCGAAGAAGCCCTGCGTCTGGAACCCCTGCGCAGCGACGCCCAGTCCCTGCAGCAGCAGATTGACAACTACCTGATGGCCACCGTGACTGCACCGTCAGCCCGGCCGGCCCTGGCGGCCTCCTCCCCGGCATCAGCCGTTCCAGCTGCCCCGGCACGGCAGGAAGAACGCCTGAAAAACGGCATGACAAAATCCACCTATCGCCTGTATGTCTCCCGGGTTCAACCCATTCTCAATAACCGCTGCTCAGACAGTGCCTGCCATGGGTCGATCGCGGCCAACAAGCTGACCATCATTCATGTCCGGCACAATGCCTCGAATCTGAAGCAGGCCACGGAAGAGAATCTGGCCGCTCTGGAGCCCTATCTCGACCTGAAGGAACCGGCCAGCAGCCGCCTGCTGACCACGCTGAACCGACCCGGCCCTGATCATCGCAACCTGTTTCTGGGCAATCAGGTGCAGCAGTATGAAACCATTTTGCAATGGGTGTATGAACTGGCGGCCGATTCCAGAACCCCTGCCCTGAAATCCTCGATCACCCCGGTGGCAGGAACCCAGTCCCCGGGGTCGGCTGTCCGGCAGGCCGGCGGCACCAGCCCGCGAGGCCGCGACGCTTTCAATCCCAATTCCTTCAATCAGATGATGCATGGCGGCGGCAGCCAGGGAACAGGGGGCGGCATGGGACGCATGGGGATGGGAGGCCCGGGAATGATGCCCGGCCGGTAAACCTCGAACGGTCCCTTCCAGACGCGGAAGTCTGGTCGGCCATCCCGCCCGAATGTGCCGGGAAAGCGAATGCGGCAGAAAATAGGAATCAATCCGGTCACTCAGGCCGGTCCTTCCCAATTCCGCTCCCTGATCCGAACCTCGCGTACTCTCAGTTCCGCAGGGATGTGCTATACTGTCCCGCTTCCTGAGCGGAAGAAATCCGGACTGCCGGGAGAAATTCCCTGACCTGGCCCGGTCTCATCCCCCGCTGGATGCCTTCTGCCAGAAGACGGCCCCCTGAGTATTCGGAACATTTGTGAGATCTGCTGATGTTTGAATCGATCACACGCAATCTGGGCGATGCGCTGGGCACGATTGCGCGCGGGCGGCTGACAGATTCCAACATCCGGGAAGGGATGTCGAAAGTTCGGCAGGCCCTGCTCGAAGCCGATGTGAATTACGATGTCGCCCGGAATTTCACCCAGAATGTCACCGAGCAGGCCGTCGGAGAACGGGTGCTCAAATCCCTTCGTCCGGCCGAACAGATCGTCGGGATCGTCTATCAGGAACTGGTCAACCTGATGGGGCCGGTCGATCACTCGCTGGCCATCCGCCGGGGTGAACTGAGCGTGATCATGATGTGCGGTCTGCAGGGGGCCGGAAAAACGACCACCTGCGGCAAACTGGCCCGCATGCTGCACGAACAGGGAGTCAAGCCGATGCTGGTCGCGGCCGACCTCCAGCGCCCGGCCGCCATTGAACAGCTGAAAGTGATCGGCGAACAGATCGGGGTGCCGGTCTATACGGAAGATCCGGCCACCAGTACCCCGGTGCAGGTCTGTCTGAACGCCCGCAAACAGGCCCGGGCGCATGACTGCTCGGTTCTGATTCTCGATACCGCCGGCCGGTTGCATGTCGATGATGCTCTAATGAAGGAGCTGATGGAAATCGACAATAAACTCATGCCGGATCAGGCGTTACTCGTCTGCGACGCCATGACCGGACAGGATGCTGTCAACAGCGCCAAAATTTTCAATGAGGCCATGGAGCTGGATGGCATCATCCTGACCAAGCTCGACGGCGACACCCGGGGCGGGGCCGCTCTGTCGGTCAAGGCGGTCACCGGCGTCCCCATCAAATTCATCGGGGTCGGCGAACAACTCGACCGGCTCGAAAAGTTTCACCCCGACAGAATGGCGCAACGCATTCTGGGACAAGGGGATGTGGCCACTCTTCTGGAAACGGCGCAGCGGGTTCTCGATGCCGACGAAATGGAACGCCAGCAGCAGCGGATGCTGGAAGGCAAGTTCTCGCTCGACGATTTTCTGAAGGCGATGTCCCAGATTCAGCGGATGGGTTCAATGAAGAGCCTGCTCAAGCTGATCCCGGGAATGGGCCAGTTGAGTCAGGCCATGGACATGATGGGCGGAATGGACCCGGACAAGCACTTGACGCGAGTTCGGGCCATGATCCAGTCCATGACGCTTGACGAACGGAAAAATCCTGAGAAAATCGACCGTTCGCGCCGAAACCGCATCGCCCGCGGCAGTGGGTCTGACCCGGCAGAACTCCATGAATTGCTCAAACAATTCAAGGAAATGTCGGGAATGATGCAGAAAATGGCCGGCCTGAGTGGCGGTGCCCGGATGCGAAAAGTGCATGAGCTGCAGACCGAAATGCTCAACCCGAATGCGGATCTCCGCCGGGAAAAGCAGCGCAGCAAGCGAGGTCCTGTCGATAAGGATCTGCTGCGTGACAAGAAAAAGCAGCAGCGCAAGCAGGCCAAAGATCAACGAAAAAAGAATAAAAAACGTCGCTGAAGGCGTCAGCGGACGCAGCGATGTTTAGACGGGAAAGAACGTCATCTGACGGACCGTGCGTGCGGTCGCAGCAGATGGCAGACGCCAGCCCGGCTTCAGATGGTGCAGGAGACTTTTGTGGCGGTTCGTATTCGCATGAAAAAGCTGGGACGGACACATCGTCCGTTCTACCGGATTTGCGTGATGGATCAGCAGAGCCCACGCAACGGCAAGGCGATTGAAGAAGTCGGAACGTATGATCCGATGGTTCGCGACAAGTCCAAGCGGGTCTCTCTGAACGTGGAGCGCGTTGACCACTGGATTTCTGTCGGAGCCCAGCCGAGCGAAAAAGTCGCCGTGCTGATCCGCAAGTTTCGGGAAAATGACTGGGGCGAAACCAAAGCTCCCCCACCAATGCAGGCTCCCCAGGTGAAAGCCGCTCCGGCTGCCGAAGAAGCCCCGGCTGAAGAAGCTGCCGCCGCCGAGTAATGCCGATCGGCCAGGTCAAAGGGGGATTTTTCCTGAACAGTCTGCCTCTTTGCAGAATTGTTCAGCGTCACCCTTCCGGTCCTGGCCAGTGATCACCTCGCGGTTGTTGCCCGCCACAGGCCCGCTTCTCCAGAAGCGGTGCATCCCGGTACAGCATTTTCCCTTCACCTGAGACTCCATTTCGAAACAGTCCGGTTCGACCATGTTGCGGTTCGACATCCTGACCCTGTTTCCTGGAATCTTTGAAGGGTATCTGAGTCAAAGCCTTCTCAAAAAGGCCATTGACGCCGGGCTGGTGGACGTGCAGCTGTGGAATTTCCGGGACTGGGCCACCGATCGACACAAATCGGTCGATGAACCTCCCTATGGAGGGGGCCCTGGCATGCTGCTGCGTTGCGAGCCGATCTTCTCGTGCGTGGAAGCAGTGCAGCAGCACGGAGTTGCGCCAGGACGCCTGATTATGCTGACCCCGCAGGGGCGTCCGCTCGACCAGACCCTGATCCAGAACCTGTCCGCAGAGCCACGACTGATTCTGCTGTGCGGACGTTACGAAGGATTCGATGACCGGATCATCCAGGGATTGCAGCCACTGGAAGTCTCCGCCGGAGACTTCATCTGCAATGGTGGCGAAGTCCCTGCCATGCTCATCATCGATTCCGTGATCCGCCTGATTCCAGGTGTGCTTGGCGACGAGACGAGTGCAAAGTACGATTCGTTTTCGTCGTCGGCTCTGCTGGAATATCCGCAATACACCCGCCCCCGTGAATTTCGCGGGATGCAGGTGCCCGATGTCCTGCTGAGCGGCGACCATCAGAAAATCGCCGCCTGGCGGAACGAACAAAGTTTACTTCGGACCCGTCAACGGCGGGGCGATCTGTTAACCGGCCCGCACGAGGAATCGTCGGGCTGATCTCGTCGGAACCTGCCCAAACTGCTCCTGCAGACTGCATCAGTGCCGGCAGACGAGTCTGAACATTCTGAACGACGTGCGCAGGTTCCCCCGGCACCGCTCGTGACAATCTGGAATCCTTTCCATGCGTAACAAACTGTTGGACCTGGCTGAAAAATCCAGCCTGCGTGAAAAGCCTTTGACCTTTGCCGTGGGCGACACCGTCGACGTGCACACCCGGATTCTGGAAGGCGACAAAGAGCGCATTCAGATCTTCTCCGGCGTGGTCATTGCCCATCATGGCCAGGGCACAAACGAAATGTTCACGGTCCGTCGCATTGTGGCCGGGGAAGGGGTCGAACGCACCTTTCCGGTCAACTCCCCCAAAGTGGCCGACGTGACCGTGAAGCGTCATGCCCGCGTCCGGCGTGCCAAACTGTTCTATCTGCGTGACCGGGTCGGAAAGGCCACCCGCCTGCGTGAACGCCGCGCCAAGACGGGTGAATCTTCGGCCAGTTAGACCATGTTCATAGTTCCGGGGCAGGCGAATGGGCGCGATTTCCTGCATGAATGCCCATTGGATCGCCTGCGGAACACGGAAGATCCATTCCGAAATTGCTCTTGAGTGCTCCTCTCCTGCAGGAGCGACGTTCCCCCCCTGTGGCGGACAGCGCTTCAGCAGGAACCACGCGTCTTGCGCGGACCAGGGCCGGCCGGTCCACTGCCCGGCCTGACAATCTGAATCTCACGAACAGACGCCTTCCCCGGAGGGCGTCTGTTTCTTTTCTATCCGGCACCTCCCGCCGTCCGCTATGATTGCTTCTGCAGGGGAACACCGGCCCGCGCCGCAACATGTCCCCTCAAATTCAATCAAAAATCCGTGTCCAGGGCAGACTCGTGGTTTTTCGCATTGGCTGGCTCCGCCGTCTGTTCGGCAATCAAGGCGAACGTGAAGCTGCTCGCTATCTGAAGCGGCAGGGATATCGCATTCTCGCGCGACAGTCCCGCAGCCGCATGGGCGAAATCGATCTGATTGCCCTGGACCAGAACACCATTGTGTTCGTGGAAGTCAAAACCCGCCGCAGTCAGCGTGCCGGGCATCCCAGCGAAGCGGTCGACAGGGAAAAGCAGCGTCAACTCACCCGGGCGGCTCTGGCCTGGCTGAAGCGCCGCCGCAGGTTGAATTCCCCGGGCCGATTCGATGTCATTGCCATCACCTGGCAGGCCGGGCAGGCTCCCTTGATCCAGCACTACAGAAATGCCTTCGAAGCGACCGGCTTCGGGCAGATGTACTGACGCCAGACCCCGGTCGATAACGCTCACCTGACGCCCCTTCGACAGTCGCCTGTCATTTTCAGCATTTCGCGAGACCAGACCCTCAACGCAGAATGCCGACAGTGCGATTGCAGCGATCGGCCTGTTCAGACCCCGGATTTCAACGGATCGTGATTCGTTTCTCCTTCAAAATCCCTGTCCGGGTCGTCACAATAGAGAGACAGCCACACCGCTGGAGCGCTTCTGCTCACGAGCAGTTTGCAATCGGATTGACTCACATTCCATTAGGCGGCACGTCCAACCGATGGCACAGGGACATACGTCTAGGGCACAGGCTTTCCGCAGACCTGGCAGGTGGGTGAATTCGTGAGACCCTGTGCAGTGTCAGCACCGCTCCCCGGCGCTGATCAGGGGAATTTTCCGGTTTTCCGGACGAACTCCCCCTGCACCGGCAACGTGTCCGTTGCCTGCCACCAGACTACCCGCGATGCAGACAGTTCATCGATCAGAACATGTTGCCGGTGATCTGGAAAGCACAGCGGGAAGGCCTGTCTCACGCCGACTCCAGTGAAACACAGAAAATTCCAGACTGCGCGTGACAGAACAAAGACCAGACAGGTCTAGAGTTACAAAATGACGCCTGGGATGTTGTCGAACCAGCCCTGGTTCAGACAGCCCGGGCGAAACAATCACCGGAAAAGTAAGGGAACCGGCCATGGTCGTGACACCAGAAGAAGAAGGAATCGGCAGGGAAAATTTCTCCACCGCCGTTGATGAGCTTGCCAAGCGGGACATGACCCGTCGCGACCTGATGAAGGCCGCAGCTGCAGGCACACTGGGGGCCGGGGCCGTTTATTTCGGCTACAAGGAACTCGAAGCCAGTCCGGTACGGGTGGCGTTCATCGGCACCGGCGATGAAGGCAACATTCTGCTGACCGAGCATCCCGACAAATACATGGAAGTGGTCGCCATCGCCGACTTGCGTCCCAGTAATCGGGAACGGGCCTTCAAAGGGGACGGCAACGACAACCGCATCGGCCTGATCCGAAAACTCGGGGAAGAAAAAGCCGGCAAGATCGAGCAGTTCAAGAGCCACAAGGAACTGCTCGAAAACGCCAAGCGGCTGAAGATCGAAGCCGTGGTCATTGCCACTCCGCTGGTGACGCATGCCCCCATCGCCATCGACTGTCTGAATGCCGGGCTGCATGTGCTGACCGAAAAGCTGATGGCCCGCACAATCTCCAAATGCAAGGAAATGATCCGCACCGCGCGCGACAAAAACCTGCTGCTGGCGGTCGGGCATCAGCGGCATTACAGCGTGCTGTATCACAATGCCAACTCGATCGTGCAGAGCGGCCTGCTGGGCGACATCAAATACATTCGTGCCCAGTGGCACCGCAACAACAGCTTCCCGCACGGCGACAGCTGGCTGAAATCGATTCCGTCGACCGATGCCAAGGCACTGAAGGATGTGAATCTGAAGGATTTCGCCTTCGACGACATCAACCGGCTGGTGAACTGGCGGCTCTATAACGAAACCGGCGGCGGCCTGATGGCCGAACTCGGCAGCCACCAGATGGATGCCTGCAGCATCTTCCTGGGCAAGGTCCACCCGGTCGCGGTGATGGGATATGGCGGCAAAAACTTTTACGGCATCGAAGGAGTCGGCCCCAGCGACAAATGGAACGACGATCGCGAAGTCGACGACGCCATTTATGTGACCTTCGAATTCCCAGGCCGTCATTACGACAAGAACAAACGCGATCTTTGCATTGTGACCTATTCGTCCATCAGCACGAACAAGTTCGAGCCTTATGGAGAAATCGTCTACGGCAGCCGCGGGACGATGTTCATGAAGACCGAAAAAGAGGCCATGCTGTGGAAAGAAGAAGGCCGGGGCAGCACCGGCGGCGGCCCGGATCAGCGGCTCTGGGTGGTCTCCGGCAGTGCGGCCGGCGGCGGCCCGGTGCTGGAAGCCTATGAAACGACTTCCGGAGCCAGCAAAGGGGGCGGCGGTGGAACCGACTGGGCCACGAACGTCAGCCGGGGCTACCGGGAAGAAATGGAACACTTCTGCTATGGCATCCGCAACTTCGGCCCGACCTACTGGCCGAACGGCAAACCACTGGCACCGGCCGACGGCGGACTGCGCTGCAACGGCATTGTCGCCATGGCCGATGCCATCATGGCCATGACCGCCAATCTGGCGATGGCACACCAGAAACGCATTGTGTTCAAACCGGAATGGTTCGATCCTGACAACGACGCCACGCCGGAAACCGATCCGGACGTGATCGGATAAAGCCAGTTGCTGATCATGCACAATTCACAGCACATGTTTCACTGTTCAGTGGAGCATGTGCTGTGTTTGTTTTTCGGCCCGCTGTTTTTCTTGTTTGCCTGCAGATCGCCGTCTCGATCGTCTTCCAGCGTGCCAAAGAGCAGGTCCCAGACTGGAGTATAAAATCCAAAGTTCGTCGTCGGAGAACGATGATGACCGGCATGAAAGGCGCTGGTGTCCCAGGCACGCAATAACTGCTGTTTCCGCATCGGAACGATCCGGACTCCGGCGTGCCCCAGCGTGCCGACAAGCAGATTCAGCGTCAGATACATCGTCAGTGCCGCTTCCGAGGGGGCGACAATCCCGATCCCCAACAGCATCAGGGCACCGAATCCCAGAACTTCCAGCGGACTGAGCACAAACAGGCTCAGGCAGTTTGTTTCCAAGTGCCCGTGATGGGTGCGATGCAGCCAGGGATAGATCCAGCGGACATGCGCAATCCGGTGTGTGAGATACATTCCCAGATCCATCACGAGCAGCAGGACAACCGCCTGCAGGATCACCGACAGAATCGATCGGGAGGAAGTGAGCATCAGCCAGCCTTGTCGCCAGAGTTCCCAGCCGAGGAGTGAGAACACGGCATTCATCATGATGGCTCCGAGCACCATCAGCAGATCCCCGTGCGTCAGGGAGCGAACCTGAGAGAAGACCCGCTCCCGAAAGAGCAGCCGCAGCATACACCAGAGCAGCGCCGACACCAGCACCAGTCCGACATTGAGTGACAGAAAGAACCCTGCGGCCTGAACGAAATTCAGAGCTTTCAGCCAGGGAGCCAGCACCAGTGGACCTGAACTTTCACAAGATGAGGACCAGTTCAGCACCAGACAGAACCAGCAGAAGACGTTTGTCTTCCAGACGCCCTGCTTCATTTCCAACCACGAAATATGCAGCGGGGATCACTACAAACGGATTCCGAACGGTCCATTTCATTGTCATGCCTGGTGATGGGCACGCCGAATCGCGCTGACCAGTCCTGCCCAGGTATACTCTTCCGCAATCACATCGATCTGCAGGCCGGCCTCGTGTGCGGCCGCGGCCGTCACCGGGCTGATCGCCGCGAACCGCACCTGCGCACGCTGTCCGGCAGGCACCAGCCGGGCAATATTCCGGGCAATGCTCGGACTGCTCAAGGCGATCCAGTGCAGCTCACCGGCAGCCAGCCGCTGTTCCACTTCCGGCTCGAACCGGTCGACATCCACATGCCGGTAAACAACGACGCTATCCAGTTCGGCTCCGGCCGCGCGCAGCTGTGCGGGAATCACTTCCCGCCCTCGACTGGCTCGTGCCCAGAGCACTTTCTGCCCGCGAACATACGGGGCGAGTGCTTCGGCCAGGGCTTCCCCGCGATATTCTTCCGGCACCAGATCGGCATGCAGACGATGCGACTGCAGACGTTCGGCCGTGGCCGGACCAATGGCTGCCAGGCGAATTCCGGCCAGTGCCCGGGCGTCTTTCCCCTGACCCCAGAGCCGGTTCAGCAGGGCATCGACCCCGTTGACACTGGTGAAGATGATCCACTGATAATCCGCAATCCGCTGCAGGGTACGATCGACTTCGGACCAGTCGGTCACCGGCTCGATCTGAATCGTCGGCATCAGTACCGGATCGGCCCCCAGGCTCCAGGCCAGATCGGCCGCAGTGTCTTCATGTCCGGCCGGACGGGTGATGCCGATCGACACCCCGAACAGCGGCAGCTTTTCGAACCAGTTGATCGACTCATGCTGGCGGGCACATTCTCCGACAATGATCAGCGAAGGCGCATGCAGTCGGGCAGCCTGGACGGATTCGGCAATGTCCTTCAGGTGACCGGTCACCGTGCGCTGGCGCGGGGTGCTGCCTCGGGAGATCACCGCAACCGGAGTGCTGCCAGGCTTGCCGTGCTGCTGCAGGGTCTCGGCGATTTTCGAAAGACGATGCAGCCCCATATAGAACACCAGCGTGCCGGGGAACTTCGCCAGAATTTCGAAGTCGAGAAAACGGGTCGGCTTGCCGGGATCTTCGTGCCCGGTCACAAAGGCCACGGCTGAAGCCAGCTCACGGTGCGTCAGCGAAATGCCGGCATATACTGCGGCCGCCGTGGCTGCCGTGATGCCGGGAACGACTTCAAAAGGAATCCCGGCTTCGGCCAGAGCGGCCGCCTCTTCACTCCCCCGTCCAAAGATGAACGGGTCGCCCCCCTTCAGCCGAACGACCGTTCTTCCCTGCCGGGCTTCGTCGATCAGCCGTTGATTGATCTCCTGCTGTTCCAGATGCCGCTGAGACCCCAGTCCAACGCGACAGGTGCGAACCGCACTGGCCTGCGAGTGCTTCAGGAGTGCCGGGTTCACCAGACCGTCGTACAGCACGACATCGGCACTGGCCAGGCACCGCTGGCCTTTGAGTGTCAGCAACCCTGGATCTCCGGAACCTGCCCCAACGAGATAGACCTTGCCGACTGCGGCCATGACACAACACTTTACGACTGAGCGGAGAGCTGGAACGCCTGGTCCAGTGAAATGGATTCGAGGCTTCTCCTGAAGAACGATTCACTGGCCGGCAAATCGCCAGTATCCAGAGACGCCGCCACGACGGCAAGCGGTTCAGAGAAACAGACCAGAGTGAATGCCCAATCGAGCATGACGTGTGAGCGAAAGCTTTTTCTTCCATCCACAAAATGCACTTGCTGACGCAGCGTGCTCTGTCAGATCTCTCTGTCATCCGTCTTCAGAATTTTCAGAGCACGCGCATCAGTGAGTGCATGCGACTTCTGCATTTCAGAGCATGCGATTTTTGAGCAGCCATGCCGGCGGGGATCAACCCCGCCGCTCGAAATTCACACGTATTCAACATGTTGTGATCCATCGCACGTTGCGTCCCGTCACACTCGACGATCCTATCACGCGCAGCGATCCGTCACACCCGGCGTCCCGAGGAGCGGCGGAGTTGATCTCCGCTGTCTTCCACGCACGCACGTAAGTGAGTCTGCCCTTCTGAATTTCAGAACACGCCGCGTCAGCCAGCGCATCCGGCCGTATGTCGAACGGAGACTGTGTTTTTGAGCAGCCATGCCGAAAAACAACAGGCAGCATTCCAGCAAGCTCACACTGGCGGACAAGCCACCAGTGCCCCCCGGCGTATGACAGAGTGCATGCTGCTGAAAACGGAGAAAAAACGCACTCACTGACGCGCGTGCTCTGAAATCCGGAAACGTCACTCGCCGCATGGCGGAACACGGCCCGTCTGCAATTCAAGCGCTCCCGGAGCCGTAAGCCCGTCTTGACGATGAGGCCTGCCTGATGATGCCGGCCGGCAGTCACTCACTTCACCGGTACAAACCGCACGGCATCCAGCACCACATAGCCTGTCGTGCCGGCATTGCTGACCGTGACCGTTCCGGAATCCTTGAACTCGAACACCCCCAGGCTGACGTCGAAATCGCCGGCGGCATACTTCCTGCGCTGATCGACAACCGCCTGATGGGTCCCTTGAGCGTGGTGAATCACGACCGGAACGTCTTTCGACCGATTGGCATTCGGCACATAGGCGATGCGCACGTCATATCTGCCCGGGGACAGCCGGGCTTCAAATGTCGCGATATTTTCACCTTTCGACTGGTTGTCGTCATGGTGATAGCCGACACCGATGAACGGGTGAATGGTGGAACTCTGTGCCCAGTTCCCCCGATAAACCGCCTGCTCATCATCGACCACGATTCCAGGCAGGGTTTGAATCGCCGCCTGCCGGGGGTCTTTCCACTGCAGCACCTGTCCATCTTCCAGCAGGCGTGCGGAGAGTTTCGCATAGGGCACATCCTGAACGGCCAGATTGTCGTCAATGGCCATGGCGGCGGCGGTCGCGGCCGACTGTCCCAGAATCATGAAGACCGGTTCCATGCGAATGGAGCCGTAGGCAATGTGACTGCTCGAACAGCAGACCGGCACCAGCAGATTGGGACACTGTCCGACCTGCGGGACGATGGCGCCATAGGCGATTTCATAGGGCCGGGGAGTGTGCACGCCGACATCGCCTTCATTCTGCACATGTCCGTCGGCCGTCACATAACGCTGGGTATTGTGCGAATCGATTGTATAGGAACCCATGCCGATGGAATCCGGCGTTTCCACCGTATCCAGGCAGTCATGCTCGGTCATGACGTATTTGCCGACCATCCGTCGGGCTTCGCGCACATAAATCTGGTGCGACCAGCCGCCGTTGTCGATGAATTCGTCTTGGGGCAGACCCCAGCGGTTCATCTCGGTCCGCACTTCTTCCGGCACGCGCGGGTCGTTCGCGAGAAAATACAGCAGCCCCTGCTGGTAAGTCGTGTGCTCGGCCAGAATCGCCTGCCGTTCCTCATAGCTGCCGGTCGGGTAATTGTAGTTGTACCCAATGTTGTCAAAGCTGAATGGCCCGTGGTTGTTCGTGTCGGTCTTCAGGTTCGGAATCGCGTCGAACTTGCGAAATGTCTCCCGCCAGCCGGCGTCGAACAGCCGCAGCAGCAGTTCGTATTGAGAAGCGTCATAGCCCTCGGGACGGGGGAACGGAATCCGGTTTTCCGGATGACGGCTCAGGCACATCCGGTAGCAATAGGCCTGAATCCGGTCATCGCCGGTGCCATCTTCTCCCGGAGGATCGGCACTGATGCGCGGCAGCAGCCCGCTGGCGGGATCCCCAGGAGTGCGATACGGATCGATGGCCGCCTTGAAATAATGCGGATGCTGCCGGGCGGCTTTCTGCACGCCGTTCCACTTTTCCTGATAGACACTGTTGGCTTCGCGGCCGACATGAAAATCGACCCCGGCCGCGGCCATCAGATCGCCTTCATAGGTCGCATCGATGAAGATCTTGCCGGAATAGGTCTTTCCGGAGAGTGTCTGAATCGAGGCAATGCGGCCATTGGCCATCGTGACGCCGGATTCCCGGTTCAGCCATTCGTCGCGGATGACCGGGATCTGGTTTTCTTTGACGAACTCTTCGAAAATCTGCTCGGCCACATGAGGTTCAAACACCCAGGTGGCCTGTTTTTGAACGTCACCGGCTTCCTCCGCTCCCTGGCTTTTCAGCTGCTTGCGAGGTTCCCATTTCCAGGCGGAATCCTGCTGGTAGTGTTTCCAGACGCGGTGATAGAACTCGCGGCTCAGTCCGCCGACCGCTTCTTTCTTGCCGCTGTCGGTATATCCCAGGCCGCCTGAACTCAGCCCCCCCAGATGACGATCCGGCGACACCACGATCACCGATTTGCCCATCTGCTTTGCCTGCACGGCTGCGGTGATCGCGGCGGCGGTTCCCCCATAAATGACGACATCCGCCTGTTGCTGTTGCGCACGGGCATTGCCTGCTGACATCAGCCAGATCAGGCAGAACAGCACACCAGAAGCAGGACGCAGCATGGAAAGTCCTTCGGTTGGAACCAGGGCATCACTCGAAATGCTTCCTCCGGGAATCTGCTCGGGCGCATTCCAGACGGAAAGCCATTCCGGATGGAACGCCAGAGCAAGGGCAGGCAGCCTGTTTCAGGCACCCTCTATTCTGGACATGGCCTGTCTGACCTGTCGCCGTCACGGCTCCCGGGAGGTGACGGACCTATTCTGGGAACCGGCGTAACTGAAATTCAACCGAAGCGACCCGGCCGGTGAGAGAAAGTCGCACTTTCCCTGCAGAAGCCGGAGCAGGGAACGCTGGCCTGACATGCCGCCGCGCGTCTCTGCTGAGAAAATGGAATGTGCCGCGTGGCCGTCCATGCCCCCGACAAAAAGAAGAATGTTTTCGCCTGAGGGTTCAAAATCGAAGCCGACAGCAATTCACTGCCCAGCTCTTACTGCCCAGTTGTGATTGCCCAGCTCTTACCTGTTACCATCCAGTTCTTGCCGCCCGGCCGTCTCGTGCGACTCGAATCGCGGAGTGAATGTCATGAGCTGATCACCGGTGGTGCCGTTCCACAGCCGCACAATGCCGTCTTCACCTGCCGCGACCACCAGGCTGGCATCTCCGGTGCCGATGGCCTTGTGGACAAAGTCGCTGGCTCCGACAAACGAACGGGTGTTCTGGCCATTGGTAATGTCATGCAGCTTGACGTGCCCGTCTCCGCTGCAGGAAAGCACGGTCTCTGTGGTTCCCAGAAAATCGGCGGACGCCACCTGCTTGGAGTAGTTCTCAATCGTCCGACGGGCTTCCCCGGATTCGACATCCCAGACCTTGATGTGACAGTCGGCACTGGCGCTGACAAGTGTTTCGCCATCGCCGCACAGGGCCACTCCCAGCACATGGCCGGAGTGACCTTCGAATGATTTGATCTGCTGCCGTGTCTGCAGATCAAAGATTCTGCAGAATTTGTCCGCCCCGCCTGTCACCAGCCAGTTCCCGTCCCGTGAAAATTCCAGGTCAAGAATGGTGTCACTGTGTGCATCCGGAATTTCTGTCGGCGGTCCTCCGGATTCGAGATCCCAGAGCAGCAGTTCCCCGGTCCGTGACGGGTCTCCTCCGCCGGTGGCCAGCAGTTTTCCGTCAGGGCGAAAGGCCAGGGAGGTCACCCGATCGACAAACCGTGATTCGGTAATCCGCTCCAGGGCTCCCTGCGGCGGTCCGAGTGTCTGCTGCAGCTTCCATTCCTGAATGCCGTCACAGGAGACGGTTTTGCCTGTCCGGCCGATCAGGATCAGTCCTCCTTTCAGAGTCCGCGTGACCAGTGCCGGGGATTCCAGCGAACAGGCAGGCAGATCGAGCGGCTTGCCTTCCGACAACGACCAGCAGCCGGGAGCATTTCCTTCTCCGGCGGCAATGAACAGATCGTCATCGGTCCAGGTCGCCAGGGAGAGAAAGGGGTTCTGAACCGGCGGTCTGTCCGCTGCTGCCGTGGCGGTGGCAACAGCCTGTGCGGCCTGTGATTGGCGTGCGGTGGCCGCTTCGAATTGTGACTGCCGGCGTGCAGCCAGCTTCTCTCCAATCTCCACAGCCGACCGGGCGAGTTGAACCGTCCGCTCTGCCGATTGCAGCTTTTCCTGATCTGTGGCCAGATGTTCGCGCCGGGTCTTCAACGTCAGGGAAAGGGGTGCCAGGGTTTCTTTGGCATCCGGTCCGGAGGTCTCCTTTTCGGCGGTCTGCAGTTCTTTCGTGGCCGATTCCACCAGAGCCCGTGACTTCTCCACTTGCTCGCGTGCAGGTGTCAATGCCGCTTCACAGCTTTGAAGTCGCTTCTGCCGGGCATGCAGTTCTGCCTGGGACTCCTCGACACGCTTCCGGGCGTGCTGCACCTGTCGCCCTGCAATGGCCACGTCCTCCTGCTTTCGCTGCAGAGACCGGGATTCGTCCGGGGAGGCACGCATGGTTGCCAGAAGAGTTCCGGCGCGATTCCATAACCGCAACTGGCCATCCGCACACGAGGCAATCACCCGTTCTCCATCGGCCGATCCGGCCACGGTGACCACAGGGGAGCCGGCCGACTGCTGAAAGACGGCGCGCTGCTCGTCGAAACTCCAGATGCGAACACTTCCATCTTCACTCCCCGACAGCACCTCCTGCTGCCGGGTGAGCAGGGAAATGGCCGTCACGCTGGCAGCGTGAGCCGGCAGAACCAGTACCGGCATCGATTCCCCGTCGGTGTGTCCTGACCAGGGCCAGACCCGAATGATTCCATCCGTATGTGCCGTGACCAGTTCAGGACCTTGCGTGCGGACGCCGACTGCCGTGACCGGGATGCCGGTTTTCAGTTCATTGGTCTGCGCGCCGGACTGAATATCAAACATCCGGACCAGTCCGGTCTGATCGGCGGTGATCAGCCAGTTTTCATGAGGAGACATCTCGATGGAAACCACCCGGTCATCGTGCGGACGGAAGCGCCGGACCCGCTGGGCGGTGTTCAGATTCCAGATCTCCACTTCGTTTGTTTCCAGAACCATTGCGGCATATTGCCCCTGCACGCCGGTTTTGACCTCCCGGACCATTCCCCCGGCCTGAAAATGATTCAGTTCCCGGGCGGCAACCCGTTCCCAGATTTTGACGTTTCGATAGCCGGAACTGGCCAGCAGACGTCCATCCGGGCTGAAGGCCATCGACAGTACCAGATCCCAGTCGGCACTCCCTGAGCCATTGCCTGGGTGGACGCCGGATGTAGACAGACGAGGATCAGACAGCACATGCACCTGCCGACGGGTGAGCAAATCGTAGAGTGCAATCCGGTTTGCATGTCCGGCAGCCAGTGTCCGCCGGTCGGGAGACAGAGCCAGGCTGTAGACCTGCGTTTTGTCCTGCGGAATCTGATGCCAGTGAATCAGGGTCGGCCCCTGTTTTGTGCCGGACGGTGCCCCGGCTTCGATCCATTTTCGAATCAGCGCGATCTCGGCGGCCGAGCAGGGTTTTGCCTGAACATCATTGGGAACCGGCGGCATTTCCGCTTTCGGACCGGTGATCATCCGCACCAGCAGGCTGTCATCCGGTTTGCCGGGAACAATGGCCGGTCCCCCGTCGCCTCCCTGCAGCAGCCGGTCATAAAGATCCAGCGACAGGCCCCCTTCCCGCACCGATCCCCCATGGCAGGACAGGCATTTCGCTTCGAGCACAGGCAGGATGTCGCGATAGAACTCCACCGGCGGCCGGGACTGTTCCGCCCCGCTGCTGCCGCGAGCCAGGCCCAGTGCGCAGACACACATCAGGCCGGCGATCAGACCCGGACCTGTCAGAACCCTGCGCCAGACTGCCTGTCTGCCGGCTTCCGCATGGAATGAATGGACTGCTGTCATGGAGTTTCTGTCGGCTGGGAGTGATCCGGTGCGGAACTGTCAGGACGGGCGGTGACCTGCGTCGGAATGGCCTGGACCGTAAGAAACAGGATCGGCGAGCCGGTCACATATTGCGTCGTGTGCGGTTCCGCGGCATGAATGGCTTCATTGGCCGCAATCTCGGCCTCGCGACGCACGGCCTCGCGGGCATTGGCCCGTTCCCAGGCCGCTTTGTCGGCCTGCTCGCGAATCTGACGGGTGCGTTCGGCAATCAGGGCATCTTCCTGTGCCGCCAGAAAAACCTGTTGCGCGACTTTCAGATTCATTTCCAGCTGCGCCAGGGCCTGACTCTGAGTGGTCAGTTCCAGTCGCAGGGCCTCGTTGGCCTGAAAGATTCCATCATGCTGCTTCATCACCGCCGCCTGCTCGGCTTTGACCTTTTCGAACTCGGGACGTTCGGCCGCCTGCAATCGGGCGGCCTCGTCGCGGCTTGCCTGCACAGGCCCGAGCGCCGCTTCGGCACGTTCCAGCCGGGCCTTGGCAACTTCACGCGGCGATTCCACCGGCACAGGCGGAGCGGGCGGCAGCACATCCGGATCGCCATCGACCAGCGCAATCTGCGGCGCCGATTCCAGCAGTGCCCGGGTATCGGCCACCTCCCGTTTCGCCAGCCGCAAGGCGGCTTCCTTCTGTCCCAGCGTCTCATCCAGCTGGGCCAGACTGGCCTGCGCCACGGCCAGCCGCTGGTTCTGTGCCGTCAATTGCTGTTCGGCGGTTTCGAGCAGGTCGGCACTCTCCTGCAGTCGGGCGGCCAGCTTGTCGACGGTCACCCGGGTGGTCTCCACCTGTCCCTGGACCGACACGACGTTCGCCTGGGCCTGCTGGACTTTCCGGTGCTCCAGTCCCAGCTTTCGGGTCGCTTCTTCTTTCTCCCGCGAGGCCCCCTGCGCTTTCTCCCGAAACTCTTCGGCGGCGCGGGTGGCTGCCGCCAGTTGTTCTTTCCTGCGCTCCGCCGCCTGGGGATTGCGACGATAAGTGACTTCAGATTCCGCCTGAATCCAGAAGGCATAATGCCCGGGTTTCATGTCCTTTTTGATCTGCAGGGCCAGTTCATGCTCCGAACCGCCTGCGGGAACGGTCAGTGCCGCCCCGTCGACAGTCACCTGTTCTTTGAGATCCTGAACCTGCAGCTTGATGGGATTCGGCGCGTCGGCGGTGCGCTCAAAATGCAAGGGGATTTTCAGTGTTTCGCCGGGATGAGTCTTCAGGTGCATCGTGCCTGCCTGGACGGCAAACGGGGCCTCTTCATCGAGAACGTTCAGAACCATCGCCTGCGACTGGCGACACACGGCCGGATGGACTCCCTGCACGCCGCGAATCACCGTGGCGATTCGCGCCCTGGGGGATGTTCCCGGTTCGGTTTCAGGCCCCTTCGGCAAGCCTGGCGGGCTGTTGTTTTCTGATACCGTGTTACCTGCTGCTGCTGCTGCGTTTTCCGGTGTGATGCTCTCCTGTGCTTGGTCGTCCAGCACGGTCGCTTCAAATTCCAGTGGAACATGGCCGGCGGCCGCATGGGCCTGAGCAGAAATCATCAGCGTCGCGAAGCTGGCATGTTCTCCAATCACCGTTCCAGGGCACTGAACATGTTCCGGCAGTCCGACCGGCCGGACGGAGACGGCCTGGTCGAAGCCGTCAATCCGGAACAGATAGATGCTGACGGGCACCTGTTCATTGCGACGCAGTGTCAGGGGAGTGATCTGGCCGCCGCTGGGGGCACCGGCCAGTGCCACAAGACGAAAGTCCGGTTGCGCAGGCCGCAGGCAGACACGATACTGCAGACTTCGATCTCCCCGGGCTTCCCGGTAACGGTCCTGCAGCGTGAGTCGATATGTCCCTGTCTCCGGGAGTGTGGTCACGAGGACCGGATCGGCCGATTCCGTTTCAAAAAAGTTGCGGTTCAGGCTGGTCTGCACATCATCCGAGGTGGCGATTTCGACTGGCGGCTGATTGTCACCGGGGACGAGCCGTTCCAGCCGCAGCACCGCATCGGCATGGCTGCCCTGACGTTCGGCGGTGACTTCGATGGCAATCCGCTGGCCGGCATCTCCCTGAAAGCGGAAACTGTCCTGATCGCCTGCGTCGGCAAACCGGCCGGAAATCTCGGCAGGCAGGGTGAGCCATTCCGACTGTTGCGGCAGATCATTCGGTTCGGACTCCATTTTGACCGGGGCTCTGGAAAGTCCCAGCCGGACCGGATTGGAGATCACACCTGCCTGCCGAAACCGATAATAAAAGAAGTCGGTTCCCAGTGCCGACGGCCCGACCCGCTGCTGTGCGGACAGGTCCCGGCTGTCTGCAGGCGCGGTGATTTCGACCGACAGGGATTCCAGCTCTGCTCCCGCGACAAATTCTCCGGTCCGTTTTCCGCCGGGCAGGTTATAGCCCAGCAGCGTCACCGGCATGGTGCTGCCTGCGGTCAGAACATTCGGCTCGGCGCATTCGATCACAGGGCGGGTATGGCATTCGAGCCGATACACAAACTCCTGGCCTCCGCGATAAGTCAGATCATGCAGCCGGACGAGATAGTCGCCGGATTCCGGAACATCGAAGATCAGCACCGGATCTTCTCCCTGCACATTGCCCAGCGTCTTCAAGCGCCGCTGGCCACTGGCATCGAACAGGGACAGGACCGGGTTGAGCCGGGAATCGATCCGTTCCGCCTGGCAGTCCAGAATCAGGCGGTCTCCCTGTTGTGCGGTCACACGATACCAGTCCACCTCTCCGGTCTGTCCGATCTGGCCATTGACAATCGTTCCCAGGGCCAGCGTGGCGGCCGTCTGTGGAGTCTGGCAGCGGCCTCCGTCGAGAACTTCCGTCAGCGTGCCGACCACAAACTGCCGGGGATTGCTGCAGCCCCACAGCCCGCAGCAGGCCACTTCGTACACTCCGGGGGGCACAGACCGGTCGATGTGAACCAGAAATGTTTTATGGCCTGCGGCTGGTTTTCCGTCTGCAGGGATCGGGGCCGGCTTCGCGGAAATTCCAGGATGGGTGAATTCCAGCGAACCGACTTCATCCAGGTCTTCGCCCGAGGTCATGGTCAGTTCGATAACGGACCCGGCGGTCCCGCCATTGGGGGAAATCGAGAATAGCCGGGGATGCGGCAGCTGCGCCTGCGCGCGGACATTCTGCCATCCCCAGGCCACGATAAAAATCCAGATGATTCGCAAGGTGCGACGCTGTAACACAAGACACCGTCCTTGGTGTTGCCGGACCATCGGCCTGTCAGTGCGAACTGTGCGTCGGACCGCAATGCCCTTTGCCGGTCCGTTCACCGTCCAGACTGAAACCAGCCTGCCTGATCACATTCACATTGTCCCCGGGGATGGTCGCTGGCGGGATCACCCCGCCGGTTCGCCTTCCCCCCGACTGAGAGCGCGTTACTCCGGCCTGGGCCACGTTCTGCCGCGCGATGAGTGGCGCGCTGCGTGTGCCCAGACGAAAGGAACCTGCTCCTCCCCCCCGAATGCCCCTGAAACAGGGCAGCGGTTTTTTCAATGGTTAAACAAAAATTCTTTGGTATTGACCAGTGCCCAGATGAAATCCTCATAGGCCGCCTGGGGCTGGTCTTTGTGCCGTTCCAGATGGGCCAGCGCCGCCTGCAGCTCTTCCGGCTCAGGTCGACGGGAATAGGCCATCAGGTACAGATCTTCGATCCGTTCGGCGTGTGACCGTCCGGTTTCGCTGGCCAGCTGCCGGGCCCGTCCCTGCGGACTGCTGATTTTTGCCTGCACTTCCTGGCTGTTCAGCAGATGCAGACTTTGCGCGAGATTGGCCGACTGGGAACGTTCGCACTCGCAGGCCGAATTCCCCTGCGGCTGACCAAACACTTTCAGAAAGTAAGGCGAGACAGAAACATCCGGCAGCTGCAGCGCCCGGCCTCCCCGGGGCAGGCCAGGCAGTTGAGTGGTGGCATCCGTCACCTGATGGAACGAATCATACAGGCATTCGGCCGACATCCGCTTGGGATAGAACCGCGAAAAACTCTGTTTGTCCTTCAGGTTGTATGCATTCGGTTCCGAGCTGAGCTGATAGGTGGAGGACTGGCAGATCAGACGCACCAGCGCTTTCAGATTGAATTCCGAGGCCGCAAACGAAACCGACAGACGATCTAACAGTTCCGGATTGCAGGGGGGATTTGTTTCCCGCATGTCATCTTCCGGCTCGACAATGCCGCGATTGAAGAAATGCTTCCAGTAACGGTTGACCAGCGACCGGGCGAAAAACGGATTGTGCGGATCAGAAATCCAGGCCGCCAGAAAAATGCGGGGATCACGGTCAGGCGGAATCTCGAGCGCCGCGCCTCCCAGACTGGCCGGACGCAGGTTCTGCCGGGTGCGCGGATTCGGCAGTTCGGCAATTCCTTCCCGATGAAAGATCCGGCGGTCACGCGAATTCTGGGCCACTTCCGCTCCCAGTTCTTTCCGTCCGACCCGGCTGAAGAACGCCGCCAGTCCATAGTAATCATCCTGGCTCCAGCGCTCATAAGGATGATGATGGCAGCGGGCACACTGGATTTTCATTCCCAGAAACAGCTGCGCCGTGTCTTCGGCCTGCTGTTCGACATCCGACACTTCTCGATACCAGACGACCGGCGGATTCCATTGCGGATCACCGGAAGCGGTGACGATCTCGGAAACAAACCGGTCATACGGCTTGTTTTCATACATGCTGCTCCAGATCCACTGGTAGAACTCGTAAGTTCCTTCCTGATCCAGATCCTGCCGGCAGCGGTTGCGCAACAGCAGGTTCCACTTGTTCGCAAAATTGTCGGCATAGCCCGGGCTCTCGAGCAGCCGGTCGACCAGCCGGTCGCGCTTGTCGGTCGACGTCTCATCCAGAAACTGCCGGACGTCTTCCTTCGAGGGGAGTCCGCCGGTGATATCCAGCGTCACCCGGCGAATGAATGTGGCATCATCGCAGATCGGGGAAGGGGGAATTCCCAGCTGTTTCAGTTGGGCGAAGACGGCCTCGTCGATCAGGTTGCGCTGCTCCGGCAGGGTCGGAACTTCGGCTCCCATCGGGATGGTGGCCCGGAATGTGGCCACCTGCTCCTGATACCGGATCATTACCGCGACTTCGCCCGACAGATCCTGCACCGAAACCAGTCCGGTCAGTGAACTGGCGGCCAGTTCTGCATCGTTCGGTTCATACAGCGCCATGCGTGTCACATCGGCAACGCTGCCATCGCTGAAACGAGCCAGCACCGTCAGCTGCTGGGTGGAATGGTGCGCCATGACCCGTGATTCCGGCAGGCATCGAATGCTCGTCACCGTCGGAGCATTCGGAGCCTGCGGCGGACAGCCCTGCCGAATCCAGCGCACCAGACGATAATATTCCTGACTCTCTTTCTCCAAGCGTTTTCCCCCGCCATGCGGCACATCCCCGACCGGCTTGGTCAGCAGCAGGCTCATTTCGGGAGCAGCCGGAAAGATGCGTCGGCCACGGCCTTCTTTCACCAGATATTCGTAATCTTCTTCAGGATAGAAACCGAGCAGCGACAGCCGGAAGCCGTTCTGCCCGCTCGACTTTCCATGGCATCCGCCACTGTTGCAGCTGAGTTTGGTGAAAATCGGGACGATCTGATTCTGAAAATCGACCAGTCGCGTGGCTGCAAAATCTTCCACGACGATCGTGGTGGAAGCCTGCAGGGTTCCGCTTGTGGCCGTCACCTGAACCTCGCCGTCCGCCAGCGGAATCGCCAGGCCGGTGGCGTCGATTTCCACAATACCGGCCGGCTTCACCTGCCAGCTCACGTCGCGCGTCAGATCGACTTCCGCCCCTGCGGACTTCTGACCGGTCACTAGTAACTGCAGACGGGCATCTGGTCCCGGCAGACGCAGCCCCCGGTCCATGGTCGGGTCGAGCCGCAGTTGAACCACTCCGGCCGCAAGCGCTTCAGCAGCGGAATGATCAGAAGACCTGATCTGCGGAGAAGAGGGCTCGGCAGACAGCCGGCCGCCACAGACTGCGATCCAGAAAACGCTAATCGCGACGGCAGAAATTCGCGTCGCAGGCCAACCGGTCGTGGTGACCTCACCCAACGTGCGAAACATCACTGGCACCATCCCTGAACTTTTCCACCCGTACTCCGGACGAGCGATCCGCACATTCCCTGTGTCGGTGCACAAAGCAATTCATCACAATAACAATCACCCCAAGCGTGTCAAGAAGAATTGCCACGACTGAACTTAGGGCGATTTTTCCGGACGGCCTGTCTGCTGGACGTCAGATGGAAAAGAGACTGCCCGGCGCAGTGCGGCCCCGAGTTCTCCCCCTGAATGGCCACCGGCTGCGACGCGGTCGTGATGGCGGTCGTGGCCAGGATGCTGCAACGCATCCCGATCCCTCTGCGCCTCATCGCTCTGGTGGAATCGCTGGACCGGTTGAACGCTGGACCGGTTGAGTTGGTGAACCAATGGACTCTCCGACCAGCGCGTCTCAGGCACAAGCATCACCGGGTCGGCAGCACGTTCCCACTGATGCGCACTTTGAATTTTCCGGTAGCCTTGCTGGATGGCGGCAGATTGATCCGGAAAAACAGCGGGCCGGATTCCGACGGTTCCACTTCTCTTTTCGCTCCGATCGCAAAGGGATGCGGGGCGTCCTTCTGGCTGTTTCTCCGGGAATTGCCCACTTCGGACTTGCCAACCATCCCCATCAGGGCCCCGAAGGGAACCTCTTTCGCCACATCGCGGGCGAGATCGTGTGTCACATACCCGTCCGGGCCGATGGTGTCACTCAGATTCAGTCGATAGGTTCCATCCACTTCGAACCGGACCGGCTTTCCTTTGGTGACGAGAACGCCTGCAGGCACCCAGCCGGCACCGGCATCCACATCGACGGTCACAATATTGGCGGTGAAAACCGCTTCTTCAAGCTGCTTCAACCGGGCTTTCACCACATCCGCGTCCGGCTTGACCTTCAGAATCGAACGCAGCATTTCCGAAGACTTCTGAGTATCGCCAACATCCTCATAACGGGTGGCCAGGTCGGCCAGGCCGGACAGATAGTCGTTCAACACTTTGTCGGCCTGCTGATCGAGTGCCTTCCCATTGGCCACCGGAGCAGGCTGACGCCGGCTTCCCTGCGCCCGGACATTGGACACGGCCAGCAGGCTCATCACGCAGGCAAGGCCTGCAACCGTTCGAGCCCGAAAAACGACTGCAGACAGACCTGTCATCGATCGACTCCCCTGGGGAGAAAGCCCCCCGCGAACTGAATGTGACGAATTCTGGAAGAGATGCAATTTCCTGGCAAAATACTTCGTTTCGAGTGCTCAGGCAAAGTCCCGGACCTTGGCCCGGGCCGGTCACGGCTTTCCGATCAGGCTTCTGGCCGCATTGTAATAAATGACCACGCCCAGCATATCGCTCAGCGCGGCGATGAGAGGATTCGACATGAAGGCCGGGTCCATCCCCAGACGTTTCAGCGCCAGCGGCAGCATCGCCCCGCTCAATGTTCCGATCGTTACCACCAGCAGCACGGTAATGGCCACCACCAGCGAAGGCCCGGGCCCCACCATGGTCCAGGCGACTGCGTAAGAGAGAATCGCCAGCGACAACCCGAGCACGAATCCCACGCAGGCTTCCCGCCAGGCAATCCAGCGCACCCGTCCGCGGGTCTCATCCATGGCCAGCGCGCGAATGATCAGTGTTGCGGACTGTGAACCGGCATTTCCTCCACTGGCCAGCACCATGGGAAGAAAGAATACCATCCAGCCCCGCAGGTCTCCTTTTTCAAAGAACTGCAGCACCTGTGCGGTCAGCGAGGCCGCTCCCAGCAGAATGACCAGCCACATTCCCCGCTTCCAGGTCAGCTCCAGGAATGGCGTGTTGATATAGCCGTCATCGAGAGGCTGCACCCCCCCTGCCAGATACGCATCTTCCGTGGCTTCTTCCTGCAGAACTTCCGTGGCATCGTCCAGGGTCACAATGCCGACGAGCCGGTGCTGGTTATCGACCACCGGAATGGCGATAAACGCATAGCGCGCAATTTCATTGGCCACAAATTCCTGGTCGTCGTCCACGCGCACAGAAATGACATCGCGCTGCATGATATCGCCCAGCCGGGCCGTCGGACGGGCCTGAATCAGCTGCCGCAGCGTCAGAAACCCGATCAGGTGACGGTCGTCATCGGTGATGTACACATAATAGATCGTCTCCCGGGTGGGAGCCTGCAGACGCAGGCGCTCGAGTGCTTCGGCAACGGTGATCTCGGACGGAAGCGACGCATATTCCGTCGTCATGATCGACCCGGCGCTCCCTTCCGGGTACGAAAGCAGTTTGCGAATGTCGGCCCGCTCGGCCTGCGCCACAAATCGGAGCAACTGTTCCACCTGCTCCGGCTCGATGCGTTCCAGCAGGTCGACCCGGTCATCCGCCGACATCTCTTCGATGATCCGCGAGAGCCGTTCCGGGGGAACCGCCTGGACCATGGCCACCTGGGCCGGCCCGGACAGATTGGCAAAAATCTCGGATTGTCTTTGCGGGGTGCAGAAAGACAGCACTTCCCAGGTTTGCAGGGGTTCCAGCCCTTCCAGCACGTCGGCGGCCACCACCGGAATCAATGCATCGCAGAATTCGCGCAGGCCGGCCTCATCGTGCTCGGCAAGCATCTGCTGCAGGTCAGGCAAGAGAAGTGAATGATAAATCGACTGGACCATGATCTCTCATCTCGCGCTCAATCCGGTCAGAGCGCACCAGCCCCGTGCGAATCGGGTTCTGCCGCGCGGTGAGTTCCGTTTCATCATCCCCAGACGCCCTGTGCGGGCACTGCTGGAAGTCACCTGCTCTGAAGCCACAGGATAGCAGGCCCGGCAGCGACCGGCGAATGGCCAGCGCACCGGTGTGTGTGTCCCTGCGCGCAGGCTCTCAAATCCTCGCCTGCAGATGGAATTTTCAGGCTCTTGCTGTTCTGGTCTGCCGAGGGGGAAAGCGACCGCGCCACCAGGCTTCCATTCGGTCAAACGGTCGGGAGATCGGAGACCAGGAAACGAACAGGCAGCCGACAAACCAGCCCAGGGCGGCACCAAAACAGACATCGCTGGGGAAGTGAGCCTGGGTGCAGATGCGATGCAGCCCGCACAGGGCCGCCAGAAGAAGAAAGGCCGGACGCCCGCTCGGGCAGGCCCAGCTCATCAGCGCCGCGAATCCAAAGGCCGAGGCCGTGTGCGCCGAAGGAAAGCTCTGGGCCAGTGCGCCTCCGTCTCCCAGTGGAAAGAGCCGGGTGAAGCTGTCCATGATCGGCAATTCGGCAAACCCAAAGGCCCGCGGACGGGTGCGGGCGATCAGCAGTTTGGCCAGATCGGCAGCCAAACCGGCCGCACAGGTGCCTGAAAACACCCGGCCTGTCCAGGAAATGCGTCCCCGATAGATGGTCAAAATCGTTCCGAGAATCAGCAGCTGCCCGAACGGAGTTCCAAAATGTTCGGCGGCATCCACGGCGTCGGCCAGATCCCCATGCAGCGGATGCGCCACAAAGTAGTGGCCGACTGGAACGTCGACAAAAACCAGACAGACAATTCCTGCGGCGAGCAGGCCCCCGGAAAGCCCTAGTCCCGGCAGGCAACGGCAGGCAGCAGCCTGCGACGGTGAGTGATCTGAAATCACGCCCAGTTCAGGAGATTCCATGGTTGCCAGAGAAGCGTTCATGCTTGATTCCATGTGCCGGCTGCCGGGATTTTACGAAATGACATGGCCGGTTTGCTGTGCCCTGTCAGCAGCAGGACTTCAGTCCCAGACTCACAGGCAGAAACCTGCTGGCTGCCGCCGACAGGAACCCGGATTCTGGAATTCCGCCAAGGATAAGGGGAAACTCCGGTTCAGGGCGACGCCAGTTTCGGTGCCGCGGATGAGAACATCCCGGTGCCGGCGCAGCCCTGATTTCGGGGAAGACATGCCATCGATGGAGAAAACGGAATCTGCTGTGTGGCGGAAGCTGATCCCGATAAAGAATGCTGCGGTCGACCAGGCAGCACACCCCCTCCCTTCCCTATTTTAACTGGTCTGCCTGCGCGATCTGCTCCCGCCGTCCGCTTCAGAAGCGCCCAGGCCATGAGTCCAGCTGAGTCTGCAGGAAGTCATGTCGTTCCAGCCCCTGCCCGCGATTCCAGCCCGAATTCATTGGAATTGACAGAATTTCCGGAAACGGCGACTCTCTCCGCGCGTTGAGTCTCCCCGGGAAGGCAGGTTGTTTTCAGAACCGGTTGATTCCCGGCTTGTGTCGAAGGTGTTTTCCCCTGGCAGAAATCCAGGCGAAAGCGCCCCCTGAAGCAGACTCTCTCGAAAAATGCTCTCTTGAAGCAAGATGCTGTCTATGTCGATTCATCCCACCGCCCTGATCGGTGAACAGGCCCAGATCGATCCGACCGCGGTCATTGGTCCTCATGTCGTCATTGAGGGACCGGTCACCATTGGTGCCCAGTGCCGTCTGGCCCCTGGAGTGGTAATCTATGGTCCGACCACGATCGGGAACGGCTGCCAGATTCACGCCCATGCCGTGATCGGCGATGTCCCGCAGGATCGGGCATATGCCGGAGAAGAATCCTTCGTCCGAATTGGAAATGACTGCATTATTCGTGAAGGCGTCACCATTCATCGCGGGACGCTGCCCAATACCGAAACGGTGATTGGCGATCGCTGCATGCTCATGACCAGCTGCCACGTCGGGCACAACTGCGTGCTCGAACATGATGTGATCATGATCAGCGGATCACTGCTGGGCGGATACGTCCATGTCGGAACAGGGGCCGTGATTTCCGGAAATGCCGCAGTCCATCAGTTTGTCCGGATCGGCGAACTGGCCATGATCAGCGGGCTCGGAAAGATCGTTCAGGATATTCCCCCCTTCTTCATGACCGATCGTGAAGGAGGACTGGTCGGCGTCAATCGTGTCGGGCTGATGCGGCGCAGCTTCACATCGCATGAACGCGAAGAAATCAAAGCGGCCTATCGCATCATCTACCGATCCGGCCTGGGGCAGCTGCAGGCTTTCAAACAGCTGGTCGACATGGTCAAGACCGATGCCGGCCAGCGTCTGATTGCTTTCCTCGCCGCCAAGTCCCGGCGCGGCATCGCCGCCTCGGCCTATGCCCTGCCGAGCCCGAAAGAGAAACCAGCCTCGATTCCTGCCACCACCAACGGGGCCGCCGTCAACGACGCCTGAGTGCCGCGCTGAAATGTCTGAACGCCGCATGGCACCGCGTTTCATCTGAAATGACGCAGACTGCGCAGGCACTGAGAATCACTCACAAAACCTTCCGCGACCCGCTCGTGGAAAGGAAATTTTCATCATTTGAGCGGTTTTGTTCGCGGCACTGAAAAGAGCCACCGGCTCTCGAGCCATTTCGGAATGAGTCTTCCCTGTTCCGCAGGCGATCCCATGGGCAGTCATGCGTGGAATCGCGCCCATTCGTCTGCATCAGAACCATGAGCAGGGTCTAGACATTGAACAGGAAGTGGCAGATGTCTCCATCTTTGAGCACATAGGCCTTGCCTTCGACCCGCAGTTTCCCGGCCTGCCGAATGGCGGCCTCGGTCTGATAGGCTTCCAGGTCGTCCAAGGTATAGACCTCGGCCCGGATGAAGCCCCGTTCAAAATCACTGTGAATCACGCCGGCGGCCTGCGGGGCCGTGGCTCCAATGGGAATGGTCCACGCCCGGACTTCCTTGGGACCGGCCGTGAAATAACTTTGCAGTCCCAGAGTCTGATAGGCCGCGCGGGCCAGCACGGCCAGCGCCGGCTCGCTCAATCCGACCGATTCCAGCATCTCGATGCGGTCCGCCTGCTCGAGTTCCGCAATTTCTGACTCCAGCTTCGCGCAGACCGGCACCACGCTGGCTCCGCTTTGCGCAGCATATTCCCGCACCCGGGTCACCAGCGGGCCTTCTCCGGCGATGTCGTTTTCGTCGACGTTCGCGATATACAGCACCGGCTTGGCCGTCATCATGCCCAGGCCGTCGACAATTTTTTTCTCGGCCGGATCCCAGTCGAGTTTGCGAAGCGGCGTCAACTGGTCCAGGGCCGCCATGCACTTCTGCATGACGGCCACACGTTCTTTGGCTTCCTTGTCGCCGGTGCGTGCCGTCCGCTCGGCCTTGGCACGGGAATTTTCAATGGTCTGCAAGTCGGCCAGCATCAGTTCTGTTTCGATCACGTCAATGTCGGCCAGCGGGTCCACCCGACCAGAGACATGGGTCACGTCTGCGTCTTCGAAGCAGCGGACCACCTGCAGCACGGCGTCGACCTCGCGGATATGGCTCAGGAACTTGTTGCCCAGTCCTTCCCCTTCGCTGGCTCCCTTCACGATGCCGGCGATGTCGACCAGCTTCAGCGCGGCCGGCAGAATTTTCTGTGGGTTGAAGTACTTCGCAATCCGGGCCAGACGGCCATCCGGAACCGGAACGATCCCTTCATTCGGCTCGATGGTGCAGAACGGATAGTTCGCACTCTGCGCCGCCTGCGAGGACGTCAGTGCATTGAACAGTGTGCTTTTTCCGACGTTGGGAAGGCCTACGATGCCAGCTTCCATGTCCGTGATCAATCCTGTGCTGAAGAGAGCGGCAGTGGTGACTGCCTGAGAAAACAAAATGCTGTGAATGATTCATTTCGAGAAAATGAGCCGCAGAACGTCTGGCTTTCAACGTCTGCTGTTCATTGTTCCGTCCTGCTGCTGTTGCTGCTGCGCCGCGTCAACAGGCTGGCATCCGGCCGGCCCTGATTCCCCTGGAGTCTGAATTCCGGAACCTGATTCCCCTGGAAAGAGTCTGCCCTGGGTCCCCGGTCCGTATCCGGCGCATGATCCCCAACATTTGTCGGGATGACCGCAGACACATTCGAAAAGGGGCGGGTCAGGCGGACTCTCAGAAATTCGGCAAGGCAGGTTGAGGAGCCGAAGGAGTGCCGGTGGATGGGGCCGGAGCGGTTCCGCCTGCAGCCGATCCGGTTCGCCGTTTCTGCTGCACCGGATCGACGCTCCAGGTTTCCAGCGCCATTTCGATCCGCTGGCGAAACTGACTGGTGGCCGTTTTGGGACAGACTACCAGCAAAGCGGCCTGCGCGTCTTCGGCCCGCCGTTCATACAGAAACACCTGCAGTTCCTTGTCCAGAATCGGAAGCTCCGGCACAAAACGAATGGTGGAATATTCCTTTCCGGACGTGTAACGCTCATGAGGAGAACCTGGCGGCGGAGCCGACATGCGATAGCGCTGATTCTCTTTGATCTGGCTCGTCACCCCGTCCGGCACCGTCACCTGACAGATATTCATCAGCTCCCGTTCGAGATCGGTAATAAATTCACGGGCCGGCTGGCCTCCGTCGGCTTCGTCTGCCATTCGGGCATGATTGGAAAGAATGTAAATCCAGGTGTCCGGTTCTGCATTGCCGGAGTCGAGCGTAGCCGACCAGGCTTCGACCATTCCCGGTAATGGGACGCCAAAGGGGGTCTGCTGGCGCGGGTCCGGACCGGCCACCAGTTCTTCCAGCTGATTTTTATGGAATTCCGGGCCTGGCAAAGGAGTCCGGAACGGCACCGGCAGACGCATCGACATTCCCACATCCTGCCGCACCCAGGCCGGACTGAGATTCGCCTCGATTTCCTGAAGATAGCTGTAAAACGCCACCGTCCGCTGCAGGCGTTCTTCATAGGTTTTCTGACCACACCCTTGCAGCAGCAGCAACAGGCACAGCCCTGGAAGAGTCAGCGATGATCGGCAACAGGTAAGCATCTGCAGATATCTGGCTGAAGGAATCGGCACGGGAGGAAACTCTGTCTCCCCTGCACAGACAGGGCTGACAAATCATTCCGAACACGACAAGATACCGTGTAGACCGCTGGAGATTCCAGACGACCGGCTCCCCGGATGACAGAAATCCGGAGACCGGCTGTCGACCGGACCCCCTCCGCCGACTTCCCCCACGCATCCGCCCAGGCTCCGGCTTCGATCGTGGGATCGGGAGGAATCATCTCCTCCCGGCACCGACTCACGCATAGACCATTCTGTTCACGCCCAAACTGGATTGCCTGCATGCACTCTCTGGCTTCAACGCGCAGTGACTTTGCCATGAAGAACCCGACCCTGCTCATTTTCGGTGCGTCGGGAGACCTCACTGCTCGCAAGCTGATTCCCGCGCTGTTTTCCCTGTATCGCAACGGATATCTGCCCGATTCCATGCCCATCGTCGGCGTCGCCCGCCGCAAGAAGACCGATCAGGAATTCCGGGATGAACTGAAGCAGACGCTTTCCGGCGAACTTCCGGCCGAACTGATGCAGCACTGGGATCAGTTCGCGCAGCGACTGCACTACATTCCTGCCGACCTGATGCAGACCTCGGATTTCGAAAAACTCAAGGCGGATGTCGAAGAACTCGAAGGCCGACTGGGGCTGCCGGGCGAACGGATCATTTATCTCGCCCTGTCGCCGGACCTGTTCCTTCCCTCTGTGCGCGGGTTGTCCTCGGCCGGAATGATTCCCCCTGAATCTTCGAAACTGCGGGTTGTCATCGAAAAGCCTTTCGGCCGTGATCTCGATTCGGCCCGCGAACTGGCCACCGATCTGTCCGAACTGCTGCAGGAAGACCAGATCTACCGGATCGATCACTATCTGGGGAAGGAAACCGTTCAGAACATCCTGCTGTTCCGGTTCGGAAACTCCATTTTTGAGCCGCTTTTCAATCGCAACCACGTCGACCATGTCCAGATCACCGTGGCCGAATCGCAGGGCATCGAAGGGGGCCGCGGGGGATATTATGACGAATCAGGTGCCCTGCGCGACGTGCTGCAGAATCACGTTTTGCAGCTGCTGTGCCTGGTGGCCATGGAACCGCCCGCCCGGTTCGATGCCGAACACCTGCGCGATGAAAAGCTCAAGGTGCTGACAACCCTGCGTCCAGGCAATGAAGGGGAGATCGAAAAATGGGCCGTCGCCGGGCAGTATGCCGCCGCGTCGATCAATGGCGAAAAAGTCAAAGCCTATGTCGATGAAGACCGCATCGCTGCCGATTCCCACACCGAAACCTTCGTGGCACTCGAATGCAAAATCGATAACTGGCGCTGGGCCGGTGTGCCGTTTTATCTGCGAACCGGAAAACGGATGCCGGAACGGGTCAGCGAAATTGCCATCCAGTTCAACCTGCCTCCCACGCAGCTGTTCAACACGGTCGAATGCGAAGGCAATATCTGTGAAATGGTCGAAACCCGGCCCAATCAGCTCATTTTCCGCATTCAGCCGCACGAATCGATCGCACTGAAATTTTCGGCCAAACATCCCGGCATGCAGTATCAGCTGCAGCCGGTCAACATGGACTTTGATTTCGATCAGTTCGCCACCCAGTTGCCGGAAGCCTACGAACGTCTGCTGCTCGACGTCATTCGGGGAGATTCCACCCTGTTCACCCGCAGTGACGAACTGGAAGCCGCCTGGATGTTTGTCGATCCGATCCTGAAAGCCTGGTCGAAGCCGTCGCACCGTCCGACGCTTTATCCCGCCGGAACCTGGGGCCCCAAGACCGCCAGCGACCTGCTGACAGAGTCGGGACGCAAATGGCGAACTCCCCTGCTCACTCCGGGTTCCCCGAGTGCCATCAATTCGGATGCCCACAAGTAAACCGGTCGACCTGAAGAGCGTGACTGCAAGTTCAGCCCGAGAGTATTCGCTGCCGGAGTTGAAGATGGCTGCCGAGATCATTTCTGTCGGAACGGAAATCACCTCCGGTGCCAAGCTCGACACCAACAGTCAATGGCTGAGCCTGCAGCTCGCCGAAATCGGTATCGCCACGCATTATCACACCACTGTCGCCGACAGCCTGGCGGATAATATTGCCGTCTTCAAAACCGCCCTGTCACGGGCCGATGTGGTGCTCATCACCGGCGGACTGGGACCGACGCTGGATGATCTGACCCGCGAGGCGCTGGCGGCCGCGCTGGGAGTCAAACTCGAGCTGCATGCCCCTTCGCTGGATGTCATCACGGCCTTTTTCCGCAGTCGCGGACGCGAAATGCCGGCCCGCAACCAGATGCAGGCACTCTTCCCGCAGGGCTGCGAGCCGTTGCCCAATCCCATTGGCACCGCACCAGGCATCTGGTGGCAGCAGCAGCGCCCGCAGGCCGGCCCGCGCAGTCTGGCGGCCATGCCAGGCGTCCCCAGTGAGATGAAGAAAATGTATGCCGAACAGGTTCTGCCCCGCCTGCAGGGAACTGGCCATCTGATTCGCCGGGCCCGCATCAACTGCTATGGCGTCGGGGAATCGCAGGCCGAGGAAATGCTGGGAGATCTCACCGCCCGCGGACGGGACCCTGAAATCGGAATCACGGCACATCAGGCGACCATCACATTGCGCATCGTGGCCGAAGGGGATGACGAAGCCGAATGTCAGGCCAAAATCGCCCAGGCGACCGAACAGATTCGCCAGCGCCTCGGCGACGTGGTGTATGGAATCGAAGATGAAGAGCTGGAAGATGTCGTCATTCAGAAACTGCGACAACGGAATGAAACCGTCGCGACCATCGAATGTGCCACCAACGGCATGATCGCCCAGCGCCTGGCGCGGGTACCGCTGGCCGCACAGGCCTATCGGGGAGGAGTGGTCCTGCCGCTGCTCGACTCCGATTTCGACACCATCGTGATGCGGGTGCAGATGGAATCCCAGGCCGAGCACATCATTGCCGTGGGCCCGGAAGAGGCCGCGGGCAGTCCCCCTGGCGCGGCGGTCTCTCTCATTCCGATTGCCTTGTTCACACGCGGCCAGCCTCCTCTGCGCAGCGCTTTGAACTGGTCCGGAAATCCGGAACTGACACAAATCCGGGCCTGCAAAAGCGCGCTCGATCTGCTCCGCCGCAGACTTTTGAACCTGAATCTGCCCTGAACATTCCCCGCGTCTGCCCGGCGGGATGCAGTGCCATAATGGCACCATCAGTGCCGTAGGCCGACTCGCCACAAAACGCCAAAATGGCACCACCCTTTTTCGCCACTGGGAAAATGAAGCTGTAATGACAAATTAGAGAACAACTTAAAACTTATCGGTTATCCAGGAAACTGTGGTACAGGCATTGCTTTCACCAGACCTTGAGACACAGGAAGGGAGATTGCACCGATGGCATTTCGAATGGATCAATTGACCGCCAAAGCCCAGGAGGCCGTGCAGACAGCCCATCAGATCGCTCAGGCTGCCGGAAATCGACAACTCGCTCCGCTGCACCTGCTCAAATCGCTGCTGCAGGATTCCAATGGCATTCCCCGCGCAATTCTTCACAAGCTGGGAACCAATCTGAACCAGCTGACGCGCATGGTGGATGCCGAACTGGGACGTCTGCCGAGCAGCACCGGTTCGAATCTGGAGATCGGGGCGTCCCGCGAACTGCTGCAGACCTTTGAAGAAGCTCAGAAATTCGCAGACTCGCTGGGCGATGAATTTGTTTCGACCGAACACCTGTTTGTCGCGCTCACTCGCATTGAAGACGCGGCCAAACGGATTCTGCATCTCAACGGCATTGACGAAAAAGACATTCTGGAAGCCACACAGGCCGTCCGGGGGAATCAGCGCGTGACCGATCAGCATCCCGAAGACAAATATCAGTCGCTCGAAAAATATGGCAAGGATCTGGTGGAACTCGCCCGGCAGGGAAAGATCGATCCGGTGATCGGCCGCGATTCAGAAATCCGCCGGGTCATTCAGGTGCTGGCCCGGCGTCGCAAAAACAACCCCGTGCTCATCGGCGATCCGGGGGTTGGCAAGACCGCGATTGTGGAAGGCCTGGCTCATCGCATTGTGCTTGGAGATGTCCCGCAGGTTCTCAAGGAGAAACGGGTCATCGCCCTGGACATGGGGGCTCTCATCGCCGGAGCCAAGTATCGCGGAGAATTCGAAGACCGCCTCAAGGCCGTGCTGACAGAAGTCGAGCAGGCCGGCGGCAAGATCATTCTGTTCATTGACGAACTGCACACGGTGGTCGGCGCAGGCAAAACCGAAGGAGCCATGGATGCCGGCAATCTGCTGAAACCGGCCCTGGCCCGGGGAGAACTGCACTGCATCGGTGCCACCACACTCGATGAATACCGCAAGTACATCGAAAAAGACGCCGCCCTCGAACGACGCTTCCAGCCGGTCGTGGTGCGCGAACCGACCGTCGAAGACACCATCGCCATTCTCCGTGGGCTCAAAGAGCGCTATGAAAAGCATCATGGCATCAAAATTCGTGATGCCGCGCTCGAAGCGGCCGCCGTGCTGTCGGACCGCTACATCAGCGATCGCTTTCTGCCGGACAAGGCCATCGACCTGGTCGACGAAGCCGCCTCGCGGGTGTCGATGGAGCTGCATTCCGTGCCGACCGAAATCGATGAAGTGCAGCGCCGTCTGACCCGTCTCGAAATCGCCGCACGGCAGCTCGATGAAGAAAATGAAGACCATGCCACGAAGGAACGCGCCGAAATCCGGACAGAGATGGAGCAGCTCAAGCAGAAGCTGGCCAGTCTGAACGAACAATGGGAATCGGAAAAGCTCGGTCTGGGTGACGTGAAAGGCATTCGCGAACGGCTCGAACAGATCGAGCTGGAATATGCCCAGCAGGATGCCGTCCTGCGCGACAAGCAGGCGTCGGGTCGGCGCATCGATGAAGATGACTATCAGAAACTCTTCCGGCTCGATCAGGAACGGGGGAAGCTGCGCAAACAGGTCGTGGAACAGGAAGAAGAATCCGAACAGCATGCCCGGGAAGATGACTCCCAGAAAACCCGCCTGCTGCGTACCGAAGTCGGCCCGGAAGAAATCGCCCTGGTGGTTTCCTCCTGGACGGGAGTGCCGGTCAGCCGGATGCTCAAGACGGAACGGGAAAAGCTGCTGCAGATGGAAGACCTGATTCATCAGCGCATGATCAATCAGGAAGAAGCCGTTACTGCGGTGGCCAATGCCGTCCGGCGTTCGCGCTCGGGCCTGCAGGACAAAAACCGTCCGATCGGCTCTTTCATTTTTCTGGGGCCGACCGGTGTCGGAAAAACCGAGCTGTGCAAGGCACTCGCCGAGTTTCTGTTCGATGATGAACGTAACATGATCCGCATCGATATGAGCGAATTCATGGAGCAGCATTCCGTCGCCCGGCTGATCGGAGCTCCGCCGGGATATGTCGGCTATGAGGAAGGGGGCCGACTGACCGAAGCAGTGCGCCGGCAACCTTATTCAGTCGTGCTGCTCGATGAGATCGAGAAAGCTCATCGCGATGTGTTCAACGTCCTGCTGCAAGTGCTCGACGACGGACGCCTGACCGACGGGCAGGGCCGCACCGTCGACTTCACCAATACCATTATCGTCATGACGAGTAATATCGGCTCGCAGCTGATTCTGGAACTGGCGGAAGAAGGGGACGAAGAAGAAATCCGCCGGGTCTGCATGGATGCCCTGAAGCGGGAATTCCGCCCCGAATTTCTGAACCGGATCGATGAAGTGATTGTGTTCCACCCGCTGGAACGCCATGACATTCGAAAAATCATTGAACTGCAGATCAAAAAACTGCAGCGTCAGCTGGAAGAGCATGACTATCTGCTCGAAGTCTCTGACGAAGCGAAGACCCTGCTGGCCAATGAAGGCTACGATCCTGTTTACGGAGCCCGTCCTCTGAAACGGGTGCTGCAGAACCGGCTGCAGAATGCCCTGGCCAATGCGATTCTCATGGGAGAATTTCCGGAAGGCTCAACCATTCAGGTGGACGCCCAGCATGGCGAACTGACATTTCATGAGAAATCGGCCGGGCCGGAAAAGTGAGTCGTCACAGAGACGCCGCGGGCCGGAACTGATGCCGTTCCATGAGCCGGAATCTTCCGCAGGTGCCGGAACTGCGTGCTGCCGGCGCTGAGCAGAAGTTGTGCACTTGCCGGGATTGTACGGTGCTGAAACTGCACGCGGCCGGTCCAGTCAGTCACGGGGACTGGAACGCGCGGGCGGTTCTCAGCTTCCCCGGCGTTGCGGCTGCATTTTACTCTGGTTCAATCGCTGCTGATTCTCGGCCGAACCAGTGGTATTGTCCCCGCGATATTCGCCATTCACCTGAACCATGTATGTGTCCGTGATCTCCACATGGTCCCCCTTCTTCACAGGACCGCAATCAACACCATTAATATTCAGCCGTCCGTTCTCACTCAGGACCGTCAGATCCGGAGCGTCATACATCAGGCTTCCATTTTTCCCTTTTTCGATCCGATGCTTGCGCTGATCCGGGGCAATCGTGTAGCGGATTCCTCCATGCATGCTGCGGGCGGAAACCATGGATGCGCAGGACAGAGAGGTGCCGGCCAGGTAGAGCGCCAGCATGGCAAACTGAATGCATCGCGACTGATGCAGGCGGACATTCACCATGATGGTCCCCATTTGAAACAGGAATGCAGCGGATGGAAGCCACGGATTCCGCTCCGTAGCGTTATTGAATCTTCAGAGTCACCATCCCCAGAATGGCCAGCAGTGCCGAACCGATCCAGAAGCGGGTGACAATCTTGATCTCATGATGTCCGCGAAACACAAAATGGTTGTGCAGCGGACTGCAGGCAATCAGGCGTTTTCCGGTCAGGCGATAGCAGCTGATCTGCAGGATGACGCTCAGCGTTTCAATCACAAACACGCCGCCGATGATCACCAGCAGCAGTTCCTGTCGCGTGACCAGTGCCGCCAGGGCCAGCAGAGCTCCAATCGGCAATGAGCCGGTATCGCCCATGAACACCTGAGCCGGATAACAGTTGAACCACAGAAATCCCATCATTGCACCGACCAGTGCGCCGACGACAATCGTCAGCTCCCCGGCTCCCGGAATGAAGGGGATATTCAGATAGGCTGCCATTTTGATGTGCCCGGCCAGATAGGCCAGGGCCATGAAGGCGGTCCCGGTAAAGACAGAGCAGCCGGTGGCCAGCCCGTCGAGACCATCCGTCAGATTGACGCCGTTGGACGTCGACACAATGACCAGTGCCGCCCAGGGAATGAACCACTGTCCCAGTGGCCAGCTCAGGTTTCCGACCGGAAACATGAGATCCAGCCCATGCAGCTTGCCGCGCTGCTCAACATACAGCCAGGCGCCGGCGACAAATGCCAGGGCAAACTGCACGATCAGTTTCTGCCGGGCCTTCAGACCGCGGCGGGTGGTGCTCAGTTTGATCCAGTCGTCCATGGCACCGAGTGCGGTGAAACTCACGGCGATGAACAACCCGATCTGCACATAACGGTTCGACAGGTCGGCCCAGATCAGCGTGGCCGCCACAACGGCCGCCATGATGAACAGGCCCCCCATGGTCGGGGTTCCTTTTTTCCCGGCATGCAGCGTGTTCAGAGTCTGCGACGCGCTGTCGATCCGTTCGCAGAAGCGTCCCTGCAGCCAGCGGATGGCCATCGGTCCCAGCAACACTGCGGCGATGAACGAAGTCACCGCTGCCAGTGCAGTCCGGGCAGTCAGGTTCACCCGGGAATCCCCGGCCGTGTGCTGCTCCATCTGTTCCGCCAGCGGGATCAAATGCTGTAGCAGCCAGGGAATCATGGTCAGAATACTCGGCGGGAAGAAAAGGTGTCTGTCTGGTTTCTGTCCGGTTCACGCGGCCTCAGGCGGCGCGGCTGGAAATGGTTTCCAGATTCTTGCGGGCATCGGCCAGCTTCTGCAGCCCCTGCACAATCGCTTCCATGCGCATGCCTCGCGAGCCTTTGATCAGTACGATGTCCTCAGGTTCCAGCCAGCAGTCCAGAAGTGTCAGCGCCAGGTCATGGTCGCGGCACACACCCAGCACTCCGGCATCCATTCCACATTTTTTGGCGCTGCCGATCACGGTGCCGGCATGATTTCCGACCGAGATCAGCACATTCACCTGCGAACGGGCGACCTCTTCGCCGAACAGGCGATGAAAATCTTCGCTCCACTCCCCGAGTGAAAGCATGTCGCCGGTGACCAGAATCCGCTTTCCGGTGGTTTTCCAGTCATTCAGAATCTGGCAGGCCGCAGACATCGACAGCGGATTGGCATTGTAGGTGTCATCGATGACCATCCAGCTTCCCATGGAAATGGGGAGGCTGCGGCCGGATGCCGGCTGAAAGTTTTTCAGCCCATAGGCGATTTCGGCATCGCTCATTTCCAGCTGCCGGGCGACGGCGATCGCCGTGAGTGCCGCTGTGAGATGATGCCGGCCGGTGACTGTCAATTCGAAGCTCGACGGGCCGACATCGAATCGCAGATAATTGTTTTCAAGCGTCACATTGGTGGCACGCACCTGGTTGTGCTCGCGTTCACCGACCAGAATGACCGGACACGCCGATCGGGCAGCCATCTGCCGGACATGGCGATCATCGCCGTTGAGAATGGCGAAGCCGCTGGGAGGAAGGGCCTCCAGCAGTTCGCCTTTGGTGCGAATGATCTGTTCCAGCGTTCCAAATTCATCCAGATGGGCCGGACCGATGGCAGTAATGGCCCCGACTTCCGGCTCGGCGACGGCCGAAAGTTCCTCGATCTCTCCGATGCGCGAAGCGCCCAGTTCGATCACCGCAAATTCGTGTTCTTCTTCCAGTTGCAGCAGGCTGAGCGGAACGCCGTAGTGATTGTTGAAGTTCTCCGGGCTCTGCATGCCGGAATAGCGTGTCGACAGCACGGACGCGATCATGCGCCGGGTCGTCGTTTTTCCGACACTGCCGGTCACGCTGATGACCAGCGCTTCGAACTGCTTCCGATACCAGTTCGCGAATCGCCACAGTGCCGACTGGGTGTCATCGACCTCGATCCGCGGGCCGCGAATCTTCTGTGCCTTGTCCGCGCTCACCACTGCCGCAATCGCCTGGGAATTCAGCGCCTGTTTGGCAAAGCGATGTCCGTCGTGCTTTTCGCCTTCCAGGGCCCAGAACAGATCGCCAGGCTGAATGGTCCGGGAATCGGTCGCAATCCGACAGAACTGTGCCGCGCAATCGTCGATGTCGACTGGCGTTCCCCCGGTGACGTTGATCAGATCTTGAAACGATGTCGGCTGCATAGTCCAGGTGCAAAACTCGTCGTGAGGATGTTTTTGTGCCGCGAGTGGATCGCGAATGACTTTCTCAATGTCCTTGGCGCCGTGACGATGGCCACTCGACCGGCAAAACTTTCTGCAGCAGGGTCTCTGAAGGCTGCTGGCCCGGCAATTTCTGACCGGCAAACAGGGGGAATCTCAGAAGGGGGGAGTTTCGGAAGAGGGAACCATCCGCCAGGCAGGGGAAAAATGCGGTCGGGGCAACTGTCTGTGTCCCTGCTCCCGCAGAAGTTCCCGGCAGATGCTGACGTCATCAAAGGGAATCGTTTTTTCTTTCAGAATCTGGGTCTGTTCATGTCCTTTGCCGGCAATCAGGACCACATCCCCCGGCCTGGCCTGCTGCAGGGCGGTTACAATCGCCTGCCGGCGGTCGATCACCAGTTCCGGCTGGGCTGCCTGTTGTGGAAAACCGGCCATCAGATCGGCCAGAATCTGGCGGGGATCTTCTGAACGGGGATTGTCACTGGTCAGAATGACGGAATCGGCCAGGGCAGCGGCCTGTCCCATCCCGGGACGTTTTTCACGGTCCCGATCGCCTCCGGCTCCGCAACAGAGAATGATCCGTCCGGCGGTGATGGCGCGAAGTGCGTGAATCACTCGCTGCAAGGCATCGGCTGTGTGGGCAAAGTCGACGAAAACCTGAAAATCCTGTCCCAGATCGACCCGTTCGAGCCGGCCGGGAACATGTTCAAACTGTGCGAGTCCCTGAACGATCTGTTCCGGTGACAATCCAAAGTGTGCGGCTGCCGCGACTGCGGCCAGACAGTTGCTGACATTGTGCTGACCGACCAGCGGCGTCATGCATTCCATGCGCTGCTGCCCGATCACAAGCTGAAACCATGTTCCCTGCGGGGTGAGCGTCAACCGTTCGGCCTGAATGTCGGCCGCCGAGTCGATGCCGAACGTCACGACGCGCACGTCGCAGTCGAGACGTTCGAGAATCTGATCAGTCCTGGCATCATCGGCATTCAGCACCAGCACCCCTCCCCGCTTGATCAGCGTCGAGATGCGGGCTTTGGCACTGACATAGTCGTGAAATGTTTTGTGATAGTCGAAATGATCCTGGGTCACATTGGTGACAATTCCGACATCCAGAGAGACTCCTGCGGCCCGATCCTGCTTGAGCGCGTGGCTCGACAGTTCGATGGCCGCATGGGTCGTCTGACGGTCTTTCATCGCCGCCATCACCTGCGCCAGGGTGAGCGCATCAGGAGTGGTGAGGGTGCTGGGGCGGGATTCAATGCCGTCGTTGTATTCAATCGTCCCGATGACGCCGGTCGGATGTGAGGCAGATTCGAGAAGGGACCTCACGATCCAGGTCGTGGTCGTTTTGCCGTTGGTACCCGTAACCCCCGCTACTCCCAGTTGACGGGAGGGGAAGGCGTATAGCCCGTGGCAAAGACGACCATAGACCTGACGTACATCAGGGACGATGCATTGGGGAAGTGGAACATCAGCGAGAGGGCGATCAGTGAGAATCGCCGCGGCCCCGCCTTGAAGGGCATGTTTCACAAAATCACGACCATGCGAGCGGGTGCCCGGCAGTGCCGCAAACAGACTTCCCGGACGGATTTCATGACTGTGCTCGGTCACAGCAGAGACTGTGATGTCGGCGCAGCCCACGAAACTGGCTGTTGGAATCAGCCCGCGAAGACTCACGTGTCCAGGTTGTCGGGAAGGGAAAAGCATGAGAAACAAGGGGCATCCTGCCCCGCCGTCTGAGTGGCTCAGTCGGTGTCATCCATGACAGAATCCTCGATCAGAATTCAGCCATAAGAACCGAATCTGCAGAAGGTTCTGACAAACCGGCGACTGCCATTCCAGGCGGTCGCGGCGGCGGGGATTCTTCTTGTTTCGCCAATTTCGGTCAAGCAGTCTTGGTCAGCTTTTCAAACCTGTCCTGAAAACTTTGTAACAGTTACCAGAATCATTCAGACCGGTTGCGCTGCGGGCCGGCAGCGTTCTCCCGGGAAAGACCCTCGGCGACTGCGGCAGATCACTGCGCCCAGGCAGGTGCTGGGGCGGTGTAAGTCACTCGTTCTCCGGTCAGCGGATGCGTCAGAGTCAGCGAACGGGCATGCAGGCACATCGGCTGCTGCAGCGCATCGGCCAGGCTCAGTGTCTGCAGGTTCCCGTGCTGTTGTCCCGACAGATACAACGGATCTCCCAGCACAGGAAATCCGAGACTCCACAGATGAATCCGGATCTGGTTGGTCCGCCCGGTCCGGGGCCGGGCTTCCAGCAGCGACGTGCCATCGGACTGATGGGCCAGCACTGTGAACTCGGTGCGGCTGGGCAGGCCTGCGACATCGATTCCCCGTCCGCCACACTCCTGCACGTCTGCCGAGATGGCTGCATCGCAGACCCGTTCAGACCAGGGGACATGCCCCTGCACACGCACCAGATAGACCTTTTCCACCTGCGACCGTTCCCCCTGCGACCATTCGAACTGTGTCTGCACCTGACTGGAAACCGCCCGCGTTTTGCAGCAGACCACCACGCCGGTCGTGTTGGCATCCAGCCGATGGGCCGGGCGTAATTTCAGCGGGGCATAGACCGCATTCAGAATCCACTGCAGGGAATTGCGATTGAACCGACCACTGGGATGCATCGGCAAAGGAGCCGGCTTGTTGACCACCACCAGAGCGTCATCTTCATGGAGAATTTCAATCTCCCCGCACACCTCCGGTTCGATCTGGGCGATTTGCAGATGCGCAAACTGCTCTCCGGCGCGAACAATGCGTCCGGCCTCCACCGGCAGGCCCCCCTGACGAATGCGGCCTTCGGCAATCGTCTGTCTCCACTGGTCTTCACCATAGTGCGGGTGAAACTGGCAGACAAAATCGAACAGGCTCAGCCGGTCGAATCGCGCCGGCACATTCAGCGGCCGGGGATTGTCATACGGCACGCTGCCCGGCAGGGGATTCACCACCTGACGAATGCGGTTCTGCCGGTTTTCAAGCAGTTTCTGCTGACGCATTTCAGGCGTCTGATGACAGTGCGGGCACGCATGCGGCGGATCATAAAGCGGCGACTGCTGATCTTCGACCGACAGCGGAGACAGGCAGGCATAGCACTGGCGTGTTTCTGTTTCCTGCAGGTCCGGGCCCAGGGCGACCCGTTGATCGAAGACGAAGCATTCGCCGTGATAATGGGCGCCCCCGACATCTTCGAAGTATTTGAGAATGCCTCCCCCCAGCTGATACACATTCCGGAATCCTGCCTGCTCCATGAACGGGCCGGCCTTTTCACAGCGAATTCCGCCGGTGCAGAACATGACAATGTCCTTGTCCCGCATGGTTTCCGGAAGCCGTTCAATCGCGGCCGGAAAATCGCGAAAATTGTCCACATGCACCGGCACCGCATTTTCAAATGTGCCGACGCCGATCTCGTAGTCATTGCGGACGTCCAGCAGCACAACCTCCCGGCCGGAATCGAGCCAGTCCCGTAATTCGGCCGGAGCGATTTTGCGCGAAGTCTTTTGAGCCGGCGCGATGCCTTCGACTCCAAAGGCGATGATCTCCTGCTTGATCTTCACCAGCATACGTGCAAACGGCTGAGAGGCGCTCAGGCTTTCTTTGACTTCCAGGTCCGACAGGGCCGGGTCCTGCCGCACTTCTGCGAGCAGTGCGTCGATTCCGGCGCGGGAACCGGCCAGAAACAGGTTGATCCCTTCCGGGGTCAGGAGAATGGTTCCCTTCAGCTGGTGCTCCGCACAGATACGGCGCAACGTCTGCCGGCGTTCTTCCAGACGCGGAAGTTCCACAAACTTATAGGCTGCGATATTGACGACCGGCTGCGAAGCACTGGCGGTCGGATCAGTGGTCGCCGAAGCAGGCAGGGACGGGACGTTCACGTTCGCTTTCACGTCTGAAAAATTCACTGTGGTCAAGCCAGAGATTTGTGGCGGCGGGGACGCCTTGCTCATGCAGGAGCCGCATTCCGGGATGCGGCACCGGGCGTTTTCCCAGAGAACAAGGCGTCAACATGGGGTCAGGCGCGAGCCACCTGCTGCGATGGCACCCATTCCGTTTTCATGAACCGTCCTCGCCCCGTGGAGAGGGAGGTCATCAGTCCGGAGAATGCTCGACGCGGGCACCGGAAAGAGCAACCTGCTCTCGCCCGCATCATATCTGCAGGCTGGTGAAATTTCGCCTGAGAGGGATAATCGGTCGGCAATCCTTGTCCGTCAGGTCCGCAAGAGCGACCGGAATTCATTTCTGCTTCCAAGGTGACTTATGGCATCGCTTCCCAATCCGCTCGAACATCGTCATCCGGAACACGAAATCCACGAGGCCTTTCTGCGTCGCTGGTCCCCCCGGGCCATGGCAGGCACTCCCATTCCCCAGGCGACGCTGCACCGGCTGTTCGAAGCCGCCCGGTGGGCTCCTTCGTCCATGAACGAGCAGGAATGGCGTTTTCTTTATGCCCATCGCGAGACCGACGCCTGGCCGCTCTTTTTCAATCTGCTGATGGAAGGGAACCAGAGCTGGGCCCGACATGCCGGGGTGCTGATTGTGGTCGTGTCGAAAAAGACCTTCACCCGGAACGGAAACCCGAACCCCAGTCATTCGCTGGATACCGGAATGGCCGTTCAGAACCTGCTGCTGCAGGCGGCCGGCATTCCGGATCTGGTCACTCATCCGATGGCCGGATTTGACCGCAATCGGGCGAAAATCGCGCTGGGAATCCCGGACGATTTCAATGTGGAATGCATGATCGCGCTGGGCAATGCCGGAGATCCCGGCCAGCTGAGCGAAGAACACCAGAAACGGGAAATTCCGTCTCCACGCAAGCCGGTCGCGCAAATTGCCTGCGAAGGGAAATTCGCCTTCTGAAATCCGCTTGAGCCGTGATTTGAGCCATGACATCAGGCAGGGGAGCGATGTTACTCGGGATTGCTGTCCTGAGAATGCCGTCCCCGGCATCCTGTCCGGGAGGGAATGACAAAAGGAGGGCACAGCCCGGCCGGACTGGCTTCAAAAGCCGAAGAAGACATCCACGCCGCCGTGATGATGAGGGGGCGGTCGGTGGTAATGCCGGGGGTAAGGGCGTCCCCACCAGAGAACCGGTGCCGGTTCCACAATCACAGCAGGCGGCGGGGCGGCCTGCACGACCATGACTCCCGGTTGCGGAGGAACCGGCGTCACAGAAGCGATTCCGGTTTTGGGGGCCTGCTGGGCGGCCACGATCACCCGATCACTCACACCGTTGGATTTCAGGGCGATGATGGCATCTGTGGTGAGATCAAAGGCCCCGCCCCGCGAGGCGATCATGTTGACAATGACATCGTCACTCACGCCGCTCTGAGCCAGCCGGACCAGATCAAAGTTATTCATGGCCTGCTGCTGTTGCGCCAGGTATTGGGCCTGGGCCACGGCCCCGTCTCGCTGAGCCATCGCCAGGTCGCGTTCTTCACGGGCGTCGGCCGAATCTCCCAGTACGCCCCCGGCCATGGCCCCGGTGATGCCGCCGATCAGGGCACCTGCGCCGGCATTCCCGCTGTCACTGCCCAGCGCGGCTCCAGCCACGGAACCGATGGCCGTGCCCATCAGTGCGCCGGACTGCGCATGATTCATGTTGGCACAGCCTGTGGGAAGCACACACAGCAGCAGCAGCAACAGCGCCGCCAGACGGCTTCCGATGTTCCAGAACGTGGATTCGGCCGGCATCATGACGTGAAAAACTCCAGTAAAGCCAGCGGGGGGAAACAGTCTGCTGTTGATCAGGTTTCAATTTCTGCCCGCTTCGGGGGCGAGTTTGTATCCGAGCAGGAAGGCCTGGGACCAGAGCAATCTGGAAGATGATCTTCCCGGAAAAGAACGGTTTCCCTGATCAATGCCGATGCAACTCGGTCCGGTTCCATAAGAACCGGCAAGAATTCTCTTCGTCCAGCGTTCCCTGTTCGATGCAGACGGTTCTGCGTCTGCGGATGAAATTGGATTCCTGCGAATACCAGATGTTTCCCCCAGACATTCAATGCATCGCAGGCAGTGCAGTTTTTGCGGACCGCGGCGCTGCCCGTATCCCCCCAAAGCATCCCTCTTCAACAGGCTTTGCTGCCGGAGGAGGCACATTCTGCCATACCGCAAGGGACATTTCCCTGAGCAAGACGCATCAATGCATCCCCCGGCGAGAGCCGCCTGCCCGTATCGATGACAAGACTGTGTTCACTGCCCGCAATGCAGAGAAGTTCACTGCCCGCAATGCAGAGAAGTTCACTGCCCGCAATGCAGAGAAAGGCCTGGCCAGAAACCAGTGGAGGGCGTGGAGCCGAAGAAATACGCTCCAGACGAATGAAGGGCGCTCTCGCAAGCGGCTTAGCGCGACATGAAAGACTGCTCGGGACAGGATTCGAACCTGCAAGCCCAGTTACGGGCACCAGCACCTCAAGCTGGCGCGTCTGCCAGTTTCGCCACCCGAGCGGCAATGTCTTTGACAGGGGGATTCAGCGATTCCCCTGCGGCAGCAGTCACGTAATCTAATGTCGGTCCAGATCTTCGGCAACTCAGGCTGCGAGGAGTTCCCCGGCCCGCCACAATTTCCGGCCCCGGTCAGGCTGCCGGTAACGGTTGTCCGGCTTTGAAAGCCTGAATCAGCACAGACTTTCCGGGAGCAGATTGCTCCTTCCCGTGCCCGCGACGAAAGGCGTCTGGCTGCGGAATCCGCCAATCCGCGGGGCGAGGACGATTCATAGATTGCGGGACGGCTTTGCATGGACCCGGCGACTTGTTCCAGTGCCCGTGCCGAGCTGAAGATGCATGACTTCTGTTTTTTCAACATCCAGGCACGCCGCGTCAATAAGTGCATTTCTTGTAACGCACCGGGAGCGGGATCGGATGCACGCGCTCACGTGTCGTGCGCTGAATTGCAACAGAGCAGACTCACTCCTCTGTTGTGGAAAACGGCGAAGCCCAACTCCGCCGTTTGCGGAACGGAACACGCCCCCGGAGTGAGGTCCTCTCACACGGACAATTTCCAGACAATTTGCCGGGCCGCCCGGTTCGCAGAGAAGAACGGCCTTCCCTACAATGCATCAGCAACTGTTGAAATCTTCACCTCTCGCTCTGTTCTTCTCGGGAAGGCTGCTCATGATTCGCGGAATGTGCCTGTTTCTGGTGGCGGTCGGGTCGTTTCTCACCGTCCCCCTGCTCGCCCAGGATGTGGTCCTGACGGAAGATTCCAAGCCTCACGAAGGAGTCCCGGAAGGAAAAGTTCTTGGCCCGTTCTCCTGGAAAAGCGCCATTTTCCCGGGCACCGTCCGCAATTACTGGCTGTATGTTCCGCAGCAGTACACACCTGAGAAGAAGGCCTGTGTGTTTGTGCTGCAGGACGGACTGGGCGTGGCCAAAGGCTGGCGGGTGCCGCAGGTTCTCGACAATCTGATTCACAAACAGGAAGTCCCCGTGCAGATCGGAATCTTCATTGAGCCCGGGGTGGTGCCGGCCGCCAATGAGAATGCACAGCCGCGCTTCAACCGCAGTTTTGAATATGACGCAGTGGGAGATCGCTATGCAAAGTTCCTGATCGAAGAAATCCTGCCGGAAGTCAAAAAGCAGTACAACCTGAGCGATGACCCCAACGATCGGGCGATTGCCGGGTCCAGTTCCGGAGCTATTTGCGCGTTCAACGTCGCCTGGGAACGGCCGGATCAGTTCCGGCGCGTGTTCAGTGCCATCGGAACCTATGTCGGACTGCGCGGGGCCGATCAGTTCCCGACACTCATCCGCAAAACCGAGCCGAAGCCGTTACGGGTCTTTCTGCAGGACGGCTCCCATGACCTGAATATTTATGGCGGCGACTGGTTCATTGCCAATCAGGACATGCTCTCGGCACTGACATATGCGAATTATCAGGTCGACCATGTCTGGGGCGATGGCGGGCACAACGGCAAGCATGCCAGCCAGATCCTTCCCGATGGACTCCGGTTTCTGTGGAAGAACTATCCGGAACCGGTTCCGGTGCCTGCTCCCCAGCAGGCCCGTGCGGATCTGCTGATTCCCGGAGAAGGCTGGAAAGAAGTCAGCTCAGGACACAAATACACCGAAGGCCCGGTGGTCAATGCCAGCGGAGAACTGTTCTTCAGCGATGGCCCTGCCAATCAGGTCCACAAGATTGATCTGCAGGGAAAGGTCAGCGTGTTTGCCAAAGACTGTCCGCGCATCAACGGGCTGGCCTTTGGCCCGGACGGAAAACTGTATGGCTGTGAAAACGGATCGAAACAGATCGTCCGGTTTTCCCCGGACGGTCAAAAGGAAACCGTTCTGTCCGGAGTCACCTGCAACGACATCGTCGTGCTGGCCAATGGCACCGGTTACTTTACCGACCCGGAGAATCAGCAGATCTATTTCTTCACCACTGATGGAGAAAAGAAGGTGGTGGACACCGGCATTGAACGTCCGAACGGGCTGGTCACCTCGCCGGATCAGACTCTGCTGACTGTTGCCGATTCCTTTGGCCGGATGACCTATTCCTTCCAGATTCAGCCGGATGGCACGCTGGCCGCCAAGCAGCCTTATGGCTGGCTGCACATGCCCGATGACGCCACACGTGCCGGGGCCGATGGCCTGACGGTCGACACCGAAGGCCGGGTGTATGTGGCCTCGAGAATGGGAGTGCAGGTGCTGGATCAGCCTGGACGGGTGAATCTGATTCTCAGCCGTCCTCCCAACAACAAGCTGTCGAATCTGGTGTTCGGCGGCCCGGATCTGAATCACCTGTACGCCACGGCCGGCAACAAGGTGTATGTCCGGCATTTGAAAGCGCAGGGGGTGCGTCTCTATCAGGCTCCGATCAAGCCCCCCAAGCCGCGCCTGTAATTCCGGGGCAGAGTCTGTTCAGCTCTGACAGCTCAGCTCTGAAAACTCCATTCGGGCGATTCCGTTCTGGCAGTGGAGCGATTTGCATCGCCTGCCGCCAGAACGGGCCTGGGCCTGGCCAGGGGCCGGTTCAGGCCCGGGTGGAGCTTTGAGAAATGAACCGACCACCGGAGATGAACATGCCGTTCTCACACGGACGGCACCATTCCAGACGGACGTTGTATTCGAACTCCCGGGAGTCACTGGCCATACGCACGGTGACGTCTTCCGGCATGATGAAGCCTTTGTGCAGCAACCCCAGCCCGAAACGGCTGATCTCGCGGGTGACGGCCGCAATGGTATTGCCGCGGGGAGTGGTCACTTCGGCCGGCACCGACAATTCGAGCCGTTCGGCTGTCCGGTTATGATTGACGTCCGATTTCCCGATACTCTCAAGCACTTCACGAAGTTCCGAGATGGTCGGTCGGCCCCAAGGATCAGAAGACATTCGCTTCCCTTGAACTCATCGAAACAGTGATCTGAACGCCATTGGCTGCTGGCAGTGGGAACGATGCACACACATCGCCACCGGCTCGCGACTTTCTCATGAATGCCGTTGTGAAGGGCCTCTGTGCGTCAGCAGGGCTTCCCCCTCCAGGGCCACCATAAAAACGCTGCACCGGAAGGCCTTTCCAGGGCAGAGAGCAGATGGCTGGGAGCTGCGATCTTTCGCAGGGCTGACGCAACAGGACACAACACAGGACACCGCGTCCCTGAGTCGAACGGGAAACGCTCTCCCTGACTCTAGGTTACATTTTTCCCGGCGGCGGCAGATTGTGGGGAAAAGTCGTCCGGACACAGGAATTCCTGCCGGCACGATCCCTGCCCTTGGCCCCATTCGGTTTCAGATTCCCCCCTGCGCTCAGGCGACAGATCAGGAGGGCAGATCAGGAGGGCAGGCACGTCAGGCAGGCGGCAGGCAGGAAGAACAGCAGCCCGCTTCCGCAGGAGTTCGCTGGCGAACCTTCTGGGCATTTCCCGGAATGCCGGACACAACCGGTCTGATGAAATGCTCTTGAAACGCCATTGGACGTGTGGCGGAACGAAATCTGTGCCGAAGCGGGGGTTCGAAACGCGGAAGACCGGCATCACGCTTTGGCGCGATCCCGGTCTTCGTTGAGAATCCGAAACGGTCGGCAGCTCTGTCTCAAGTCTGTCTCAGGCCGCCCGTTTGATTTTGAACTGCATCGTATCTGCCGTATCCTGTTCTTTGACAGGCAGCTTCGGCATCCGGGCGTCGTCGATCTGATCCTCCGGATCGCGTCGCGACATTTTCAGGCCGATGACAATGGCACCGCCTGTGCCAAGCAGTCCCAGAACTGCCCAGAAGGTTCGCCAGCGAACTCCTGCGGAAGCACGTTCCTGCTGCGAAACCTTGCCAGGCGTGGCGACCGCCAGACCATTCCCGGCCTGATCCAGATCCGGCTGCGAGGTCATTTCGTCCCAGGTCAGATCGATTCGCGAATCTCTGGACTCCGGAGCCAGCGGGGCGACCAGAACCGGACGCTGGGCCAGCTTCTGTGCTTTCTGGTTCGAAGAAGACGATTCGAACGGATCGATCAGCTGCGGTTCTCCGGCAGGAGAAACTGAATGGGCAATCGCAAACTGCACGCCATTCGCTTCCGCCGGGACAGGCTCGGTCTGCTGCAGCGGCCGATGCGGCTCCAGTGCCGTCGCACGGGGATCGACTGTCTGGGGATGCTCCGCCGGCAGGCCGACTGGCGGTTCAGGAAATGCGGCCGTCCCCTGTGTGCCGGCCGGCCTCGAAACCATTCCCGGGCGAATCAGAGGCAGCTCTTCCGACTTCGAAACCGTCAGATCGCCGACATTGAGTGCCGAAGACGGCGACTGCATGAGGGGGGACTGCGCGAGCGGAGTCTGCGCTGCTGCGGCTGGTGAGGTGGCCCAGGCATCTGCCACCGGTTTCTCGGTGGTTGTCATCAGGGGCACGTTCACATTTCCCGGAGCGGGAGTCCAGACGGCAAAGGCATCGTCAGGGAATCCGCTGGAAGGAACTTTCGGAGCCGATTTCTGAGGGGCGGCAACCGGAGATTCCGCCGCCGGAGTCTGGGCAGGAGCCGCGGCCAGTTGCCCGGCACTCTCTGTGTGACTGTCCGGCCAGATCTGGGCCGCCACAGCCCGGGCAAACACGCTGGGGTTTTCCTGATCTGCGGTGAAGGTCAGGTGATGTTCCCGGGCGATCTTTTCTGCCAGCAAAGCACTGCGATAGGCCGCATGCAGTTCTCCCCGCATATGACTGGTATGCGCGTCGGACATCAGGGCATGGATTCGCAGCATCTGCTGCCGATCCTTCAGGCTTTGAGTGCCTGACCTCGCAGACAGAGCAGGCTGTGAAGACGGCCCGACTGTCACCGGGGCGTCGTTCGCGGCAGAAGCCTGTGCCGGTGTCCTGGTGGCTGTGCGCTCGCCAAATGGTCCCGCGTCCGGCTGCGGTTTTGCCGCCGGGACACTGGATTTTTCGACCGGAGCACTGGCCCAGTCACTGGGGGAATTCCAGAACGTGTCCGGGACGGCAACCTTTCCGGTCCTGGTGCTCTGCGCGGCCGTCTCATCGGCCTGGGCAGTCAGGCTGCCGGCCTGGGCAGACGCTTTCGGAGTCTGTTCAGCATCGTCCAGTTTCGAAGGCGGAATTTCCAGCTTCGATGTTCCGGCGGCGTTCAGAGAACTGGCCGTCAACCGGCTTTCCGCGGCAGCGAATTCCTGCTCGAACCAGTTTTCCGGATTGAAGTCTTCGTGTGCCGGAGCGTCCGCTGAGGGGCGGGCTGAGGAGGTGTCGACCAGCGCGCTGGATGTGGCCGGCTTCATCGGAGCCTTGGCATCTCCAGAATGGTCCGCCTTTTTCACCGGGGCCGATTCCGCCGAGGCATCCACAGTCTCGGCCTTGGGCTTCTTCTTCCAGAATGTCCAGAATGAGGACTTGGATTCCTGCCGGGCTTCCCCGCTGGCCTGAACGACTTTTTCAGCCGATTCATCCGCCGCAGTTCCTCCGGCCAGTTCCACACGGGCCGATGGAATGGCATCTGCCTGGGCGTTGCGTTCCGCAACGGATTGCTCCGCATGCAGCGCCGCTTTTTCGGCCTGGGAGGTCAAATCGGTTCTGGCGGTGTTATTCAGGCAGCCGGCGAATTGCAGGCTGGATGCCCAACTGACGGCAAACGCGACATGGAGAGCGCGTTTTCTCAGTCCGGATTGACTTGGGCGCATTGCAGGTCCCCCCTTCTTCAACTCAAGAGCGAGAATCACCGTTTGTATCGTCTTGCCGCATTGAAACGCTTGAACTGATCGCTCTGAAGGTATCGAAATTGGTGCCCATGCCATCAAATCCTTTTCATGGGTCCCAGAACTCCAAAATTCACTATCTGTTCCAATCACCTGGCGAAGAATGGCCTACTGTTCCTGAAGTGGACTTGAATGGCCTTGAATCTTCTGACCAGGTGCGATGACGATTATCACCGGACACTCTGACGTAACTTCCACCGCTGCCAAAGAAAACAGCTCGATGCGAATCGAGATGCCTCTGGCGGCCGGTGGAAAATACGCAGTTTCGGTGGCGACCGTCCCGGATCAGCTGCAGACTTGGATTCCTGCCTGGGAAGAGCTTTCCAGCCAGGTTGCCGATCCGAATGTCTTTTATGAACCGTGGTGTTTCCTGCCTGCGGCAAAACACCTCGCCCCGCATCGGGACTGGCGGATTCTGCTCATCGAACGGCCTGATCCCGCCGCGCCGGGGGGCTGGAAGCTCTGTGGCTTTTTTCCGTTTGTCTCCGGACGTGGCCCGGCCCGGCTCCGCAAACTCTCGCTTTGGCAGCACCCGTATTGTTTTCTGACCAATCCCCTGCTCGAACGGGGGCATGAGTCCAATCTATTTCGAACGCTGTTCCAGAGTCTGCATCGGCCGGAACTTTCTGCCGGATGTCTGGAGTTCCCGCTGCTTGCCGGCGAAGGCCCGGTGCATGCCGCGCTGGTGGAAGTCACACGTGAACAGCTGTGTACGACATTCAGGTCTGATCATTACTTGCGGGCGACCACCAGCTATTCCGGCGATTGTCAGGAGCGATTGAAGGACGCGGTCGGCGGGCATCACTTTCGCGAATACAAACGTCAGCGTCGCAAGCTGGAAGCACTCGGTCAGCTCGAATACCGCTTTCTGAATGACATCCGCTTTACCGATCTCTGGGTCGACTGGTTTCTCGAACTCGAAGCCGCCGGCTGGAAAGCCCGGGCAGGCACCGCCATGCAGATGAATCCGGACGACGCCCGGTTCTTCCGCGAAGTGGTTCAGCAGGGCATGGCCTGTGATCGGGTGTATCTCGAAGGGCTGTTTCTGGATGGCGAGCCAATTGCGCTGAAGTGCAATCTTCTCAGTCCGCCGCAGGCGTTTGCCTTCAAAATTGCCTTCGATGAGACACATCGGAAATTCTCCCCCGGCCAGCAGCTGGAATTCGAGAGCATGTCTCACCTGCAGCAGCGGGACTCCATTTCAACGGCCGATTCCTGTGCCGCGCCCGGCCACCCGATGATCGATCGCATCTGGAAAGAACGTCGGGTGATTCAGAATCTGCTGGTGAGCACCGGCTCAGGCTGCAGTGAACTGGTGATCGGATCTCTCCCGCTGATGCGTTCCCTCAATCGTGTCCGTCGAAAATCCCTGACCTCGCTGCTGGGGAAAAAGAACTGAGTCCCGCGGACCGGGCGTGCCATCATCCGCGCGACGAAGCATTTTTCTGGCTGCCACACTGTTTCAGGACCTCACCTGTTTTCAAACCGTCACAGCTTTCCCGAAGCCTGAGCTTCCCCGGCACGTCAGTGGTGCTGGCAGCCGGCTCACCGGGTTCGTTTACTTCTCAGGAATTTTCTGTCTTCTGCAAGTGAAATTCTCATGGCGACCTTGATTCACAAACCGATTTCCGCATTGCAGACCTCTGGCCTGAAGGGTCCTCTGCTGGAGATTCATCCGCTGGAATTCGAAAGTCATTTCACGCAGCGTCCGTTTCTGATCGGTCATCGCCTGACCGAACATCCCCTGTTTCAGATCGACCGTCTGCTGGCATTGTCTCAGCGTCTGCCGGAAGCGTGCATCGAGTACAACGCCGGAAACATTCCGGTCAGCATCGACGGCGCGCTCACTCCGCGCAACGGCCTGTCTCCGGAAGAAACGATCCGCCGCATTGCCGAATGCCGTTCCTGGCTGGTCCTCAAATATGTCGAGCGCGATCCTGAATATGCCGGGCTGCTGCAGGCCTGTCTGGACGAAATCCGTCCTTATTCCGAGCCGATCGCCCCGGGCATGACTCAGCCGCAGGCGTTCATTTTCGTGACATCGCCGAGGTCCGTCACGCCGTACCACATTGATCCGGAACACAACTTCCTGCTGCAGATCCGGGGCTCGAAAGAGATTCGCATGCTCGACGGACGCGACCGGCAGATTGTTAGTGAAGAAGATCTGGAAAGTTTCTATTCCGATCGCGGCCGGAATCTGAAGCTGCGCATCGAACATGAACAGGCAGGCTGGACTTATCAGCTGCAGCCAGGCCAGGGGCTGCATTTTCCGGTGACATATCCGCACTGGGTTCGCAACGGCAGCGACGTTTCCATCTCCTTCAGCATTACTTTCCGCACGCCTGACCTGGACCGTCGCCGGGCGTTGTATCAGGCGAATGCCGAAATCCGGGACGGCGGCGGCAAGCCCTGGCCGGTCGGAAAAAATGCCCTGCGTGACAGCCTGATTTACACCCGCTTCCGCCTGCAGCGCAAACTGGCGTCTCTGCGGAATCGCGGGCAGAAGTGCGACACCAGTTGTGAGCGGTCCTGCGGGCAGAAGATGTAAACCGGTCCGGACGTGTTGAGACTCGTCTGGAAGCTCGCGGCTGCCGAAAGTCGCAAACTCCGGGGCGATCGGCTGACGTCACGGGACACGCGACAGAACATTCTGCAGAATTCGATGAAAGAACGATGCAGGGAGTTTTGCCGTTCCGGCCGTCGTTGTGCTGGCGTCCGTTCGAAAACGCGGAGCACCGGAGGCGGCCTGACACATCTGTCGGCATCTTCCGGTGTTCTGTTATTTCCCTGACCGGCGAATTGCGGAACACCACCCGCTTCGACAGAATAGGGCTGCCGCCAGCCTCGTTCTGCCGGTCTGGCGATGTGCCGACGCTGTCTGGATCTGTGGTCGCCGGAGTCCCTTCCGCAACGAAATGACGAGAACGATGTCGCGCCGATTTGTGACAGTTCGCACCGGCGCACGACTGCACTTCGGCCCGCTGTCCTATCGCCCCCCGCTGGGACGTCACTTTGGCGGCGTCGGTATGATGATCGATCAGCCCGGCGTGCAGATCACGCTCGAAGCGACGCCTGACCGAACACCCCGGCCGGTTCATTCTTCCCGGGTGGTCCGTCTTCTCGACGCCATTCTTCAGTCGGAACCAGATCTGCGGCAACCGGTCGAAATCGATGTCGTGCAGGAAATTCCTCCCCATTCCGGACTCGGCTCCGGCACCCAGCTGGCCATGGCACTGGCTGAAGGGCTGCTGGCACTTCAATCCCGGAAACGGACGGCCGTCGAACTGGCCCGACTGGGACAGCGGGGAGACCGGTCGGCTATCGGGTTGCTCGGCTATGAGTCGGGCGGCTTCCTGGTCGATGCCGGACATCGTCAGGCAGAAGCCTTTGGGGCATTGGCCGCACAGGTTCCGGTTCCTTCGCCATGGCGCATCATTCTGGTCCGCCCGCATGGCAGTCAGGGAATTTTCGGGGCCATGGAGATGACCGCTTTTCAGAAACTCCCCCCGATGGATGCCGGCCTGTCAGGCGAGCTGTGCCGGCTGACCCTGACAGAAATGCTTCCGGCTCTGCATCAGGCCGACTTTCAGGCGTTTGCCGCGGCGTTGTATGAATTTGGCCAGCTCGTGGGGGGATTCTTCAGCGAATCGCAGGGAGGAGAATTTGCTCATCCGGTGATCCGGAAACTCGCCAGCCAGTTGCCGGAACTGCGGGCGCGCGGCATGGCGCAGTCGTCATGGGGACCGACGGTCGCAATTCTGGCTGCCAGCGATGACGATGCCGCCGATGTGATGCGGCTTGTCAAAAGCCAGCCGGATGCCGGCAGTCTGCAGGTGGAGATCGCCCACCCTTTGAATCAGGGGCGCACCTTGCTCTTTCATGAGTAATCCCGAGCAATTTCAGAATGGGTCTGCAGTGTTCCGCAGGCGATCAAATAGGCATTTCTACGGTGAATCGCGCCCATTCGCCTGCACCAGAACCATGAAAATGGTCGAGCTTCGCCGTCTGCCATGCATCTTCAGTGGAGCGATTCACTCGGAATGGGAACGTTTCTCGAACAGAAATGCCGGCGGGAATGAATCCCGCCGCTCAGAAATCCCATCCGAAATAGCAGTCTCTGCCGTGCATCTTCAACTTGACGCGGGCACTGGAAAAAGCCACCGGCTCTAGAAATCGTACCAGACTCCCCAGCCGATCTGCTGTTCGCTGGTGGCATAAAACGAGAACTGCGGGCTTCCTCCGTTGTAGTAGTACGGGCCGGTGCGCAGGGTTCCGGCGGCCAGTCCTTCTCCGCGCCAGGCCCAGCCTCCCTGAATGTTCACGTTTCCGCCAAAATCGAGTTCCTGGCGAAGATGCCCGTTGATGGCGAAGAACGGGGCTCCCCAGATGCCGGTAGTCGTGGCCGGGCCATAGTCGAGTCCGAACTGCAATGCCCAGGGCTCTGAGTATTCCGAATCGAAGGCGTAGTCGAGTTCGCCATAGATGCGCAGCTCCGGCACCACGTAATAGGAATATCCCAGATACAGGGCATCGCGGTAAAAATTCAGTCTGTTGAACCCGGGATGTGTCAGCAGATATTCATCGCCTGTATGGGCACTGATGTGATAGAACCCGAACTTCCAGGCATGCTGGCCGCGGCGATAGGTCAACGGCAGATCAAACCGGTAATCGGTGCCGACCATATTCATCTGATCGTCCACATCCTGCCGGAGCTTGGCCCCGGCAATGACATCGAACTGAATGCCTTCTTCGGCATAGCGCTGCCCGAAGCGAACAATCCCTAACCGGCCGGCGATCTGAGAATCGAGCAGTGTCCCTTCGTGCTGTTCATGGAAAATCTGCGTCGAGAGCCGGGGCTCGGCCGCACTGGCCCAATACGTGTGATATAAAAATCCCTGCGGCAGAAACGTCCAGTGCCAGCTGGGGTCCAGGGCCTCGCACCAGAACGGGGCTTCTCCACAGGCGAATGACTGAGAACAGGCATCTGGACACAGTCCCCCCGGTCCGGCCATCGGAACTCCGCAGGTCGCATCGACGCAGCTCTGATATGTGCTCTCCGGATTGAAGACCGGCATCTGAGCTGGAATCTGGACCGGCATCTGAATTGGCGCCGACTGGGCCCAGGCGGGTTGTCCCGGCAGCAGGCAGCAGGCCAGCAGCACCAGCCAGAACAGTTTGGCAGTGTGGGAAAGTAGACGCATCCACTTTTTGGATAAAATGTTGCGTTCCCGGGAATGCTGCAGGCCCGGGGGGGAGTGACGGCTCGAAGACTGTCGGAAAGCAGCGGTCTGGCCGGGGCGGGCATCCACAACCTGTTTCCTCTGCACGACTTTGCCGTGTGAAGGTCTGCCGGAAGAGAATGGAATCGGCAGCATGGGTGTATGCGAAGGGACTGGGTGTTATTCTGCCGCGAACAACACCGCTCACCGGAAGAAGGAACTTCGTCGTGAGCGGATCGCGGACTGTTTCGTCCCTGAATTCTTACCCTGCCACCGGCATCTGGTCGACGGGAAGGTGACTGGTACCCTGTGAACGTCACCGGACCTGCAGTTTCTGCCGGTCCGTGTTTGACCCTGCCCTGGGGAGCCATTGGCATCCTGGTCGCAGATCGCCCCTGTTCTCAAACTGCCAGATTCTGATGAATTCCCTCGACCTGATCAGCGCTTATGACTTTGATCTTCCGCCGGAACTGATTGCCCGGCATCCGGTTGAGCAGCGTGAAGAATCGCGGCTGCTGGTGATCGACCGTCAGGCCGGAACAATCCGGCATCACATTTTTCGTGACCTGCCGGAATTGCTGGCCTCCGGCGATCTGCTGATTCTGAACAACACCCGGGTCGTTCCGGCCCAGTTGGCAGGAGTGCGGATGGCCACCGGAGGCCGCTGGTCCGGCTTGTTTCTGCGTGCCGATGCCGATGGAGTCTGGCGACTGATCGGGCACACCCGCGGCAAGCTGCAGCCAGGGGAACATCTGCGGCTGGATGTGACAGGAGCCGTTGAATCAAAAGGTCAGGAGCCGCTGGAACTGCTGCTGGAGGAAAAACTGCCGGACGGGGGCTGGCGGGCGCGTCCCTGTTCCGACCGTCCGCTGCTGGAACTGCTGGAAATCTATGGGACGATGCCGCTGCCGCACTATATGCAGCGAACCGCAGAAGACATCGATCGTCAGCGCTATCAGACGACATTCGCCGAAAAGCCGGGAGCCGTGGCGGCCCCGACGGCCGGCCTGCACTTCACCCCCGAATTGCTCGACCGCTGTGCGCAGCAGGGAATTTCGAATGCGCGCGTGACTCTGCATGTCGGTCTGGGAACATTCCGCCCGGTGAATGTGGAACATCTGGCCGAGCATGTCATGCATGCGGAATGGTGTGATCTGCCCCCGGAGACCGTGGCGGCCATGGCCCGGACACAGGCGGCCGGGGGGCGGATTGTCGCCGTGGGAACCACATCGGTCCGGACTCTGGAAAGTGCCGCACTGCAGGCACCGGCGAGGCCCTGGCAGGGAGAGACCCAGCTTTTTATCCGTCCTCCGTTTTCGTTTCAGAGTGTCGATGCCCTGGTGACCAACTTTCATCTCCCCCGTTCGACCCTGCTGGTGCTCGTCAGCACGTTTGCCGGGCGTGACCTGATTCGACAGGCCTATGAAGAAGCCATTCGCGAGCGGTATCGCTTCTTTTCTTATGGGGATGCCATGCTGATTCTGTGACAATCGGCAGGCCGCGACATGGATCGGCCCTGCAGGACAGTCCGTCTGCGAGAATCTGACAGGAGCAGGTGATCGCAGGCAGGCCGGGCTGAAAGAGCGGCCCGGAAATGAGAGCAGCCGACTCCTGGTGATGAGAGCCGGCCGATGTCTTGCTCACGAACCACTTCGGCACCGCCCTGCAAAGATCCGCAGGATTGCGGAAGGAGAAGCAGGCTTATTTGCCGGGTTCGCCCCCCAGCGGTTCTTTGCGTTCCGTCAGGACCGGACACTGCGGGGCCATTTCGGCATTCAGATCTTTGTAGGCTGCCCATTCTTCGGGCAGATTGTCTTCATGGAAAATGGCAGCCACCGGACATTCCGGCACGCAGGCTTCGCAGTCGATGCACTCGTCGGGATGGATATACAGCATCGATTCCCCTTCGTAGAAGCACTCGACAGGGCAAACGACGACGCAATCGGTGTATTTGCAGTTAAAGCACGGTTCGGCAACGACGTGAGACATCCAGCAATCCTCTTTTACCAACAAGTGCCGCAGACAGACTGGTTATTCGCCTGTTGGCACTGTTCTTCCTCAATTCAATTCTATCACTGAACGGAAATTGTCCAATTTCCGGATCTGGCGCGCAGACCAATGACAACGGCCAGGCGGTTTGCAATCGCAACCCCGTTTTTAGGCCGGGGGCTGCACCCTGTCAAGAAATACTGACATGACCGGAGGATACGACCGAAATTGCCCAGCATTCCTTGCCGATTTCCGGCTTTCCTGCCGACTGACGATTCCGATTCCTGAGACAGGCCGGCCTCAGCCTGAGAATGCCCCGGGCTGTATTGCAGTGCCTGAATGCCAGTCCAGACGGAATTCAGCCTGCCAGGGTTCGCCGGTCTGCCGGAATTTCCCCGGAATGACCGGCCGCACGGCTTTCCCGGCAGAGCAGCCCGAAAAGAGTAGACAGCGCAGGAAGCGGAAGAGACTGGGCCATCGGCCCCCCCTCAATCACCGGGCCATCGACCAGAATCAGGACCAGGGCTTCATCCGGCCGGGACCTCGTCCACCGGGAAGCCGGCTTCCTTCCAGCCGCTCCAGCCCCCATCCATGGAAATCACCTTCGTATAACCCATCGTCTGCAGAGTGTCGGCCGCCAAAGCGGAGCGAAAGCCGCCGCCGCAATAGAGCACCAGCGGGGTATCGGTCTCAGGCACCTGCTTTTCGATATCCCGTTCAATCACCCCTTTTCCCAGATGAATGGCTCCCGGAATTCGCCCGCGTGCGAATTCGCTGTCTTCACGGACATCGATCAGCACAAAGGACTCATGGCGGTCCTGGCGGGCTTTCACGTCCTGCACAGAGCATTCCTGCACGCGGGACTTCGCGTCATTGACGATCTGCAGAAAGCGGGGAGAGTGCTGCTTGGCCATGTCGGTCTGGTCCTGTCAGTGGGTCCTGGGTCACGAACCTGGCATGTGGACCCTGTCCGCGTGCGGGCGGACGGATCTTCGGGTTCTCAGAATTCACTCTGCCGGAATTCTGCCGGCAGGGAAGAAGATTTCCTCAAGATTCTGAGCAATCCGGCTGCAGGGAACAAGGATTGCCTCACCGGGGGAGCGGTGAGACCAGGGACCGTCGGCCGTGAGACCATCACAGGCGGCCGGTGAAAGCAAGGGCTTTAACCGGCGTTTCAGAAACAGGTTATGTGTTTTGTGCTGTTGCCTGAGTCCCGGTGAAGTTGGTCAGCTGCGGCGGAAATTTTGGCGGCCATGGCTCGAATGTCTGTAAGAAATTCAAAACCCCTCGGCAGAATGCCCCCTTCATCTTGACCCTTTTTTTTCATTTTCATAGAAATCCGGCCCACGAACACGGCAGCCGACTCCTCACCTCTCACGGTTGCTGTTCTCAATCCCAATCCAAGCAGCTTCCCCCTCAATCCCCTATATTTATCAGGAAGAGTCAGATGTTCGGAATCCGCACGCGGGCCTTCGCTGGGCTCACCTTGCTGGCCACTACTTGCGGGCTGACTGGTTCAGCCGAAGCCCAGCTCTTTCCCTGGTTGAACTCCTGCAATACTTGTCAGTCAGCAGCCGTGATTCAGCCTCAGTATGTCTCCGCTCCGCTGATTCAGAGTGCTTCCATCTCTGACTGCCCGTGCATGAAGCCGGTGACCGAAACGGTCTATCAGGATGTGCAGAAGGTGGAATATCAGCCGGTGCAGAAGACCGGCAAGATTGCCAAAGTGGTGACCGTGATGGAAGACCAGCCGGTGACGACTTATCAGACGGTTGCCGAAGCCCGGACCGTGGAAGTGCCGAGCTATATGACGCATCAGGTAACCGAGATGCAGCCGGTGACGCTGAACCAGAGCTACTGGCAGACGCAGTGGCAGGCTGTGCCGAAATACTCTCCGTGTACTTATGACTCCCGGCCAGGTCTACTGGGGGAAATGAACCGGATGGGCTACGCCATGCGAAATGCCTTTACCCCGAACTATGTGGCCCGCCGTGAATTTGTGCCCAACGTTGTGGCTTCGCAGGTGCCGGTGACCCGCTCCGTGCAGGTGCCGACCACCCGGCAGGTGACCTACAACGTGTCGAAGCTGGTGCCGGTGACGACGACTCAGAAGGTGCCGGTTCAGCGGACCGTGTGGGAAGACCACACTTACACCGCCATGGTGCCGGTGACGACGACCCAGCGTGTTGCAGTCGGAACACGGACCCGGATGGTCTACTCCGGTGACATGGGAGTGACCGCCAGTGCGGCCGAGCCCGTGCCGACCGCTGCCCGCCCGAACCCGAACGTTTCGGCCGAGAAAGGGACGATTCGTCCGCAGTCTGCTCCGGCCAACGAAATTCCGCTCCGCAATCCGACCTTCCATCAGGAAGCTCCGGCCCAGGACGCTGTGTCTCCGGAAGCGAATTTTGGTCCGGTCACAGCGACCAAGCCTCAGACAGTGATTCAGTTCGCCGGCTGGCGGGCCACCCGGAAACCGGCCAACGAAACTGAAGTCACGGCCGGACCGGAAATTTCAGTGGTTCAGAAATAACGCAGCCCAGGCTGCTGCCGAATCCTCCGCAATCTCTCGACCCTGTTCTCACCAGGCGACACCATGTGTGTCGCCTTTCTTTTTGCGCAGGCCGATTTTTGCAGGCCGTTTTGCTGTCACCGATCATGCGGTGACAGCATCTTCCGGCGACCGATTTCGCACAGGCTGCCGGGAAACATCGGCCGCTCAAATGTCGCAGACCTGCACTGCCTGGACCAGGCTTTCCCAGGGATCACGCGTTGGAATGAATTCCTGTCCGACATAGCCGTCATAGTTCACATCGAGCAGGGCCTGCATGACGCCGGGATAATGGATTTCCTGCCGGTCATCCAGTTCTCCTCGCCCGGGATTGCCGGCCGTGTGAATATGCCCGAGATAATCCTGGTGCTGATGGATGCGGCGAATGACATCGCCATCCATGATCTGCACATGATAAATGTCGAACAGCAGCTTGGCGTTGGGCGAGCCAACCCGTTTGAGAATTTCGATGCAGTAATCGCAATGATCTCCCTGATAGCCGGGGTGTCCTTTCATCGGATGAGTGGTATCACGCGAGTTGAGCATTTCCAGGCACAGGGTGATGCCGTGCTTTTCGGCCTCGCCGACAATCTGTTTGAGCCCCTGAACGCAGTTGTCGGCCCCTTCCTCCTTTGAAATTCCGTTGGCCATTCCGGTAAAGGTGATGAGCCGCTTCACACCGAACGCGGAGCACTGTTCGATCCGCTTTTTCAGAATGGCGATGCATTCTTCCCACTGGTCGCGATTGTTGAATCCCCGGGGATAACCATGGCTGCTGGAGATGGCGCAGGTCAGTCCATGTTTTTTCAGCGTCGGCCAGTACTGGGGATCGATCAGTTCAATGCTCGGGCAGCCCAGTCTCACGGCCGTGCGGCAAAGGTCATCGATATCGGGCCAGGCCGGTTTGTAACACCAGTGAACCAGAGACTGGCGAATGCGTCCGTTGTGGGCGACCGGTTCTGAATCTGCCGCGGCATCGGCCATTGAATTCCAGCCCAGGGCCAGGGTTCCTGCGCCGCTCAGACGCAGCATGTCGCGACGGGAAACGGAAGAGGCAGCAGGGCGAGGTGTCGTCATGATCAGGGCGCACGCAGGAAAAACTTCATTCGGCGAAGCCACCGGCTTCCGCCAGACTCATGCAGCTTAACCAATGCGTCAGCCGGTCGAAATGCAGTCCCCTGTTCCGGGGATCTGACCGAAAAGTCGATCTGCCGGACCGGACGGGGGCTTCTGCGCGCAAGCCCGGCACGGGAGCAGGGCTTCAGATCTCGTCCTGAGTGCCCCCGAAGACCAGTTCGATGGTCTGTTCTTCGTCAACGAGCCGGGACGTGACGGTGATGGTATCGCGCACGCGCGCGGTCCCGGCGCCCGGGACACGAATCAGCAGTTCGGCGGTGCCATCGATCACTGGGATGTGCCGGCCGGTCCGGGCTCCGATCAGGTCGCCATTCAGATTGAAGAACCAGGCATCCTGCGGAATTTTCTGTCGGTACTGATCGGTGCCAACAACTTCTCCTCCAAAATCTCCCAACCGGACGGTTTTGCGATCATGGGGAACTTTCAGGCGGATCACGATGTGATAGTCCTGAAAGACCTTGGGGGAAGACCCCGGAGCAGCATGCAGGATGTTTCCCTGAATATCCTTGCCGATAATCGGCCACGCCCAGACAGAGAAGCTGCCGGCCCGAATGACGTTGGCCGGTTCTGCGGTGCGGACGCCGGAAAGCCCGGAACCGTTGTTTCCGGCACGGCCTTTCCCGGAGTTGTCGGAGCCGGTTCCATTGGAAGCGGCAGACTGGGATCGCAGGGCCGAAACCTGTTCCGGATCGATGTCGGTCGATCCCATTTCGATATGAGTCAGACTCTGCAGATTGTCCTGCCTGGCCTCTTCATTCGGAGGAGGCTGCAGCGGGGCCAGGTCGAGACTGGTGCCGATGGAGGCCCCGATGATTCCGGTGTCGCTTTCGGCGTCCGAGTCCTGATCACCGATCAGGATTGTGGTCGGCAGTTCCGGTTCCTGCAGACCGCGAATGACCGGAATCGCCAGGGCGGCCAGGAGTAGCAGGTGAACCAGAAAAGATCCCAGATAAGCGGCGCCGTCGCGGCCGTTCATCCGTTCCCAGAATTCCACCCAGGGAGTGCGTTCGAGCGATTCGACCGGAGCGGCTGGATCTGCGGACCTGCTGGCTCTGGCCGGCTGCGGAGGAGAGGCCGGCACAGTGGGAGACGCCGGCACAGTGGGAGATGCGGAAGCGGAGACAGCCTGAGCGGTCGGGTTCTTCTTCGGCCGTCCTGTCACAGGACGCTGAATTCGAACGCGGGGGATCGGTGCATCAGGTGGCATAGTTCCGAATTCATCGTCCGGCATCGATCGCCAGTTCAGCGCATCGGCATGATTCAGGCATCAATTCACAAGATCATGGGACATTCTCTCGGATCAGGCGGGCGCAGCTGCTGCCGTCGGCAGGGGTTGCGCAGCCCATTCTGTTTATTATCTCATTGGATTCCGATTCCGGCAATACGCTCGCCGGCGCTTTCCCTTTCAGCAGACAGGAGAGCGAATTGACGGAGTGATTCCAGATCGCGCCAGAATCGGGACCGCCGCCTGTAGCTCTGGCCTGGGCGCGCGGCGGGCGCGTATTTCCTGATGAAACGTCACTTGCCGCGTTGTGGAATGCGGCCGATACGAGAGTGAGGCGCTCTCTCGGCCCGGGTTCTGCGTGCTCAAGGCGATATTCGCCTGACAGACAAACGGGCTGCCGGAAAAAGATTCAACCAGCGGCTTCCGGAAAAAAATGGCTGCGGGAGAGTCAGGCGCAGCGGCCAGTCACACAAAAAAACACGCCAGCTCAAGGCTGGCGTGTGAGTGGAGAGGATCACCGGGTGTGCTGCGTTGCCGGAGCGTTTCGATTTACTTGGCTTCAGCAGCAGGGGCCTCGGTGGCTGACGGAGTTTTGGCGTCAGCCGGTTTGGCGTCGGACTTTTCGGCAGAGGAGTCTGTTTTGCCAGAAGCGGCCTCACCGGTTGTCTTCGGAGCCTCCCCGGACTCAGCCTGGGAGGCCGGCTTCTGCTCTGACTTTCCCGGCATGGCCTCCCCTGCGGGCGCAGGGGTTTTGGCCTCCTCTTTTTTACCGTCGGCCTGACTGGCGTCTTTGCTGCTTTCTTTGCTGCTGGCTTCTTTCCCTGTGTCTTGGGGGCTGGCCGGTTCCGCAGGCTTGGCCTTTTCCGCCGGTGCGGCAGATTCAGCACCAGTGCCGGCTGGCATTTTGTCGAGACCGGCACCGGTTTCCGCCGGCTGTTCTTTCTTCTCGGCTTCGGCCTTTTCCACCAGGTCGTCGCGTTTGAGCTTCAACTTGTCAAAGACATCTTCGGAGATGACATAGTACCAGTCGGCGAAGCGGCGATTCAGTTCGGCCACCCGCTTTTCACCATCCTTGGCCTTCTGGTCATAGGCCTTCTTTTTAGTTTCGTAGACTTCCTGCTGCAGCTTGTACTCTTCCAGAGCGGCTTCATAAGCCTTCCGGGAATCTTCGGCACCGGCAGAGTCGTTGTTCTCTTCCGACTTCTTTTCGGCATCGGCCGGGGTGGCGTCTGGCCTGTCGGACGCCGGCTTGTCGGTGGTCTTCGCTTTCTCCTCGGGAGATTTGTCGGCTTTTTCAGACTTCGAAGCGGCGTCCGCTTTCTTCGCGTCCTGGGACGGAGCCTGCGGCTTCACCGGAGGAACAGGCGGATCGCCAAGCAGTTTTTTGTCGTACAGGACGGTGACAAACAGATACCGGCTTTTTTTGGTTTCCGGTGCTTTCTCGCCGTCCTCTTTCTTTTCGTCCGATTTGCTGTCGGCATCATTGGCGGCGTTTTTGTCGTCTTTGTTTTCTTTCTTGTCTTTGCTTTCCTCGGCCGGCTGTTTGTCGCCGGGCTTCTCTTCGATTTCTTTGGCGAGTTTTTCCGCGACAGCGGCCGGGGCGGGTTTCTTGCCGACTTCGATATCGACTTCGTTTCCGGAGAACTCTTCCCCGAAGCCGAGTTCATAGACCACGCCGTCGCTGGTGCCGACGTTGACTTTGCCTTCGTTATAGACGAAGTCTCCCCGACTGCTGATGAAGACTCCTTTTTCCATCATGTCCTGCTGGACGAAGGGGTCGATGGAAATGCTTCCGCCGTCCCCTTTCAGGCCGGCGCTCAGGGCTTCCGGCTTGGGACGCACACCGACGATCTGCAGATCATCGAGCGAGCGTACCAGCGTGGTGACTTCGCTGCTTTTCAGCTTTTCGTCGGGCTTGAGTCCTTTCAGCTGCCAGTCGGCCGTGTCAGAACCGCGGTCCAGTTCGAGGCGTCCTTCCTGAATGACTTTGCCCTGAACTTCGTCAACGTGATAACGGCCGACGATGATTTCCCGGACGTCATCCTGACTGACTTCCAGAATGTCTTTTTTGATCCAGTCGGCGAACTTTGTGGAGACCTCGAATTTGCCCAGATCGGCCGTATAGATGCGGTCTTCATCGGCGCGGCGGACGTAATACAGGTTTTCAGAATTCGGCAGTTTTTTGCCGACGATGAAATCGACCAGGGTCTCGTCTCCCTTGTACAGGGTGATGCGGTCGCCCCGGCCTTCGGTGCTGGAATCCTTGTCAAGGGGATCGACGACGCCATAGCGTTTCTGGGCGGCCTTGGAACGCTCGACCAGAGCTTCGCGCGTCACGCCGACCATCGATGCGGCAGTTTTGGACAGTTTGTCCTGCCCGTCGGCGGGATAATCGTGATGCGAAGGAATGCGCCACAGGCCGTCTTTGAACTCGACCTTGAAAAGTTCGGTTTTGCCTGAGTTGTCGTCGTAAGCGGCCACCTGCAGCCCGGTCGCCGCGTTGGGGTCGTCAAACTTTGGATAGAACAGGGAGCCGACATCGGAAAACTCTTCCAGATCGACCGGTTTGTTGGAGAAATAGGTTCCGGCAGCGACGGCCACGGAAAGGGCCGCGACCGCGACGAAAGCCAAAGTCCTGGCGGTGGAGTTCATAGTCGTCCTCGTGATCAATCTTTTCCGATGGCCGGGCTGGTCGGAACCTGTCAGGTCGGAACCCGTGTGGCCGAGCCCTGCCAGGCCGGGAACGCAGGGTTCGAGGAGAGGAAGTTCGGAATCTCGAAACGGCCTGGGCACCGATGCCGGCGGCCAATGTGATCAGGCAATCTATTCCCGCAGTCGGTCCGAGGCGATGCCTTTGCGCTCGTCCACGACGCGCGAGACCAGCATCAGCAGTCCCAGAATGATGGCCGGCAGCGGGGGAATCAGCACGGCCCAGCGGCGAATACCGTTTTCGATCCGGCGGATATCCTGTTCGGTTTCCGTGCGGACTTTCCGGACCGTCTCGTTTTTCTCCCGTTCGATTTCCTTTTCACGCTGGGTCAGCTTGCGGTTTTCGGCTTCGGTCGCATTCTGCACGCGAACCTGGACGGTGCCGGCATCCACGTTCCCTTTTTCCAGATCCTTGCGCAGATCGTCAAGGATTTTCTGCAGACGGGTTTTGGCTTCGCTCAATTCCCGATCAGCAGCCTCGTCGGCCTTGGCGATTTCCTGGCTGCGGAGCACCTCGAATTTCTTCTTGCGATTTTCGAGTTCGGTCAGCGTGCGGAAATGAGCCCGGCGTTTTCGCAGTTCGATGTACTGCTCGTCTCCGGCCAGGGAGTCGACACAGTTCAGCACGAACAGCACGTTGTCGATCTTGAAGTCGAGCAGCTGCTGCTGCCAGACCTGAAACATGATGTCATGCACCAGGTCGACGTCGGCCACGAAAATGGCATTGGTCTTCTTGCCCTCTTTGCCTTTGATTCGGGCGGCCAGCACATAGGCCTGGTCGTCGAGCTTGTGCGGGACTTCGAAGTGGTACTGGCGTCCTCCCAGAAAACCGGGCTGGGTGATTTTGTCCCAGCTGTTGGTGCCGGTGCTGTCCTTGCGGGATTTCAGCAGCCACTGCACATCCACATCCTTGTCCCGTTCGGAAATGTATCCCGGGGCGAAGGTGATCAGTTCCTGCAGCCCAGAGGTAATAGGCACATCGTGGTTCATCCCTTCCCGGCCATCGAGGAAAATCAGTTCCGGTGGATAGGTTTCGGCAAACCGCGGGTGCGGGTTGTAGACATCGAAAACGCTTCTGGTCACATCCCAGCGAATCCCGAGTGCTTTCAGCAGCGAAGTGGCCTGGCCGCCGTCGGCCTTGGGTTCTCCTCGATTCTGCATGCCCATCATTCCCATGCCGCCGCCAGGGCTGGGCTTGGGTTCCAGAGGAGCCCAGACGATGCCGGACGACTGATTGCTGGGCCCCCAGACAGGTGCCGGATCGTCAAAAATCAGAACCGGCCGGCCTGATTCGACATAGCTCACCAGATTTTCCATCTGCGGCTGTGTCAGCGAGGAAGGGAGAATCGCGATCAGCACGTCCATTTCGGCGGTGATCGGGCTGTCCGGCGAAACGTCCTTCACATCGTACTGCTTCTTCAGTTCCGTCACGATCTGCCACTCGGGCATCTGGCGGAAAGACTGCGTGTCGAACCCGCCGCTGGGTTTGGCATCGGTACTGAGAATGCCGACGACGCGGCGCTTCTCATTGGAAATCGTGCCGATCGAACGGGTGAGTTCGTACTCGATTGGAGTTCCCCGATCGAAGAACGGGATGGAGACCGAGTCGAATCCGCTGGTCAGGATGACGCCCAGATAGACGTCGTTCTGCGACAGGCGGCCCCCTTCTTCGCTCTGGACGGGTCGGGGGGTGATTCCCAGGGCTTCGGCCTGTTCGGCGGCTTTGGAAAACGGGTCGACGTCCACAACCCGCACCTGCAGAGACTTACCGCCGCGATGATCGTATTCGGCCAGTTTATTGAGCAGATCCTTGCGGATCGCCACGAAATCCTGCGGAACATCCGGAGAGATGAACGCCTGAATGGTGACCGGCTTGTCGGCCGGAATTTTCTTGAGAATGTCGAGCGTCGTGGGCGAGAGCGTGTGCAGCTTTTCGGAAGTGCTGTCGATGCTGCCGCCGGCAGTGGCCAGGGAATAGGTCAGACACAGCAGGGCGACGGCGAGACACGAGGTGCGGATCAGATACTGCCCGGTCATGGAGGCGGCGTCTTTGCCACCGGCCCAGTGCCGGCGGGCGATCATGACGGCATTGAGATACAGGAAGAACGCGGACAGGCCAACAAAATAGAAGATGCCACCATAGGTGACCTTGCCGGAGGTGAACTCGCGCAGATGTCCGGCGACCCCCAGCGGCTCGTTGATTCCCAGGCGGTCTTTCAGCAGAGCCTGCAGGCCGGGGAACTGGTCGATGAAAATCGGGAGGGCACAAATGACGGCCCCCAGTACAAAGGCCACGGTGGCGCTGCTGGTGAGCACCGAGGCAAACATGCCTGCGGCCAGAAGGGCACCGCCGGCAAGCCAGTACCCCAGATAGGTCGTGGCAATCAGTCCCCAATCGGGATTTCCGAGCCAGCTCAGCACGCCGACGTGCGTGAGCGAAAACAGCAGGGCCACGGTATAAACCGCGAGGACCGCCAGGTACTTGCCGAGCAGGATTTCGAAATCGCGGGCGGGAAGCGTGAACAGCAGTTCGTCGGTGCCGAGCTTACGTTCATCGGCCCAGGCGGTCATGGTGATGGCGGGAATGATGAACAGCAGCAGCAGCGGGAACCGGTTGCTGAGCTGGTCCAGCGTGGCCAGATTGTTCGCGAAAAACTGTTCGTTGAATGCCAGAAACGCCCCGGCGACAACAAACACGACAATGAACAGGTAACCCAGCATGCCTGAGAAATAGCTGGCGACGTTTCGCTTGAATACAGCGAGCACAACGTGACTGCGCATCTTGAATCGCTTTGCTTCTGAATCGTCCGTGTGGTGTGCAGAACAGGTGCAGGAACAGAAACGTGCCTGCACCTCCCGTGTCGGCCTGCGGAATGTCCGTCAGGCGGCTCCGCCGGTGAGGGCGCGGAAGTTGGACTCCAGGTCCTGTTTTTCACCTCGCATCTGTTCCACATTGCCGTCGAGAATGATGCGGCCGCGGTTGATGAGGATCACCCGGCTGCAGACTGCTTCGACCTCACCGAGAATGTGAGTCGAGAGCAGGATGGTTTTGGTCCGGCCCAGTTCGCGAATCAGTTCGCGCACCTGGTAAGTCTGGTTCGGGTCCAGACCGCTGGTCGGCTCGTCGAGAATCAGCACCGCCGGATCATGCAGCAGGGCATGGGCCATGCCCACCCGCTGACGGTATCCCCGGGAGAGCTTGCTGATGGGCTTGCCCCAGACATCTTCCAGCGAGCAGCGGGACGCAACGTATTCGAGACGGGACTTCAGCAGTGAAGCCGACAGTCCGCGTGCCTGGCCGAGATATTTCAGCAGGCCCTGCGGCGTCATTTCATTGTAGAGCGGCCCGTTTTCCGGCAGATAACCGACCAGCCGACTGGCCTCGATCCGCTGGGTGGCCACGTCGTATCCGCCGATCCGGGCTGTTCCGGAACTGGGGGACAGGAAGCCGGTGAGCAGCTTCATGGTGGTGGATTTGCCGGCACCGTTGGGCCCCAGAAATGCGGCCACCTGACCTTGCGGCACGCTGAAGGTCACATTTTCGGTGGCGATGAACGGTCCGTAATATTTGCTCAGCGCCTGAGCTTGAATCATGGCGCTGGACACCGCAGTTTCAGTCATCAGTGGGCATCCTCCTGTCGGGAGTGAAACCAGCCTGCTTTATGCCTGCCTGGCATCGGGGGTCGCACAGCATAGTCAAGCGGCGCGGCTCTGAACACCGACCAGCCAGGGACTGGAACCCTGACCTGGGGCCGAACGTCCCCGGCCGGACCGTATTTCGCCGGTTCAGCGCGTTCAGGAACGTGCCCCGCACGCAAGCCGCCGGGCGTTTCCCGGCCGACGGGCAACAGCCTGAGCCTGGACGTTGAAAATGCTCATGAATACTTACCGAAGCGAGGAAGTCAAGTGCAGCCAGGTGCCCGGATTTTCGAAGATTTTTGAAAGAAATGAGAACCGCGGACAAAACTGGCCCTGATCCGCACGTGGAAAGGAAATTCTCATCACCAGAACGGTTGGGCTCGCGGTACGTTGAATCGCTAACAAAATATTCCGCAATCCGCTCGTGGAAAGGAAATCCTCATTATTCGAGAGGTTTTGTTCGCGGCACTGAATCTTTTCCCGAAAATCAAAGCCGGTCGGCCTCTCAGGGGGAACTGCCAGCCAGAGCGGAATCGGCCCCCTCCCCTCAGGTTGCAAAAGGCAGAAGAGGGGGCTTTCTGAAGAGTGGCTAGATGATGCTGGAAGCACAACTGCCGGGGATCACAGATTTTTGAACAGGTGGGGATTGTCGGCCGCGAATGGATGCATACTGGCGAGCGTGCGTTCCTGTGGCAGGGCTTCGAGCAGTTTTTCGGCCATCCGCAAGTCCGCCTGCGTCGTGATTTTGATGTTCAGCGCCGGACACTCGACCACGCTGACCGCATGCCCCAGACGTTCGACGAGCTGGGATTCATCGGTGGCCGTAAAACCATCCCGGCGGGCAAAGGCCTCGAGCAGCAAAGACCGTGAGAATACCTGCGGGGTCTGGGCGGCCCACAGATTTTCGCGGGGAATGGTCTCTTCAATCTGCCCGTAAACCACCCGTTTGATGGTGCTGGGAATCGGTGTGGCCGGAATGGCGGCCCCGGATTTCACTGCGACCGCAAAGATGTCTTCGACCCATTTTTTGGTGAGCAGCGGACGGGCGGCATCATGCACGGCGACAAAGTCGACATCGGCGCGCACATGCGCCAGTGCCTGCTGCACGGAATCGGCGCGTTCCTGTCCTCCGGCAACGACATCGACATTCAGAAAGGCCAGGTTCGGGCGGAACTTTTCCTTGAACCAGTCCACATCCTCGGGAGCCACGACAATCAACGACTGCACGACATCGGGATGATGGATCAATGGATCTAGAGCCCGCAGCCAGACAGGCCGGCCCTTCAGGTCGATGAACGGTTTTTTCTGGCGGGCATCGCCGAATCGGGTGCTGCGACCTGCGGCCGCAAGAATGACTGCAAACCTGGGCATGGTGACACTCGTGGCATGTGGGGAAATGGCGAGCCGTTCCAATCCCATGCGGGAGCCGGAAGCTCGCGCCGGAACCTGACTCATTCACACGGCGAGTTGCGTTTCATCAAGTCAAACGCGCCTCGCAAAAGCCGGCGGCCCCAGGCGGGAGTCACCGGCTCTTAACCGGCCTTGATCCGCTCTTCCAGTGTCTGCAGCAGGCTGGTGAGTGACCAGGTGTCGGTTCCGATCTTCAGTGTATGAGACTCCTGCAGTTGCGCGGCCACTTTCTTTTCGGCCGACATGACCGTGCTGTGATTGCGTCCTCCGAAATGGGCTCCGATTTCACTGTAAGCGGACTGGGTCAGCTTGCGACACAGATACATGGCCAGCATGCGGGGCTGCGACACCGACTGCTTGCGCGATGAGGAACGGAGCTGATCTTTTTCGATGCCGAAGAACTCACAGACCGACGACTCGACATCGGACAGACGCACGAGTTTCAGGCAATCCCGTTCGAGATGTCCGAGCAGTTTGCGGGCGACAGGCACCGTAACCCGCTGTTGCGACATCTGCGACCAGGTGGCCAGCACATTGACGGCCCCTTCGAGTTCGCGCACGTTCGCGGTGAACCGGGAGGCGACATATTCCATGGCGTCCGGGGCGAAGCGGGACTTCAGCCGGGTGACGCGCCGCTGCACCACTTCCAGGCGCAGGGCTTCATCGGGCGATTCGATCCGGCAGACGAGCCCGGCCAGCAGCCGGCTGACAAGTTCATCGGACGAATTCAGCAGCAGCCGGGGATGCCGGTTGGAGCTGACCACCACATGCCGGCCGTCGAGTTCCATCTGTTTGATGGTGTGCAGGAACTCTTCGGAGAGTCCTTTTTTGCCATCGAAAAAATCGATGTCATCGACCAGCAGCACATCGACATTGCGAAACTTGCTGCGGAAACTGGGCAGGGTCCGCGCGGCCAGGGCCTGCGTGAAATAGTTGCAGAAATGTTCGGCGGTGATCATCAACGTCTGCAGCTGGGGCAGATCTTTTCTCAACCGGGAACGCAGACCTTCCAGCAGATGGGTTTTGCCGTTGCCGACGCCGCCATACAGATACAGCGGGGCCGTGCTGGCCGGATCGACCAGAAACTGCTGAACCCCGGCCATGGCCAGTTCGTTGGCCGGGCCGATGACAAAATCGGACAGGGAGTACATCCGCTTGTTGCGGCTGTGCGGAGCCTGCGGCGCAGAGCTGGCCCCCGTGCGGCGACTCAGGCTTCCCTGCGCGGGAGCCTGGGCTGCAGGGGTCCCCTTCGGAAGGGGTGTCAACACAATTTCAGCGTCGATCTCGTAAGAGATGGTGACGTCGGCACCCACTATGCCGGCGGCCACTCTCAGGAGATCCGGTTGAAACTGTTTCTGAATCCACTTCTGCAGGTAAGGGCTGGGAACGGCGACCGTCAGTGCGGCTCCGTCGATTTCAAGGCGTGCCTTGCCGAACCAGTTCTGATATCTGCGTGATCCGATTTCCTGCTCGAGGGCAGATCGCACTTTCTCGACAAGGGGTGTCTGCTGGCATGGTCCCACAATCGTGCTCGGAGAGGAAAAGACGGGCGGCATCTTGCAACCCTAAAGGCGCACACTCCCCGCAATCAACGTCGAACTGTTCAGGAGACGAGTCGCAAAGGGACGGCACGACAACTGTCGGCATTCCCTTGCCAGGCCCCCTGCGGTTGCCGTTTCAACGAACTCTTACAAGTTCAACAGCGCTTGCGGTATGTCGCTGGATAGATTGATGAGGCACCGTCAGAACGGTCGGCACCTCGCGATGAATCACTCACTCAACGGGTCTGATCCTATCCCGGAGAACGGGTTCGTCAATTGTAAAAGGACTGTGAACCGGCCGACCGGAGGAGCCTGATTCAGAATCGTGTTGCAGAGTCGACAATTGCGACAATCCACATTTTTCCCGCATGGATTGCCCATGTCTAAAAGCTGTGGATGACTGGTCTGCCGTGAAGGACAGGCGCGACTGGAAACATCACTCCCGGAGATGAAACAGACGTCAACTCCCTACAGCGCCTGGATTGCCAGACGGGAGCAGTCCCCTGCCGGGAACCCTGGGCTTTTTGACGCGGGCACCGCATGATTTGCCGGGTGAAACGCAATCTGCCGCAAGGCGGAGCGCGGCGCCGACGGGAGTGCAGAACCGGGAAACAGGTGCGTCGATACCGGGAAATGGGTGATGCTTCGCATGCGCAGCATGGCCGCCGGAAAAGTGTACCTGCGGCTCTGCCTGCAACAGGTCGGCGCGCGAGCTGTGAGGACGAATCCGCAGGACAGCGCAGGGCTGCAATCGGGGCGCGAAGAAGAATCGCGGAAGCATGTTGAAGGCAGGCCAAACGGAGACATTCCGGCCATCGGAAATTTGAGCCTGTGAAGTCTGGGCCGGGGAAGACTTGCGCAATCGGAACAGTGATGCTGCCGGAGGGGGGAATCGCAGCGTCAATGCGGCCGAGATGTGCTCGATCTGCACTCAGGGGAGCAGACAGACACGGGCGTGTGTCTGAGAACAGGCCGGGCAGGAGGCGTGTGGGCAGGAAGACGCGGCACGCTGTGCGGCGGGAGATTTTCCTGAAAGCGGCAGGACGTCCTGGGTTGCAGGATACCTGGACGAGAGCAGGTTGCTCTCACCTGGGCCCGTGCAGCAGGCGTTTCACCTGATGAAACGCAACTCGCCGCGTGGCGGAATGCGGCCCATACGGGATGATGGCGCTCTATTGGAGAGGAAGTCTTCCCTCGTCGGCTCTTTCCCAAGGGGGAGAGAGCCGATGATGAGGGAAGCAATGCGATCTGGAGTTCAGGCGGAGCCTGTTCCGTGATCCGGCCTGGCTGTTCGAGAGGGATGGTTGCTTTCGCCGGAGCGGCACGCCTTTCACCGGGGGAAATGCGTGCCGTGCGAGAGCCACCAGCTCCAGAGCAATTTCGGAATTGGTCTCCAGTGTTCCGCAGGCGATCCAATGGACATGCATGCGGTGAATCGCGCCCATTCGGCTGCACCAGAACCATGAAAATGGTCTAGTGAACCATTTCCTTCAGCTTCTTCAGAGCGGTCACTTTGACCACTTTCTTGGCCGGCTTGGCCGCAATCATCATTTCTTCGCCAGTCTGGGGATTGCGTCCCATGCGGGCGGGCTGCTTCTTGCGGGTTTTGATCGCAATTTTCAGCAGGCCGGGCAGGGTGAACACGCCGGGGCCTTTTTTGCCCAGGCTCTCTTCAACCAGACCTTCCAGCTTTTCCAGAACTTCGGAAACATCCTTCTTGGCGACGCCGGAACGTTCAGCGAGTTCGTTCAGAATCTGTGTCTTTGTCAACGGCTTATCGGCCATTGTGGCTCCTTTCAAAATGGCACACGAAGTGGATTGGTACCGTGAATTGCTGGCTAAGTAGACTTCGCTGCCGGAAGGTTGTCAATTATCGGACGCTGCGAAAGTTGGCAAAAAAGCCACATTTTTCGCGGAATTTATGCGGCCAAATGGAACCGGCGCGGCCCCGAAGCGCCACGCCGGTTCAAAATGGCCTTGTCAGCGGATGGTCTGAAACCCTGCGGAGTCCACCCTGTTTTCCCTGCTCAGCAGCTGCTGAAAGCGGAAGGACAGCAGCCCAGCCCGGACCGTGTTCCGCCACGCGATACGTGGTGTTCGTTGAATGAAATTCCACTGCTGAAACGCGCGGTGCCGGCCCAGGCGGCAGCCAGCTTTATGCGGACAGGTATCCGTTCTTCTTCAGATATTCAATGACTTCGTCGGCGAGTTCGTCGATGTTTTTGTTGTTGGAATCGAGAACCAGTTCCGGCTTTTCCGGGGCTTCGTACGGATCGTCGATACCCGTGAAGCCTTTGATTTCTCCCGCGCGGGCCTTCTTGTACAGGCCTTTGGGATCGCGTTTTTCACAGACAGCCAGATCGGCATCGACGAGGATTTCGACGAATTCGCCAGGCTGCAAAATCTTGCGGACGTTGTCGCGGTCAATGCGATAAGGAGAGATGAAGGCCGTCAGGGTGATGATGCCGGCATCGGAAAACAGCTTGGCAACTTCCCCGATGCGGCGGATGTTTTCCATGCGGTCTTCGGCGGAAAATCCGACGCCGAACCGCTGTCCGGCGGCTTCGGTGTAACCACACTTTTCGACCAGCGACTTTTTGTCTTTGTTCAGTCCGAAGCGGATATTGTCGCCATCGAGCACATAAGTGTGCTTGCCCTGCGAGTGCAGCTTGTGGTCCACGGTATTGGCAATGGTGCTTTTGCCTGATCCGCTCAGGCCGGTGAACCACAGGACGACTCCCTTGTGGCCCATCAGCTGCTTGCGCTCGTTGGTGGAAACCTTGTGTTCATGCCAGTGGATATTGCCGCCTTCGCTTGCCATAACTCCGTCCATTTTGTCTTGAATTTTCCGCGAAATCCCGTCTGATGCGCTGCATCCTAGAAGAACCGCCATCCCATGAAAAGGAAACGGCATCTCCCCGGAGGCCGGCCGGGAGCCTGAACGGGAAAATCCGGGTCAGATTTGCGTCTGCAGCGGCTGTATCGATGCGCACCGGGCGGAACCGGCGAACTTTTTCCCCTCGCTGCCGATCCGGTAGTGTACGCTGGGCCGGCCTGCTAAAGTCTGGGGACTGAACGAAGTCTGCGGAGAGCCTGCCGGAAACAGTCTGGCCGGAGACGTGTTTCGAAACGTCAGAGTCGCGGGCATGCTCCCTGCGGAGTTCCCGGGATCATGGATCTCCCCGGGAACTCGAAATTCCATTCGAAACATGGCCTGAAGACTCTGGAGTATTTTGATGCAAAGGTCCGACTCGTGAATGGTCCCGATTTTCAGAAGCACGAACTGATTCCCGTCATCGCCCAGGATGCCGCGACCGGCACGGTGCTGATGCTGGCCTACATGAATGAACAGGCCTATGCCGAAACCCTGGCGACCGGCAAGGTCTGCTATTACTCCCGCAGCCGGAAAAAACTGTGGCGCAAAGGGGAAGAAAGCGGCAACGTGCAGGAACTGGTCGCCCTGTACTTCGACTGCGATGCTGACACGCTGCTGGCCAAGGTGAACCAGATTGGCGGGGCCGCCTGCCATGAAGGCTACCAGAGCTGCTTTTTCCGGCGCATCGATCGCGCCAGTGGAAACGTGACGGTCGAAGGGGAACGGGTGTTCGACCCGGCCACGGTCTATGGGAAGAAGTGAAAGCAGAGCCCTGTGGTTCAGTCAGGTCGTCTGCGGAATATCGAACAGGCATTCTGAACCGGTCCGGGTCCTGGATCGGGGAGATGGGGCCGGGATGGGGAAGTGTTCAGCATCGGCACCGGCCGGTCGGAATGCTCCCTGTGCCTGCGAAGCGGAATTTTTCTATCTGAGGTTGTGGCCGGCATTGATCGCTGGCCGCGGGCGTGATTTTTGAGGAAGCACATGTCGGAAGAAGTTTTGAAACTGGGGATTCCTGCAGGCAGCCTGCAGGAGGCGACAGCAGACCTGTTCAAAAAAGCGGGATACAGCATCACATTTTCAGGCCGGTCGTATTACCCGTCGATCGATGATCCGGAAATCGAATGCCTGCTGATTCGTGCACAGGAAATGGCACGTTATGTGGAAGACGGTATTCTGGATGCCGGCATTACCGGACATGACTGGGTGATGGAAACCCAGGCCAATGTCCACGAGGTCTGTGAGCTGGTCTTTTCGAAAGCCAGCCGCCGCCCGGTGCGCTGGGTGTTGTGCGTACCGGAAGACTCGCCTGTGCAGACGGTTCAGGATCTGCAGGGAAAACGGATCGCCACAGAAGCGGTCGGCCTGACCCAGGGATATCTGGCGCGGCATGGCGTGACCGCCGATGTGGAATTCTCGTGGGGTGCCACGGAAGTGAAGCCTCCCCGCCTGGCCGATGCCATTGTCGAAGTGACCGAAACCGGCTCATCACTGCGGGCGAACAATCTGCGGATCATCGATCAGGTGATCGAAAGCACGACCCGGCTGATCGTCAACCGGTCTGCCTGGCGTGATGACTGGAAGCGGGAAAAGCTGGAAAGCATCTCGCTGATGCTGCAGTCGTGCCTGGCGGCCGAAGGCAAAGTCGGCCTGCTGATGAACGTGCGCCGCGGAGATCTGCCTGCGGTACTGGCAACCTTGCCGGCCCTGAAAGATCCGACGGTCTCTTCCCTGTCTGATCCGGAATGGGTCGCCGTGAATACGATTCTGGATGAATCGGTCGTCCGCTCGATCGTTCCCCGACTGAAAGCCTCGGGTGCCAGCGGGATTGTCGAATATCCCATCAGCAAGATCATCGAGTGACCGGCATCAGCGGTGCAGGCCGTGTCCGGGGCCGCCTGCCGGACAAGAATGCATTTTTGTCTGCGGAGTGAGCATGTCCGAGCGTGTCTATCTGGCAGTGGATCTGGGAGCAGAAAGCGGACGGGTGATTGCCGGTCTGTTTGACGGCACACAGGTACGGCTTGAAGAACTGCACCGGTTTTCGAATGGACCGGTGCAGGTGGCCGGCACCCGGCGCTGGGACCTGATCGGGCTGTGGAAAGAAATCCAGGAAGGCCTGCACAAGGCGGCCACACGGTTTTCACGCCAGATTGTCTCGGTCGGAGTCGACACCTGGGGGGTGGACTATGTGCTGCTCTCCCCACAGGGGGAACTGCTCGGGCAGCCGTATAACTATCGGGATTCCCGGACCGACGGCATGCTGGAACATGCCTGCACGCGGGTTTCGAAGAAAGACATCTTCGCGGCGACCGGGCTGCAGTTCATGCCGATCAACTCGCTGTATCAGGTGCTGTCGATGCAGCTGAAAGATCCGCAGCTGCTCGGCATGGCCGACCGGTTTCTGATGGTGCCCGACTTTTTTCACTGGCTGCTGTGCGGCAGCAGGGTGGTCGAGTTCACCAATGCCACCACCACCCAGTTTTTTGATCCCCGTCGCCGCACCTGGGCCCTTGATCTGTTGCGGAAGCTCGATATTCCGACACGCATGCTGCCGGACATCGTGACGCCGGGAACGAATCTGGGAAAGCTGCGGGCGGAAGTGGCGCAAGCCACCGGACTGCCGCGCATCGATGTGGTGGCCCCTCCCACGCATGATACCGCTGCCGCCGTAGCGGCCGTGCCGACCGAGAAAACCGGCACCGCCCAATGGGCCTATATCAGTTCCGGAACGTGGTCGCTGATCGGCGTGGAAGTGCAGCAGGCGATTCTCAGTGACGAGGCCCTGAAGCAGAACGTCACAAACGAAGGGGGCATCGACGGCACTTATCGTCTGCTGAAAAATGTGATGGGACTCTGGCTAGTGCAGCAGTGCCGGCAGTCTTTCGAGCGAGGCGGAAACGATTTCGATTACAGCCAGCTGACCCATCTGGCCACACAGGCGCAACCATTCCGCTCGCTGGTGCAGCCCAATGATCCGGCCTTTCTGAGTCCGGATGACATGGTGACTGCCATTCGCGACTGGTGCCGGAAACATGGGGAACCGGTTCCGGAAACCGAAGGTCAGGTCATTCGCTGTGCGCTCGAAAGCCTGGCGCTGAAGTATCGGGACGTCCTGCAGGGGCTGGAAAAACTCACCGGCGAACAGGTGGACGTGATTCATATTGTCGGCGGCGGCTGCAAGAATCTGCTGCTGAATCAGTTCACGGCCGATGCCTGCGGGAAACGAGTGATCGCCGGGCCGGTGGAAGCCACGGCACTGGGAAATGTGCTGATTCAGGCCCGCGCCGCCGGAGAGATTGGCTCACTGTCTGATATTCGGGAGGTGGTCAAGGCAAGCTCGGAACTGGAAGTGTTTGAGCCGCGAGACACGGCCGGCTGGAATGCCGCTTTTGCCCGGTATCAGAAACTGGCCGGACATTGACGGGCCTGAATGGCCCTGCGTCAGGGCAGACAGGGGACATGAACCCGGCCCTGCGTCTGGTCAGGAAACAGAGCCCGCTTTCAGGCGGAACAGGCTGGACGGATTCCCCAGGCGAATGTCTGAGTGGCCCTGTCATGCGGCGTGCCTGATCAAGGCAGTGTTTCAGTGCTGTGTTTCAGCACAATGTTTGATCGCCGTGTTTGATCAGAGTGTTTCTGCAGACGAATGGTTCCCTTATCTGGAATACTGACGGAAACACCGTCTGGAGCACAGCCGGGCCGGGAACACGTCCGGTCGCCTGAGAGTCATTATCCCCTGCAAACATTCATTCGTGTCAGAAAAAGCAGCAGCAGACCATGGGACTTTTCAATCATCTCAAATCCGCGCTGAAGAAAACCAAGGACGTTCTGCGGACCGACGTGCGCGACCTGCTGAAATCGGGAGAAATTCTCGATGAGGCAAAACTGGAAGAGTTCTATCGCGGGTTGATCACGACCGACATGGGTGTCGTGGCGGCGGACGACGTAGTTACGGCCTTGAGAAAAGAATTTGGCGGCCGGACCGTTCACCCGGAGAAGATCTGGGAGCTGGTGCGTGAACGTCTGCGGGCGATTCTGGTCGGCGAAGGCCATTCGGCCTGGAACAAAGACGATCCTCTCTCCCCGTTGAATCGCGCGGCTTCCGGACCGACGATCATTCTCGTTTCAGGCGTCAACGGCGTCGGAAAAACGACGTCGATCGCCAAGCTGGCGCGGCTGATTCACAAAAGCGGCGCTCAGGTTCTGCTCGCGGCAGGCGATACGTTTCGCGCGGCTGCCGTCGAACAGCTCACCATGTGGAGCCAGCGGATTGGCTGCGGGATCGTCACCAAACCATCGGGCAGCGACCCGGCCAGTGTCGCCTTCGAAGGCTGTGATCAGGCGGTCAATCGCCAGATGGACTTCGCCATCATCGACACGGCCGGACGACTGCAGACGCAGCAGAACCTAATGGCCGAGCTGCAGAAAATTCATCGGGTGATGGGCAAACGGGTGGAAGGCGCCCCGCACGAAAGCCTGCTGGTGCTGGATGCGACCACCGGACAGAACGGCATCAGCCAGGCGGCGAGCTTCAGCCAGGCGGCCGGCTGCACCGGCATCATTCTGACCAAGCTCGACGGCACCGCCAAAGGAGGCGTGGTGGTGGCGATTCGCCAGAAGCTCGGCATTCCTGTGAAATACATCGGCACCGGCGAACAGATCGACGATCTGCAGGTCTTCTCGGCCGATGATTTTGTCGAGGCCTTGTTCGACGACATCTGACCAGGCTGCTCTCGACGGGCCGTCATGGACCGGGCAGAATGCAGCGATGCACCCCGGGTCGACAGGCTGGGCCAGACCGGGAATGGGCATGCCTGCTGAAGCGCCGGCCGCTTCAGAAACTGCGAATTGCACTGAAACGCTCATGACATACACCCCGGGACTGCAGGTGAAAGCCTCGACGCTGTATCGCGTGCAGCGAATGCTTCCAATCCCCGGGCAGGTGCTGGTGCAGTCGAGTCAGAGCGTGACGGCCGATCAGATGGTCGCCTGTTCCGAGCAGCCGGGAGACATCATTCCGGTGAATGTCGCGAATGCCCTGAATATCAGTCCTGCTGAAGTTCCAGCCGCGATGAAAAAATCGGTCGGCGATGCCGTGGTCCCGGGTGAACTGCTCGCCCGCTCCAAAGGGATCTTCGGTTATTTTCAGAAAGATCTCACCGCTCCCGGTGCCGCGACAGTGGAAGCGATTTCGCAGGTGACCGGGCAGGTCATTTTGCGGGGCCCGCCGATGCCGGTGCAGGTGCCGGCTTTCGTTTCCGGAACCATCGTCGAGGTGATTCCGGATTATGGAGTGGTGATCGAAACCCCGGCCGCATTCATTCAGGGGATCTTCGGCCTGGGAGGCGAACGCAATGGAGTTCTGCAGGGAGTTGCCGACGATCCGCAGGCTGATCTGATGCCGGATCAGATGCATGCCCGACATCAGGGATGTGTTCTGTTCGCCGGAGGGCGCATTCATGGCGCGGCGGTGCTGAAAGCCTGCGAGCTGGGAGTTTCAGCATTGATCGGCGGCGGCATCGATGATCAGGATCTGAAAGACATCCTTGGCTATGATCTGGGAGTAGCGATCACCGGTTCCGAAAAGATCGGAGTGACCGTGATCGTCACGGAAGGATTTGGCGAGATCACCATGGCCCGGCGCACTTTCGACCTGCTGCGCAGTTGTCAGGGCCGGTTGTGCAGTGTGAATGGCGCAACGCAGATTCGGGCCGGAGTCCTGCGGCCGGAAATTGTGATTCCTGATCCGCAGGCTGTCCCGACCGAAAGTTCCGGCAGCCGGATTGTGGCCGAAGAACTGCAGGTCGGCTCACAGGTCCGGCTGATTCGTGATCCGTATTTCGGCGAACTGGGACAGGTGACCTCCATGCCCGTCACCCCGCAACTGCTGGAGTCTGGTTCCCGGGCCCGGGTGCTGGAAGTGAAATGTCAGACGGGAAAGAAAGTGATTGTTCCCCGCGCCAATGTCGAGGTGCTGGTCGAATGAAATCTGTCGTCGCGAAATGCTGTGCGGCAGCATTGCTGCTCTGGAGTGCGACCTGGCTGCTCGAAGCCGCCGCCCAGGCTGCGCCGCCGCTGGCTCCGGTTCAGGTGACGGCGAAAGACCACCCCTGGGATCAGGGACATGCGATCGATGTGTCTGTCCGGATTCCGAACGGCAATCCCGCCGGGACGGTTTATCTGGTGCAGCGCTGCGGGGAACCCGACGGCCTGTTCGAAACCATGGCCACGGTTTCTGGAGCAGATGCTGACCCGGCCACTGGTCTGTTGAGTGTTGTCAGCCCGAAGCATGTCACCGGGCGTCCGTACTGGTTTCGCGCAATGGCCGTCAGTCCGGCCGGGGAGTCTTCCGTGCCGACCAGTCTGCCGGCCGATGCACCGGCACAGGCGTCCCGGCAATACTTTGACGGGGGCCGGCTGGGACTGCTGGTGGTGACCCTGCTGATCTGTGGAGCCATTCTGCTGTTCACCGGACTGGCACGCTGGGGCCTGCCGCTGAAAGTGCGCAAGATTGCCGGACTGGAGGCCATTGAAGAAGCAGTAGGACGGGCGACCGAAATGGGACGCTCGTGCCTGTTTGTGCCTGGCATTCAGGACATGAACGAAATGCAGACGATTGCCGGCCTGACGATTCTTTCGAGAGTGGCCGAACGGGCCGCCGAATACGACTGCCAGCTCGAAACTCCCACGTCCAAATCCCTGGTCATGACGGCCGCGCGCGAGACTGTCTCCAATGCCTTTCTGATGGCAGGGCGGCCAGATGCCTACCGCGAAGATCTGATCTATTATGTAACGGATGAGCAGTTTGCCTATGTGTCGTTTCTGACCGGAAAAATGGTCCGGGAGAAGCCGGCGGCCTGTTTTTATCTCGGGTCCTTCTTTGCAGAATCCCTGATCCTGGCCGAAACCGGCAATGCAATTGGAGCGATTCAAGTGGCCGGAACGGCTCAGCCAGCGCAACTTCCGTTCTTTGTGGCAGCCTGCGATTACACACTCATTGGAGAAGAGTTTTTCGCGGCCAGTGCCTATCTGTCGAACGATGCCGATCAGCTGGGGAGTCTGAAAGGGCAGGACTTTGGAAAATTTCTGGTCTCGGTGCTGATCATCGTCGGTGTGACACTGGTCACACTGAGTGAATTGACAGGCAACCCGACTCTCAAAGCTGTGAGCACTCTGCTGACCGACCAGTGGCTGCAAGGCGGCGGCTGACCTGTTTGCCGGTGAAGTGCTCGTCCATTCCCTGCGCCATGCGGATCTGTCTTCCGGACCGGGATGAACCATGCAGTTGCACGAAATCATCCTCTATGTTCAGAACATGGCCGCGCAGGCGACATTTTACCGAGATGTCCTGCAGCTCGAACTGTCGTGGCCGAATCAAGTGGATAATTTCAGCGACCAGCACTGGATGGTCTTCGACACAGGAATGTGCAAGCTCGCCCTGCATTCCGGAGGAACAGGCCAGTTCGGTAACGATGCGCCGAAATCCGTCTTCCGCTCCGAAGATCTGTCTACCGATCGAGAGCGTTTGTTGTTCCTGGGGGTGAAGCTGGGAGAAATCCGTTCCCCGGCACCTGGAGTTCTGGTCTGTGACGGCAGGGATCCTGAAGGAAACTGGTTTTCAATTGAGCAGGTCATGCCTTCTCAGGACAGATAACGGGACAGATACATCGGGACGGGCGCTCGCAGACTCTCGCTGGTGGTTTTTTTCAGATGCGCTTGCTGACCCGGCGTGCTCTGAAATCCAGAAGAGCAGACTCACTCATGTGTCGTGGAAGACGGCGGAGATCAACTCCGCCGCTCGGTGGTCGCAAGGCGTGGTGGATCGCAGCATGTGGAATGATCGCGCATTCCCATTCTGAGCGGCGGGATTCAGTCCCGCCGGCATGGCTGCTCGAAAAACACAGTCTCCATTCGACACATGGCCGGATCCAATTGCTGATGCGGCGTGCTCTGTGATGCGTCTTCAGCTCAATGCGGGCGACCGAAAGAGCCATTTCAGAATGGGTCTTCAGTGTTCCGCAGGCGATCCAATGGGCATGCATGCGGGGAATCGCGCCCATTCGCCTGCACCAGAACCATGAACATGGTCTAACCTTCACACGCGGCGGCATCCGGAGCGCATTCCACAGCCAGTGCCGGCGACGGTTCGAACCCGGCCGCCTGCTGGCGTCGGCGGCGTTCGGCCAGCTGCACAATCGTGGCACATAACAGTCCGCAGCCGCAGATGATCAGCGCCATCGGGCGCGGGGTTCCGTCATCGAGAAACCCGACCAGTGCTCCGGTCACGGAACCGACAACGAACTGCAGTGTCCCGAGCAGGGCCGAGGCCGCGCCGGCATGATCTGGATAAGGAGCCATGGCCGCCGCGCCGGCGTTGGGCAGAATCAGGCCGAGTGTTCCCAGCGAGAAGAACAGCGCCACCAGAAACAGCGGCATCCCTCCAAAGTGCGTCCAGGCCAGCAGCGCCAGCAGCAGTGTCACCACGGCATTGGCCATCGCGGCGCACGCCAGAATGGCATGGGAACCAAATCGCCGCGTCAGCATGCGATTGACCTGCGCCATTCCGATCAGCCCCATGGCATTGCCGGCGAAAGCGATGGTGAAAAGCGTCGGCGACAGGCCGAACATCTTCATAAACAGGTTCGGGGCGGTGGCCACATAGGCAAAAATTTCTCCCAGCGCCAGCCCGGCCGGCAGGGTATAGCCCAGATAGCGAAAGTCGATCAGCATCTTTCCGTACTGCCGGAAGACTTTCGGCAAAGAGGGAACGACCCGGCGTTCGACAGGCAGGGTTTCCGGCAGATCGAACAGCACGGCGACGCCGCACACCGTGCCAAACAGCGCCATGGACCAGAAGATCAGCGTCCAGTCCCCGAACGTCATCAGCCACGCCCCGACCGAGGGGGAAATGATCGGGGCAATGCCGATGACGAGCATCAGCAGCGAATACACCTGCGCGGATTCTGTTTCATCAAACATGTCCCGGACCACGGCGCGGGCAATCACCATGCCGGTCGCTCCGGCCAGTCCCATAATAAACCGGGCTAAGATCAAGGACTCGATCGATCCGGCCAGCACACAGCCGGCCGAGGCCAGTGCAAAAGCTGCCGATCCATACAGCAGCGGCACCCGGCGGCCCAGCCAGTCGGAAATGGGCCCGCAGATGAGCTGACCAATCGCCAGTCCCAGCAGAAAGACCGACAATGTCTGCGGCATGGCCCCCGGCGGAGCCTGCAGCTGCTGTTCGATCTGGGGAAAGGCCGGGAGATACATGTCGATCCCCAGCGGACCGAAGGTATCGAGCAGGCCCAGCAACAGAACAAGCCGCCAGACAGGCGGCCCAGACTTCCGGGACAGGAGAGAATCAGACGCAATCATTGCATTCATTCAGCAGAAAAGTGGGGGCCAGGCCAGGAGCCATCGGCCGGTGAACACTCAGTTTTAGGCCGGCAGGAGAAAATCGAACAGAGACGTTTCCGATGATTTCCCAAAGTGGATCAGGAATGAATTCTGCCTGATGCGTTTTCAGGCCCTTAAGCCGCAACATCGAGGCCGCAACATCGGGCGGTCGCCCTGCTGGACTCCGGCTTCGCCCCCCTGAAACCTGACGGAATTGTTACCCTGGCGGCGGTTGCAGTCTGTTATGGACGGTGCCGGAAAAGTCCTCAGCGACGGACGGCACTCCTCCAGAGCTGCCGATGTGAATGCGCCGCCGTGGCCAGCGAGAAGCGCTCCAGAATGGAGGTGCAGGCGTGTCGGGCTCGTTGTCGGGCGGTCGGCAGATCCAACAGGATGCTGCGGATTCCATCGGCCAGTTGAACGGGATCATCCGGGGGAACCAGGCTGGCTTCTTCCGGACGGAAGATCTCAGGAGTCCCCCCGACCGAGGTGGCCACGACCGGAATTCCGCAGGCTCCGGCCTCCAGCAGCACCCGCCCGAGCGGTTCCTGCCGGGCCGGATGAACCAGCAGATCCAGTTCCGGATACAGGGTCGGCAGATCGTGGCGGCGTCCCAGACGATGCAGTCGTTCGGGCATGCCGGCCGCCTGAAAGCAGGCGGAAATCTGACGGTCAAAGTCGATACTTTCCGGCTTGGTCGAATAGCGCTCCCCAATGACCACATAATGCAGCCGTGGAAATTCCTTCTGCAGCCACACGGCCGCCTGTGCGAAGATGTCGTGTGCCTTCCGCAGGCAGATCTGCCCGACAATGCCGGCCAGCAGAGCCTCTTGCGGCAGATTCAATTCCTGCCGCAGGCTTCCGGTCCGGAGGCGCGGGGAAAACTGTTCGGCATCGATTCCATTATAAATCCGCTGCAGCCGGTCCGGGTTCATGCCCTGAGCCATATGAAACTGGCGCGTCGCGTCGGAAACGGCAATCAGAGCCTGCAGGCGGTTGAGCGCCGCAATGGCCGTGGAGGAAAGCCGCATCATGTCGCGCAGGTGGCCTGTCGCCGGAACCGGCAGCAGATCGGCAACCGTTCCCAGCTTGCGTGACATCGACAGGCTGTTGGCATGCAGCAGATGCAGATCGTGCCGGGCGATCAACTGCTGCAGATGCTCCGCCCAGAGCTGCGGAGACTGACGCGACAGCCCGACCCGGCAGCCAACCATGTCGATGCCTGCGGCCTGAAGAACCTTTCGCAGAGGACGGGAAGAGTCGGACGGGTGCGAAGCGGAATTCTGATCGCTGCCGGTCCCTGCTTCCCCATCGGACGGGAGGACTTCAGGAATCAGAGCCACGGGCTGAATCTCGACGCGGTGACAGGCGCGCAGGATTGCCAGCAGGGAATTTTCGCCCCCGTTGACGGTCAGATATTCGAACAGGAATCCGATGCGTAACGGAGAAGAAACGTCGGCGCTCATGTGGATCCATTGACAAACCGCCGATACCCATGCTCTTCGAAATGGGCCAGGGCCTGTTCCAGACGGTCTTTGATCTGCCGCAGGCGCTCGGAGGATTTGATTTTCCCGCCATCAGATTCCAGCACATAAAACACGTCAACCACCTGATCGAAGTGCGTCGAAATTTTTGCCATTTCTGTGGACAACTTCAGCTCGTGCAGGGTGCGCGTGACGGTGTAAAGCAGGCCGGGGCGGTCATGGGCGAAGACATCGATAATCGTGCGGTTCTCGGTGGACTGATTGTCGATCTGCACCCGGCGCGGCAGATCGGACATCGGACGCTGACGTTCCATGCCGAATCGGCGACTGCGGATGAACAGGGATTCCACACTGATCGACCCGTTCAGCACACCCCGGAATGCATCGGCCACTTCCTGAAAGCGTGACGGGGGAGGCTCGGATTCATAGTCCGTGTCGATCACTTCGTAACGGTCCACCACCACCCCGTCGGTCGTGGTGTTAATGTCGGCCGTCAGAATCGCCAGTCGTTTGGCCGTCAGCACGCCGCACATTTTGTGAAAACAGCCACTGGTGGCCAGTGGATTGCGGGTAATGATCCGGTACTCACAGGTACCGGTGCTGGGAGACCAGGCCGGAATGACTTCGATTTCCGTCGGTCCCAGATGTTCGATATAGCGCAAATCCTGGACAATCAGTCCGGGGGGCGTGGTGGTGAGATACGAAGCCGAAAAATTGCTGAGCTGAATATCGATCCACTGCTGCAGGCGCTCGCGTGATTCCGGATCGCTCATCAGGGCCAGCACCTCCTGCTTGACGGCCTGAATCCGCTGAGCTTCATGGAAGGAATAGCGCTTGCCGCTGAGAATCACCTGGCAGCGATCGAACAGTTCGGCCAGCAGGCCTGCTTTCCACTGGGTCCAGGTGCCGGGTCCCACGGCGGTGACATCGGCGGCAGTCAGGGCATACAGCATGCGCAAGGTGTCGGGAGACCCGATTTCACGGCTGAAGGAAAGAATCTGCGACGGGTCGGTGATGTCGCGTCTCCAGGCCACGTCCGCCATTTCGAGATGCTTGCGCACCAGCAGCGCGAGTTGCTCGGTCTGAAATTCCGGAAGAAACAAACGGCTGCCAATCCGCAGGGCGATTTCTTCTCCGATGATGCAGTGATCCTGTTTGAAGCCTTTGCCCAGGTCGTGCAGAATCATCGCCAGATGCAGAATTTCTTTGTGGCGGATGGCGCGATAGGCCGTTCCGACCGGAGAATCTTCCTGTTCGAAGCCCGTGATCGTTTCCACAGCCCGCAACGTGTGCTCATCGACAGTAAAGTGATGATACTGGTTGAACTGCAGCAGATTGCGAACATGACTGACATCCGGAATGACCAGATCCAGCACTCCGGTGTTGAACATGCTGCGCAAAGTCTGTCCCAGCGAATGGACGCAGCGCAGGATGTCGACAAACAGGCGGGCGTTTTCCCGGGTGATTTTTGAGCCGAGCTTCGGCACGGCCTCTTTGATAGCTTCGCGGACACGCGGATCGAGCGGCAGATCATACAGTGCCGAAGACCGGTAAGTCCGCAGGACCGATTCCAGACTTTCGCACACTTTGGGCAAATGCCGGTCTGCCACGGTGATCTGGTCAGGCGTGACATACAGATAGCCTTCGGCGCGGTGCCCGACGGCCAGATCGCGCATCCGTTCCACCCAGGTTTTGCGGCGCTGCAGGGCGGCGAAACGCTGAACGATTCCGGCCAGAGCGGAACTGTGCTGAAAATAATCCTGCATGAACTGTTCGACAGGCCGCTGTTCTTCCGACCCGGCATAGTTCCGTTCCCGGGCAATCCGCAGCTGTTCATCCCGGGTGAGGCGATCCTGCGACCGCCCGGCCGCCAGATGCAGGTCGATGCGGAGCCGCGTGAGAAATTCCCAGCCGTCCTTGAGTTTCCGGGCGTCGGCTTTGCTGAGCGCGCCATGCAGGCGCAGCGAGTCAATATCCTTGATGCCGTAGCAGGCCGAACCGACCCAGCGCAGCAGATGCAGATCGCGCAGGCCCCCGGCCGAGGCTTTGATGTCCGGTTCCAGCTCCTGAGCCAGCGGGCCTTCGGCCGACCAGCCTTCCGTTCGTGCTTTCAGACAGTCTTCAATGAACTGCCGGCGGCGGCAGTTGACGACCTTCCGGCGAAAGACATGCTCCAGACGCTGCAGCAGGCGTTCATTTCCCCAGAGCCAGCGAGCTTCCGCCAGAGCGGTGGCAATCTGCGAATCTTTGCGGGCCAATGTCACACAGGTCGCAATATCGCGGACCGAATGTCCCAGCTGAATTCCGGAGTCCCAGCAGCACTGCACAAAGCAGGGAACGAACTCATCGAACTCCGCCGAGTTTCTGCTGGAATGCAGGAACAGCAGATCGATATCGGAATACGGGGCCAGTTCCCCTCGTCCCATGCCGCCTACCGCCACGATGGTTCCCTGCTGCTCGACCAGAGCCCGGTCCATGGAATGCCGGGTCAGGGTTTCTTCCACCAGTTCCAGCAGCACCTGCTCGGTACCGGAGCAGATGGCGGCGGCGATCTGAATGCCGGGAACACCGGCCTGAAACATGTCCCGGGCGCGATTTCTGACTTCTGCAAACAAAGCCTTGCGGCGGGCAATCTCGTTGACGGAATCAGGCAGGGAAACTGTCATAGTCATGGCCGGGGCTTCTGAAGACGCACCGGCCAGACGACCAGTGCGAGGCCGGCATCAGACAGGGTTGCGCAACATCCGGACACCGGGCAGGTGCTGCTATTGTCGCGGCCGGCATGCAGTCTGCAACTGAAGTTTTTCATTTCGCAGGGAAGGGAACGGCCCGGCCGTGTCGAATTCTGCTTTCGCCCCCGGGCAATCTTTTCCCCGGGAGTGTTGCAAGTCCGGTGGAATCCGGGAAGATGCTGCCCGAAACGGCCCGGAATCCCTGCAGGCAGCGACCATGGCGCATCAGCAAACCGAACTTGTGGAAATTCGTCAGACCAAAACCAAAGGCCGCGGCGTTTTTGCCCGCACCTTCATCCCCAAGGGAACCATCATCGAACGGGTGCCGGTGATTGTTGTCACCTGGGATCAGATCGATGAATCCGAGCTCGCGCATTATGCCTACAGCTGGACCGAAACCAAGGCCGCGATTGCGCTGGGATATGGCTCGCTGTATAATCACAGCTTCCGCCCGAACGCCTACTATGAAGATGTCGGGCGTCAGACAAAAGTGTTCACGGCGTTCCGCGATATTCAGCCCGGCGAAGAAGTGACCATCAATTACAACGGCGACCCGAAAGACAAAACCAACGAACTCGGTTTCGACGTCCTCGATTAAACCATGTTCATGGTTCGGGTGCAGGCGAATGGACGCGATTCCCCGCATGCATGCCTATTGGATCGCCTGCGGAACACGGAAGACCCCTTCCGAAATGGATCGAGAGCGCCTGCCCTCGGCAGGGGCTGCGGCGAGTGATGTGTTCAGAAACGGAACTCGCTCGACACAGAAACGAAACTCGCTCGACTCAGTGAAATGCGAGTCCCCTTCTGGCAGCGGGACTCTGCGACCGGCACGATTCGGCATCATATCCCCTTTCTTTTTCAAGAATATTCCTTCGTCATGAGCAGCCATCCTCCGCATTCCTCCGGTGAATCCCAGGGACATGGTCATTCAGGCTCTCACCACGGCCATGCTTCGGCACATCATGCTGCGACACACCGCACCGGCCCGAAGCGACGGTATGTCATTGCGGTGTTCCTGGCCTTACTGGCCATGCTGATTTATATCCTGTCGCTGGATGACTCCATTCAGCCGGACGGGACGGTCGAGCCGGAAGTTCCGGCAGCCCCGGCTCTCTGAGATCTGGCTTGGGATGCCCTGCCCCGGACATGCTCCATCAGGTGTACTGCGCCGGATTTGTGGTCCCCGGGGTGCAGCCCTGAGCCTGTTCCTTTCGAGGCGTTGTCCGGTTCCTGCGCATTGAATCCTGCGATTGAACTGGCAGCATGATCTTTGTGCTGGCGGCCGGACACGTTTTGAATCCGAATGGGAATCCCGCTCGTCGGCGTGAATCTGCTGCAAGACGCCAAAGTTCTCACTGGTTTCCCCTGTCACGGCCTCCCACAGGCTATATCTCTTCAGGCAGGGCAGACACACGGCCGCGCTGCCATTTCCGGGAGTCTGGGGAATGCCCCGCTGTCCCTCATCGACATAGCCGTTTCGGCCCTGTGAATGTCCGCCGGGACATCGCGAGGGAGAAAAGAGCGTCCCGGGCCATCCAGAGCAGGTTGCTCTCGTCTGGGCCGGCACAGCCGAACGCGGGCCCTGCGGGAGTGAAGCGCGTCAGGCCGTGCCAGAGCAGGATTCGGAAATCGAAACATGAAAGACTCAACCACCTCAATGGGCATGCGCTCCGCTTATGGAGTTTTTGTCTTTGACCAGGGGGAATGGCGACAGTTCAGCCAGCATGGCTCACTCTCGGCGGCGCGGGAACGGGCTCTGGAAGCCTGGGAACTGCTGGGGCTCCCCACCCGGGTGTCCTGCAGGACAGGACAGATTCTGCATGACATGGGGGCGGCCTCGCGAACGAAATTCCGCCTGCAGCCCACGATCAGAATTTTTCGCGATTCCGAAAAAACTTCCCAGGAACAGGGCTTTCCAGGAATCTGAACTTCAGAAGCGTTCTCAACGCCGAAGACTCGTCTGGCCCTGAGAGCAATTTTAGAAGGGGTCTTCCGTGTTCCGCTGGCGATCCAATGGGCCTTCATGTGGTGAATCGCGCCCCTTCGCCTGCACCAGAACCACTCACAAAACCTTCCACGATCCGCTCGCGGAAAGGGAATTGTCATTGCTTGATCGGTTTTGTTCGCGGCTCTAAAAAGGCGTTGTCCATGTTGTCTCGCGCAGATCTTGATCACCCCCTGCGGATTCAGGACCGGACATGACAGAACAAAGACCAATCTGATCTAAAACGAGAAGTAAGTGGGAGTCACCGCTGCCAGCCCCCGTTTCTGATGACGCACCTGTTCCATCTGGTCAGAAATTTCCCCGGCTTCGAAAATCCCAATCAGATCGCAGTTCTGCTGCCGCTGAACCTCGCGCAGTGAGACCAGCTCGTCGCCGAACAGCACCATCAGAAAATGCCCGGCGGCGGTGCTCTGAATGGCGACAATTTCGCGGTGAAAGAACTCAGGCACCATCCCGGGCGCATCGGCCGCGCGGGGGCTCTCCCGGTGCTGCGCAGAGTGATAAGAATGAAACAGTGCGAATTTCCCGCGGATCGGGAAGGGAGTCATCTGAAACAGCAAAGACATCGCTTCCACTCCTCTCCGAAATCTCTCTGCCGGCCGCGACACCACAGCTGGCCATGACAGGCTTGAGAGCCAATGGCTCTCGGCGGTGACGCTCTGCTGATTCTTCGGCAGCACGGCGGCACAGGTTGAACCTGTTCCTCATTGCAGTGAAAGCACGCAGGCAGGTCGGAGTATCAGACCAGAGATGGAATGCTTCTGCAGGACCGACAGAGTTGCGGCAGAGCAAACCCGACCTATGATCCAAATGTGGCCAGCCGGCGGCACGGTTTGCTCTGACAATTCCGGAAGACATTCAGGGACTTTATGACTGACGTCGTGACTGCTTATCGCGCCATTGCCGGCCTGATCGATCATGCCCTGCTCTCCCCGGCCCTGTCCTGGGATGAACTGCAGGCCGGCATTCAGCTGGCCCGGGCTCACGAAGTAGCCAGCGTCTGCATTCTGCCGTATGCCGTGGGAGAATGTGCGGCGATGCTGCAGGGCTCCCAGGTCGTTCCGAGTACGACGATCGGCTTCCCGCACGGCGCGCAGCCGGCCGCGGTAAAGGCCTTTGAAGCCGAGACCGCCATTTCGCAGGGCTGCATGGAACTCGACATGGTCGTCAACATTTCGGAAGTGAAAAGCGGGCGCTGGACCAGCGTGCAGGACGAAATCCGCGCCGTGGTCGAAATCGCCCATGACGCCGGACGGAAAGTGAAAGTCATTTTCGAAACCTGTTACCTGACAGACGACCAGAAGAGACGGCTGTGCGGCCTGTGTGGAGACCTGCAGGCAGACTGGGTCAAAACATCGACCGGCTTCGGGACTCAGGGGGCCACACTGGACGATGTCCGTCTCATGCGGCGACACTCGCCTGATGTGACGCAGGTCAAAGCGTCCGGCGGCATCCGCACACTCGACGATCTGCGGGCGTTTCAGACGGCCGGAGCCACACGCATCGGCACCAGCCACACGCAGACCATCCTGACCTCGCTCCGGAAAGAACTGGGCCTGCCGCCGATCACACCGCCGCAGCAGGCTCTGTTACCGCCGGCAGGATATTGACGGCCGCAAGCCGAATCGCCCCGGGGGGAGATGCTTTTTCACAGCAGCCGGATCAGAACCATTTCGAAAACGGCATCTGAGAATTTTGAAAAATTCCGAACCGGGCTGTCACATTTTCCCGGTCCTGAACGTCCTTGTCTGCAGAGTCTGCTTCTCTTTGTGGAAGAGAAGTACAGCCAGAACAAAAATTCGCCGTAAAGGAGACGCTCATGAAAGGGGTCATGCTGGCCTGCCTGTCAGGAGGCCTGCTGCTGGGAGTCCTCGGAATCGCCTGGGGGCATTTCCATGACGAAAAGGGCGGGGAAGCGGTGAAGGTCATTGGTGCCCAGGACATTCAGGAAAAACTGGATGGGCACGAGGCCGCCATGACCGTTGTGGAAGTGACCATTGAAGCCGGCCAGCAGGGAGTGCCGCACCGTCATCCCGGCCCGGGACTGGTCTATGTTCTGGAAGGGACATACGAACTGGGAATCGATGATCAGCCGACGAAAATCTATCACGCCGGCGAAACCTTTTACGAACCGACCGGCTGCCTGCATCGGGTTTCCCGAAATCCGTCCAGGACCGGCCGGACCCGACTGATTGCCTTTGTGCTGCATCCGCGTGGAGTTACCGAGCTGGCCGTCCCGGAGAAATCAGAAGCGGAACAACGCTAGAACCGTTTGGCCTTTGCTCTGTCATGTTTGGGCCTGAATTCGCAGGGGGTGATCAAGATCTGCACGAGACAACGTTTACAACGCCGCTCGAGTGCCGATGATTCAGGCCGGGGCCTGCGGAGCAGACGCGTTTTCTGCTGAAACGTCATTCGCCGTATGGCGAAACAGGGCTCCTGCAGGGGTGAAACATGCCTGGAGCCGCGAACACCACCGCTCCGGGGATGAGAACCTGCCTGTCGCGAGTGGATCAGAATCAGCGATGTCAGACGCTCGGAATTTCTGCGTCTGCCGGACCGTTGTTTTCCGGCAGAAATTCTTCGAGCGCCTGTGACCGGAAACAGGAACCAGACCATGCTGGAAATGGATCTGCAGCAGTTGCGTCCCCGCCTGATGTCCGTGGCCTATCGCATGCTCGGCAGCGTGATGGATGCGGAAGACGCCGTGCAGGATGCCTTTTTGCGTCTGCAGTCGGCCGAAAATGTCGTCTCACCGGAAGGATTTCTGGTGAAGGCCACGACGCGCCGCTGCATCGACCAGTTGCGTGCGCAGCGTCGCCGGGAAACCTACGTGGGTCCCTGGGTGCCGGAACCGGTGGAGACACGGCAGAGCATTCCCGTCGATGCGCTGGCGGAATCGCTGACGCAGGCCTTTCTGCTGATGCTCGAACGCCTGTCCCCGACCGAAAGAGCGGCCTTCCTGCTGCGAACGGTCTTTGCCTATGACTATTCCGAGATCGCGGAAATTCTGGGAAAAACAGACGCCCATATCCGACAGATCGTCAGTCGGGCCCGCTTGCACATCGAACAGAATCGCCCGCGATTCCATTCGTCTCCGCAACAGGCCCACGAACTGGCGGAACGCTTTCTGGCCGCCTGCCGCACCGGAGACGCCCGACAGGTCGAACGGTTGTTCACCGACGATGCCGAGGTGCATTCGGACGGGGGAGGAAAAGTCGCGGCGGCGCGGGTGGTCATCAGCGGTCGCAGCCGGGCCGCCCGTTTTCTGGCAGGGGTGTTCAGCAAAAAACATCGCGCCAGTGAACTGCACCTGACAAATGTCAACGGCGAGCCGGGAGTCATGTGCACCTCACAGGGCGAAGTCGTCCTTGTGGCATCCCTGCATATCGAAGAGAAGGTGCGCGCCGTCTATCTCACCAACAATCCCGACAAACTGGCTCGCTGGTCTCAGGCCACTATTGAATAGAGCAGGTGGCTCTTTCCGGTGCCCGCGTCGGGCGCGGTCTGAATGGATGGGTTCGCCAATCCGCAGGGCGAGAACGGTTCATGAGAAACGGAACAATGGCATCCGGCAGGTTGCTCATTCCTGAGTCCATACAGCGCGCATTCTGGACAGGCGGTCTGTTTCTGGCTCCTGCACAGTTTTTTCAAAGTGTTTTTCAAAGTGTTTCAACTGAAGGAACTGATCATGGAAACCCGAGTGAAAGTGGAAAAATCCGGCACGGACACCTATCGCGCCATGCAGGGAGTGGAAAAAACGCTGGCACATTCCAGTATCGACAAAGCCCTGCGCGAACTGATCAAGGTCCGCGTCTCCCAGATCAACGGCTGTGCCTTCTGTCTGGACATGCACTGGAAAGACGCCCGTGCAGCCGGAGAAACAGAACAGCGCCTGTACGGGCTGCCGGCCTGGCGGGAGTCTCCCTATTACACCCCGAAAGAACGGGCGGGCCTGCTGCTAGCCGAAGAATTGACTCGCATTGCCGACCGTCCGATTCCAGAGTCGATCTTTGAACAGGTGCAGAAGCAGTTCACCGATCAGGAACTGGGAGACCTGATCTGGGCGATTGCGACCATCAACACCTGGAATCGGGTCAGCATCGGATATGGCAGTGTCCCAGGCCAATACCAGCCGGCAGCTGCCGCTCATTGAAAGAGACATCCATCGGGCATGGTCTGCGTTCCGCCATGCTGCGCATTGCATCGACAGGGAATTCAGAAAGGATCTGTCATGAAAATTGTCGTAATTGGCGGCACCGGGTTGATCGGCTCGCAGGTGGTCCACCTGCTGCAGGAGCGCGGGCACGAAGTTCTGCCGGCCTCTCCATCCCGGGGAATCAATGCCGTCACGGGGGAAGGATTGCAGGCCGCCCTGACCGGAGCCGATGTGGTGGTCGACGTGGCCAACTCCCCCTCTTTCGAAGATCAGGCATCCATGGACTTCTTCGAGGCTTCAGGCAGGAACCTGCAGGCGGCGGAACGGGCGGCCGGGATCAAACATCATGTGGCCCTTTCGGTCGTGGGGACAGAACGTCTGCTGGCGATGGGATATTTCCGTGCCAAACTGCGTCAGGAAGAACTGATTGCCGCCGCCGGAGTCCCTTATACGATCGCCCGGGCGACACAATTCTTCGAATTTGCAGGCACCATTGCCGAATCGGGACGACGGGACGAGACCATTCATCTTCCCCCGGTCCAGATGCAGCCGATCGCCTCCCGGGATGTCGCCGCACTGCTGGCAGACATTGCCCTGGCCCCGCCGGTCAACGGGATGGTGGAACTGGCCGGCCCCCGACCGGTGCGGATGGATGTGCTGGCGCGCGAGTATCTGGCAGCCCATGAAGATTCTCGTCAGGTCGTTGCCGATCCGCAGGCCTCTTATTTCAGCACTCCGGTGGACGATCAGAGTCTGATGCCGGGACCGTCTCCACGAACAGGCAGAACAGAGTTCGCCGACTGGCTCAGGCAGTCTGCGTCCCCGTCGAAAGCCGGCTGACAGGCCGGGGCCGGATTCAGGATCGAGGACTCAGAATGCTGAATGCCTGAGCCGGAAAGTGGACGGGGAAATCCATGGGAGCATTTCGAAAATCCTCGCAATACGATAAATCTGGTTCATCACTGCCAGTTCCTTTCCGCGAGGGCGTTCCATGTTTCGAAACATCACCATTGGACTGCTGACCACGATCATCCTGGGGATGGCCGGACCAGGCTGGGCCGAGGAACCAGCCCCAGGAACGCTGTCTCAGGATGTCGAGTTCGCCCGCGTGGGGGATGTTTCGCTCACGCTGGATGCCTTTGTTCCGGCCGGAAAAGGCCCCTTTCCCACCTGCATCATTGTGCATGGCGGAGGCTATACCAAAGGAGACAAAACCAGTTATGTGAAGCCGCTGTTTGCTCCGTTGAGTCAGGCCGGATTTGCCTGGTTCTCGATCAACTACCGGCTGGCCCCGGCACATCGCTGGCCGGCCTGTGTGGAAGATGTCCGCGCGGCCATCGCCTGGGTGAAAGCCCATGCCGACCAGTATCATGTCGATGTGAATCGGATCGCTCTGATCGGGGAATCGGCCGGAGCCCATCTGGCGGCCTTCGCGGTGGTCGGCGGCCCGAAAGAAAGTCAGGTCGCTGCCGTGGTGCCGTTTTATGGAGCATTCGACCGGGAACTTCAGACCCGACACTTCAACCGGCTGGGCGCCTCGACCATTGCCCTGTTCGGGGTGACGGAACTGAACGACGAAACCTGGCGCTTGCTCCGCGAATCATCCGTCAATCCGCTGCTTCATTCAGGCCTGCCTCCGTTTCTGCTGATTCACGGGGATCAGGACCAGCAGGTGCCTCTGAAGCAGTCGATTCAATTCCAGAAGCAGATGAAAGAGCTGGGGAATGACTGCGAGCTGATTGTCATTCCGGGCGGAGGCCACGGCATGGGGAGCTGGCGGAAACTGGATTCCGACTATTTGGCCCGAATGATTGCCTGGTTGCAGAACCGGCTGAAGATTGAAAAGTGATTCCCTCCTGCATTCAGTCGGGGAAAACTCTTCGAGAAGGGCCGATGGGATCTGCCGCGGTCGGAGAGGAACAAAGCGAGGCGCGCAGGCTGGCAGCAGTTCATTGCACAAAAAAAGGTGCCTCAACAGAAGCACCCGGCGAACCGCACCGGCCGGGGAAGGCCCGCAGAGCGGACCTTCTCCCTGCCTGGTCGGAGTTCACTGACAGGGACGTGTCTGGCGGCAGCTCAGGCGGCGCGGCCATCCGAGACATTATTTTCGAGGGTGATCTTCGCAAAGCGGCGGGGAGAAACGACCGGGGTCCGTTGACGTCCGGCCTGTCCCCGGGCACGGCGTGCCCGTTCCGCTTCCGACCATTCGGCCTGGATTTCGCGACATACTGCCCGAATCTCTTCCGGGGTCGGCTGATAGATGTCCTGTCGATCCAGATCGATCGAGTCTTCCAAATCAAAAGGACATTCCCGAGTGTGAGTGAGGGGATGGGCAGAAATCATTTTGAGGTCTCTCCAGGCTGATCCACAATGCAACACTGCCTGACTGCTCAGGCCGTTCTTTGGGCAAACTTGCAAGTTGAATGCCTGAAAAACCCGACTGGCCCCCTCCCCCCCCGTCCTGCCCCTCGCAAATTCCTCATAAGCTCCTGCTGAATCACACTTTGCACGCCTTCCGATTTTCTGCAGATCCCCTCTTGTCGAATGGAAATATTCCGCTCTGACTCGCTGCCGACGGGCGAGAATCTTCCGCGCTGTGTGTTGATCAGTCGATCCGCAGCGCCCCGGCGAGACGGGACTGGCTTCCGACCGCTCAGAATCGTCCGGCAGATGCCGACAGAAATGATTGCTGAGCAGACGGCTTCCCCCGGACTGCTTCCTCTTCCGCCAGTCCGGTTCTCCCCGGTCAGGCCCTGTTTCCGCCCAGACAAGCCCCCCGGCCCTTCCTCTCAAAAGAACGGAAAGACTGGAAGGAATTCAGGTTCCGCAGTCCCGGCAGAAACACCGCTGCAGCTTGCCTGACGGGAATTCCCTGCCGGAACAGGGGGCCGGCGCGTGAATTGGTACATCCTTTGCGGATTGCGTGCTTCCGCAGTGCGGAACCATGTGCATCTCTGAGACCAGGGATGGCCGCCAGCAGGGGATTTACTTACAGGAACCGGGACATGATCACTCGACAGGAACTCGAAGGAAAATGGAAACAGCTGAAAGGGCAGATCCGGGAGCACTGGGGCCAGTTGACCGACGATGAGCTGCAGCGTGCTCGGGGAGACGCTGAACAGCTGGTCGGCATGATTCAGGAAAAGACCGGCGAGTCGCGGCGCGAAATCGAGGCCTATATCGAACATCTGGTCCACAATGGCCAGGGAGCCGTGCAGCAGGCCACCGAGACCGCCCGTCAATATGTGGATGTGGCCAACAAGAAGGTGCAGGAATTCGCAGACGTGGCCAACCGCAAAGTGCAGGAAGGTTATCGACAGGTAGAAGAACAGATGGATGCCGGGCTGGGCAATGCGAAAGAGATGGTCCGCAGCCGGCCTGTGGAATCGATCGTGGCGGCCTTCGGGGCTGGCATCATTTCCGGCGTGGTGGTGGCGCTGTTGCTGCGCAGCCCGAATCATCGCGGGTGAGACGGGGAGGCGGCCCTGCTCTGACCGGCACGCCCGTTCCAGCGCCGAGCGAAGGGGAGTGCCCAGCGAAGTCGGCTCAGGTTGCCAGGATATTTCACAAGGCCGCGGGAATGAGGATTCGACGGGCACTGTAGGTGTTCCGGCAAAAAAACTTTATCCCCGGAAACGACTGATTCGCGAGACTGAAGGAGTTTGCGATGTCTTATTCTTCACGGATTTCCGCCCTGGAACAACAAATGGCGGAACAGGTTCAAGCTGTTCCGGCATGGACTCAAGACATGGTGGAAGCGCGTCCTCTGGCCGTCATGTGTACCGTGTTTGCGGCCGGGTTTGTGCTAGGGGCAGGGATTGTCGCCGCGGTCGCCACGGGAGAAACACAGACTCCCCTGCGTTCAGGATGGCGACGCGATCTGGAACGGTTCGCCGGTCGGACCTCCCAGGATGCGGAACGGCTGTCCGATCGGATTGTCGATGCGGTGAGCCGGGCTTTGCCGCATCAACTGTCGGATCTGTGGCAGAAAAGCTGAGGCGGAGTTCTTGGGATCGTATCAGCAAGTTTCCGGACGCGAGACCTTGGCCTGAGCTTGAACGGACAGCAGAAAAGATCGGCCAGCCTGAGGCAAGGATCAACAGATGTCGGATTCCCGATCGGCCGAGATGCTGCAATTGAGAATGGCCCGTATCCGTCGCCGGATGGATGCGGATGTGGAAGGTCTGCTGTCCGAAGCCCAACAGCTTCTGGACTGGACTTACTACATCAAGCGCCACCCGATTGCGTGCGTCGTGGCAGCGGCCTCGCTCGGATTTTTTGCCGTGCCGAAGCTGCGTCCGCCGGTGGAGAAAAAGGTTTATCTCGATCCGGAGGTCTCCCGGGAAATCGCCGGGCAGGCCGGGCCGGTGCATGTGGAGCAGCCGGTCGAGGAAACCGCCAAAAAAGGTCTGCTGTTTTCGCTGGGAGCGCTGGCGCTGAACACCGCCCTGCGGGCCGGCATGACCTATGCAGAACAGCATTTTCGCACGGTCTGGAAACGTGAGTTTCAGGGGCGTGAACAAACCTGGCCCGGAGGGTGATCGTTCTTCGCCGCGAGCGAAGCACAGAAATCCTGCAGAGTTCCTGCTGTCACCGGCTGGTCCTGACAGCCGGAAGCAACAGGGGGGCCCCATCGAACAGATTGAGAGGGGGACCATGATTCAGGCGAAGAACGGAAAGCAGACCGTCTCGGAAACAGCATCCCAGACACGCCGGATGCTGGAGTCGCGTCTTTCGGAAGCACAACGACTGGAACATGAGGTCGGGCAATGGATCAAACAAAATCCCATGATCGGCCTCAGCCTCGCGGTGGCAGTGGGAATCGGTTTGGGACTGCTGCTGAAACGCCGCAGATAAATTCGTCGAAGCCTCGAAATGCCTATGCCCAGGTGCGGCGGAGTGCCTCATCACTGCTCAAGGACTTCGCCCGCCTGGCTGATCTTCAGATCCAGCTGCTGGGAGTCGACCTGTACGACTTCTGGCAGCAGGCCCGGCTGGGAATTGTCGCGACGTTGGGAGCGGTCACGCTGGCTTTGTCCGCCTTGACCGTTCTGCTGTTCGGACTGGCGGACTTCATTCAGACGGCCGCAGGCTGGTCGGAAGCACTTTCTCATGTCGTGACGGGGGGATGTGCCCTGCTGATCGGAGGACTCGGCCTGCTGCTGGGACTGCGACAACTCACCACCGCTGCCGGGGCGCTGCAGCGCTCCCGACAGGAACTGCAGGAAAATCTGGAATGGCTGCGATCCATTCTGACCCCTGAAGACGAATCAGAGACATAACAATGCCGTTTCGCCGCGGTGCAGCAGGCTTCGCTCCGGGTGGAACATGGCCAATTTTTTTCACGATCTCAAATCATTCACAGATTCAACCCCTCAGCAGGAGTGACTGATATGGAAACACAACCTCAATCCCAGAAACGATCCCGGCAGGCGGCGGTGCCCACGAATGCGGGGCAGGAAATTTCTCCTGTCGATGATGCCCTGTGCTATCTGAAGACCTATGCCCGGGAAAAGCCGGAAATGGCAGCCCTGTGGTGCTTCGGCATTGGATTTGTCCTCGGCTGGAAGCTGAAGCCCTGGTAACCGGTCCGGGTCCCTTTTCCCCCCACGTCTGTTTCACGGGCGAAAAGGAGAACTCTCATGACAACACATTCTGACATCTCCCTGCGTCATCAGGGGGCGCGATTTCTGGTCACCGCCTTGCTGATGGCCGGAATGACGGCAGGCACTGCCGCCCGGGCTCTGGCAGGCTCGCTGACAGCCAGTGACTGTCTGGAACAGGGGCAGGCTGTGGTGATCCAGAACGTGACCACCCGAACGCCGGGATCTGCTCCGATCTTTCAGGGAAAGATTGTGGCGGTGTTTCCGGACCGGAAAGAATTGATCATTCGCGTGCAGCAGGATCAGGACACCTATCAGATCGCTGCCGGCGCGAAGGTGATCAAGAATCATCGTCCGGCCTCACTGACCATGCTGACAGCGGGAGATGTGGTCATTTTCCGGCTGGTTCACGAACAAAGCCGGTCCGTGATCACACTCGAGGCACTCTCTTCATATTAAGAACCACTCACAAAACCTTCCGTGATCCGCTCGTGGAAAGGGAGTTGTCATGGCTTGATCGGTTTTGTTCGCGGCTCTCAGAAATCACACTCAGAGACAGAGTGTCTCTCGCCGGTGCATGCGTGCGTGTTTCCGAATGAAACGTCGTGCGCCGCGTGGCGGAACGCAGCCTCTGCGAGGGGGAGATGATCAGAGCCGATGGCTCTGGCCGAAACCTGCACAGCAGGTGTTTCTGCAGTGGGCGTATTTCCCCTGAAGACACCGATCCATGATGAGCCTGAAGAGGAAGGGAAAGAACATGTCGCAGACATCCGATTATCCTGTCCGCGCGGCGGTTTTCGACACACCGGAAGAGGCCCTGGGCCTGATTCGACAGTTCCAGCAGAATGGCTTTTCGTGGGAGCATGTCAGCGTCATCTGCTCCGACGAAGCCACGGAGAAGCTGTTTCCCGAGAAACTCCGCCGGGAACATACCGGCGCGAATCATTCACAGGTGCTGAATGCCACGGCGGCCGGAGTGATCGGGATCGGCGGGGCCACGGCAGTGGTGGAGATTCTCACTTCGGCCGGAATCGCGGTGCTGGCTCTGGGAGCCTTTGCCGGGGTCGCGGCCGTGACCACATTCACCGCCTTGATGGTGGCGCGGGGCTTTGCGTCTGAAGCCACCGATTTTTATGAACAGGCCGTGCAGGAAGGAAAAATTCTTGTGGCTGTTGAAGTCGATGACTCCGAGCCAAACGCGACGGAAAAGCGGCAACTGGCCGAACAGTTGATTACCGACTCAGGCCACCGTGCGATTCCGCTGGCCCATTAGACCAGTTTGGTCTTTGTTCTGTCATGTCCGGGCCTGAATTCGCAGGGGTTGATCAAGATCTGCGCGAGACAACATGGACAACGCCTTTTTAGAGCCGCGAACAAAACCACTCAAGCAACAAGAATTTCCTTTCCATGAGCGGATCGCGGAAGGTTTTGTGAGCGGTTCTTTAGGCCATGTGCATGGTTCTGGTGCAGGCGAATGGTCGCGATTTATCGCATGCAGGTCCATTTGATCGTCTGCGGAACACGGAAGACCCCTTCTGAAATGGTTCGAGATCCGGCATCAGGCGCGTCGGTCACTGCATCTGTACGGACGGTGCGGCAGGCTTGGTCGCCGTCGAACCGGAAGAGAATGATCGAGCTGAGAACGCGCCCGGCTTGACCTGCCGCAGCTGGGCACTGCGATGCTGCTGCAGCGGACGAATCAGAACGGTCTCCAAGGCGTCGTGACGCGCTTTCCAGTCCTCGGCAGACAGCCCGGCCAGTTGATAGTTGTCACTCAGCTCCTGCAGTGCCTGTTCGATCACCTGATGGCTCTGATCGAGATCCACCAGATCAAACCGGGAAGACTTTCCTGCCGCACGCCGGCTTTCCCAGCGCTGCGCCATCACCTGCAGCAAGGCGTTCATCGTGTCCCAGCGGGCTGTCGTGCTGACTCCCGAGGACAGGTCCTGCTCTGCTGGAACCTGTTCACAGAGAATCCGCAGCGCCTGGCAGACATTCTGGATCGACTGATCCTGCGGGCTGGCAAAGTAAATCGTGTGCAGCAGGCAGTCGAGTTCCAGCCGGGAATCCGGCTCTCCTGAACGTCGGGTGAGTTCGGCGGCTTCGTGATAGACAAAAAACGAGAGCAGCGGATCAAACGGTTCGGCGAACTCCACCAGCCTGGCAATCTGCTCCGGCTGGGGCTGTTCCTGCCGGGCGACTTTTCCGAGTGCCTGCAGATAGGCTTTGCGATGCTTGTCTTCCGGAGCCAGAACGCGCTGCAGGCCTTCATGTTTCACATGGACCAGTTCACTGCGGGGGCGGTCTTTCAGACGGTCCTTCAGAGCTTTGCGATATCCCCAGGGATCATTGGGATGAGACTGCTGAAGCTGATGCGACAGGCTCAGGTCTTCCAGACGCTGAGTCACTTCGCGCGAGGCTTCCGACTCTCCCAGTTCCAGCCGCAGGGTGCCGCCGAATTCCGCCAGAGCCAGGCGGGTGTTTTCGGCCTTTTGTCCCCAGCGGGCAATTTCCACCGGCAGCCGGAAGCTCAACCGGCCATCACGGACAGAGTTCGGAGCGGTCGTTTCCGGGGCATACTGTTCCAGGGCCTCAGGCGTCAGGCACCCACGGGCCAGAATCATCGACCAGTCCCACCCGGACTGTCCCAGCAGTCGCCGACACTGCGGAGTCTGCAACCGGCTGACAAGTTCGGTATCGATGCGGGGCAGACTTTGTGAAGAACAGAGAAACAGCAGTTCCCCGGGCACGGTTTCCAGCATCATGACATGAGCAAATTCGCTGCGCAGGGATGCCGCGAGCGTGCGCACAACTTCCGGTCCCAGATCGTAATAGGGAATGCGCTGGGAAAAGATGCCGTTTTCATTCAGTGCCGCGCGCACATTCGCATAGAACTCGCGCGACGACCACGCGGCAGCCGAACGCATGGCCGGATGCAGCATGGGACAGGCAATCAGGTCGTACCGGCGTTCGTGCCGGCTGGCCATGGCCAGAGGAACATCGACATGCCCGAACTGAAAGTCGGCACCGTTCTGCAGGGAAATGGCCGCCGGAGAGCTTTGCAGCCACTGGAACTGCCGATGCGCCGCCGGGTTGCCATCGAGGGTCCGCACCAGTCGCAGCGGGAACTCATGGCAGGTCAGAATGGCGGCCGGATGCATTCCCAGAATAAGAACGTCTTCTGCCCTGGGATGGAATGTCAATGGGACCAGCATCGGCAGAATATCGCCGGCGCTGTGCGGCACCTGATTCGGATGAATGGAATGCAGCCCGGTGGTCAGGCCGTTTTGCCGGGAGACCATCTGCCCTCCGCGATGCACCCACAGGCTGGAACGGCCTTCCCAGCCGTCAAAGCCGGCGGCCAGACGCCCGTCATCCATCCAGGGAAGCTGCGCGGCAGGAATTCCCTGACGGAGAAGCTGACTGGTCTGGCTCGAATACAGCAGTTTTTCAGAACGCCCGGGATTCAGATTGCTCGACAGCATGACCCCGGCCAATGCCAGCGGCAGCAGGCAGACCAGCCCTGCGCCCTGCCAGATCGAAGCGGGCAATGCAAACCGGTCCAGAGACCAGCAGGCCAGTGCCAGCAGCAGCGAAGTCGAGGCCAGCAGCATGGCGGTGGCGCTGGCCGACCACAGAATCCAGGGAATCATCGCGAAGCCGATGGCCATGCCCCAGCCCATTCCGGCGGAGGAACCGGCCATTCCCGGAGCACGCAGCAGCCGGCAGGCCATGAGCCCGGCCGGAAAGACCAGTGCCATCAGCAGGCAGGCCCGAATCGCAAGAATCAGAATTGTTGTCTGAACCCAGGCATTGGTCTGCAGGCAGATTGCCGTCCAGAGCGGATAGCCTGCCGCCACGCCGCCCATCCAGGCCGACAGGCAAAGCAGTTCAGTCTGAGGAGACCATCGGGAGCGACGCTCCGGGTGTCGGCCAGACCACCAGACAGCCAGAGTCAGGGCCAGGCCTGCGCCGGCCAGCATCGTCAGATCACTGCCGGGAGTTCTGGGAACCAGCTGACTTGCGACATAGACCGTCATCGCCAGAATTCCCCCGGTGAGAAGGGCAATTCCCTGTCGGGGCGCATCAAATTTCGAAACCGGCGGGGCAGACAGAGCAGCGGTCTCCGACGACAGAAAGACTGCCGGGGCAGACAGGCTGAAGCGTTCCCAGACAACAATGCAGAGACTCCCAGCCAGCCCGGCCCAGGCGATGGCCTGAACAGTGACCCAGGGAAGAATCGCGGCAGGCAGCAGCAGACAGGCCAGCGAGAATCCCAGCAGCCAGGGCCATTTCGCGGTGCTGGCCTGCATTCGGCTTCGCTGCATCGCCTGATGCTGCAGGTTCAGAAAGGCCCCGCACAGCACCGGCGCCACCAGGCTGCCGAAAAACAACAGGGCGATTCCCATTCGCACCACAGGGGATTCCAGCGTCAGCAGGGAAACCTGTTTGAGCAGCCGCAGTTCGATCAGCAGAAACCCTGGAACGAGGAGAGCCCACAGCAGACTGGCCGGCAGGCTGAGCCAGGCACACAGGGAAAACTGTCTGCGAAACCGTTCACGGGGACGTGTCAGCCACAGACAGGCCGCCACCAGCAGGGCCAGTGCGGCGTCTTCGACAGATCCGCCTCCCAGTGCCAGCCGCACAGGGCAGACGGCACAGATCAGGCTGATGGCGGATAATCCGCCGCTGATCCCGCTCAGGAGAGAAGACGGGTGCGCAAATATTCTGAAAAAACGGTTCATCGGCATCCCTGCCAGAGAATCCGAAGGGGGATTCATTCCAGATCTGTCAGGAGAATGGAACCTCCTGACCGGAAAAAGTGCCGGGAGTCTATGGCAACGAGAAATTTCAGGACAAGACCAGTCGGCGAGATCTGCCGGAACGATTTGCGGCGCCAGGGAGATCTGCACAGGAGCGTCGAGCCGGATGCACTGGCTGAGGCGGCGCGCTCATGAAGCTCGCACAAAAAAGCAGGCAGCTGCACGGACTCAGGCAAGAGCAACCTGCTCTCGAGCCGTTTCAGAAAGGGTCTTCAGTGTTCCGCAAGCGATCCAATGGGGTTCCGCAAGCGATCAAATGGGCCTTCAGGCGGGGAATCGCGCCCCTTGGCCTGCGCCAGAACCATGAACATGGTCTATTTGAACGAGAAGTCGGCCGCCTGGGGGAGATCGTCGAGCGATTCCAGCCCGAACAGCGACAGGAACCGGGGAGTGGTCCGATACTGGGCCGGGGTATCGGCCCCCTGCCGGTCCAGTGAAATGAGCTGACGGCGCAGCAGCTGGCGAAGAATCCCCGGGATTCCCTGTTTTTCGGTCGCCTCAATGGCCTCTTTGCCGATCGGTTGCTGATAGGCAATGAAGGCCAGAATCTCCAAGGCCTCCTGGGCAAGTTTGACTTCCCTGGGCCCCTGCCCGAACGTGCGCTGCCGGACAGGTTCGAACTCCGAGCGCAACTGCAGCAGGTACCCCCCCGTCTGCAGGTGAATTTCATAAGGCCGCCCTTCCGCCTGATACACAGCGTTCATCTGGGACAGCATGGTTTCCACCTGCTCCACGGTGGTGCTCCCCCCCAGCAGTTCGCTCAGCTGTCTGGCCGGCAGCGGCTTCCCTCCCACAAACAGTAGGGCTTCGAGCACCTGCTGAGGCTGAATCCATTCTTCCGGTTCCTCCGCAGCCGGCGAAAGGTTCGGAGCCGGCAGACTGTCAGCGCCCGCAGGAGCAATCCCCGGCGATTCGGTGATGGGCTCTGAAACCGGGGACTGCGACAGGGATTGGACCGGGGCATCGTGATCGGCAGGAACCGTCGTGGCCGGCACGCTGGAACCAGCAGTGTCGGAAATCGCCGGGTCTGGCCTGCTGGATTGATCCTGCGGCGAATTATCCGGGGAATTTTCGAAGGAATCTTCCGGACAGGCTTCTGCTGTTTCTTCTTCTGTTTCTTTTTCTGCTTCTGCTGCTGCGTCAGACGACGGAACGGCAGCCTCAGAGTCCAGTCGTTCAATCAGGTTGGTTTCAATGGCGTCATCAATCGTCCGCTGCGACAGATCTTCCACAAATTCCGCGGCAGCGAGAGCTTTCAGATAGGCCGCTTCAATCTCATCCACCGAAAGGGCATCCCCCTCGGATTCATCAGGCAGGGAATCCAGCACAGGGTCCAGAGCTTCCCGATCGGACGCGGGCGCAGGCGGAACCGGACGGACGGTCACCTGAAACGGCAACGCGTTTTCCGGATCAGGCGTGGGACAATTTGCATCCATCTCAGAACGGGCCATCAGAATTGCTCGCCGAAGGGAACCCTGCCGGCGAAGTCGGAAACAGGGGAGATTCTTCCTGGCGCAGAATCTCCAGGGAGCGTTCCAGTGAGGAAGGGGTCTGGGAACCAATCACAGGAACCAGCGGGCTGGCGGCAGGCCCCGACGGACTGGCCACCTGAGTGAGATCCGGAACGGCTTCCAGCAGAAATTTTGCGAGCGATTGCGCGTAACGATCATTGCCGTCGGAATTGAGATGGCCTGACCGGACGGAGAAATAGCCCTGTGTCTGATTGAGCCGCGAAATGGCCCCCAGGGCATTGTGCACCTGGACCTTGTCCGTGATTTTGAACTCGGACAGCAGGCGCTGAAGATCGTCGGAGAAAGTGGCTCGCTGCTGCGACATGGCCGAACGCACCTGATCAATTCCGTTCGTGCTGGGCGTCGTCGTAATGATCAGATTGCTGTAGTTGGCCGACACGATCTGCGCCAGCGACACAATCGAACCGAGTTCCCGGCGGCCATAGCCTTCTTCCAGCGTGCGCTGTGAACCGCGTCGGGCTCCGGTGCCGACGACCTGGAGCGCCCAGTGCTTCATCCAGGTCAGACAGACAAATTCCCGGCAGGCGGCATCGGCCAGATGAAAGCCCGGCAGGAGTGCCCCGGGATGGGCGGCGAATGCCGGCTGTCGCTGATGATCCAGGCGCAGCGCCCCGCGCACATCGAGATCATGCTGCAGATCGTCAATGCTCAGGCAGAGCAGCACCAGATCAGGCTGGAGTGCCGAAAGATGGGTTTTATAGCGGAGCAGCTGGGTCAGCGGTCCGGCATGGGGACAGCCTCCGTTCAGCACTTCCACCTGCAGGGCCGTATGCTGAGCCAGATAGCGCTGCAGGGCCATGGGAAGTGTCTGTTCTTCGCCCAGATCAGAAGCAAACAGATTGTCTCCCCCCAGGCACAGAATGCGAAATGTTCCGCGCGGTTTGGGAACATCCACCATGCTGCCCCGCAATCCCCATTCATTGGTACGAATGCGGACATACTCACCATCCGGTGAGAGATGATGCACATCCAGCAGGGGATGGACATCGACCCAGGATTTCGCGCTGGGAACAGTCAGGTCGTCTTCACTGAATGGAGTCACTCCCCCGCGCCAGGCTGTGGTGAGCCGCCAGACCCGGCAGCCCACTTCCCCTGCGCACAACAGCAGCGCCAGCAGCACGACGGCTGCGCAAAAGCACAGGACACTGCGGGTGAAAGTGCCAATCATCAGGCGATGCCGTCTCTTCCGTGAGTAGGCAGCGTGTGCACGCGTCACCATGGGCTGTTCGTCTTGCAGGCATTCTTCGCGCCGCGGACAAAACCTCTCAGGTGATGAGAATTCCCCTTCCGCGCGCGGATCAGGGCCGGTTTTGTTCAGGAGGCTGAATGAATACGGCCTGTGAGCCGTTAGCAGATGCCGGACAATTCGAAGTTTCAGGTGCCGCGAACGTGATCATCCTGCAGTGAAAACTTCTTCACGGCAGGCCGATCGGGGAATGTCTTGTCAGGAGGGAGCCAGACGATGACATGGCATGGTACCTGCCGCAGCGAAAATGCCGCAAGACGGCTTGTCTGCCATGCTTTCGGGCATTCCGGTCGCCCAGGAATGCCGCTTCCCCCGGCGAGAAGCACGCGAACAGGGTCCCGGAACGGAGCGACTCACAAGCAGCGCCCTGGGACTGACATTTCCACAGAGAGCACTGCCATTGCAAGCCGGAGACTCGGGCCGGAATTCCGGTTCTGCTGAGCGCGTCTCACCAGCGCGCAGGCCCCCTGCGGGAATGCCGAGTGCCGCAGGACGGAACGCGCCCCTGCCAGAAAGAATCCGTTCTATGGGCAATAGAACAGCGGATGCCACCAGGAAGTCATGCGCAGGTCACAGCTGACATGCACCAGAATGGCAATGGCGATCCACCAGACGCCGCATTCGATTTCACGACGCAGGGAGCCAGACCAGGCCGGCTCAATCCCCAGACGCTTCCATGAAGACAGTCGGGGAAGCCAGCGTGAAGTCGAAGCACAGTATTCACGATAAGCATCGCCATGATGCTGAAGCAGAACCCGTTCCTCGGCGGGCACGACTCCCCAGATATACAGAAAGATGATGGGAATCGTGAGAATGGTCATGGTGGCACTTTGAACCAGTGCCAGAAATCCGATGACAATCAGCAATGTTCCGACATACAGCGGATTGCGGCACAGGGCATAAGGCCCGGTGGAAACAAGAATAATTGTTTTTCGCGTGCTGATGGCCGCGACCGACCAGATTCGCAACGAGATTCCGACCATCAGCGCCAGATAGCCGGCAATGTCGAAGGCCTGATCAGCAAAACCATTGATTTGAAGTCGCGGTGCCGAAAGAATCGCCAGCGCAAAGCCGGTAATCAGCAGCAGTGCCGTGATACGGATACGCCAGGTGTAAACCCGAAGGTCTTTCACGCTGCGAAGATTTTGAGACGAGGATGAAGTCGATCCTTCCGACTGTGACGCATTCCCTGCGGACATAACAGTTGCCACCTTCCAGGTGTTACAGCATCCTGCCGATTTGAAAGGATGCAATCCGGGCAATTCCCCTTCGGCACATCTTGCCCCGAAGCCTGAGATTCCCTGTGTTTTGCAGACTTTAGGCAGGATGTCTGAAACTGGTCAAGACAAATCCAGAACGGCATGGGACTTCTGACGATTGTCTTACCGCCGGGAGGAGTGCCTGCCTGGACACCATATCCGGAAGATTCCCTGAAAAAACCGCATTCCGGGAAGATCAGGCAAACCCCGATGTTCTGCCGGAAAGTCACCTTTCGGGTCGATGAAACTGTCAAAAAGCCGTGAAAACGCGGTTGACAGATCGTTTGACAAACCAGGCCGCCGGAATTACTATCTCGCGTTTCCCACTCCCGGGCAAGGCTTGGGGTGCGATGTTTGAAGAGGCGCAAGCCGTTTTGTCAAAGGAAGTTAGACTGTGGCTGCAAACGAGCGTATCCGGATCCGGATGGAGGCATTTGACCACACCATCCTCGATCAGTCGGCGACGGATATTGTCGACACTGCCAAGCGGACCGGGGCGATTGTTCATGGCCCGATTCCTCTGCCGACACGGATTGAACGATACACCGTGTTGCGGAGCCCGCACATTGACAAGAAATCCCGTGAGCAGTTCGAAATCCGGACTCACAAGCGGGTGATTGACATTGTGCAGCCCACTGGCAAAACGATTGATGCACTGAACAAGCTCTCGTTGCCGGCTGGTGTGGACATCAAAATCAAGGCTTCCACATAAGTTTCAGGCCAATTCTTCTGGTCTGGCGAAAGTGGAGTGTCGGGCGCTGGCGGTATGAACTGCTGTCGGGATGCCTGTGTTTTCATTGAGTTGTGCGTTTGCCATTGAAGGATCGAGCCATGCCCGTTGGGCTTCTCGGAAAAAAAGTCGGAATGACGCAGGTCTACGGTGAGAATGGTGCCATTGTGCCAGTCACTGTGATCGAGGCGGGTCCGTGTGCTGTTCTGCAGGTGAAGTCGACTGGCCGCGACGGTTACCAGGCTGTGCAGCTCGGCTTCGATGACAAGCTGAGCGATAAAGATAAAGAACGTGATCCCGAGCAGCGAAATCGCGCCCGGGCCACTCGCGCCGAGCGCGGGCATGTCGCCACCCTGAAAAGCAAGCGGCAGAAGCGGCTTGCCGAAGCCGGCGTGGAGTCCCGGGTGAAGGCGAACTGCGAACCCAAGCGGTTCATTCGCGAATTCCGCCTGGATGGCGAAGAAGTGGGTGTGGAAGTCGGCCAGGTGCTGGATGCCAGCCTGTTTGACGGCGTCCCCTCGGTGGATGTGATCGGAACAAGCAAAGGCCACGGAACGACGGGTGCCATGAAGCGCCACAACTTCCGGGGTCAGGGAAATGCCCACGGAACCAAGAAGGTTCATCGTCGCGTGGGGGGCATTGGTGCCAATGCCATGAACCGCGGAACCAGCGGTATGATCAAAAAGGGAAAGCGGATGGCCGGACAGTGCGGAAATGCACGGGCCACAGTCCGCAATCTGAAAATTGTTCGAGTGGATGCTGAGAACAACATGTTGCTGGTCAGTGGCGCAGTGCCGGGGCCGAACGGCGGTTATGTCGTGATTCGGGTGGCCAAGTAGCGTCGGTGATGGTTCGCAGGGCAGCGGCCCGCAACCTGAAAAGTGCAGCAGAGAGACGGATCAATGGCAGAGATGACAAAAATTTCAGCGCCCGTGCACGGAATGGACGGTAAGAGCGTCGGCTCTTACGAGTTCGATGGTGCCGAACTGGCCAAAGGGATCAACAAGCAGCTGCTGCACGATGTGGTTGTCATGTATGAGACCAACCAGCGTCAGGGCTCCGTGAAAACCAAGACTCGCGGAGAAGTGTCCGGGAGCACCAAGAAGCTGTTCCGCCAGAAGGGGACCGGCAACGCGCGCGTCGGAACAAAACGCTCTCCGATCCGTCGTGGGGGTGGGCACACATTTGCCAAGCAGCCCAAAGACTGGAGTTACCGCCTGCCTCGCAAGGCTGTTCGCCTCGCCACACGTATGGCGCTGCTGAGCAAATTCCAGGACAAGGAAGCACTGGTGCTGGATTCGTTTTCAATCCAGGACATCAAGACAAAAACCATCGCCTCCATGCTGAAGGCTCTGGGAGTTGCGGCAGAATCCTGTCTGCTGGTCATTCCGGACTACGACCTGAGCATCTGGAAGTCCGGTCGGAACATTGAAAATCTGTGGATCGCTCCTGTCAAGGAACTGAATGCTTATCAGCTGCTGCACCAGAAGCGGCTGCTGATCACCCGCGAAGCGATCGAACAGGCCCGTCAGTCGCAGAAGGAGGCGGTCACCGCGAGCTAGGGAATAATCTGAATTGTCCCGTCCGGGGTGAATATCGCCTCAGGTTCAAAAAACGGTGAGATCGCTCGATAAGTGAGAATGACCATGGCAGACAAAACAGACAACTCAGCGGAAACCGAAGCGACTGGCGGTCTGCGTCTGGAACCGCATCAGGTAATTTTGCGTCCATTGGTGACGGAAAAGGGAGTGCATCAGTCGGAACGGCTGAATGCCTACGCCTTCGAAGTGCATCCGCAGGCCAACAAGATCGACATCCGCAAGGCTGTGGAATCATTGTGGAACGTGCGGGTGGTCGAAGTTCGCACTCAGACACGTCGCGGCAAGCCGCGCCGGAACCGGTTACAGCAGGGCCGCACCAGCGACTGGAAGAAGGCTGTTGTGCAGTTGAATGAGGAAGATCGGATCTCATTCTTTTAAGCCTGGTCAACTCGCCCGCCGCAGATGCGGTGCCCTGGCGACGACCCAGGTTCGAGCCCTTCCAGAGACATTTGAATATTTCAGGACAGTACGATGGGGATTCGTTATTACAAGCCGGTCACTCCAGGACGCCGCGGGGCGTCGGTCAGTGATTTCGCTGAAATTACAGATCGTAAGAAACGACCCGAGAAAAGCCTGACGGTTCGCCTGAAGAAGCACGGCGGCCGGAACTTTCAGGGCAAGATTACCTCTCGGCATCGTGGCGGCGGTTATCGCAAGATGTACCGCATCATCGATTTCAAGCGTCGCGTGGACAACGTTCCGATGACGGTCACTCACATCGAGTATGACCCCAACCGGACCGCCCGTATCGCCCTGCTCGAATACGAATGTCCGGAATCGAAATCCAAGGTGAAGTGCTACATTCTCGCACCGAACGGCCTGAAGGCCGGTGACGTGGTGATGAATGGGCCACAGGCTGAGCCAAAAAACGGCAACTGCCTGCCACTGTCAAATATTCCCCCCGGGACCCAGGTGCATAATATTGAAATGCAGCCAGGTCGCGGAGGACAGCTGGTCCGAAGTGCCGGAAACGGCGCAACGATGAACGCTGCCGACAAAGGCTGGGCACAGATCACTCTGCCGTCCGGCGAAGTCCGTCGTCTTCCAGGCCAGTGCCGGGCGACGATTGGCGTGATTGGCAACTCGGAACATCAGAACATTGTTCTGGGAAAAGCCGGCCGGAGTCGCTGGAAGGGGCGTCGGCCTCACGTCCGCGGAACCGCCATGAACCCGATCGCCCACCCGATGGGCGGAGGAGAAGGCCGGACCTCAGGTGGTCGTCATCCTTGCAGCCCGACAGGCAAGCTCGCCAAGGGAGGCAACACCCGGAAGCGTCGCAAGTCATCGTCGCGGGCGATCATTCGCCGCCGTCGTTCACGTCGGAACGGCCTGAAGAAGATTTAATTTTGATGGCTTCCCGCAGCCACGGGAAGCGCTGGCTGAATCAGTTACGATTCAGTCGGCCATAGAAACCGGTTGGAATAAAAAGTTCAATACGTCAGTCGTGCTGGGGAAGGGTTAGGTCATGGGGCGGTCGCTTAAAAAAGGCCCATTCGTTGATGAAAGCCTGCTGAAGAAGATTTCGCGGCTGGACTCGACCGGGTCGAAACAGCAGATCAAAACATGGGCGCGCCGGTCAACGATTTCCCCGGAATTCATCGGGCATACGTTTCTGGTGCACAACGGCAAAGCTCATATCCAGGTCTACGTGACTGAAGATATGGTGGGCCACAAGCTGGGTGAGTTCGCTCCGACCCGGACTTTCCGTGGCCATGGTGCCAAAGGTAATCGGTAAACCCGGTGATGTGCGAGTGTCTGTTACTGGTGTGACAGGCAGCGGACGGATCAGGTGTCCGTTTCGAACACAGTCAAATATGGTCATCAGGCTTTTCCGGGATTCTGAACTGAAATTCCCGGAAGCCAAGCGTGAATTCAGAGCTGTCAGCTCTTGCGTGGTTTGAATCGAGGATTTCATGTCGCACGTCAAAGCAACTCACCGTTTCGCGCGAATCTCCGCCACGAAAGTGCGGCCGTTCGCGGACATGATTCGGGGAATGTCAGTGCAGGATGGCCTGAATGCCCTGAAGTACGTTCCCAATCGGGGAGCCCGATTTCTGGAGAAGGTGCTGAAGAGTGCGGCAGCCAATGCGGAAGATCGCGGGGCTCGCAATGTCGACAATCTGCCGATTGTGGATGCCCGCGTGGATGGTGGCCCGATGTTCAAACGCATTCGTCCACGTGCCCGCGGCCAGGCGTTTATGATCCGTCGCCGCTTTGCACACATTCATGTGGCGATCGATGCTCCTGAAGTGGAGTAATGAGTGGATTCAAGGCCGTCGCCCTGCGCTGCAGGCGGCCGGCGGACGACTCAAGTCAACTTACGAGTGAATTATGGGACAGAAAACACATCCGCTGGGCTTCCGCATCGGAATTACCGAAGACTGGCGGAGCCGCTGGTACGCAAGCAAGAAGGAGTTTGGTGATCTGCTGGTGGAAGACCAGAAGATCCGGAACTTCATCAGCACCGAGTACAAGTCGGCGGCGATTGAAAAGATCGAAATCGAGCGGACGCGCGACCAGGTGGTTGTGTATCTGCACTCTGCCCGGCCGGGAATCATCATCGGTCGCAAAGGGCAGGAAATTGACCGCCTGAAGGCACGGCTGGAAGACCAGTTCGGCCGCCGGATGGAAGTCAAGATCATCGAAATCAATAACCCGTTCAAGCGGGCACAGCTGGTGGCGGAAGATATCTGCCAGCAGCTGTCCAAGCGCGGAAGTTTCCGCCGGGCCATCAAACGGACTCTGGACCAGGTGATGGAAGCCGGCGTCAACGGTGTGAAAGTTCAGCTTTCAGGCCGTCTGGGTGGGGCTGAAATGTCGCGGTGCGAAAAAGCCAGCCGCGGCTCGATTCCCCTGTCCACGCTGCAGCGTCGAGTCGATTATGGGTTTGCGATCGCCAAAACGGCACAGGGTGTGATTGGCGTCAAGGTTTGGGTTGATTTAGGCGATTACGCAGACGAGGAGAACAACGATGGCGCTTATGCCGAAACGGGTCAAGCATCGAAAAAATCAAAGAGGTCGCATAAGAGGTAATGCCACGCGCGGCAATACCGTTGTGTTTGGCGAATTTGGTTTGCAGTCGATGCAGCCTGGCCATGTGAGCGCCACGACCATTGAAGCCTGCCGTATTGCAGCCTCGCAGTATATTCGAGGCTCAGGCGGCAAGCTGTACATTCGCGTCTTCCCGGACAAGCCGGTCACGGCCCGCCCGCTGGAAACTCGAATGGGTAAGGGAAAAGGGGAACCAGATCACTGGGTCGCCGTCGTGAAGCCTGGAACCGTGCTGTTTGAGATTGCCGGTGCGAACAAAGAAGCCGCACGGGATTGCTTCAATCGCGTGGCTCACAAGCTGCCTGTCAAGGTGCGCATGGTGGAGCGGACTCCGGGAACATAGTTTCTCTGGAGACCGGCTTTCCCGCTCGCAGCTGGAACCGGGGAAGCGTCTGTGTGACGTTCCATCTGGTTTCTGATGAGCGGAAATTGTGAATCTCATGTGGATTGTCCGCCCGAATCACTGGAAAGTGACGGACGGTCGATTAAGATGCTGCGTTTCCCCCCAGGCTCTCCTGGGTGTCGAGATGTCAGCGTCAGATCCCAACAGGGCAGCCTGAGCGGGGGTATCGCTGGCTGACCTGGTCGAACTGAACCCGTGATGAACTGAAGTTGAGAAGACGATGTCAAAGTCGAAAGAATTGCGGGAGATGAGCCAGGAACAGCTGGAGTCAGAACTGACTCAGACCCAGCGGGAGCTGTTTGATCTGCGGATCAAGGCGGCAACCGAGAAGCTGGATGCCCCGAGCAATCTCCGCAAACTGCGTCGGTCGATTGCCCGGATGAAGACGCTTCTGCGTGAGCGTGAGGCCGGCGGCGTTGCAGGCAATTGATTTTGGCGGAGCATCGGCTCTGGCAGACTGGTCTGCCGGCTTGCGATGGGTCTGGTCTGGTGGTGTCAGCAGTCAGGTGAAGAGTTCAAATGCGTAAAACAGTGGTTGGGACAGTGGTCAGCGATCGGAATTCGAAAACCCGCCGGGTGGACGTGGGCCGCGTGTTTCAGCATTCCAAATACAAGAAGATCGTGCGTGGACGGACTGTGTGTTATGTCCACGACGAAAAGAATGAGTCCAAAGTCGGCGATACGGTTGAGATTGCCGAATGCCGTCCCCGTTCGGCCACAAAGCGCTGGGAACTGGTGCGGATTGTTTCGGCAGCCGGTGAGTTGGAAAGCCGTCTGACCCGCGAGTCTCTGGCCGCGGCGAAATCGCATGTGGAAGAAGAGGCACCGGCTGCTGCCGAATAGTGTGTCTCAGGTGTGTTGCGGTCTGCAGGCCAAGCCTGCGTCGCCAGCGTAAAAATGCCGTGGGGATGTTGGGAAGAGTGTCGTCATGATTCAGATGCAGACCATTATGGATGTTGCGGACAACACCGGCGCGAAGACGGTGCGCTGCATCCGGGTGCTGGGTGGCACCAAACGGCGGACAGCCGGGCTGGGCGATGTGGTTGTGGTGAGCATTCAGAAGGCCATTGCCGGTGCTCCGGACGCCTTCAAGTCAGGTCGCGTCACGCGGGGCGTGATTGTGCGGGTTCGCAAGGGAACCCGTCGCGAAGATGGCAGCTACATCCGTTTCGACAGTAATGCCATCGTGCTTGTGGACAACGACGGAAATCCTCGCGGCACACGTATCTTCGGGGCGGTTGCCCGAGAGCTGCGTGATCGCCGATTCATGAAGATTATCAGCCTCGCTGCTGAAGTGGTGTAACTATGAAGATCAAGCGCGGTGACATGGTGGTGGTCGTCTCGGGTGACGACAAAGGATCAACTCCCCGTCAGGTGGAGCAGGTTCTCGATGGCGGCAAGAAAGTCGTGATCGAAGGTGTGAACCTGGTTTATAAACACGTTCGTCGTGGTCATCCCAAGAGTCCTCAGGGTGGCCGTCTGCGGATGGAAAAGCCCATCGAAAGCTCGAATGTGCAGTATTACTGCAGCACCTGTGGCAAAGGTGTCAAGCTGGGCCTGCGTTTCAAGGCTGATGGCAGCAAAGAGCGGTTCTGCCGGAAGTGTGAAAACACGGTCGGACAGGTGAGCCCGGCACGCCCAGGCCATGCCGGCAAAGGTGGCAAAGCCTAATTGCTGTCGAAGTGGGCAGACTGAGCATCAGTTCTGCCAGGTGAAGTCGCGAATCAAGAAGTTTCAGGATTGTCGAGAGGTTGGCGAGTCATGTCTCGGATGCAGGAAAAATATCGCAGTGAGATTGTGCCGCGGCTCGCAACAGAGCTGGGTCGAGCCAATCCTCACAGTCTGCCTCGCCTGGAAAAAATCGTGATCAGCATGGGGGTGGGCAAGGCGATTCAGGATCAGAAGATCCTGGATGAAGCCATGGAACACCTGACCCAGATCAGCGGGCAGAAGCCTTCGATTCGCGTCGCCCGCAAGTCGGTGGCGAATTTCAAACTGCGTGAAGGCATGCGGATTGGCGGCTGTGTGACACTGCGTCGCCAGCGGATGTATGAGTTTCTGGACCGGTTGATCAACCTGGTTCTGCCTCGCGTCCGCGACTTCCGCGGGATCAATCCGAAGGCCTTTGATGGCCGCGGGAATTACAGCCTGGGCCTGAACGAACAGGTGGTCTTCCCCGAAATCAACGCCGACAAGGTGAAGAACATTCAGGGGATGAATATCGCTATCGTGACGAGTGCCAAGACGGACGACGAAGCCCGTCTGCTGCTCAAAGAGTTCGGCATGCCGTTCCGCGAAGGTAAAGGACGTTAAATTCGGTTCCCCGACCGGAAGTGAAGTTCCGCGGGGGCGATTGGAATTGCAGGACCTATGGCTACTAAAGCTCAAGTTGCAAAATCAAACAAGGCCCCGAAGTTCAGCAGCCGGCTGGTGCGCCGCTGCTCTTTGTGCGGTCGTCCCCGTGCGGTCTATCAGAAATTCAAGATCTGCCGCATTTGTTTTCGGAATCTGTGCCTGAATGGTCTGGTTCCCGGTGCGAAAAAGGCGAGCTGGTAAGTTGATGCCGCGAGTAGACGTGCGGCACGCAGGAATGACACGACCATGATGACCGACCCGATTGCAGATATGCTCACCCGGATGCGAAACGCTTTGCTGACAGAGCGTCCGTATGTCGACATTCCCCTGTCGAAGGTGAAGCAGGGAATCGCCGACGTGCTTCAGCGCGAAGGCTATATCTGGGATTATGAAATCCTGGAAACGGAACCGGCCAAAACGCTGCGCGTGAATTTGAAATACAGCGCCACCGGAGAACGGGTGATTCAGAGCCTGATTCGGGTCAGCAAGCCTGGCCGTCGGATCTATTCGGAATCCCGTAAACTCTCTGATGTGCTGCAAGGAATGGGGATCCACATCCTTTCGACCAATCAGGGAATGCTGAGCAGCCGCGAGGCGAAAGCCCGCAACGTCGGCGGCGAAGTTCTCTGCGAAGTCTACTAGAAAACAAGCGTGCTGATTTCATTCAGCACAGAAATCATGCGACCTGCGATCCGGCTTTCCCTCCCTGGTGTGCCGGCGAAGGGCTCGAAGAAACGAGTGAAGACATGTCGAGAATTGGAAAGAAGCCTGTCCCGGTTCCAGCCGGTGTGGAAGTGACGCTGTCCGGCGAAGCCGTCAAGGTCAAAGGCCCGGCCGGTGAGCTGACGCACCAGTGGCATCCGAACATGGATGTCAGCTGGAATGCTGAAACCCGGGAAATCCAGGTTTCCCGTCCGGACGACCTTCGTCAGAACCGGGCACTGCACGGGTTGACCCGTGCTCTGATTGCGAACAATGTGAAGGGAGTTCAGACTCCCTGGGAAAAGAAGCTGGAAATTCAGGGCGTGGGCTATCAGGCGACGCTGCAGGGCAAAGTGCTGTCGCTGCAGGTGGGCTATGCCAACGTGATCAAGCTGCCGGTCCCGGAAGGGGTGCTGTGCGAAGTTCCGGCTCCCACACAGGTGATTGTCCGCGGGGCGGATCGGCACATTGTCGGTCAGTTCGCAGCCAATATTCGTCGGGTTCGTCCGCCTGAGCCGTACAAAGGCAAAGGGATCCGGTATGTCGGCGAAGTCGTTCGCCGCAAGGCCGGCAAGGCATTCGGCAGCTGATCTGGCAAGTTGACAGGCGATGTGCCCGGCGACGGTAGGCGACAAGGGCACTCCCGGTTAAACTGGACCCGAATCAGGCTGTCAGCGATCAGGAAGTTTTTCCGGTCGAAATTGCAAAGAGAAAACAAACCTGCTTTGACAGGTTGATTTGAATGAGACACATGCGGCTGCGATCTGCGAGGCAGATGGCGGTCAACAGCAGGGTTGGAACAGGCGGTCAAGGTCATGAAACTTCAGCAGCGGACATCCAAGCAGCGCTGGCGTCGTCGAAATCATGTGCGAAATCGGGTGCGGGCAACCGGTCGGTTTCGTTTGAGTGTTTTCCGCAGCAATAAGCATATGTCTGCGCAGATCATCGACGATGAAGCGGGACGGACCCTAGTTTCGGCCAGCACCAGTGAAAAAGACCTGGGCGGAGTCGGCAAGGCACACGGCAACGTGGCTGCCGCCCAGAAGATCGGCAAGATTCTTGCTGACCGGGCTCTGGCTGCCGGCATCAAGCAGGTGGCATTCGATCGCGGTGCCTACAGCTATCACGGACGTGTTGCCGCTCTGGCCAACGCCGCTCGTGAAGGTGGCCTCGAGTTCTAATACAATCATATTCGCGAATTTTCAGGATCAACGGGAGAGAAGCGCGGAAGACGGTCAGTGATTCGAAATTCAGTTCGGCTTCAATTCATCTGAAGTCCTGAGATTTGAAAAGCAGTTCGGTTTCGGCGATTCCCGAGGAGCAGCCAACGTGGCTTCAGAGAGCGGTCAAAGCACAAAGAACCCCGAACGTGTTGTCCAGATCAGGCGGTGTGCCTGCGTGGTCAAGGGGGGACGTCGTTTCAGCTTTGCGGCACTGGTTGTCGTCGGTGACGAGAACGGTCGCGTTGGTTATGGCTACGGCAAAGGGACCGAAGTTCCCATTGCTGTCGAAAAAGCCACCAAGCAGGCCAACCGTCGCCTGAAGCGTGTCTCGATGCAGCACACAACCATTCCCCACCAGGTGGAAGGCCGCTTCGGAGCATCTCGCGTGCTGCTGATGCCTGCCGCACCGGGAACGGGAATCATCGCCGGAGCCACCGTTCGCTCAGTGGTCGAACTGGCCGGCATCAAAGACATCCTGTCGAAGAGCCGCGGTTCGGCCAACCCGGTGAACCTGGTGAAAGCGACCTTCGATGCCCTGGCCAAACTTCGCACCCGCGAAGACGTGATCCGCCTGCGTGGCGTGGAACTGTAAGGTTCCCGTCGGAAGCGGTTGAGCTTCCGTCTCACGCAACAGCATCGCGCCAGCCCGATGAATCCATCACGGGTCTGAGCGGATTCGAACAGGGTTGTCAGCGGTTTTAGAAGATCAGGCCTCATCCATCAGCCTGAAAAACGCTCTGGGTTCAGAGCACACACGAATCAAAGAAATGACAGGGCCCGGCTCGATCCGGTCACCCCTGATGTACAGCTGGACGAGAGTGAAGTCATGATTCTTGATGATGTCCATCGTGGGATTCAGAAGCGGAAGAAGCGGAAGCGTCTGGGCCGCGGACCTGGATCTGGTCATGGCAAGACCTCGGGCCGTGGGCACAAAGGGGCCGGCAGCCGTCGCGGTTATTCGTCCCGCATGGGCTTTGCCGGCGGTCAGATGCCGCTGTTCCGCGTGGTTGCCAAGCGCGGTTTCAACAATGCGGCCTTTGCCGACAAGGTGCTGGCGATCAATCTGTCCACGCTGGAGAAACACTTCTCCGCCGGAGACGAAGTGAGCCCGCAGACGCTTGCAGACAAAGGACTCGCCAAGGCTCAGCACGATCTCATCAAGATCCTGGCCGATGGTGAACTGACCAAGAAACTGGTCGTCAAGGCACAGCGATTTTCGAAATCGGCTGTTGAGAAGATTCAGGCTGCCGGCGGCAATATCGAAGTGCTGGCATAGTGTCACGGCCGGAGCGGCTGTGGAAAAACAGGTCATTCGCGGGGGTTGGACTTGCATTGGTAGGGGATCATCCCGTATCCCGTACGCCTTGGAATGTCACGATCCCTGGCCGAATGCCAGGCTTTCTAGCTTCCGGCGGCGCACGATAAAGGATTACCGATGCTGTCTCGGCTGCGTTTGATCTTCACGATTCCAGAACTTCGCCAGAAGATTCTGATCACGCTCATTCTGGTGGCTGTGTATCGGATGGGATTCTCCATCCCGCTGCCGTTCATCGACCAGGAACAGTTCTCAAGCACCTTCAAGCGTCTGCAGGAACAGCAGGGCATCGGGCAGATGATGCAGGCCGTCGCCCTGCTCTCTGCGTCCCAGCTCGGGAACGCCACCATCTTCGGCCTGGGCATTATGCCCTATATATCGGCCTCGATTATCTTCCAGCTGCTGGGGCAGGTGTATCCGCCGCTCGAGCAGTTGCAGAAAGAAGGCGAAACCGGCCGGAAGAAGATCAACGAATATACCCGCTATGCCACTGTGCTGATCTGTCTGGGGCAAAGCTATTTCTGGATCAACATGCTCAGCGGCGGCAAGCTGGGGGGCGGCCTGATTCTGGATGATTACAACACCTTCTTCTATCAGCTCTGTGCGACCATCACCATGACCGCCGGCACGCTGCTGCTGATGTGGATCGGTGAGCAGATCGACGAATACGGCGTCGGCAACGGGATCTCGCTGCTGATCATGGCCGGAATTCTGGCTCAAATGCCTGCGGCCGGTGTCGAACTGCTGCGGCCCGCCTTCCGCGACGGCATTGGTCTGGGAACATCTGCCGGAATCGACAAACTGCTGCCGCTGGCCGTGCTGTTCGTGGCCGTCGTGCTGGGGGTCATTGCCATCACTCAGGCTCAGCGACGCATCCCGATCCAGAGTGCCAAGCACGTTCGCGGACGCAAGGTGCTGGGCGGACAGATGCAGTTTCTTCCGCTGCGGGTGAATCAGGCCGGCGTGATGCCCATCATTTTCGCATCCAGCCTGCTCATGTTCCCGACGTTCATTCTGGCCTGGGCCCGCTCGGCATTTCCCGAGAATGCCATTCTCGTCACCATGGACAGCGCCTTCAGCGGCGGACGCGGATTGATCTACAACCTGCTGTATGTGCTGCTGATTTACTTCTTCTGCTACTTCTGGACGAGCATTACGTTCAACCCGAAGGACATGGCAGAAAACCTGAAGGATTACGGCAGCTTTGTTCCCGGCTATCGCCCGGGGGCCCATACCGAAAAATACCTGGATCAGGTGATGGTGCGAATCACTTACGTCGGGGCAGGCTTCCTGGCCCTGATCGCCATCATTCCCACAATCATCGCCAGCAGCATGGATATCTCCTATATGGTCGCCAGCTTTTACGGCGGCACCGGGCTGCTGATCGTGGTGTCTGTCGGACTGGATCTGGTGCAGAAAGTCGACAGCCATCTGGTCATGCGAAACAAGGCCGGACTGCTGGACTCCGAAGATTCGTAAGCGGCCAACGCTCTGAAACAGACCGGTTTCAGAGCCGGAGCCAATTCGCTCACGATCACGAGTCATTCCATTCGCTGCGATAAGAAACGGCAACCCGGCTTCATGGCCGGGTTGTTGCATTGATGCCATGGTCACTCTCAAAAGCAAACGCGAAATCGAACTGATGCGGCAGGCCGGGCAGCTGGTTGCGCAGGCCCATCAACTGGCCGCCCGCCTGATTGCCCCCGGCATCACCACCGGAGAAATCGATCAGGCGGTCGAGAAGCTGTTCGTCGAGGCTGGCGCAACGCCCCTGTTCAAGAACTTTCCCGGCAAGGTTCCATTCCCGGCGGTGACCTGCATCAGCGTCAATGAGCAGATTGTTCACGGCATTCCAGGCGACCTGGTGCTGAAGCCGGGAGACATCGTCAGCGTCGATACAGGCTGCCGGCTCAACGGCTGGTGCGGAGATGCCGCCTGGACCTATCCGGTCGGCGAGGTCGATGATGAAAGCGCCCGCCTGATGCAGGCTGGCCGCGAGACTCTGCAGACGGCCATTCAGCAGCTGGGGCGTGCCGAACGCTGGTCACAGGTCGCCCGGGAAATGGAGAAAGTCACGCGCGCCGCCGGATTCTCTGTCGTCGAAAAATTTGTCGGCCATGGGATCGGGCGAAAGATGCACGAGGCCCCGCAGGTGCCGAACTATTTCCGCTCCAGCATGAAGGCGGAAGATTTCCGCATTCAACCCGGACTGGTGCTGGCGATCGAACCCATGATCAATGCCGGAACCGCCAATCTGCGGATTCTCAAAGACCACTGGACCGCCGTCACGGCCGACGGCCGACGAAGCGTGCACTTTGAACATACCGTGGCGGTGACCGACGAAGGCCCGATTCTGCTCACGCAGGGGGTCGGAGAAGCTCCCCTGACGGCGTCATGATACGTGATCATGATACGTGGGGATGACGCCTGGCGGGACGCCCTCCACGGCGACGGTGAAAAGGGCGCAGCCCGGCTTTTCAGATGCCGATTTCCCAGACTCCGCGTTCTCTCCCGGCAGGTTGCCATTTTCTCCCCTGCAATGCGCGCTGCATGGGTCTCGGCGCAAGCAACCTGCTTCCACACGACCGTGCCGCTACACCAGTTCCACACGGCCATCCGGAAACTGACGGGTGCCCGGGCCAATGCTGTCCGGCGGACCGGCATGGATCTGCAGGCGAAGAGAGTGCGTCTTCACGGTCCCATTGATGCTCAGCACCGACAGATCCGCCATCTGGTCATAGCAGACATGGCTGTTGGGAAACACGTTCCAGTGCAGAGATTCGATCGAATCGAAATGCTGGATCAGGTTCTTCAGATCGAAGCGGAAGTTGACCGGTGTCATCTGGCCGTCATCCGGACCGCCGATCTGTTCGTTTTCTCCCAGGAACAGAGCCAGGTCCCAGCCTGATTCGGTGTGCTGGCATTCAAAGCCCACGCGGGCGATTCCGTGAAACGGTTCAAAGCGTTCCGCCATCTCGTCGACGAATTGCGTCAGCCAGGCCGGCAGTTGGGGTTTCAGGCTTCGGCGTGTCTGGGACATTTCCAGTTTCTTCACTAAATGCCGAATGGCCAGGTGAGAATGGCTCAACTGTGTCTCCCGTCTGAATCAGATGCTGTGTGCCATGGCCGCTCCTTCTGCTGCCGGTTCCCGGTCTCGACTGCACTGCACGGCAGTCTGCTGGTCGGGGTCAGGGGCGTTCTCCGTCGCTCTGGCTCTGGATATCGGGGGTCTGGTTCGTTCTGTTTCATCCATTTCCTGCGAATCGGCACGAATCGCCTGTTCCCACGCCCGCTGCGCGGAACGTATGGACCGTAATGAGGACGCCATCGCCGGAGGACACTTTGTTTCGACTCTGCCCATCGAAACAGTGATGCTCTCTGCGCCCGGCTGTGCCGGTGACCGAACCGGGATCTTCAAAATCCCGCGCACTTTCAATTTGACAGCCGGGAATTCCTGTTTCCGAAGACCGGGCCTGAAAACAGGGAACACCACGAGTATTTCTCCTCCCCAAAACCTCAGCAGTCCTTCCGGCGGGCTGCCGGGCTCCCCCATCACAGCGAAAGCACCGTACCACATGCCGGAAAACAGCTGCAGGGGCCCTGTCTGCCAGCCGAAGGGCCAGGGCATCTTGAAGGAAACAAGGGAGGTGAACTACTTTTGAGCCACGAACAAAGCCTCTCCACGGAGAAGAACTGCCCTGCCGCGAGCGGATCGGAATCAGTTCTGTCGGCGGGGCCTTGTTTCCTCCCCGGTTCCATTTTCCACAGATTCACGGCTGCGGTACTCATGAACGATTACGAAAAACTCGGTGTGTTCTATCTCGGCCGTGAATATGACGAGACCACGGGGAAGACCTCTTCCGCCCCGCTGCTGTACGACACCAAAGACCTGACGACACATGCCGTGATCGTCGGCATGACCGGCAGTGGCAAAACCGGACTGGGCATTGCACTCCTTGAAGAAGCAGCAATCGACAATATCCCTGCGATCATCATTGATCCCAAAGGGGACATGGGAAACCTGCTGCTGACATTCCCGGATCTGAAGCCGGCCGATTTTGAACCCTGGATCGATCCTGGCGATGCCCTGCGGCAGGGAGCCAGCGTGCCGGAACTGGCCGCACAAAAAGCAGCGGAATGGAAGGCCGGCCTGGAAAGCTGGGACCAGCCGGTCGAGCGGATTGCCCGACTCAAGGCGGCAGCAGAAGTGGCGGTCTACACCCCTGGCAGCAGTGCCGGCCGCTCTTTGACCGGCCTGAAATCCCTGGACGCCCCGCCGCCGTCGATCCGTCAGGATCCGGATGCCCTCCGCCAGCGCACGACCACCACGGTTTCAGGATTGCTCACGCTGCTGGGACTCGACGCCGATCCGCTGCGCAGCCGCGAGCACATTCTGATTTCGAACATTCTCGAACAGGCCTGGCTGGCCGGCCGCAGTCTCGATCTGCCGCAGCTGATCCGTGAAATTCAGAACCCGCCGTTCCAACAGGTCGGAATTCTCGATCTGGAATCGATCATGCCGGCCGGCGAACGACGCCAGCTGGCCATGACCGTGAACAATCTGCTCGCTTCTCCGGCCTTTGCCAACTGGGGACAGGGAGAACGGCTGGACATCCAGAAGCTGCTCTATACGTCGGACGGGCGGGCGCGGCTGGCGATCATTTCCATCGCACATCTGACCGATCAGGAGCGCATGTTCTTCGTGACGATCCTGCTCAATGAGTTTCTCACCTGGACCCGGGCCCAGCCAGGCACCTCGAGCCTGCGCGCCCTGCTGTATATGGATGAAGTCTTCGGCTATCTGCCGCCGACGGCCAATCCTCCTTCGAAGGTGCCGCTGCTGACGCTGCTCAAGCAGGCGCGCGCTTTTGGAGTCGGCCTGATTCTGGCGACCCAGAACCCCGTCGATCTGGACTACAAGGCCCTGTCAAATGCCGGAACCTGGTTTCTGGGCCGGCTGCAGACAGAACGCGACAAAAACCGCATGCTCGACGGACTGGAAGGAGCTTCGGCCACATCCGGCACCCCGTTTGACCGGCAACGAGTGGGCACCCTGCTCTCCGGCCTGAAAAATCGGGTCTTCCTGATGAACAACGTGCATGAAAATGCCCCTGTCGTCTTTCAGACCCGCTGGGTGCTCTCTTATCTCCGGGGGCCGCTCACGCTTGCTCAGCTGCAGTCGTTCGCCGGCCCGGCCTCTCCAGCACCGTCAGGAACGGTTTCGGCTGCCCGCCCTGTTGCAGACACTCCCGACACACGCACGGCCACCGCGACTGTCGATCCCCCCGGAAATCAGGGCCCCCCCATTCTGCCGCCAGACATTCCTCAGCGGTTTCTTCCCAGTGCGCAGCGCGTCATCCGGACCGGAGACATTCTGTACCGGCCGGCACTCCTCGCCACCGGCCGCGCCCATTTTGTCGACAGGAAAACCGGCGTGGATGTGTGGAACGACGTGGGACGACTGGTGCTGGGGGAAGACATCGACCTGAATGGCGATCCCTGGGAGCAGGCCCAGCCGATCGATGTCAGCCGAATCCGGGATGCCGATCCGGTCAAAGAGGCCCGCTTCGATTCCCTGCCCGGCCCGCTGCAGCGCGCCGCGTCGTATCGCAGCTGGAGCACCGCCTTCAAAAACATGATGTATCGGCAGGTCACGCTCCCCTGCTTCACCTGTCCCGATCTGGATGCCTCGGCCTCGCCTGGCCAGTCGCTGGGGGAGTTTCGGGCCCAGCTCGGCCATCAGGCGCGCGAGCGACGTGATCTGGAAATGGAGAAAGTCCGCCGGAAATATGATTCGACGATCGCCCGGCTCAAAGAGAAGCAGCGCAAAGCCGAACAGAAGGTCGAACTGGAGAAGCAGCAGGCCAGTTCCGCCACTGTTTCGGCCGCCATGACGTTCGGCACGGCCGTGCTGGGGGCCCTCTTTGGACGCAAGGCCATGTCGGCCACCAATGCCGGCCGGGCAGCCACCAGTTTTCGGGCGGCCAGCCGCGCCGCCGATCAGCGGGGAGATATCAAACGGGCGCAGGACAATCAGGCCGCTGTGGAAGAAGATCTGGCAGCTGCGGAAGAACAGGCCACGGCCGAACTGGAAAAGGTCCGCCTCGCCTATGCCGATGATCAGCTGAAAGTGGAAACAATTGAAATCAAGCCGCGAAAATCAGACCTGATCGTGAATGAAGTGACGCTGGTCTGGCTTCCCTTCGCGTCTGGAGCAGGGAACTCCCTGACCCCGGCGTTCGATCAGGATCTGTTTCTGGAGGCATGACGCGCAAAATGTCGCCAGCCGTGCGACATGAAGTCTGGCAGTCCAGGCTGGGCAGGTTCCTGTCCGGCCGAGGTGATGATAATTTCATGACAATCCCTCTTCCTTGACCATTGCGTGTTGGCACGAATGGTAAGGTGTGATGGAATAGACTCTGTCTTGTGTGCCCGGCTCCTGCCGCGGAAGCAGCATGAGCGTGGGGAGTTGTCGGCCAGTTTGTGAATGGCCTGTTCGCCGTGCTGTGCGACACAAATCGGGTCCCCCGCAGCAGTCAAAACGGGAGAAATCATGCTGGCGAAATGCCTCATCAATCGATTGGATCAAATTGAAGACAATTCAATCAGAGAGCTTGTGTCAGAGTGAGAGCATTTGTCTGAGTTGGATATCCACATTGGGAAGAAATCTCTCGTCTATGGAATATTCTTCCGGGGACGTCTTCCATGGTACCTGATTTGTGCTGAGGAGAAATGTGAGTATCCGACCCCATATTGCTCCGTATTTTTTAGAGCCGCGAACAAAACCACTCAAGCAATGAGAATTTCCTTTCCGCGAGCGGATCGCGGAAGATTTTGTGAGTGGTTCTGAGTCTGGTTGATCCCGTCATTCCTCCAGGATGGGAGTTCGCAACCATGATCTATCATGAAGGCTCTGCTGCGATTCTTCCCGCAGAGTGGGCAAAAGGTGGATGGTTTCTTGAGAATTTGATCGACGAAGCCCCACAGGCTGTTGCGACCTTTGAGAAAATAAAGCAACGGGAAGAGCTTGGCAGCCAGGCAATCGGGTCAGGCATCCGGCTGCCAGACATTCCTGGACGCGAGCAAAACGCCCGCGTCACACAAAGAAATTTCAGATCGGAAATTTCAGGTCAGGCGCGAGAACGCCACGTCCAGACAGGCAGTGGCCAGGCAGGCAGTGCCCAGACAGGTCTATGGAGCGAAGGCACCTGCCGGACCGGTGAACGTCAGCTCTTCATCCTGATTGCCATCGAAGAAAGCCGGAATCGACGGCAGAAACAGCTCTCGGGAGACATTCCGTTCCGAGCGGTGTACGTCGCTGACAGGCTGCGTCGAAAATTTGGCCGCCGTCGGAATTTCCCGTCCGTTCTGGTCGGCCTGGGGAATAACGAGACTGGTGCTCCTGCGGCGGGGCATCAGATCGAAGCCGAACCAGGGCATCGGAGAATCGCTGCTCATGTTGAACCAGCTGTGTCCCACTTCACAGCCGGAACAGACCAGCAGCAGCATCGCCATCACAGCGAACCGGCAGGAGAATGTCGAAGAAGGGAGGGCGCGCCGCGACATGCGTTATCTCGCATCCCCTTCCAGCGACTCAGACTGAGGCGGAAGCCCATGAGACCGCGACAGAGGATTCAGATGCTGCAATGGAGAACATCCCGCCAGCAGGGCGAGGGCGATCAGAACGGAAAACGTCAGCAGACGTCTCTGCTTCACGACCGCCTCCTGCGGTTGGAAGTCTATGGCAAAAAACGGAAACAATGGCGAGACCCTGACCTGTCGCGCCGCTCTCAGACGACCATGTTCATGGTGACCACACCAGAGCGGCTGCCGGGGTTCTTGTGAGTTCGCCGGATGGGGGATCAGGCTGCGGAAGGCACAAACATCAGGACAGGCCGGGAGGAGAGAGCAGACGGCTGATTTCTGTTCCTGTACCGAACCTTGTACCGAACACAGTCCGGCTGAATCACGCTGCGGTCCCACAGGGCAGGCAGCGGCAAATCACACAGGTCAGAAGGCAGAATGCTCCCGAAATCACACTGCGCAGACGGCCTGTTCTGGCAGTGCAGGCGAAACCTATCAATAAGTTTCCACCGCGCGAACCTGGATTTTGTCCGATGAGGCAGAAATGTTGTCCGGGGAAGGCCCCGCCGGCATTTTCTGCAGGCGACGAGCCGGCCCGCGCCAGGGACCTGTGAACAGGAGAATCAGCCCCAGAGCCATGATTCCCAGACTGTACAGCTGGGAAATCGTCAGCCCGGTTCCCAGCTGGCCCATTTCGTCGGCCCGAAGAAATTCGATCAGAAACCGGGTGATCGAATACAGAATGCAGCCCAGGGCCAGCACATCGCCCGGATGTTTGCGATACCAGTAATAAATCGCCGTGACGAGCGCCAGCAGAAAGCCGTCCAGAGAACTGTAGATCTGGGTCGGATGCAGCGGCATGGTCGCCAGAGCAGTCGGATCGACGAATCCGCGCTCGACCAGAATATTATAGGTCACGGTGCCGGCAGGAAAGGTGATGCCCCAGGGGAGCTGACAGCGATCTCCGAAACAGCAGCCGTTCAGCAGGCAGCCGATGCGCCCGAATCCGACCCCGATAAAAACGGCCGGCATCAGCAGGTCGGCGAATTCGAATACTTTCAGTTTGCGATAGGTAAAATAGCCGAAAACTCCCAGTCCCCCCCCGACCAGCGCTCCCAGCAGAACCAGTCCCCCTTCTGAAAGATTCACCGCTTTCAGCAGCATTTCTCCCCAGGACATCCCCGGCCTGAACACTTCGCTTCCATACTGCACCAGAAAGGCCAGGCGTCCGCCGGCGACTCCGGTGATCAGAATCCAGAATGCCGAATCCATAATGATTTCAGGGTTATAGCCCACGGCCCGTCCCCGGGTCACGGCGAACCACAGGCCACACACGAATCCCAGCAGCACCATCATGCCGTAACCATAAACTGGCACAGAAGCCGGAACCGGAAACCAGCGCGGTGCCAGAGTCAGAGCGATCAGCATGACGCCAAATGTGGCCCAGGTGGATTTGTCCCGAAGCACCTGGGTATGACGCCGCAGGGCGTGATAGGCAAAGAAGATCACGGCCACCAGCAGGCAGACCCAGGCCGAACCCAGCAGCGGCCAGTCGTTTAGCTGATCCTTCCACCAGAGCCAGGGTTCGACCAGCGAAATGCGAAACAGTATCTGACGCATGAATTCGATCCGTTTGAATTCAGCGGCGGTTCGTCGAACCACTCACCGAAGTGAAAGCCAGCCCTGATCCCTGCGCAGACTCTGCCCGAGAATCATCTCCGTCCCCTGTCAGGACTTGTACCGGGAACACCAAACGTCCTCTGTTATCGGACGTTGCGTTGAGACAACCGCCAGGCCTCGGGGAAACGATGCACCGGGAACGTTCCGCCGCAGGGGACTGCGCCGTTTCAGTCGACTGTCCGTATGGTAAGGTGATCGATCAAACGTGTCTTCCCCACAAAAGCGGCGATCAGCCCGACGACCTCCGGCTGCCAGGCGGTCAGCGCTTTCAAGGTGACCGGATCTCGCAGCACGGCATATTGCACCTGCACGCCAGACTCCGCCTGCAGTTCGGCCTGCATCCGGTATTCCACGGCCGAAACATCTCGCTCTCCTGACTTCCAGAGCTGCTCGGCCAGCCGCAGCGCCCGTGACAGGGCCCGGGCCGTCGTCCGTTCTTCGGCCGAGAGATAAACATTCCGGCTGCTCAGGGCCAGACCGTCGGCCTCGCGAATTGTCGGGCAGACCACCACGTCCACCGGCATGTCCAGATCGCGCACCATCTGACGAATCAGCGCCTGCTGCTGATAATCTTTGCTGCCGAAACAGGCAACATCGGGCTGGACCACATGAAACAGCTTGGCGACGATCGTCGCGACTCCCCGAAAATGTCCCGGGCGAAATTCGCCTTCCAGTTCCTCGGAGATTCCGTCGACGGTGACCCAGGTGTTAAATCCGGCAGGGTAAAATGTGCTGACATCCGGTGTGAACACGCAGTCGACACCGGCCGCCTCGCAGGCCGCCAGATCGGCGGACAGGGGACGCGGGTACCGGCTCAGGTCCTCGTGCGGCGCGAACTGGGTCGGATTCACAAAAATCGTCACCACGGAATAGTCGACATGTTGTCGACATTCTTCGACCAGGCTGAGGTGCCCGCGATGCAAGGCTCCCATCGTGGGAACGCATCCGATTCTGCATCCCTGCTGCCGCGCGGCGCGCACCAGCGCCCGCACATGGGCAATCTCTCCGGTCACTTCCATCTGCTGATCCTTGACATTGACCTGCGATCTGAATGCACTGGGAACCGCCAGATCAGGAATTCCTGCTCCTCACCGGGTGACTCCCTTGGGGGCTTCCCGGCAGCGGTGTGATTTCTTCCGGTTCCATTTTGGCCTGACACCTGCCCGGAAAGCTCCCATTAGACCAGTTTGGCCTTTGTTCTGTCATGTTCGGGCCTGAATCTGTCATGTTCGGGCCTGAATTCGCAGGGGTTGATCAAGATCTGCGCAAGACAACATTGACAACACCGCTTGAGAGCAGGTTCGACTGGTTCGTGCCTGCGCCCTCTCCACTCAGCACTGACATTCGGTTCAGGCAAACCTTGCGGCTGCGAGAGCCGGCGTTCGTGAAAATCGTCTGGAAATCCTCGATCAGGCGTCCTTCTCACACAGTCGGGAAGGTAAGATGATCGATACATTTGTTCACATTTCTTGTTTTTGTCTGGAAGCAGATGGTCAGCACTCCTCTCGAAACGGAATCTGAAGATCAACTGGTCACCCGCGCGCAGCAGGCCCTGAGTCACTGCAACTGGGAAATTGGTGCCTGCGCCTCGCAGTGGACGCAGCGCTATGCCCGCGGCCGGACGGATGCCGACTTTGGTCAGCTGATCGGGCTGAGCGGCGACCAGGTTTATCAGCGTCGCCGGGTCTGGGAATCGTTTTCCGATGTGCATGAAACCTACCCGCGTCTGAAGTGGTCCCACTTTTACGTGGTGCTCAACTGGGACGATGCCGCCGAATGCCTGCAATGGGCCAATGAAATGGAAGCGACCGTGGCCGAAATGAAGGCCTGGCGGCGCGCCCAGCGGGGAGAAGACCTGACCGAAGAAGCCATCGAAGAGACCGTCCGGGAAGGACGCGATGCCTATCTCATGGCCGGCATGGGAGTGGTTCAGGATGTCCCAGATGCAATGGGGGCGGAACGTCGCGAATTCAGCGAATCTGCTCCATTCGATGCCGACAGTCCTCATGCGGAACTGGCGCATTCCGCCGCCCGGGAAACCGCCGGACAGGGGGAATATGCTCCATTCAGTCAGGGAGCCCGGGGAAATGCCCCGTCGTCCGAAGCGGGCCAGCGCGAAGAACAGTCTGCAGAGCAGATTGTGAAAAAGGCAGCCGTGACCCTGGAACGTGTGGTCGCCAGCCTGACCCCGGCTGTTGTGGAACAATTCTCCGAAATGCCCATCAGCCTGCAGCGCCGTCTGCTCGACGCCATTGAGAATCTGCAATCCCGGACCGCCGGATTGGCCTGATTCCCTCTGTCAGGTAAGCTGATGCCGATTGCATGACGGAGCCGGATGTTCTCCTGCGCCCGGACAGTTTCCCAGCCTGGGTGCCTCGATTTCCGGGCAAGTTCGCAGCCGGGACAGAACAGCGTGACGGCGCAGAGTGTGTCGCGTCTCGGCGCGCCGGACTCCGAATCATCGATCAGGCTCAGGGCAGGAGAGACCGTGTTTCGGATGCATTTGAAATCAGCCTGGTGCCAGGCACTGGTCATCACTGCGGCGCTGGCCACCGCCCTGCAGGCTGCCGATGCCGGCCCGATGGATGGGCACCGCGCCTTTTCTTATCTGCAGGCGATTTGCGCCCTGGGCCCCCGCATTTCCGGCACTCCGGCCATGACGCGGCAGCAGGAACTGATTGAGAAGCATTTTCACGATCTGGGAGCCGATATCCGGTTTCAGGATTTTGAAGTGCCGCATCCCCAGACCGGGGAACCGGTCCGCATGCGCAACCTGATCGTTGTCTGGAATCCTCAGGTCCCCCAGCGATCACTGGTCTGCTGTCATTACGACACACGTCCGCACCCTGATCAGGAGCAGAATCCGGCGAACCGGCAGAAACCGTTTCTCGGGGCCAACGATGGAGCCAGTGGCGTGGCCGTGCTGATGGAACTGGGCCACCACCTGGCTGCACTCTCTCCCCGGCCGGCGGTCGACTTCGTGTTCTTCGACGGGGAAGAACTCGTCTATGACCAGGACGACAAATATTTCTACGGGTCTGAGTACTTTTCCCAGGCCTATCGCGACGCCAAGAACCGCCCGTTCACCTACGGACAGGGGGTTCTGCTGGACATGGTGGGAGGCAAAAATGCCAGTTTCTATATGGAAGGCAACAGTTTGCGCTATGCTCCCCAGGTGACGCAGCAGGTCTGGAAAACCGCCCGTCGGATCGGGCAGAAGAACTTTATTGAACGCCGGAAGCACGAAGTTCTCGACGATCACCTGGCGCTCAATCAAATTGCCGGCATTCCCACCTGCGACATCATCGACTTTGATTATCCGTACTGGCACCGTCGCAACGACCTGCCGGCCGCCTGCTCTGACCAGACGCTGGCCGGAGTCGGCCATGTGGTGCTGGAATGGCTTCGCGGTGACTGAGCGGGGTTCGCGGGGACTGAACGGAGACTGAACAGTCAGGACACGGCCGGTTGTGCCGCCGAACCGATGCTGGATCAACGCTGGACAAGCCGGCCGGGTCGGTTTCTGAAGTCCATCCAGGTGTCTCTTCCGCTGGACCCGGCGTTTTGCGTCCCGTTCCCGGTCAGAGGGGAAATCTGTCACTTTTCCCGGAGAGAACAGGGGGAATTCTGCCAGTCCGGCGGAAAATCGGGCAATCCGGTCTGCCAGAGACTCATCTTCGTGCCAGAACGGCGTAAAATCAGGGAATCGGCCAATCTGTTCATGCCACCGTCATCTTGCATTATTTCGTTGAAATCAACAGAGATCCGGTGGCCAGCGACCAGCAAATCTTGTCGCTGTTTCAGAGTGGAACTAGAATTCGGAGTCATCGTCGAGAGCTAGGCGGATTCTCGGTCCAGAGATGTGTGGTGCTTGTCGCGCCCTGCGGTTCCCTGGACCATTGCGAGAACACCGGGCACTGGTCACGGCGGGACCAGAGAGGAGTTGGAGGCCATGTTCGAACGATTTACAGATCGAGCCCGGAAAGTGATGCAGCTGGCCAACCAGGAGGCTCAGCGCTTCAATCACGAATATATTGGCACCGAACACATTCTGCTCGGGCTGGTCAAAGAAGGCTCCGGGGTTGCAGCCAATGTGCTGAAGAACCTGGATGTCGACCTGCGGAAGATCCGGCTGGAAGTGGAAAAGATTGTGCAGTCTGGCCCGGATCTGGTTACGATGGGCAAGCTGCCGCAAACCCCGCGCGCCAAGAAGGTGATCGAGTATGCCATGGAAGAGGCCCGCAACCTCAACCATAACTACGTCGGCACCGAGCATTTGCTTCTCGGCCTGCTGCGCGAGCAGGAAGGAGTCGCCGCCCAGGTTCTGATGAATCTCGGCCTGAAACTCGAAGATGTCCGGGAAGAAGTGCTAAACCTGCTCGGCCACGGCATTGAAGGGGGCGAGCAGACCGAACGGGGCGGAGCCGCACCGGCCGGAAAAGCCAGCAAAAGCAAAACCCCGGCCCTCGACAGCTTCGGCCGCGACCTGACCGAACTGGCCCGACAGAACAAGCTCGACCCGGTCATCGGCCGCTCGAATGAAATTGAACGGGTGACGCAGATTCTCTGCCGTCGCCAGAAAAACAATCCCGTCCTGCTGGGAGAAGCCGGCGTCGGCAAAACCGCCATCGTCGAAGGCTTCGCCCAGATGGTCGTGGAAGGGAGCGTGCCCGAACTGCTGCGGGAAAAGCGGATCGTGGTGCTCGACCTGGCCATGATGGTCGCCGGAACGAAGTATCGCGGGCAGTTCGAAGAGCGCATCAAGGCCGTGATGAACGAAGTGCGTCGCGCCAAGAACGTGATTCTCTTCATTGACGAACTGCACACCCTGGTGGGAGCCGGCGGTGCCGAAGGGGCCATCGATGCCTCGAACGTGCTGAAGCCGGCGCTGAGCCGCGGCGAACTGCAGTGCATCGGGGCGACCACGCTCGATGAATACCGCAAGTACATCGAAAAAGACACCGCCCTGGAACGCCGCTTCCAGATGGTGCTGGTCGATCCGCCCGGCAAAGAACAGGCCGTCGAGATCCTCAAAGGGCTCCGCGACCGGTACGAAACGCACCACAAGGTGCAATATACCGACGATGCCCTGGAAAAAGCGGTCGAACTGTCGAACCGTTACATCACCGGACGCTGCCTGCCGGACAAGGCGATCGATGTGATCGACGAAGCCGGGGCGCGCATCCGCCTGAAGTCGATGGTGCGTCCGCCTGATCTGAAGGAACTCGAAGAAGACATCGAGCGGATGAATGCGGCCAAGGAAGAAGCCGTTGCCAATCAGGATTTCGAAAAAGCCGCCTCGCTGCGTGATCAGGCCGACAAGCTGAAGCGCAAGAAGGAAACCATCACCCGCGAATGGCGTCAGAAGTCTCAGGAGACCGATGGCGTGGTGGATGCCGAAGTCGTGGCCGAAGTCGTGGCCAAGATGACCGGCGTGCCGCTCACCCGGCTCTCCAGCGAAGACACCGTGCGGCTGCTCGAAATGGAGAAGTATCTCCACAAGCGAGTGGTGAATCAGGACGATGCCATCAAGCTGGTGTCCAAGGCGGTGCGCCGCAGCCGCAGCGGACTGAAAGATCCGAAGCGTCCGACGGCCACGTTCCTGTTCTCGGGTCCGACCGGGGTCGGAAAGACTCTGCTGTCCAAGGCCCTGGCCGAATTCATGTTCGGCGACGAGGAAGCCCTGATTCAGATCGACATGAGCGAGTACCAGGAACGGCACAACATCAGCCGGCTGATCGGTGCTCCTCCTGGCTATGTCGGTTACGAAGAAGGGGGACAGCTGACGGAGAAAATCCGCCGCCGTCCTTATGCCGTCGTGCTGCTGGACGAAATCGAAAAGGCCCACCCGGACATCTACAACATGCTGTTGCAGATCATGGAAGAAGGGCACCTGACCGACAGTTTCGGCCGTCGTGTGGACTTCAAAAACACCATTCTGATCATGACGACCAACGTCGGGGCGAAAGCCATTTCCAGCCCGCCGTTCGGCTTCGGCAACAAGGCTGGTGATGCCGCACACGACGAAATGAAGAAGAACGTGATGGGCGAAGTCAGCCGTCAGTTCAAGCCGGAATTCATTGGCCGTCTGGATGAAGTCGTGGTCTTCCACAAGCTGACCGACGAAGACATGAAGACGATCATCGATTACGAACTCCGGAAAGTGCGGGAACGCCTGAAAGAACGCGGCCTGCATCTGGAACTGAGCGACGAAGCCAAGCAGCTGGTCATCGACAAGAGCCGTTCCGAGCAGAGTGACCGGGATCACACCGATTACGGTGCCCGTCCGCTGCGTCGTGCGGTCGAGATCTTTGTCGAAGATCCGCTGGCCGAAGAACTGCTGCGCGGCGTCTTTGACGGCAAGAACAAGATCACCGTCAAGATTCGCGAAGTCGGCGATGAAAAGCAGCTCGACTTCATCGGGGAATACCAGGAAGGAACGGCTGAGCCGGAACTGGCCGGCGTCGCTGCCGGCAGCGGCGAAGAGACCGAACCGGCGGCCGAATAGACCGTTCTGGCGTCGCCTGGCAGTCTTCACTGCCCGTGCGGCATGCCCTGCAGATGCTGACGCTCACGGCCCTGGTCGAATTTTCGATCAGGGCCGTTTTGTTTGCAGGTTCATTTTCCGGCAGAGTTATTTTCTGACCGCGCAGGCCTGTCTGATCAGAAAATGCCCCATCGCCCTGGCGGTCTCACAGTCTGGCGATCTCACAGTCTGCACGAGGCACATCACGGGGCCTGTTCCACCCAGCGAATTTCCACCGTCGTGTCGTCGTTATAGAGACTGCCGGCATCGTCTTTCAGATTGGCCCCCAGGGTCATCACCCGGACGGCGTGATCCGCATCGCGAAAATACAGATAGCTGCCATCGGAATGCGCATCGGGAGGGAGCGCCGCCAGAAACTCCGGCTGCAGGGCTTCCAGTTGTGCAGGGAACTGCCCCTGCTTCGCATGATAGTTCAGCAACGCCAGTCCCAGTGCCACCAGATCGTGCCGGGCGCGCGACCGGTCGTCCGACAGACGCCGCTGCCAGAGAATCGGGCGCAGGGCGGTCGCCAGACTTTCCCCGACCCAGCGGCTTGTGGCCACCGGATCTTTGAGCAACTGTTCGGCAAACTTTTTGTCGTGCTCGTCGGCGGTCCCATCGATGGAAGCAAAAAATTCATCCAGCTTCACGAACCGCCGGCGCTGCTGCTCCCGATCGCGTGTCGCCAGGGCCGTGACAATTTCATCCCAGATTTCATCTGCCCGGCCGATGGCCGCCTGCCATTTGACCGTTTCCATGCTGGGAACCGGCGATGTCTTTCCCGGTCCTGATCCGCCTGGTTCTTCAAAGAAGCCGGCCACGGAAAGTGGATCGGTGCTGAGCAGTTCGATTTCCTGATGGACAATCGCCCGCTCGCCAATGCCTGCGGCCAGATCGGCAGTCGGCATGTCCGGCAGTGAGCGGAACTGCTGCGTCAGGCTCTCCAGCACTTCCCCCTGAACTTTGCCGCTGGCCAGCAACTGCATTTCTCCCCGGGCGGCAAAGGCATCCACCACATGGGCTTTTGCCTGCGACACATCCATCGGTGAGCCGACGGCCAGCAAACGGGCCAGCCGGTGACAGGTCATCAGGTCATCAATCGCCTCTGGCAGACGGCCTTCCTGCAGGGCCAGCATGGCGCGGGCGTTGTACATCCGGGCAAGAAACGGAAAGCGGCGTTCGATATTCAGCGCGGCTCCCATCAGGCGGGGCGGACTTTCGACAGAGAGCAGCGGCGCATAATAACCAGGCTGCCGGCTGGCAGCGGCAATCGTCTTCAGTGCCGGGCCGTTGGCCTCGAAATAGCTGACCAGGCGAGGAAACCGTTCGCGCGGCCAGGGGGCTTCCGCAGCGGCGAACAGTTCATCCTGAATCTGCAGTGCCGCTTCGTGCGCCATCTCTGGAGGAACTCCATCCAGGAATTTTGCAAAGTCTCCCAGCGGAACGAACTGGGGAGAACCTGCCGGCAGTGTCTTCAGGCCCAGCATCGCCAGGGAATCCGATTTCAGCTCCGGCTCAAACGCATCCGCTCCGATGGCAATGAGCAGCCAGTTCACGGCATTCCGTTCCGGAGAAACCGCCGAGGCGAGCCGTTCGTTGAGCGACTTCAGGCTGCCGACCAGTTCGATCGGCATGTCTGATTTGGCACACACCAGCCCGTCAGGAACCGGAATCTCGTCCTCCGCACAGGCCGGGATTCCATTCAGCAGGCAGCTGCCCAGCAGTCCGCACACGATGACCTGACGCACTATTGAAATCGTCATGACAGGGATTCCGCAAAGGCAGAGAACAGCGTCCAGACCAGCCGCGCACCGACCGGCCGCGCACTGCCGCCTCAGCATAACAGGCGATCCGGCATTCTGGCAGCAGCCACCGCGCCCGGAACCGGCCACCCGCCTGAAAGGATGCCGGAAAAAGCAGGCCCAAAGAATGCGAACAGGCATGGCCGCGTGCGAAACTGTCTCAGCCGGGGGGCCAGTCCATCTGTCGCTGCCCCAGCAGATGCAGATGCAGATGATCCACCGTCTGTCCTCCCTGCGGGCCGGAATTGATCACCACACGATAGCCTTTCAGCAGATCCAGCTTTTCAGCCAGCAGATGGCAGACAAACAGCAGATGCCCCAGCAGCGGGGCATCACTGGCCTGTACCTGCATCAGCGAAGGAATTTCCTGCCGGGGAATCACCAGAACATGCACCGGTGCCTGCGGCTGAATGTCGCAAAATGCCACGCACTGATCATCCTCATGGATCAGCTCCACGGGAATTTCGCGATCCAGAATCTTCTTGAAGATCGTTTTCTCGGCCACCGGCGAAACTCCCTGTCGAAAGAGATGGTTCAGGCAGGATTCCCTGCGGATCAACGAAAAACTGCCATTGCCGCAGTGCTCCCATTCCTACAAACGATCAACTCGAACGGTCAAATTGTCAACCGCCGGAAGGAATGAAAGCGATCCGGCCCTGGCATGTCGTAGCGTTCAGCAGAACACGTACACATCAGGGTGGCCGGACATGCAGCGACAACATTCTCAACGTCCCAGCGGCCGACGCGGTGCCGTCGTGGTCGAAATGGCGGTTGTGCTTCCCGTCTTTATGATGGTGGTCTGGGGAATCGTGGAATTCGGCCGGGCCATGATGGTCGGGCAGCTCGTCACGAACGCAGCCCGCTTTGGGGCCCGTGAAGCCATGCTGGACGGTTCTACCAACACGGCGGTGATCGCATCGGTGCAGGAGTTTCTGATCGAGACCGTCGGTGGAATCCGCACCTCCGATATCACGGTGACAATCCGCATTACTCCCGGCACAGGCAACACCAACCCGGGCAATCAGCTCTCGGCCGCACACGTCAAGGATATCTGTCAGGTGAGCGTGACGATTCCGTACAGTCGTGTGGCCTATTTTTCCGCCCGATTCCTGCAGAATGCCAACCTGCGCGGGGTCTGCAGCATGCGGCACGAATAGAGTCACGTCGCGTGATGCCACGGTCCTGGCAGGCTGGCTGTTTTCCGGCTGTTTTCCGGCTGTTTTCCGGCTGTTTTCCGGCTGTTTTCCGGTCTTGGGCACCGGCTTTGGCACTGGTATCTGCCCCAATTTCTGCCGTCGCGCCTGTCGCTTGCCGTCCGGTTTCAGGCGGCGTCTTTCCGGCCCAGCCCGGCCTGTGCAGAGAATCACATGTGGAAACCGGGGATCGTTCTCCGTTTCTGACAGCCGGATGACACGCGGCCTGTCTCCCAGCTCCGATCAGGCAATTCCTCCGGCCTGAGCCTGAGATTATCACCCTCTGTCAGTCATGACTGGAAATCGATGTTTGCAAATTGATCCGGAATTCCCGTATGCTCGTGTCACGCTCGAAGGTCAGGTCAATCCCCCCGGGCAGGGAATTGGACAAACCGGCCGGAAAAGCGGGGGGCCAGCTCTCAGCGTCTCAGTCTTCGCCAGTGCTGAATCCTCAGAACCGGCCCTGCTGTTTTCAGACGCAGTCGCACGGAAGTGTGAGTGTTTCCCAAAACTGCCAGGAGATTCGTTCGAAATCGTCCCGGCGTCCTATTAACATGGTCTGATTCGTGCTCCCGGGCTCCTTCCAGGGAATTCGGACGGCATGCAGTCACTGTCCGTCAGCAATACGTTACCGACACTCGAATCAATCTGGACTTGAGGAATTTGCGATGCGGTTGAACGATTCCCGGCAAGGCATCGGCATGAAGATCGCTGTCATTGCGCTGCTTGCGCTGATGTCATGGAGCTGGAGCACGGTGCAGCCTGCCGTGGCCCAGGAAGCCGCAGCGGAAAGCGCTGCTCCCCCTCCTCCACCAGCCGATCCGGAAGAGGCCGCCGCCCCCGAATCACGCAGCTATCTGGGCTGGATCATCGAGTCTTCCGGCTGGATCGGGGCCGTGATTCTGGTCATGTCCATCGTCTTCGTGGCCAAGCTGTTCAACCAGATGACTGCCATCCGTCAGCAAAACATCGCTCCGCAGAAACTGATCGAGGACTGCGAAGAACTGCTCAAGGCCAAAGACTATGCCGGAATCTACCGGCTGGTGAAAGCCGATGAATCGCTGCTGGGCAACCTGCTGACCGCCGGACTGACGGAACTGCAGTTCGGACTGCCGGAAGCACGCGAAGCCATGGATCGGGCCGGCGAAGTGACCATGGCCAACATGGAAAAGAACATCAGCCTGCTGGCGGTCTTCGGAACACTGGGACCGATGATTGGTCTGCTCGGAACCCTGAAAGGGATGATCGCGAGCTTCAGCGTGATCGCCCTGTCGGACACCCAGCTGAAAGCCAGCGAAGTGGCCGGCGGGATTTCAGAAGCTCTGCTGCTGACATTCGAAGGGGTCGCCCTGTCGGTGCCGGCCATCTTCTTCTACTCCTTCCTGAAAAACCGCATTCTGGCCTACAGCGCCGAAGCCATGCTGATGGCCGACCTGTTCATTCGCCGGCTCAATGCCATGTATCGCGGACGCGGAGAAGAAACGGCTGCCTGATGACAGGCCGCTGCAGAACTCTTTGAACACGACTTCATCCGTCTGACAGGGCCGGAATTGCATCGGGTTCCCGGCGTCAGTCGAGCCGGAATCGCAAGAACGGGAGCGAAGGCACAATGAGTCATGGTGGTGACAGCGGCGGTGCAGAACCGAACCTGACGCCCATGCTGGACATGGTGTTTCAGCTGATTACCTTCTTCATGCTGGTGATCAACTTCAAATCCGCCTCTCTGGATTTGAGCCTGAAGTTGCCAGTGATCGGGTCGGCCCGGCCACTGGAAACGGAAGGGGGCGAAGATTTTCTCGTGCTCAACGTCAACAAACAGGGCGAAGTGGTCATTTATGGCCATGTCGTTCCCCTGGAACAATATATTGCCAATGAAGCCCGGGCGTCGCGCCGCAAACTGACCGGCGCGGCCGCCAGTGACCCGGCCGCCGAACTGCCGACCACGGTCGTGATTCGGGCAGATCGCGGGGTGGCATTCAAAGACCTGAACCGGGTCTTTACGGAATGCCAGAAACGCGGCTTCCGCAAATTTGCGCTGAAGGCCTTTAATATGGAGGAACAAAGCGCATGAGCCGCCGACATCGCAAAAAGCGACAGGCTGAAGAAGTCGAACTGAATCTGGCTGCGATGTTGGACATGGCATTTCAGCTGCTGACCTTCTTCATTCTGACGTTTCGTCCCTCCCCGATCGAAGGCCAGATTGCCCTGAACCTGCCTCCCCCGGTGGCCGTCACGCAGATGCGTCCCATCAAGGAAACCAATCAGCAGGACTCGAAAGGGCCCTCGCTGCCGGGACTGGGCACTCTGGTCATCACCGTCAATGCGGCGGAAAATGGCGACCTGGCCTCTCTGGTTCTGGGCGAACGCCCGCTGCTTCGCGGGCGAATGCGGCCCGGCGACGCCAATGCCCTGGACCGGGAACTGCAGAATGTTTTCTCACTGTCCGGGGGATCATTCGACGCCATTCAGCTGCATGTCGACCCCAAGCTGAATTACGAAACATTTCTGACCTTGATGGACGTATGTGCCCGTCAGAAGACCGCTGACGGCAAAAAAATCGAGAAACTCAGCTTCATTGAACTGAAAGCCAAATGACTTATCGTCGCCGGTTCTCGACACGACTGGGGTCCTATCGTCGAGATGGCCGCCGCCTGATCTCCATGGTGTTCATGCTGGTGCTGCTGGGCGCGATGATCAATCACGCCCGCAAGCCGGAAACCTGGCAATGGCTGGCCGACGACGTCAATCGCGACCAGGAGGAAGCAGTTCCGGCTGCGCAGCTGGCCCCGGCCGAACCAGTCCGGCCGGCACCTCCGGTTCCGCAACCGGAAGAACTGGTGCCGGGGCCCACGGACCTCGATCCGGAAGAATGGAAAGCCGCGGAAGACCAGTTCCGCAATCTGCGCGACAAACAGCCGCTCAGTGAAGAAGAAATGCCGTCGTACTGGCGCCTGTTTCGCTGGTCACGCGCCCAGGCACGCACCGACCTGGCTCAACGGGCAGAAAAAAATCCCTTCTTCACGCAGATCTGGGAACAGCCGCGGAAGTATCGCGGAAAGCCCGTCTCGCTTAAACTGCATATCCGCCGGGTACTCTCTTTCGACGCCCCGGAAAACAATTCGGCCGGCGTCAAAACGGTCTATGAAATGTGGGGCGTGACCGACGAATCGCGCCAGCATCTGTATGCCGTTCTGACCGATTCCATCCCCGAGGGGTTCCCGGAAGGGGCCAAAGTGGAAGCAGACGTTCGCTTTACCGGGTACTTTCTGAAGATTCTGGGATACGAAGCCTCGGACGCGAAACGGGGAGCCCCGCTGCTGATCGGCAAAATCCATGCTCTGCCGATGCATGTGATCCCGATCCGACATCCGCAGGCCAACCGGATCGAGTTCTGGCAGACCATTCTCATCGCGATGATCGGAGGCTGCGTCATCATTGCGCTGCGGTTTATTCCCTGGCCCTGGAAGAAAGCCAAGCCGGACGTTCAGGAAGTGCTCCTGCAGGGCAACATGAACGATGCCGAAAACTGGCTGTCGAACCCGCCGCCGAATCCGGAGACAAAGCCGAACGGCAACGGCCCGTCGGGCGACAAAGATCGCCCGGGCTTCAACAAACCGGACAATCCATTTCTTTAAAGTGAGTGGCTCTGGCCGAGGGCATGCACCCAGGTTTCCTGCTCTGACAGAACATCGCTTTGTTCTCTTCCGGCAGCATTTTTGAAACGGAATTTTGAGCCAGGAGAGACAGCGCCATCGAAATTCTCTGGCTTTTCATCGCCGCATTCGGAGCAAGTGCTCTGGGCGGGGTGCTGGGTATGGCCAGCGGCATCTTCATTGTGCCGATTCTCACGCTTCTCTTTGGCGTGGAGATTCATGTCGCGATCGGCGCAAGTCTCATTTCCGTGATCGCCTGCTCCTGCGGCAGTGCTGCCCCTTTCCTGAAAGGGAGCCTGACCAATATCAGGATTGCCATTGTTCTCGAGACCGCCACGACCCTGGGCGCTCTGACCGGCGTACTGCTGGCCGGCATCGTCTCGACATCGTTTCTGTATGGTCTGTTTGCGGCCATTCTGGCTGTTTCCGCACAACAGATGCTGGCCCGACGACACGAATCCATCGCGATGAATCCCCCGGCCGCGAAAAGCTGGGCCACACGGCTGCGTCTGCATTCCAGTTTTCCGGATCCGGTTTCCGGACAGGCCCTCGCCTATCAGGTCGGCTGCGTGCCACTCGGCCTGGCATTGATGTACGGGGCAGGACTGATTTCCGCGCTGCTCGGGATTGGTTCCGGCGTCCTGAAAATTCCTGCAATGGATACCGCCTTGCGTCTTCCCCTGAAGGTCTCGACCGCCACATCCAACTTCATGATCGGGGTCACGGCGGCAGCCAGCGCAGGGGCTTACTTCGTGCGGGGAGAAATCAACATCGAGATTGCCGGACCGATCGCCCTGGGGTCTGTCATTGGTGCCCTCGTCGGCACACGCCTGCTCTTCTGGATTCCAGCCAGCAGACTGCGAATCTTTTTCGTGATCATTCTGGTCCTGCTGGCCATCCAGATGCTGCTGATCGCCTGCGGAATTTCATTTTTCAAAGGCTCTCCATGAAATCCGCAGAAGATCCATTGACGCAACGGGACCAGACCATTGCCGCCTTGCTCTGGTCTGGAACGTGGTTCGCCTCGGCCCTGATTGCCGCAGGGATTCTCGTCACGGCATTCCAGCCGTTTCTTCCCCCAGTTGAGATGCCACTGAGCGGACGCCCATTCAGCGGCCGCGACCTGACGGCCGCCGGCATTGCCACATTCATTCTCCTGCCGGTGGCGCGGGTGGCCCTGATGCTGATTCTGTTCCTTCGCGAGCGGGACTATCTCTACACCCTGATCGCGGCAATCGTGCTGGCGATCATCTCGGCAGGCGTCCTGATCGACATCTGAACCAGACGCCCCTGCCCCCATTCAGAACACAACACACAGGTTTGTACACGGAACACCACAGACCGGCACATCCGCCGCCGTGCGGATGTCACATGCCCGACACGCCTGTTCCCGTCTGATTCGAGCAACCGGCTCTCGGCTGGGCCTGACTCTCGCCTGCGCAGCGCGCATTCTTCACAAGCCGCGCCACTCATCGCGCGGCGAAACACGGCCCTCCGTAAAAAGTCAGGCGTTTCAGCCGGTCAACTTGGAAGACTGTCCCCGGCGGGCGACGCCTGATTCCATTGCCACGCGCGCGACTGTTTCTGCCACGGCCGTCGTCACCCGACGATCGAAGACACTCGGAATCACATAATCCGGGTGCAGATCCGAAGGCGCAATGACGCTGGCAATGGCATGGGCCGCGGCAATTTTGATGTCCTCGGTCACATCACTCGCCCGGACATCCAGCAGACCCCGGAACAGCCCCGGAAAGCAGAGCACATTGTTGATCTGGTTGGGATAGTCAGACCGGCCTGTCGCCATGACGCGGACATGCGGCTGGGCATCTTCCGGAAGAATCTCAGGGTCGGGATTGGCCAGCGCGAAAACAATGGGGTCTTTGTTCATTGCGGCCACGTCTGCCTTTTTCAGCGTTCCGGCCATCGAAACGCCGATAAAGACATCGGCCCCCTGAATGACATCGCAGAGCCGTCCCTGTTTCTGTTCCTGATTGGTGTGTTCCGCCAGCCAGACTTTCAGAGAGTTCAGGTTTTCGATCCGGGACTGGCTGATGGCTCCGGCACTGTCGCAGACCACCATGTGCGTCACTCCGACCGAAAGCAGCAGTTTGGCGATAGCCAGACCTGCCGCGCCGGACCCATTGATCACCACGCGGATTTCCGTCATCTCCTTGCCGACCACTTTCAACGCGTTCTGCAACGCGGCCAGCACCACCACGGCCGTCCCATGCTGATCGTCGTGGAAGACCGGAATTTCCAGCTCCGCCCGCAGACGCTCTTCAATTTCCACGCAGCGCGGCGAAGAAATGTCTTCCAGGTTGATGCCGCCAAATGTCGGGGCAAGCAGCTTGACTGTGCGAATGATCTCCTCGACGTCCTGCGTTTCCAGGCAGATTGGAAAAGCATCGACACCGCCGAATTCCTTGAACAGCAGTGCCTTGCCTTCCATGACCGGCATGGCGGCCCGGGGACCGATGTTTCCCAGTCCCAGAACGGCGGAACCGTCGCTGACCACAGCCACGGTATTCCGGCGGATGGTGAGATTGAACGAGGCATCCGGATCTGCGGCAATGGCCTGACAGACCCGCGCCACCCCGGGGGTATAAGCCATCGACAGGTCATCGCGGGTTTTGACCGGAATCCGCGAAACGACTTCGATTTTCCCCCCCAGATGCATCAGAAATGTGCGGTCGGACACATTGGAAACTTCGACCCCCGGCACATCATTGACCGCCTTGACGATTGCTTCTCCGTGAACCACGTTGGAAGCCTGCACCGTGACATCCCGGGTGATGACTCCGTCACGAATATCCACAATGTCTACAGCGCCAATCGATCCCCCGGCCTCGCCGATGGAAGATGTAATTCGCCCCAGTGCTCCGGGAATATCCTGATAGCGGAAACGAATCGTGATGCTGTAGGCAGGGCTGACATGCGACATAGTGGAGAGCTCAATCATCAGGAAGGAAACAGTTCGATGAGAGACAGCCGTTCTTCAGAGAGACAGGCCGCTTGCACATCTTACCGTTTCAGGCCGCTGCGTGACGATTCCAATCTGCGGAGCCTGAGCAGAAATCTGCCTGACAGGTTACACAAATGTGTCGTCAGCAGATGTCCCGGCAGCGATGTCGTGCATGCAACCATCGTCTTCTGAACTGCCGGAGACTGCCGACCGACGAATCTGCACGGAATGCCGAATCCAGAGGAACGCCAGGAAATCATAGACCGCATGGGCCACCATCGGGCGCAGCAGATTCTCTCCAAACGGGCCATAGGCCAGGGCACTGAGAATCAGTCCCAGCAGGGCCGCGACGCACATGTAAGCCAGGGAAACAGAGTGCAGGACTCCGAACAGCAGATTGATCAGCAGGACCGCGAGCCAGGGATTCCAGCGTGCCGCCCAGGGTTCCAGGACACCGCGAAATAACAGTTCCTCGGAAAAACCCACCGCTGCCGACAGAACGACCAGTTCCACCAGATGCAGTTCCAGCAGGATCGGGCCGATCAGTTCTTCGGCCTGCCTGCGCACCCGGCTCGCCCCGCTGAACGACAGCAGCATCATTCCGGCGGCCACCGAACCGACGGCGATGTCCTGCAGATTCCAGTGAATGCGAGAAAATGGAGAGACACCGAGTCCCCGGCTGAGGAGCAGCGCCAGGCCACACATGCCTGCCAGAAAGACTGCGGAGGTCGTCAGAAATGTCTGCCTGCGAGGAACCGTCACGGAGCGTCTTTCATTTCCTGCAAAGCCGCATCCAGAATATCCAGTTCGGAATTGAGTTCCTTCAACCGGCTGTCCGGAAGCACAGTGCCTCCAAAGCGGACTTCATAAAAGTCCTGAACCAGTTGATCAAACTTCCCATCGACATGCAGTTCCGGCAGACGGGACTTCAGGTCCGGAAGAACCTGCGACACAAACTCGCGGGCGGTCTGCGTGGGAAGCTGCTCGATCTCATGGCGTTTGAGAATCGCCAGAAACCGTTCATAAAACGGAACCATCTGCCGGGCGCGCACCGCGGCCAGCTGTTCCTCATCAGAAAGTCCGGTCCAGTTGCGGATCAGCCGGCCCAGGCGTGAGATGCCCCAGACGCACAACGACAGCAACAGCATGAATGCACCGGCCAGCACTCCGCCGGTCCAGCTGAACCATTGCTCCCGGTCGAGCAGAATCCGGAGCCCTTGGGTGCCGGCTTCACGAAACTGCTGCGTCCTGGTCTGGACCGACTTCACCATTCTGGCAGCCGACTCACGAATCGGATTATAGATCCGCAGCTGCTGGGCCTCCTGCGACAACTGAGCCAGCCGGTTCCAGGCCTGGTCGGCATCCATGCGGAACTCCTGAAACCAGGAGGGGAGCTGCTGGATTTTCTCCACCTGCTCATTCCGCAGGCCCGGCGTGGGATCAAATGTCATCCACTGACGGTTGATATAGGCCTCGACCCAGGAATGCGCATGCAGCTGCTGCACATGAAGTGAATGCGAGGATTCGCGATAGACGCCCCCTTTGAATCCGGTGATCACCCGGGACGGAATGCCGACGATGCGCAGCATCATGGCCATGGAAGACGCGAAGTATTCGCAGTGCCCTGCGCGCCGGTTCCTGACAAAGTCGAGGATCGGATCGATGCGGCCATCGTCGACGCTGAGTTTTGTCGTGTACGAGAACGTGCCGGACGTGGCGAACCATTGTTCGAGCTTTCCGGCCGCCACCAGGGGATTCCGTTCATCTCCCACAACGTCCCGGGTGATGGGGCGCAGATCATTCAGCCCGCGCGGTACCTGCACCAGACTGGAAAGATATTCATCGAACGCCAGAACAGAAAAATACCCTGGCCGCTGAGCCTGCGTTCCATCCCGAAGAAAGTTGTCGAGAACCCGTTGGCGCCAGCGTGCCAGCCAGGCATCGGCCGGCCCTTCCGCAACCAGTGCCTGGTAAGAATAAGAGCGTCCGAGTCCAGTTGCGGGAATGCGCCGCAGTTCGTCAGAGAACTGTTTCCACTGGATGGCATAATGATCATTGACCGGCACGGCCCCGACGGTGTTGCCATAGCTGAATAATGTCTCGACTCCCAGGGGAGTGAGCTCAAACTTCACCCGCACGACAGGATTGCCGGCTCCCAGCGTGGCCGGCCGGGATCGGGGAATCTCTTCGTGCCGCCAGCGACCAGTGTCATAACGCTCAAGCACAGCACCGCGGAATAACGGTTCTTCTCCCAGAAAGCGCCGCAGCTCCCGCAAATCGAGACTCGCCTGCGAGTCGACATAAGAGGCCGTCACCCGCATGACCTCTTTGGAATCTTCCAGAATTTCGCCCAGGTCTCCCAGCCGGACTTCCTTGGTGAAGCCGGTCAGGGTGTGACTTCCGGCCCCGATGCTCTGCAGAAATGTCGACGTCGGCCAATAGCGGGGGATCAGCAGAAAGAACAGGCTGGCTCCCAGCAGCGTCAGGCTAAAAAAGAATGTCGAGTTGCCCAGCAGGCGCCGGGGCAGCAGATCGACAGGCACTTCGGTAGCCACGCCATTCCAAACCTTTCCAATCCGCTGCTGCAGCTGCGGATTCCGGCCTTCGTCATTCCAGAACGACAGCGCACCGGATGCCGGAATGCCTCCCACATCACGAGTGCTGCGATAAAGAAGAAAGATCGACAGTGCCCAGATTGCCACCAGACTGAACAGCAGCAGGCTGAGGCCGAACCAGATCGAGTATGTCAGCAGGGAGGAAACGGCAATCTGCAGAATGCACAGTGCGAAAATGGTCCAGTACTGGCGGACCTCTTTCGGCAGCAGCAGCAGGCTCCAGATCAGATAGGACAGCAGGTGTCCGCCTACTCCCAGCACAGACTGCTGCCGGAAAACCAGATATTCGAAACCTGCGGCGGCAAATGCCAGCAGGCCCAGCAGCGCAGCTCCCCATTGCGGCATCACGCGCATTCCCCGGCGGTCGACATACCACCACGTGGCGATCGCCACTGGCACCGTCAGCGCTGGCAACGGCGATTCTTCCGCACCGGCCAGAATGAGACTGGTCAGGACCACCAGAATTGTCGTACTGAGCTGCAGGGTCCAGAGCATCGATTTCGTACCGCGAACAACACCGCTTCACAGAGAAAGAGCTTTTCTCCGCAAGCGGATGAGGACAGGGTGTGTCAGTTTTTTCTCATCAGTCACGTCACTTCAAAACCCGATTTCCGCATCAACTGTTTTCTCATTCCATTTCTCTCCCGAATCAAGGCCCTTGACTCAATGACTCAGAACGCCGGCCGGATTCGCAGGGCTTTCGACGGCACCGGAATCCGCAGGAAACCTGGACGAACGACCTGCCGCGGCGACGCCTGGTCCCCGATCCGTCAGACTTTCGGCAAAGACGGCCTGCAGGTCAGAGCGAGTCGTTCCGAAGACTTCCACATCCGGCGGGAGTCCGTCGCTCCAGTCGGCCAGCAGCTGTCGGACAGCCCCCGGCCGGGTCGTCACGACCAGCAGGCGCCGGGAACGGTTGCTTTCTTCCTGCAAAAGGGATGCGAGATCAGACAGGCCGGAAGCCTGGGCAGGTTCCAGCAGGGCAAATTCATCCAGCAGGGCATCCGGCTGACGTTCCACATCACCATTCCAGTGGACGGCTGTTTTGCCCAGCAGCGATACATACAGCGCGGACGTGCGGCTGGAATGCAGCGCCTGCATGGCAATTGTCAGTGCAAACTGCAGCCCGCGCTCCAGGTCTTCCTGCTGCAGCGCCGAAGCGGCCGGAGGGAGCCAGGCATCCACAATCAGCAGCAGGTCCCGGTCGCGGGTTTCCTGATATTCGCTGACCATCAAGGTGTCCAGTCGGGCAGAAGTGCGCCAATGAATCAGCCGGCGGTCGTCCCCCGGGCGATACTCGCGCAGCTGATGCAGCTCATCCTGAAATGCTCCGCTCGAGCCGCGAATCTGGCTCGACAGTTCATCGGCACTCGGACGCATGCGCCGAAAATCAGGCCGCAGGTGCCCCAGCCGGGGATAAACGAGCAGTTGCTGCGGCAGGTCAAAACCCACGCCGCGCTGGACCAGACCGAGCGGGAACCGCGTTGTCAGATCGACCTGCGAAAACTGATAACGTCCCCGGGAAAGCGGCTGCAGATGATAGACCCCGATGGCCTTCTTTCCGGGGGGGACCTGAATGAACAGGATTTCCGGTTCCAGTTCTTCACCGTCATGCAGCACGGTATCGTGCACGGTCATCAGCCGCGAAGAGAGCCAGGGATTGCGGTTCTCCAGACGCACCGTAATGGCAATCGGCTCACCGGCCATGGCCCGTTCCGGAATCTGTCTGGCGACCCGGGAACCGCGGAGCATGGTAAAGGTGAACCAGCCGTTCATCAGAAATGCGGAAGCCATGACGGTAAAGACCATCAGCAGCAGATTGGAATGCCCCAGCATGGCTCCTCCGAAGAAGAATGCCGTGAGCAGCAGAAACATGACCCCTTCGCGGAGCAGACGAAAGTAATAACCGCGCCCGGCCAGACGGGGCAAATAATACGACATGACCTCTTTCAGCCCCCAGATCGAGCAGCTGGTCCCGCAGGCCATGATCAGCACATATCCGGCGACACCAAAACGGTGGCGCAGCAGACCGGTCCGAAGTTCGAAGATGACCAGGGCCAGTCCCACTGCCATCAGCAGAAAACCTGCTGCTGAAAAACCGCGACGATGGCTGCCGGAAGTCATGGCATTTCCTGGCTCAGAAGCGTTCCGCCCTGCAAGCGAACTGCGCCTCTCTGGACACCGACAGGCAATGCCCATGCCAGGAACGGCTCATTCGCACACTACAAATCGCATGCATCAATCGCAGACTGCTGCCGGATCGATTCTGAATCATATCGTGTCAGGGGCATCAGCTGCCAGAACCTGAACCGGAATTCAGGCCCGCTGCCGGCAGACCCGAGGCAGCTGGCAGTACACTGCCGGCAGGCAGACTTCAGGGGGAACACTCTGCTTGTCTTCCCCCCCAGCGTCAGACGGCTTCTTCAGGACGGTCAGGTTCGGTTCGGCCTGACTCAAGCCTGCCCGGTTCAATCTTGTCTGCGAATGGCGGAACGGCAGACTCTTCTGCATCGTGGTCAAAAACGCAGTCCGCCACCGGAGCACTTCCCACCGGATGGGGCTCAGGTTCCTCAGGAACAGACTCGGGGAGGACCGGTTCCTGACTCGCCGGTTCGCTGGAAACTGGCTCCCCAGTCGCTGATTCCACAACATCCACAACCGGCACAGCGACTGCTTCCACGACGGGCTCTGTCTCTGGCCCAGCCACAGGAGCCTCCTCAGGCATCACCGCCGAATCGGCCGATTTCCCGAAGACCGGTTCCGTTGTCTCTGCTTCAGCAGCATCGAAACCGGCACTTTCCTTCTCAGGCGGCGTTTCCGTCGTGAGATCGGCAGGACGCGGCCCGAGATACTGATAATACGTGCAGGCGATGCGTGCGTTGAACAATTTCCGACGACGGTCAGCACGTTTTCCAAATTCACGTTCAAACCGTTCGGCCGCAGTCAGAATATACAGCGACCAGGTATCGAGCGGGGCAAGCAGTTCCCCCATGTCGCGATGCAACTGACTGACCTCGTCCGCTTCTCCCAGACGCTCCCCATAAGGGGGATTGCAGATCAGAATTCCGGAATCGCGGTTCGTCGGGAATTCGACGAAGTCCTTGCGTTCGAAATGAATATCGGTTTCGACACCGGCCAGTCGGGCATGATGCCGCGACAGCTTGATCGCTTCACGTTCGCGATCGGTTCCGATAATGGGAATGCTCAACGGGCGGCGGTCTTCCAGATCGCGAACTTCCTGCCGCGCGGCGGTCCACACGGCCCGGGGAATCTGCGGCCAGTCTTCGCTGGTAAAGCTGCGATTGCGGCCGGGAGCCAGATTTCGGCCAATCATCGCCGCCTCAATGGGAATCGTGCCGGATCCACAGAACGGATCGACCAGCAGACGATCCCGGTTCCAGTAGCTGAGCTTCACCAGGGCCGCGGCCACGGTTTCCCGCAGCGGAGCCGCCCCGGCCAGCTTGCGATATCCCCGCTTGTGCAGTCCTTCGCCAGTGGTATCGATGGTCAGCAGCGCGCGATCCCCGATCAGCGTCACATCGACAGAATATTCCAGTCCGGTTTCAGCGAACCAGTGTCGCGAATAGACCTTGCGCAGCCGTTCGACAATGGCCCGCTTCACCATCTTCTGCGTATTGGGAACGCTGCGGATGTCCGAGCGAATACACCGGGCCTGCACAGGAAATTTGGCATCGACCGGCAGCCAGTTTTCCCAGGCCATCGCTTTTGTGGCATCGAACAGGTCGTCAAAATCGCGGGCGCGGCATTCGCCGATGACGATCTGCACCCGTTCGGCACAGCGCAGCCAGAGATTGGCCCGGCAGAGTGCGGCCAGATCTCCGCGAAAGCGGACGCGGCCATCTTCAACGATTGCCTGCTCATATCCCAGAGCGCGCAGCTCGCGCACCACAATCGCTTCCATGCCGAACGCGGCAATGGCCACGAATTCAAGTTCCCCCATGGTCTCTCCGGCGACGGGTCGAGGCGCCGATCCGATGGAATGGATAAAACCAGGGTCCATACGGCGGGCAGCGCGCCGCCCACAATTGCGGGCAGCGTCCCGGGCTGCCCAGAATCCAACTGAACGAGTGCCGCAGAACGTCCTGTTCAACACAGGCATGAACCGCATCGTCAGGATGCGATTCCCGGCAGTCAAGTATCTCAACAGTGCCGACAATCACCCCGCAGGGCAAAGCGTCGGCGTTCAGATTGTACGCCTGCAGGGCCGTCCGGGCACACGGCCGGGAAGAAAACTGCTTGCCTGCGTACAGATAAATCCGTCCCCGCCGACGGGCAGGAAACGTGCGGACCTCAATTGTCTTGAGTCCCTGCAGAATGAGTTCCGCCCAGGGCTGCTGAATGCTCAACGCGATCAGATCGTGATCCGGCTGAGCATTCGACATCATCAGGCTTTCGGAAGATCAATCGCCTGTCAGACCGGCACCGTCCGGCAGCTTGCACCTCGGCCTCCAGGAAAAATCCTGATCCGGAATGCCTGCCTGACGAAGGAAGCCACTCCCAGGTCGCCCACCGGCCGACGAGAAGAGTCTTCCCGACGACCGGTCTTGCTCCTGCAGAATTCCATAGAATTCTGCAGACCTGCCAGGACAGGTCGCCCACTCAGGCCGCAGTCGGCGACTGACGGATCTTGCGGTTCGTCAGCCACAGCAGCACCGGGCTGGCGACATAAATCGAGCTGAAGGTTCCGACCAGAATTCCCAGAGTCAGACAGTAGGCAAATCCGTGAATTCCGTCCCCTCCCATGAAGTACATGATGATGACCACGATCAGCGTGGTGACCGAAGTCAGCAAGGTTCGCGACAGCGTCTGGTTCAGAGACTGGTTCACCATCTTGTCGGTCAGCAGCGGGTTGCGTCCCCGCACTTCCCGGATCCGGTCGAACACCACGATCGTATCGTTGAGCGAATACCCGATGATCGTCAGGAACGCGGCCACAATCGTCAGATTGATTTTGAAATCTTCCAGCATGAAGAACTGGCCGATCGGATTGCCGCTGAAGTAAGCGCCAAAGGCCACCAGTCCCAGCGTGATCAGAATATCGTGCAGCAGTGCGATGCAGGCGGCCACCCCGAAAGTCACATGCTGGAAGCGAATCCACAGATAGCCGATGATCGCCAGGAAGCTCAGGCCGATGGCCCACAGGGCCGCAGCCTGGGTGTCTCCGGCCACGCTGGCATCAAATGTGTTGACTTCCTCGAAGTACGGAGCCCCATCCAGACGGCTCACCAGAGTCGTAACAGCTTCCGTGGCATCTGCTGCAGGCACCGTTTTGGCAAACCGCAGCTGCACTTCGTTGGCCTTGGTTTCGGATGCACCGAGCCCTTTGGCCGAAACCATGTCCGAGGCATTGTCGAGCTTCTTGTTCGTCTTCAGGAACAGAATCGCTTCTTCCGCCAGAGCTCCCGGCAGCACCGGCTGGTTGAACTTCAAGGTCGCTTCATGCCCTCCGATGAACGTATCGGCAGGGCTGTCGGACGTCGGCTGTGCCTGATCGGCAGGGGGGGCCGCAATCTGGGCCAGTTCCGTGGCTGAAGCATGCTGCTGAACCAGCTTGAGCGGGGTTTCCGCAAAGGCCGACCGAATGCTTTCACTGACCACCCGGGGATCGGCTTCGATGGTCCGCATCCGGAACAGAACCACCGGCTTTCCGCCCTGATCGATGATCAGACGTTCCAACGAGAGCGACTTTTCAAATTTCGTATCGAGTGCGTCGCGGACTTCTTCAATTCCCGGAGCCGCGTCATCGGCAAATTTGAAGGTGACCAGCGAGCCTCCCCGGAAGTCGATGTCCAGGTTGTCGCGGCCGCGATAACCGACCATCAGCAGCCCGGCCAGCATCAGCAGCAGGGAAAATCCCACGGCCAGCTTGCGTTTCCCCAGGAAGTCGAAGTTCCCGGACGGAATGGCGTTGAGCATTTTCAGATCGGTCAGCCAGCGTTTCCGCTCGGCGATATCGAAGATGATGCGGCCCACATACACGGCCGTGAACATGCTGATCACGATGCCGATAAACAGGGTCACGGCAAAGCCTTTGACCTGCTCGGTTCCGATGTAATACAGCACCACGGCCGTGATCAGCGTGGTGACGTTGGAGTCGAAAATCGTCCCGAAGGCTTTTTCGAAACCGTTCTTGATCGCCAGCCGCACGCTGGAACCGCGCTCGCGCTCTTCCCGCATACGCTCAAAGATCAGCACGTTGGAGTCGACCGCCATCCCCACGCTGAGCACCAGACCCGCCAGACCAGGCAGCGTGAATGTCGCATCAATCAGCGACATGGCTCCGAGCACGAGGATCAGGTTCAGCAGCAGACAGACATTGGCAATCAGTCCGCAATACAGATAGTAGAACCCGGTCACGGCAAACACGGCCACCATGGACCAGGCCATGGCCGAAAGTCCCCGCCGCTGAACGTCTTCGCCCAGGGTCGGGCTGATGGTGAACTCGCTGACCGGCTGGGCATACAGCGGCACCTGCAGGGCTCCGGCATTCAGCACGCTGATCAGGTCGTCGATTTCTTCCTGAGTGAAGGAGCCTTCGATCACCCCGGTGTTTCCGATCACCGCATTGATTGTCGGGGCGGAATGGACTTCTTCATTCAGCAGCACGGCCAGCCGGGTTTTGTGCCCACCGGGGCGGGGTTCATGCTGCGAGGTCAGCTTCTGCATCAGATGACCGCCGCGGTCGTTGAAAGTGAAGCCCACGGCCAGACCCCGATCGGTCACCGCTTCCCGGACCCCCTTGAGCAGGTCCCCGTCGATTCGCTGCTTGGGATCAGGGTCGACCACGACCAGATACTGCAGCACGTCTTTGCCGTTGCGCTTCACCATCCGTGTGCGCACCTGATCCCCCGGCATCACCTTCGGAGCGCCGGTCACCTGATCGACCGCCGACGGCCGCCATTTTCCGATCAGCTGACTGCCGCGATAGATTTCATTGACGGTATCACCCAGTTTTTCCGCCTGGGCAATCAACTGCTGATGCTCGACTTCGTTCGCCAGAATCGAAAACTCGAGCTTCCCCAGGTCGACGATCTTTCGAATCGTGCTGTCGACCTTTTCCTGATCGGCCCCGGGAACAATCACTTCGACGCGGTCGTTGCCCACCCGGCGAACAGTCACCTCTTCGGTCCCGGTCGGGTTCACCCGGCGACTCACCGCCAGCACCATTTTGTCCATCAGTTCGGCGGTCACTTCCTTTCCGGAAGCGACCGCTGCTTCGCGATCGACCGCGAAGACCATGTTTGTCCCGCCGGCCAGGTCGATCCCCAGGCTGATGGCATCCATGGGATTCTGCCCGTTTACCCAGCGGGTGGCGAAGGGCCACAGGGCCAGAGTCAGCGAAAACAGCACCAGACCGATTTTTGTGCCATAATCCCGCATCCGCAGTGCCCGGGCAATCAGATTGCCGAGCACAAAGGGGACAATGATCACACCCAGCACCGCCAGAAAGACGAGCCAGCCACGACTGGCACCGGCAGCCCCCCCAGAGAGTGCCGAGTCGACAGCGTTCACGGTTGTTTGTTCAGCAGCGAGCAGCAGGTTCATACTCAGCGAATTCATTCCGTAATACTCCGTCCCTGTCCTCATCGCCGGCATCGTGCCGCGTTGACCATGTGATGTGTGAAGTCGAAGCCTGATGTTGCCATGCAGGGAGGGCAACGGGGTGTTGACATGCGCGACGCGAATCAGGTCGCGGCCTTTTCTTTTTCTTTGGACACCGGAGCCAGTGACTGACGGACGGCGCTCGCCTGAAATTTGATTCGCGTGTTGTCGTCGACGCGAATCGTCACTTCCTGCCTGTCGTCCGAAACGCTGACCACATGCCCCAGAATGCCGCCAATGGTCACGACCGGATCGTTCTTCTTCAACGCTCCGATCATTTCGTCCCGCTTGGCTTTTTCTTTTGTGTCGGACCGGCCGAACAGCAACTGCACGAACATGAAAATGACCAGTCCCCCGGCCATATAAATCATGAACGGTCCCATTCCCGAATCCGTGGCAGGGGCATCCGCCGCGGAGAGAACAGAAAGATCCAGACAGAGCTTCATTGCTACCGACCCAGGTAAGACAAAACGGGAAGCCCGGCTCCCGTTTCAGAATTCAAATCCCATCCCGGCAGACAATTCCGGCTGCCAGAGGAAGCGAATAGTTTAGGGATCGGTTGACATGCGGGCAAGATGGTCAAGGCGAAACTCCTGCGCCGAGTTGGACTGAATGGCCAGCCGCAGTTCCCGCATCAACTGCTGATAGTAAGCCAGATTGTGGATCGTCAGCAGCATGGGACCAAGCATTTCGCCCACATGAAACAGGTGCCGCAGATACCCCCGGCTGAATTCCCGGCAGGTCAGACAGGCACAGTTTTCATCGAGCGGGCGGGGGTCGCGCTGGTACTTCGCATTCCGCATTTTGACCGCCCCGGCACTCGTAAATGCCGTCGCATTCCGGGCATTTCGCGTCGGCATGACACAATCGAACATGTCCACCCCCCGCAGCACCGCCTCAATAATATCGATCGGGCGGCCAACCCCCATCAGATAGCGGGGCCGGTCGGCCGGCAGAAACGGAACCGTTCCCTCGAGCGTGGAATACATGTCCGCCGGGGCCTCCCCGACACTGAGTCCGCCAATGGCATACCCCGGAAAATCGAGCGGCAGCAGTCCCTGGGCCGACCGTTCCCGCATCGCCAGATCGGTCGCCCCCTGCACAATTCCGAACAGCCCCTGATCCGGCCGCCGATGGGAATCCCGGCACAATTGGGCCCAGCGCGTGGTCCGATCGACCGCCGCCTGCAATTGTTCCGGCGGAGCATCATGCGGCGGGCATTCATCCAGGCACATCACCACATCCGCCCCGAGATCCTCCTGAATCTGCATGGCCCGGGCCGGAGTCAGATCCAGCAGACTGCCGTCGATGTGAGACTTGAAGACCACTCGATCGGCATCCAGCTGTCGTAATTCCGCGAGACTGAAGACCTGAAATCCCCCGGAATCGGTCAGAATCGGGCCGGTCCAGTTCATGAAACCATGCAGCCCGCCGAGATCCTTGACCACCTTTTCCCCGGGCCGCAGGGCCAGATGATAGGTGTTCGCCAGCAGCATCGAGGCCCCGAGTTCCCGCAGCTCATGCGGCAGAACTCCTTTGACCGTCCCCCGGGTTCCGACAGGCATGAAAATCGGGGTTTCGACCGTTCCATGCGGTGTGTCGAGCCAGCCTGCCCGGGCTTGTGAGTGCGTGTCGGTGTGAAGAAGACGATAACGGATGGCCATTGTCATCAGGGAGAATCTGCTGAAGCCCTGAGATCCGGAGTCGCACAGAAACTCAGGCCTCAAGACGCGGGGAAGCGGGGGTTCGGCGTGCGGTCAGGCTAGAGTCGACCGGCACGGAACGCAACTCCTGCCCGAAATCACCCAGAGGGCACCCCCCTGAGCGGGGCACCGGCTCCACAGCCGGCCGCATCGAAAGAACCCTGGACTATGAATATCTCAGCAGGCCAGCAGTCCCTGCGCACGACGAAGTGTCCCCCGCCCGAAGAATCCCCCACAACACCTTCCGTGATTCGCTCGCGGAAAGGAAATCCTCATCACGAGAGAGGTTTTGTTCGCGGCTCCAAGACACTCCCCCTGCGAGGACGAAGAAAGGACGCGCCACGTCATCGCCGCGAAATATCACCCCGCCGGGCGATTCAGGGAAAGCAGCCATGCTCCAATGAGACCAACAACGGCACCAAGAAAGATTGCGCAAGAGTGGCCGAGCGATCTGGCAATCCGGCTTCGCCCTGAAACCCTCACTGCCGAGCCAGAGAATTCAGCGCAAGCATCTTTCACAAAAAGACCTGCAGACCAGACAGCAGCGTACCAAGAGAAGCCCTTGGCGGTCCGACTCAACACAAGCTCGCGCCATCAACCGATTCTGCGAACGGCCTGACTCTGTGAACGCTCAGCACGCAATTCCCCGCGCAAGACATCAATCACGCAACCGCACTGACCACTCCGAACTGAGAATCATCGCCCGCAACGGTCGGCAATCAACCAGTGCGAATGACGATCGACCACTCCGACCGTTCACCGACCAGCTGAACATCACACGCAGGCCAGTTCCTGAGGGACGGCCACTTCCAATTCTGCTTTCCCTGCAGCAGCAGCCTGAATGACCTCCGCCAGTTCCGCCCGTGTAATCGACACATGGGGAGGGCATTTGAAGCCCAATCGGACCCGATTCCGGCCCACTTCCAGCACTACGACTTCAATTCCATCCCCGATACGAATGGATTCCAGCTTCTTCCGTGAAAGAACGAGCATGTGACACCTGATTCCAATCCTTGATTCAAGATGTTTTCCGTCCCGCTCTGGTCCACTGGGCAATCGCGGTGCCATTTTCCCACAAAATCGGCAGAACCTGCCGAACCAATCACATCCTCCCCGCCGCCCTCAGCAGAAAAAATCGGTGCAACACACAAAATAATAATAACTTGCAAACAGCCAGAAGCCCGTCGCCTTCAGTTTTCCGTCAGACACCGCGGTGCCGTTTCTTCCAGACACACCGATCGCGGGAGAACGGCGAATGGATGATTTTGAATCACCTCAGTGATCGCAGGTGAGGCAGGCTGGCCTGTGAGCCTGCGGAATTCCGGAATAGAGCCATCGGCTCGCCTCCCGAAACCTGGGCCGCATTCGCTTCCGTTCCATAAAAGCCATTCACCGCGCGACAGAACAGAGACTTCGGGAAGGCGAGGCATCCTCAGGCGGCGCGCGGCCTGTCTCGAGCAGATTCCATGAGCGCGTCAGCGGGCTGTCGGCAAGGAAACCGTCTCGATCAGCTGGGGAATCAGGGAATCGACCGTCTTGCCTTCCGCTTCGGCCTTGTAGTTCAGCAGCAGGCGATGCCGCAGCACCGGCAGGGCCACCGCCTGAACATCGGCGATCGACACATGCGCGCGTCCCTGCAGAAGCGCCCGGGCCTTGGCCGCCAGAATCAGAAACTGGGACGCCCGCGTTCCGGCTCCCCAGCTGACATAGTGATTGACGAAGTCCCGGCTGCCGGGCTGCCCGGGGCGCGAGGCCGCTGCCAGCCGGACTGCATATTGAATCAGTTCGCGGGCCACAGGCACTCCCCGAACGAGTTGATGAAACGCCAGCACATCTTCGCCGGTGAAGAGGGGCTCGATCGGTTCCGGGGTGCCGGTCGTGGTCCGTTCGACCACGCGAATTTCATCTTCTTCTGGCAGATAATCAATCACTACATTGAGCATGAACCGGTCGAGCTGGGCTTCCGGAAGGGGATAGGTCCCTTCCATTTCAATCGGGTTCTGGGTCGCCAGCACAAAGAAAGGAGGCTCGAGCGGATAGCGTTTGCCTGCCGACGTCACCTGATGTTCCTGCATGGCTTCCAGCAGGGCCGCCTGTGTTTTGGGAGGCGTGCGGTTGATTTCGTCCGCGAGCAGGACGTTGGTGAAGATCGGCCCGGGCACAAAGGTGAGTGCCCGGGTTCCGCCGGGCGTGGCCTCCAGAATTTCGGTGCCGGTAATGTCGGCCGGCATCAGGTCCGGGGTGAACTGGATGCGCTGGAAGTTCAGATGAAAAATGCGGGCGATCGATTTGACCAGCAGGGTTTTGGCCAGCCCCGGGGCTCCGGTGATCAGGCAATGGCCTCCGGCGAGCAGGGCGATGAGCACCTGTTCGATGACCTGTGCCTGCCCGACAATGGTCTTGGCCAGCTGTTCGCGAATCTGCTCGCGGCCGTCGCGAAGTTTCTGGACGACCTGCTTTTCCTGCTCGAAGTCTTCGAACATGCACCGCTCCCGGATGGCAATGACCCCGAGACCGCATGAATTCCGCGTTCTTTTCAGGCGGGCCGGGGCAGGCTCAGGGGCCACGGCCGGATCGATTTCACAGCAGCGCGGCGGTCTCGGGAAAGCCGCACATCAGATTCAGATTCTGCACCGCGACTCCGCTGGCCCCTTTGACGAGATTGTCCAGCACTGCCAGCAGCATGACCTTTCCTTTGACCAGCCGTAAAGTGAGATGGCAAAAGTTTGTGCCGGCGACGTCTTTGGTTCTGGGGAGATGATCCACGACTTTGACAAACGGCTTGCCGGCATAGTAGTTCCGCAGAACGTCCATCAATTCAGCCTGCGTCCGATCCGCAGTCGGGTCCGCATAAATGGTGGCGAAGATGCCGCGGTCCATGGGAACCAGGTGCGGGGTGAAAATGACGTCGACCTTCTCGCCGGCGACATCGGACAGGACCTGCTCGATTTCCGGAGTGTGGCGGTGATGCCCGATCGCGTAGGCCGTAAGACTTTCGTTACATTCGCTGTAAAGTGTTTCCACCTTGAGTGTTTTCCCGGCACCTGAAACACCGCTTTTCGCATCAATAATGATTCCCTGGGGGCGAATGCACTGTGCGGCCAGCAGGGGTGCCAACGCCAGAATGGATGTGCTCGTATAACAGCCGGGATTGGCGATCAGCGACTGCCCCGGAATTTTCGATGCATAGAGTTCCGGCAGACCATAGACCGTGGCTCCCAGCCGGGTGGGGTCGGTGTGCACATGGCCGTACCAGGTTTCGTAGACAGCCGGATCGTGCAGACGGTAATCGGCAGACAGGTCGATGACTTTGAGCCCGGCTGAGAGCAGAGCCGGAATGGAGTCCATGCTGGCGCGATGGGGAAGGCAGCAGAATACGTAATCTGCCAGGCCCGCCAGAACTTCCGGAGAAGGATTGGAGAAGTTGAGGTCGATCCGCCCGGAAAGGCTGGGATGGACGTCGGCCACCTGTCCCGTTTCGCTACGGCTGGTCACGGCGGTGATGTTCACCTGGGGGTGGCGCAGCAGCAATCGCAACAGTTCCAAAGCGGTGTAACCGGTTCCGCCCAAAATTGCGACGCGAATCACGTTCTGTTTCTCCTCAATTTCCGTCTGAGAATCATGGAGGCCTCTGATTGGAAGTCTGAGCCATTCTGCCGGTTCCAGGTTCGGGCGGCAAGTCGGTCTCAGGCAGCGAATCATCCCCATCACTGGATTGCCTTGCGGGAAAGCCGGTTCGAGCCGGAATGTGTGGCAACTCGACCTCCGCAGAGATATCATGATTTAAGCGTGTGAAATCTCAATGCGGGCACTCACGGATCGCTTATCGACCTCCTGACCACCGGGAGCAACTCACATGCTCGAATATGATTGGGACCAGAGCGTGGGCCAGTGGATTTGCTCCACCTCACATGCTTTGCGGAAATTCATCGGCGCCCAGTTCTCGCGGGAGAGCATCACTCTCCGGCAATGGGAAGTGCTGGCCTGGCTGTCAAAATCAGGCGGTTGCGGGTCGCAGTCGGAACTGGCCGATGCGTTGGGAATTGAACCGCACACCCTGGCCGGCGTGCTGAGCCGGATGCAGCGGGATGGATTGCTGGAACGCAAAAGCTGCGATCATGATCGTCGCAAAAACCGGATTCTTCCAACCGAAAAGGCCGAGGCCCTGTGGCGCCGGGTGAGTGTGATCTCGCACGGCATTCGCAATCAGGCCGTGGCCGGAATCAGTGAGGAAGAGCTTCAGACTCTCAACTCGCTGTGTGAACGGATCCGGATCAATCTGGAACGTGCGGAAAAGGAAGAAACCGCCCGCCGCGGGGCCCCGCCTGAACCGAATGCCATGGTCTTCCAGTCCAAGACCTGAGCGGGGCCAAGACCTGAGCGGGGCCGGGACACTATCGGGCCGGGGCAGTCTCTGCCCTGAATCCTGCACGCAACGGCCTGCACAGTCTGGCTCACCAGGTGAGCCAGACTGTCTTTTTTTCTCCCGCGCGACTTTTCTCTTCCTGCTGCCGACGGGCCGACGTTTTGTCGGCAGGCTGTCCTCTGCAGGCTGGGCCTGCAAGACGGGGCTCCCGCTGTAGCAAACGGCACGTCGGCCGGATGCCTGATACTTTCAGGACAGTCCCCCTCACTCGCCTTATAGAACCATGACAGTCCTACTGGACCGTCACAACATTACTGAGCTGCCACCGAGGAAGATCGCCGGCGTTCCGCCCCGGCCTGCCCCGATGAACCGGACTGGTAATAGGCCCCATAGGATTCGTAGTCGTAACCGGAATCGGCAGCGGCCTGGGATTCAAAACCGTTGGCGACCACTCCGGTGATCGAGACTCCATGGGCAGCAAGCGTTTCACGCACGCGCTGCACCGCCGCGCGCCGGGTCTTCTTCATCCGCACAACCAGCAGCAGGCCGTCGGCATGTGGAGAAATGATGCACGGGTCGCTGACCGCCAGAATCGGCGGGGAGTCGAGCAGCAGAATGTCATATTCCTGACGAGCCTGCTTGACAATGGCGCTGAAGGCCGCCGTCGACAGCAGTTCGGCAGGATTGTCAGGACACAGGCCGGCAGTCATGACCGACAGATTGTCGATGACCGTCGGACGGACGGCATTCCGCCATTCAATTTCATCCAGCAGAATGTCGGTCAGTCCCACTTCCTGCGGCAGCGCCAGCAGCTGATGCAGGGTCGGACGGCGCAGGTCGCAATCGATGAGCAGCACCTTTTTTCCGGACTGGGCCATGGCAATCGCCAGGTTGGCAGAAGTCGTGCTTTTGCCTTCTCCCGGCGAGGCACTGCTGATCTGGATGACCTTCTGCCCTTCCTTGATGGCGACAAACAGCGACGTGCGGATGGTGCGGTAGGCTTCTGCATCACGCGAGCCCGGCCGGTAGTAATAACACAGCGAGGCATCGAGCCCGCGTTCCCGGGCCAGACGTTCCAGGTCGGGAGTGATCTGGAATGCCGGAACGGTGCCGACAACCGTTTCCCGGCTGATTGCCGTGACATCGGCCAGTGTTTTGAGAGTGGTATCGCTCCATTCCCGGAAGTAGGCCAGACAGAACACCAGCGCCACTCCCAGAATGCCGCAGGTGCCGACGAGCTTGATGACCTGTTTCATCGAGCGTTCAATGCGCACCTGCGAGATCTGCTGCAGACGGTATCCTTCCTGATCCCGTGAAATGTCGTATTCGGCGATCTGGTCATACAGCCGTTCGAGCTGCTGCTTCTTGAGTGCGATTTCATCTTTGCGGCGCTGATCCTCCACTTCGAACATTTCGGCCTGCTTGGCCTTTTTCTGTGCATCGCCATGCAGCAGGACCAGATTCTGGTTGTCGAGATCCAGCTCTTTCAACTGCCCCTGCAGGGTATCGCGGTAGACAGAGACCAGGTCCATGCCCAGAGCGGCCGAGCGCGATGAAACAGGCCCCTGGCCATCGTGCTTCAGATCCGGCGGAGTGAGTCCCTGCCGGATGTAGAAATCGACGATCGTCTGAATCTGCCGACGGACATTCCGCACCTGGGTGTGCTGTTCTCCCAGGCTGTGCAGCAGTCGCTGTTCGAGCAGGCGGGCGGTGAGCAACTGCTGATCGAGCGCCGCTTTTTCCGGGGGGCCCTGAATGGCGACCCCTGCGCCTCCGCCGCCGGTTCCGCCGCCACTGCCTGATGTTCCCATCGACAGCGAGTGCAGGACCCAGAATTCCAGTTCTTCCCGGGATGAGTGGTCTTTCAGTTTGCGTTCGAGTGTCGCCAGGCGCGCCTGAATACTGGACCGCTTCCGCAGGTTTTCATTCTGCGCGGTTTCAATGGCGGCCAGTTCGGTTTCATACTGATTCTGGGCCTGGGCCGGCATGCCGTTGATGGAGACCACCGGGGATGCCTTCAGAAAGACCGGGGCATCCTGCCGGAACTTCTGATAGTCGGCTTCGAGCGTCTGGATGTCCTGTTCCAGTGCCTTCTGACGCTGGATCAGCGAGCGATACAGCTCATGGGCATTCTCATCGCGCGTATCATCCAGATAATCGCGATACGCCTCGACCAGCGCCTGCACGACCGCCCGGGCAATCTGCTTGTCAGGATGCATGTAGGTCAGGCTCAGGACGTTGTCGAAGGAGGTTTCCTGTCCGGCACTGCGGGTGACCGAAAGTCCTTCCGTAACTTCTTTCAGCGGATCATAGGCATTGGCCAGCTGCGGAATCTGATCGAGTCCATGGTCCTTGAAAGCGCGTTCGACGATCAGGTCCGTCCGGATCAGCTGGACATGATCTCCCCGTTCTCCATACCGATTGGCTTCTCCATTATTGGCCGGCACGGAAGCCTTTTTGGAGACGAGCACCTGTGTCGTGGCGGAATAGACCGGCCCGAGGAACAGGTAAAGTCCCACGCCGACGGCCACTCCCAGCAGCAGGCCCATGGCCATGGGTTTCCAGAGCCGCAGAAGGAACCGGGCAATGTCGATGGACGGGCCCTGTGCTTCCCCGTTGCTACTGCCCATGTGAAATCCAAAGGGAGCAAAGTCGAATTCACCACCGGGGCCGCCGGGCTGCTGCTGTGTTGTCACGTCTGTTGCTCCGTGTGTGATCCGCATGAAGTTTTCAGCGGCGTTCGAAAATCAAGGTGCGGCCCTGAAACCGTCTGTCTCGAAATCCGGATGCGGAACAGGGCCGGTGCCGCATGCCAGAAAAAATTTGTTGATCGTTCGTGAACAGGGACGATGCTCCAGAACGCTTCACTCACGCAGGGGCCGCGTGGGCCCTGGCGAGAGCAATCTGCTTGAGAGCGGCGTTGTCAATGTTGTCTCACGCAGATCTTGATCACCCCCTGCGAATTCAGGCCCGAACATCACAGAACACAGGCCAGACTGGTCTCGAGTCATTTCGGAATGGGTCATCCGTGTTCCGCAGGCAATCAAATGGACATGCATGTGGTGAATCGCGCCCATTCGCCTGCACCAGGACCATGAAAATGGTCTAGCCTCCCTGCGGTAGTTCGGCCAGATAGTAATCCAGCGTGTCCTGCAGCCCGTCTTCCAGTGAAACCGCAGGTGTGTATCCCAGATCACGGCTGATCGCCGAGATATCGGCCCAGGAATGGAGGACATCCCCGGCACGCGGAGGCAGGAATTCGGGATGGAACGGCCGCTGGAGCGTCTCACAGATCAGTCGGAGCAACTCCAGCACGCTGATCGATGAACCGCCGGCCACGTTGTAAACCTGCCCCGAGATTCCGGGGACGGTGGCCGCCAGCAGGTTGGCACGCACCACGCTGCGGACATGCACAAAGTCGCGAGACTGTTCGCCGGTGCCATAAATCCGTGGGGTCCGGCCTTCCAGCAAGGCAGTCGCAAACAGCGGAATGACCGCCGAGTAAGGGCTGTTCGGGTCCTGTCGCGGGCCGAAGACATTGAAGTAACGCAGGCGGACGACTTCCAGCGGAAAGGAAGCTGCAAACGACTGGCAATAATATTCTCCGGCCAGTTTCGCGGCAGCATAAGGGGACAGCACCTGCGGAAGCTGATCCTCCCGCTTGGGCATTTCGGGGGCATCGCCATAGGCACTGCTCGAGCCGGCATAGACCACGCGCCTCACCCCGGCCTGACGCGCGGCATTGAGAACATTCACTGTCCCGGTGACGCAGGCATCGTGCGTCAGGACAGGATTTTCGAGACTCAAGGGGACCGAGGCCAGGGCCGCCTGATGAAAGACGACGTCCACTCCCTGAACGGCCTGGGCCATGGCCTGCGGGTCGCGCACGTCCCCTTCCAGAAACTCAATGGAACCGGCCACCGGCTCCAGATTCCGCAGATGTCCGGCACACAGATTATCGAGAACCCGCACGCGCACGCCGTCGGCAACCAGTTGAGTAACCAGATGCGAGCCGATAAAGCCGGCCCCGCCGGTCACCAGGCAATGTTTCAAAGAGTCAGACACTCGGACCTCGGAATCTGGTTGCGGACAGGAACAGTCCAGGGGGCCGTGTGAATCGCCGTCAGGATCCCCACAGGATCCCCAGTGGATGACCGCCAGAATGTCCGGCTGTCCGGCACGGGACAATGCCACTTCCCCCTCCCACCGTTCGCCCAGGGCAGCACTCCCGGACAGGACGAAACGGAACGTCTCTGTGGCGAACCTAGCTCAAGTCCGCTTTCGCGGCGGACTCCATCCGGGTGAAATGCGGCAATTTGTCAACAAGCTGTATCGATTGGGAAACAGGTTCGGCCCAGCCGGGCGGTACGATCCTAAAAATCGTCATCACCGGTCCAGCAGATGTCTGCGGGCAGAATGTGCCGCACGAGGGCATGAATTCGAATCAGGCAGCCTGCCGGGGAAGTGCTGGACGCGCAGGAAGGAAGGCACGCTCGCAAGGCGGGTGGAATAAAAGGGCCAGGCCGGGGGCGTCGGTAACGGGAAACCGGGCCACGGGGAAACTGGGCGAATTCCCCTTCCAGCACTTGCGTTTTCGCACTCCGTTTCGTGACAATCCGCGACGGACGTCACACCCCGACTGGAAGGGGAAACGGCCAGTCCCTGGACAGCCTGTCCTGACATTCCCTGCCCGGGGCATGCGCGATCAGCATCGCGCGGCCCTGGCGCTGCCGGACCTGTCAGGACAGATGTACCATGACTGGAGTCCATCAACCAGGACAACGTCTGAGAGCCGGATCAATCCGGCACCGGCAAGGCCTGCGTGAAGGTTTCCCTGTAGGGAAAATTCATGAGGTCGCATCAGCACGGGCGACAGTCGCGGAAACAGAGCCACGTTTCAGGAACAGGTTTCTGAGAGCTTCAGAAAAGAACAGACGGCACCTGCCCTGCTGTTCCCGACAAGCAGCGACCTGTTGAAATCCGCAGACTTCCGACCGGCAATTTGATTTAGGTCGATTCGGCATGAGCACTGAAAACACCCCAGAACCCACACTTTCCCAGCCGACTGTCCCCCAGAATCCCGCGTCCTTGAGTCCGGAGCCACAGAATCAGGCTCCGGCAGACGCTCAGATTCCCCCTTCCGGAGACGAAGCCAATCTGGCGGTGGCCCCCTTGGCCAGCAGCGAAGGGGAAGCACGTCGCAAACTGCAGTTGCGCCCGACACCTGTCGGCGACATGGAAGCCCGGGGCATTCCCTCACAGGGAGACTCCAGCGGTGCTGTTCCTTCTCCGGCAGGCCCGGTGGCCATTCCGGCTCATGACGACCAGGAAGTGGAAGCGGAACTGAACCGCGCCGTGAGTCAGGTGACTGCGGACGCCGTGGCCACTCCCCCGGAAGCCTCCAGCGAGCCGGTCGAAATTCCCCAGCAGGAATCGATCGACGCCACTCTGGAAGCGGCGATTGAAGCGGCCATGGCCGCCGGAACTGAAGCCTCTGCCGGAGGTGATGCGACGCCTGTCCCGGCCACCGACATCGATCAGCTGCAGCCAGGCCAGAAGTTGAGCGGGGTGGTGCAAAGCGTCAGCGGAGACAGCGTGTTCGTCGACTTCGGCCTGCGGTTGTCTGGAGCGGTTCCGTTCCGGCAGTTCGACGTCAAAACGCCTCCACAGGTGGGAGACACTCTGGAACTGGTCTTTGACCGGGTCAATGAAGCCGAGGGACTGATTCTGGCGAACCGCCCGCGCGGCACCACCCAGGTGCGCGGAGACTGGGATGCCATCGCGCCGGATCAGGTGGTCGAATGCGTGGTCAGCAAGACCAACAAGGGAGGCCTGGAAGTTCTGGTCAGCCGGCTGCGGGGATTCATTCCGGCCAGCCAAGTGGAGCTGGGTTTCGTCGCCGATCTGCAGGGATATGTCGGTCAGAAACTGCGGGTGCGGGTCACCGAAGTCAATCCAGCCAAGCGCAAGCTGGTTCTAAGCCGCAAGGCCCTGCTGGCTGAAGAACGCGAAGCCGCCCGGGCAGAACTGCTGAATGAAATCAAGCCGGATCAGGTCCGCACCGGACGTGTGAAGACCATTAAGGATTATGGTGCCTTCGTGGATCTCGGCGGCATGGACGGCTTTCTGCCGGTGGCCCAGATGAGCTGGGTTCGCATCGGGCATCCTTCGGAAGTGCTGCAGGAAGGCCAGGAAATTGAAGTCAAAGTGCTGTCGATTGATCGCGAAAAGAACCGCATCAGTCTGGGCATGCGACAACTGGCTCCGAATCCCTGGCGGACAGCCGAAGAGAAATATGCCAAAGGGAGCACGGTCAACGGTCGGGTGACCCGGGTGGAAGCCTTCGGGGCCTTCGTCGAACTTGAACCGGGAGTGGAAGGCCTGGTTCACATCAGTGAGCTGGATCACCGCCGCGTCAATCGGGTGACGGAAGTGCTCAATGTGGGCGACCTGGCGGAAGTTCAGGTGATCGAAGTCGACCCGAAGAAGAAACGCATCAGCCTGTCAACCAAGGCCCTGAAGGCCAAGCCGGAACCGGTCGAAAAGCCCAAAGACGAAGAACTCGCTCCGGGCAAGGGCCAGGCTTATGAACGCAAACGGAAAGAACCGTTGAAGGGGGGAACCGGCGATCCGAAGCAGCGCGGCGGCCTGTTCGGCAATCCCCGCGACTTCTCATAGCGTCAGGCTCTGCTCGCGACGAAAACCCATTTCCGGCAGCGTGTGTTTCATCAGACACACGCTGTTTTTATTGATCTTGCTTCGATGGATGCCGTTTCTCTGGGCGCTGCTTCATGAATGCTCGCAGATCAGGCGGTCGCGCCGGGGGGAGCGCCGCAGTTCAAAAGAAAGGACCGCAGGAGAGAGCTGTAAAAACAGGCCCGTCAGAGAGAGCATCGAAAACAGACCGCCGGCAAAACGGCGGCGCTTCGTCTCCCAGTTTGCAATCCGCCGGTTCCGGCCGGTATAGTCGACTTCCGGCTCGTGACACAGGCTGACACAACGGAAGGTCACGCAGATGAGTTCAGGCTCAACCGGCACCCCGCTGCGGAACGGCAATTTTCCGCCGCCGTCGTATATCGACCCTGCCAGCCTGATGCAGATTCAGTCACTCGAGCTGCGGGCCAAAACCGTTGTGGAAGGATTTTTCTCCGGCCTGCACCGCAGCCCTTATCACGGGTTCTCCGTCGAGTTCACCGAATACCGGCAATATGTCGCCGGCGACGATCTGCGTTATCTCGACTGGAAGCTGCTCGGCCGGTCCGACCGGTACTACGTCAAACGCTTCGAAGACGAAACCAATCTCCGCTGCCAGATCGTGCTCGATAACAGCCGGTCCATGGCCTATGGCTCACCGGGATACAGCAAGTCGGACTATGGCAAAACCCTGGCCGGCACCATTGCCTATTACCTGACGACGCAGCGCGATGCCGTGGGACTGTTCCGGTTCTCCAACACGGTGGATGAATACCTTCCTCCCCGCTATCGGCCAGGTCATCTGCGGCGCGTGCTGATGAGTCTGGAACAGCAGCCGGAAGGCAACGGCAGCGGCATTCTTGCCGCACTGAAAAGTGTGACCGAACGCACCCGCAAACGGGGCCTGCTGGTACTGATCAGTGACTTTCTGGCCCCACTGGAAGAGCTGGAACAGCAGCTGGCCTATGTCCGGGCGACCGGCAGCGAAGTGGTCATCTTTCATCTGGTCGATCCGGAAGAACAGAACTTCAACTTTTCCGAGCCGGAACTCTTCGTGGATGCCGAGACCGGCCGCGAAGTGTATGTCGATCCGCAGGCCGGACGAGGCGCGTACCAGCAGCGTTTTCGAGAACATCAGCAGCAGCTCTCGCAGGCCTGCCAGAACCTGGGAGTGCAGCTGTCAACCGTGACCACCGATGTGCCGCTGGAGCAGGTGCTGGGAGAATTCCTGCGGACACGTCTGCGTGTGACGCAAACCCGCCGGCGCGGCTGAATCCAGACTGCTCTGCTGCACAAGGTGCCTGGAGCTGGTTGCTCGTTCCGGATGCACTCACTGACGTTTCGTGCCCTGAAAGAGCCCCCCCCACACGACACTTGCCGACAAAGGCCGAATCGATGAGCTTTCTGGCTCCGTTCTATCTGCTTGCCGGGCTGGCAATTGCCCTGCCGATTGCCTTTCACCTGATTCGGCGCTCTCCCCAGGGCCGCCGGATTTTCAGCAGCGTGATGTTTCTCACCCCCGCCCCGCCGCGCACCACCAAACGCAGCCACATTGAAGACTGGCTGCTGCTCCTGTTGCGGGGAGCCGCCATCGGCCTGCTGGCACTCGCCTTCGCCCGTCCGTTTCTGCGCTCTCAACAGATTCTTCCAGAAGCCGTTGCCCCCGGGCAGAAACGACTCGTGCTGCTCGATATTTCGGCCAGCATGCGGCAGCCGGAATGCTGGAAACAGGCCCAGGCCCATCTCAATGCGATTCTCAACCAGCTTCAGCCGGCCGACGATTTTTCGCTGCTGGCATTCGATTCCACAATCCACGATGTGCTGACCTTTGAGCAATGGCGCGATCTGCCGGCCGACATTCAGACCGCGACCGTGAAAGAACAGATCCGTTCCCTGGCCCCTGGCTGGAAACCGACGGAAGCAGGCCGGGCTCTGATCACCGCCATGGATCGGATTCACGAATCGGATCCATCCGGGCAACTGAAATCCATTCTGCTCATTTCCGACATGCAGTCCGGGGCGGGATGGAATGAACTGAATCATTTTCCCTGGCCGGAAGATGTCACACTCCAACTGTTGCCGGTTGTCTCCCCGGTGACGACGAATGCTTCTCTGCAGGCCCTGCAGACCGATCGGCCTGATCCGAAACAACTGCGGGTGCGGATCTCCAACGCGGCTCACTCTCAAGGCCATGAATTTCAGATTCAAGTTCATGGTCCGTCTGTTGTGGAAAAGATCAACCAGCCGGAAAGCTCTGTGAGCGTGACCGTGCCGCCGGGAGAAAGCCAGATTGTCTCTCTGCCGCTCGCACAGCCAGGCCAGGCGACAGTGCAGGCGCAGGTCGGCGGCGACGACATCCACTTCGACAATCAGCTGTTTGCGATTCCGCAGTTGCAGATGGAGCGCCGCGTCGCGTTTCTGGGAAGCAGTCACTCCCCGGAAACGCCACACGATCTGCACTATTTTCTGCCGGCCCTGTTCGCCGAGACTCCCGGGCGGCGCGTGGATGTGGTCACATGGGACCAGACAGATGCCCCTGCGATGCCGGCATCGCAGACGTTTCACTGGCTGATCATCGGAGACACACCGACTCCGGCGCAGCAGAACTGGATTCGCCACTGGGTGGAACAGGGGGGACAGGCCCTGTTCATCGCCCGTACTCCGGAACAGGCCGCATCGCTGTATTCCTTATTGAATGTCCCACTGGCGATGGTGACCGAAGTGCATCCCGAGAATGAGGTCATGCTGAGCCAGCTCGATTTCAGCCATCCGGCGCTGCGTCCGTTCGACGATCCCCGCTACTCTGATTTCACGAAGCTGCGGTTCCGAAAATATCGCAGCTATGCGATCGATTCGCTGCCGCAGGCCCATGTTCTGGCGAAATTCGACGACGGCGGGCTGGCTCTGGCCGAAATTCCACTCGGGCAGGGACGCATCACCCTGCTGACCTCCGGGTGGAATCGGGACGACAGCGATCTGGCTGTCTCATCCAAGTTCGTCCCGCTTATCAATGGCCTGCTGGAACAGGCGGTGCCGCAGCTGCCGGCATCACGACAGATGACAGTCGGACAGAGCCTGCTCTTGTCTGAACTCGAATTCACCGGCGAGACCCTGGCCGTTCAGATCGGAGACAGGATTCAGACGGTCCCGCGAACTTCCCGATGGGAATTCGAGCAGCCGGGGTTTTACCGGTTCGCAGCGCAACCTGACCTGCTGTCTGGCCCGGCAGCCAGGGTCATTGCCGTCAATCTGCCGCCTGCGGAATCGAAAACCGATCCCTGGGGAGCACAGCAGATCGCTGCACTGGGAATTCCTCTGGCATCCCATCGACCGGCGCAGGCAGGCATGGTGCCGGTGCCGCCAGAACAGCGCCGACAACTGTTGAACCGGGAACTGGAATCACGCCAGCAGGGCTGGCGCTGGCTGGTGATGTTCGCACTCGGCTGCCTGTTTGCAGAAAGCGCACTCGCCGCTCGCAAAAGACTGCCCCCTTCTGTTCAAACCACCGCAGGTTAGAGCGGGTTGAAACGGTGCCGAAAGTCTCTCGCTGGTCCACCTCTCGGCGTTTCGCGTTCTGAGGAAACGCCACTCGCAGCACCGGCCGGTCGCCAGTGAGGGCGTGCTCGTCTCTGCTGCGAATGACGCAGATAAGACCGCCGGATTTCAAAAATCAACAGCGGTCCGACCCAGCTGATCCATCCGGCGAGCAGGTCATAGGCCGCAAAATGAACGTCCAGGACGGTTCCCAGTCCTCCCAGCAGGCGCAGGACCACGGCCGAATAGAGCAGCAGGGTGCTGCGCGTCATCCAGACCCGATGATCGACGAACCGGCGCTGCACGGCCCGTCGCCAGCCCATTGTGGTGCAGAAGGCCGTCAGTCCGGCCAGCAGAGAGAACCCGATGGACGCCCCGATTCCGAAGCGGGCGAACCAGGCCATCCACAACCCGGTGGGAGCGACTCCCAGCAGCACGCAACAGCAGTGCGGTTTGCCCAGCCGGCGATGCCATGCCGGGAACCGCTTCAGAAATGCGGTGCTGCTCAGCAGTGTTCCCAGCAGCAGCGCGACCGGGCCGGTCAGAATGTGCCCATAGAACACCCAGTGATAGCTACCGAAGAAATAGTCCTGCCGGCCGTGAAGAAAGTCGGATCGGAAGTTCGGCGGAAAATAATCGACATATCCGGAGACAATGGCGGCGGTCACCTTCAGCACCAGCAACGAGACCGTCGCTCGCAGCAGGAAAGAAAGCATCGGCCTGTCACGAGAAGCAGGCATTCCGGCCCCTTCAAAATGACGTGTGAGAGCGAATGCCTGTCCAGCACGACATTCAACAGAGAAATGCCCTCAAAATTCGCCAGGTTCTTCACCCCCGTCGATCGTCAGCAGGGCTTTTCTGGTTTCGATGGGCAGGTTTGCGGACAAGGCCCGCACCGCGCCATCTCCCAGAGCCGCCTGCACCGCCCCTGGGTGAATCAATTTGCTGTCCGCTGGCAAATTCAGAAAGTAGTCCGCCGCATCGTCCTGCGGTTTCATCCAAGGGACCGCGTGCGCTCGATCAACTTCCACGATCATCAGTGTATTTGAGAGTCCATCTTTGAACTCGTTGATAGCACGCACCCCGATGGACGCAAAGGCAAAATGCTCCCCCACGCACGCCTGATAAGTCGTCAGTGCCTGATCGTCAGGGAAATCTGTGGCGGGGCATTCGTAGACTGGAATGTGTGTGGCCGCAACGCGGGCGTTCACCGGATCATTCCATGGCTTCGACAGATCGATGGAGTTGTATAATGCCTGCTGCTCCAGATAGGGCAGAATCAATGTTCGCCAGCTGTGCAACCGGTTCCCCTGTCCATCGACTGTATAGGCGGGTGGGAAGGATTCATACTCTTCGTGATAGTTGTGCAACGCCAGCATGATCTGCTTGAGATTGTTCCTGCACTGTGAGCGGCGTCCCCCCCCCTCTGGTAGTTCTGGTGACCGGCAGCAGGAAGGCCGCCAGCAGCATCAGAATGACAATCACCACGGCCACTTCCAGCAGAGAAAACGCAGTACGTCGGGAAGGCATGATGGGCACGTTCATCAAATGGCTCCCTGTCAAAGCAGCATGCGGAGTAGCAGAGAGATCCCCCCACTGGAGGGAAATTCTGATCAGACGATCCGGAATGCCCTGAAAAGTTTCTCCATCATCCTGCCGGTGTTCTCCCTGAACATACGCGGGGGACAAGCCTGGCGTTGGAAAAAGCCCCTGCCCTCTCTGGGGAATGCCCCCTTCCTGCCAGATGAACCGCATCCTGTCAGACGAGGCAGGACATCTCCCCGCGATACAAAATTCCAGTGGCTGCGCAGAGGAAAGCCACCGGTCCTGGGAGCGCCGCAGAGCACTCCTCTGCACCGGAGGTCAGTCTTTCCGGCCGCTGTGATTCACCTTCGGCCAGTACTTGTCGAAGTCGAACAGGGGGCTGTTATCGCCGTCATGGCAGCGCAGGCAGACTTCATTCTTCGCCCGGGTGAGAGTCAGCCGCATGGCTTCGCGCGCGGCTTTCTGTCCGGGAGTCACGGCCTCGCCCGGCTTCCAGACCTGTTCCAGTGCAGCATGCTCCGACCCTGGCCCGTGGCAGTTCTCGCACTGTTGTCCGGCCAGCAGGGGAGTTTTCTCCATGTCGATGAAGCCGGTGTTGTAACGCAGCGCGCGGGGAGCATCCCAGCCGGTGGTATGGCAGCACAGGCACTCGGGATCATAAATGCGCGAGATCCAGTCTTTCTCCTCGCCGGGCCGCCCTTTCTCCAGGCTCACAAATGCATGGGCATGTTTGGAGTTTTTCCAGACCGAATAGGCAAATGTATGGCAGCGTTTGCAGTTGTCGACCCCGACGAATGAACTCGTGCCGGGATCGGAGATCGACTGCGCAGAGAGTTCCGGCCAGGCAGTTTTCAATCGCTCCTGATAATCGCGCATCAGGTCTTTCATCGCCGGCAGATCATGAAAGCGGTCGACTTTCAACTCGACCACCGTCGATTTGAACTGATTGTCAGGGAACACCCCCACCACGGCGGCATTCTTGCCTTTCTTCCCGACCTGCACAAAGACGGTCTTGTCGATGAACACCGGGTCAGGCCGGGGATCTTCCACGCTGCCGGAAGTCACGACGATATTGAAGTCCGGAAACTCTTTGGCCAGAGCCTGCGATTCCTCCATTTCGGCTGCAGACAACAACACCAGCAGATCAGGCTGTTGCGCCTTCAGTTTTTCCAGCACCTGCGGCAGCACCGTGCGGGGATCATCGACTTTCAATTCATTGGCGTCCCGGGTCACGCCGGCCGCATCGAGAGATTTTCGAGTCGCCCCTCCGGCAATCGCGGCCACGCCAATCTTCAGCCCGCCGACTTCCACAATGCTGGTTTCCAGTGGAGTCCCCAGTTCGCGGGTGCCAAAGATCGTGACGTTGCTCCCCAGAAACGGCACATGAAAGTTCTCGATGGCCGAGTTATTGATGAACTGGGAATACAGTTCCTGGGCTCCCAGCAGCAGTTCTTCTTTGCCCAGCGCCATTCCCTGATATCCCAGATCGTTGAGACCTTTCAGGATCACCGAGAACTTGATTTTGGTCTGAGGATAAGTCAGCCGGGCATCATTCAGACTGCCGCCGATATCCAGCGCCGTGACCGGCCAGCCTTTTTCGTCACGCAGTTGCCGCAACAGGTCTCCCCGCAGTGCAAAACCGCCGGACTGCCCCTGTGTGCAGCCACACGGCTCCATGTGCCCATGAATGTCCCCGGTGAAGACAATGACGGCGCGCGGGTTTTTCCAGTCGGGCAGCAGGGGGGGGGGCGGGGCCGCGGATGATGCAGCGGACTGCCCGGCCAGGGTTTTCCCGGTGGTTGTCTGACCGGCAGCCTTTTGACTGGCGGCAGGAGTCGCGGCCTGATCGCGGGCAGGTTTTTTCCGGGGATTGCAGGCCACCAGCGAAAACGACACCCAGGCGACAATCAGTCCGACGCTCAGCAGGCGGTTTCGCAAAGGATTCTGACGCTGCGACCAATCCATCTCATACTCCGTTTGAAATGTCACGTTCCAGGCGCATTCCCCTGCCGGAAACATGGATCTGCATTGTAGCCAGGGCAGGCAAATGGGGGCAGGCAAGAGTCCGCTCAAGCACCTCACTTCTGCATTGGCCCTATTCCTCCACGTGACGAGTGGCGTTTCATCAACTGAAACTCGCACAAAAAACAGACAGTCGGCGGGCCCCGGCGAAAGCCACTGGCTCCTCCTCCCGAGAATGCGTCGTGCATTCTCAAACGGAACAGGGGAGATGTGAACAAGCCCAGCGCCGGCCGGATGGGGCCATGTTGTCCGAACCTGCCGGGAAGATGTAGCGATTGCAGTGTCTGAAACACCCGACTTCACTGTCCCGAATTTCAGGAAGTCAGGTTGCCGATTTCACAGATCAGACAGTTTTCCTGTCACTGTGCAGACCGTCCCGACCTGTCCCGCTCCGGCAGAATCCGCCGCCGGAAGTCGTCTCGTGGCCGCGTCTTTCGGATGCACAGAGGACAGAAAAACAGTCATCCGCGCCGGGAAGTGATGCGCTCTTGCTTTCCCGAAGTATGAATTCGAGGAAGGAAGTCGGATGCGGACACTCAGATCGAGAGAGTGGATGCTCTCATTCACTGCCACGCTAGGCATGGCGTCATCCATTTATGCCCAGGACAACCCGTTTGTGCAGCAGGCCGATGCCATTTTCGGCACCCCGGAACAGTGCCTGCTGCAACAGGTCGGACATCAGGATTGCTCGCTGGCGTGCGACATTCCCAGCGATTTCGGATGTGGTGACGCCTGCGATCTCGCCGACGGCCATGCACACCATGGCTATCTGTTCGGGCCGGAGGAACCCTGGGATCTGGGAAATGTGCTGTTCAGCCCGGATTCCGGCTGGGACATCGGAGGCTGGACCAGCTGGGGCTTCAGCACCGATAACGACGGTGTGTTCGCCACTTATCCTGGCCACTTCCAGAACAACCAGACCAACCTGTTTATCGAAAAGATTGCCGACGGCAGCAACGGCATTGGCTTCGGGGGACGGGTCGATGTGATGTATGGTACCGACGCTTCGAACACCCAGTCGTTCGGAGATTCCTATGGGTTCTTCGACTACAGCAATAACTTCGGCACCTACGACTGGGCCATTCCGCAGCTGTACGCTGAAGTGGCCTATGACAGACTGTCCGTAAAAATCGGACACTTCTACACCCTGCTGGGCTATCAGGTGGTCCCGGCGACCGGAAACTTTTTCTACAGCATTCCGTATACCTTCAACTTCGGCGAGGCCTTTACTCATACCGGTGCCCTGGCCACTTATCAGGCGTCTGACAATCTGACCCTGTACGGCGGATATACCTTCGGATGGGACACCGGTTTTGAGCAGCTGAAACAGGGGAGCAGTTTTCTGGGGGGAGCCAGCGTCGGCGTGACGGACAATGTCACCCTGACCTACATTGCCACCGCCGGAAACCTGGGCTGGATCGGCAACGGGTATTCACACAGCATCGTGATCGACTATGTCATCAACGATCGCTGGGAATATGTCTTCCAGTCCGACCTGGACACCATGAACAATTCTCCCAACGCCGCCGGCGGACACTATGATGCCCTGGGAGTCAACCAGTACCTGTTCTATACCGTGAACGACACCACTCGCCTGGGGTCACGTGTGGAATGGTGGAAGTGCAATGGAACGTCGCTGTATGAAATGGCCTACGGGCTCAACTACAAGCCGATGGCGAATCTGACGCTGCGGCCGGAAGTCCGCTACAACTGGGCTCCCAGTGGCCTGCCGACCACCGGCCCCCTGCCGACGGTCACCCCCAATGCCGCGACCGCCAGCGACTACAAAAACAACTGCATCTTCATGATGGATGCGGTGCTGACGTTTTAGAGCAGACGGTCCCCGCCTGAGTCCGTCTCTGTGAGGCCCTGTTGTGCGCATTCCTGTTATGGAAACGTCACCTGCGGCAGGGAGAACACAGACAAGCCGCGACCGAGCTGCTTCCCATTCCTGCGACGGCCATCTGGAAACAGGCGGCCGTTTTTTTGTGTCCGGCTTTTGTGTCCTTCTGACGGGAGCGGCAAGACCGGCGCAAAAAAAGACCTGACCAACGATGGCCAGGTCTTTGCGATTTCGAATGCAGCACACCTGTCGAAGCTGTTCGCTTCTACCGGTGACGGCTTCTGCTACTTCTTCAGTGCGGTCTTCACCTGCGCGGCGATTTCATCGAACACCGCCGGCTCATGAATGGCAATTTCGCTCAGCATTTTGCGGTTCAGGGTGATGCCTGCCAGCTCCAGGCCGTGCACGAATTCGGAATACCGCAGGTCGCGCTGCATGCAGGCAGCGGAAATACGGGTGATCCACAGAGCGCGGAATTCACGCTTGCGTGCGCGGCGATCGCGAAACGCAAACGCACGGCCGCGAATGATCGTTTCCTGGACTGTCCGCCACAGACTGCTCCGCCCGCCCCAGTTGCCTTTGGCTTCGCGGAAAATCCGATTTTTCTTCTTGCGACGGGCCTTCCCGTATGAAACTCGCATGATTCCGCTTCCTCTTGATGGCGATGGACGCTGCGGCCTCGCCGTTCAATCTTTTCAGTCCCGCGAACAGTGCTCAATGCGTGAAGGTCTCTTCACCACCAGCCAGCGCGGATTGTGTGTCGGGAATTCTCTCAGGATCGCGAACAATACCGATCGCGACAGGATTTTATCAGAGACTACAGGCTCGGGCGGACTGCTTCCACCACCATGCGGGCGTTTGCGCCGCAGACGATCCCCCCATTACGCAGCTGACGCTTGCGCTTGCCGGTCTTTTTTCCGAGGATGTGACCGCGGTTGGCTGCGCGGTGCTTCGCTTTTTTGCCTGATCCGGTCACTTTGAACCGTTTGGCAATTCCTTTGTGTGTTTTCGCTTTGGGCATCTCTTCACCGTGAGTGCAAAAAATCGAAGCGGAGAGTCTATGCGAAACCGATCGCAAAGTTCCAGCCCACAGCAACAGAATTTCCGACAGCCCGACCGGAAGCAGACTGGCGACTGACTCTTCCCCTGCCGACCGGTGCCCCTGAAATGACGCAACAGATGTGATGCAGAGAGATTGCGCCCCCGGAAACACATCAATTCTGCCTATTGCTTCCTGATCCTGCCGGCTGACACACGGGCTGGCACCAGACTCTCGCTGCCTGTCATATCGACACGCAGCCCGGCCCGACCCTGAGTCCCGGGGCAAAAACCTTCCACCGGAAGCCACTCCGAAAACCTCCACCGCCCCGCCCTGCCTGTCCGGAAGATTACAAATCACCTCCCGGCCAACCAGGCCGACGACTCGGCGATCACTGCCCCCACATGTCCCGCATCCCTCCCTGCCCTCCTCTGCTGCCTGCAAGGCGCGCCAAAAACCCTGCCGGCCTTTCCTGCGGGCAGGGCATGCATTCACGCCTGTTAATCCCAAATCTGAGACCTGGGCGTCCGTCGGGCCTCCTCGGAAACAGAGAGTTGAGACGCGCCGATTCGACGACTACAATCTCCCCTTCACTCAATGTGTGTAGCACTGGTTTTCAACTGGGGAGACTCCTGTCGTGTCAGTCACTGTCGGAATTAATGGATTTGGACGGATCGGGCGTATTTCTTTCCGTGCGATGATGGCACGTGCGGAAGAGTTCAATGTGGTCGCAATCAACGATCTGGGCGACCCCAAGGCACTCGCGATGCTGCTGAAGTACGACAGCGTCCAGGGCCGTTTTCCCGGTGAAGTGAAGGCCGATGGCGACGCCCTGATCGTCAACGGCAAGAAGATCAAAGTGGTTGCCGAAAAAGATCCCCGCAAGCTCCCCTGGAAAGAGATGGGAGTGCAGGTGGCCCTCGAATCGACCGGCTTCTTTACCGGCCGCGCCAATGGCGACAAGCCGGGCTATGACAGCCATCTCGAAGCCGGTGCCAAGAAGGTCGTGCTGTCGGCCCCGGCCAAAGACACCCCGGACCTGACCGTGGTGATGGGCGTCAACGACTGCGAACTGAAGCCGGAGCATAAGTGCGTTTCCAACGCCAGCTGCACCACAAACTGCCTGGCCCCTATGGCCAAAGTGCTGCATGAAACCTTCGGTATCGAAAAAGGTCTCATGACCACCGTGCATGCCTATACCAACGATCAGCGTGTTTCTGATCAGATTCACAGCGATCCGTATCGTGCCCGGGCGGCCGCCCTGAACATCATTCCCACCTCGACCGGAGCCGCCAAGGCTGTCGGCGAAGTGCTGCCTGCCCTGAACGGCAAGCTGACCGGCATCTCGCTGCGTGTTCCTGTGCCGGCTGGCAGCGTGACCGACCTGGTGGCCGTGCTGAAGAAAGACGTCACCACCAAAGACGTGAATGAAGCAATCAAGGCCGCCGCCAGCGGTGCCCTGAAGGGCATTCTCGAATACACCGAGGATCCGATCGTCTCGTCCGACATCATCGGCAACCCGCACAGCAGCATCTTCGCCGGGGCCTGGACCCAGGTGATTGGCGGCAATCTGGTGAAAGTGCTCAGCTGGTACGACAACGAGTATGGCTACTCGAACCGGACCGCCGACCTGATCGCCAAACTGGCCAAAATCTAGTCAACCGCCTCCGGCATGGGGAAGAATCCTCCTTCCCGTGGGTGCCGGTCAGACGAAACTGCCGCATTCATGAACCGGGAAGCCGGGAACACGGCTGGTGTTCTCCTTCCCGGTCTGAATTCCGCAGTTCCCGAAACAACGGCTGCTTGACGAAGCCGGTCGGTCAGGTGACAATAATTGCTGTTGCCTGGTTAAAGAAATTCAGGCCGACAGGCCGTGACCTTCCCCGCCTGCAGAAACCGCTGGCCTCCGCGAAGTTCCAAGCTGGCTTCGCCGCTGGAGGCATCGCCCCAGGGGATTGATCCAGACCCTGTCCGTCATCTCGGACAGGGCCTCTTCTGCATCCGCCAGAAAATGATCGAATGATCTGCTGAGAAATTTGTGGAGCGTCCGTTCCGGGAATATTCAGGACCGCGAACAAACCCTCTCATTATGATGAGAACACGCCTGCTGCGAGCGGATCGGGGCGAGCGACGTGAGAGGTTCTGAAAAACATTCCCGATGAAACATCTGGCAGGGACGAAACCGCGTCGTTCTCGTCCTGCATAGCGACCCGGAAAGCCTGTGGCATGACATCTTCCCCTTCAGATTCCTCCCGATCACGTTCCACGCAGCCGGCGCTGCCATTGATTGCGCCGTCGATGCTGAAGTGTGACTTTGGAGACCTGAGCCGGGAAATCGGCCTGCTCGAACAGGGACAGGCCCAGTGCCTGCATCTGGACGTCATGGACGGGCATTTCGTCCCGAACCTGACATACGGCCCGGCCGTTGTCGACGGGTTCCGCAAGCATACCGACCTGCTGCTCGATGCCCATCTGATGATTGAAGATCCAGCCCGCTGGATCGATGACTATATTCAGGCAGGCTGCGACTGGCTGACGATTCACATCGAAGCCTGTCCCGATCCCCTGCCGGTGTTCGATCGCATTCATGCCGCCGGCCGCAAAGCCGGCATCGCCCTGAATCCCGAAACTCCGGTGGAGGCGATTCAGAAATGCGTGGGTGCCTGCGACATGGTGCTGGTGATGAGTGTTCATCCCGGCTTTGGAGGTCAGAAGTTTATTCCTGAAGCGCTGGACAAGGTCAAAGAGGTCCGGCAGCGATTTGGTTCCACCACGCTGATTTCGATTGATGGCGGCATTGGTCCTGCGACCATTGGCCCGGCCTCGGCAGCGGGAGTGGATGTCTTTGTGACCGGCAGTTCGATCTTTGAACAGCCCTGTTATGCCACTGCGATTCACAATCTGAAGCAGCTTGCACAGGATGCCCGAACTGGTCCGGTTTCCTCGTAACGGATGTAAAATGGCCAAATATGTGATTCGGCCTGGCGAAACGGATTTTGACGTCCAGGATCGTATCCAGGGAGCCCTCGACCTGCCGCTGACCGAACGCGGCCAGAACGAAGTCTCTGAACTGATTGAAACACTGCGCGACCGGAAGCTGGATACGATTTACGCTTCCCCGACCGAACCGGCTCTGTCCACAGCCCGCCGCATTGCCCAGGAACTGGACCTTCCCCTGAAGGTTCTCGAAAGCCTGGCCAACGTGAATCTGGGACTGTGGCAAGGGCTGTCGCGTTCTGAAATCCGCACCAAACAGCCCCGGCTGTTCCGGCTGTGGGAAGAAGCGCCGGAATCGGTGTGCGCCCCCCAGGGAGAAACCTGCGACGAAGTCGTCCGGCGGGTGCAGCGTGCGCTCCGCAAGCTCATCTGCCGACGAGGATCGTTTGCGGTCGTGGCCTCAGAACCGGTCGCCACACTGGCCATCAGCGTGCTGCAAGGGAAATCTCCCCGATTATGCGGCCCGGCAAAAATGGTCACCCAGCGTTCCCGGGTCGATTGCCTGGAAACAGCGGAAACGGCGTCCTGAACACCTTTTCCGAAGCTGGACTCGACAACTCGCACCTCACAATCGAAGATAAGAACGCCTCGTCCGAATCCGCTTGCGCTGATGGGACGGTTTCGCCTGGCAGGCGTACTGATGTGATTAATGGACGCTATGAGCAGCAGTTCCAACGCCGCGGGTGCAGAAACCGCAATGAATGCCTCTTCCACTGACGACAACCTGCCGCGCAAAAAACGCGGGGTGCCCGAAGGCCTGTGGCTGCGCTGCGATGCCTGTTCGGCCACCATCTTCCGCAAGCATCTGGAAAAGAATTACCGGCTTTGTCCGGATTGCGGCCACCATTTTTATGTCTCGGCCGCGGTGCGGATCAGCCAGTTGCTCGACGAAGGCAGCTTCGAAGAATGGTTCGCCAATCTGGCCCCCAAAGATCCGCTGGGCTTCTCCGACAAAAAGGCCTACCCGGCCCGGGTCGTCGAAGAACAGAAAAAAACCGGTCTGCGTGAAGCCTGCGTGGTCGGACGGGGATATCTTCGCGGACGCCCGCTGGTGCTGGGCCTGACCGACTCCGCTTTTATCATGGGCAGCATGGGATCGGTGGTCGGTGAAAAACTGACCCGGGCCATTGAAGAAGCCACTGCCGCACGGCTGCCGCTGATCATTGTCAGTGGTTCCGGCGGTGGAGCCCGCATGCACGAAGGGATCTTCTCCCTGATGCAGATGGGCAAAGTCTCCGCGGCGCTCGCCCGTTATCACGAACAGGGAGGCCTGTTCATTTCCGTGCTCACCAACCCGACCATGGGGGGCGTGGCGGCCAGCTTTGCTTCACTGGGCGACGTGATTCTCGCCGAACCCAAGGCCCTGATCGGCTTCGCCGGTCCCCGGGTGGTGTATGGCACCACCAAAAAGCCACTCCCCAAAAACTTCCAGACCAGTGAGTTCCTGCTCGAACACGGCTTCATCGACCGGATTGTTTCACGCCCGGACCTGCGGGGAGAAATCGCCCGGATCATCGACTACTGCGAAATTCCCAAGCCGGCCCGGCTATAAGTTCACAGCATGCGGCCATAGGACATGGCCGTGAATTCCGCCGCCAATGGACTGGTTCAACAGAAAACTCCAGCAGGCACGGCTGCCATGAACTTTCTGAGACGGCTGTTTTCTGCGGGCGGGCCGAAAAAAGTCGATATCGAGCAGCGTTTCCCCCAGCGCAAGCCGATCGGTCAGGGGACCATGTCGCAGGTCTACAAAGCGGTCGACACCCAGACCGGGCAGACCGTGGCTCTGAAGATTCTCGACAAAGAAAAAACGCTTCGGCACGAGCAGCGCTTTGCCGGCCTGAAACGCCCCTGCGAAGGCGAAATCGCCATCTCCATGTCGCACCCGAATATCGTACGGACGCTGGAGCATGGCCTGACCCGCAACGAGGAACAGTTTCTGGTCATGGAATTTCTCGATGCCATCGGCCTGGCCTCGCTGATTGCCTCACGCACTCCCCAGTTCACCGGCAACCTGCTGAAATACTGCATTCAGCTCGGGGAAGCGACCGCCTATGCCCATGCCCAGGGATACATTCTGCGCGATCTGTGCCCGCGAAACATTGTCATCACACGCAGCAATGTGCTGAAACTGCTCGATTTCGGCCTGGCGGTGCCGGACACCCCGGAATTCCGGCGACCGGGCAACCGCACCGGCACGGCCATGTATATGGCTCCGGAACTGATCAAGCGCCAGCCCACCGATCAGCGCATCGATGTGTTTTCTTATGCGGTGACCTGTTACGAAATGTACACTCGGCAGTTCCCCTGGCAGTCGGCCCAGTCGCTGGAAGCCATTCTGCAGCACATCAACTCCCCTCCCCGGGAAATCCGCCAGTTCGCTCCGGAGATCTCCCCGGCGGTCGCCGAGATCATCATGCAGGGACTGGAACGTGATCCGCGCGATCGCACCCAGACGGTGAAAGAGATGGTGCAGGCGTTTCAGGCCGTGGCCGCCCAGTCGCCTGCGGCCCGTCCGGCTTCCGCCTCCCGTCGTCCGACCTCATGAATGTGCTGAAATGACTGCCGCTCACGCTGAACTTTCCAATACACTCAGCATCGGCTCGCTGAAGCTGTCCAGCCCCTTCGTGCAGGCGGCGCTCAGCGGCTACAGCGACTGGGCCATGCGACGACTGGCCCGCGAATTCGGGGCGGCGTACTCCATTGCCGAGGTCATGCTCGACCGCTTCGTCAATGAAGTCGGCGGCACAGGCCGGACGCATCACTATCTGCGGGTAGATGACGACGATCATCCCGTCGGGGCCCAGCTGATGGGTTCCGAACCGGCCACATTTGCCCCGGCAGCGCTGCGTCTGGTTCAGGCCGGGTTTGATGTCATTGATATCAACTTCGGCTGTCCGGTACGGACCGCCATGGGAGGCTGTCGGGGAGGCTACCATCTGAGCCAGCCGGAGACGGCGCTCGAGATTGTCTCCCGTGTCCGCGAAGCGGTCCCGGCAGCGATTCCGGTCACCCTGAAAATGCGCCGCGGAATTGATGATTCTTCACTCAGCCGTGACCGGTTCTTCGAGATTCTCGACGGAGCGTTTGAGCAGGGGGTGGCCGCGGTGACGGTGCATGGCCGGACCGTGGAGCAGAAATATGTCGGGCCCAGCAACTGGGCGTTTCTGCAGGAGGTCAAAACCCATGCCGGAAGCCGAACCATTCTGGGGAGTGGCGATCTGTTCACGGCGCAGGACTGTCTTCGAATGCTGCGGCAGACCGGTGTGGATGGCGTCACCATCGCCCGCGGAGCGATCGGCAACCCCTGGATCTTTCGTCAGGCGCTGCAGGGCTGGCAGGGGGCTCCCCCGTCCGAACCTCCGACAATTCTGGAGCAGAAGCAGGTGCTGCTGCGGCATCGCGAACTGCTGCAGGAAGCTTATGGCCTGCAGCGCTGGCTGGGGCAGATGCGGAAGTTCTGCTTCAAATATTCCCGTCTGCATCCCCGGCATGTGGAACTGCGGAATGCCTGGGCCACCGTGCGTGACCGGTCGGACTGGGAGCAGGTGCTGAACGAGTATTTCAGTGAAGAGGGGCCCGGTTGCCCGGCTTCAGGAGACGAATCGGCCGTGGAAGGAGACTGCTGCTGAAACAGCAGCTTCTTCCGGATTTTCACTGACCGATTGAACGCTGACCGATCTGCCACTGACGAATCTTCGCTGTCTGGCAGGTACCGTCACAGTCTGGGTGCTGTCCCCGTGTCACGGCTTTATTTGGAGCCTTTGCGGGACCGGTCCTTGCTGTACTTCCGCTGAGAGGATTGCGCCTGCGTCGTATTGCGGGCTTCATCTGCCGCGGCCAGCACCCGATCCCACCAGCCGGGAGTCTTCAGTTTCGTGGCCGGGGGCGTGCCGCCCTTCGGAGCCGCGACCACCGCTCCGGCAGCATTCACGTCGGCTCCGGCCTCAGCGACAGCCTGCTGATGTGTCTTCAGGCTGCGTTTCAGCCACAGGCGTTCGCTGATGCCCCACAGGCTCGAAGTGATGAAGTACAGGCACAGTCCGGCCGGCACGCGATAAAACGCAAAGCCAATGGCGATCATCATGAAATTCATGACGCGATACTGCATGGCCTGCTCATCCGAGGTCGGAGGAGGCATGAACATTTTCTGCTGAGCGACAAACAGCACGACGGTCAGCATCGGCAGCAGGTTGAACTCGGTCCAGCCAAAGTAGGGCACGGTGAAGCCGAGCGGAAACAGATTGTCAGGCGCGGCGAGATTGTCGATCCACAGGAACCGGGCCAGACGCAGGTCGACCGCATGGTTCAGGGAGTTGTACAGCCCCAGAAAGATCGGCAGCTGAATCAGTGCCGGCAGGCAGCCGACCATCGGGTGATAGTTGTGCTTCCGCTGAAACTCCCGATAGGCCTTGGCGAATTCTTCCGGCTGGCCTTTATGCTTCTCCTGCATCTCCTTCATTTTCGGAGCCAGAATTCGCATCTTTTCGGCTTCAATCGCCTGCTTGCGCGAGACCGGCAGCATCGCCAGACGCACGCACACCGTGAGCAGCATGATGGCAAATGCATAAGGCAGGCCGATATTGTGGAACGAGTTCAGAATGCCGAGCATGAACTTCGCCACGACCGAAAACCAGCCCAGCTGAATGATGGCTTCGGCGTTGAGTTCCTGAATGATGGCCGGACGTTTGGGCCCGAAGAACGCCTGATAGTTCGCGGCCACTTCCTGCCCCGCAGGAATCGTCAGCTCCGGAGAGTCCATGACAATCGTCATGTCGCTGCGCTCAGGCTTCGCCGTGTTCAGATGCAGCAACAGCGGACGGGTGACAGACACCAGCATGTCCGGCTGGCCGTCACTATTTTCATCAGCCCACTGATTGCCCTGCGGCAGCACCAGCGCGGCAAAGAACTGATCGTCGACACCGGCATAGGCCACCGGGGTGCGCCAGTCCACGACCGGTTTGCCTCCCTGCTGGCGCGACTTGTTGTATTGCTTCACCAGGTCCGCCGCCAGTAGATTGGTGGAAGTGACCCGATCCGGACGTTTGGGGTTTTCCAGCAGTCCCAGGCGGACTTCCCGAAACTGCCGGGTATTTTCCGCATTTTCCAGGGGGACGCCGACCGGCCCGACCAGTGAATAACCGGTTTTGCAAGGAGCATCGGACAGGTTGCGGAGTTCGATCCGGACATTCATCAGGTATCCGGCAGCCGATGTGTCGCGGTCGGCGACATCGACCTTGGGAACCTCGAAAGTTTTGATGATTTCGAATTTCTGATCCGGACCGGGATAGCGCAGAGTGACAGAATCTGCCGTTTCCCGGGTCACTTCCCAGTTCACCGTGGCCAGGCTGGTGTGATATTTCGCCAGCAATTCATCGATCAGAGCGACACCCAGCTGAAATGTCTCAGGATCAGGCCCTTTGCCGACATTCTTGTCGATGCCATTGCCGACGAGCTTCAACTGCTCCTTGCGACTGAGAGTCGTATACCGGGAATCGGTCAGCGCGACCGAGGCCACGCTGGCTCCGGTGGTGTTGATCTGTGCCTGCAGCAGGTATCCGCCGCTGAAGCCCGGTTCCCCCAGCGTGATGATTCGCTGCGGATAGTCCGGCAGTTTGTCTTGCGCATTCGGTGCCGAGACGGACGGGGTGTCGGCACTCGCTTCGGGCGTCTGTCCGGCAGGCTCCTGCTGCTGCTGATCGGCCGCGGCAGTGGCCTGATCATCCTGTCCAGGCTTGGGCGGGCGAAACGCATCTTTGAACAGCAGCGGTGCCACCTGCATCCAGATAAAGAACAGGGACACGGCTACGATCGCAGGCAGAATCTGTCGGCGTTGATCCATCCAGTTGCTGACGTCCTGCCGGTTCGGCCGGGACATCCCTTTCTTCATCCATTTCTTTTGTTGTCGAACACTCTGCCCACAGGCTGCCTGTCCGCCCCCTCGGAACCGGTGGCACTCGCCTGCTTTCGCACGCTGTGACCTGAATCCATCTGTCCTGAAACGATGCATCCGATAGACCGGCGTCTGGAATCAGGACTCGTGACCTGTTTCTGACGCAGTGCCCAGGCAGTCATTTCGTCAATTGTTCCCGGTTGTCTGTTCCCTGCTGTCGCACGGTTGTCTGTTCCCTGCTGTCGCACGGCTGTCTGTTCCCTGCTGTCGCACGGCTGTCTGTTCCCTGCTGTCGCACGGTTGTCTGTTCCCTGCTGTCGCACGGTTGTCGCCTTGCGGTCCCGGCGTCACAGACTTCAGGACTGAGGCACCCTTTCCGGAAGACAATCCCGGCAGCGTTTGCCCCCCGGGATTGTGACACGGTCGGATTGCACCGCGGTCAGGCTGTCGGCACCGGCCTTCCTTGACGGACACTCCAGTTGAACATTCCGGTGACAACTGGACGGAAACGGACATTGTGGGCGCGCGGATCAATCCATTCCGTCCACTTCGCACAGAACGAAGTCTGACAGTCCCCTTGCCCCCGGGGCGGCAATCTTGAGTCTGTCCTGAGAGAGCCGCGTGGAATCTGTCACGAACCCGGAATTGTATGGTTTCCCGCGCCCGCCACAAGAACACCAGCGACGATCATGCCTGCTTTTCCAGGAGCCAACGAGAATCTGGCGGCGCATTTTCCCATCGAATCTGGAAAAAACGACAGACAATGCCGGTCGGCCGGAGAGCTTTTTCAGGCCGCGCCGCAGCAGAAACCGGCCGGGAAACTGGAACTTGCCGCGCAGACGCATGCGGCCTGTCCAGGAGGCCGGGAGAAACGTGCAGGGAGCCAGTGTGGCACTGGCCTGAGCCCGCGCAGCATGCATGTTCCTGATGAAACGTCACTCACCCCATCATGGCAAAACACAAACCCTGGGGAGGCGAGGCAACCCAAAGCGGCGTTGTCAAGGTTGTCTCGCGCAGATCTTGATCAACCTCTGCGAATTCAGGCCCGAACATGACAGAATAACGGCCAAAACAGAACAACGGCCCAACTGGTCTAACGTCCGTCCCGCAGGCGGTCGCCCAGAAAGTTGTCGAGATCCGGAATCTGATAGATCTTCTTGATCGTCGTCTCGACATCGTATTCGACGCGATGAAACTGCAGCGTCGAGCCATTCAGCGTGACATAGGACGAACGCCAGTCGTTGTCGCGCGGCTGGCCGACCGAACCGACGTTCACCAGAACCTTCTGTTCACCCAGTTCGATGGTATGGTTCAACTCGTCCGGGGACTGGAAGTGATAGTCTTCGGTGAACACTCCGGGGATATGGGTGTGTCCTTGAAAGCAGTAGCGGTCGACGAGCCCGAAAATCCGCTCCATTTTCCGCTGGTTATAGACATCTTCCGGGAAGACGTATTCGTTGAGCGGATTCCGGGCCGACCCGTGAACAAACAAAAAATGATCTTCGCGGCGCATGCGGGGAAGATCGCCCAGAAATTCCCAGCGCCGTTCATTGCTGCTGGCATCGCCGGATTCCAGCATTTTGCGGGTCCAGAAAATTGCCCGTTCCGCTCCGGCATTGAATCCTTCTGGATCGAACAGGGCCGCCTGATCGTGATTGCCCAGAATCGTGACCTGCGCATGATGCCGGATCAGGTCAATGCATTCGCGCGGGTTCGGCCCATAGCCGATGATGTCGCCCAGACAATAAATCTGCGAAACGTTCTGCCGACGAATATCCGCGAGCACCGCATCCAGTGCTTCGAGATTGCCGTGAATATCGCTGATGATGGCGCGCAACGGTCACTCACATTTTCGTGACGGGAAGCCCGCAGTGCTTCCCCAACTCTGGTAAGGAATTCAGTTTAGGTGAGTCTTGCAAACAGGGTCAAGGTTGTCCTGCACCTGCCTGGCCGCATCAGACTGCAGATCTGGCCTTGCCTGCAGGCTCTTGTCAGGGGAAAAGGCCATGCCAGGTTGCCAGAAAGCGTTTCGGTGACAATGTCTGCAGGAAGTTCGCCCGAAGTTTCCGCGTGACGGGTTCCCTGTCCGGGGGACTTCAGATGTTGTCGCCCAAACCACTGACTATTCCGAGAAGCAGGTCGGTGTGATTGCCGGTTTCCTCAAGGTTTTCTTCGAATTGGGGGAATATATGGATTATTCCACGCTGGAACCTGTCCGGAAATGGAAGAACTGTCGCGGCATGCCGCCGAGGCGGGAAATTTTTCCGGCCTGCCGGATATCGTCAGACGGCCTTCACGATCAGAGCACGAAATCCTCCATCCGCCGGTTGACCAGGCACAGCCTCGGCGACTGTATGGAGTTGTGCATCAGGCTGCTTCACCAGCCAGCTGTTCACCAGATCGAGATTTTCTTCGCGGTCAATACTGCAGGTCGAATAGACCACCCGGCCACCGGGGCGCGTCTGTTTCCAGGCCAGATCGAGAAGCCTGGTCTGCATCGGAATCAGTTCCTCGAAGGTCTCGGGCGAAATCCTCCAGCGTGCTTCCGGACGTTTGCCGAGCACGCCGGTGTTCGAGCACGGGGCGTCGACCAGAACCGCATCGAACAGTTCCTCTGGCACCCCTTGCCCTTGCGGGCCGATGGTCAGAGTCTGCACCTGCGAGAGACCGAGCCGCACGGCATTTTCTGTCACCGATTGCAACCGGACCGCAGACAGATCGCAGGCAACGACCTTTCCGGTTCCCTGCAGGCGTTCCGCGATGTGACAGCTTTTGCCGCCCGGAGCCGCGCACAGATCGAGAATCGATTCTCCAGCCTGCGGATGGAGCAGATCCACCACCTCCATCGCCGATTCATCCTGCACGCTGAACCAGCCATCGTGAAAGACCGGAACATCGCCCGGGGTCATGGAACCGCTCAGAACGATGGATTCCGGCAGATGCCCCGGCGCGGCGGCGATCTGCGCCTGCGACAGGATGTCGAGCAATGCCTGTCGTGTGGTTTGATTCAGATTCACACGCAGCGAAATCCGGCCGGGATTGGTCATCCACAGCCCTGTCTGCAGCAGTCGTTCTGGAGCGAACTGCTGATCGGCCCAGCGCTGCATCAGCCAGGCCGGCAGGCTGGTCACCTGGGAAACATAATCCAGCGGGAATGTTGCCGGGGAGGCAAAGACCGGTCGTGCAAATTCGATGCGGCGGTGCGACTGATCGGGCCGGCGAATTTCCAGCAGCGGCAGCGAATGCCGGGAAAGCTGTGACAACGTCCACTCCTGCGCTGGCTCCTCACTGATCCGCAGCTCGCGCTGCAGGGTTCTGAGAATCCCGTTGACGAATCCCCGGGCACGATCTTTTCCGATCCGCTCGCACATCGCGACTGTCTCGTTCACGGCCGCATGCGCCGGAATCTGAGACAGGCAGATCAACTGGCAGCAGCCGAGCTGCAGCAGCAACCAGACTTCCGGATCGACCGTCTCCGGAGGACGCGAGACATAGCTTTTGAGAATCGTGGTGAGCGTCAGGGATCGGCGCAGGGTTTCCGCCGCCAGTTCTGTGGCCAGGTGGCGGTCGCGCGGCAGCAATGGTGTCTGTGTGAACAGATCGTCGAGCACCTGCGACAGATAGACGCCGCGCTGCTGATTCGCCTGCAGCGCACACAATGCCAGCGAACGGGCATCCGGCCGGCGTTCAGGGTGTGCAGACTGCCTGCGCGATACGGAACGGAAAGAATTCATCGCGCCCCCTGACACAGCTGAGCCAGATCCGAAAAGTATTCGGGATAGGTTTTGGACGTGCATCCCGGATCTGCAATGCGGATGCCGGGAACAACCAGCCCCAGCAGGGAAAAGCTCATGGCCATGCGATGATCGTCATAGGTTTCAATCACAGCAGGCTGTGGGCGGCCAGGGAAGATGGTCATCCCGTCCGGATATTCTTCCACCTGCAGACCCGTGCGGCGCAGTTCAGTCGTCACGGCCGCGACCCGGTCGGTCTCTTTCAGACGCATATGTGCCACGTTGCGAATACGTGTCGGCCCGGACGCGAACGGAGCCACGCAGGCCAGTGTCTGGGCGGTATCGCTGATCTCGTTCATGTCGATATCGATTCCCTGCAGCGGTCGCCCGCGCACGGTGATCGAATCGGCATTCCAGTCTGCTTCACATCCCATCCGCACCAGAGCGTCGACAAATTTCACGTCTCCCTGCAGTGCATCGCGATGCAGCCCTTCGACGGTCACCTCTCCTCCGGTCACGGCCGCGACCGCAAAAAAATAACTGGCGGCAGACGCATCCGGCTCGATGTCATAGGTTCGCCCCTGATACGCCTGCGCGGTGATCCGGAACCGGTTGGTTTCCGGCTCTTCGATCCGGGCACCGAATGCCTGCATCATGTCGAGCGTCATGTCCACATACGGGCGCGAGACCAGTTCTCCGGTCACGGTGACGGTCAAATCTCCCTGGGCCGCCGGGGCCGCCATCAGCAGGGCACTGAGATACTGACTCGACAGGGAGCCGGAGACTTCCAGTTCGCCACCTGGCAATCCGGTGGTGATCAGTTTCAGCGGCGGATAGTCCGGCTGCAGCTCACAGGTGACACTCACCCCGGCACTGCGCAGAGCCTGCACCAGCGGGCCGATCGGGCGTTCCCGCATCCGGCTGTTTCCGTCGAGCCGGTACTCTCCCTGTCCGGTCGCGCATAAGGCGGTGAGAAAGCGAATACTGGTCCCGCTGTTTTCGCACCACAGATCGGCCGATCGGGCGGGCAGCCGGCCTCCCTGTCCCTGAACGAGAAATGTTTTGTCGGCAGATTGCACAGTGGTGGCGACTCCCAGTGTATTCAGGGAATTGACCATCACCTGCGTGTCCACACTTTCGAGCACTCCGGTCAGCCTGGAGTCTCCCTGGGCGAGTGCGGCCAGAATCAGAGCCCGATTCGTCAGACTTTTGGAACCCGGCGGACGGATGCGCCCGTGGACAGGTCGGGAAACCGGTGGAATTTCAAGCGAAGTCATGAGGGCGTTGCAATTGGTTTCGTCGGTACGATGCGTGGAACCCGGAATTCTAGCGAAAACGCTGCCGTTTGCCTGCCTGCTCAAAATCTCCCGGTTTTCCCCCAGGGAAAGAACGGCCTGTCCGGGGAATCAGACGATATCACACGAGTCTGCCTGCACAGCAGGCTGGCGGTTTGCTGCCACGGTTTCATGCCGCGACTCCCTATTACAGAGACTGGCAATTCGCCTGGCGAACGCTGTGCTGACAAGAACGCCGCACGTCCGCAGGGGCTGCCTTTCTCCACACAGGGGGGAACGTGTCATCGGAGCACATCACGTTCGGTGAGTCCCCCGGCCAGCGCAATCTGCTCTCGTGGGAGCCGAGCCCTCCTGACTGTTTATTTCAACCCGACTGGTTCAATCAGACTGTCCGACGGCAATGACCGAGTCCTTTCCGATGCTGCTCCGCCTGGCCGCCCTGATCGCGGCTTCCGGCGGATTCATTGCGCTTCGGGCGGGCGACACCTCCCTGCAAAGACCTTCGTCGGGTCTGCAGACAGCCTCTCTGCCTGCCGTTGTGCAGAGAGTTCCTCTCTCTGCAGTCATGCCGTCGGTCCTGGTTCCGGCACAGGACTTCAGCAGCCCTGTTACTGCGACGGGTTCGCTCGCGGAGAATGCGGAAGAAAGCGCGCCGCTTCCGCCTCAGCAGACGGCGGCCCCCCTGCCTGTCCCGGCGAATATCGTGGTCGATCTCGACTGGGTTCCGCTCGATGGCCCGGCGGAGTTGCTGGCCCCTGCCAATCTTTATGAGACGCGGCAGGTGGGCGTCGAAGCACAGGGGCTGCTGCTGGACGAAGAAGAACTGGCGGCGCATATTCGCCTGCTTCCGGCGCAGCTGCCGTGTGGCGATTATCGCGTTCTCGATGATCGTGGCGGAGTCGGCTGGCTCTGGGTGCGCCCTTTGGCCTCGGCCGACGGTGAGTCGACTGTCGAGAAACCTCTGCTGGAGAAGCCGGCGGAAGACGGGGTCTGGACCACCAGCCTGGGCAGGCAATGGGTGCGCTTCATTCCCATTCCGGCCACCGCTCCGGTCCTGGCCCGCCGCTGAACTGGCCACTGCTGAACTGAGATTGGGCAATTGCACCGCGCAGGTCTCTGGCATCGAATGTCGCCAGAGAGCCGGTCGTTCCGAAAAGTGCTCTCTTGACGGCATACGCCGCACAGTGCTACTGTACTATTGAGCTAGGTCAGTAGGCGCGTCATGCAGTTGCACATCGAACCAGCCGGCAGCATTCCGATCTACGAACAGATTGTTCGTCAGGTCAAGTTTGCCGTGTCCAATGGGGCACTGCAGGTCGGAGAGCATGTTCCTTCGGTGCGCGAACTCGCAGCACAAGGGGCCGTGAACCCCAATACAGTCGCCCGGGCCTATCGGGAACTGCAGGCGGCCGGAATTCTGACATCCATTCGCGGCACCGGGCTGGCGGTGACCCCTGAAGCTCTCCAGTTGTGTCGCAATCAGCGTCTGGAACTGGTTCGGGAGCGATTGCGATCCGTACTCGAAGAAGCCCTTCTCAATCAGATCCAGCCGGATGAGCTTCGGCAGTTGCTCGAAGCGGAACTCGAACGACTCTCGCATTCGAACTTGACGGGGACCTTATGAGCGCGCGCCCGATAGTCTCGCTGCAGCAGGTCAGCAAGCGGTTTCGCAATGTGCAGGCCCTGCGAAATGTCTCTCTGGAGATTCCGTCGGGAGTGATTTGCGCCCTGCTGGGAGCCAATGGAGCCGGGAAGTCGACCACCATTCGCTGTCTGCTGGGGCTGGAGCGCCCCGACTCCGGCATCTGTTCCATTCTCGGCCTGGAGTCGCAGAAATACAGTCGCGAGATCCGCCAGAAGATCGGCTATGTGGCCGAAAAGCCGGCCCTGTATGACTGGATGACGGTCGAAGAAACCGGCTGGTTCGCCGCCGGATTTTATCCACCAGGTTATCAGGCCGAATTCACCCGGCATGTCCGGGGCTTCGGCTTGAATCCGCATCAGCGCGTCTCGGAACTGTCGAAAGGCTCGCGGGCGAAAGTGGCCCTGTCGCTGGCGCTTTCACACAACCCGCGACTGCTGATTCTCGATGAACCGACCTCTGGACTCGATCCGTTGGTTCGGCGCGAATTCCTGTCCAGCATGGTCGATGTCGCCGGGCAAGGACGCACGGTGCTGCTGTGCAGTCACCAGGTACACGAAGTCGAACGCATCGCCGATCTGGTCGCCATTCTGCTGCAGGGGGAACTGGTCTGTTTCGAACGCCTGGAAGATCTGAAACAGCAGGTGCGCGAATTTGTGTTCACGCTCCCGATGCCCACGGCCGCTTATCCTGAACTCCCCGGCACTGTTCTGTCGAGCACGGCAGCGGGATGTGAACACAGCGTGATGCTCCGCAATCTGGAGGAATTCCGCTTGTCCGCCTGGCAGGCCGCTGGCATTCCCTTTCAGGTGCGGCATCCCGGCCTGGAAGAAATTCTGCTCTCCCTGCTGCGTGAGCGGCGGGAACGGGGAGAGACGGGATTTGTCAGCCAGTTTGAGGCAGATGTCGGGGCCGATTCAGGCGGTGAAGTCGAGCAGATCGTTTGAACAGGGCGGGCCTGATGTTTCAACGACATTTCGTCCAGTTCACAGGTTCGATTCTTCTCGCGGTACGGCGGTGACCTGGGAGAAGCCGGTTTCTCAATCATTTTTTCACTCAACAAGTGAGCCTGTGATGATGCTGCTTCCGAATCACAGCCTGTCCCGATTTCTGTGGAAGGAATATCGCACGCAGCGTGCCAGCTGGCTGGCCCTGCTGATCGCGGACGCATTGCTGCAGGTGCTGTTTCTATTTTTTGATGATCCGACACAGCGTTCTCTGGCAGTCTATCCTTATGCCGTCGGTGCCGTGCTGACCGTCTGCTATGCCATCGCCTGCGGGGCCATTCTGTTTGCCGGCGAACAGGAAGACGAGACCGACAGGCTGCTGCAGACACTCCCGTTTCCGGTGTGGACCATGACGGCTGGGAAACTGCTGTATGCCGTGATCAGTGTTTTACTCTTTGCTGGACTCTCCCTGTGGGGCGGATATCTGGTGGCTTCCATCGCCGGACCACAGTTCACCCGCTTCGACTGGAATGCGAGCGTGAATGATGCGGGCCGCGTGTCGCTGCTGAACTATTTCCTGTCGGGAATTCTCGGGTTTGCTGTCGCCGTGCTGTGTTCAATCCTGACCGGGCGGGTCATGTTCGCCCTGATCGGCGGGGCGATGGGCATGACACTGCTGACGGCCATTTCGCACAATTATCTGCCAGTCATCAAACACCCGGTCGACTTGGCCGCCAGCGTTTTGCTGATTGGAGTGAGCGTGCTGCTGGTCCCGGGATGGCTGCACAACCGGCTCCGTTTTCCGGAATTGTGGCGACGAAAGACAGCCGAAGATGCCGGTCCTTCGCAATGGAATGCCTGCCGGTTGCGATGGCTGCAGGGGTTGTCGCAGCGGCCGACAGCCGCCATGCGAATGTCCGGCGTGCTGCTCTGGAAAGAGCTGCGCAGCGCCGTGCCGATCTATGTGATTCCGTTTCTGATGACGGCCATCGTGCTGGTATGGCAGGTGATTTCTCGTCTCTTTGTGTTGAAGGGCGTCCCTGAAAGTCTGGTACATTTGTCTGGAAATCAGGCCCTGGCTGCATTCGTCATGATTTCTTCCGTACCGGCGATGGTCATGGCCGCCGCGGCATCGATTTTGAGCTTCAGCGGCGATCAGACCCGGCAGCGGATGCAGTTTCTGACGGATCGCGGCGCGGCACCGATGGCGATCTGGGGCGCAAAGCAGATCGTCTGGCTGCTGCCGATCTTGCTCTGCCTGGCTCTCAGCGGGGCGGGGCTGGCCTTTCTGCTTCGAGAGCCGCTGATAGGCGACCGTCGTGTCGAATTCGAAGTGTCCACGCGCGTCGAATCCGAAGTGGTCGCGATGTATTCGGTGATCGTCTTCGGGACAGTCTGCACCTATGCCATTGCGCAGCTGTTGTCGATGTGGATCAGGCGGACCATTCTCGTCGTCAGTGTGAGCGCGGTGGCAGCCGTCGCGGTCGGCATGGGGCTGTTTGTTCAACTCGAACTGGGCATCCCGCTCTGGATGACGGCCGGGGTCTTCACCGGCACCTGCCTGTGTGCCTCGTTGTTCACGCTGGAAGGCTGGCTGAAACAGACCTGCACCTGGAACTGGCGGGCGGTGCAGCTGGCGTGGATTGTCGTTCCCCTGCTGTTGATGACGGTCACGGTTCGGGAATGGCGCGCATTCGAGATTCCGCTGGTCAATTCCGGCTTCGACTGGCACATGCAGGAACGCAGCATGTCCACGTTCGATGCCGAATGGTCAACGCAGTGGGAACACCTGCAGTCGCTGGCCGTCGACAGGAGGAATTCTGGCGATGAATTTCTGCAGCAGGCGATGCGCGCGGCCGACAGAATTGTCGCCTCTCCAGAATTGCCGCTGGTTCCCTGGCAACGGTTCGACTGGTCGAACAGAGTCAATGCATTACTCGTTGTGCTGAACGATCAGGAATGGCGCGGCTCTGCGAGTCTGGATCGGCAATGGGAACTGATTCGCGCGGCCTGTGTGCTGCACAATTACTGGACTGGTCAGGCCCTTCGGAGTGATGAGCAGAACAGCTGCACAGCCAACCGCAAGTGGCTGCATGCGACTCTGCAGCGCTGGATTCAGGCCCCGCATCAGACGCCTGAACTGCTGCAGCGGTATCTCGAAACAGATTTTCATGCAACGCAACATTCAGACATGATCAAAAGCCGTTACGTGGTGCTGCGGCAGATCTTCGAGCAGCGGGGCTGGGCCTGGGACTGGCTGCGGAAACACAATCCATCCCTGTCCGGCCTGGGAAACCGGATGCTCTCCCTGGCGCTCGGCGGCTCCGAAAATCAACGTGCCATTCGTTTATTGAATCAACAGGTCAATCTCGAACAGTTGCAGAACAGCATCACCGAAGAGGAGTTGCTGTCACGAGGTCAGGAAGCCGAGCGGTGGAACTTGACCACTCCCTGGATGAGGTCTTACCTGACGGACATTATCGGTCCCCCCAACCTGGCGTACCTGAACGGGCAGCCGACGCTGTTTGCGGGGATCGCCGTTTCAACCGGGGTTGAAGATGCCGGACCGCGAATTCTGGCCTGTCTCGAACGTTACCGGCTGGAGCAGGGATCGTATCCTGAATCCCTGGAAATGGTGCTGGGATCAGTGCCGGAAAACATTCAGCTGGCGGCGGCGAGCTATGTTTATCTCCCGCATGGGTACCCGCTGCCATTGGTGGTCACAGACCGTCAGGTGTTGCCGGCAGCACAGCCGCTGCTGATTCGTCGACAAGGCTGGTGGGACTTCATGGTCACCCGCGCCGTTCCGCCTGATCTGCTGAATCCGGAGAGCCAGCGCGTCCTGCAGCAGATCTGGAGAGCGCAGATCAAGCCGGCCATCGCTTTTTCAAAGCTCCTCTGGAGATATCAGGGGGGACTCCCCACGATTCTCAACGTGCGCATGACGCTCGAACTCATGAGTTCGTTGGAGAAAATTCCGGAACCGACTGACAGGCTGCTGCTGCTGAATGACCTTCCATAGAGCCGATTCAGCGAATTGCAGGCTCTGTCAGGTCACGCTTTCGCAGCAGGCATGCAGCGCCAGGTCTTTCACCCCGCGCAGGTCCAGCTTGCCGGTCCCCAAAATGGGAATGGATTCCACCTGAATGAAGGAATCGGCCGACGGCAGCCAGAGCTTTGGCAGGCCGGTCGCGGCGAGTTCCCTGAGCACCTGTTCGGTCGGTTTCCCCAGCCGGGTGTACAGCACAATGATCCGTTCTCCCCGACACTCATCCGGCACGGCCGTGACGACCAGGGGAATCAGAGCATCGTCCTGATCATCCGACTCGCAGATCGTCAGCAGTTCCTGCTCGATGCGGATGTGCGGCACCATTTCGCCGCCGATCTTGGAGAACCGGCTCTGGCGCCCGGTGATGGTCACAAAGCCGTCCTTGTCGATGCTGGCGAAATCCCCGGTGTTGTACCAGCCGTCGTGAATGACTTCGCTGGTCTTTTCCGGGGCGTCGAGATAGCCCCGCATCACGTTGGGCCCTTTGATCAGCAGCAGGCCTTCGGTGCCGATGCCCCGGTCTTCGAAGGTTTCCGGATCGACAACCTTGGCGGTGACGCCGGGCAACGGACGCCCCACGGTTCCCAGTCGGGTGCCTGGCTGTTCGACATCGCGCGAGCGGTGATCCGGCACGTTCACCGCCGCAACCGGCGAGAGTTCGGTCGTGCCATAGCCTTCGGTCGGCAAAATGCCGAACTTCTCTTCGAAATGCTTCGCCAGATCGACCGGCAGCTTTTCGGCCCCGACAACAATCAGGTCCAGAGAAGAAAACTGTTCCGGCTCGCACCGCCGCAGGTACATCTTCAGGAACGTCGGCGTGGCCATCATGATGGTGGCCTTATTTTCCTGGCACAACCGCCCGACCACTTTGGCGTCGAGCGGGTTGAAGTGATAGATGCCGCGCACCTGGTAACACATCGGCAGCCACATGCTGGCCGTATACCCGAACGAATGGAAGAACGGCAGCACCCCCAGCAGGGCATCTTCGGTCGTGAGATTGAGCAGTTGATCGACGGCGTTGACATTCGACCCGACGTTGGCATGCGACAGCACGACCCCTTTCGGCTCGCCGGTCGACCCTGAGGTAAAAATGATCGACAGCGTGTCATCAGGGGAAATGCGGTTCAACCCGAGAAGGCGATCGAGCAGCCAGGCCGGCAGCAGGCGGGCTCCCAGAAGAGCCCGGACTTTATCGCCGGTGGAAATGTCTTTCTTCAGGTCTTCCAGAAAGACAAACTCGGCTCCCTGCAGTTCGAACGGCTTCTTTTCCAGAAATTTCCGGCTGGTGAGGACATGCTTCAGGCCGGCTTTCTTCACACAGTAATTCAGCACGTCTTCCGTCAGCGTGTAGTTCAGATTGACCGCGGCCCGGCGATCAAGTGCCAATGCCAGATTGGCCAGGCAGCCTCCGACGGAAGGAGGGAGCAGCAGGCCAACCTGTTTTTCCCTGGACGACAGAACTTTGCGGCGCAGCAGGTTCCGAAAGGCGAGCGCTCCGGTCAGCAGGCGGCCGCCCGTCAGGCTCACATTGGTCGAATCACTGACTTTGACAGCTTGACGATTGGCCTTGCACCGGCGAATGAACAGCCGGACAGGAATCAGATCTTCTGATGTTGCGCTCATCATGGCGGCCTCAGCACCCAGTCGTTCGACGGCCTGTCGGGCAACAGCCACGTCTTTCAGTCCGTGCAGGGGAGGGCCAATATGCAGAGAAATGGGGGAAAAGAAACTGCGTGGCCACTTCCAGAATACCTTACCATCACGCCAACTGAAAATACTTCCCCACAATCCGTGCAGATAAGCCGGAATGACCGGAATGTCTTCAAACCCCTGCGTGATCTTCAACAAGCCCCGCTGAAAAGGCTGCAACTGTCCGGTACGGGTCAGGCCTCCTTCCGCAAAAATGCACACGATGTCCCCGTCTTTCAGGGCCGATCGGGCTGTCTGAATGGATCTCACAATCGAAGTCGGTCCATCCGTGGCACGAATGGGAATCGCACGCATCAGACGGGCCAGAAACGCCAGGCCGGGCAACTGTGTGAAGTCGGTATAGATCACGAACCGGACAAATCGCGGACAGATAATGCACATGATCACGCCGTCCAGAAACGACACATGATTGGCCACCAGCACGGCCGGTCCCTGAATGGGAATGTGCTCCCGGCCTTTGATCTGAATGCGGAAAAAGGTGCGTGTGACCATTCGCAGCAGAAACCGGAACGTCCAGTCAGGCAGCAGCCAGACCGTGTAAACCAGCACCGGCACCGTCAGCAGCGCGAGCACCAGAAAGATCAGACTGGGAGACAGCTGCAGTGTCTGCCCGAGCAGATAGAACAGGCCGAACGAGAAGACCACAAAGACGTAAGAGACAAAGAAGCTGCCGGCCAGCACCATCCCCCGCTGCCGGGGATCGCTGCGGTACTGCAGATAAGCTTCCAGCGGCACACTGAAAATCCCTCCGCTGAATCCCAGCAGAAACAGGCAGGTCAGCGCTCCCCAGTAGGCGAACTGGCCCTCCGCAGGCAGAGCCGGATTCATCAACCAGCCACTCAGCCAGGCTCCGGTCGCGGTGACCACCACTCCGGCCGCTCCGACGGGAATCATGCCCAGTTCCACTTTCCCGTCCGACCAGTATCCGGCCAGCAGACTGCCGACACCGACGCCGGCAATCATGACTCCCAGAAACATTCCAATGCTGCCGGCATCAAGCTGCAGAACTCCGGAAACAAACGGGCTGATATTCTGCTGGGCCAGTGAGGCCAGAAACAGAAAGAAGGCAATTCCGGCCGTGGTCCGCAGCAGGCGCCGGTCATCGCGAATGACCTTCAGGGCCGGCAGGATATCGGTGATCGGATTCCAGGTGAGCGGCCGGTCCGGTGCGGCCGCCGGAGCCGTGCGAATCGCCAGGCTGCTGATGACGCCCATTATGGAAATGGACAGCAGCACCAGGGCAATGGGCCACACGGTCGACCAGTTGCCGGCTCCCATGACCGGTTCGGTCTGGGCATACAGCAGAAAGCCGGAGATCGTTCCCAGCCCCACGGCGACGATCGTTCCCATTCCCAGAATGCCGTTGGCCTTGGAAAGATGCCGGACCGGCAGCATCTCAGGCAGGCTGCCGAACTTGGCAGGACCAAACAGGGCTGCCTGTGTCCCCAGCAGGAAGACCAGCAGAAACAGCATCCACAACTGGCCATAAAGAATGACCAGAATCGAAGCGGTCATCAGAATCAGTTCGGCCATTTTGCAGATGGCAATCACCCGCCGCTTGCAGAAACGATCGGCCATCCAGCCGGCCACCGGCATGAACAGCAGAAACGGGAGCGTCAGACACAGGCCTCCCAGTGCGACCGCAGAGACTTCTCCCACATGCGGCGCGGCAAGCGGCACGGCCAGCCAGCGAAGCAGGTTATCGTTGAAGATCCCCAGCACCTGTGCAAGCACCAGCCCGAAATAACTGGCCGAACGGAGCCCGTCCACCGGCTCTGCCGGCAGGTGCGAATTCAGGGTTTGAGAAGTTGTCGCAGTCATAAACTCAAAAAATGGCAGCATTGCTCGCCTCCCTGATGCAGGCAGGCGAGAAAACGGAAACATTATCACGCCCGGAAATTTGTCAAAAGACAAACCGCCGGCTTGATTCCACAGGAATGCTCCAGCTTCGATGCCGCAGGTGGAAAATCGAAGCGGAGTGTAATAACCTCAATTTTGGAATCAGGTTCAAGTTGGCCACTGCCGTTCAGGCAGCCGAAAACCGGCTCCTCCAGCGCAAACCGCGACCTGATGCAGACCGCGACTCAGGGGGCCGCTTTCGTGGCGGGCTTCAACCCGAATGGAACCCGAACAGAAACGGTGCCATCACATGGCTCTGCCGGATGGGGGCAATCTCGTGCGGACATCACACTCCGGATTCTCGCGACGCACACTTCTGAGATCGGCATTAGCTGCTTCTCCTCTGTTGCTCGGAGTTCCGCCGATTCGCGGTGAAGAGAAAATACTCCCCGGTCCCCCGGGGAATTGGAGCGCTCGCGAGATTGTTCTGGAAAATGATCCCCGGAAACCGGGGCTACTCATTCAGAATTTTACCAGTTCTGCCATCTCCAGGGGAAATGGAGCCTGGAGACTCTGGGTTTCTGTCTCCGGTGACAAGGCTTCTGCCTTCAATGTCGGTTTTACCGACTGGGAACCTGGCCGTACGGCAAAGGTCATCTGGGCCGATCTGTCTGCCGGAGCCCCGGCCAATTCAGAACTGGCCATTGGACACCTTCCTGAAGGCTGGTTCCCCAAGCAGGGAGTCGCCCTGAAACTGAAGGACGGCCGGCATCGTCTGTACTTCTGGGCACATGGGCCGGGAGTGGTGCGCTATCTGGCGGCCGACAGTGAAGATGGCCGCCGCTATGACGTCGTCAATGCCCATCAGCCATGCCTGTATCACCCCGCAGATCGGGCCGTCGGCAAAGAGGCCGCTGCGGCTGCCGGCATTCGAAAACCAGGTGCCGACAAATTCCCTCCGTTTCCAGGCGAACTGCCTGCGTACTGGGAACTGGTCGTCAACGATGCCACGAATGTCTACCAGCTGCCGGACGGAACATTCGAACTGTTCACCGCCGCCCTGCTGCAGGTGCCGCCGGATGATCCCCGGTATTTCAAGCACGACAACGCGCCCGGCTGGGTCCGGGTGATCCGCCGCTATCGCAGTGACGACGGCCTGAACTGGATTGATCGGCAGCAGATCCTTCAGCCGACCGGGGAAGATCCTGTCGATCTGCAGTTCTATTATCTTGCGGCCACCCATCTGCCGGACCGTCGCATCGGCATGCTCGGCCATTACCGTGTCGGGGCGCAGACCATGGATCTGCAATGGTGTGAATCGCTCGACGGGATCAATTGGCGGCGCGCGGCCTCGCCCGCGTGGCTTCCGCGAAGTGCGCCTGGGGAGCTTCCGGACAGCTTCGGAATCTATGCCCCGCACAGCATGGTCTTCGAAGGGGGCCGCTGGCATCTGTTTTATACCGGCACCAGCGATGCCCATAATCATCGTTCCGCACATGGAACGGCACGCCGGGCGGTGCTGCACACCACGATCGACTCCCTGACATAACGCCAGGCCCCGGCAGCAGGCTTCCGCTGTCGAACAGTTTTGTTCGTGACCTTCCCCCGGCGTTCTTCACTGCGTTTATCCGGCTTCGCCTGCCGCGCTCATCTTTCTGCCGGAGGGAACTCCTGCCGTGCGGCAGCGCACGAGGGACTGTTGCGTTCGAAGTCCCGGCAGGCATCCGGGCGAATCGCATAATGCCGGCAGCGCGCCGTGGCCGGGTCATACCACAGACAGGGAGACGCAGAGACCAGCAGGCGAACTTCCCAGGCAGGCAGCAGTTCCTGCAGCAGTTGATCCGGCACCTGCTTCTGAATCGGTTCATTGACCAGGCGATCGATGCGAAACGGCGGCACCCCGACAGTATGGCAGCAGGCTCCGCACCCTTCGCAGCTCGACAGAACAGGCAAGGCCTGTGACATGCGTCTCCTCCCCGGGAGTGAGGCAAAACAAAACCTGTGACCGGCAGGCGACGTGCCATGGTTGCAGACCACGCAAAATCGCCGATACTCAGCGCATCGATCTGACTGTCTGTCCCACGTGACTCAAGACCAGAAGACCGCCTGGGAAGCTCACTGCAGCCAGTCCTGGCCAGCTTCCGGAACAGAAATCATGCGGCAGGCAGGAACGGATCACGTCTTCAATCAATTTCCCTGCGTCCTGTGGCGACGCAGGCCGCACTTTTCAACTCTGCTCCAGAAGTGAGTATTTCGAATGCCAAAGGTCACGCTCAAGGGAAATCCGGTGGAACTCGTGGGACCGGAACTGAAAGTCGGCCAGACGGCTCCAGACTTCAAGCTGCAGAACACCGCGCTGGAAGATGTCACGCTGGCAGATTCCCAAGGCAAAATCCGGATCATTGCCACGGTTCCCTCGCTGGACACCTCGGTCTGTCACATGGAAACCAAGCGCTTCAACGATGAAGCGACCAAACTGCCGGACGTTCAGATCCTGGTCGTCAGCACCGACCTGCCGTTCGGGCAGAAACGCTGGTGCGGCACCGAAAACGTGGACAAGGTGAGCACACTCAGCGATCACCGGACCGCCGAATTCGGCAAATCTTATGGGGTGCTGATCTCCGGCGGAGGACTGGATCGGTGCCTGACCCGTGCCATTTTTGTCGTGGGAGCCGATGACACCCTGAAGCATGTGGAATACTGCGGCGAGATCGCCTCGCACCCGGATTATGATGCCGCTCTTGCTGCGGCGAAGGCATAACCGCCGTTGCGGCCATTCGAGGATTGACGCCGGAATCAGCTTCGCAGGAACTGGTTCCGGCCTCCCGAATCGGCCTGCCTCTCCCTGCAAAATCTCCCCTGCAAAACCTTTCCCTGCTGGCAGAGCCCCCTTCTCGCCGCCGCATTCCCGCCTTGGCCTGCCGGGCTTGCATGCATACTTTTGCATATGACGAGAAGGGCAGGCATGGTCGCCGCGTTTTCGCCTGCGAATTTCTCTTCGCCACCGGATTTCTCCCCACTCCCTGAATTTTCGGCCCGGCCAGTCGTCGCAAAAAATGCACAACCTTCGACATTCACGAAGATTGCGAGAATCCTCCCTTTGCCGGATTTCCCTGAATCCATGGCCATATCAGGGTTTCTGCGACTCGTTCCAGTGAACCTGGGCACCGGGTTTCTGGTCAGACTGCACACCGTTGGGAATCCCGGGTTTGGAATTCCCGCTGAACGCAATATCGTCTCCGCCCCGAATTGTCGATAAAATCAGCCGGAACGGCACACTCGTATTCCGGGTGGGTTGTCAATTCATTTCATTTTGTGGTGCCCGAATGCGCAGTGAATCTGAAGTCCCGTTTGCCGACAACCCGTTTCTGGTCCCCGTCGCCGATCGGATGAAGCGGCTGCCGCCGTACCTGTTCGGCAAGATCAACAAGCTGAAATACCAGAAGCGCGTGGCCGGGATCGACGTCATTGACCTGGGGATGGGAAACCCGACCGATCCTCCTGAGCAGATGATTCAGGACAAGCTGGCGGATGCCCTGAAAGATCCGAAAAACCATCGATATTCGGTCTCCAACGGCATCGGCAATCTGCGCCGCGAAGTCGCCAAGCGTTATGAAAAGCGCTATGGGGCCAAGCTGAACTACGATGACGAAATCATCGCCTGCATCGGCTCGAAGGAAGGCTTCAGCCATATGTGCCTGGCCCTGATGGGACCGGGTGACACGGCCATTGTGCCTTCGCCGACGTTTCCGATTCACATGTATTCGGTGATTCTGGCTTCCGGGAACGTGATCGCCCTGGATGTCCGCGACCCGGACGCTTTTCTGAAAAACGTCGCCTATACCTGCGAACACCTGTATCCCAAACCCAAAGTCGTGATTGTCAATTTTCCGCACAATCCGTCATCGACAGTGGTGGAACAGGATTTTTATGTCGAGCTGGTGAAGCTCGCCAAAATGTACGGCTTTCTGGTCATCAGTGATTTTGCCTATGCCGACATCTGCTACGACAACTACACCGCTCCCAGCTTTCTGGCCGTGCCCGGGGCTCTCGATGTCGGTGTCGAACTGACCACCATGAGCAAAAGCTACAGCATGGCCGGCTGGCGCATTGGCTTCTGCTGCGGAAACCGCGAAATGGTCCGCGCGCTGGCCACCATCAAAGGGTACTACGACTACGGAATCTTTCAGGCCATCCAGATTGCCGCAATCGTCGCCATGCGGCATTGCGACGATTCGATCGGCGCGCTGTGCGAAGAATATCAGTCGCGCCGCGATGTGCTGTGTGACGGGCTCTCCCGACTGGGATGGGAAGTGGAACGCCCCAAAGCCGGCATGTTCGTCTGGGCGAAAATTCCGGAACCCTGGGCAAAAATGGGATCGATCGATTTCTCCATGAAGCTCCTCGAAGAAGGGGGCGTGGCGGTCAGCCCCGGCCGCGGATTCGGAGAAGACGGGGAAGGCTATCTGCGGCTGGCGATTGTGGAGAACAGCCAGCGTCTGCGACAGGCTGTCCGCGAAATCGGACGTTGCACACGCACCGATGCCGCGAAGGCTTCCTAGCAAGCTGCGACCACTCGAGCGGCGGAGTTCAGCTCCGCCGTTTTCAGTATGCCGGTCGCGCGGGATAATCGGCCATGTGGCAGAATTCCATCGCGCCTGACAGCCGGTCCCATGCCATTTTCCCGGCAGAAATGCCGGCGGGACGGAATCCCGCCGCTCAACAGCTGCCAAAACCACCGCCGCCGGGCGTCTCGATGATCAGCCGGTCTCCAGCCGAAACATTCACCTGTGCAGCCGCTCCCAGGTCCTCAACGGCCTCGGTGCCGCTTCGTTGAAGCAAATTCCGTCCGACCGAACCAGACCGGCCTCCCTGCAGTCCAAATGGAGGCCAGGGCCCCCGTCGCTGTGTCAGCAGGGAAACCGACAGCGGTCGGAGAAATTCCAGCACCCGCCGCACCCCTGATCCGCCGGAAAACCGTCCGTTCCCGCCCGAGCCATGGCGAATCGAGAACTCCCGCACCAGCACGGGATAGCGGCTTTCCAGCACTTCCACATCGGTCAGTCGGGTGTTGGTCATGTGGGTATGTACCGCATCCGCTCCCGCAGCATCCGGCGTGGCACCTGCTCCACCGCAGATCGTTTCGTAATACCCGAACGTGGCATCTCCAAACGTCAGGTTATTCATGGTTCCCTGACTGGCGGCCGCAATCTGCAATGCTCCGCACAGCACATCGACAACCCGTTGCGACACTTCGACATTCCCTCCCACGACGGCCGCACACTGACTTCGGTCGCTGTGGACCGGCGGGTTCAGCAGGCCTTCAGGCAGATGAATTGTCAATGGGTGCAGGACCCCGCTGTTGAGCGGAAGATCCTCATTGATCAGGCAGCGGAAGACATACATCACCGCCGCCGTGACAATGGCGCGATTGGCATTCAAGTTGGTCGGCTGAACCGGGCCGGTGCCTGAAAAATCGATTCGGGCCTGCTCCCCCGCGATGGTGATGGTCACCTCGACAGGTGCCCCCTGATCGAGCCAGTCCAGGCAGTGATATTGCCCGTCCGGAATCCGGGCGAGAGCCTGTCGCATTTTGGCTTCGGCAGCATTCTGGATGTGCTGCATGTAGCGATGCACCCGGGCGTGCGATTCCTTCCGCACCAGTGCCAGTAGAAGCTCACTGCCCATCCGGTTGGCCGCAATCTGTGCGGCCACATCGGCCAGATTGTCGCCAGGACTGCGACTGGGCCAGGATCCGCTCTGCAGCAGGGCGTGAAATGCCTCGAATCGGGAAACTCCCTGCTCCACGATTTTGAAATTCTGAATCAGCACCCCTTCCTCCCCCAGTATGCGGGAAAACGGAGGCATACTGCCCGGAGTGATGCCACCGATTTCGGCATGATGAGCCCGGCTGGCTGTCAGAAACAGCAGCTCTCCGGTCGTCTCATCGTGAACCGGCGTGATCACCGTGAGATCCGGCAGGTGCGATCCTCCGGCATAAGGATCGTTCGTCACCAGAACATCGCCTGGAGAGATCGGAACAGAGGCATTGAGCAGGCAGCGGACGGTTTCTCCCATCGCTCCCAGATGCACAGGAATGTGCGGGGCATTTACCACCAATCCTCCCTGCGGATCGAACAGGGCGCAGGAATAGTCGAGACGCTCCTTCACATTTGTGGACAGCGAGGTTTTGCGCAGGGTCACTCCCATCTGCTCGGCAATGGAAGCGAACTGGTTGTTGAAAATTTCGAGCAGAACCGGATCAGGGGCCTCCTCCAGGGCCTTCTCTGGAGAAATCGCAGAAAGCGCTGCCTCTGATTCCGGCCCCAGGTGAAGCAGAACTTCACCGGTCGGTTGCAGGCACGCATGAACCCCTGGTTCCACCCAGATCGTGGAACCGGCATCGCACAGAATGGCCGGACCGGAAAACGACTGCCCGGCCTTTAAGTCGGCGCGATGAAAGACAGACGCCTGCACCAGCACACCGGCATGCCAGCAGGTGGTCTCGCCTGCCGGAACGGGAGCAGATTCTTCCGCAGCCAGCAGCGGCATCCGGGCGCGGGTGAGCCGCCCGACCACTTCTACCGACAACGAAACAATTTCCAAAGGACGATCCGGCTGAAGATATCCAAACCGGCGCAGATGCTCGGCCTCATAGGCACGACGGTAATCACCGTCATCAGGCAGCGGAATAAAAATCACCTGCTCCACCTGCCGATAACGCAGCCCCAGTGAACGGACAGGCGAATCGAGGGAGGACTCCGAGACTCCCTGCGCCAGCACCTCCTGCCGCAGACTCTGCTCCAGCGCCGCGAACTCGGCATGCAATGCATCAACGGCCTCTGGAGTGAAGGGACGCAGCACCATGCGCCGGGCATGCCTGCGAATATCCGCCAGTCCCATGCCGAAGGCACTCAGCACTCCGGAAAACGGATGCACCAGAATCGACTTCATTCCCAGAATGCGGGCCAGGGCGCAGGCATGCTGTCCCCCTGCTCCGCCGAAGCAGACCAGCACATGATCCTGCGGGGCGTACCCTTTGCGGACCGAGATGGCACGAATCGCCCGCGCCATGATTTCATTGGCAATGTCGATATATCCCTGCGCCAGCTGCTGGCGCGTATAGTCTCGGGGCGACGGGGCCGACTGCAGCTGATGACGGATGGCGTCCAGGCGAGCATCGACCGCAGCCAGATGGAGCGGAAACGGAAAATGCTCCGGCAACACCCGTCTCAGGGCGACATTCGCATCGGTCACCGTCAGCGGGCCCCCTTTTCCATAGCAGGCCGGCCCCGGATCGGCTCCGGCACTTTCCGGTCCGACCTGAAGCTGAAAGCCGTCGAATGAACAGATACTGCCGCCCCCGGCCGCGACCGTTTCAATGGCCAGCATCGGAGTAGCGATGCGGATACCGGCCTTGACCGTTTCGGATTCCAGATCGAATTCACCCCCATAGCGTGACACGTCGGTGCTGGTTCCCCCCATGTCAAACCCGATCGCCTGCGGGAAGCCGGCCGCTTCGGCAATACGGCTGCAGGCAATCACTCCGCCTGCCGGCCCGGAGAGAATGGAGTCTTTTCCGGAGAAGCCGAGCCCTTCAATCAGCCCCCCATGCGAGGTCATCATCCGCAATGTGCTGGACGAAGTGAGACAGTCATGAATCGCTTCGACATAATGCCGCAGGACAGGATTCAGATAAGCGTCGACCAGCGTGGTTTCCGCTCGGGGAACGGCCTTGATCACCGGAGCCACGGCACTCGAACAGCTGATGTCCCGAAAGCCGAGTGCGGCCGCCAGATCGGCGACCTGACGTTCATGCAGGTCATTGCGATAGGCATGCAGCAGGCAGATGGCCAGAGAAGTGATCCCTTGCCGGTGCAAGGCTTCCAGCGAGCTTTGGACGGCATTCAGATCCAGCGGCTGCAGCACAGTCCCGTCAGCGGACAGGCGTTCGGGCACTTCAACAACACACCGGGAAAGTGGACGGACCTTCTGAATGTTCAGTGCAAACAGCACCGGGCGATCCTGGTTGCCGATCTCCAGCAGGTCCGCAAAGCCGGCCGTGACCAGCAGGGCGGTGGGAGCCCCTTTGCGTTCGAGCAGGGCATTCGTTCCCCGGGTGGTTCCCAGCCGCATGTCGAGATCCGGCAGAGGATCGTCCAGACGCAACTGCAGCAGTTGCCGCACACAGATCAGGGGAGCCTGCTCCTCACAGCGAAGCTCATAAGAAAGATTCTGCACGCAGGTGGGCAACGGTTCACAGAGCGTCAGACTGCCGTCGCAGGTGGAACCGGCAATGGTGATGCCGTCGGGAAAGCGGTCCAGCAGGTCGGGAGAGGTGAGGCACCAGCCGGCCCAGAGATCTGGCCGGGATGCGGCACGGGCGGCATCGATCAGCTGTCGTCGGCTGCCATCACTCCGCCCTTCCCCTTTGATGGCACCGGAACTGAGCGTTTTCCACTGCAGCAGATCACCTTGTGGAGACTGGGCAATGCAGTCGGTAAAGGTGCCTCCAACATCAATCCAAAACTGCCAGCGTGACAAAACTTCCCTTTCCCGGATGCAGGCAGAACCTCTGTTCTGTCGCAGGGAGTTATGGCGCTCCCACCTGCGACTGAGAGCGGAAGTTCCGGCCGCGATTGATCAGATTCTGTTCTTCATCGATGGGGACGACACGCGGCTGCAGCGAATAGGTGAAGTCGTGACGGTCCGTCACACGCATCGGAAGAAAATGGTTCGTAAAGAAATCGATCGGCACATACTGGTAAAAGGGCCGGCGGACAGGCTGTTCGACCGTCAGGGTTTCATAGCCTGGATAAGACAGCGTGAACTCATGCGTTCCATAGTACGTGAAGTCCATGGAAACCGGCGTCACTCCAATGCGTTTGCCGTCCACTTCCACCAGCGCCCCCGATGGGACAGAGCGCACAGTCATCCGGCGACTGACACACCCGGTCAATCCCAGGCTGATCAGGCAGAGCAGAATCAGAAGTCGACACGAAGTCATCAGACGCATCGCAAAGGGAACGAGGACGCGGCAGGAGAGAAGGGACAGAACTTTGGCGGCGGGAGTTTAAGCCAGGAGCCCCAATCCACCAAGAGCGATTCCGAATCCTCTGTAACTGCCTTCAGAAACAGGAGATCGGAAATGCCTTCCCTTTGCGGAAGACCTGAATGCCAGCGCCAGACGGACCGGCAGGCAGTCGCGCAAATGTTCCCTGTTCTGGCCGTTACTTCTTCGCGTCGGCCGGGCTGTCTTTGGGAGTGTCCTTCGGTTTGTCCTGCTGTGGTGCGGCAGGCTTTTCGGCAGCAGGTTTGGCCTCGGCCGCAGGTTTTTCAGCTGGCTGGCTTTCAGCCTTCTTCCCGGCAGGTTTGTCCTCAGCTTTCTTTTCAGCCGGTTTCTTCTCATCCGGCCTGGCCGCGTCTGCTTTCTGTTCCGCAGGCTTCTTGGCTGCGTCCGGCTTCTTTTCCGCAGGCTTGGCTTCCGGCTTTTTCTCTTCCGGCTTTTTCGGCTCTTCTTTCGGGGGAGCAATGAACGGGGTGGCGGCTCCAAAAATGGTGAGCTTCGGCAGAGCCGCTTTCAGATCGGCGATTCCCTGATCGGTGACACCGGTCTGCCACACATAGAGCTGACGCAGATTTTTGAGCTGTTTCAGATGTTGCAGCCCGGCATCCGTCACCTTGGTGCCATAGAGATTCAGGTACGTCAGCTTGTCGAGTTTCGTGAGCTGCTTCAGCCCGGCATCCCCGATGGATGTTCGCTCCAGGTGCAGTTTTTCCAGGGTTTTCAGCCCGGCAATGTGGGTCAGGCCCTGATCGGTAATCTTGGTTCCGGCGAGATTTAGCCAGACCACCGGCTGCAGCCGGGCCACTTCCTTCAGGGCATTATCCCCGACCTCGCCACTGGCGAGATTGAGCGTGACATCCAGCCGGGAATCATTCTGGGCCAGGGGCATCACGTTCCCTCCCAGCTTGCGAATGGCTTCGATCGCGGCGGGATTGGGAGCTTTCGGATCTGCCGCGGAGAAAACGGGTTGCGGCATCAGTCCCAGCCCCAGGGCGGCCAGACACGCGAACAGGCCGATGCGCAAAGAACAGAGCGACAGGATGCAGTGCCGGGGCATTCAATTCTCCCTTTTCCTGAAAAGCAGATAGCTCATTTTCTGAAGAACCACCCACAAAACGGTTCAACAGGTGAAGCTTTTCTGACTGCAAGTGCAGCAGCAGACGTTTCGTCAGCGGTTCAAACTCGGTCCGCGACTGTTTCTTTCGGAAACATTTCCATGGAAGATCGCTGCCATGCCCTGTGCACAGGAGACCGGCGGCGAGTGCAGAATCGGAAACATCAGGCAGAATAGAGGAGTTATCCGGTTGAGTAAACGCATCGACGGGGTCGGATGTGCCTGACAGGCGGAAGAGTCCAGCGAGATCCGGCTTCTTCTTCTGCAGAATACGCGGACCAACTCTCCCAGATTGTCCAAAGCACTTGATGCGCAAATTCTTCTTAACTGCTTTGCTGGACGGTCAATTTCTGGAATTGTGCCGAGATGCCAGGGGAATTATTGAAGTTCCGGGCTGCTGGCCTGAACATAGGCGAACGCACGAGCGAGCCACTTCGATAAAAACCCCCCTTGCACTCGAGCAGATTCACGATCTCAGGAGCGTTCCATGTCTCTCCCCGACCTGGCATGTTTGGATTTACAGGAGTGTAGCCAACTGCCCCAAAACACTCTGATGGCCCCCCTTCCGCTGTTGCGGGAACTGCGGTGTGCCCTCGGCCCGACCACGATCAATCTGATCGTCGGGTCCAAGGAAGCCGTCCTGGTCTCCTCAGACCTGTTCGAAGCCTTTCATGTCTGGGAAGAAGACCAGCCGGCCACGGACAGCTCTGAAATTGATCCCTCGGAACTGAACTAGACCATTTTCAGGGGTCTGGTGCAGGCGAATGGGCGCAATTCACCGGCTGAATGCGATGTGGTGACCGGCGAAACTCAGTCCCCCAGGGCGTGAGGTCTCCAGCAGCCTCCGGGCAGGAACCACAGGTCAGCAGTCTCAAGATTCGCGGCAGACGCCTCGACAAATCAAAATTTTCGCCACACGCTGTTCGCTGCAGGATCTCTCCTCCATGCGAGCAGCCCTGTCGGCGGCCTGAAAACAATCTGGAGAAACCTTCTTTTCCCGGGAAGGTCACCCGACGGCGGCAGGATGCCGCCGTTTTTCTTTTTGAAGAGAGCGCTTCATTCCCATATGGGCCGCATTTCACCATGCGACGCGAGTTGCGTTTCCGCTGGAAACAAAGCGTCAGCGCGATACAAAATGCACTGGCTGACGCGGCGTGCTCAGGCAATCCACCAAACTCGAAATCTCTTTCAGAGCACGAAACGTCAGTGAGTGCATCCGGAACGAGCAGTCTGTTCTGGCCGTCGATAGAGTTCCCGGATTCCAGGCCTGTCATGAATGGCCGGCCTTCAGACAGGGAGAATCTGACATGGAGAATTCCGGAACAATCGATTGTCAGGCAGTCGCCTGTGCGACTGTGTTTTCACACATTGACTGGCATGACGAGCTGGACTCGACGAATACCTATGCCGCCGCTGTGCAGGCGACGGCAGAAGAACTTCCCTGGGTGATCGGAGCCATCCGCCAGTCACAGGGGCGCGGGCGCGGTTCACATGCCTGGTGGTCAAAGTCAGGCAGCCTCACATTTTCACTGCTGGCCGAACCGGAAGCCTGGAACATTCTCCCGGCACGCTGGCCGCTGCTGTCTCTGGTCGTCGGACTGTCGGTCTGCGAAGCTCTGGAATCCTTCGCTCCCGCAGCAGAGCTCTCCGTCAAATGGCCCAACGACGTTTATGCGGATGGCCGAAAGATTGCAGGAATCCTGATCGAATCCAACTCGCACCGGCCGGAGCAGTTGGTGATTGGAATCGGTGTGAATGTCAACAATTCGCTGGCGCAGGCTCCGACGCCGCTGAATGCCAGCGCCACCGCCCTGTGCGATCTGCAGGGAACCATGTTCTCGCTGACGGAAGTTCTGACCGGGCTGCTGAATCAGCTGAACCAGAATCTGAACGAACTGGGCCACGCGACAGCAGAACTGGCTCGCCGCTATCGGGGCCGGTGCTTTCTGACAGGCAAAATGATCACACTGCGCCATCTGGAGCAGGAGGTCACCGGCATGTGTCAGGGAATCGATGACGATGGCGCATTGCGGCTGCTCACCTGGAGCGGCCCGCAACCGTTTTATGCCGGCACGGTGGTGTCGATCGGCAGTTGAATCTGCAATCGGGGAGTGCCGTGATCCAGCGGAACCGCATCAGATGCGGCGAATGACGCTTTGCAGCACGCCGAGCACCTGCACATTCTCGCTGTAGATCGGCTTCATCGTGGGATTGGCAGGCTCCAGACGGAACCGGCCATTTTCACGGTAAAATCGCTTGAGCGTGGCATCTTCACCATCGACCAGGGCTGCGACAATTTCACCGTCGCGCGCCGTCGGCTGACGACGGATGATGGCATAATCTCCATCGGTGATGTGATCTTCGATCATCGAATCCCCCCGGACCCGCAGGCAGAACAGATTGTCGTCATCGAACAGATCCGAGAATTCGGCCTGCTCGAGATTTTCGACAGCGAGTACCGGCGTCCCTGCGGCAATGTGCCCGGCAAAAGGGAGACTGGTCCGCCCGCGCCGCAGGGATTCATTCAGCTGAATGGCGCGCGACATATTCTGTTCGCGGGTGATAAGCCCTTTTTTCTCCAGGGCTTTCAAATGGCACATCACTCCATTGGGAGAGCGAATCCCGAAGTGCAGCCCGATTTCCCGAACCGTCGGGCCGTAGCCGCGATTCAGAATGCGGTCTTTGATGAACTCATAAATCAGATGCTGGCGCTTCGTCAATTTTGCCGGATCGATGACCACGGGAACTCCTTGAAACAGTCCGCTTTTTCATGCGGCCGCACACGAGGCCCTGGATCCGGAGTGCTGGCAGGCCGAGGCTGAAAATCAGTTCGGCTCTGGCCAGGTTGGGATTGGTTCGCGAGCCCTGCACTCCGTTGCGTGCATTCCTGTGCAGACACCGTCTTGAATGATCACTCGCTGTCCAGGAAAAGCGGCCGGAAACTTCCGGTTGACTCCGCTGGAGATCGCCTCGCCGGACAACGGGTGCGCGAGCCGGCCTGCACCGGTCCCGCATGACGATAATATACCGATGTGCAATGTTCATGTGTACCCTGTTTTCGAATTTCGCCCAAAATCTGCAGTCTTTTTCAGAGATCTTCCTCACTTCTTCCCGCACAGCGGGCGCAATCGGCACAGGCAGAACAACTGGATCAACTGGGACAGGAAGCATGTTGCGACTAACCGATGTGCGAGACTTTTTCCCTACATCCGGTCGATAGCACAGAGACCGGATTCGCGCTGGAGCGTGGATCGACAGCACCTTCTGAAACAAGGCCAGTCGCGACACATCGACCATGTTCTTCAGACACGCCTTTACACTGACCTGCGTTGTGGCGTTTTTATTAAACGTCTCCACTCCAGCGTATTCCGACGATTCCGACTGGGTGCATCCCAGCGATTTCCTCGGCTGGGAAGAGGCTCCGGATGAACAGGCAGAGGCCTTCGAACTCTCCCAGACCGCGGGGAATGAACCGGTCGAACCCGAATCTCCTCCCCGTCTGATCAATGCCGCCCTGCAGTCGCCGATCGTCGACGCAACCCTCGCAGACGATGACGGCGGAGTCGTGATGCCGATCAGCCGACAGCAGCTGGATCGGGTGGCCACCAATGCCTGGCAGATTCTGCCGGACGGTCTGATGTACCGGTCTTATCTGGCCGGAGAAAAAGAACCCCGGTTCGCCTCGCAGTGGCTGTGGGAGAAAGATCGAGGGCGAATCTGGGAAGCGGTCGTCGGCGGTCGCTGGGGATTGCTCCGCAAAGGAACTGATGATCCTGACCCGGAAGGATTCCAGTTTGATGTGGTCGGGGCGGCCTTTGTGCGGATCGATCCGGTGCATGATTCCGATCTGGAAGCAGCCGACTTCAACGCCGGATTCTTCGGCACCTGGCATTACGGACAATGGCGCTACAAATTTGGCTATACCCATTACAGCTGCCATGTGGGAGACGAATTCATGATTCGCAATCCCACTTATATCCGGCACAACTATGTGCGCGATTCCCTGGTACTGGGAACAACCTATGACGTCACCAAAGAACTGCAGCTGTATGGAGAAATCGGGGCGGCTTTGAACCACAACGGGGGAGCCCAGCTGATTGAGCTGCAATACGGAGCACAGTACTCCCCTCACGAAGACACCGGGTTTCGGGGAGCCCCGTTCGCCGCCATCAACGGGCACTCGCGACAGGAATTCAACTTCTGCACCAGCGTGAATGTCGAAGCAGGCTGGGCCTGGCGGAACGGACAGAGCGGGCGATTATTCCGCGTCGGCCTGCAGCACTACAACGGACCGGCCATGCAATGGTCCTTTGTCCACCAGTTCGAAAGCCTGACAGGCTTCGCCTGCTGGTTCGACTATTAGAGTCGTTTCAGTGTCCGCGCCAAACGCCACCACTGGCTGATGAAGCCGCCAATTCTGAGCGGCGGAATTCAGTCCTGCCGGCATTTCAGTTTGAGAGACGTGGTCCACAATCGGCGTGTGACCGACTGTGGTGCATGGTGAATTGCAGCGAGTGACTGGACTGTCTCGTGCGACTGACACTCGGAAGACGGCGGAGATCAACTCCGCCGCTCGTCCGACCGCAACGTGTCATGGACGACCGTCGAGTGTGGAATGAGCGTGAATTTTGAGCGGCGGAATTCAGTCCCGCCGGCATTTCCAATCAAGAAACGCCCCCTTTCCGGATGAATCGCTCCCCGAAAGATGCATGGCAGAGCACACGGCGTCACCAAGTGCACAACACGGGCAAACGCTGAAAAAATACACTCATTCACGCATGGTACTCTGAAATCCCGACGAGAAAACAGGATCCAAATCCGGCCCCCTGAACCTGCCGGTAGACTGAAGTGTCCGGTTGCGATCTGGCCGGCCTTGCCAAATGCATCGCGCCCGTCAAGATGAGGCACCTCAACCTGGCGCGATGGCGACATGATCCATTTCAATTCTTCCGCTACTTCTCCGGCCCCCGGGACCTTGCGCGAGCTGCTGCTGGTCTCGTTTCCGCTGGTCCTCAGCGCCGGCTCTTTTTCGCTGATGACAGTCGTAGACCGGATTTTTCTTGCGCAGCTGAATGTCGATGCGCTGGCGGCTTCCATGCCGGCAGCCATGCTGAGCTGGTCGTCCATGAGCTTGTCGTTTGGCGTGGCCGGCTATACCAATGCGTTCACATCGCAATATGAGGGAGCCGGCAGAAAAGATCAGGTGGCTTCAACTCTGTGGCAGGGGCTGTTCCTCGCTCTGGCCGGGGGAATTCTGCTGTTGCCGCTGATTCTGGTGTCCCCCTGGATTTTTCAGGCCATGGGGCATGACCCGCATGTTCAGACACTCGAGGTCGAGTACTTCAATTATCTGTGTCCTGTGGCCATCCCCACACTGCTGAACACCGTTCTGTCCGCGTTTTTCACGGCCAGAAAACGCTCGGACGTCATCATGTGGACAAACATGTTCACATCGATCCTGAATGCCTTTGCGGCCTATGCGCTGGTCTTTGGCTTCGGACCGATTCCTGCCATGGAAATTCGCGGGGCCGCCATTGCCACGGTCTGTGCCCAGAGCGTGGGAACCCTGATCCTGGCAATTCTGCTGATGCGCGACGGCCGGCGGCATGGATATCCGTTTGCATCGACCTTGAAGCTGAATCCGGAACTGCTCTGGCGAATCGTGCGCTACGGCATTCCAAACGGGGTACAGATGCTGCTCGATGTCGGGGCCTTCACCCTGTTCATTGCGCTGATCGGACATCTGGGAACACAGGATCAGGCCGCCACGAATCTGGCCTTCACGCTCAATTCCCTGGCCTTTGTGCCGATGATCGGCATGGGGACCGCCGTGGTGACCCTGGTGGGGCTGCGGATTGGAGAACAGCAGGCCGGTCTGGCAGAAGCCACCGTCTGGAAGGCCTTTTTTCTGTCCGGGCTGTACATGATCCTGTTTGCGATCCTGTACCTGTCGGTGCCAGACCTGATTCTTTCCCCCTTCATGTCCGGCAGCGATGCCGAGAAGTTTGAAGAACTGCGTCCGACGGTCATTCTGCTGCTGCGGTATGTAGCGATTTATACCTTTTTCGATGCCATGGCGATCATCTTCGGCTCGGCCGTGCGCGGGGCTGGAGACACCAGCTTTTCGCTGATTTTTTCCATGTTGTGCAGCTGGCTGCTGATGGTCGTTCCCACCCTGATTGTGCTGCGTCAGGGGGGCGGGCTGCAGGGGTGCTGGATCGCTGTCAGCGTGACCGTGATTGTCATGGGGCTGGGTTTTCTCTTCCGGTTCATGCAGGGAAAATGGAAATCGATGCGCGTGATTGAAACGGAATCGGCCCCCGTTTCCCCATAAATCGCGACCAGCGGTCCCGGGATCTTTCGACTCGTGCGGCAGGCGCTCTGATCGATGCGGACTGCCTGTGACAGGGGGCGAAACAGGACCGGTCTTTGCAGGGAAATGCCAATGTCTGTTGTGACGTCGCAAAAACGCTGTCCGCCTGATCGGATTGTGATTGCCCATCGCGGAGCTTCAGGCTATCTGCCGGAACACACATTGCCGGCCAAGGCTCTGGCGCATGCCATGGGGGCAGACTATCTCGAACAGGACCTGGTGCTGACGCGCGATGACGTGCCCATTGTGCTGCATGATATCCATCTGGATACGGTCACTGATGTGGCGGAGCGGTTCCCCGCCCGTCGCCGCGCGGACGGACGTTTCTATGCGATCGACTTCGATCTCGAAGAGATCCGGCAGCTGCAGGTGAGCGAACGCTTTGACCCTGTGACACGCCAGCCGGTGTTCGCGGAGCGGTTTCCTGTCAGGACCGGATCGTTTCGAATTCCGACACTGGAAGAAGAGCTGGCCCTGATTCAGGGTCTGAATCAGTCGCGCGGCATGCAGACCGGGATTTATCCGGAAATCAAACAGCCGGCATTTCATCGCCAGGAAGGGAAAGAGATTTCGCCGATTGTGATCGCCATGCTCGCCCGCCACGGCTATCAGACTGGCGATGACCACTGCTTTCTGCAGTGCTTTGATTCAGGAGAACTGCAGCGAATCCGCAGCGGGCTGAGTTGCCGTCTGCGGATGATTCAGCTTTTGGAAACCGCGGATCTGGAGTCCGACCTGCCTGATGCTGCCCGACTGCGTGCGCGGCTGGCCGGCATTGCCGACTATGCCCAGGGAATTGGCCCGTCCCTGCAGCTGGTCTTTCCGCAGGCTGTCCGGGAGACGAGCCCCCTGGTCGAGGCGGCCCATGCCGCAGGTCTGGTGGTGCATCCCTGGACTTATCGTCGCGACGCCCTGCCGGCAGGCTGGGGTTCTTTTGAAGACTTGCACCTGGCCAGCTTCCGTGCCGGTGTCGACGGCCTGTTTTCGGACTTTCCAGATGTGAGCAGGGAGCTGTCTTGCAAAGCATCCGCTCTCTTCGCCCCGCCCGCACCGGTCAAATGACTCATCCAAGCCGACTCACCCCGGCTGACTCATCCTGAAGGACTCAATTTCATCGAGGCTGCGTTCCACCGTGCAGTGCATGTGCAGTGCATGAAGTGAGATTTCCGATGTTTCCCCAGAGCGCGAAACATCAGCAGATGCCCGGGCGAGAGCAGTCGGCTCTCACCGGGGATCATGCCTGCGATTCGAATCGGCTGCCGCGCGCTATTCCACCGGCAGCATGCCGATGAAAACCGGCACCGGCACCTGAATGACATCGCCGGTCGGGGTCAGCTCTCCGGTTTCCTGATTGATCGTCAACAACACAATGGAATCGCTGTCCTGGTTGGCGGCAAACAGATAGCGCCCGGTCGGATCAATCCGGAAGTGACGGGGAGTTTTTCCCTGCGTGGAAGCAAAGCCGACCGACTTGAGCGTGAAGTCCGGCTGCACCTGATATATCGCAATGCTGTCCGGCCCGCGATTCGAAACATAGACGAATTTTCCGGTCGGATGCACCGCCACTTCGGCCGGGCCGCCGGGAGGCCGCTCTCCTTCCGGAATGGTCGACAGGGTCTGCAGCGGATGCAGGACTCCCTGTTCAGGATCGTAACGATAGGCGGTCACCGTGTAGTCCAGTTCATTGTTCTGGAATGCGTGCCGCCCGTCCGGATGAAAGGCGAAATGCCGGGGACCGGCACCGGGCCGGGCCGTGACGAACGAATTGGCATTCGGATCGAGAGCATGTTTCTCCCGGTTGAAGCCATAGATTCTCACCTGATCGATTCCAAGATCGCAGACAATGGCGAACCGTTCATCCGGGGAGAGGTGAACGGAATGGGCATGGGGCCCTTCCTGACGCCGCGGGTTCGCGCTCGTTCCGGAATGCTGCACCATCGAAGAAATCGGTTCCAGAGTGCCGTCGGAATTGCGCGGCAGGCAGACGACATTGCCGGTGGCATAATTGACCGCCAGAACATTCTCCCCGGCCTGATCGACGATCAGGTGGCAGGGGAGCTTTCCGGCAGTGGACCGGGAATTCAGCTTTGTCAGATCACCGGTCTTGCGGTCGAGGCGATAGCCGGTCAACGCTCCGCTGCCAGGAAATTCCGGAGCGGCATTTCCCAGTTCATTCACGGCATACAGCGTTTTGCCCCCCGGCCCGAAGGCGAGAAAAGAGGGGTTGGCGCATTCAGCCACGACGCGGGGAGTGCCTGACTTGCCGGTGGCCGGGTCGAATTCAAACAGATAGATCCCCCGGCTTTCTTTCTTGCCGGCAGTCGTATAGGTGCCGACATAGACATGCACAGATCCGACGGCCGGTTCAGCGGCAGGCAGCCGGCTTGCCGGAACAGAAAGTGCGCCGAGTACAAACAGAACCCAGACCATGCGGATCATGACCATGACATCTCCTGGCACTGATGCTGACCGTTTCCTCATCACATCGTCACCCTGACTCACGGGATTCACACAAAGAAAACGCCGGACCGACATGGTGTTCGGCCCGGCGCCCATCATACACAGAATTCCGCTGACGGCATTCCACTGACGGTGAGTCTCACCGCCAGCAACTGACGAACAGCGGCCTGCTCTGAAAATTCCAGCTTCCGCCTTTAGCCCTGTTTGGACCTGGGCCGGGGAGCGTCATCACGAAGCGTTCTCCATTGTCGGATGTTGCGTTGAGACACTCCCCATTTTCAGAGTCGGCGCGACCTTAGGCCTTCATCACCTGGGTGACACCGGGAACGGCGACAGGATAAGCCCCGTCCGGACCGGGGACGACCGGGGGAGCCGCTTCCCAGCTGTATTCCTTCGGGCTGAGATCCAGACCTTTGGCCAGGGCATCGGCCATTTTGATTTCCTTGCCGGAATAGGTACACATCCGGCCCAGGATGGCGGTCATGGTGCTCATGGCACCGTTTTCCACTTCGGAGTACGACTGGTTGTTGCGGATCGCGGCGAACAGATCGTCGTGTTCCACCTGATAGGGGTTGCCACCGGATTCGCGGATGCGTTCAGGCTTTCCGCCGCCGAAGAGTTCCACGCGGGAGTTCGGACCGAGATGGACGATCCCTTTGGTGGTGTGCACATGCTCGCTGACGTCGTTCCAGCAGTTCTTGATGTGCCGACACTGGCTCATCATCACGGTGCCGTCGGCATAGGTGAATTCGCAGGCATGGTGATCATAGATCTGGCCATACTTGGGATCTTTGCGGACTTCGCGGCCTCCCATGCCGTTGCAGCTGACGGGATAGCCTTTCATCACCCAGTTGCCGACATCCAGGTTGTGAATGTGCTGCTCGACGATGTGGTCGCCGCACAGCCAGGTGTAGTAGTACCAGTTGCGCACCTGGTATTCCATTTCCGACTTGGCGTCCTGGCGTTTCAGGCGGGGTTCCCAGACCCCGGCGCTGTTCCAGTACACGCGCAGGGCGCGGACATCGCCGAATTCCCCGGAATGCAGCCGGGAAATCAGACCGAGATAGGACTGCTGGTGATGACGCTGCAGGCCGACCCCGACTTTCAGATTCTTGTCTTTCGCGATGCGTGAAGCATCGAGCACGCGCTGCACGCCCGGGCCGTCCACGGCGACCGGCTTTTCCATGAAAATGTTGATGCCCTTGTTGACGGCATATTCGAAGTGAATCGGCCGCAGGCCCGGCGGAGTGGCCAGAATGACCAGATCGACGCCGGAATCGATGACTTTCTGATAGGCGTCGAATCCCACGAACTGCCGGGACGGATCGACATCGACTTCGGCATCGCCCTTGCCGGCAACCGCTTTCTGAATGTTGCGCAGGGACGAATCGATCGCATCCTGAAAGGTATCGCCCATGGCGATGAGCTTGACCTTGCCCTGGGTCGAAAGGGCCTGGGCGGCAGCTCCTGATCCGCGTCCGCCGCAGCCGACCAGACCAATTTTGATTTCATCCGACCCGGCAGCAAACGCCCGGGGAGCGATGCTGGAAAGCAGTCCCGTGCCCAGCACGGCGGCAACAGACGAAGTTTTCAGGAAATCTCGGCGCGTCGTATCAGACATCTGCGGTATCCCAAAGGTTTCAAAAGTGTCGAGCGTTTTGGACCGCGACCATCGCCGCCAGTCTGGCCGGACAGAGAATGCAGAAAGAATGCGATCTTCCGGAATTCTCCTGTTTCCGACTGCAGCCTGCCTGAGGCGCGGACCACAGGCGTGATGTCTTTCCCTCGCCGGAAACCGGGCCTCCTGAAGAAACAACGTCCTCTGGAGAAACAACCGCCGGCCTGTCCGTTTCAGGACAGACGGTGACCGGCACAACGGCTCCCGGCGCGGAGAACACATTCACAGGGCGACATTCTGACACAATGCCGGCAAAAATACACCCATCAGCGGCTTTTGACGCGACTTTGGCGGACAGAGCGGATAATGTTGAGGTGGTAACCGCTCCGTCCGGCGCGACCCGAAGTCCTGATTTTTCAGGAACTCGTCTCTTCAGCCCCTCTGCTTTCAGAGGTAGAGTGGAAAAGCGCTTCGGTCAGCAGACCTGCCGGATTTTCCGCAACCGGCGACTTCTGATGCATGGCCATGGCCCGATCGCCCGGCTGGCTCCTGCCGACCTGAAGCATGGATGACGTTTCTGAAAAAGGTGGAGAACCGGATGGGCAGGATTCCACGCAGGCCGCAATTTTTCTGCGCTGTGAAAAACAGGTCGCTTCTTGTGGCGCTGCTGCTCTGCGGAAGTCTGGTCGTTTCAGCCCAGGCCGAAGAACCGGTCGCCGTCAGTTTCTCGCGCTCGATCCGTCCCCTGCTGGCCGAAAAATGCCTGAGCTGCCATGGTGCCGACGCCGCGCAGCGACAAGGGGGCCTGCGGCTGGATGACCCTGCATCCGCCCTGCAGGCGGCAGACAGCGGGAACCAGGCCATCGTGCCAGGTTCCCCGGACAAAAGCGAACTGATTGCGCGCATCACCTCGACCGACGAATCGATCATGATGCCCCCTCCGGAAGCGAAGAAACCGCTGACCCCGGAAGAACGCACCCTGCTGACCGACTGGATTCGCGCCGGTGCTCCTTACGAATCCCACTGGGCCTTCATCACGCCGGAACGTCCGCAGGTGCCTGAAGTTCCCGGAAAAGCCCAGCCTGAGAATCCAATCGACCGGTTCGTGCTTCACCGCCTGGCTCAGGAGCAACTCTCTCCAGCATCCCAGGCCGATCCGGTCACGCTGATCCGGCGGCTGACACTCGATCTGACCGGCCTGCCGCCGACCCCGGAGGAAGTCGATGCCTATCTCGCCGACACACGGCCAGACCGCTATGAACAGGCGATCGAACGTCTGCTGGCATCGCCTCACTATGGGGAACGCTGGGGACGTTACTGGCTCGACGCCGCGCGGTATGCCGATTCTGACGGTTACGAAAAAGACAAACCCCGGTTTGTCTGGCCTTACCGGGACTGGGTGGTCAATGCCTTCAACCAGGACATGCCCTATGACCAGTTTGTCACCGAACAGCTGGCGGGAGATCTGCTGCCGAATCCCACACCGCAGCAACTGGTCGCCACCGGGTTTCTGCGAAACTCCATGATCAATGAAGAAGGGGGCGTCGACCCGGAACAGTTTCGCATGGAAGCCATGTTCGACCGGATGGATGCCCTGGGCAAAAGCATTCTGGGACTGACCGTGCAGTGCTGTCAGTGTCACGATCACAAATATGATCCCATTTCCCAGCAGGAATATTACCAGCTGTTTGCCTTCCTGAACGACACGCACGAAGCCAGCGTGCCGTATTATCCTCCCGAAGCAGAGCGTGTGCGCCGTCAGGGTCTGGCCGCGATCACCGCCCTGGAATCGCAGATGCAGAGGGAGTGTCCGGACTGGGAACAGCAGGCCCGGCACTGGCTGGCCGCAGGCCGCGAGTCCGATCCGGACTGGCATTTCGTCGTTCCGAAGCAGGAAGTGAGCGGCGGGCAGAAGCATCTGGTTCTGAATGACGGTTCGATTCTCGCCCAGGGATACGCGCCGACCCGCTCCGAGTCGGTTTTTGAAGTGGAAACGCCGGTCGAGTCGGTCCAGTCAGTGCGTCTGGAACTGCTGACGCATCGGGACCTGCCGCTCAATGGTCCCGGGCGGGCACTCGACGGCACCTGCGCTCTGACCGAAATGAAGATCGAAATCGGTCCGGCCGACGGGTCTTCCCCCATGAAAACGGTCACGATCGCGGCGGCCTATGCCGACATCAACCCGCCGCAGGCTCCGCTGGCCGCACAGTATGACGACCGGACGAAACGCGAGCGCATCACCGGCCCCATCGAGTTCGCCATCGATCAGAAAGATGAAACCGCCTGGACCATCAATCAAGGCCCCGGACGCAGCAACCGGTCTCGTCAGGCGGTCTTTGTGCTGAAAGCTCCGCAGAGTTTTGCCGGGGGAACCCGCCTGAAACTCCATCTGGTGCAGCGTCACGGCGGCTGGAACTCCGACGACAATCAGACCAACAATCTGGGGCGTTACCGGTTCAGCGTCAGTGGCGAAACCTGTGACGGGTCCACGCTGCGCCCCCATTGCCTGCAGTCGCTTCCGGAATCGCTCACCGCCCCGCTGACATCGGCTCAACGGGCTCTGCTGTTCCGCGAATGGAGTTCTCAGGCCCCGCAGTTCGCAAAACAGAATGAGCAGCTGGCCACTCTCTGGCACAAGCAGCCGGAACCGGTCACGCAGTTCTCGCTGGCGGATCGGACCGAGCATCGCCCGACATTCATTCTTTCCAAAGGCAACTTCCTGCAGCCGCTGGAACAGGTGTCGCCCGGCGTGCCGGCCGTGCTTCCTGCGTTGAATGTGGAGCATCCGACACGTCTGGATCTGGCCCACTGGCTGATGGATCGACGTCATCCCACCGTGGCGCGGTCGATGGTGAATCGGGTGTGGCAGATGTATTTCGGCACCGGCCTGGTGAGCACGCCGGAAGATTTCGGGCTGCAGAGTGCGCCGCCGTCGCACCCGGAACTGCTCGACTGGCTGGCTGTGGAATTCATGGAGTCCGGCTGGAAGTTCAAATCGCTGCACCGGCTGATTCTCACGTCGCACACTTATCGGCAGTCTGCCTGTTTCAGTCCGGAGCTTCTGGAGCGTGACCCTGACAACCGTCTGCTGGCGCGGGCGTCCCGTTTCCGAATGGAAGCCGAAGGCGTGCGCGATATCGCACTGGCCGCCAGTGGCCTGCTGCAGACCCAGGTCGGCGGGCCGCCGGTCAGTCCTCCCTGTCCTGAATTCCTGTTTCTGCCGCCGGCCAGTTATGGCCCCAAAACCTGGAATCTCTCGACCGGGCCAGAGCAGTATCGCCGGGCTCTGTATACATTCCGGTTCCGGTCGATTCCCTATCCGGCACTGCAGGTGTTTGACGCTCCGGTAGGAGATGTCGCCTGTGTGCGGCGCGTGCAGTCGAACACTCCCCTGCAGGCCCTGGCAGCGCTGAATGAACCGGTCTTTATGGACTGTGCCCGCGCTCTGGCCGACATCGCGCTGCAGACTCCTGAACGCTCCGACAGCGACCGCCTGCGGCTGGTGTTTCGACGCTGCACGGCGCGTCTTCCCAATGCGAACGAACTGGCGGTGCTGACAAAATTTGTCCACACACAACGCGAACGGATGGCCCGCGGAGAGCTGGATGCCGATTCCATTGTTCACCCGAACGGTCCGCTCGCCGCTGCCGACTCTGCGATTTCGAATTCTGCGACTTCGAATCCTTCTGAAGCCGCTTCCGCAGAAGCGGGAGCCCGCGCAGAAGCCGGGGCCGGTATAGAAGTCCGGGCCGGAACAAAAGACGTTTCCGGAGCAATCGATTCGCAGGAACAGGCCGTCTGGACGTTGACCTGCCGGGCTCTGCTCAACCTGGATGAAACCATCACCCGGGACTGACACCTTGATGATTCGTCCTTGCCTTGAGGCAGCTTTTTGCAGTTTTATTGTGGACAGGTGATTTATGTCGAGCAATGCGGATCTGCTGGCCCCGTCCCGGCGATGGTTCCTTCAGGACTGTGGAATCGGTCTGGGAGCACTCGCACTGGCCGCTCTGAACAGGTCGACAGCGCGCGGGGCGCCTGCGCGGCCGGCCGATCCGTTCGCCCCCCGGCCCGGTCATTTCCCCGGCACCGCGAAGAACGTGATCTTTCTTTACATGGGCGGAGCTCCCAGCCAGTTCGAGCTGTTCGACTACAAACCTGATCTCGCGAAGTTCGACGGCACGCAGCCGCCGGCGGAACTGCTCAAAGGGTATCGGGCGGCGTTCATCGACCCGCATTCGAATCTGCTGGGACCGAAATTCAAATTTTCCAAGCATGGCCAGAGTGGCGCGGAACTTTCCGAACTGCTTCCCTGCCTGGCCGAGGTGGCCGACGAACTGACCATTGTGAAATCGGTCAGCACCGACGCCTTCAATCATGCGCCGGCCCAGCTGCTGATGAGCACCGGCAGTCAGATTTTCGGGCGGCCCAGCTTCGGCAGCTGGGTGACTTATGGTCTCGGCTGCGAATGCAACGACCTGCCGGCATTCGTCGTCTTCAGCAGCGGCAAGAAAGGCCCCAGCGGAGGCTACAGCAACTGGGGAAGCGGGTTTCTACCGACCGTCTATCAGGGGATCCCGTTTCGCGGGGGAAGCGAACCGGTGCTGTTTCTCGACAGTCCGGCCGGCATCGACCGCCAGGCGCAGGCCGATTCGATCGAACTGATTCGACGACTCAATTCGCAGCATCTGGACAAGGTCGGCGACCCGGAAATTCTGACCCGCACCCGGGCTTACGAAACGGCCTTCAAAATGCAGGCCAGCGCGCCCGATCTGATGGATCTGTCGCAGGAGACACAGGCGACCCTGAAACTGTACGGGGCGGAACCCGGGAAATCGTCATTCGCCAACAACTGTCTGCTCGCCCGGCGGCTGGTCGAGCGCGGGGTGCGGTTTGTGGAGCTGTTTCATGAATCCTGGGATCAGCATGGCAACCTGACGGCCGATCTGAAAAAGAACTGCGCCGAGACCGATCAGGCCTGCGCGGCACTCCTCAAGGATCTGAAACAGCGCGGGATACTCGAAAACACCCTGGTCATCTGGGGCGGCGAATTCGGGCGGACCCCCATGGTGCAGGGCGGCAACGACGGACGGGATCACCATCCCAATGCCTTCACCATGTGGTTTGCCGGCGGCGGCATGAAACCGGGCATCACGCTGGGGGCAACCGATCCGCTGGGCTTCAACGTCATCGAAAACAAAGTGCATGTGCGTGATCTGCATGCCACCCTGCTGCACTGCCTGGGGATCGACCACGAACGGCTGACCTTCCCGTTCCAGGGACTCGACATGAAACTGACCGGCGTGGAACCCGCCCGCGTCGTCCAGGAAATCCTGGCCTAAAGCCGGCCGGGCCGGTTGAACTTCCGACGCAAGACAATGCCGCGGCTCCATCGTTCTCAATGATTCTCGGCACCATGGTTCCGGGAGGTCGGTACGATGGTGCCCAGCGGAGAGCCTATACCGGAGCCCGGCTGATCCGGCTTTTGGCATGCGAGGCAGGCACAATCCCCTTGACCGGTCTTCTCTTCAGACCAGCCAAGGGGGGAGATGGGAAGTGCCGCCGCAGCCGGCTTTAGGTTCTGGAACCTGTTCTTTTTCAGAACTCGCCCAGCGGCTGACCATCCTGACGAGCCCCGGCACGCTGCCAGGTGACCAGATCGACATTGTCGCCGACAAATCGCACGGAACCGTCGGCCATTGTCGCCTGCACTCCACCGGTATGACGCGATCGGGCAGGAATCAGGCCATTCCGGTCCGCACACAGGCTATAGCCACTTCCAAAGGTACAGGTGTGATAGCGCCAGTTCGGTGGGGCCGCATTGGAATACATGGTCTGTGTTGAATAAGGCGAGGACCAGTGAATTCCATTGTTGCTGTTCGAGGCCTCGCTCGTTGCTGTCGCGATTGCTCCTTCGCATTCGGTTGCCCCGGCAGATTCCACTTCAGCCGGAGTGGGCATTTCCTGAGTGGCAAAAGTGGGCGTCGCAGCGGACCGCACGACATCGGTGTCAGAAAGGACTCCGGGAGTCACATCTCCAACCAAAATTTCCGACACCATGACCACATTCGATGATCCATCGAGAATGTCGCGCAGGTTGGTTTCCATGACCTGGTTCATGACTCCAATTCCGAGTCCCGTGGCCCCGCCGCTCCACAGATTCGCCCGGGACCCGGCACAGCCGGCATAGTTGTTGCCTGGAGGGGCTCCTGCAACCGCCTTGTCCGATGGACATTTGAATGCGGCAATCTTCTTGTCCCGCATGGCGGCATTGGTGCCCTGATCATAGTTGTAGTTGAAGTTCCAGTTGTTATAGATCGCAGCCTGATCGATGTAAGGCAGAATCGCCGTCCAGGCCGAGCGTCCCCACCAGGAGTTCCCCCCATTCTGGGCCGCCGAATTCACGGTGCAGCGGGTTTTAGGGAACATATTGTAGACATCGTGATAGTTGTGCAGCGCCAGCCCGATCTGCTTCAGATTGTTTTTGCACTGCGATCGGCGGGCGGCCTCACGCGCCTGCTGCACCGCCGGCAGCAGCAGCGCTATCAGAATGGCAATGATCGCAATCACCACCAGCAACTCAATCAATGTGAATCCGCGCGACAAGCGGCGGACGGGCGAAGAAACGTTCATCGGATGCACCTGCCTGCTGAAAAAGATGAGAGGAGACAAAGCAGAATCGAACACAGGCGGGGGAAGAAAACCCCTGAGAATGAAGCTCTCAGACAAAGCCACCTGAAGGTCATCATCAAAATCATTCGCACGCGAATCTGTCTACATTATCAGCAAGGATTGAATTTGCCAGTTTTTTTTCAAAACACATGCAGTCCGTCAAGCAATTCCCCCCGCTGGGGAGCCAGGGATGGGGATTGTGACGCCTGGAAAAATCCTGCCCCCAAGAACCGAGGCATTCCGCTCATGGATCAACGGCAGTATTATGCAGGCCTTTTCAGAACTCGCCCAGCGGCTGGCCGTCTTGACGGGCTCCGGCGCGCTGCCAGGTGACCAGATCGATGGTGTCACCGACAAACCGCACCGACCCGTCGGCCATTGTGGCCTGTACGCCCCCCGTATGCCGGGAACGGGCGGGAAAAATCCCGTTCCGGTCCGCACACAGTCCATAGGACGAGCCGAAGGCGCAGGTGCGATAGTGCCAGTTCGGCGGGGCCGCATTGGAATACAGGGACTGTGACGGGTACGGAGAGGACCAGTCGATTCCATTGTTGCTGTTGGAAGATTGGCTTGTGGCCGTATCAATGGCTGCTGTGCAGTCATTTGCTCCAGCGGATTCGATGTCTCCCGGAGAAGGCATTTCCTGACTGGAAAATGAGGGAGTGGAATCCACCCGGACCACATCACTGTCTGACAGCGAGCCAGCGGACAGATCGCCGGTCAACACTTCCGACACCATGACCACATTCGATGATCCATCGAGAATATCGCGCAAATTGGTTTCCATGGCCTGATTGATCACACCGATTCCGACGCCGGTGGCCCCGCCCCCCCACAGATTCACCCGCGATCCGGCGCAGCCGGCATAATTGACTCCCGGATAATTTCCGGGCGGAGTCTTGTCGGAAGGACAGCGGAATGCCGGGATTCTTTTGTGCCGCATCGCGCTGTTCTGGCTGCTGTCGTAATTGTAGTTGAAATTCCAGTTGTTATAGATCGTGGCCTGATCCAGATAAGGGAGAATGGCCGTCCAGGCCGAACGTGCCCACCAGCCGGCCGGATTGCCGGAACTCGCGGTCGCCTGGGCCGCCGACTGCACAGCGCAGCGTGCTTTGGGAAACATATTGTAGACATCATGGTAGTTGTGCAGCGCCAGCCCGATCTGCTTCAGGTTGTTTTTGCACTGCGATCGGCGGGCGGCCTCCCGCGCCTGCTGCACCGCTGGCAGCAGCAATGCGATCAGAATGGCAATGATCGCAATCACCACCAGCAACTCAATCAATGTGAATCCGCGCGACAAGCGGCGGACGGGCGAAGAACTCTTCATCGCTCACACCTGCTTTCTGAAGAAAAACGAAAGGGAGAAGAAAACGGAAGACAGAAAAGAGTCTTCCTGGATCAGGAAGTTGGTGAGCTGAAGCTCCTCCGAGAGATTCCGGAGAAAAGATACATCAACACACACCGTTATCATGCACTTTCCTATCGGTTCTTTCCAGAGGGCCCCCCAGGTTTTCTGTCATCAACCTGTCGAATTCCACCACATCATGACGGAGCAATTCCCCACCAAAACACAAGGGATTGTGGTTTCACCCAAAAGAACTCCCTATTTCTGGATCAGTGTTTCGAGGTGTGCGCGCAGTGCATGTATTTTTGCCGGAAAAGCCAAATCATCGGGCCACGAACCTGGCCAAAGACACGAACCTGGCCAGAGAACAGTCTCTGCTCATTCCGGTCTGCGACAGAGGGGAATTTTTCCCAACACTCATGATCCCAGGCGGCGTAAACTTCGTTTAACCGGCGGCGGTGCCTGGCATTCGCCAGAGAGACCGGCACCCGGCACGTTTTGAGACAACGCTCTCCACGGCCGGCAGTCTCTCGACGGCGGATTCTTTCCTGCGTGACCACGATCGTGACAAGGAGTTCACATGGCTCAGGTTGCAGATGCGATTCCTTCCCGGCTTCCAGTCCTCACCGGCGACCCGGCGGTACTGCCGGAAGAATTGAACGATGTTTCTCCTTTTGGAATGCAGGGATCGCGCCGGGAAGTATTGCAGATTCTGGATCCTGACTGTGTCGGACGTCTGGCCGCCACGCTGGCGCTCACCGGGTCGCGGCAGGAGATTCGCAGTCGCGAATTTGTGGATCGCACAATCGCGCGCCACCCGCAATGGGTTGCGGAATATCAGGTGGTCCGGCTGATCGAAAAGTCACTCTGGATTCAAGGACATTGTGATCTGGTCATGACGCTGACCCGGAATCCGAGCCAGATTCCGGATGATCCCCCTCCCGCCATCATGAAGGCCCTGGCCCGTTCGTATGCACTGCATCCGGAGGCCGCGACCTGGTATGGAGTACCGCTGTTCAGCGAACAGAAGAATCGCCAGGGGCTTCCGATCCCACTGCTGGCCCATGAAATTCGGGAAGAACATGAAAAACGGATTCTCGCCGCACAGCAGAATGCCCTGCGCTGGGGCTGGCTTTACCGGCTGATGGCCGAAACGATGCAGATCCCTGGTCGCCTGGGACGAGCGGGCGCCGCGGTCGGACGGAAGGTCGGGCAGGCTGGAACAGCAATGGTTCGACAATGGCGGCAGGCCCGGCGCGATGCCCGCCTGCGGCGTCACGCTCAGGCTCTGGCAGAACTGCAATACGCCCGCACCGGACGGGTCTGGGCCGAGATGCCTGAACATTCCACACTGCTGGGACGACTGGCCTCCCGGACCGGCGGAGTGCTGGGAACCGCAGCCGACACCACCATTCGTTACAGCGCGGTCCCGCTGACTTTCGGAGCATTGACCGGCACCTCTCTCATGGCCGCCAAAGCCATTCTCATTGCGAAAGCGATTCCAACTGTCATCGTGCCCATGGCCATTGTGGCCACCGATCCGTTTCTGTTCGTGGAACTGCCGGAAGAACCTGGCCGGCTGCGGCTGATCGGGCACTGGTACTGGCAGCAGCATCGCAAAGGACGCAAACAGCTGCACCTGCATGTGTGATGTGGTCCGCCGGAATACTGGATTGCGCGCCTGTCGGCGGCACCCGGTATGGAAAACGGAAACAAAATCTGCTGCAATGAAAGTCAGAACGTGGATTTTTCCTATTTCTCTTTGAATAAGCGTTCCCAGACGCTGACATCATGTCGGACGACAAGCTCCGAAAGCGAATTGCCTCGGAAGCAGCCCGGCTGGTTCTGAACCGGCAGGAAACAGATCTGAAAAAAGCCCGGCTGAAAGCGGCCCGGGCTCTGGTCAGTGGCTATGTGCGACGCAGTGCCATGCCGTCGGACGCCGAAGTGCGCGACCTGCTGGCCCAGCAGACGTATCTCACCGGCGAAGATGTGCGGTTCGACAATCTTCGCGCCTTGCGCGTGGCCGCCCTGAACTTCATGCGTCGCCTGCGCCGGTTCGAACCGCGCATTCAGGCCGATCTGGTGACCGGGACGATTCGCAGTGGCGATGAAGTGGAAATCCTGCTGCCCGAATCCATCGAAGAAGCCGCGATTTCCCTGTTGAGCAGCAGCCAGTTGCGAGGGGGCCGAGACGCAGAGGAAACAGAGGACGGGATCATCCACGATCCGATGCCTGTCCCCGACAATTTCATCATGCCGGTGAGCATCGAGTTTCGGGACGAAGCCTGGGAAACTGCGGTTCCGCTGTCTGAGTTCGAACAGGTCGTCGCCCTGGCCTATCCCGACCTGCAGATCATCGATCCCGATTCTTCCCGATCTCTGCCTGCCGCGTCTCTGCAGAAGCCGGATCGCTTTTCGATCTATCGCATGCTGCTGGCCCCGCTGGAACAGGTGCATCTCCGAAAGTCGACGCATCCGGAAGGCGATGCGCTGTATCACAGCCTGCAGGTGTATGCCCTGGCCAGCCAGCAGATTCCCTATGATGAAGAATTCCTGCTGGCCGCGCTGCTGCATGATGTCGGGATGGCGCTCGATCCTGTCGAGCCGATTCCGGCCGGGCTGGAAGCCCTGTCAGAACACATCACTCCGCGCACCCAATGGTTTCTCGAAAACCTGCCGGCGGCTCATCAGCTGCTGGAAAACTCGCTGGGAGCCCGCGCCCGCAAACGCCTGAATCAGCATCCGGATGCCGACCTGCTGCTGCTGCTGGCCCGCTGCGATCGCGAGGGCCGCGTGCCAGGCGGAGAAGCGCCGGAACTGCTCGAGGCTCTGGATCAGTTGCGGGAACTGGCCGCTCAGTAAAGCAACCGTGAAAACATAACCGTAAAACCCGAAAACGCCCGTCAACATGCCGGCCCTGACCAGAGCTTGAGTCATCGACTCGGCACGCCTTCCATCTTCCCCTGCTCCCCGGGCGGCAGCTCCCCGGAGGGAATCTTTCCCGGCCGGCCTCCCTGACGTTTCACGCTTCAGAGCGATTCACTCCCGCCGGGGCCGGGTTCCGCCACGCGGCGAGTTGCGATTCATCCAGGGAAACACGCACAAAAAAGCCGGAGCGAGGTTCTGCAACAGATCCCCTCTCCGGCTGGAAAACGTCACTCGGCAATCAGGCTTACAGCACGGCGCGAATCTTGGCCAGGAATTCGCGGTTGGTGTCGAACTTGCCCAGCGTGCGGATCAGCTGATCCATCGCTTCCGTCGGGTTCATCGATACCAGGCTGCGCCGCAGCATGATGATGCCGTCGAGAATCGCCGGATCGAGAATTTTCTCTTCCCGACGGGTGCCGGAACGGCTGATATCAATGGCCGGCCAGATGCGGCGTTCTGCCAGATCCCGGCTGAGCACCAGTTCCATGTTCCCGGTCCCTTTGAACTCCTGGAAAATGGCTTCATCCATCTTGCTTCCGGTGTCAATCAGAGCGGTCGCACAGACGGTCAGTGACCCGCCTTCATCGAAACGGCGGGCCGTTCCGAACATCTTGCGGGGAATATCCATGGCCCGGACATCCAGACCGCCGGTCTGAATTTTCGAGTCACGGCCGCCACGCATCCACTTGTTGAAGGCCCGGGCCGTCCGGGTGATGCTGTCCATCAGAATGAAGCAGTCTTTGCCCGATTCGGCCAGACGCTTGCCCCGTTCGATAATCAGCTGGCTGATGCGCACATGGCTTTCGACATCCTGATCCATGGAAGAGGCAATGACCTCGCCTTTGACGGTGCGCCGCATTTCGGTCACTTCTTCCGGACGCTCGTCAATCAGCAGCACGATCAGATGGATTTCCGGATGGTTCTGGCTGACGGCATTGGCAATGTCCTGCAGCAGCATCGTTTTTCCGGTCCGGGGCGGAGCCACAATCAAAGCCCGCTGCCCTTTGCCAATTGGTGTCAGCAGGTCCATGACCCGCATTGTGACCGGGCGTGGTCCGGTTTCCAGTCGAATCTGCTCAAAGGGGTTAATCGCCGTCAGCGTGTCGAAGTGCTTGAGCTTTTCGTACTCTTCCGGAGACCCGCCATCGATGGTTTCGATCGACAGCAGACGTGGTCCCTGGCCGCGCGTGCCGGGACCGATTTCGCCCCGAATCTTGATGCCTTCACGAAGCATGTGCTTCTCGACAAACGAGCTGGAGACGAAGGCATCGGTTTCCCGCGCCCCGTAGTCGTTGTCGGCCGAACGCAGGAAGCCGTAGCCTTTGGGGTGCAGTTCCAGCACGCCTTCGATCGAACCGCTGGTTGCGACCGGCTCCACAGGAGCGGCATTCTGCTCGAACTTGGAAACCCGCCGGCCACGATTGGCCTGGCTGCCTCCCCGGTTGTGCGAAGAAGACTGCTGCTGATCACGACGGCGATGCTGGCTGTTGCCTCCTCCTCCACCGCTTCCGCTTCCCTGACGACGGAAATTCTGCTGGCCTCCCTGACGATCATACGTGGGACGTTCGCCGCGATCGTGTGAAGTCTGGCCCGGTCCTTCGTTGCGGCGTCCGCGACGGCGACGACGGCGGCGGGGACGGCGATCTCCCTGGTCCGATTCTTCTCCTTCAGCAGCCGGCCGGTCAGACGCTTCGGAATCCGGGAGATCATCATCGTCTCCCAGGTCCACGTCATCCAGATCGAGCATGTGATCACGATCGGCTTCGGCAGGCTCATCATCGCGGTAACTGGTTTCGACCGGGGCGGAGCGCCGGGAAGACTGTTTGCGGGGAGCTTCCTGGCGGGCAGCCGATTCACGCCGGCCTTCCGACTGGCGGGCTCGGGGCTGTTCATCTTCCACGATCCCCGCACCGAAGTCCTGATCATCGGCTTCGGCTTTCTCCGGCGTCACCGTGTCGACATCCGTCTCCACGGCCGCGGCCTCTTTTTTGCGAGGCTTGCGCGGGCTGGATCGGCGGGAGCTCGAAGAAGAAGAGCTTTTGGGAGGCATACGAATCCCTGACTTGTCAGCAATCAGAAAATTGAAACTGCATCGCCATGGCAGCGGAGAAGAAAATTACGCCTGAGCGACGGGACAATCCCGAGACCAGCTCATTCCGCAATTTTGCAGCATGTGCCATGAACGAACCTGAAACATGTGGCCCATGCTCTTGCCCTGGCAAAACTGCACACAGGCTGCGGCGATTTGCCGCAGAGCCACCACATGAGGTCACTTCACTTTTGATCGAAACAGCAGGAGGCAGAAAACCTTCGGGAAATCCCTTTCGGTACGAACTGGATTTCGGCCCGCCCCCCTGCGTCTTTCGATGTTCAACACGAATTGAACGCGAGAACCTGTGTTCTCAACGTCTGTCTTCATTCACTGCCTGTCTTCGATGACAGGTCTTCCGGCGTGGTCATCTCTCGGACTGATTTCCCGGCTGTCAGGCCGGTGAAATCCGGACATGGAGCCTGAAAGGAAATCCGTGATACTTTGTTTGCGCCAGAGAGTTCTCCGGCAAGCCAGATCAGGCTGCCCAGGGGCCTGACCTTCAGATGGCATCACCTGCCACATTTCACCGACGACGCGGAGTCGTTATCGGGCAGCAAGACGCTGCCCCCCATTCTTAGTCAAGCGTTTCGCTTCAGACCGGCTGAAGCAGAAACCTGCACCACGACCAGAAACCGTGTTGTGGAACTGATTCCGAATGCCCCCTGGCAAGCAGCCAGTTTTGACACCCTGATCTGAAGCCTCACTCCCGACCGCTTCCGCAGGCAGCCCTGCCAGACCAGACACCGTGATGCCCTACACCACAGACCAGACCGGCAGATGCTCCACCATAACGCTTTGCGACGAAAACTCTTGCCTGATGGCGAAACCTGAGCCAGACGGTGGATTCATCGGAACCACTTGTCGCAATTCCGAACGACGAACCTGCTCGTGTTTTCGCTTCAAAGCAAACGCAGCGAGGATTGCCACGCAATCGGACGCCGTGGTGTTCCCAATCTGACTGTGTCAACAGCTGTATTGAATGGAACAGACAGAAACAGACGTCACTGAAGCAAAATCTTCTACTGGAAATCTTAGCCGCCGACTGCACCCTGTCAATCGACGTCAGGACATACTATCGGCGATTCTGTTTAAGAAAGTCAATAGGGTTTCAGGAGTCACGGCCGATCCAACGGCCGCGATCCCCGTTCTACCGGTGCCGCGGATTCTGCCCCCGCCCGCTGGACCTGCGACTCACCACTCGGCTCCAGCTTCAGATGCCCCGGTTCCGGACGCTCCCCTTTCACCTGCTTCACCGGTGCGTCCTCTTCCCCCTTCGGGGCCTCCGGTGTCTTTTTCACCAGCGGACGGGGCTGCCGCTGGGGAGACGCAAACAGATGTTCTTCATCAAACGCGGCAATTGTGCCGTTCATCCCTTCCCGGCGACCGGCAATCGGAGCTTCAGTCGTGGCTCCGCCAAACTGCGTCTTCCCATCATAGATGGTCCCCTTCTGGAACGGTCCTACTCCAAACACCCAGAGATCCTTGGCAGTGGCCCGGGCGACAGAACTGCCTGACTGCCAGACCACTTCGCGCCCGTCCCGGGAATAGGCGAACAGACCGATTTTTGCCGCCGCTGACTGCTCATTGCGCCGCGCCACCGACAGCTCCGGAATCGTCGGGGATGCCGGCACCCCGGAAGCGGCACTGGCCGCAACGGCCGCCGCACTCCCCAGAGCACTGTTGGACGGAATGCCATAGACAATTTCATGAGCGTCGGTCCCCAGCGTGCCGACCCGCCCTTCCACGATGTAATCCGCTTCATCCAGGGTCGCCTGCAGCAGCAATCCGGCCGCAATCATCTGCTGCCGCAGCGAGCTGATCACATAATCCGCATTGACGAATCCCGTCCCCTTGTAGCTGGTCATGTACTTCGTATCGAAATAGACCAGCTGCCCCCGCAGCGGCGTGAAATCAATCTTCGCCACCGCCGCATCGACCGCCTCGGAATTCAGTATCTGCTCGGTTGCCATGTTCTGCTTGGTCGTCCCGCACGAGGGCATCAGCAGTGCAGCCAGAACCAGACAGACAACACAGATCCTGCGCGAAGCAAGCAGGTTGCCTCCCGGAACGTTTCCCGAATCGAAACGTCGAGCCACATTCAACATATCGCAGCAGACAGCAGAAAAAGGGCAGGAAACAAAACGTCAGGCAGGTCAGGACAACAGGCTGCCGGCAGGTCCCACACCCCAGCAGCCCTTTTCAATTCGCCTCCCTGACAGCAGGGCACCATCAGGTTCCGACTGTGTCCTCAAAAAGGTCGCCCCGAGCGCCAGGGAGTCTATCGCCCCCTGCGACCTTGCTCCAACCCGAGTTTTTGCCCTTACAACCCTTCGCTCCGTTGCAATTTTTACAGATTTCTGCGACACCCCAGTTTGACATCGCTATTCGGGCCTCTTTACGGTCGGTGCGAAGACGCATTCTGCCAGACAGGGAGACTCCCGCCATGAGAAGGTCGCCACCTCCAGGCCAGCCGCTGCGAATCGGCCGGAAAATTTCACTCGCCACCGGAGTTCTGCTGGCCTGCAGTCAGATGGCACTGGCCCAGAACAGACCATCGGCGAACAGACCATCGGCCCCGCAGCCGTTTCTGATCCCTCCACCACCGCCCCCGCAGCTCCGGACGATTCCGGCCCAGCCTCCACAGCCCCAGCCGGCCCCCCCAGCGTCTCAGGCCATTCCGCAGCCGGCGGCTTCCGCCGTGTCATCGGCCGCATCGACCACAATCAGCGACGAAGACTGGCAGATCACCTTTCTCCCGGCACAAACAGGGACTCCCAACCCGAAAAGCTATGAAAGCGTGTATCAGTCCATCCCGTTCCGCCGCGCGGAATACCTGGCCAATCCCAGCTACCGGCACGACGCGACCATGGAATTCATGTTCGGACAGATGCGTCCGACAGTCGTCAACAAGAATGACACGCCTCAGCGCGTCGTGAATCCCCGTCCGGGACTGACTCAGCCTTATCCCCTGTCGAAAGGGGAACTCTACAGCTACTGGCCGCTGCTGCAGTACGGCTCACCGCTGCCGTTGCTGTCGCCCATTCAATAAGCACAACGGGCCAGGAGAGCAACTGACTCTGATCGAGGTGCGCGCAGTGCGCGTTGCCGGCGGAAATGTCGCTCGCCGCGTGACAGAACACCGTCCCGGTACGAGGGAAACGCTCGAAATGCAAAATCCGACAAGGGAAGACGCCTCGTGATCACGTCTCCCGAATCCAGGCCCTGAGAGAGCATTAAGGAACCGGGGCGACCCCTTCTTCGGCAGCCAGCTGCTGAGCGCGATACTCTTCATGGGCCTGCACCGTCTGCGGCAGCAGGAATTCCGGACCGGCCGGGAAGAACTGGACGTCATCCCGAAGATACCAGGCCGACGGCAGTGTCTGCCCGCCGATGTTCGTCTGGCATCCGCTGAAACCAAGACTTGCGAACAGGCAGGTCAGCATCAGGGCGACCGGATTCGCGAAGGTTTTTCGGATTTTCATGCCTGAACTCACGGCTAAATAGGATCGACGAAAGACTGGTCAGCCATCCCGCCTGAATGAGGATGCAACTGTCACCAGCTTGGATTTGCCTTTCTGGTATCGGTGGCGGAAGGCGGGCCCCTTCAGCAAAATCGGAAAAATCATTACGACCGGCCACCAGACCCTGATTGCACACCGGCCAGAACTGCCGGACCCCGACATCAGAACAGGCTCCCTGCGCCCGCAGCGTCCCCCCGTCCGGGAATCTTCCAAACATCCCGGGCCCTCAGAACAGGGACTCTCGTCAGGGTTCCACAGCAGCGGCTTCGCCGGAAGAGACTCGGCACAGGGGGAATGCGGTTGATGCAACAGGGATGCACCTGAGGCAGCGCGCAGAAAAAAACCCCACTCGCGGGAGAGTGAGGTTGATCGCATCTGCTGTAAATCGACAAGGCCCGATAATCGGCCCGGGTCGGTGCAACTTATGCGGGGCGAACGACCGAAGCACGGGCCCCTTTCGGTCCCACTTCTGATTCAAATTCAACATCCTGACCTTCATACAACGATTCGAACGTTGCATCTTTCAGGGCTGAAACGTGGAAAAACAAGTCCTTTGCGCCATTGCCACCGGAAATGAATCCGAAGCCTTTGTCCGCAACCAGTTTTTTGATCGTTCCGCGCTGCATAGCAGCCATTCCTCACTCAAAACATAACGAAAAGCCAAGAGATCACTGGCCGGCATGTCGCACCGGCCGGGAAAGATTCCCCGACCATGCTTCACAATGACCAGAATGGAACCTGCCAGGGCCAATGGCCAGGGAACGGACAAAGAAAGACCTGTTCAGGCTGGCTGCCAGGTCTGCCTGCGGCGATCCGCTGGACCACCCCGAAGGCTGCGTCGCACACGCAATCCACACATCAATGGATCGAGCGACGATGCCGTCCAGATGGAGCATGGACGCGAGATGTGCAACGAACTTCAATCCGGCATTCCGCAGTTGCTGTCGCATCTGACGCAGAGCCGGGATTTCCGCCATTAGGGATCTCAACGTGATCCGGAGTGTAGCGACCGGCCCCCTTCAAGGCTACCGCGAATGAGGAAATCTTGATGGGTTCCCGAAACCCCTCAGGACCTCCGGCGCAAACGAATCATCTTGCCGCAATCCGGACACTCACACTATGTTCCGATGCATCAGGTTCTCCTGCTTCACCGACCTCCTCCCCCCTTCGGGCAGATGCACATGAATCACTCATTTTCCTGGAAGATCCTGTGCCTGCTGACACTGCTGCCGACTCTGGCGGCGGCCCAGTCTCCGGCCGGTTCCCCGGCGCAGAAGCCCCTGTTTCCCACAGCCGTCGGGTCGCGCTGGACCTACGACTCCAGCGGCGTGGAAGTGGTGGAAGAGATCATTGCCGAAGACGTGATTCAGGGCGAAACATGTCAGCGGGTGATCACCAAACTGAACGGCAAACTGCTGTCGTTCGAACATCTGGTCGAACGCCCTGACGGCATGTATCGAGTCACGATCGCCGGAGAACCGATGGAACCGCCCCTGTGCTTTCTGAAGACGCATGCGAAGTCCGGAGAAACCTGGGCCGTCGATTCGAAGATCGGTGAAGTCAGTGTGACCGGAGAATTCACCGCCGGCACCAAAATCGAACTCAATGCCGGCTTCAAAACGACAGGCGTGCAATTCCGCAGCAAACAGGCCATCACGTCGCAGGGTTCGAAATTCCGCGTTCCGCAGGGAGAACTCGAGTTCACCTATGAATACGTCCCTGGAATTGGCAAAGTCCGCCAGAGCATGACCTTTGGTGACAAAACCAAATCCCTGGTTCTCAAGAAGTTCGAGCTGGGAACCGGAACGGCGTCTTCTTCTGGCGAACCAGGCACACCCACACTCCCGACGACAGAGAAAGCCCCCGCCGGCGCCAATTAACGCAAGTTGCTCTGACCGGTGCCCGCCGGATTTCTGCTTTTGCGAGGCGCGTTTCACTTGATGAAACGCAACTCGTCGCGTGGCGGAACGCGGCCCCTGCGGAAGTGAAGCGCTCTCAACGCGTGCCGACGTCGCCGGCCCCATCCGGCCTGATGCCGTGACTCTTCTTCCCGACGGCGTTCGTCCAGACACCATTCGACGCGGGCATTAAAAAAGCAACACCTCGTTTCATCCAGCGTCCTCGCCCCGCGGAGTGGCAGCCCCATCCGTCCAGACACCATTCGACGCGGGCATTAAAAAAGCCAGATGGAATTTCCGTTCAGATCCTGCCAGGCCGGTTGTGTCTGCACAGAGACCTGGCGGCCATAGCTGCGGCGCCACGGGGCCAGTCGCCAGCAGGCGAAAGCCTGGCGCAGCGGGACTGGTCGCACTTCCAGCGGAGCCGAAAGGTTCGCCGTGCCGGTGATCTCCTGCCAGGCGGCAATGCGCCGGGAGCGTCGAATATGGATCGGGTCGATTCCATACCAGTTCAGTCGCGGAGTCAGAACCACGGCCTGATGCGCTGCGGCAGCCTGTGCCGCGCGAGCATCCAGATCGATCATGCGACGGGACAGAGTGGACCAGGGAATGGTTTTCCCCGGGAAGAGCATCTGCCTGATCACGCGATAGCGCCGTTCGGTCAGTTGCAGGGCCCGCTCGACCGGCAGGCGGACAAAAGTCAGTGGCATTGCCAGTCCGGCCACCTGTTCGAAGAGTTCATTCAGCCGCTGGAGAATTTCCTCGACTTCAAACCCATAGATCAGATCGTTGCCGACATCGGTGACGAACGCCCAGCTTTCATCGACCGGCGGGCGAGACTTCAAGATGTCCCAGATGCCGCAGCGCTGGATCGAAGGGAGCCCGCGATTCAGGACGAAGCTGCGGGCGCAGAGTGACCGGCCATGACCATGCGCCGCGAACAATTCCGTGGAGACCTGCCGGGGGCGCAGGCAGGCCGAAGCCAGCAGCGGAAAGGCCAGCGTCACATTGCTGGCCCCCAGAATCAGAATCCGCCGTGTGGTGACTGTCGCCATGCTGCCGCCGTTTCAGGTCTTTTCTCCCCGGCCCTGAAGTCATTTCGGAATGCGACTCCAGTGTTCCGCAGGCGATCACATGGGCATTCCTGCGGGGAGTCACGCCCCATTCGCCTGCACCAGAACCATGACAATGGGCCAGAGCGATTCACTCCCGCAGGGGCCGCGTTCCGCCACACGGCGAGTTGCGTTTCATCCAGTAAAACTCGCACAAAAAACAGGAAGACGGTGGGGCCCAGCCAGAGCCACCAGCTCTAATAGGCCAGGTTGGAAGCCAGCCAGCGTTCAATCATGGCCAGTTCCATGCCACAGCGCCGGGCATAATCTTCCACCTGATCCCGGGTCATCCGGTCAATGGTGAAGTAACGGGCTTCGGGATGGGCGAAATACAACCCGCTGACCGAGGCTGCCGGCCACATGACCAGTGACTCGGTCAGCTGGATGCCGGTCTTTTCAGTCACGTCGAGCATCTGGAAAAATTTCCCCTTCGGCAGATGGTCCGGGCAGGCCGGATAACCAAAGGCCGGACGAATTCCCCGATAGCGTTCGGAGATCAGGTCTCCAGGCTGAAACTGATCCGGCTGTTCATATTTCCAGACCTGTGTCCGCACGAAGTGATGCAGGTATTCGGCAAAGGCTTCGGCCAGTCGATCGGCCAGCGCCTTGGTCAGAATGGAATTGTATTCGTCGTGATCTTTCTCGAACTGTGTGGCGAGTTCATCGCAGCCGAAGCCGGTCGAAACCGCGAACGCACCGAGCGAGTCGAGCCGGCCCGACGACAGCGGAGCGATGTAATCGACGAGTGAGCGGAAGTCTTTCTGCCCCACACGTTCCCATTGCTGACGCAGCATCGGGAAGCGAACCAGTTCCTGCTGGCGCGACGCATCGTTGTAAACAACAATGTCTTCTCCGTCGGCATTCGCCGGCCAGAAGCCATAAATTCCCCGGGCGGTGAACAGGCCTTCCCGCAGAATCCGTTCCAGCAGTTTCTGGGCATCGTCGAACAGACGCTTTGCTTCGGCCCCGACCTGCGGATCGTCGAAAATGCGCGGGTATTTCCCCTTCAGTTCCCAGGCCATGAAGAACGGAGACCAGTCGATATAGGGCACCAGCTTTTCGAGCGGGAAATTCTCCAGCAGCTGCATGCCGGTCACACCGGGAGTCGGAATATCGACCGTGGCCCAGTCGGTCTGAAACCGGCGTTTGCAGGCCACCGAATAGGGGACAAGGTTCTGTTCCATCCGCTGGGCGAACCGGTTGCGGTCCTTTTCCTGCATGTCGCGAATTTTCTCGACATATGCCGGCTTGGTTTCAGGATTCAGCAGCGATTCGACCGCCGGCACCGACAGCGAGGCATCGATCACATGCACGGTCGGTTCCTGATACTGCGGAGCAATTTTCACGGCCGTGTGACGTGCCGAAGTGGTGGCCCCGCCGATCAGCAGGGGAATTTTGAATCCCTGCCGGTTCATCTCCTTGGCGACATGAATCATTTCTTCGAGTGACGGCGTGATGAGACCGGACAGGCCCACGATGTCGGCGTTGGTCTCGATGGCCGTCTGCAGAATTTTTTCGCAGGGAACCATGACTCCCAGGTCGATCACATCGAAGTTATTGCAGCGCAGCACGACCCCGACAATGTTTTTGCCGATGTCATGCACGTCCCCTTTCACGGTGGCGAGCACAATGGTGCCGCGGCCGGAACGGCTGGGAACGAAGCTGACTTCCTGGCTCAATCCGGCGGCCTTTTCGGCCTCCATGAACGGCTCCAGATAGGCCACGGCCTTCTTCATCACCCGGGCCGATTTCACCACCTGGGGCAGAAACATTTTTCCGGCCCCGAACAGTTCTCCCACCACGCTCATGCCGTCCATCAGCGGGCCCTGAATGACGTTCAGCGGCCGGCCATATTTCACCCGGGCTTCTTCCGCATCGGCTTCAATGAACTCGGTGATTCCTTTGAGGAGTGCATAGCTCAGGCGTTCCTCGACAGTGCCGGCCCGCCAGGCAGCGGTTTCTTCTGCCGGCTTGTCTGACTGTTCCGAGGCCTGTCCCTTGATCCGGTCGGCCAGCTGAATCAGCCGGTCGGTGGCCTCCGGATGCCGATTGAGCAGCACATCTTCAATGGCGTCGCGCAGGCCCGGCTCGATGTCGTCATACACTTCGAGCTGTCCGGCATTCACAATGCCCATATCGAGCCCGGCCCGAATGGCGTGATACAGAAAACACGCATTCATGGCCTCGCGGACCACTTCATTTCCCCGGAAGGAAAACGACACATTGCTGACCCCGCCCGACGTGCGCGCCCCCGGGCACTCCTGTTTGATGCGCCGGACCGCCTCGAAGAACTCGACGGCATAGTTGTTGTGTTCCTCCATCCCGGTGGCGACAGTGAGGATGTTGGAATCGAAGATGATGTCTTCCGGTGGAAAGCCGGCCTGCGTGGTGAGCAGATCATAAGCCCGTTTGCAGATGCGCACCTTGTCGTCGGCCGTCACGGCCTGTCCGGTTTCGTCAAAGGCCATCACCACCACGGCAGCGCCATAACGGCGCACAATGGCGGCCTGCTCGAGAAACTTTTCAGGTCCTTCCTTCAGGCTGATCGAATTGACAATTCCCTTTCCGGCCAGGCACCGCAGACCGGCCTCGATGACTTCAAATTTGGAACTGTCGACCATCACCGGCACGTCGTTGACGCCCGGCTCATCGGCCAGCAGATTCAGAAAATGCACCATCTCGGTCTGGCTGTCGAGCAGACCTTCATCCATGTTCACATCGATGACGTTGGCCCCGCCAGACACCTGATCGACGGCAATCTGCAGAGCTTCTTCGTACTTCTTTTCTTTGATCAGCCGGGCGAATTTCCGCGACCCGGTCACATTGGTGCGTTCTCCAATCATCAGAAAATTGGAGTCTTCCCGCAGTTCGCACAGCTTCGCCCCACTGTATGTGGTCGTATGTCTGCGCGGATGCAGCGGACGGGGAGCCACATCGGCCACCGCTTCAGCGACCTGGCGAATGTATTCCGGCGTGGTGCCGCAACAGCCCCCGACCAGATTCATCCAGCCCTGCTGTGCGAATTCACGAATCAGGCCTGAAAATTCGACCGGATTCGAGTTGAAGCCCCCCATGCCGTCCGGCATCCCGGCGTTCGGATAGCAGCTGACGAAACAATCGGCACGCTGGCTGACGGTTTCCATGAAGCCCCGCATCTCTTTGGGCCCCAAGGAACAGTTCAGTCCCAGCCCGAACAGTGGGAAATGTTCCACGGAAACCAGAAATGCATCGAGCGACTGCCCGGTCAGTGTCACCCCTCCCATGAAGACGGTGCCGGAGCAGATCACCGGCACGCGCACCCCGCGTTCGCGAAACACCTGATCAATCGCGAACAGGCAGGCCTTCATGTTCAGCGTGTCGAACGAGGTTTCCGGCAGCAGCAGGTCCACCCCGCCATCGAGCATGCCATGCACCTGCTCGGCATACGAGGCAGCCATCTGCTCAAAGCTGACAGGCCGATATCCCGGGCGGTCGGCATTGAACGACAGCTGATATTTCGTCGGCCCGATGCTGCCGGCCACAAACCGGGGTTTGTCCGGATTCTTTCGGGTGAACTCATCCGCCACATTCCGGGCCAGTTCCACGGCCACGCGGTTCATTTCCCGGGCATGCTCGCCCAGCTGCAGTTCTTCGAGCATCAGAGACGTCGCCCCGAAGGTGTTCGTCTCGATGATGTCGGAGCCCGCCTCGAGATACTTGCGGTGAATCCCGGCGATCATGTCGGGCTGCGTGAGCACCAGCACATCGCTGGCGTTTTTCAGATCGACAGGATGCTTTTGAAAGCGTTTCCCGCGGTAATCCTCTTCGGTGGGACGATATTCATGGATCATGGACCCCATGGCACCATCGAGCACCAGAATGCGTCGGGACAGGAGTTCACGCAGGCGTTCTTCAGAAGAATACATGAATCGGCAAGTTCAGAAAGAAGGAAAATTTGCGGATAAGACTCGTTCGCGATCCGCTCGCGGCGAAGCCCCCTTATCCCGGGAGCGGTTTGATTCGCAACACAGAAATCACTAACAGAAATCACTGACAAGAATTACTGACAAGAATTACTGACAAGATTCACTGGCAAGGCTGGCGGCGAGCGGTCAGGGATGACAGATCGTCACTGCATTTGCATTCACTGCATTTGCATTCACTGCAAAAACAGACGCACCGGCGTGGACCGCCGGCGTGAAGTTCCAGTTTTCCAGCGTCTGTCACAAAAGGGAACTGCGAATTTCCGCAGCCCCATACAAATCATGGCTGACAAATCAGGACTGGAGCCAAGGGCTCGGGCCTGAGGCACTCGCGGACGCTTCGTGCTCTGGGAAAACGCCACTCACCGCGTGGCGACACACGGCCCCTGCGGGAGTGAAGCGTCTGAGTCCGGCCAGAATCACCGCTTGATTCTCCGGCTTTTTCCAGACAGTCACGCTTCAAACAATCCCACCTCAAACAATCACGGTCTGTTCCCGGTCCGGGCCGATCGAAACGAATCCGACTTCCGCTTCCAGCAGTTCGGAAATGGTATCGATATAAGCCCGGGCCTGCTTCGGGAAGTCCGCCATTTTCCGGATGCCGGTAATGTCCTGTTTCCAGCCTGGCAATGTGCGATAAACCGGCTTCGCCTGGGCCAGATCATCAATATGACTCGGGAAGTCGGTCGTCCGTTCGCCCTGAATTTCATAGGCTTCGCAGATTTTGATCTCATCGAGCTTGCTGAGCACGTCGAGCAGCATGACGGCAATGCAGTCGATTCCAGAGATACGGGCTCCATAGCCGGTGGCCACGGCATCGAACCAGCCGCAGCGGCGCGGACGGCCGGTGACCGTTCCATATTCATGGCCTTCATCCCGAATGTGCTGCCCGATGGCATCGGTCAGCTCGGTCGGGCAGGGCCCCCCTCCCACGCGCGTCGTATAGGCTTTGACCACGCCAATCATGCGGTCAATGCACCGTTCCGGAACCCCGGAACCGGGATGAATGCCACAGCCGGAACTGTTGGATGACGTGACATACGGGAAAGTCCCGTGATCGATATCGAGCAGGCTTCCCTGGGCTCCTTCAAACAGCAGGCTTTTCTTTTCCTTGATCACCCGATGCAGGTAGGCCGTGGTATCCAGCACATGCTTCCGCAATGTTTCGGCATAGCCGGTGTATTCCTGAAAGATCGCCTCGGCATCTGGAATTTCGGCAGCCGGATCCAGAGCCTGAATGATGAGCCGCTTCTGGGCCACGACTTCTTCCAGCCGCTCACGGAAGAACTCCGGACGATACAGGTCGCCCAGCCGAATGGCATGCGTCCGGCCGATTTTATCGCGATAGCAGGTGCCGATGCCGCGCATCGTGGTGCCAATCGCCTTGGCTCCCCGGGCCTTTTCCAACCCGGCCTCTTCGACCATGTGATACGGAAAGATCACATGCGCACGATCGCTGATGAACAGCTGCTGGGCTTCCACTCCCTGCTGGCGAATGGAATCAATCTCGGCGAGCAATGCCTTGGGGTTCACCACCACCCCATTGGCAATGATCGATGTCACGCCCGGGCGAAGAATCCCTGCCGGCAGCAGCGACAGCTTGTAGGTTTTGCCGCCAAACATCACGGTGTGTCCGGCGTTGTTCCCTCCCAGATAACGGCAGACGACCTGATGCTGGTCTGTCAGCAGATCGACAATTTTGCCCTTGGCCTCGTCTCCCCATTGCAATCCGACAACTGCCGTCACCGACATAGCTGCATTCCGATCTGCTGCGCACAAACTTCAGACACATTTCCAACTGCGGCCGCGTTCCCTGTCAACGAAACCCCGGAGGCCGGCCAGCCGATTTTTTCGCGACAGGGAAGTGTAGCAGTCGCTTTGACCCTTGTAGAGCCTGCCTGCCGGTTCTTCCGATGCCGGGATCATTCACAGGCCCCGACGGCCCGATTTTGAGCCTGATGTTGGATTTTCCCGCACAGATCAGGACAATCAGATCGTATGAATACTGTTTCAGGCACAATCCCTGAACAGACGCCTCCCGCCTCTGGCGGCAGCCTCGAATGTGTCGGTGCATGGCCTGGCCGACCCATTCCGCAAAGTCGACACATCTTCTCCAGAAAGCTCCCGATGGCCAGCGAACAGGAAAGGCAATGAGCCACCCGTTCTGTCACATTCCGTTTCCAGAAATTCTTTCCAGGGCCCTGTTCACTCTCGTGATCCTGTACGGAGTTTCTGCGCACGCACAGCCGGAAGCCGCACTTTCCTCAACGACGTCCCCGGTGCCGCCGGTCTTCAGCAAGCCGGCTCCACAATCGGTGAAAGACCTGCAGGCCATTCAGAATCATGTGATTCAGCTGGTCCCGCAACTGAAGGCGGTGACCGTCAATCTGACGATTCACGGGCATGGTGCCGCCGGAGCCCAGGGGAGCGGAGTGATCGTCGCCCCGGAAGGCCTCATTCTGACCGCCGCCCATGTCACAGGCATTGCCGGCCGGTCCGTCACCATCACCACATCCGATGGCAAACGCTATCCCGGCATCACACTGGGGCGCAATGCCACGCTGGATGCGGCCATGGTCCGGTTCGAATCCTCCCGGCGGGACTGGCCCTGGGCTCCTGTGGCCACCAGCCCGACCCTGCCAGGCGCCTGGTGCGCCGTCATGGGACACCCCGGCGGATATCAGCCGGAACGAGGCATGGTCCTGCGGCTCGGACGGGTGGTGCAGAAAAATGAATGGATGGTGCAGACCGACTGCGAACTGGTCGGAGGCGATTCCGGCGGCCCGCTGTTCAACATGCAGGGCGAAGTCATCGGCATCAATACGCGCATCGGGGAAAGCACCGAGTTCAACATTCACGTCCCGGCCGAAATTTACTCCCGGGACTGGAAACGACTCCTGGCAGGCGAAGAGTTCCGCACGCACAGCGGAGCCTACCTGGGACTGTCCGGTTCACCCGCCCCTTCCGGAGAAGGCCTGCTGCTTGACCGGGTCGTGCCCGGCGACGTGGCAGAACGCGAAGGCCTGCGGGCCGGAGACATCCTGCTGACGTTTCAGGGAGAAAACGTCCATGATCTGGCCCAGCTGACCGAACTGGTCGGCCAGGAATTTCCCGGGCAGTCCGTCAAACTCACGCTGCTGCGCGACGGGCAGGTGCGATCTGTCACGCTGCGACTCGGAATGCGCTGGAAAGAATAAAGCCGGCCCGCACGAAACCGGTTCCCCTGAAACCGGCCCCGGTCTTCCTGTCCGCCACAATCCCCCCCGCGGCAGCGAACCGCCTTCCATGCCGGACACCGATCAATATCGGGCGAGATCGGCCGCCGGATTTGTCAGTTTCAACTCCCCGGCAATCTGCTGCGCCCGGGAAACCATCATCGACAGTTCGCTGCCGATTGCCAGAAACTTCCAGCCCTGTTCCACCCGGCGCTGCACATCGGGAACAGACTGCACATGCAACCCGACCGGCAGGCCCGCCTCATTGCCGTTGTCCAGCACCCGCTGCAACATCGCCTCGAACTCTTCCGCACTGGGATCTTTTCCGTCAGGCGAACGCATCTGCGCACGCAGGTCATTGGGGCCGACAAAAATGGCATCGACCCCAGGCAGGCGATAGATCTCCGGAGCATTTTCCACACCGCGGGGCGACTCCGTCTGCAGAATCACCACCACTTCATCATTGGCCCGTGCATAATAGTCTCCGGCAGATGCCGAAAAGTTCAGCGCATGCAGGGCACCGCCCACGGAACGATTTCCGGTCGGCGGATACTTCGCCGCTGCAATACAGGCTTTTGCCTGCTCGACCGTATCGACCATCGGGCAGATAATGCCCATGGCTCCGGCATCCAGCACCCGCTTGATGTGATCGTGCCGTCCTTCCGGAACACGCGCCAGCGGCACGCAGCCGGCATCGGCAATGGCGGCAAACAGCACGCCTGCCTGGTGCCAGTCGATGGGAGAATGTTCCAGATCGACCGTCAGATAATGGAAGCCCATCCGGGCCATGAACCGGGTGGCAAACACATCTCCCAGGGAAAGCCAGCTGCCGATCTGGGCCTGACCCGACTTCAATGCGGATTTCAACGGGTTGCTGCGCATGATCCTCCCCGGACTGATATGGACATTCTGGATGCTGAAGAATTCGCCCTGCGGATCACCGCCCGCCCTGCCCGGCATGGGTGCCGCCACTGCGGCGAAAGTCGTTCAGACTTCCGGCCGATTTGACAAACCGCACGCCAGTTATGTCATCTATGGTGCAATGGTCACCAAAAAACAAGCGTGATCAGCGGGACTGCCCCGGGAACCAGTGTGGATTTGCCGGGTGATTTCGACGTGTCCCGAGCGACTGACCCCAATCCTGCCATGGCCAAGACACCTGAAACCGAACTGCTGGACGCCTCTTTGAAACTGCTTCAGGCGATTGACGCCGGAGACTGGGACACTTATGCGGCCCTGTGCGCAGAAGACATCACCTGCTTCGAGTCCGAAGCCAACGGCCATCTGGTCGTCGGACTTCCGTTTCACAAGTTCTATTTCGATCTCCCCGGCAATGGCTCCCCCCGACTCTCGACAGCCAGTTCTCCCACGGTTCGGGTGATTGGCGATGTCGGGCTGGTCTGTTATGCCCGACTGACCCAGAAACTCGACAGCCAGGGTGCCCCGGTGACTGTCACCTCCGATGAAACGCGCATCTGGCAGAAGATCAACGGAGAATGGAAGCACATCCACTTCCACCGCTCGCCGGCATAAAGCCGCCTGACATCACCTCCCCCGCCCCGCCCGTGGCAGGAATGTTCTCAACAGATGAGAGGTTCTGTTCGCGCCCCTGAATCTGCGGCACTGAACCTGATGACTCTGGCCGGGGCCTGCGCCCCTGCGGGAAGTTTTCAGTGGAAGTGCAATCCGAATCCGCCTGATTTCCAGATCTGCCTGCACGGTTGTTTCAATCCTTCCGTCAGGCAGATTTTTTGCGGAACAGGCCCCGAATTCATCAAGTCGGCCCCCGGCCGGACTCTCAGAAACCAACTGTCCAGTGTTTTTTCACCCGGAAGCCAGGGGATGAGAATCTGCTCCGGCTGCGGTCCGTTGACACGTCGTAGCGACATGGTGAATCCGGGAAACATTGTGTTCCAGGTGATTCTTCAAGTTCATACCGGTCAATCGCTTGAGCCGACAAAATGTTCTCCGTCCCGGACGCGGAAAATTTGACCGGCCCCTGTCAGGGTGTAGACTCCAGTGTCCGCCGGAAAATCATCGGGCGTCCCCCGCAATGGAACACCTGTCCACTTGCCAGGCCGCCGAAACGATGAAACAACTTATGCTGGCTTGCACGATTCTCCGGCAGGCGCTCGTCGGTATCCCGCAACCTCAGGATCACCAGACCCAGGAATACTGTGTCACTTCCGACTCCTCACGAATTCCGGGAACTTGTCAGGTCGCATACCGACCTGGTCAGCCTGATCGGGGAGTCGATTTCTCTGCAGCCGCGCCACGGCGGACGGCTCTACGTCGGACTCTGCCCGTTTCATGACGATCACAATCCGTCCATGAACGTGTATCCGGACCGGCAGACCTTTCGCTGCTGGTCCTGCCAGACCGGGGGAGACTGTTTCACCTTCCTGATGGAACGGGAAAAAATCCCCTTTCCCGAAGCCCTGGAACTGTTGGCGCGCCGGGCCAATCTGGAAGTCCCCCGGCAACTCAATCGCACCACTCCCGAACAGGAGACCAGTCGGGCGAATCTGCTCGAAGTCCTGCAATGGGCCGAAAATGAATATCACCAGTGCCTGCTGCAGGCTCCGGAAGCCGCACCGGCCCGGGATTATCTGGCAGGCCGCGGGTTCACATCCGACATCATTCAAACTTATCGACTGGGATTTCACCCCGACGACTGGACCTGGCTGGTCCGCCGCGCCGCCGGAAAATATCCCGCCCGTCAGATGCTGGAAGCTCGCCTGATCGGCTCCCGCGATGGCCGGAATTTTGATCATTTCGTCAATCGTGTCCTGTTCCCGATCCATAACGAACGCGGGCAGGTCGTGTCGTTCGGCGGCCGGATTCTGCCAGGCAGCACCGATCCAGCCAAATACTGGAACGGTCCGGAAAGCGTGGTCTTCCACAAAAGCCGCCTGCTGTATGCCATCGACAAAGCCCGCGACACGATTCGCAGGCAGAAGCAGGCCATCGTCGTCGAAGGCTATACCGACTGCATTACCTGCCAGCAGCATGGCATCGGCAATGCCGTGGCCACACTCGGCACCGCCCTGACCGATTCTCATGTCACCGCGCTGCGGCGGTTTGCCGAACAGGTGGTGCTGGTGTTCGACGGCGATGCCGCCGGTCAGAATGCCGCGAAAAAGGCGGTCGAACGCTTTCTGGCGCAGGATGTCGATCTCAGAATTCTGACTTTGCCGGAAAATCTCGACCCCGCGGAATATCTCGTAGCCTACAATTTGGCCGGGTTTCAGGAACTGGTCCAACAGGCTCCCGATGCCTGGGAGTTTCAGTTTCGTGCTGCCCGGCAGACTCATGGAAGCGACACGATTGCCGGACGCCAGCGGATCTTTGAAGAGATGATCTCCCTGCTGGCCCACGTGCCGAATTTGCAAGGAACGCTCCGGGAAGGGCTGTTTATTGCAAATCTTTCCCAGCGACTGCAGATCCCGGAAGGGGTGGTGCGCGAACAGCTGGCCCAGGCACGCGGGCAAAAAAAAGCACCGGTCAAAACAGTTGAAACTCCTGCAGAGAACCAGGATCGGTCACGGCAGATTGCACGTATTCTTCGTGGCCGGCTGACTCCGCAGGATCGTTTGGAATGCGACTTGCTTGAACAACTCCTGAGCGTTCCCGAGCACGCCAGTCATGTGGCCTCCGCACTGGAACGACTCCCCATCCAGAACCCGCTGATCCGCGAACTCGTGGAACACTGCAGCTGGGAATGGGAAGAACTTGGTGAGCTGACCCTGGCAGGACTCCTGGGACGGGTGGAAAACCCCGAATTGAAAAGCCTGATCGTCTGGCTGGACGAACAGGTCGTGGCGAAAGGCCTCGCCGCAAAAGTGAATGACAGTGGATTCGATGACGACGGCTGCCCGCTTTTTCTCAAACAGGCAATGGAAGCGCTCACCTGGAAAAAGCAGGAAGAACAGCAGCAGTCGCTGACGAATCAATTGTCACAGCAATCCATCGGAGCTGGCGGGCTCGATGAGGCCACGGAACTGGCGTTGCGACAGGCCGCCGAATTTCATCTGAAAAGAGCCACCCGAAGAACCTCTGTCTAGGTACGCCTGAAACGGCACGCCGTGGAGATTTCCATGTATCGTCTGGATGAAAGCCTGCGGGAACTGACGGAATTGGGCCAGCTGCAAGGGTATTTGACCTTTTCACAGGTGAATGCCTATCTGCCCGATGAAGCGGTCAATCCCGAAAAGATTGACGCCCTGCTGATCTCGCTCGAAGAACTTGGACTCAACATCCGTGACGAGCAGCAGCCGCCGCGCGAAGTCAAAAAGACCGTCAAGCCCGGCCGAAAAGCCCCGGCCCGCAAGATGCAGACCGTCAACCTGACCGGCATTGTCGACGATACCGGCGGACGCGCCATCGATGACCCAGTGCGGATGTACCTGTCGCAGATGGGAGAGATTCCCCTGCTGACCCGGGATGAAGAAATCGCCCTGGCCAAAAAAATCGAAGTCACCCGCAAACGGTTCCGCCGCACCCTGCTCGAAAACCATTTCATCTCCCGGGATGCCTACGACACTCTGCAGAAGGTCGATCGGGGAGAACTCCCGTTTGACCGCACCATCAAAATCTCGCTGACAGAATGCACCGAACGCGAACAGGTGCAAGGCCGCATGCCGCACAACCTGCGGACCATCCGGCAATTGCTCGACCTGAATGAGCAGGACTTCACCGCCGTCTGTCACGGCACGCAGGTGAAACTCAACGCCGAAAAACAGAACCAGCTCGACCTGCGGCGTCGCAAGGTCGCCACGCTTCTGGAAGAAATGAGCCTGCGGACACAGCGTCTGCAGCCACTCATTCGCCGGCTCGAACAGATCACCCGGCGGATGCGGGAACTGCAGCGAGAAATCGCCCGGATCGAAGGGGACCGGCTGCTGAAAGACCGTCGCGCCAACTATGAGCAGGAACTGCGCGATCTGATGCGGATGACGCTCGAAACTCCCGAATCGCTGCTGAAGCGGGTTCAGGAAATCGAAGAACGCTATCAGGCTTATGATCAGGCCATGCGGGATCTGTCGGCCGGAAACCTGCGCCTCGTTGTCTCGATCGCCAAGAAGTATCGCAACCGGGGACTGAGCTTTCTGGACCTGATCCAGGAAGGCAACACCGGCCTGATGCGGGCCGTCGACAAATACGAATACCGTCGCGGTTACAAGTTTTCGACCTATGCCACCTGGTGGATTCGCCAGGCCATCACCCGGGCCATTGCCGATCAGGCCCGCACGATTCGCATCCCGGTGCACATGATCGAAACCATGTCGCGCCTGCGGCGGGTCAGCAAGAATCTGGTACAGGAACTCGGACGTGAGCCGACGATTGAGGAAGTGGCCGAAGCCGCGCAGGTGAACGTCGAAGAGGCCCGCCGGGTTTTGAAGATGTCCCGGGCTCCGGTCAGTCTGGACAAGCCGGTCGGGGAAAACGACGACAGCCTGTTCGGCGATTTCATCGAAGATACCAGCGAATACAATCCGGTCAGCCAGGCCGCGCAGGAGATGCTCAAGGACAAGATCGATCAGGTGCTGAAAACCCTGACCTATCGCGAACGTGAAATCATCAAGCTCCGTTACGGACTCGGCGACGGCTATACCTACACGCTCGAGGAAGTCGGCCGGATCTTCAAAGTGACGCGAGAACGGGTGCGCCAGATCGAAGCCAAAGCCGTCCGCAAACTGCAGCACCCTGCCCGTGCCCGACAACTGCAGGGATTCCTGGAACGGCTCGCTCTGAATGTTGCCGCCAATTAGCGAGTCCACTTCCGTATGTGAAGCCTCTTTCAGAGCGCAAAACGTCAGTGTGGCCTCCTCTGACGCGGGCACTTGAAAGAGCCTACCGGCTCAATGCCCTCGTCCCGTTTCCATGAACCGTTCTCGCCCCGTGGATGGGGAGGGCACGATTCCCCCTGAGCGCGAGCGTCTTCTGAGTGGTGAAGCCGGCGGGACTGAATCCCACTGAATCCCGCTGCTCAGAAATGAGCAAATGTGTCCATCGTTCCATCGCCCGAGGCGGGTACCAGAACGGGCAACCGGCTCCAGACTCTGCGCGAGACTGTCGGGCGGATGTCATTTTCTAATGGAGATCATTTCGCGCGAAACCGGTTCAGCGTGTAATAGGCCCGGGTGTGCAGCAAGGGGAGCCCTGCCTGGGATCGAATCCCTTCGGCATGCAGTTCATGCACATGCCCGCGCTGCAGGCCGGAAATTTTCAGCCGCACCGACTTCGCATCATCGGCCAGCGTGATCGATTCAATGGTCGGCGTCGTCTGGTCCACTTCCGGACTTCCATAGCTGGACTGATAGATATAGCAATACGTCTGCAGCGAATAGCTGCTGCTGTCCAGCGCAGTCCGGGCCTCGACAGGCTGCGTGAAATTCAACGTGAATCCGTCCGGGTTGAGTCGCATGGAATGAATTTCGAACGGAGTCTTTCCCGTCCAGTTCACACGATCAATCGAGAACTCCTGCTTGCCGCGCGAGCCCCAGCCCCGGGCAGTCCCTCCGGCGAACAGTGCCCCCTGCGGAGTCATCTCCAGCCCCACTGTTCCGGCACCGAAGCCTTCCCGGAAGGGAAAGCAGGCTCCCTGATAGACGCCGTCGATCTGTTCCAGATCGACCCGCATGACCAGACTGTAGGTCTGATCTCCAACGAACATCTGCTTCTCGAACGGGCCAAACTTCCCATTGCTCAGGTCACAGGCCACGCCGCTGGCCGACTGTCCCATTTTCTTGTACGGAAAAAACACGGCCGGCAGTTCCAGTTCCGGAATCCGGTCGGCTTCCACAATCAGGCGTGATCCCGACTTCGGGTCGGCCGGGCGGGGTCCCATTGTCTTTTCGGCCAGTGAATACCATTCATTGCCACCTGGATGCCCTTGAAATTTGCCGGGCCGCAGCACCCGCAACGCGCAGGTGCCGTTCCACGGTCCCTGATTGTCGGTATAGAACATGTCCCCCTGGGCATTCACTCCCATGCCACCGGGAGAACGGATGCCGCTGGCTGTCGGAATGGCTTTCCCTTCCGGGGTGATCCGCATGGCCCAGCCCCGGAACGGCACCTTGCTGGTGAAAGAGCCGGTCAGACACAGCGAAACCCAGAGATTTCCCTGCCGGTCGAACTTGGATCCAAATGCATATTCATGCTGATCCCCCGAAATCTCCCAGGCATCGCTGACCACCTCAAACAGATCAGCCACGTCGTCGCCATTGGTATCGCGAATGCGCGAGACATCGCACCGCTGCACGACATACAGCCAGCCGTCCCGTTCTGCCAGCCCCAGAATTTCATGCAGCCCGTGCGCAAACCGGTGAAACTGGCTGGCCGCCAGTTTCGGCCCGAACGGGTCAGAGACCATCCAGACTTCCCCGCGCCGCGTCCCCACCGCCAGACGTCCGTCCGGCATCAGCTGAAAGGCACCCGGTTCCAGCACCGTCCCCGGGGGGAATTCCGCCGAAGTCAGCGTGTAATAATCCTGCTCAGTCGGCAGATCCGCCGCACAGACAGTCCGGCCGGCCAGTCCACAGACAACTGCCAGAGCCCCAGTCAGAAACAGGCTGCGCCGCATCGGGAATTCTCCACGTCGAACGTGTGACCGAGTTCTTCATTTCATCACAGCTGCGCTGAAACGAAATCGTACAGGACGAAATCAGTAATTCAGACCATTCTTGCGCAGATGCACCCAGGGGCGTTCATCGGCATGGCGCGGGCCCACAGAGGCGGCCGTCAGCTGCACCAGCGCCACCTGATGATCGCCGGCATCCAGTTCCCCGGCCACCTGGCCTTCTAGCCAGCCCAGACAGTCTGCGAGTACCGTCAATCCGGATGGAGTCTGCATGGTTTCAAGACCTGCGAAGGCCGGTTCGCCGGGCTCGAAGCCCTTGCCGAAATGTCCCAGCAGTTTTTTCTGTGTTTCGCCCAGCAGGCTCAAGGCCACCGGAACTCCGGCGGTCAGCCAGTCGGCCAGATAGCGTTTGCGGTTCACGGCCACGGTGACCGCAGGGGGATCGAAGGCCGCCTGCTGCACCCAGCTGGCCAGCATCCCGGTTTCACTTCCCATGGGACTGCGGGCAGAGAGAACCTGCAATCCGCTGGGGAGACGGCCGAGAACTTGGGCAAATGTATCGTTCATACGGTTTCTCACTGTTTTTTCAGGACGACACGCCATCCGGACAGGACAGCGCAACCGATCCGATTGCCATTGCCCACAAAGTTTAACACCAGCATGTGGCGAAATGAAAACGGACAGCCTGATTTCCCGGCGAGTTCGGACTGCGCGACATAGGAATCAGGTAAATCCCGATGCGGAGATTTGACTGGCAGCAGCCTGCCGTCGGCTCCGTCTTGAAGTCGAACACCATGGGCCATGGTCCTGCCTCCCTGGGGGCAGGCCAGTTGCGTCAGAGGAAATCATGATCCAGAAGTCCCCTGCCCGAAAATCGTCTTCCCGCCGCAATCCAGGCCGCGCCCGTGACACGGCCCGCGACATTGCCCGCGAGCGCAGGCACATTCAGTCGGAATGGTCCCTCTCCGACCGCCGCGAACGAGCACGTTCACACCGCGTTGACGCCGCGGATCTGCGGTTTCAGGCCCATCTGCGATTCCTGCGCATGCTGGCCAGCACCAGCAGCCAGACTCTCGCACGCTGAGACCAGGTCGGCGCAGGCCTGAGCAAGCCAGAACACCCCGGCGCAACCGGAATGAAGCGGCTGGGCCTGCCCCCTTCCCCGGGGTCAGGCATCGCAGCTCATCCGGGCAGCCTGCAGGGCATTCTATCATCTGCCGCCGGAGACATGCATTCCCCTGGCATTTCCTGAGGAATGCAAAACGCCTTGCCCCCGGCCCGACATGAATCACATCACAGCGCCGCGGCAGCCGCTTCCAGGCGGGAAATGATCTCCGGCATCCACGCCTGATGCTCGGCCTTCATCACCGTCGCCCGCAGACAACGGACGGTCTCCTGATCCCAGTCGGCCACGGCCCCGCAGGCCTGCGCCAGGCATTGCGGCACCGTGAGCAAAGCCAGATGCACTCCCTGCCGCGCCGCAGCATCGAACATCTGTTGCGCCAGCCGGCTCGACTCGCTGGCCGATTCTGACGCCACAATCCAGTTCACGATATCCAGCTCCGGATCGATCACCGGCACCCAGTCTGGATGCTGATGCAGCCACCGGGTGAACTCCAGCGCCGCCATCCGTGAGGATTCCAGCAGCCGCGCGAATCGCCCCTGCGGCACCAATGGAAAAGCCTGCAGAGTGGCCCACAACGCGGCCGCAGCCGCTCCCGAGCGTGAGCATTCCAGCGAAATCTCTCCCAGATGCAGGTCGCCCGGCGTGAAATACGTATAGGGAGAATCGTGCCGGTAGACCTTCGCGACCGCAGGATCGCGAAACAGCACACAGCCGCAGCCATAGGGCTGCAGACCGCGCTTGTGGGGATCAATGACAATCGAATCGACCAGCGACATGGCCGCAAATGCCTGCCGGGTTTCAGACCGCAGATTTTCTGCCAGCCGGAAGTATCCTCCGTAAGCGGCATCGACATGCAGCCGGAATCCATAACGCTCCTGCAACGGGATCAGTTCGTGCAGGGGATCGACGGCCCCCAGCCCGGTCGTTCCCAGCGTCGCGACAACGGTGCCGATCGCTCCGGCCCGCAACTGCTCTTCCAGGCACATCAGGTCCATGCGTCCCTGACGATCAACCTGGATGGCATGAAATGGCACCTGCAGCACTCCGCACAGCCGCTGATGCGTGTAGTGCGCCTGCGACGACGCGGCGACGCCCGGCCGATCGGCCACTTCCCGGGCAACCCAGAGTGCTTCAAAGTTTGCCAGTGTGCCGCCACCACACAAATGCCCCAGGCACTGCGACCAGCCGACCATCGCTTCCAGCTGACGAATGCACTCCACTTCCATCCCAGACGTCATCCGTCCCCCATCCAGGGCGTGATTGTTCGGGTTCAGGCACATCGCCAGGGTATAAGCCAGATGCGAAACCGGATGCGGAGGCTGCAGCATCTGCCCGACATACAATGGATGCTGATACGGATTTTCAGACTGCAGACGCCGCGCGACCGCTTCCAGTGCCTGTACATCTTCCATGGTCATTGCCGGCGGATCAGCAGCAGGTAAAGAGGCGAAGCCTGACTGCAGGCAGGCCAGTGCAGACTGGAACGGTCCCAGTTGATCAGGCGTAATCATTGTGCCGGCTTCCTCGAAAACAGGTTCTCAGGACGACAATCACGTCCTGTTCGAAATGGTTCTTCGTCGCAAACGCCACAGGCCCCTTAGATGAGCCCAAATGAATACTGCCAGATGAAAGCTGAGCACCGCCAGAGCAGACCGGCTACAGACGTCCGCTGCGCAGAATGCCCCAGATCAGCCAGATCCCCAGCAGGCCCGACAGAATGAACAAGGGAGTCGCGATCCAGACCGACTGGGCATAGGTGGTGCGAATCAGCAGGGCTGTCGACAGGACCATGGCCGATGTGACCATGCCGATCACCAGCCGGTTGCTGGAGCGGTCGAATTCGTTGATCAGATGTTCCAGGCCGCGATGTTCCAGCTGAATTTTCAGATCGTCGGTTCCGACCTTCTGCAGCACTCTGCCCAGATGCATCGGCAGATCATGCACCGACTTAAACACCGACACGAAATCGGTATACACCCGATCCAGAATTTGCTTCGGACGGTACCGGTCGCGAATGAGCTTCTCCACGATCGGAGACAGCACTTCCGCCATGTTAAAACCGGGATCCAGCTTTCGGCCGATCCCTTCCAGCGTCACACAGGCCCGCACCAGCAGCATCAGGTCTCCCGGGCAGTGCAGTCCATGCCCGGCCAGAATGGCAATGAAGTCATTCAGCAGCTTGCCGATGCGGATCTGATCGAGCGGCACGCCATAATAAGACTCGATGAAATCGCGGACATCGGCATGCAGCAGGGCCTGATCGATGCGGGTGTTCGACACCCTTCCCAGCTTCAGCAGCACACGAATCGCCCGGTCCACATCCCCCCCGGAAATGGCGACGAACAGGTCGACCAGCAGATCGCACTTTTCATCGTCAATAAAGCCGATCATGCCGTAATCGAGCAGCACAATAGATCCGTTTTCGGCCACCCGGATATTGCCAGGATGGGGATCCCCATGAAAAACGCCGAACTCGAAAGCCTGCCGCAGAAAGATGGCCGCCCCATTGACGGCCACCTGGGCCGGATCGATCTGACACTTCCGCAGCGCGGCAACATCATCCACGCGAATCCCTTCGATCCGCTCCATGACCAGGACTGACTCGGTATACAGATCCTTCTCCACCAGCGGCACATACAGCCTCGCATCGCTTTCGAACAGGGTGCGAAATTCCTGCATCGAGCGGGCTTCCCGGAGAAAATTCATTTCGCGGCGAATTGTGCGCGAAAAGTATTTCACCAGTCCAACCGGATCAAAGACCCGTGATTCAGGGATATGACGGACCAGCAGCTGGGCCAGTTCCATCATCAGCCCCAGATCGCGCTCAACGAAATGCACCACATCCGGACGGCGGATTTTGACCACCAGCGGCCGCCCGTCGAGCGAAACGGCCCCATGCACCTGCGCCAGCGAACCGGCCGCCAGCGGCTCATCGCTGAAGCTGGAAAATACCTCGTCGATCCGGCACTCCAGCTCCTGCTCCACCACCTCCCGCATGCCGGACATCGCAAACGGAGGCACACGCTCCTGCAGCAGGGCGAGTTCATCGATCACTTCCGGAGGAATCAGATCCGGCCGGGTGCTGAGCACCTGCCCGAATTTGATGAAGGTCGGACCGAGATCTTCGATCGCCAGGCGAATGCGGCGCGCAGTCGTCAGTTCCGGCGAAACTTCCCGAGTCTTGCGCAGAATCAGCCGGCGTCCCCAGTTCAGATAGGGAGTCAACCCGAGACGCTCGAGAAGATCGCCGAAGCCATAATTCAGCAGCACCGTGGCGATTTCGCGCCCGCGCCCCAGGTTCTTGAGAAATCGCAATGGATACGGCTGCACGGGCAATGGTCTAGTCAGCAGTTCAGGAAAGGAATCCGGCAGTTTGCCATCAGGCTCTGCAGTCAAGGAAAACCGTTCAACAGATCAGGCGTTTATTCACTGGCCACAGCCAGCCTCCTCTCACAACACCTTTCGCGATCCACTCGTAGAAAGGGAATTCCCGTCATTCGAAAGGTGTTGCCTGCAGCTCTCAAGACATGCCTGTACCGACCGAGGACGGAGTTGCCCCAGCAGCAATGGCCTGCCGTCAGTCATGGGCCGGCTCCTGCGAAAGCTTTTGCTGATAGGCCTCCATATCGAGTCGATACACCGGCGGGACAAACCGACGATCCGTGCCGGAACTCTGCGAGGCTGCGCGCTCCCGCTGCCCTCCGCCCCGCATCTGTCCGGCCGAGTCATAGTGAATCCCCTTCAGCAGGGAGTCAAACTGCCGCCGCGCCGCCTGCACATCGGCGGACTGATCCAGTCCCGGGTCGGCCAGACGTTCTTCCAGTTGCGACATGAAGCGTTCCAGATCCCGTTCGCTGTAGCCCAGATCGCGAGTCATTTCCCTGGGGATCTCCCCCCGTTCCATTTGCTGACGCAGCCGCTGAAGTGCCAGTTCCGTCGCCTTGCGGCGATGAGTCAGATCGGCCGACTCAGGCGTCAGCAGATTCGGGTTTCCGTCACCACCGCCACCGGTTCCCCCCTGCGAAGGCGAGCCGAGACTGCCATCGCTGACTCCGGACGGCCCGGACCCGGCCGCTCCCCCTCCGGGACTGCCTGTCCCCTGAGAACCTGATCCCTGAGAACCTGTCCCCTGAGAACCTGTCCCCTGAGAACCTGTCCCCTGTGAACCTGAACCCTGTGAACCTGAACCCTGTGAACCTGAACCCTGTGAACCTGAACCCTGTGAACCTGAACCCTGTGAACCTGAACCCTGTGAACCTGAACCCTGTGAACCTGAACCC